>Ga0196976_1000005_pt1 | contig 443088 bp, 461 predicted proteins | sample S3v_513CmetaG_FD_148644 | JGI IMG/M metagenome (GOLD analysis project Ga0196976, IMG submission 148644) | Soil microbial communities from Anza Borrego desert, Southern California, United States - S3+v_5-13C | ecosystem: Environmental > Terrestrial > Soil > Desert | place: USA: California...
CGCGGAGGTCGATGGATGGCCTCTGCTTGCTCGCCGCGCACCGAAGGCGCGGAGCGCCTGGGCCGCCCACCGGCGGTCTGCAGGTCCGTCCCGCGCCGGCGTCCGCAAGGCCGCCGGCGTGTTTCCGGCAAGGCTCCAACGGGCCGCCAGCCGGTCGGGTGCGTGGAAAACGGCCGCGCGGGGCGTCTGTCTCGTCGAAACGGTAACACAACCCTTCACCGGGCGAGGCCCGGCGACCCCGCGCCCTCCCCACCTTTCGCGGCCCGCGCCCCGGAAGACGAAGACCCATGCCCGAACCCCAAGCCGACGGAGGCCCCGATCATGCGAAACCGCCCCCCGAGCCCCATGCGCCTCAAGGCCGCGCTGCTGTACGAGGTCCAGCGCGCCCGGCTGGAGAAGATCCGGCGCGGCGAGATCGAACCGCTCTACGACCGCGAATTCTACTACCTGTGGACCTGGCGCGACGGCCGCCGCCCGAAATACGCCGACTTCATCCTGCCGCCCCTGCTGTTCCTCGCCGAGCAGGAACTCCACGGCGGCGGCGACGCGCCGACGGCGGAGGCGGAGGCGTCGGGGGCGCTCAGCGCTTCCTGAACCGGCCGGCCTCGGCCTTCAGCCCGGCGCCCCAGTCGGTGACCGGATGGTCCGGCTCGGCCACGAACGGCAGCGTCCCCGCCACCCCGCGCGCGGCCAGCGCCAGCGGCAGGGCGAACAGGGGCAGCATCCGCAGCGGCTTGCGGCGCTTGTCCGTGACGTCCCAGCCCTCGGCCTCGAAGGCCTCGACCAGCTCGGCCGGGGACCGGCGATGCAGGTCGCGCAGGTGATCGGGCCAGTCGGGGGGCAGGGCGACCTCGGCGGCCTCGGCCGGGGTCAGGCCAAAGGCGGCGCGGGCGACGGCGTCGACCTCCGGATGCTCGTCGATCCGGTCGGGGTCGGCGAGGCGCGGCGTCATCAGCGCCTTCAGCTCGAGGTCGTCGACGCCGGGCAGGTCGGCGAGGCGGCGCAGGGTCACGTCGCCGGGCTCCGCGCCTCGGCCAGCCGGGCCTCGACGGCGTCGAAGGTCTCGGCGACCTCGCCGGCGGGGGCGCGGCCCATCAGGCTGACGGCGACGATGGCGAGGAAGGAGAGGATGAAGCCCGGGACCATCTCGTACAGCACCGTGGTCAGGGCGGCGCCGGAGGGCAGCACCGGGGCGAAGATCCAGAACAGCACCACGGCCGCGCCGGTGATCATCCCGGCCAGGGCGCCGTTGCGGGTCATCCGCTTCCACGTCAGCGACAGGATGACCAGCGGCCCGAACGCGGCGCCGAAGCCGGCCCAGGCGTTGGCCACAAGGCCCAGCACATTGTTCTCGGGATTGTACGCCAGCCCGATCGCCGCCAGCGCCACCGCCAGAACGGCCAGCCGGCCGACCAGCACCAGCTCCGTCTGCGGGGCGTCGCGACGGAGGAACATGCGGTAGAAATCCTCGGTCAGGGAGGACGACGAGACCAGCAGCTGCGACGAGATGGTGCTCATGACCGCCGCGAGGATGGCGGCCAGCAGGAAGCCGGTGACCAGCGGGTCGAACAGGATGTCGGACAGCAGGATGAAGATGGTCTCGGGATCGCCGACGCTCAGCCCGTTGGCGGTGGCGTAGGCGAGGCCGGTCAGGCCGGTGGCCAGGGCGCCGACCAGCGACACGATCATCCAGCTCATGCCGATGCGGCGGGCGGTCGGCAGGTCGCGCACCGAGCGGATGGCCATGAAGCGGACGATGATGTGCGGCTGGCCGAAATAGCCGAGGCCCCAGGCGAGGGCGGAGACGATGCCGATGACGCTGGTCCCGGCCAGCAGGTCGAACCGGGCCGGGTCGACCGAGCGGACCAGCGCCGACGTCTCGGCCGGGCCGCCGACGTTGATCATGGCCACCACCGGCACGACGACGAGGGCGACGAACATGATGCAGCCCTGCACGAAATCGGTCAGGCTGACCGCCAGAAAGCCGCCGAACAGGGTGTAGGCCAGCACCACGCCCGCCGTGACCCACAGGCCGAGGGCGTAGTCGAAGCCGAAGGCGCTGTCGAACAGCTTGCCCCCGGCGACCATGCCGCTGGCGGTGTAGAGGGTGAAGAAGACGACGATGACCAGCGAGGCGATCACGCGCAGCAGGTGCGACCGGTCCGCGAAGCGCTCGCCGAGATAGTCCGGGATGGTGATCGCGTCGTTGGCGACCTCGGTGTAGACGCGCAGCCGCGGGGCCACGATCAGGTAGTTGAGCCACGCCCCGACGACCAGGCCGAGGCCGATCCACGCCGCCGACAGGCCGCTGGCGAACATGGCCCCGGGCAGGCCCAGCATCAGCCAGCCGCTCATGTCCGAGGCCCCGGCCGACAGGGCCGTCACCGCCGGTCCCAGCTGCCGCCCGCCCAGCATGTAGCCGGACACGTCGCTGGTCGACTTGCGCCACGCATAGACGCCGATGGCCAGCATCAGCGCGAAATAGAGGCCGAGGGAGATGAGGGCGCCGCTTTCCATGGCCAAGGCGTAGCAGCGTTGCGCGGACGGGGTCCAGCCCCGGTCCCGCTAGCCCGCCGCGCCGAGGAAGTCGCGCTTGCCCAGCGGCGCGCCGGCCTGACGCAGCAGCCCGTAGGCCGTGCTCAGGTGGAAGAAGACGTTCGGAATGGCGAAGCCGACGACATAGGCCTGCCCCTTGAACGGCCATTCCCCGCCGGGGAATTTCAGCACCACCTCGCGCTCTTCCTGCCCGTCGATGGCCTCGCGCGGGACCGAGCCGATGAAGTCCAGGGTCGAGGCGATGCGGGCCTGCAGTTCGGCGATGGTGCTCTCGGTATCTTCGTTGACCGGGGCCTCGACGCCGGACAGCCGGGCGACGCACAGCTTGGAGCCGTCGCAGGCGATCTGCACCTGCTTCGCCAGCGGGTGCATGTCCGGGGCCAGCCGCAGCGCGAGGTAGCTCTCGGGGTCGGCGCCGGTCTCCCGGGCATGGGCGGCGGCCTTGTCGAGAACGGCCGACAGGGCCTTCAGCCCGCGGGTGAAGACGGGGACCGTCAGGTCATACAGTTCGGTGGCCATGGCGGTCTCTCCTCGCGGGTTGCGGCTCCGCTTCTGGCACGGCGTCAGGGGAAGGTCACCACCGTCCGCACCGCCGCCCCGTCGGCCAGCTGGTCGAAGGCCTCGTTGATCCGGTCCAGCGGGATGGTCCCGGTCAGCAGCCGGTCCACCGGCAGCCGCCCCTCGCGGAACAGGGCCACGAAGCGCGGGATGTCCCGCGAGGGCACGCAGGTCCCGATGTACGACCCCTTCAGCGTCCGCTCCTCCGCCACCAGCTGCACCACATTGACCGCCAGCGCGGCCTCGGGCGGGGGCAGGCCGGCGGTGACCGTGGTGCCGCCCCGCCGCGTCATCCGCCACGCCGCCTCCAGCGCCCGCACGCTGCCCGCCATCTCGAACACGAAGTCCGCCCCGCCGCCGGTCAGGGCCCGCACTTGCTCGACCGCGTCCGGGTCCGCCGCATTGACCGTCCGCACCGGCCCGAGGCTGCGCGCCAGCGCCAGCTTCGCCCCGCTGAGGTCCACCGCTGCGACCGGGCTCGCCCCGCTGGCCAGCGCCCCCAGCACCGACGAGAGCCCGACGCCGCCGAGACCGACCACCGCCACTGACTGCCCGGCCCGAACCCCCGCCGTATTCACCACCGCCCCCACGCCGGTCAGCACCGCGCAGCCGAACAGGGCCGCGTGCTCGAAGGGCAGGTCCGCATCCACCTTCACCAGCGACCGCCGCGAGACCACCGCATGGCCGGCAAAGGCCGAACAGCCGAGATGATGATGCAGATCTCCGGCCTCGCCGTGCAGACGCACGCCCCCGCCGAGCAGCTCGCCCCGGCCGTTCGCCGCCGCGCCCGGCTCGCACAGCGCCGGCCGCCCTCCGGCGCACGGATCGCAGTGGCCGCAGCTCGGCATGAAGACCATGACCACGTGATCGCCGATCGCCAGATCATCGACCCCGGCGCCCAGCGCCTCGACCACCCCGGCGGCCTCGTGACCCAGCGCCATCGGCATCGGCCGCGGCCGGTCGCCGTTGATCACCGACAGGTCCGAATGGCACAGCCCCGCCGCCTTGATCGCCACCCGGACCTCGCCCGGCCCCGGCGCATCGAGCGTCACCGTCTCCAGTCGCAAGGGCCGGCTGTCGGCATACGGACGGGCGGCGCCCATGGCGCGCAGAACGGCGGCGGTCGTCTCCATGCGCGGGAGGCTAGGCGCTTGACGCCGCGTCCGCCAAGCCCAAGGCTCACCGATGAAGCGCGCACCAGACGCGCTCAAGCAGCGAGGCGCCGCGCGCCGAGCGTTAGCGCAACAAGAGGGGAAACATGACGGGGACTATCGAGCGGACCAAACGCAGCGACTACCGCCGCTTCCAGGCCATCTCCACCCGCTGGATGGACAACGACGTCTACGGCCACGTCAACAATGTCGTCTACTATTCGTGGTTCGACACGGCGGTGAACCGCCTGCTGGTCGTCAACGGCCTGCTCGACATCCACAACGGCAAGACCATCGGCCTCGTGGCCGAGACCGGCTGCCGCTATTTCGCGCCGACCGCCTTCCCGGACGAGATCCAGGCCGGCGTCCGCGTCGCCCACGTCGGCACCTCTTCGGTGCGCTACGAGATCGGCCTGTTCCGCAACAACGAGGAGGACGCGGCGGCGGTCGGACACTTCGTCCACGTCTACGTCGATCGCGACAGCAAGCGGCCGGTCGCGGTGGATGACAGGATGCGGGGCTTCCTGGAGAGCCTGAAGACCTAGTCGTCCAGCCGCCCCATCAGCGCCAGCGCGCCGACGGCGGTCAGCACGCCCAGGGCGAAGGCGCCGATGATCGCGCCGGTGGCCACGGCGGCCGGCACGGTGACCGGACGAGCCTCGTACCACTCGACGATGTCGGCCTCCTCGAGGTCCTCGTCGGAATAGAGGTCGGCGTCCTGGATAACGTCTTCGGCGGTCATGGCGGGCTCCGGCAGGGTCAGTCCCGGAATGCCCGGCGAAGCTGGCGGTTCCTGCCCGTGACAGCCGCCCTCGCATCGGCTAGACGGCGCGCCTCACTTTACCACGGACCCAGAACCCCTCTCATGGCCGGCCATTCCAAATTCAAGAACATCATGCACCGCAAGGGCCGCGCCGACGCGCAGCGGTCCAAGCTCTTCTCCAAGCTGTCGCGGGACATCACCGTCGCCGCCAAGTCGGGCCTGCCCGACCCGGCCATGAACCCGCGCCTGCGCCTGGCGGTGAACAACGCCAAGGCCGAGAGCCTGCCCAAGGACGTCATCCAGCGGGCCATCAACAAGGCGACCAGCGGCGACGCCGACACGATGGAGGAAATCCGCTACGAGGGCCGCGGCCCCGGCGGCGTCGGCATCATCGTCGAGGCCCTGACCGACAACCGCAACCGCGCCGGCTCCAACATCCGCGCCGCCTTCTCGAAGAACGGCGGGGCGCTGGGTGAGATGAACTCGGTCGCCTTCATGTGGGATCGCGTCGGCCAGATCATCTATCCCGCCGGGGCCGGCACCGAAGACCAGGTCATGGAGGCCGCGATCGAGGCGGGGGCCGACGACGTCGAGAGCGATCTGGTCAAGCCGGATATCTACGAGGACGCGCCGGGGCACACCATCTGGACGAAGTTCGAGGATCTCAACGAGGTCGCCGACGCCATGTCGAAGGTGCTGGGCGATCCGAAGTCCACGGCGCTGGTGTGGAAGCCGCAGTCGGAGGTCGCCGTCACCGGCGAGGCGGTCGGCACGCTGATGAAGCTGCTCGACGCGCTCGACGCCGAGGACGACGTGCAGAACGTCTATTCGAACGAGGCTGTCTCGGACGAGGACCTGGCGAAATACGCCGGCTGACCGTCAGCCGGCGAAGCTGCGCAACTCGTCGGTGACCCAGCCGTCGGGATTGCGCAGAGGCCGGCCCGGCCGGCGCAGACGGATGACGCCGTGCAGGGCGTCGGTCAGGTCGATCAGCTGGTCTTCGGAAAGCTCCACAGCGGCGCGCAGCACCTCGGCCCTGAGCTGATCGTAGGCGTCGGTCGGCAGTCGGCGGTCCATCGAGCGGCCCATGACGGGGTTCCGTCGCGGCGGAAGAGCCGCAGACGCCTAACCCGCGCGCGGGCGCCGGGTTCCCGACATAAGGGCGACTACTCCGCGTAGGCCCTGACCAGATCATAAAGAAAGTCGCGACCCTCGTAGAGCGAGCGGATGCGGATGCGCTCATTCAGGCCATGCACGCCGCCGCCGTCGGGGTCGGCGAACAGGCCGGTGACGCCATAGGTCGGAATGCCCGCCGCATTGGTGAAGCGCCCGTCGGTGGCGCCGGGGCTCATCGACGGGACGATCGGCACGCCGGGCCACATCCGTCCGGCGATGGCGGTGATCGGATCGAGGATGGCGGGCGTCAGGGGCGGCGGCGGCGAGACCGGGTCGGGCTCGCCCGACAGGGTGACCGCGGTGCCCGGATCGGCGATGACGCGCTCCAGCTCAGCCTTGACCTCGGCGGCGTCGTGGCCGGGCAGGATGCGGCAGTTGATATTGGCCCGGGCGCGCTGGGGCAGGGCGTTGGGCGCGTGGCCCGCGTTGACCATGGTGGCCACGCAGGTGGTGTGCAGGATGGCGTTCCACGCTGGATCGGCCGCGGACAGCCGGGCCACCGCATCGTCGGGCGTGCCGGCGTCATCGAGCCGCGCCATGGTGTCTGCCCAGGCGGGCGTCACCGGCGCGATGGCCTTGAAATAGGCCTCGACCGTCGGATTGATCTCCCACTGGAAGGTATGGTCGCCCAGCTTGACCAAGGCGTTGGCCAGCCGGTCGATGGCGTTGTCCGGCACCGGCCGCGACGAGTGACCGCCCGGATTGGTGATCTCCAGGGTGAAGTCCTGATAGACCTTCTCGCCCGCCTGGACCTCGAAAGCGATGCGGTTCCCCTCGGCGTCGAGCCGGCCGCGCGCGCCCTCGTTCAGGGCGAAGCCGGCGCTGAGCGCGTCCGGATGATTTTCCAGCAGCCATTCGACGCCGTTCCAGGTGTCGGAGGTCTCCTCCCCGCAGGTCAGGGCGATCTTGACGTCGCGGCGCGGCGTGAAGCCTTCCTGCTTCAGGCGGACAAGGGTGTCGACCCAGATCGCGGCCTGGGCTTTGTCGTCCTGCGCGCCGCGGGCGTAGAGATAACCGTCCTCCTCGACGAGGGTGAAGGGATCGCGCGCCCAGTCGGCCGGATTGGCCTCGACCACGTCGATGTGAGCCAGCAGCAGGATCGGCTCGGCGGCGGCGTCTGAGCCGCGCAGCACCGCCGACAGATTGCCGTCCTTCGGCCGCTCGGCCGAGGCCAGCACCCGCACGTCGGCGGCGGGATAGCCGGCGGCGAGCAGACGTGCCGCCATCCGTTCGGCGGCCAGGGTGCAACTGCCCTCGGACAGGGTGGTGTTGGTCTCGACCAGTTCCTCGTACAGCCCGCGGAAGGCGATCTGATCGGACCGGTCGGGCGCGCTCTGGGCCCGGGCCTGCAGCGCGCCGAAGACGATGACCCCGGCGGCGATCAGACCCAGGACGATCAGCGCGAACACGACCCGGATGCGCCGCCGCTCGCGCATCGCCTCATAGGCGTCCTCGTCCAGCCAGCAGCGGTCGCCGCTCTGATGGACGGCCCCGCTGCGCACCAGCCGCCACAGGGCCGCCCGCCCGCCGGGGCGGCTCATCGTCAGGGGGACCGCCCGGCCGGCCGAGAGCGCGCCCTGCTCGCGCAGGCGCTGCACGACCTGCCGCTCCGCCCGCTTGGCCATGGCCACCACAACCGCGCCTGAGTTCGCCATCTCGCGTCTCCCCTTGCCGACCGACGCTATCGCGGATCGGCGGCGGAGGGGAGGGGGGGCGGAACGGCCGGGCCGGGACCGCCGTTGGCTGCTCATGGACCTCGCCTCCCTTCCAGACTTCACCCTGCCGCTGCTCGCCGCCATTCTCGCCGGCGGGATGATCGGCTTCGAGCGCGAGTGGCGCGGCCGCGCCGCCGGCTTCCGCACTCATATTCTCGTCTGCCTCGCCTCGGCCCTGCTGATGGAGATGGCGGTGTCGCAGGGGGCGTGGCGGTTCGACGTGCTCGAGGGCGCGCGGATCGTCAGCGACCCGACCCGCATGGCCCACGGCGTCCTGACCGGCATCGGCTTCCTGTGCGCCGGGGTGATTTTCCGGGCGGGCTTCTCGATCCACGGCCTGACCACCGCCGCATCGCTGTGGATCACGGCGGCGATCGGGCTGCTGTTCGGCGCCGGCCTGTTTGGCCTGGCCGTGACCGGGGCGGCGCTGACGGTCGTCGTCCTGCTGATCCTGCGACTGGTCAGCCTGCGCCTGCCGCAGAAGTCGGTGGTCGACGCCGAAGTGGTCTGGCGCCGCGATGCGACCGAGGCCGAGGCCGCGGTCGAAGCCGCCCTGGCGGACATCGACGGCGAGCGGCGCTCGGACCGGTTTGAACTGATCGACGGCGGCGGCGGCGTGCGCCGCACCTTCCGCCTCAAGGTCGCCGGCGACGCCCCGCTGAAGACCCTCGCCGCCCGCCTGCGGACCATCGAGGGCCTGACGGGCTACCGGCTTGATCCCCGCAATGACTGACGGCGGCTTGCCCGCCCCGCGCGGAGCGGCCTACGTTCGGGATTCGTCAGCTTTCGGAGTGACCCTTGATAGACTGGAATCTGGTCTTGCCCGTCGCGGCGGCCATGGCGGCGGGCGGGCTGATCGGGGTCGAACGGACCTACCACGGCCACCCGGCCGGCTTTCGGACCCACATCCTCGTCTGCCTGACCAGCTGCCTGCTGATGCTGGCGGCCATGCACCAGGCGACCTGGGCCTTCGACTGGATGGCCGGACAGCGGGTGGTGATCGACCCGACGCGGATGTCGCACGGACTGCTGACCGGCATCGGCTTCCTCTGCGCGGGCGTGATCTTCCGCGAGGGCTTCTCGGTGCACGGTCTGACCACGGCGGCGTCGCTGTGGGTCACCTCGGCCATCGGCGTGCTGTTCGGCGTGGGCATGCTGGAGCTGGCCCTGATCGGCTCGGGCGCCACCTTGGCGGTGCTGGCCGTGCTGCGCCTGCTCGACGCCAAGCTGCCCCACGTCGGCGTCATGGACGTGGTGTTGCGCTGGAAGCGGGGGGCCGCGCCGAGCGAGGCGGCCCTGCGCGACTTGCTGAGGACGCGCGGTCTGAAGGCTGTGCGCATCGGCCATGTGATGAGCCCCGACTGCCTGATCCATGAGCATGTGCTGAAGGTGAAGGGGCCGATGCCGATCGATGTCGACGCCCTGGTGGCGCAGCTGTGCGGCCACGAAGGCCTGGCCGGCTTCTCCGTACTGCCGCGCGACGAATAGACGGCCGACGCCTTGAACCGGGGCCCCGGCGGACCGATGTCCGGGGTCACGCCCCTCCGCAGCAAGGAACCGCCATGCAAGGCTTCGTCGCCAACATCGAGGACCTGACCGTCCGCAACACGGATTTCCGCCGCGTCCTGTACACCGGCAAATATCTCCAGCTGGTGCTGATGACCTTGCAGCCCGGCGAGGAGATCGGCGAGGAGGTCCACGAGGATCACGACCAGTTCTTCCGCATCGAGAGCGGCTCGGGGGAGGTGCGCATCGACGGCAAGGCCACGCCGATCAAGGACGACGACGCCGTCATCGTCCCGGCCGGGGCGCGTCACAATGTGGTCAACACGGGCGAGGGGCCGCTGGCCCTCTACACCCTCTATGGCCCGCCCGAGCACCGCGACGGCGTGATCCGACGGACCAGGGCCGAGGCGGAGGCTTCTGAAGAGCATTTCGACGGCAGGACCACCGAATAGGCGCCCGCACGCCGGTCATTGTCCGCTAACCCTCTTTGCGGCATGACTGGAACGGATGGCGAACGAAGCGACTCGGATTCTCGGTCTGGACCCCGGCCTGCGGCGCACCGGGTGGGGCGTGGTGGCGGCCGAGGGCTCGCGCCTGCGCTGGATCGCCCATGGGGTCGTGGCGCCGCCCGAGAGCGCCCCGTTCAGCGAACGGCTGCTGCATCTGCTTGAGGCCATCGGCGAGGTCTGCGCCGCCCACGCCTGCGACGAGGCCGCCATCGAGGAGGTCTTCGTCAACATGAACCCGTCGTCGACGCTGAAGCTGGGCCACGCCCGCGCCGCCGTGATGCTGGCCCCCGCCCGTCATGGGCTCAGCGTCGCCGAATACTCGCCCAACCTGATCAAGAAGGCGGTGGTCGGCGCGGGTCACGCCGACAAGACCCAGATCGCCTTCATGGTCAAACGCCTCCTGCCGTCCGCCGGCGATGTGAAGGCCGACGCCGCCGACGCCCTCGCCGTGGCCATCACCCACGCCCAGCTGCGCAAGCGCGCCCTGTTGGGGGGGGCGGCATGATCGGCCGTCTCAGAGGTGTGCTGGCCGAGGTCGAGACCGACCACTGCCTGATCGACTGCGCCGGCGTCGGCTATGTCGTGGCCTGCGGCGCCCGCACGCTCGGCCGCCTGCCCGCGCCCGGCGACGAGGCCACCCTGCATATCGAAACCAGCTGGTCGGCCGAGAACGGCCCGCGTCTCTACGGCTTCCTGACCCGCGACGAGCGCCGCGCCTTCACCACCCTGACCGGCATCCAGGGCGTCGGCCCCAAGGCGGCCCTGTCGGTTCTCGACGTCCTGCCGCCCGGCGAGCTCGCCGCCGCCGTGGCTCGCGACGACAAGGCCGCCGTGGCTCGCGCCAACGGCGTCGGTCCCAAACTGGCGCTGCGCATCGTCACCGAACTGAAGGGCAAGCCGCTCGGCGACGTCTCCTTCACGCCGTCCGCCCCCGGCGTCCACGCGGCCGCCGCGCCCGTCCCCAGCGCTGCCGGCGAGGCCGTCTCGGCCCTGCTCGGCCTCGGCGTGGCCGAGGTCAACGCCCGCCGCGCCGTCGACCAGGCCCTGATCCGGCTGGGTGAGGACGCGGACCTGTCGGCGGTGATCCGCGCCGCCCTGCAGGAGCTGGGACGGTGAGCGACGAGCGCATCGTCTCCCCCGAGCCCGCCCCCGGCGAGGCCTACGACCGCGCCCTGCGGCCCCAGACCCTGTCCGAGTTCGTCGGCCAGGAGCAGGCCAAGGGCAATCTCAAGGTCTTCATCGAGGCCGCCCGCGGTCGCAACGAAGCCCTCGACCACGTCCTGCTGTTCGGCCCGCCCGGCCTCGGCAAGACCACCCTGGCCCAGATCGTGGCGCGCGAGCTCGGCGTCGGCTTCCGCGCCACCTCCGGCCCGATCCTGGCCAAGGCCGGCGATCTCGCCGCCATCCTGACCAATCTCGAACCGCGCGACGTGCTGTTCATCGACGAGATCCACCGCCTCGCCCCGGCGGTCGAGGAGATCCTCTATCCGGCCATGGAGGACCATGTCCTCGACCTGATCATCGGCGAGGGTCCGTCGGCCCGATCGGTGCGTATCGACCTGGCCCCCTTCACCCTCGTCGGAGCCACGACCCGCGCCGGCCTGCTGGCCACGCCCCTGCGCGACCGCTTCGGCATCCCGCTCCGCCTCGAGTTCTACACGCCGGACGAGCTGGTGAAGGTCATCATGGGCGCGGCCCGCAAGATGGGCGCCCCGATCGCCGAGGACGGCGCCCGCGAGATCGCCTCCCGCTCGCGCGGCACCCCGCGTGTCGCCGGCCGCCTGCTGCGCCGGGTGCGCGACTTCGCCACCGCCGAGGGCGCCGCCTCCATCGACCGCCTCGCCGCCGCCCGGGCGCTGAGCCGGCTGGAAATCGACGAGGCCGGTCTGGACGCCAACGACCGCCGCTTCCTCAAGGCGCTGATCGAGAACTACGGCGGCGGCCCGGTCGGCATGGACACCCTCGCCGCCGCCATCGCCGAGGCCCGCGACGCCGTCGAGGACGTCATCGAGCCCTATCTCCTCCAGCAGGGCTTCATCCAGCGCACGCCCCGCGGCCGCATGGCCTGCGCGAGGGCCTATGCCCACCTCGGCCTGGCCGAGCCGCCGAAGATTCCCCAGGCCGGCGACCTGTTCGGCGGCAAGTGACCCTTCACTGATCAGCCGAAGCCCGTCATGCTTGGCCGTGAACGGAGGGGCGATGGCGCCGCGCAGGATCAGGGTCGAGCGGTTGATCGCGGTGCTGGGCGCGCTGGTGCTGGCGCTAGGCGTCCTGGTCGCGTGGCTGGTGACGCGCGGCGGCGGCCTCGGCGGCGAGCCGTCGGTCGAGGAGCGCGCCGGCGCCCAGCTGCGCCAGCACGTCGGACCGGAGGCGGTGGTGCGCTACACCGAGCGCGGCCGCCGGCGCGCCGTGTGCGGCTACGTCTCGGCCGATGACCAGCTCGTCGTCTTCATCTCCCGCCCCAACCGCATCCTGCTGGAAACCGATCCCCTCAAGGCCGAATTCGACGAGATGCTGCGCGATGTCTGCCCCGGCTTCCTGACCCGCTCGCCGCCGGTCACGCCCCGTCCGGCCCGGCCGACGAGCGAACCGCGGGTCGTATTCTGACATGACCGACCGCCCCACCGCCGGCCGCTTCGAAGGCCGCGAGCATCACCTGCCGGTCCGGGTCTATTACGAGGACACGGATTTCACCGGGCTCGTCTACCACGGCGCCTACGTCCGCTTCTTCGAGCGCGGGCGATCGGACGCCCTGCGCCTGATGGGCGTCGGCCACGCCGAACTGCTCGACGGCGACCAGCCGATGGCTTTCGTGGTCTCGAAGATGCAGCTGGACTTCCTCAGGCCGGCCCGGATCGACGACGAATTGCTGGTCCGCACCCGCTACGACGCCATCAAGGGGCCCCGGCTGCTGATCTCGCAGGCCATCACGCGCGGGGACGCCGTCCTGTGCCGGGCCGGGGTCGAGGCGGTCTGCATTCACATGGATGGCCGTCCCCGCCGGCCCACGACCGCCCTGCGCGACAAGGTCGGACCGTGGCTGGGCGCCGAAGGGTGACAAGATTGCGAACCTGTCACGTGCAGTAAGGTGACGGTGTGGCTAGACCTCGCTAGACCGGCCTGAATCGCCACATATCCGCCACGCGGGTCCGGTGCACAGGGCGCACGGACAAAGAGGACGACCGAATGACCACCGCCGCCGACGCATCGATGATGCTGAACCCCGTGACGCTGTTCATGGAGGCCGATATCGTGGTGCAGGTCATCATGGTCGGCCTGGCCGTCGCCTCGCTGTGGTCGTGGGCGGTGATCATCGACAAGGCGGTGCGTTTCGCCACGTTGAACAGCCAGGCGACCGCGTTCGAGCGGGCCGTCGGCTCGGGCCGTTCGCTGGAGGAGGTCGCCTCCCAGGCCGGCCCGGACCCGGTCCATCCGCTGCCGCGCATGCTGGTCATCGCGCTGACCGACTGGCGCGAGGCGCGCACGCGCGGACCGCTGACCGAGGGGCAGGGCAATATGCTGATGTCGCGCATCGACCGGGCTCTGGACAGCCTGATCGCGCGTGAGGGCCAGCGCGTCGAGGGCGGCCTTGGCGTTCTGTCGGTGGTCGCCACCTCGTCGCCCTTCATCGGCCTGTTCGGCACCGTCTGGGGCATCATGAACGCCTTCGGCGCCATCGCCGCCTCGGGCAACACCAACCTGGCCACGGTGGCTCCGGCCATCTCGGAAGCCCTGTTCGCCACCGCCCTGGGCCTCGCCGCCGCCATTCCGGCCTATATGGCCTACAACAAATTCTCGATCGACGCGGGCAAGTTCACCGGCCGGCTGGAGAGCTTCGCCGACGACCTGCAGGCGGCCGTCGCCCGGCGGCTGGGCGCGCCGTCCAGCCCGTCACCGCAACCCGCGGCCGACTACAGCCGCCGGGAGCTCTGAGCATGGCCATGGGCGGAACGGGTGGCGCGGGCGGACACGTCCGCGGCCGCAGACGGGCCCGCAAGCGGCCCCTCAGCGAGATCAACGTCACGCCGCTGGTCGACGTCATGCTGGTGCTGCTGATCATCTTCATGATCTCGGCTCCGCTTCTGACTACCGGCGTCGAGGTCGAGCTGCCCAAGACCGAAGCCAGCGCGGTGGATGTCACCGAACAGCCGGTGACGGTCTCCATCGACCGCAACGGCGCTATCTTCGTCGGCGAGAGCGGCGTTGACTGGAACGATCTGGTTGGCCGGGTCGCCGGCGAAGGCGGCGCGGAGGCGCGCGACAAGCCGGTGTTCGTGCGCGCCGACGGCCGAGCCCCCTATCAGGCCGTGGCCCGGGTCATGGCCCGGCTGTCCGCCGCCGGCTTCACCAAGCTGAACCTGATCACCGACACCTCCGCGCCGGCCGAGGGAGGCTGACCCCTTGGAGCGCCCCGGCTCGGCCCTGATCGGATCCGTGGTCGTCCATGCGACGGTCATCGGCGCGGTGCTGCTCGCCATGGTGCTGAGCGGCGGCCGGCCCCAGCGCCAGATCGTCAATGCGGTGCCGGTCTCGATCGTCTCGGACCAGATGGTCCTCGCCGGCCCGGCCGACGCCCCATCCGAGGCTCCGGCCGTCGACACGGCCGCCGCCCCGCCGGTCGAGGCGCCCGAGCCGCCCCCGCCGGCTCCCACGCCCGTACCCACTCCGCGTCCGCCGGAGAAGGCCGTGACTCCCCGTCCCACCCCGCGCCCCGTTCCGCCGCGCCGGCCTTCCACGCCGCCGCCGGCCGAGAGGCGGGAGACCCCCCGCCCGCGGGAGGAGACCCTCGATCTCGGCAAGCTCGCCGCCGAGCGCCGCAACAACTCGCCGAGACGGGACACCCGGCCTCCCTCCGGCCAGCAGTCGAGCGGTACGGCCGGGCAGAGCACCGGACCGCTGGTCACGGCCATGTTCGAGCAGGTCTATCCGAACTGGACTCCGCCGTGTCAGACGCCCGGCGCCGCCGACCTGCGCATCCTGATGGATGTGACGCTGGACGCCCGCGGCCGCATCATCGACGGTCCGACGCTGGTCGGGGCGCGCAACGATCCGGTCTGGCGCGCCGTCGCTGCAGGTGCGATGCAGGCCATGGTGCGCACCGCGCCGTTCGACGTTCCCCCCGGCTTCACCGGCGGTGAATATCGGCCTGCGTTCAACGTCGCCCGCGCCTGCGGAAGGGGATGACCAATGCCGCTGCTTGCGGCGCTATTGCTCTCCACGGGCCCGATTCAGGAGCCTGGGCCGAGCCGGGGTCCGGATGTCCGGCATTCCACCCTTGCTCAATCGGTTCCTGCGCGGCCGATCAGGCGCGGCGCGGTCTCGGGCGAGACAGTCAGGCGCATCTTCAGTCAGGTCTACCCCAACTGGACGCCGACCTGTGACGCCGCCGGCGTCGCCGGCCACCGGATCGCTTTCGACCTGACGCTCGATGGCGATGGCCGGATCGTCGCCGGCCCCACCCTCGTTCGCCCCCAGGATGGCGCCGGGTGGCGGGCGGCGGCCGAGACCGCCCGACAGGCCCTGCTTCGAAGCACGCCGTTTGACGTTCCTCCCGGGTTCTCGGGCGGGGAGTACCGGCCGACCTTCCGCACGGATCGTGTCTGCGCCCACGATGAGGCTCCGCAGCCTGACGAACCCTGATCAGGCCCGAAAGTCGCCCCAATCGCGGCCATGCTGGTTCTTCACGAACGGTCCGGTGATAAGGATCGGCGAACGTCTGACTTGCGGGAGCTATCGATGCGTCTGAACCGACTTCTGGCCGGCGCCGCCATTCTGGCCATGACCGCGAGCGCCGCCTTGGCGCAGACGCCTCCTGGTCAACAGCCGGGCCGGACCGGACCGGTCGAGGTCGAGATCGACCAGGGTGTCCTCCGCCCCTTCCAGATCGCCGTCGCCAACTTCGGCGGCGAGAACGGTTCGGAGCTGGCCAGCGTGATCCGCGCCGACCTGCGCCGCTCCGGCTATTTCGAACCGCTCGATCCGGCCAGCTTCGTCGAGACCGGCCTGACGCTGGCCAATGCCCCCAACTTCCCGCAATGGACCTCGATCGGGGCCCAAGCCGTCCTCTACGGCTCGGTCACGCCGCGCCCGGACAATCGCCACGACTTCGGCTTCCGCCTCTACGATCCCTACCGTCAGTGCCAGCTGGCCTCCTACCGCTTCACCGCCACGCAGGAGCAGTGGCGCCGCATCGGGCACAAGATCGCCGATCTGGTCTATCAGCGCATGACGGGCGAGGCCGGCTTCTTCGACAGCCGCGTGCTGTTCGTGTCCGAGAGCGGCACCCAGCTGAACCGCCTGTCGCGCCTCGCCATCTCGGACCAGGACGGGTTCAACCCCGTCTATCTGACGGACGGCGCCGAGATCATCATGTCGCCGCGCTTCTCGCTGAACGACCCCAACGAGATCACCTATGTGGCGCTCGGCAAGGACTACAGCCGCATCTACCTGTTCAACCTGTCGACCGGCCGGCGTGAATCGCTGGGCGAGTTCGACGGTCAGGTCCTGGCTCCACGCTTCTCGAACGACGGCTCGAAGATGGCCTTCTCGATCATCCGGGCCGGCAACACGGACGTCTATGTTATGGACCTGGCCAGCCGGCAGGTGCGCCGCCTGACCAACGACCCCTCGATCGACACCTCGCCGTCCTTCAGCCCCGACAACAGCCAGATCGTCTTCACCTCGGACCGCTCGGGCTCGGCGCGGCTCTACGTCATGCGAGCTGACGGCTCGGGGCAGCGCCCCATCTCGCGCGGGGGCGGCATCTACACCGCCCCGAACTGGAGCCCGCGCGGCGATCTGATCGCCTTCACCAAACAGGCGGGCGGCCGCTTCTCGACGGGCGTGATGGCTCCGGACGGCACCGGCGAACGCATCCTGTCGTCCAGCTATTTCGAGGAGGGCCCGTCGTGGGCCCCGAACGGCCGCTACATCATGTTCGCGCGCCAGTCGCCGGGCGGCGACACCCGGCTGTGGACGGTGGACCTCTCCGGTCGGGTCGTCAGCCAGGCCGGCTACAACGGGCGGGGTTCGGATCCGGCCTGGTCGCCCCTTCTCGACGAGCAACCCACCAATATCGGAGGCGGCCCCGACGGCTGCTCGACCTGAGGTCACAAGCGGAGCCTTTGGGCTCACATACGCGTTATCGCGGCTGGCGAAATCGCTGGTGCGTCAGTACCCGAGTTTTATAGCAAAGCTGGAGGCCGAGGCCTCGCACCAAGGAGACGATCGATGATGAAGACCTCGACCCTCGTCCGTCTGGCCGCCGTCGGCGTGGCCGTGACGGCCATCGCCGCCTGCACCCCGCGCCGCCCGGTCGACACCGGCGCCGGCGAAGCCCCGCCGGCGACGGGCCCGCAGTATCCGACCGCTCCGACGGGTCCGGTCGACGGCGGCGCCCTTGGCTCGGCCGCGCCGGGCTCCGAGCAGGACTTCGTCGTCAACATCGGCGACCGGGTCTATTTCGACCTCGACAGCTATGAGGTCCGCCCCGACGCCTATCCGCGCCTCGACGCCCAAGTCGCGTGGCTGCAGCGCTATCCGCAGGTCACGGTCCGTATCGAGGGCAATGCCGACGAGCGCGGCACCCGCGAGTACAACCTGGCCCTCGGCGCCCGCCGCGCCGAGTCGGTGCGCAGCTACCTGGTCTCGCGCGGCGTCTCCGCGGCCCGCATCGACACCATCAGCTACGGCAAGGAGCGGCCGATCGCGGCCGGCTCCAACGAAGAGGCCTGGGCCCGCAACCGCAACGCCCACACCGCGATCGTCAGCGGCGCCGCGCGCTGATCCAGCCACGTCGTGCGACATTGGGAGGGGCGGCCGTTCGTCGGCCGCCCCTTTCCTTTTGACCCGGGTGCGGCGGCGCGGCTAGATCGCAGGGCTTAGCGGGGAGACGGCCATGGACATCGACGCGGCGGGCGGCGCGGCCACGGCCGGCATTCTGGCCGGCGCCGTCGAGCGGCCGACCGGCCACGCCGGCGACGCCGAGGGCAATTGCACCGATTGCGGCCGCACCGTCGAAGGCCGGTTCTGCGCCAACTGCGGCCAGCCGACCCATGTCCACCGTTCGCTGCTGCATCTCGGCGAGGAGATGCTGCACGGCGTGCTGCATTTCGACGCCCGCATCTGGCGCACCCTGCCCTTGCTCGCGATCAACCCCGGCCGGCTGACCCGCGAGTGGGTCCAGGGCCGCCGCACCCGCTACGTCTCGCCGCTGGCGATGTTCCTCTTCACCGTCTTCCTGATGTTCTTCGTGTTCAGCTTCACCGGCGGCCTCGAGCCGGACGTGAACACCACCCTCTCGCCGGCCGAGCGGACGGCGCTGACCCAGGATCTGCAGGCGGCGCGGACGAAGCTGGACGTCGACCGCAAGGCCTCCGCCGACCGGCCGGGATCGAACGCGCTGAAGCTGACCGCCCAGGCCCAGGAAACCATCGTCGACCAGCTGGAGAGGCGGCTGGGGCTCGCCCCCGAGGCGACGGCCGCGCGCACCGACGGATTGGCGCCGGGCAGCTGGCAGGCCCAGATCCACGACGCTGTCGTCTCGGGCGATCTGAAGATCAACACCGGCGACAAGGGGCTCGACAAGACCCTGACCAAGAAGGCTCTGAATCCGGATCTGGCGCTCTACAAGGTCCAGCAGACGGCCTACAAATTCAGCTTCCTGCTGATCCCGATCTCGATCCCGTTCGTGGCGCTGCTGTTCCTGTGGCGGCGGGGCTTCACCCTCTACGACCACGGCGTCTTCGTGCTCTATTCCCTGACGGCCATGTCGATCCTGATGATGGTGTTTTCCCTCCTCGGGCCGCTGTGGAACGGGTTTGTCGCGCTCGGCCTGCTGACCTTCACCTTCGGCGTTCCGGTTCACATGTTCGCCCAGCTGAAGGGCGCCTACAGTCTGTCGTGGTTCTCCGCCGCATGGCGCACCCTGTTCCTGCTGCTCTTCGCCAGCATCGCCTTCGCCCTGTTCATCCTCGCCATCATCACCCTCGGACTCACGGGCTGACGCCTTGCGGCGGCCTCAAATCGGTGGGACGAAAACAACCATGCTGAAGCTGCCCCCCGCTCTCCGCTCGAAGAACGCCCTGGTCGCCGTGCTGGGCGTCGCCCTGGTCGCCGGCACGACCACCGTCGTGGCTCAGACCACGCCCATGGAGCCGATCCAGTGGGACAGGCGCAGCCTTGAACGGCTGGACCGCAACGTCCGCCGCCTCGAGCGCGCCCTGACCCAGCGCAACGCGGCGGGCCAGCCCGTGATCATGGAGCCCGAGCCCGAGGTCGTGGCCCTGACCGGCCGGGTCACCCTGATGGACCGCCGCCTCAACGACCTTGAGGCCACCCTGCAGAGGGTCAATGGCGATCTGGAGCGGCTGACCTTCCAGCTCGACGAGGCGACGCGCGACAACGCGGCGCTCAACACGCGCCTGCGCACCGCCGAGACCCGGCTGCGCGACATCGCCGCCGCCGCCGAGCGCGAGGCGGAGCTCAACGCCCCGATCAGCTCCACCTCTCCGACCGGCGACGCCGCCCGCGACCTCGCCGCCGCCGTGCGGCTGGCGGCTTCCGATCCCGCTCTGGGCGACCGCGCCCTGCAGACCGTGACCCTGGCCTGGCCGGATACGCCGCAAGCCCGCGAAGCCAGCGCCCGGCTCGGGGACCTGCGCGTTTCCGCCGGCGATCATGCCGGCGCGGTCGCCTTCTATGCGGCGGCGCTCGATGGCTGGCCGACCACGCCGTGGGCCGGCTCTACCGTGCTGGAGCTGGCGGCCGCCCTGAACGCGACCGACCGCAAGACCCAGGCCTGCACGGCCCTGGGCGACTTCGACCGGCGCTATGCCGCGGCCGCCAGCGCCGCAGTCCGCTCGCGGGCGACCGCGCTGCGCACCCAGTTCGCCTGTCCGGCCGCCCGGAGAGCCGGCTGAGCTCCACCGTTCCGGCCCGGTCCGACCCGCCCTGGCTTGACCGCGTTCGGGACCGGCTGACCGCACGGCTTGAATCCGGTTCCGACCGGCCCCTCGCCCTCGCCCTGTCCGGCGGCGGAGACTCCCTGGCCCTGCTCGCCGTCGCCTGCGGTTGGGCCCGCGACAACGGGCGCCGCGTCCTCGCGCTCACCGTCGACCACGGTCTCGTTCCCGACAGCGCCCGCTGGACCGCGTTCGCCCGCGACGCCGCGCGGCGCGCCGGGGCCGACTGGCAGGGCCTGTCCTGGGTCGGCCGCAAGCCCGACACAGGCCTGCCGGCGGCGGCCCGGGCGGCCCGCCACCGTCTGATCGCCGAGGCCGCGCGCCAGGCCGGCGCCCGCGTCATCCTGTTCGCCCACACCGCGGGAGACGTGGCCGAGGGCGAGCGGATGCGCGCCGAGGGCTCCAGCCTCGGCCGCCTGCGCGACTGGTCGCCGTCGCCGGCCTGGCCCGAGGGGCGAGGGCTGATGCTGCTTCGGCCGATGCTCGATGTCGCCCGGGCGGAGCTTCGCGACTGGCTCTCTCAAAAGGGGGCGGACTGGATCGACGACCCGGCCAACACCGACCCGAAATACGCCCGCAGTCGCGCCCGCGCCTCGCTTGCAGCGAACGCTCCGTATTCGTCGCCCGCCACGGCGGGCGCCTCCGGACCTCTGCCCGCGCCGGTGGCGCCGGGCACATTGGCCTTCGATCGCGGGATTTCCACGCGGGCCCTCGCCGCCGTCCTCGTCTGCGCCGGCGGCGGCGACCGGCCCCCGCGCGGCGACCGGCTGGAGCGCATCGTACAGCGGTTGCGGTCGGGGGAGGCGTTCACCGCCAGCTTGAGCGGCGCCCGGGTCATCGCCGGCGATCAAGTCCTCGTGACCCGGGAGGCGGGCGAATTCACCCGCCGTCCCAGGCCGCCCCTGCCGCTGCCGCCCGGGATTGAAACCGTCTGGGACGGCCGCTGGGCGATCACCGCCGTCGAACCGGGCTGGAACGTCGTTGCGGCCGCCGGACACATGGCCACGCTGTCGAGGGACGACCGGGCCAGGCTGAACGCTCTGCCGGCGCCGGTGCGCGGCGCCTGGCCTGTGCTGATCCGGAACGACCCGGGTGCGCCGGTTCTTGCAGGTTCTGTCGCAACGGCGCGTTCACTGGTCGAGGAGAGACTGGCGCTGGCGCTGGACCGAATGACGCATGAGACGGAGCTGGAGCCGCGCGCTCATGGCGCTACGCCCCGGAACCACCTATTTTCCGGCGCTGACATAGACGAATAGGGAAGCGCGTCGCGTTTCCAGGGATCGAGACAAGAATGAACCTTCGCAATCTGGCCATCCTCGGCGCCGTCATCCTGGGCGCGCTCGCCTTCTACGTCGCGGTGGACCGCGGCGGCACGCTGGCCACGCCGGGACAGAAGGCGGCCTCGGCCCGGCCCCAGGAGATGACCTATTCGCAGCTGATCGCGGCCCGCGACGCCCGGGACATCAAGTCCGTCGAGGTCAAGAACGAGACCCTGACCCTGCAGATGAAGGACGATCGGAAATACACCGTCGTCACCACCCTGCCCAACGGGGACCTGATCGAGAGCCTGAACGCCGCCGGCGCCCAGATCAACGTCAAGAACACGCGCCAGTCGATCTGGGTCAGCGCCCTGATCGGCCTGCTGCCGTTCGTGCTGATCATCGGCCTGTGGGTGCTGATCATGCGCCAGATGCAGGGCGGAGCCCGGGGCGCTATGGGCTTCGGCAAGTCCAAGGCCAAGCTGCTGACCGAACACAAGGGCCGCAAGACCTTCGACGACGTCGCCGGCGTCGACGAGGCCAAGGAGGAGCTTCAGGAGGTCGTCGACTTCCTCAAGGACCCGGCCAAATTCCAGCGCCTCGGCGGCAAGATCCCGAAGGGCGCCCTGCTGGTCGGCCCTCCCGGCACCGGCAAGACGCTGCTGGCCCGCGCCGTCGCCGGCGAGGCGGGCGTCCCCTTCTTCTCCATCTCGGGCTCCGACTTCGTCGAGATGTTCGTCGGCGTCGGCGCCAGCCGCGTCCGCGACATGTTCGAACAGGCCAAGAAGAACGCGCCCTGCATCATCTTCATCGACGAGATCGACGCCGTCGGCCGCCATCGCGGCGCCGGCCTCGGCGGCGGCAATGACGAGCGCGAACAGACCCTCAACCAGCTGCTGGTCGAGATGGACGGCTTCGAGGCCAACGAGGGCATCATCCTGATCGCGGCCACCAACCGGCCCGACGTGCTCGACCCGGCCCTGCTGCGTCCGGGCCGGTTCGACCGTCAGGTCGTGGTGCCGAACCCCGACGTGCTCGGCCGCGAGAAGATCCTCCGCGTCCATATGAAGGACGTGCCGCTGGCCGCCGACGTCAACGTCAAGACCATCGCTCGCGGCACCCCTGGCTTCTCCGGCGCCGACCTGGCCAATCTGGTCAATGAGGCGGCCCTGATGGCGGCGCGCAAGGACCGCCGCATGGTCACCCATCGCGACTTCGAGGACGCCAAGGACAAGGTCATGATGGGCGCGGAGCGCAAGTCGATGGCCATGAACGACGAAGAGAAGCGCATGACCGCCTATCACGAGGCGGGCCACGCCATCGTCGCCATGAACGTCAAGATGGCCGACCCGGTGCACAAGGCGACCATCGTCCCGCGCGGCCGCGCGCTCGGCATGGTCATGCAGCTGCCGGAAGGCGACCGCTACTCGACCAGCTTCCAGCAGATGGTGGACCGGATCGCCATCATGGCCGGTGGCCGCGTGGCCGAGGAGCTGATCTTCGGGAAGGAGAACGTCACCTCGGGCGCCAGTTCCGATATCCAGCAGGCCACCAAGCTGGCCCGGGCCATGGTCACCCGCTGGGGCTTCTCGGAGAAGCTCGGCACCGTGGCCTACGGCGAGAACCAGGAAGAGGTCTTCCTCGGCCATTCGGTCGCGCGCAGCCAGAACGTCTCGGAAGAGACCGCCCGGATCATCGATGAAGAGGTCAAGCGCATCGTCACCGAGGGCTGGGTGGTCGCCCGTCAGATCCTGACCGACAAGGCCGAGGACCACGAGAAGCTGTCCCAGGCCCTGCTCGAGTACGAGACCCTGTCGGGCCAGGAGATCAAGGACCTGCTGGAGAAGGGCCTCGCGCCGAACCGCGACGAGAGCAACTTCCCCAACTCCGGCCCGTCGGTGTCGGTGCCGATCACGCCGGTCTCGGACGGCGTCGACGTCGAGCAGCCGACGGTTCACTGAAGCAGCGCGATCCAGCGCGAGAGGGCCGGGGCGCGATCTCCGGCCCTTTTCTCGTCGGGTCCGCGATCAGATCAGTTCTTCCGGATCCTCGATGAGGATGGGCGTCAGCTTGCGCGCGCGGCCGGCGGGGTCGGGCCAGACGATGGACTGACCCTCCGCCAGCCCCAGCAGGCCCGCCCCGACGTGGGACAGCGGCGAGATCAGGCCCCGATCGATGTCGGCCTGGTCCGGCGGCACGATCTTGACCCGGCGCGTGCGGCTGCTGTGACCGTCGACGTAGTGGACCCAGCGGTTCAGACCGACGGTGCGGATGGGCCGTTCGGAGCGGTGCACGGCGGCGCGGGCGAGTTCCTGCTGCAGCAGGCCGGCCGCGCCCTCGGCGGGCGCATCGCCGATCAGCGCCATGAGCAGGGCGTGGTCGGCGGCTGTCAGATGGATGGCGGGCAGGCGCGTCGAAGCGGCGCCGGAAACCTGGGCGGTCATGGGTGTGTCCTGGAGGTGGGGAAAGCGGCCGCGTCGGCGGCGGCGATCCGGATCGGTTGAGTGCGGCAGGCGGCTGACCCCGGGGCGCGACGGGGTCGTCACCCCGGGGTCAGCCGCCTGCGACGAGGCGTCCCGCGTGGTTCAGCAATCGACCCTGATGGGCTCTTCCGTACATGCGACGAAGGTAGGCGCTGCCGGCTGGAAGTCAAACCAGCCCGCCCGGTTGTCCCGCATCAACAAGTTTGCATTTCAAACAAGTCTGGCGTAGACGTGGCCCCTCAACGAGGGGAGACGCGCCATGTCGTCATCAGAAGTCCACCGTCCCGGTCGCCTGCACGGCCTCGACGCCTTGCGGGGAGGCGCGCTGCTTCTCGGCGTCGTGCTCCACGCTTCCATGTCCTATTTCCCGGTCACGATCTGGCTGTTCCCCGACGAACAGACCTCGCCGGCGGCCGGCGTCCTGTTCTTCGCCATCCACCTGTTCCGGATGACGACCTTCTTCCTGATCGCGGGGCTGTTCGCCCACATGATGCTGGGCCGCCGCGGGACCGGGGGCTTCATCCGCGACCGGCTCGGCCGCATCGCCGGGCCTCTGCTCGGCCTCTGGTGGATCGTCTTTCCGGCCTTCATCGCCGTCATCGTCTGGAAGGCGGCCCTGGACAACGGCGGAGCGATCCCGACCGACGGCCCGCCGCCGCCGCCGCTCACGCTCGAGACCTTCCCGCTGCTGCACCTGTGGTTCCTGTGGGTCCTGCTGATCCTCTACGCCGGCTTCCTCGTGCTGCGTGCGCCGTTCGCCGCACTGGACAGGGCCGGCGCCGTCGGCCGGCTGATCGATCGTCTGACCGGCGCGCTCACCGGCCCCTGGACTCCGGCCCTGATGGCGGCGCCGCTGGCGCTGGCCCTGTGGCTCACGCCGGACTGGATTCCCTTCTTCGGCATCCCCACGCCGGACAAGGGCTTCGTCCCCAACCCGGCCGCCCTGACCGCCTTCGGAACCGCCTTCGGGTTCGGCGTGATGCTCGATCGGCGGCGCGACCTGCTCGGGCGGATCGAGCGTCTGTGGCCGGTCTTCACTGTCATCGCCCTGGGAACCGGAGCAGCCGCGCTGGTGCTGGCCGGCGGTCCTGTCCCGACGCTGGCTCCGATGACGGACCCGGAACTGAAGCCGGCGGCCGCCGCCGTCTACGCCCTGGCGGTGTTCGCCTCGACCCTCGCCCTGACGGCCCTGTCGCTGCGCTTCCTGTCCGGTTACAGCGCCGTGCGCCGCTACCTGGCCGACGCCTCCTACTGGATCTACATCGTTCACCTGCCGCTGGTCATGGTCGGGCAGGTGCTGGTGCTGGACGCGCCCTGGCCGTGGTTCGCCAAGCTGGGCGTGGTCGTCGCCGGGGCGCTGGGGGTCTCGCTGGTCAGCTACGAACTGCTGGTCCGCCACACCTTCATGGGCCGCTGGCTGAACGGCCGCCGCGTGCCCTGGCGGCGCGGGACCCGGGCCGTCGCTGTCCCCGCCGAATAGCTTGCCAACCCCCGCCGGCTCGTCCACCCCATGGAAGCCGGTTCCGGAGAATCGCCCATGCCAGCCAAACCCGCCAAGCCGTCCGCCACATCCGCCGAGGCCGATCTCGCCTACATGCGCGCCATCGTCGAGGGCGGCGGCCGCCCGCAGTTGACGCTCGGCGTCGCCTACCTCGCGGGCGGCCTCCTCTATGGCCTGCAGTGCCTGTTCCACGTCGGCCAGGCCACCGGCCTGATCCGCTGGCCCGACCTGGCCAACCTGGCCTTCGTCATCCTGATCAGCGTCAGCTTCCTGGCGGTGCTGGTCTGGGCCATCGGCCGCGACCGCAAGGACGGCGTCAGCACCACCCGCGGCCCGATGGCGACCCGCACCCTGAATGCAGCCTTCAGCGCCACCGGCATGGCCAACCTCGCGGTGATCCTGATCTTCGGCTTCGGCGCCTTGCGCGATCAGGATTTCGCCGTCTGGCTCTACTATCCGGCGGTGATCTTCGCCCTGCAGGCGGCCGCCTGGTACGTCGCCTGGAGCATGAAGCGGAAGGGCTGGATGCTGGCCTGCTCCGGCGGAGGCTGGTTGACGGCCGTGGCTCTCGGCCTGCTGGTGCGTCAGCCGGAGTGGTATCTTGGTGTCTGCACCCTGGCCCTGTTCGCCCTGTTCGCCCTGCCGGGCTGGGTCATGGTCCGCGACGCCCGCGCGGCGCGGGCGGCGGGCTGAAGCGCCATGGGTCTGGCCGATCTCGGGCGTATCGACGAGGTCATCCATGGCCGCCTGCGGCTGGGGATCATGGTCTATCTGTCCGACGCCGACAGCGCCGACTTCACCGAGCTGAAGACCGTCCTCGAGGCCACCCAGGGCAACCTTTCGGTTCACCTGAAGAAGCTGGAGGAGGCCGGCTACGTCGCCATCGCCAAGAGCTTCGTCAACAACAAGCCGCTGACCCGCGTGTCGATCACCCGGCAGGGCCGCCGCGCATTCGCCGCCTATCTCGAGGCCATCGGGGCCCTGATCGGAGGCAAGGACTGATGGCGCGCCCGCGGGTCATGGGCATCGTCAACGTCACGCCCGACAGCTTCTCGGACGGAGGACGATTGAGGTCGGCCGAGGCCGCCGTGGTCCACGGCCTGCGCCTGGTCGCACAGGGCGCCGACCTCCTCGACGTCGGGGGCGAGAGCACCCGGCCCGGCGCCGAACCCGTCGATGCGGCCGAAGAGATCGCCCGCGTCGTGCCGGTCGTGGAGGGGCTGCGCATCCGCTGGGGAGGGCCGATCAGCATCGACACCATGAAGCCGGACGTCGCCCGCGCCGCCGTCGCCGCCGGGGCGACGATGTGGAACGACGTCACCGCCCTGGGCCATGCGCCGGACAGCCTGGCGACCGCCGCCGAACTGGGCTGTGAGGTCGTCCTCATGCACATGAAGGGCGAACCCCGCACCATGCAGGCCGCGCCCCACTACGACGACGTCGTCGCCGAGGTGAAGGACTGGCTCGCGGCCCGCGCCGAAGCCGCCATGGCGGCGGGCGTCGCGCGCGAGAGCCTCTGGCTCGATCCCGGCCTCGGCTTCGGCAAGACGGCGCGGCACAACCTCGCCCTGACCGCCCGTCTCGACCGGCTGGCGGAAACGGGCTTCCCGGTCCTCTACGGCGCCAGTCGCAAGCGCACCATCCAGTCGATCGACCCGACGGCGACCGACCCCGCCGACCGTCTCGGCGGCTCCCTGGCGTTGGGGCTGGAGGCGGCGCGAAACGGCGCGGCGATCGTTCGCGTCCACGACGTGCGCGAGACGGTCCAGGCGCTGGCCGTGCAGGCCGCGGTCCTCGCGGAGAGCGGGCGATGAACCCTTATGTCGCGCCCGTGGCGCTGCTGGTCCTGTCGAACGTCTTCATGACCTTCGCCTGGTACGGCCACCTGAAGTTCGGGACCAAGCCGCTGGCCGTGGTCGTCATGGTCAGCTGGGGCATCGCCTTCTTCGAATACTGGCTGGCCGTGCCCGCCAACCGCATCGGCCACCAGGTCTATTCCGCCGCCGAGCTGAAGACGATGCAGGAGGTCATCACCCTGGTCGTCTTCGCCGGCTTCTCGGTGATGTATCTCGGCGAGAAGCTGACCCTGAACCACGCCGTCGGCTTCGGCTTCATCGCCCTCGGCGCCTGGTTCGTGTTCCGGGGGCCGCTGGGCGGCTGACGGGCGGCTGCGGCCAACACCGGCCTTGCGGAGTCCGGCGCGATTGGCCATCCCGTCGACATGACCTCGCCCCTTGGACGCGTCCTGATCATCGCCGGCTCCGACTCCGGGGGCGGGGCGGGGATTCAGGCCGACATCAAGGCCGTGACGGCGATGGGCGGTTACGCCGCCACGGCGATCACGGCGATCACGGTGCAGAACACCCTCGGAGTCCATGGCGTGCACCCGCTGCCGCTGGACCTGATTGAGGCGCAGGCGCGGGCGGTGCTCGACGACATCGGCGCCGACGCCGTCAAGACCGGCATGCTGGGCTCGACCGATGTGGTGGAGCGGGTGGCGGCCATCCTCGACACAAGCCACGCCCCCGCCGTGGTCGACCCGGTGATGATCGCCAAGGGCGGCTCGCCCCTGCTGCCGGAAGAAGCGGTGCAGGCGGTGCGCACGCTGATGGTCCCCCGCGCCGCCCTGCTGACGCCCAATGCGCCGGAGGCGGAGGCGCTGACCGGCCTCCCCGTCATGGACCTCGACGGCCAGCGCCGGGCGGGCGAGGCCCTGCTGGCCATGGGCGCGCGGGCCGTGCTGATGAAGGGCGGTCATGTCGCGGGGGAGACCGTCATCGACCTGCTGCTGACCCCGACGGGCGAGACCATGCTTGAAGGGCCGCGGCTCGAGACCCGCCACACCCACGGCACCGGCTGCACCCTGGCCAGCGCCTGCGCGGCCGGGCTGGCGAAGGGCCTGCCGCTGGAAGCCGCCGTGGCCGAGGCCTGGGCCTATGTCGCCGAGGCCATCCGCCGCGCGCCCGGATTGGGGCAGGGGCATGGTCCGCTCGATCACGGCTGGCCGCTGAGGGACGCGAAATGAGCCTGGAGACCCGGCTGGCCGACATCGTTCGCGCCGATCCGGGCCTGATGCACGTCCTGACCACGGTGCGCGGCCTCGGCCTGAACGACTGGCGCGTCTTCTCCGGTGCCGTCTACCAGAGCGTCTGGAACGCCTTGACCGGCCGCCCCGCCGGCTACGGCGTCCGCGACTACGACCTCGGCTATTTCGATCCCGACACCTCATGGGACGCCGAGGACGCGGTCATCCGGCGCGTCGCCGTCGCCTTCGAGCCGCCGTACCGCGACATGGTCGAGGTCCGCAATCAGGCCCGCGTCCACCTGTGGTTCGAGGGCAAGTTCGGCGAGCCCTACGAGGCCCTGACCGGCACGGACGAGGCTCTGGCCCGCTTCGTCGCCCCGGCCTTTGCGGTCGGGGTGAGGCTGGAGGACGATGACACGATCAGCGTCGCCGCGCCCTTCGGACTGCAGGATGTGTTCTCGCTCACTATTCGGCCCAATCCGGACCGGCCGCTGGCCAGGGGCTGGACCCGGGCGGTGGCCAATGCTCAAGCTCGCTGGCCGGAACTGACGGTGCGGGAGGGCTGAATGTTGATAACGACTGTGGCGCTTGCGGCGGCCGTGAACGCCGCGGCGGCGAGCATGGATCTCGGATCCTGGCGCATCGTCACGGAGAGGGCCGAAGAGTCGGTCGCGGTGCGGCTGGAGGATGAAGTAGGCGGGCGCAGAACCGCCTATGTCCTGACGACCTATGCCAGGCCCAGGACCCGGCGAACGGGTGGAAGCTATCGCCAACTCTGGACCGAACTGAGCATCAGGTGCCCGCGCAACGGCAATCCGGGATTTTATGGCGAGGTGTGGAGCCTGATTGCGGAGGAGTCGGTCCCGCTGCCTCAGGACGACCTGGCTCCCCCGATGGCGCTCCGCTCCTTCGACGACGACCGGATGGGCGCCCTCGCTCTTGGTATCTGTAACGGCCAGGCTGGCGGGACGGAGATTGAGGGGGATTGGGCGACCGTTCTCGCGACCTTGCTGGCCCGCAGCGACCACCCCGAACAACGCTGAGCCCTGTCATGCGCCAATGGACCGTCGACGCCTTCGCCTCGGCCCCCTTCCGGGGCAATCCCGCCTGCGTGGTCGAGCCGTTCGATCACTGGCCGTCCGATGAATGGATGCAGGCGCTGGCCCGGGAGAACAACCAGGCCGAGACCGCTTTCCTGTTGCGCACCGCCGATCCCGCCCGCTTCGGTCTGCGCTGGTTCACGCCGGGGCGGGAGGTCGACCTGTGCGGCCATGCCACGCTCGGCGCGGCCCATGTGCTGATGGACGAGCTCGGCGTCGAGGTCGAGGCCCTGACCTTCGACAGCCGCTCGGGCCCGTTGATCGTGCGCCGGGCGGGCGGGGGCTATGAGATGGACTTCCCGGCCGATCCGCCGCGCCGCACCGGGCCCGTCGCCGGCCTGGCCGAGGCCTTAGGCGCGGAGCCGACGGAAGTCTGGGCGGCGCGGTATCTGATCGCCGTGCTGTCCGATGCGGACGTGGTGCGGGCGCTGCGGCCGGACACCGCTGCGCTGATGCGTCTCCGGAGCGAGGCCCGCGAGCCCGGCGAGGTCATCGTCTGCGCCGCCGCCGATGCGGAAGAGGCTGTCGACGTGGTCGACCGCTTCTTCGCGCCGGGCGTCGGCATCGCCGAGGATCCCGCGACAGGATCGGCGCACTGCATGCTCGCCCCGCTGTATGCGGACAAGCTCGGGCGGGCGGGGCTGCGGTTCCATCAGGCGTTCCCGGGTCGGGGCGGCGACATCGAAACCGAGCTGCGCGGCGATCGCGTGCTGCTCCGGGGCCGCGCGGTCACCGTCATCGAAAGCCGCCTGCGCCTGATGGCATAGAAAAGGGGCGCCGCCCTTGCGGACGGCGCCCCTCGGACCTTCCGGGGAGGAAAGGTCGGCGCTACCAGCGACGGTTGTCGCGGTCGCGGCGTTCGATGCGGACCTGAACGGCCAGACGGTCGTAGCGACGGTCGAGGTCGTTGCGCTCCCAGCGGGTCAGGCCGCCGCGCATGTAGTTGCGCTCCAGGCGGATCAGGCTGTTGAGCTGGGTCTGCAGCCCGCGCGCTTCACGGCGGCTCAGGGAGCCGTTGCGCAAGCCGACGTCGATCCGGCGATCGAGCTGGAATTTGCGCTGGCCGATCGACTGCCAGCCGCCGTGGTTCTGGACAAAGGCCGGGCCGCGGGCCGGGCCGTAGGTCTGGGCGGCGGCGGGAACCGCGACGGACGCCGCGGCGATGGCCAGCACGGGGATGAGGGCTTTCTTCATCATCGGTCTTATCCTTCGCGTTCACGCAGGCCGGGCTGGCTGCGTTGAGCCGGACAAGACCACTTTGCGCCTGAGCCTGGTCTGAACGGCTTGTGTCAGCTTGCGTTCATGTCGATGACAACGCATCCATGCGTTGCTCACGCGGGCGTGGGAGGTCGAAGGACGGGGGCGCGGCAACGGTGAAATATGTCCATACTCGCCGTTCAGCCGTCGTTCAGAGCCTGGGGCCTAGACCGTCGCCCATGACCCGGATGCCCGTCTACATCCTCGCCGCCCTGCTCGCCGCCGCGCCCCTGTCCGCCGCGGCGCAGGATCGTGGCGACCGCGACGGGCGCGATGGCGACCGCCAGCGCGAGCGGCCGCAGCGCGAACAGTCCGACGAACGTCCGCGCGTCAGCGTGGGCGCGGCCGTACAACGGGCTTCGTCGGGACGTCCCGGCCGGTTCCTCGGCGCCAGCAATCGCGGCGACATGATCGTGGTGCGCTGGGAATATCCCGGCGGCCGCGTGGCCGACATCATGGTGGACGGCCGCACCGGCCGGGTAATCGGAGAACGCTGAATGCGCGTGCTGCTTGTCGAGGACGACGCCGATCTGTCGCGCCAGCTGAAGGGCGCACTGTCCGACGCCGGCTACGCCGTCGACCACGCGGCGGACGGGGAGGAAGCCCATTTCCTCGGCGACACCGAGCCGTACGACGTCATTGTGCTCGACCTCGGCCTGCCCAAGATCGACGGCGTCTCCGTGCTTGAGCGGTGGCGGCGCGAGGGCAAGACCACGCCCGTGCTGATCCTCACGGCCCGCGGGGCCTGGTCCGACAAGGTGTCGGGCTTCGACGCGGGGGCCGACGACTATCTGACCAAGCCGTTCCACACCGAGGAGCTGCTGGCCCGCCTGCGGGCCCTGCTGCGGCGCTCCGCCGGCATCGCCTCGTCGACCCTGTCGTGCGGCGGCCTGCGGCTCGATCCCCGCGCCGCCCGCGCCAGCGTCAACGGCGAGCCGCTGCGCCTGACCTCGCTGGAATACCGGCTGCTGCACTATCTGATGATGCACCAGGGCCGGGTGATCAGCCGCACCGAGCTGGTTGAACACCTCTACGACCAGGACTTCGACCGGGATTCCAACACCATCGAAGTCTTCGTCGGTCGCCTGCGAAAGAAGATCGGTCCCGACCGGATCGAGACCGTCCGCGGCCTCGGCTATCGGCTGACGCCCCTGCCCGGGGAGAGCGAGGCCACGTGACCGACGACTCGGGGGGGGCTGTCGACACCGAAGCGGCCACGGAGCCGCGCGCCTGGGGCCGCTGGTTCGGACGCCCCGGCCGAAGCCTGACGCGGCGTCTCATCTGGCTGGCCTCGGCCTGGATCGTGCTGGCCCTCGTCCTGACCGGCTGGGCCCTGACCAACCAGTACCAGGAGACCGCCCTGCGCCGCCTCGGCAATGTTCTTGCCGACACGATCGACGAGGTGGTCCTCGCCTCGAACGCCCAGACCGACGGGACCTTGGCGGTCAGCGAGGTCAAGGACGACCGCACCCTGCGCGCCCTGTCCGGCAAGTACTGGGCCGTGGCGGAACCGGGCCCGGACGGACGCCTGCGCATCCTCGTCCGTTCGCCGTCGCTGGCCGGCGAGAGCCTGACCATCCCCGACGAGTTGCCCGACCGCCTCGCCGGGGCGCGCGGCGCGGTCATCAGCTACAACGATCCGGACGGCCTGCGGCCGGGCGGGGAGGGGCCGCTGGGCGTGCCGCTGCGGGTGGCCGCGAGCATGAAACAGCTTCCCGGCCGCGACGCGCCGGTGGTCTTCCTGGCCGGAATCGATCGGTCGAACATCGACCGGGACACCCAGCAGTTCGCGACCTTCACCTGGACAGCCCTGCTGATTCTCGGTCTTGGCCTGGTGATCGCGGTCTTCCTGCAGGTGCAGATCGGCCTGCGCCCCCTCTACGCCCTCCGGAACGAGATCGCCGACGTCCGCAAGGGCCGGGCCGCCCGCATCGCCCGCAGCTATCCGCTCGAAATCCAGCCGCTGGCGGAGCAGGTCAACCGCCTGCTGGACCACAACCAGGAGACCGTCGAGCGCCAGAGAACCCACGTCGGCAACCTCGCTCACGCGCTGAAGACGCCCCTGTCGGTCATGCTGGCCGAGGCCGGCTCGGCGAAGGGGCCCCTGCCGGACATGGTGCGCCGGCAGACCGAGGTGATGAAGGCCCAGGTCGACCACCACCTGCGCCGCGCCCGCGCCGCCGCCCGCGCCCAGATGCTGGGCGAGATCACCCCCATCGAACCGGTTCTCGACGAGATGGCGGTCATGCTGGAGCGCGTCTTCGAGGACAAGGGCGTGGTCATCGACTGGCGCGCGCCGGAGGATCTGGCCTTCCGCGGCGAGCGACAGGACCTGCAGGAACTGCTCGGCAACCTGCTTGAAAACGCCTGCAAATGGGCCAAGCGCCGGGTCCGCGTCTCCGCGGGCGCAACGGGACTGGGCCAGATGGTGGTGGTGGTCGAGGATGACGGCCCCGGCCTGCCCGAGGAGCAGCGCGAGGCGGCCCTGCTGCGCGGCGCCCGGATGGACGAGACAACGCCCGGCTCGGGTCTGGGCCTGTCGATCGTGGTCGAACTGACCCGCGCCTATGGCGGCCGGATTTCGCTCGCGGACAGCGAGCTCGGCGGCCTCAGGGCCGTGCTGGAGCTGCCCTCGGCCGAGTGCTGAGCGGCCGCCGGATAGCGGATGTTAACCCCGTCGGGCCACCATGACGCGGGCCGGACGACTGACCGGTCACGAGGGGTTTCAATGTCCGGGCTGTCCGTCGCCCATCGCGCCGCTCTGGCCGCTCTGATCGAGCAGGCGTCCGACGACATGCTGGTCAAGCTGTCGTCGGTGGCCGTGGCCTTGTCCGGAGCGCGGGCGCAGGACCTCGGCGACATGCTTCGGGACGAGGTTCTCGACCGGACCCGCCGCCGTATCGTCATGGCCCCGTTGCTCCCCATGTTCCGGCCGCGCGCCGACGGCGTCGAGGCCATGACCTTCCCGGCCGCCGTGCTGCCGCGCCTGTGGAAGGCCGGATGCAGCCGGGAGCCCTCCCTGCTGCCCCGACTGGACCGCGAGGGGGCGGACGCGGTCGCCGTCTCCGACCGGATCTGCCTGGCCGCCGCCGCGGCCGTGCGGGACCGCCCCGATCTGGTCTGGCCCGCCGACCTCGCGCCCGCCCGGCGCGAGCGGGGTCTGGCCGACCTCGCCGCCTGCCTGGACCTCACCCATCTGGCCCGGCGCGGCCTGCCGTCGCTCGAGGTCTGGCTGAAACGGCCTGACGGCGACCAGATCGCCGAGCTGCGCCTGCTGCTCAAGGACTGCGCCGGCGTCCACCTTGACGGGGCCCAGCGGGTGCTGGAGATGCTGTTCTCGCATCTCGACGACGCCGTCCTGATCCTGCGCATCATCACGCAGAGTTCCTGCGCCTCAGGCCGCGAAGGGTTTCTCAGCGCTTCCGAGCTGGCGGGCTTCGTCGAACGGCTGATCGCCGGCGTCGATGCCCGGGTGGCCCGGATCGCCGCCTTCCGCCCCGCATCGGAAATGGCGACGGTCGATCCGATCATTGAGGACCTGACGTGGTGCGCCAATGTCCTCAACGAGCTGGACGTGACCCTGACCCTCAATCCGCTCAGCGTCTGGGGCAAGTCGGTGCGGGACGCCCGCGTCAGCATCGCCGGCCAGCTGTCCGCCTTCCTGCGCGCCGCCGACCGGGCTGTCGACCGGGCCCTGCCTCTGGAACGGGTGCAGATTTCCGGCCGCATGACCCGCAAGTCGCCCCAGCTCTCCTCGCCGGTCCAGGGCGAGACGGTGCAGGCGGCGCGAAACCTCCTGAAGCTGGTCGGCGCCGTGCGGGGCCCCGCCTCGATTTTTGGGGCGGAATCCGACCGGAAGAAACTTGTGGAATCCCTCACGGCCCGGCTCACCGACTACGCCGACCAGGCCCTGCTGCTGATCAACGACGGCGAGGCCGAGGACGAGGTCAACGCCCTCCGCCTGGTCGAACTGGCCGCGCGCTGCCTTGATCTGATCGATGCGAAGGACGCCGCGCGCACGGTGCGTCGCCGCGCCGCGGTCGCCGGAGCGGGCAAGGGCGGGTCCAGGCCCTCGTCGCGGGCCGCCTGATCGGCTACATCGCGCGGCGATGACGATGTTCTGGATCATGACGGCGCTGCTGGCGGCGCTCGCGGGCCTGCTCGTGCTGTCCGGCGCGCGTCGCGGCGCCGACGCGGGCGAGGCCGTGACCCCCGAGGCCGCCGTCGCCGAACTCTCCGAACTGGACCGGCTGAAGGCCCGGGGGTTGCTGGACGAGGCCGGCTGGACCGCCGCCCGCGCCGAGGCCGGCCGGCGAATTCTGTCGGGCCGGCGCGAGGCCACGCCGGTGCGGGCGGGCGCCCTGGACCGGTTCTGGGTCCTGGGCGGCGTGGGGGGGGCTGTCGCGGCCGCCGTCGGTCTCTACACAGCGGTCGGCGCGCCCGGCCTGCCGGATCAGGCCTACGAGCGCCGCGTCGACGAATGGGCCGGTCAGCTCGATACCCTGCAGCCTCCGCAGGTCGCCGCGGTCGTGGCGCGCGTCGCCGAGGAGCGCCCCCGGGATCATGAAGTGCTGACCATGCTCGGCGACGCCCGCGCCCGGGCTGGCGACCCGATCGGGGCGGCCTCCGCCTATCGCCGCGCCCTGGCCGTGCACCCCGACGACGCGCAAAGCTGGGCCCGACTCGGTGAAACCCTCGTGCGAGCCAATCAGGGCGCGATCGGCGGAGACGCCGAGGCCGCCTTCAAACGGGCGCTCAGTCTTGACGCAAACCAGGGCGGCGCGAGGTATTTCCTCGGGGAGGCGGCGCTGGCGCGAGGCGATACGGCGACGGTGCGCAAGATGTGGCTGCCCCTGATCGCCGCCCTGGACCCCGGCGATCCCGGGCGCGCCGATCTCGTGGCCCGTCTGCCGCCCGAGAGGTCCGCCCGATGAGCTGGCTGCCGAAATCGCCGAAGGCCCGCCGCCGCCTGTGGGTCGTGGCGGCCGTTGCGCCCGTGCTGGCGCTGGCCGTGAGCCTGTCCCTGTTCGCGATGCGCGACAGCGTCACCTTTTTCTTTTCGCCCTCCGAAGCCACGCCGGACAAGGCGCCCGCAGGCCGGGTGGTGCGCCTCGGCGGCCTGGTGGAGGCCGGCAGCGTCGTCCGTGACGGGGAGGGGCAGGTCGCCTTCGTGGTCACCGACACCGTCGCCGCCACACGCGTGATCTATCGCGGGGATCTGCCGGATCTGTTCCGCGAAGGGCAGGGGGTGGTCGCGCAAGGGGCCTTCCTGCCCGACCGCAGCTTCCGCGCCACCCAGGTTCTGGCCAAGCACGACGAAAACTACATGCCCCGCGAAGTCGCCGACAGCCTCAAGGCCAAGGGCGAGTGGCGCCCGGCGGCGGGGAGCTCCGGTTCGTGATCGTCGAGCTGGGCGCCTTCGCCCTCATTCTCGCCCTGGCGCTATCGGCTCTGCAGACCGGTATGGCGGTGACCGGCCGTCTGCGCCGCAGTCCTGTGCTGGCCGGCGCTGCGGAAGGGGCCGCCGTCGCCGCCGCCCTCGCCGTGGCCGTGGCCTTCGCCGCCCTGATCTTCGCCTTCGTCGTCTCGGACTTCTCGGTCGCCAACGTCGCCGCCAACAGCCACACCGACAAGCCGATGCTCTACAAGGTGGCCGGCGCCTGGGGCAGTCACGAGGGCTCGCTGGTGCTGTGGTGCCTGGTTCTGACCGGCTTCGGCGCCGTTCTCGCCCGGGCCCGCAACCTGCCGTTCGGGCTGAAGACCTCGGCGGTGGCGACGCAGGGCCTGCTCGGCGTGCTGTTCCTCGCCTTCGCCGTCTTCACCTCCAGCCCCTTCGAGCGGCTCAACCCGGCGCCCTTCCAGGGCGCGTCGCTGAACCCGCTGCTGCAGGACCCGGCGCTGGCCTTCCATCCGCCGCTGCTCTACGCCGGCTACGTCGGCTTCTCGGTCTGCTTCTCCCTCGCCGTCGCCGCCCTGGTCGAGGGCCGCGCCAACTCCGCCTTCTGGCCCGCCTGGGGCCGCTGGGTCCGGCCGTGGGCCCTGGCCAGCTGGGGCTTCCTGACTGTCGGGATCACCCTGGGCGCCTTTTGGGCCTATTACGAGCTGGGCTGGGGCGGCTGGTGGTTCTGGGACCCGGTCGAGAACGCCAGCTTCATGCCGTGGCTGGCCGGCGCGGCCCTGCTGCACTCCGCCGTGGTCACCGAGCGGCGCGGGGCGCTGGCGGGCTGGACGACCTTTCTGGCCTTGGCCGCCTTCACCTTCTCGATGCTCGGGGCCTTCCTGGTCCGCTCCGGCGTGCTGACCAGCGTGCACGCCTTCGCGGTCGATCCGCAGCGCGGCCTCATGCTGCTGGCCATCCTCGGCGGCACGGCGGGCCTCGCCTTCGCCCTGTTCGCCTGGCGCGCACCGCAGCTGAAGGGCGGCGGCATGTTCGCCCCGGTCAGCCGCGAGGGCGCGCTGGTGCTGAACAACCTGTTCCTGACCGCCGCCTGCGCCACCGTCCTGCTCGGCACCCTGTACCCGCTGATCCTCGAAGCCGTGAACGGCTCGACCATCTCGGTCGGTCCGCCCTATTTCGCCCTGACCTTCGTGCCGCTGATGGCTGTGGCCTTCCTCATCCTGCCCGCCGGGCCGCTGCTGGCCTGGAAGCGGGCCGACCTCAAGGGGGTGAGCCAGCGGCTGGCCGTCGCCGCCGGCCTCGCCGTCCTGCTGGCCCTCGCCGCCTGGCTGGCTTTCGAGCCGAAGAAGGCGCTGTCGGCGGCGGGCCTCGGCCTCGGCGCCTGGCTGATCCTCGGCGCCCTGGCCGAGGTCGCCGAGCGCACCCGCCTGTTCCGCGCCCCCTTGGGCGAGACCCTGCGCCGGGCCAGGGGCCTGCCGCTCGGCGCCTGGGGCACGACCCTGGCCCACGCCGGGCTCGGAGTCTTCGTGCTCGGGGCGGTGGTCGAGACCGGCTATCGCGTCGAGGCCGCGCGTCCGCTGGCGCCGGGCGAGGTCATCGAGGCCGGCGTCTGGTCCGTGCGGCTCGACGATGTGCGCGTCGTGGAGGGGCCCAACTACCTGGCCGAGCAGGGCCGGCTGACCGTCACCCTCCGCTCCGGCGCCGCGCCGCGCGAGATCACCGCCGAACGCCGCTTCTTCCCCGCCGGCGGCCAGACCACCACGGAGGTCGGCCTCGATTTCCGCGGGCTGGACGACGTCTATGTGGTGCTGGGCGAGCGCGGCCGGACCGCCGTGGGCGCGCCGGCGTGGAACGTGCGCGTCTGGTGGAATCCCTGGGCGCGCCTGATCTTCCTCGGCCCGGCCATCATGGCGCTGGGCGGGGTGCTGTCGCTGCTCGATCGCCGGCTGCGCCTTGCCGTGAACAGGCGGAGGCCGGCGGCATGAAGCGCGCCCTGCTGATCGCCGTCGCCGCCGTGGGCTTGATGGCCGCCGAGCCGCCGCCCGCGCCCGACCGGCCCCTGCCCGACGCCGCCCAGGAGGCCCGGGCGCAGGCGCTGTTCAAGGGCATCCGCTGCGTCGTCTGTCAGCACGAGGCCATCGCCGACAGTCCCGCGGTCATCGCCGCCGACCTGCGCGGCCTGGTCCGCGAGGAGATCGCCGCCGGGCGCTCGGACGCCGAGATCAAGCGGGACCTGGTCCGCCGCTACGGCGATTTTGTGCTGTTCAAACCGCCGGTCCGCTTCGGCACCTGGCTGCTGTGGTTCGGTCCGCTGGGCCTGATGCTGGCCGTCGCCGCCGGGCTGTCGCTGGCCGCGCGCCGCAGTCGGGCCGACACCGAGGCCCTGTCCCCCGACGAGGAGGCGAGGGTCGCGGATATTGTGGCGGCGGCCGATCTTCGCCCCGATCCTGACGCAAAGCCGTCTGACCACTGACCTCCCGACGGACCTATCGTCGCGTCGCGGCGTTGGCGATGAAGGCCGTCGCCCTATATTGACGGACTGAACGGGCGTCCGCGCCCGAGGAGAGGATCGTACGAACCCGATGATGAAGCGTAAGGAATTCATGCTGGGGGCCACGTTCGGCCTGGTTCTCGCGGCCGGCGCCACGGCCGGCGGGGTCATCGACTGGCCGACCGCCAACGCGGGACCTGTCGCCGGGGCCACAGGACGCCTGATCCCCAACGCCGGCGCCGCCGGCCTGGCCTTCGCGCCGCCGCAGGGCGCGCCGCTCAGCTTCGCCGACATTTTCCAGCAGGTTGCGCCCGCCGTGGTGCAGATCGACGTCAAGACCCGGATCGAGCGCCCGGCCAGCGGCATGATCCAGGTTCCCGGCCTGCCCTTCGCCATTCCGGTTCCCGAGGCGGAGGAGGGCGAGGATGGCGGCATCGTCGGCGAGGGCGCCGGGTCCGGCTTCTTCATCTCCGCCGACGGCTACATCGTCACCAACAACCACGTCATCGCGGATGCGACCGAGATCACGGTCAAGCTGGCCGATTCCCGCGAACTGACGGCGCGCGTCGTCGGGCGGGACGAGGCGACCGATCTGGCGGTCCTCAAGGTGGACGGTTCCGACTTCCCGTTCGTCAGCTTCGAGGAGCAGGCCCAGCCCCGCGTCGGCGACTGGGTCGTCGCGGTCGGCAACCCGTTCGGCCTCGGCGGCACGGCGACGGCCGGCATCGTCTCGGCCCAGGGCCGCGGCATCGACGCCTCGACCCCCTATACCGACTATCTGCAGATCGACGCCGCCATCAACCGCGGCAACTCGGGCGGTCCGACCTTCGACATCTACGGTCGTGTCATCGGCGTGAACTCCGCCATCTATTCCCCGACCGGCAACTCGGTGGGCATCGGCTTCGCCATTCCCGCCTCGGTCGCCAAGCCGATCACCGACCGGCTGATGCGCGGCGAGACGATCGAGCGCGGCTATCTTGGCGTGGAGATCGGTCCGATCAGCGCCGAGTATCAGGAAGCCCTGGGGCTCGACAGCCGCAGCGGCGCCTTCGTCAACAGCGTCACCGCGGGCGGACCGGCGGATCGTGCCGGCCTTCAGGCCGGCGACATCGTGGTCGGCCTCAACGGCGATCCCGTCCGGGACAGCAGCGATCTCACCCGTCGCGTCGGCAACGTGCGCCCGGGCGAGCCGCTTCGGCTCGAAATCCTGCGCGACGGACGGCGGCAGACGGTCAGCGCCCGGTCCGGCACGCGTCCGTCACAGGCCGAGTTGAACGCCGGCCAGCAACCCGACGAACCCGCTGCGCCGGTCCAGGGCGGCACAGCCGTGGCGGGTCTGACGGTGTCCCCGCTCACCGCCACCCTGCGCCAGCGCTACGAAATTCCGCAACGGGTGACCGGCGTCGTCGTCACCGCGCCGGGCCGCGGCAACGCCCAGGGGTTCCAGCCCGGCTATGTGATCATGCGGGCCGGCAATGCGCCCGTGACGTCCGTGGCGGATCTGGAAGCGGCCGTTCAGGCGGCTCGTCGGGCCGGGCATGGAGTCTTCCTGCTGGTCTGGACTCCCGCAGGCAACCGGTCGGTCGTCATGGACCTGCCCAAGTCTGAATAAGCCTTAACTGCCCCCATCGCCGCCGATGCGCTACCATCGGCGGCGATTCTGCATCCGGAGGGGTCTTTCCATGCGTATTCTGGTGGTCGAGGACGACGCTGAGGCCGCGACCGCCATGGTCCGGGGGCTGACCGAAGCCGGTCACGAACCGACCCACGCCGTCGACGGCGCCTTCGGCCTGCTGGAGGCCCAGAAGGGCGGCTATGACGTCTATGTCGTCGACCGCATGATGCCGCGCCTCGACGGCATCGGCATGGTCGAGACCCTGCGCAAGGACGGCGACCAGACCCCGGTGCTGTTCCTCTCCGCCCTCGGCGAGGTCGATGACCGCGTCGCCGGCCTGCGCGCCGGGGCCGACGACTATCTGGTCAAGCCCTACGCCTTCTCGGAGCTGATCGCCCGCGTCGAGGCCCTGTCGCGCCGCCGCGAGACCGGCTCGGTCGCCACCATGCTCAAGGTCGGCGACCTTGAGATGAACCTGATCGCCCGCACCGTGCATCGCGCCGGCAAGGAGATCGACCTGCAGCCGCGCGAGTTCCAGCTGCTCGAATTCCTGATGCGCCACGCCGGCCAGTCGGTCACCCGCACCATGCTGCTCGAGAAGGTCTGGGAATACCATTTCGACCCCCAGACCAACGTCATCGACGTCCACATCAGCCGCCTGCGCGCCAAGATCGACAAGGGCTTCGACCACGCCATGCTGCAGACCGTGCGCGGCGCGGGGTACCGGCTGGAGGCCTAATCCCGCGCCATGCGGCTCCCGTCCCTCCTTCGTCGCACGCCCTTCCGGCTGACGCTGCTGTTCCTCGCCCTGTTCGCGGCCGCGGCCAGCGCCATCCTCGCCTATGTCTATTTCGCCTCGGCCGCCGAGGCGCGCGCCAAGGCCGAGCGGGATGTCCGCGCCGAAACCCGGGTGCTGACCGGCATCTATGAGGCTCGCGGTGTCCAGGCGCTCAACGAGGCGCTGATCGACCGCACCCTGCGCGACAGCACCTACCTGTATCTGCTGACCGACCCCCGCGTCGGGATGAGCACCGGCTCCATCAGCGTCCAGCCGATCGCCGAACTCGAAGGGCCGTCGGAATGGATCACCTTTCCCTTCACCGAGACGGACGCCGACGGCCGCGTGACGCGGCCCCCGGTCCGGGGCGTCCAGATGACCCTGTCCGGCGGCGAGACCCTCTTCGTGGGCAAGTCGCTCAGCGACACCGAGGCCTATCTGGCGCGGCTGACCCAGGCGCTCTGGGGCGCGATGGGCATCGTCCTTCTGCTCGGCCTCGCCGGTGGAATCCTGGTCAGCCGAAATCTCGAGCGGTCGATGGGCAGGCTGGGCAAGGTCGCCACGGCGGTGCAGGAGGGCGACCTCAAGGCCCGCTTTCCGGTCCGGAATTCCGGCGACGAATTGGATGAGCTGGGCGCCGGGCTCAACACCATGCTGGACCGGCTGGAGGCCTCGATGGCCTCGATCCGGCACGCCGGCGACGCCATCGCCCACGACCTGCGCTCGCCGCTGACCCGCATGCGGGCCAAGCTGGAGGTGTCGCTGATCGACGCCGAGGCGGGCAAGATCGACGGCGTCGACGCCCTGCAGCTGGCCCTCGACGAGGCCGACAACCTGCTCAAAACCTTCAATACCGTGCTGGCCATCGCCCGGCTGCAGGCCGCCGCCGGCCGCACGCCCGATCCCCAGCTGTTCGACGCCGCCGACCTCGCCGCCGACATGGCCGAGCTCTACGAGCCCGCCTCCGAGGACAAGGGCCTGGACTTCTCGGCAGAGATCGAGCGCGGCCTGTTGGTCGAGGCCAACCAGCCCTTCCTCGCCCAGGCTCTCGCCAACGTCATCGACAACGCCATCAAATACACCCCGACCGGCGGTGCGGTGATGCTGCGCGCCCGGCGGCGCAGCTCGGGCGAGATCGAGTTCTCGGTCACCGACACGGGCCCCGGCGTGCCCGAGGCCGACCGCGAACGGGTCATCCAGCGCTTCGTCCGCCTCGACAACAGCCGCACCGAAGCCGGCTCCGGCCTCGGCCTGTCGCTGGTCGGCGCAGTGCTCGAAGCCCACGGCGGACGCGTCCAGCTCGATGAGGGGCCGGGCGAATACGGCGGCTTCGGTCCCGGCCTTCGGGTCGCCCTGGTCCTGCCGGCGGCCGTGGGATGATCCGGCTGGCCACGGCCGCGGACGCTCCCCGCACGCTCGAAATCTGGCGACGGGCGGTGGCGGCGACGCACGACTTCGTCTCGTCGGCCGACCTGACGCGCATCGACGGGATCGTCGCCGACTGGCTCGCGACGACCCGCCCGTGGGTTCTGGTCGACGAAACCGACACGGCGGTCGGCTTCATGGCCCTGACCGAGGCCCATGTCGACGCGCTGTTCGTCGATCCCGCACGGCACGGCGCAGGGGTGGGACGGGCCCTGATCGCGCATGCCTGCGCCCTTCACGGCGCCCTGACCGTGGACGTGAATGAGCAGAACGCCCGCGCTGCGGGGTTCTATGAGCGGCTGGGCTTCGAGCGGACAGGCCGCTCGCCGACGGACGGTCTGGGATTGCCGTATCCGCTCCTGCATATGACGTTGCGGGCATGATGGCGCTGCAGCCCTGCGGTCCGGTCGTCGACCCGGGAGCAGCCGCCCGGGCCTTCGAGCGCCTGGCCGAACCGGCCGGCGAGCAGGGCTGGTCCGGGCAGCTGGACGACGCCTGGCCCGCCCTGGCCCCGGTCTTCGCCGCCTCGCCCTATCTGCTCGGACTCGCGCGCCGTTGGCCGGACCTTCTGCGGGACCTGCTGAGGGACGGCCCGGACGAGCGGCTCAGGCGGGTCCTGGCCGCCACCGAAGCCCTCGCCGGCGGCGCTGACGACCTGCGCGCGCCGCTGCGCCGGTTGAAGGGCGAGCTCCACCTGCTGACGGCCTTGGCCGATCTGGGCGGCGTCTGGGACCTGGATCAGGTCACCGGCGCGCTCAGCCGTTTCGCCGACGCCTCCGTCAACGCCGCCCTCCGCGCCGTCACGCACGACCAGCGCGAGAGCGGCAAGCTCGTCAGCGCGGCCGACGACCCGCGCGGCCCCGTGCCCGGCCTGTTCGGCCTCGCCATGGGCAAACACGGCGCCTTCGAGCTCAACTATTCCTCCGACATCGACATCAGTCTGTTCTGGGAGCCCGACGCCCTCATTGAGGCCCTCGCCGAGGGCGTCGAGCCGCAGCGTTTCGTCGACCGGCTCGCCCAGTCGCTGGCGACCCTGATGCAGGCCCGCACCGGCGACGGCTATGTCTTCCGGGTCGACCTGCGTCTGCGGCCCGATCCATCCTCGACACCCCCCGTGGTCGCCGCCCCCAGGGCGCTCGCCTATTACGAAAGCGTCGGCCAGAACTGGGAGCGCGCAGCCTTCATCAAGGCTCGCCCCGTGCTGGGGGACCTCGGGGCCGGTCGGAGCTTCCTGGAGGCGCTCACGCCCTTCATCTGGCGGCGCAGCCTCGACTACCCCGCCATTCTCGACATCCAGTCGATCAAGAGGCAGATCCACGTTCACAAGACCGGCGAGGGGCTGGAGGCCGCGGGCGCCAACCTGAAACTCGGCCGCGGCGGCATCCGCGAGATCGAGTTCTTCGCCCAGACCCAGCAGCTGATCCTCGGAGGCCGCGACTCCGGGCTGCGCAGCCCGCGCACCGTCGACGCCCTCGCGGCCCTGCGGAACGCCGGCCACGTCGCTGCGGAGGCCTGCGCCGAGCTGACGGCCGCCTATATCGAACTGCGGGGTCTTGAGCATCGGGTGCAGATGCTCGAGGACGAACAGACCCACAGCCTGCCGCCCGACCCCGCCGCCCGCGCCCGCGTCGCCGCCCTGGCGGGGGAGGGCGACCTGGCCGACTTCGACAGGCGCGTGGAGGCCTTGCTGGTCGGTGTGAACCGGCGATACGGCGAACTGTTCGAGGGTGAGGAGGCGCTGTCGTCCCCCTATGGTTCGCTGGTCTTCACCGGTGTCGAGAACGACCCCGAGACGCTGGAGACGCTCGCCCGCATGGGCTTCTCCGATCCGGCCACCGTGGCGGATACGATCCGCAGCTGGCATCACGGCCGCATCCCGGCGACCCGCACGGCCCGGGGGCGGGAGCTGTTCACCCGCCTCGCGCCCCGCCTGCTCACTGCGCTTGCCGACACCGGGGCCGCTGACGCCGCCTTCCGCCGCTTCGCCGTCTTCTTCTCGGGCCTCAGCGGCGGGGTGCAGGTCCAGGCCCTGTTCCTCGCCCAGCCGAAGCTGTTCGACCTCGTGGTCGGGGTCATGGCTTTCGCGCCACGGCTGGCGCGGACGCTGGGCCGCTATCCCGCCGCGCTGGACAGCATGCTCGACGCCCGTTTCGCCCGCAGCATCGAGGAAGACACCGGCGTCGCCGCCCAGATGGTCGCCGACGCCGTCGCTGCGCCCGATTTCGAGACCGCCATGAACATCGTGCGCCGCGTCCACCGCGAACAGATGTTCCGCATCGGCGTCCAGACCCTGACCGGCCGGGTTGGACCCGAGGAGGCCGGCCAAGCCTACACCACGCTCGCCGACGCCTGCCTGGACGCCCTCGCTCCCGCCGCCATGGCCGAGACCATCCGCCAGGGCGGCGCCCTGCCGGCCGGTGCGGTGGCGGTGGTGGCGCTCGGCAAGGCCGGCTCGCGCGAGATGACCGCGACGTCCGACCTCGACCTGATGACCGTCTATGACGCGCCCGCCGATGCAGTCTCTGGGGGCAAGGGCTGGGCGGCCGGCGTGTTCTACTCCCGCTTCACCCAACGCCTGATCGCCGCCCTGTCGGCGCATACGGCCGAGGGCGGGCTGTACGAGGTCGACATGCGCCTGCGTCCAGGCGCGGCCAAGGGGCCGGTGTCGCTGCGCCTCCCGGCGGCTGCGGACTATTACGCCGCCGAGGCCGACACCTGGGAGTTCATGGCCCTGACCCGGGCCCGGGTCGTGTGGTCGGACGATCCGGCCTTTGGCGAGCGGGTCTCGGCCGCGCTGGAGGCGATTCTGCGCCGCCCGAGGCCGGGCGCGGATCTCGCCGCCGACGCCCGGCGCATGCGGGATCTGATGGCGCGCGAACGCTCGGGTCATGGCGACTGGGACCTGAAGCTGGCGCCCGGCGGCCAGGTGGACGCCGAGTTCGTGGCCCAGGTGCGGCAACTGAGGCGCGCCGCCGCCGGCGACCCCCTGACCGTCTCGACCCTCGAGGCCCTGGCGGACGATCCCGAGCTGGCCGCGGCCTGGCGCCTCCAGCAGGCGTTGAGCCAGATGCTGGGCGCCGCCTTCGACGACCGGCCCGACCCGGATCAGGAGCCGGAGGGCTTCCGGCTGAGGCTGGCCAAGGCGGTCGGATTCGAGGATTTCGAGGCGCTGAAGTCCGGTCTGGCTGAACGACGGGCCGCCGCCCGCGCCGCCTTCGAGGCTCTCCTGCCGCCGGTCGGCGACGGAGACTGACCGCCGGGCCGTTTCATCTCCAGACAGGGATGTGCGGGCCGCGTCGGGCGGCCGTGGAGACATCGAGATGAACAAGACTCTTCTGGTCGGCGGCCTGGCCGCCCTGACCCTCGCCGCCGCCGGGGGCGCCGCCCTCGCCCAGGCTGCGCCGGAACGCCCGCAGGTTCGCGGCATGCGCGCCGACGCAGACGGCGACCACCGCCTCAGCCAGGCCGAGTTCGTCGGTCGCCGCCTTGAGCGCCTGACCGCCGCCGACGCCGACCGGGACGGCTCCGTCACGGCCGAGGAACGCCGCGCCGCCGCCCGTGCCCGCATCGAGCGCCGTCTGGACACGCGATTCGACCGGCTCGACGCCGACGACGACGGCATGATCGGCAAGGCCGAATTCGACGCGCGCCGCGAGCACCGCGCCGAACGGGGACCGCGCCGCGCCCATCGCCGCTTCGCCGCCGGCCACGCCGGTCACGACCGCCGCATGGAGGTGCGCGGGCCGGTCGTGATCGCCGAGGCCCAGGCCCGCGCCGAAGCCGCCTTCGCGCGCCGCGACATCGACCACGACGGCTACGTCACCGTGGGCGAGCGCCGCGCCGTCCGGGCCGACCGGCGCGAGCACCGCCGCGAGCGAATGGCTGAACGCCGCGCCGCCCGCCGGGCGCAACAGGCGTCGCCTCCGGCCCCCGCTTCGGAGTAAGCAGATGACGGGCGCGGCGGTCCTCGACCATACCGGCCTTGCAGGAACGTTCGCACGAGGCCGGATGGCGACCTTCGCCGACCCCGACGAGGATCTGGTGCGCCGCGTGGGTCAGGGCGATCCCGCGGCGGTCCAGGCCATGGTCGCGCGCAAGCTGCCGCGCATGCTGGCGCTCGCCCATCGCATGCTGGGAGACGCGGCCGAGGCCGAGGACGTGGCGCAAGAGGCCCTGGTGCGGGCGTGGCGGCAGGCGCCCCGCTGGGTCGGGGGCAAGGCGAAGTTCGACACCTGGCTGCACCGGGTGGCGCTGAACCTCTGCTACGACCGCCTGCGGCGGCGGCGCGAGATTCCCACCGACGCGCCGCCGGACCGGCGCGATGAGGGCCCTGCGCCCGACCGCGGCCTGCTCGCCGCCGACGTCGGCGCCGCGGTCAACGGCGCCCTGGCGCGCTTGCCGGATCGCCAGCGCGAAGCCATCGTGCTGTGCCACTATCAGGAACTGTCGAATATCGAGGCCGCGGGGCTGATGAAGATCAGCGTCGAGGCCCTGGAAAGCCTGCTGTCGCGTGGACGGCGGGCCTTGAGACAGGCGCTGGCCGATCACCGGCCCGGCGCCGAAGGAGCATGAACGTGATGACGGCGGAACGCTTTCTCGCCCTCGTGGCCGCCTACGGCGCCGACCGGCGCCGCTGGCCCCAAGCCGAACGGCCGGCGGCGGAGGCCTTCGCGGCCGCGCACCCCGACCTGGCCGCTCCGGCCCTGGCCGAGGCTGATGCGATCGACGCCCTGCTGCATCGCTCGCCGACGCCGCAAGCCTCGATGGCCCTGCGCGACCGGGTGATCGCCGCCGCCGCTTCGGCCGGAGACCGGGTGGGCCGGTCCGGCCGGCAGTGGATCGACCGCCTGACCCTGGTCTTCGGCGCCGGCTGGGCCGCCGCCGCCTGCGCGGGCGTGGTGGCCGGCGTCATGATGACCGGCCATTTCACCGCCGACGCCCAGGCCGACGCCGTCCTCTACCAGGCGTCTCTGCTCGGCGTGGATGACACGGAGGTGCTCGGTTGAACGCCAGGACCCTGAAGATCGCCCTCGCCGCCTCGGTGGCCCTCAACCTGTTCGCCGTGGCGGCCGGCGCCACCCTGCTGGTGGGGCGGGCCAACGTCGAACACCGCCTCGACGCCCAGCAACGGGCCCCGCGCGACCGGCCGTTCCTGACCGTCGTCGAAGGGCTGGATCCCGCCGTGCGCGACCGGGTGCGCGACACGCTCCGCGCCTCCGCGCTCGCGGCTCACCCGGACTTCGAGCAGACCCGGCTGAAGCGGCGCGAGGCCGTCGCCCTGGCCCGTTCCGCGAACTTCGATCCGGCGCAGGTCTCGGCCCTTCTGGAACAGTCGCGGGTCGCCGAGCTGCGCGGCCGGGCCCGGCTGGAGGCGGACGCGGTCGCCGTGCTTGCGACCCTTGAACCTGCCGACCGCGCCGCCCTGTCGGAAATTCTCACGCGCCGTGGCCGGACCGTCGTGCGCGACAAGGGTGAGCGGGCCGCCCGCGAGGCGCCGCGGCCTCCCCGCGGCTGAGTCCGGTCGGCCTCAGGCCGCCTGCGCCTGGGTTTCAGCCGAGCGTGTCGGGCGCCGCATCGGCAGGTCGAAGCTGACCGTGGTGCCGCGTCCGGGCTCGCTCTCCAGCGTCAGGCTCCCGCCGTGCAGCTCGATCAGCGACTTGGTCAGGGCGAGCCCGAGACCGGTGCCCTGGTTGGTCTTGGAATGCTGGCCTTCGACCTGCTCGAACGGCCGCGCCAGCCGCCCCAGGTCTTCCGCGGCGATGCCGATGCCGGTGTCCGTCACCGCCACCCGCACCCGGTCGTCGTCCTCGCGCGACAGGGCGACAACGATGTCGCCGCCCTCCGGCGTAAATTTCACCGCATTGGACAGCAGGTTCAGCACCACCTGCTTCAGCCCGCGGTGATCGGCTTCGATGGTCGGCAGGTCCGGCGCGTCGACGAGCAGCTTCAGCCCCGCCTCCTCGACCCGTCCGCGTATCAGCCGCGCCGCGTCCTCGACGATCTCCTTCAGCGACACCTCCTCGTAGTGCAGCGTCAGCTTGCCGGCCTCGATCTTGGCCATGTCGAGGATGTCGTTGATCAGGCTGAGCAGGTGCTGGCCCGAGCGCAGGATGTCGGCCGCATAGCCCTTGTAACGAGGGTCGCCCAAGGCGCCGAACATCTCGCCGGCCATGATCTCCGAGAAGCCGTTGATGGCGTTCAGCGGCGTCCGCAGTTCGTGGCTCATATTGGCCAGGAACTCCGACTTGGCCTGGTTCGCCGCCTCGGCCCGGGTCATGGCGACCTCGTATTTTCGGGCCAGCAGCGACAGCTTCTCCTCGCGGTCCTCAAGCTCGGTGATGGTGACATGCAGCCGCTCGGTCGCGCGCTGGCGCTCGGCCTCCTTCTGCTTGATCGCGGTGATGTCCGCCGCCGTGACCACCGACCCGCCGTCCGAGGTGAAGCGCTCCACCAGCTGCAGCCAGCGGCCGTCGTGCAGTTCCACCTCGCGCGCGCCGGCCCGCCCGCCCGGAGCCGGCTGGTCCGACTTGATCGCCAGGGCCGCGATCCGGTTCAGGTCGGTCTTCAGGGCCCCCTTGCGGACCACGCCGGGCTCGAAGCTGAACGCATCCTGGAAGGCCTGGTTGGACAGGATCAGCCGGCCCTGCCGGTCGAACAGCACGAAGGCGTCCGAGACGCTCTCGATGCCGTCGCGCAGCCGGCCCTCCGCGGCTTGGGCATGGGCCTTTGCCCGCCGGGCCTCGGTGGTGTCCAACGCGATGCCGAGGATGGAGGTGAAGCCGTCCTCGCCCCGTTCGCCCCGCGCCTGGCCCCGGGCGTCGATCCAGCGGGCGCGGCCCTGGGCGTCCGGCACAGGGAAGCTGACCTCAAAGGTCCCGAAGGTCTCGGCCTGCCGGACCGCGTGGGTCACCGCGCCCCGGTAGCGCGGATGGATCCGCTCCATCATGACCTCGGCCGTCGTCGCCCCGGTGCGCTCCAGACCCATCAGGTCCGCCATATAGTCGGACAGCAGGATCTGCCCGCTCTCGAGGTCCCAGTCCCAGACGCCGCAGCGGGCCGCCTCGACCGCGCCCCGGAACCGGCGTTCGGACGCCGCCCATTCGCGGCTGATCCCGGCTTCCTTGCGTTGCTGCAGCAGGGCCAGCAACAGGACCAGCACGCCGATGGCGAAGGGGGCGGTCAGGACCCAGGCGTCGTCCAGCAGGGCGCCCGCGCCGACGCTGACCGGCGTCGAGGCGACGGCGATCAGGCCGGTGTCGCCGACCGCCACCGTCGTCCGCCGCACCGCGCCGTCGGCCAGCGCCAGGGTCGCGCCCTGGCCGCGGCCGTCGGCCGGGGCCCCGGCCAGGGCCAGCGCCTCTCCGGTCCCGGATCCGCCCGCCAGCAGGCTGCGCGGCCCCGACAGCACCCACAGGTCGACCCCATCCGTGGTCCGCAGCGAGGGCAGGGGGGCGCGGCCGATCAACCGGCCGCCGTTGGCCAGGTCGCCCGAAACCAGCACCGCGGCGCCGTCCGCCGCCAGCCGGGGCTTGCCCGGCGCGGACGTAAAGGCGGCCATGGGCGCGCCGGAGGCGGCCACGACGCTCCCCTCCCGCGAGACGACGGCGAAGGCGCGTCCGGGGGCGGCGATGCGGGCCTGTTCGATCGCCTGGGCGGCGCCGCCCGATCGGGCCGCCGCCCGCACGGCCGCCTCGACCGGGGCGATGCGGGTTTCCAGTTCGAGCGCCAGCAGCCGCGCCTCGCGGTCCACGGCGGCCATGCGCAACGTGTCCGCCTCCTGCCCCGGCCGGGCCATTTCTCTCGCGAACAGAAGTACATAGGCGGCGACGGCCAGGGTCACCGCGAGGATGGCGATGCGCAGCCATGCGGGCGGGCCCTTGCGCCGATCGCCGGCGCGCCGTCCTTGCTGGGTTATGCGGCGCTCGCTGCCCCGCAAGGCGCTCTCCCGGATGAATCGGCGACGAGGACCGAATCTAGGCTGCGTCGCGGATTCCTGTCGAGGCTTACTCGCCCCGCCGGCCGTTCAATTCGGGGGACGGCCGCTCAGGCGGCGCGCGACGGCGCCGGCGAGGCGGCGGCCATCTCGGGCGCGGCGAGCACGTCCTTGACGGTCTTCAGCAGGGCGCGCGCGTCGCGGGCCAGCAGCTGCATCTCGGGCGGGGCGTCCTCGGGCGCGTCATCCACCGCGGCCACCATCCGCTCGGCCAGGGCCATCAGCCTGGGCGCGGCGGCGATCAGTCGGGCCTGGAACTCGATCTGGTCCGGGTCGCGGTCGTATTCCGCCCCCGGCACGCGCCAGCCGCCCCAGTCGGCCTTGTCGGTGACCACCACCGGATAGGTGCCGGGGAAGGGATGGTGCGGCGTGTCGTCGGCGGTCTGCCACTTGTTCCGGGCCCGCATCAGCCGCCAGTTCTCGCCGATGTTGGCGGCCGGATCCTCGGCGGGCAGCAGCAGTTCGTGCCCCAGGAATTCCCGACCCAGGCCGACGTCGTAGGTGACGCGCACCGGCTCCTCGAAGCCCTTGGCCCACACCGGCTGGACCTTCTCGATCTGGGCCCAGGCGCCGACACATTCGACCCAGACCTTCTGACCCTTCTGGAACTGCGCGCGCGCCATCGGCGTCTCCCGTCGTGAACGGGCAGCATGCCTGCGCGCGGGTGAACACGTGGTTTGGCGAAAGGGTTAACGCCCCTCAGGGCCGGGAAATGTCTTCCAGGGCCTCGCCGGCGTATTTCTCCTTCACCCGCGTCGACAGGTCGCCCAGCGACACCACCCCGACCAGCCGGTCGTCCTTGTCGAGCACCGGCAGGCGTCGGATCTGCTTCGAGCCCATGGCGTCCAGCACGCTCTGCAGGTCGTCGTCGGCCCGCGCGGTGTGCGGGTCACGGGTGATATACTCCACCACCGGCGAGGTGCAGGCCGCGCCGCCGGCCACAGCGCGCACGGCGATGTCCCGGTCGGTGATCGTGCCGATCAGCCGATCGCCGTCGGCCACCGGCATGAAGCCGAAGTCGCCGCTGGCCATCCGCGTCGACACCTCCTGCAGGCTGTCGCCGGGCCGGGCGACCTGCACGTCCTTGCTCATCACGTCGCGAACTTTCATCGGTGCTCTCCTGATTGTCGGCTTGGCGACAGAACCCCCCGCCGCCGCCGCGGTTCCTGACAGCCGGACAACGAGCCCCTCAGGGTCGCGTCACCCGCGGCATGGTCAGTTGCGTTCATCACCCGGGATGGTCCCGGCACGAAAGGACGATTTCAATGAAGACCGCCATGATCCGGAAAGCCCTGCTTCCCGCGCTGGCGGCGTCCGCGGTCATGGTCTCGACCCCGGCGCTGGCCCAGAATTTCAGCGTCAGCCTCAGCTTCGGCTCGCCCGGCTACAGCCAGGGCTATGGCTACGCCCCTGGCAACCTCCACCGCCGCGCCCAGGTGCTGGCCCAGCACGTTGACCGCCTCGCCTGGAGCGGCGGCGTGCACCGGCTCCAGGCCCGGTCGATGGCCCGCGAGCTGAACCAGTACCGCCAACTCGAGTACCGCTACGCCCGCAATGGGTTGAGCCGGGCCGAATACAGCGATCTGGACCGCCGGCTGGACCGGATTCAGTATCAGCTCCAGCGCACCGCCTACCGCGCCCGCTGGTAGTCGACCGCGCATCGAAGGCCGCCCCGGCGTCGGGGCGGCCTTTCTCTTTGCGCCCGGCCCGGCTAAGCCGCACGGACCTGCCGGAGCCGTTTCATGACCACCGCCGCCGCCGAAAGCCTCGACATCCTGCGCCGTCTCGGCGTGCCGAAAACCGCCTTCGCCGACGCCGGTCTGATCACCCGTTCGCCGATCGATGGCTCGTCCGGGCTGACGGTGGCCGAGGCCGACGCCGCCGCCATCGAGGCCGCCGTCGCCCGCTCCGTCGCCGCCTTCCATCAGTGGAAGCGCATCCCCGCCCCCCGCCGCGGCGAGCTGGTCCGCCTGCTCGGCGAGGAGCTGCGCGCCTCGAAGGCCGACCTCGCCCGTCTCGTCACCCTCGAAGCCGGCAAGATCGTCTCCGAGGGCCTCGGCGAGGTTCAGGAGATGATCGACATCTGCGACTTCGGCGTGGGCCTGTCGCGCCAGCTGTACGGCCTGACCCTCGCCTCCGAGCGTCCCGGCCACCACATGCGCGAGACGTATCAGCCGCTCGGGCCGGTGCTGGTCATCTCGGCCTTCAACTTCCCGGTCGCGGTCTGGGCCTGGAACGCCTGCCTCGCCCTTGTCTGCGGCGATCCGGTGATCTGGAAGCCGTCGGAGAAGACGCCGCTGACCGCGCTGGCGACGCAGGCGATCCTCGACCGCGCCATCGCCCGTTTCGGAGACGCCCCGGACGGCCTGTCCCAGGTGGCCATCGGCGGCCGCGAGACCGGCGAAGCCCTCGCCGCCGACCCGCGCATTCCGCTGGTCTCCGCCACCGGATCGACCCGAATGGGCAAGGCCGTGGCCCGGACCGTCGCCGCCCGTCTCGGTCGCTCGCTGCTGGAGCTGGGCGGCAACAACGCCATGATCGTGACGCCCTCGGCCGAGCTCGACATGGCCGTGCGGGCCATCGCCTTCTCCGCCGTCGGCACCTGCGGCCAGCGCTGCACCAGCCTGCGCCGCCTGCTGGTCCACGAAAGCATCGCCGACGCCCTGATCGCGCGCCTCGGCGCCGCCTATGAGACCTTGCCCATCGGCGACCCGCGCGAGGACGGCGTGCTGGTGGGACCGCTGATCGACGCCGACGCCCGGCGCGGCTTCGAGGCGGCGCTGGCGCAGGCCGTGGCGCAGGGCGGCGAGGTCGTCGTCGGCGGGGATGCTCTCGACCGCGACGGCGTCTACGTCCGCCCCGCCATCGTCCGCATGCCGGCCCAGACGGCGGTGGTTGAGCACGAGACTTTCGCGCCGATCCTCTACATCCTGACCTGGTCCGACTTTGACGAGGCCGTGGCCATGCAGAACGCCGTGCCGCAGGGGCTGTCGTCTTGCGTCTTCACCGACAGCGTTCGTGAGGCCGAGCAATTCCTCTCCGCCTGGGGCTCGGACTGCGGCATCGCCAACGTCAACATCGGCCCCTCGGGCGCCGAGATCGGCGGCGCCTTCGGCGGCGAGAAGGACACCGGCGGCGGCCGCGAATCCGGCTCCGACGCGTGGAAGGCCTATATGCGCCGTCAGACCCAGACGGTGAATTTCAGCCGCGACCTGCCTCTGGCCCAGGGCGTGAAGTTCGACGTTTGAGGATCCGCCAACGCCGTCATCCTCGGGCTTGACCCGAGGATCAGACCGTCCGGTGCTCCGTCGGCGCTCCACGGTCGCACTCGCCGGGCCGTCACCGACGCATAGCCCGCCTCTCGCCTCTGATCCTCGGATCAAGTCCGAGGATGACGGAGAACATCAGTAACCTTCAGCGTCTGATCGTCCCGACTGGTCGAAATCACCCCGAAACCGTGGTCGAAATCGTCACGAACTGACCACCGACTTCAGCGCCGCCGCCAGATCGCCCTTGCCGACCACCTCGACCCCGCCCAGCCCCAGCCAGCCGGCCATCCGACGCAGTTCAGCCGCCAGCCGCTCCGGCGTCTCCGCCGTCGCATCCGGCTCGCGCCACGCCGCCTGCACCCGCAGCACGCCCGCCTGCCGGTCAGATTTCAGATCGACCCGCGCCGTGATCGCCTCGTCCTCGAGGAAGGGCAGCACATAGTAGCCGTGCGTGCGCTTGTGCGCCGGGGTGTAGATCTCCAGCCGCACCCGCGTGCCGAACAGCCGCTCGGTGCGGTCGCGGGCCCAGATCAGGTTGTCGAACGGCGACAGCAGCGCCGCCCCCGCCACCTTGCGCGGCGTCCTGGCCCCGGGCGCCAGATACACCCCCTGCCGCCAGCCCTTCACGGCGACCGGCGTCAGTTCGCCGGCCTCGACCAGCTCGGCCACCCGCGTCTTCGTCTCCGCCAGCGGCAGCCGGTAGTAGTCGCGCAGGTCCGCCATCGTCGCCACGCCCATGGCGCGCGCCGACAGCCGGACCAGCTCGCGCTGTGCGTCCGCCTCGGTCGGGGTCGGCAGATCGACGGTCCGCGCCGGCAGGGTCCGTTCAGTCAGGTCATAGACCCGCTCGAATCCCCGCCGCGTCCTGGTGGTGATCATCCCGGCCCAGAACAGCCACTCAAGGGCCCGCTTGCCGTCCGACCACGACCACCAGCCGGGCGCGCCGCGCGGGGCGTCATTGAAGTCGGCGCCCGTGACCGGCCCGCGCCGCTCGATCTCCGCCAGCACGCCGTCGATATAGTCGCGCCGCTCGCGCCCGAACCGCGAAAGGCCGGTCCACATCTCCCCGGCCTCGGCCCGCGCCATGCGCCAGCGCAGCAGCGGCTGCAGCTCCAGCGGCAGCAGCGACGCCTCGTGCCCCCAGTATTCGAACAGGCTGCGCCGCCCGCTCCAGGCTTCCGTCTCCAGCGCCTCGCGCGGATAGTCGCCCAGCCGTGAGAAGGCGGGCAGATAGTGGGTTCGTGTCACCACATTGACGCTGTCGATCTGGACCACGCCCAGTTTGCGGATGACATCCCTGACATGCTTTCGGCCGGGCGCCGCGGGGGGCGTCCGGCCGAAGCCTTGCGCGGAAAGCGCGATGCGGCGGGCAGTTTTGGGGGTGATGTGCTCGGTCACCCCCAAGTCCTACTACGGCCTTGTCTGTACCGGCATCCCCGCCGCAGCCCGGATCAACTGCACGAAGTCCGCGCGTTCGCCGTAGGGGTCCTCGCCGCGCGCGCCCTGCGCCTGTTCGAGGATGTCATCCCAGCCATAGTCCGGGCTCATCCACGGATCGTTGCGCAGCTTCTGGCCGAAGGCCGCCACCGCCAGCGCCCAGCGGGTGCTTTCCGGGGGCTGGGCCGAGACCCGTCCGGCGCCGCTGTTCGACACCACCTGCTGCATCAGCCGCGAGTCTGGCTGGCCCGGCAGCTTGTAGCGGACCTGGACGAAGCCGATCTCGCCGGCCGGGTCGCCCCCTCCGACGCCCAGCGAATTGTCGGGCCGGTTCTGGTCGTAGCGCCGCTCGGGGATTTGGCTCGGACCGCCCACCGGGGTGATCTCGTAGATCGCCGTCACCGACGCGCCGGACCCCACCTCACCCGCGTCGACGCGGTCGTTGTTGAAGTCCTCCTCGTTCAGCATCCGGGTCTCGTAGCCGATCAGCCGGTATTCCGAGACGCGCGCCGGGTTGAACTCGACCTGGATCTTGACGTCGTCGGCGATCGGGAAGGCGCCCCGGTCGAAGGCGGGGCCGAACAGGCGGCGCGCTTCCTCGAGGTTGTTGACATAGGCCGCCGTGCCGTTGCCGGCCTGCGCGATGGTCTGCATGCGGGCGTCCTGGTAGTTGCCGCGCCCGTAGCCGTAGACCGACAGATAGATGCCCGTCTCGCGCTTGGCGGCGACGTAGTCTTCCAGCCGCTGGTCGTTGGTGACGCCGACGTTGAAGTCGCCGTCGGTGAACATCAGGATGCGGTTGACCTTGTCACGCCCGAAGGCGGCCTCCGCCTGGGCGTAGGCGTTGACCATGCCCTGGGCCCCGGCGGTCGAGCCGCCCGCGTTCAGGGCCTCGACGGCGCAGCGCAGCTTCAGCTTCTGGTCGCCCGGGGTCGGTCCCACGGCGGTGCCCACGTCGGAGGCGTAATAGGTCACCGCCACCCGGTCCTGCGGCCGCAGACGGTCGATGATCAGGTTCATCGACGCCTTGGCCAGATCGAGCTTGTCCGGAGACATCATCGAGCCCGACACATCCACCATGAAGGTCAGGTTCAACGGCCGCCGCTGGCTCTCGGGCAACTCATAGCCCTGCAGCGCCACGTGCACGATCTGACGGCCTTCGGACCATGGCGAAGCCGCCACGGCGGTGGTGATGGCGAACGGCTCCGACGCCGACCGCGGCCGCTCGTAGCCGTAGTCGAAGAAGTTGATCATCTCCTCGACCCGCACGGCGTCCGGAGGCGGCATGCGGCCCTCCTCGAGGAAGCGGCGCACGTTCGAATAGCTGGCCGTGTCGACGTCGATCGAGAAGGTCGAGACCGGCTCGTCGGCCACGCGCCTGACGGGGTTCGGCGTGGCGTCGGGATAGCGTTCGGTGTCCGGCGCAACCATCCCGGGCTGGGCGATGCGGTTCCCGCTGACCACGACCTGCTGCACCGGGGCGGGCGCGAAGAGCGCTGCCCGGTCCTCACTCGCCGTCGATGCGACAGGCGGCGGGGGCGGCGGCGGCGGCGGAGCCATCGGGGGAGGCGGCGGCGGGGGCGGAGGCGGACCATAGCCCCGCGCGGCGATCCGGTTTCCGGCGCCGGCGTATTCATCACGCGTCGAAGCGAGCTCGATGCCGACGGCGCGGCAGTTCTCGGGCGACACCACGCCGTCGCGCGCGAGGTTCTGCCGGCTCGCCGCGTGCACCGGCGCGGGCGCCATCGGCGCCGCCAGCGAGACCGCCAGCACGGCGGCCAGACTGCGTCTCAAGGGGTGGTTCGTCATCAGCGTCGCTCCCTGTCAGTGCCGGTTCTGCACGGCGCCATCCTCGGCGCAAAGCCGTGGCGGGTCGTCTGACGAAGCCTGACTTCGGCCAGCCTGCCGGGCTGGCGCTCACCCGCCCCGCACCCCACTATCAACGGCAAGGCTGACGGGGCATCGAAAATGGCGGAACCGACGAGCGGACTGGACCTTGGCCATGTGGCCGCCCTGCTCGCCGCCGGCGTGATCGCGGTGCCGGTGTTCCGCCGGCTCGGCCTGGGCTCGGTGCTCGGCTATCTGGCGGCGGGCCTGGCGATCGGGCCGTTCGGCTTCGGCCTGTTCGCCGAGCCCGAGGTGATCCTGCACGTCGCGGAGTTCGGCGTCGTCATCTTCCTGTTCATCATCGGCCTTGAGATGCGCCCGTCCCGGCTGTGGAAGCTGAAGCGGGACATCTTCGGCCTCGGCGCGGCCCAGGTCGTCGCCGCCAGCGCCCTGCTGACCCTGACCGGCATGGCCGCGGGCCTGTCGGTGCCGGTCGCCTTCGTCGCCGCCGCCGGCTTCGTGCTCAGCTCCACCGCCGTGATCATGCAGACGCTCGATGAGCGGGGCGAGCTGGGCTCCGGCAAGGGGCAGCGGGCGGTGTCGATCCTGCTGCTGGAGGACATCGCCATCGTGCCGCTGCTGGCCGTCGTCGCCGTCATGGCGGGCGCCATGGGACTGGGCGGCGAAACGGCTCCGCCGCTGTGGCGCACGCTCGGCCTGGCCGTCGGCGCGGTCGCGGTCGTCTTCCTCGCCGGTCGCTACCTGATGAACCCGGTGTTCCGCATCCTCGCCCGCTACGGCGGTCGCGAGGTGATGACCGCCGCCGCCCTGCTGGTCGTCGCCGGCGCCGCCTGGCTGATGGACATGGGCGGCCTGTCGATGGCCATGGGCGCCTTCCTGGCCGGCGTCCTGCTGTCCGAGTCGGTGTTCCGCCACCAGCTCGAGGCCGACGTCGAGCCGTTTCGCGCCATCCTGCTGGGCCTGTTCTTCCTCAGCGTCGGCATGTCCCTGGACGTCGGCGTGGTCATCGACCGCTGGCAGGTGATCCTCGGCGGCGTGATCGCCTTCATGGCGGTGAAGGCGGTGGCCATCTACGCCGTCGCCCGCCTGTTCCGACACGGCGAGCGCGAGGCGGTCGAGCGCGCGGCCCTGTTCGCCCAGGGCGGCGAGTTCGCCTTCGTGCTCTACGCCGCGGCCCTGTCGGTCGGCATCTTCGACGCCCGCGTCTCGGCCTCGATGACGGCCATCGTCATCCTGTCGATGGTCCTGACGCCCCTCACGACCATGGCGGTTGGCCGCTTCATGCCCGCATCGACGCTCGACCCGGACAAGGCGGACGGCGTGGACCGGGCGGCGGGACTGCGCGAGCGGGTGCTGATCATCGGCTTCGGCCGCTTCGCCCAGGTCGTGTCGCAGCCGCTGCTGGCCCGCGACGTCGACGTGTCGATCATCGACACCGACGTCGAGATGATCCAGGCCGCCGGCAATTTCGGCTTCAAGGTCTTCTACGGCGACGGTTCGCGCCTCGACGTGCTCCGCGCCTCCGGCGCCGAATCCGCCGAGACCATCCTCGTCTGCGTCGACAGGCAGGAAACCGCCGACCGCATAGTCGAACTGGTCAAGTCCGAGTTCCCGCTGACCAAATTATTCGTCCGCGCCTACGACCGCGGCCACGCCATCCGCCTCGTCCAGGCCGGGGTGGAGTACCAGATGCGCGAACTGTTCGAGAGCGCCCTGGTGTTCGGCGAGCAGGTGCTGATCGACCTCGGCTTCAGCGCCGAGGAGGCGCGCGAGACCATCGCCGACGTCCGCCGCCGCGACGAGGAGCGGTTCTCGCTCCAGCTGGTCGAGGGCATCCAGGCGGGACGTTCGCTGATGCGCGGCAACATCCGCACCACCCGCCCCGAGCCCTACGTCAAGCCGCGCCGCGAAGGCCGGGCCCTCAACGAGGAGGCGGCCGAGGCGCTGGAAGAGGACGAGGAACGCGAAAAGGCCGGCGCCTGATCGGCGCCGGCCCTCGTATCCGCGACGGGGTGGTTACATCCCCGCCTTGAGCTGCTCCGCCTGGCGCAGGTGGGCCTCGATCTTCGGCGCCACCGAGCGGGCGTGCGCGGCCAGCGGCGAGTCCTCGTTGGAGAAGCCGCGGTGCAGGGTCAGGGCCTCGTTGTGCGCCGCGATCTGCTGGTCGATGTAGGTGCGGTCGAAATTCTCGGCCGAGGCCGAGCGCAGGTTGTCGATCAGCCCCTGCCGCCGCTCGTCCAGATCGGCCGGCGGCGTCACGTTCGGCGCGGCCTGCGGCAGCATGCCCTTCATGGCGTTGGAGGCGGCGGTGTGATCGGTCTTGATCATCGTCGCCAGCTCCTTGACCTGGGCGTTCTGCGACCGCTGCAGGGCGATGTCGGCGGCTTGGATCTCGTACATGTCGCCCATGGCGGCGTTCGGCACATAGGCCGACACCATGTTGGCGCCCATGGTCGCGGCCGAGGTCTGTCCGACCGGACCCGCGGCGGCGTCCTGCACCTTGTCGACGGCTTCCGGGCTCTGTTCCTGGTTGCAGCCGGCGAGCAGGGCGACGCAGGCGACGCCGGCGAGAAGTGGTCTGATCATGGGAATTCCTCCTTGAGTCCCGATGAACCGTAGCCAATGCCAAAGGTTCCCAAGGTCGCCTCGCGCCCGACTTCGGTGTAGAAGCGCCGCCCGATGGACCGCCGCCTCTCGATCGCCCCGATGATGGACTGGACCGACCGGCACTGCCGGGCGTTCCATCGCGCCCTCACGTCCCGGGCCCTGCTCTACACCGAGATGGTCACCGCCCCGGCCGTGATCCACGGCGACCGCGAGCGGCTGCTCGGCTTCGATGCGGTCGAGCATCCGGTGGCGCTGCAGCTCGGCGGCTCCGATGCGGATCAACTGGCCGAGGCGGCGCGCATCGGCGAGGCCTTCGGCTACGACGAGATCAACCTGAATGTCGGCTGCCCGTCCGACCGGGTCCAGTCCGGGCGCTTCGGCGCCTGCCTTATGCGCGAGCCGCCGCTGGTCGCCGACTGCATGGCCGCGATCAAGGGCGCGGTCAGCGTCCCGGCCACGGTGAAATGCCGCATCGGCGTCGACGACCAGGATCCTGAGGTGGCGCTGTTCGAGACCGTCGACGCCTGCGCCGCCGTCGGGATCGACGTCTTCATCGTCCACGCCCGCAAGGCCTGGCTGCAGGGTCTGTCGCCCAAGGAGAACCGCGACGTCCCCCCGCTGGACTACGCCCTGGTGCGCCGGCTGAAGCGGGAGCGGCCCCACCTGTCGATCAGCATCAACGGCGGCATCGCCTCGCTGGACGAGGCCGAGGCGCATCTCGACCCGGGCGACGGCGTACAGCTGGACGGGGTCATGCTGGGCCGCGCCGCCTACCACGAGCCCGCCATCCTCGGCCAAGCCGATCGCCGCCTGTTCGGGGCCGCCACGCCGGATATCGACGCCTTCGAGGCCATCCGGCGCTACCGCCCGTACATGGAGGCCCGGCTGGACGAGGGCGTGCACCTGCCGGCCATGACCCGGCACATGCTGGGGCTGATGCATGGCCGTCCCGGCGCCCGCGCCTTCCGCCGCATCCTCACGGTCGAGGCCGTCCGGCCCGGTGCCGGGATGGAGGTGGTCGACCGGGCCGTCGACGCCGTGCGCGAGGCCGAGGCCCGGACGGAGCTGCGCACCCAGGCCGCCTGACGCGGTTTCGTGATGCAACGGAAACACACCGGTCCCGGTTGTCGCCCGTTTACCCTTTCGCCCGGGAACACAGCGGCGCCGCTTCGCATTCGGCTTGGCAGGAGAGCCCTATGCCGAAAAGCCCGCCGTCCAAGCCCGATCTGCGCCTCGTCCCCGGCGACGCGGAAATCTACGACCTTATGCGCACCCCGGAGACCACCACCGAGCGCGTCAAACGGCTGCAGCTCGAGGCCCGCGCCCTGGCCGTCGAACAGGTCGAGGCGCTCGAGCGGGTGCTGCTGGAGGCCTCCCGCATGGCGAAGGAGATCGCCGACGGCGGCGACGCCTACCCGGTCGGGGCGCGCGAACTGGCGGGGCGGCTGTCCGCCGACCTTCCGGCCAAGGCCGAGACCCTGAAGGCCATCGTCAGCCGCGTCCTCTAGGCGGTCCGCGTCGTCCGGGCCTCCCGGATACGGCGCGCCAGCCGGAATACGACCACCGCCAGCACCAGCAGCACCAGCGGGATGACGATCGGCGCCAGGAAGGCGACGATTACGGTGAAGAAGGCCAGCACGTCCTCGATGAAGGACACCACCGGATTGCCCAGCCCGCCCGTCGTCGCGGTCGATCCGACCCTCACGCCGGTCTGGGCCGCGTTGAAGGCGAGGGCGGCCGGGGCGCCGACGATCAGGCCAGCCACCGCAGCCATGGCCGGATCGACGGCCCAGAACACGCTGCCTGCCGCTATGGCGCCGGCGACGGGCCGGGTGACATAGCCGATCGCGTTCAGGGCGTGATCGATGGCCGGGACCTTGTCGCCGAGGAACTCCGCCGTGGTGGCCACGCCCAGCGCCGCAATGGCCGGCCAAGAGACCAGCCAGTCCATCTGGTCGATCAGGCGCACGCCGAACATCTCGAAGCGCGCCGCCAGCGCCAGCATCAGCAGCGGCAGGAAGGTGCGCAGCCCGGTCGCCGAGGCCAGACCCAGCCCCAGCAGGGCGGGCAGCACCCAGACCTGCATGGGCCCCGTCGCCGCACCCAGCGCCTCCAGATCGACCTCGGGCATCGCCGCCTCCTTGAACCGCACAGCTACAATGCGCGGGAACACCCGGGCGCTCCATCGACTTTCCGGTCATCCCCGAAACAGGAGCCCCGACCATGGACGACCGCTTCGAAAACCGCGCCGACCGCATCGCCGACCAGGAGCGGAAGATTCAGGCGGAGATCGACGCCAGGGCTTCGGAAGGCGGCGGCTCGGAGAAGGAGGGCGCGGTCCAGGCGGGCGCCCGCAAATATCCCGAACCGCCCTTCCCCGAGCAGCACCAGCGCAAACCGGGCGACGAGGCCGCGCTCGACCCGGCGCCGATGTATGACGCGCCGTTCTGGAAGGGTTCGGGCAAGCTGGAGGGGATGGCGGCGATCATCACCGGCGCCGACTCCGGCATCGGCCGAGCCGTGGCAGTCCTGTTCGCCCGCGAGGGCTGCGACGTCGCCATCTGCCACCTCGACGAGGAACGGGACGCCGAGGCTGCGAAGGCCGCGGTGGAGGCCGAGGGCCGCCGCGCTATCGTCCTGAAAGGCGACGCCGCCGATCCCGCCTTCTCGGAAGCGGCGGTGAAGGCGACCCTCGACGCCTTCGGCCGTCTCGATGTCGTGGTGCCCAACGCCGCCTTCCAGGAGCATGTCGAGGCGCTGGAGGACCTGACCCTCGAGCATTTCGACCGTACGCTGAAGACCAACCTCTACGGCTATTTCAACCTGGTGAAGGCGGCGGTTCCGCACATGAAGAGCGGCGGCTCCATCGTCATGACCGGGTCGGTGACCGGCATCATGGGCAATGACAACCTGCTCGACTATTCGATGACCAAGGGCGGCATCCACGCCTTCGCCCGCTCTCTGGGCACGCACCTCGCGCCCAAGGGCATCCGGGTCAACGTCGTCGCGCCGGGTCCGGTCTGGACGCCGCTCAATCCGGCGGACCAGCCGGCGGAGAAGGTCGCGAAATTCGGCTCGCAGACGGTGATGAAGCGTCCGGCCCAGCCCGAGGAGATCGCGCCCGCCTTCGTCTTCTTCGCCTCGCCCCAGTGCTCCAGCTACATCACCGGCGAAATCCTGCCGATCATCGGCGGCTACGGCGGCGGCTGACCGGCGCCGGCCTCAGGCGACCACGTCGTCGTACTGCCGGTTCCGTTTCAGCCAGACCACGGCGTAGCTGCACCGGGGGGCCAGCTTCAGCCCCTCGGCCCGGGCGTGTTCAGCCAGCGATTGCATGAAGGCGCCCGCCGCGCCCGTGCCTCTCAGCGCAGGGTCGGCCTCGACGTGCAGGATGATACGGGTGTCGCCCTGGACGGCGTAGTCCGCATGCACCGTGCGGGTCTGGCCCTCGGGGTCGGTGAAGCCCTGCTCATACCGCTGCTGACCCAGAACGTCGCGGAGGTCAGTCATCTGCAAAGGCTCCCTGCTCGAATGTCGGCCTTCCGACATTGCGGCAACACCAAGGGGCGCCTCTCGTTCCCCGGCGAGCGCCGGTCGCCGGCGATTGGCGCACACCTGTCGCGTCGGCGCCTCAGGGCGCCCGATCGCCCAGCAGCGCGATCAGCCCGAAGATGCTCTTCACGGTGAACCAGACCATCAGCAGGAACAGCGCGCCCCAGAACAGGAACAGGAACGGGATGCCGATCACGATCACCGACAGCGCCAGGCTGATCAGCCACAGGACGGAGAAGACGATCGTCCACATCAAGGTCGACCAGAACAGCCGGATCTGGGCGTCGATGTGCTGCCGCGCGACCCCTGTCGCGCCGCCGCGGGCGACATAGGCCACGACCAGGCCGATCGGCACGAGCAGGGCGACGCTTGGAATCGACAGGATGTAGAGCGCCCAGGTGACAAGCGCCGCGACCTTGCCGTCGTCGGAATGGCCCGACCCGAAGCGGGGGCGCTCCTCGTGAGGCGGGGTGCTCATGGCGCGGCTCCTTCAGATCCACCAGCCGCGGGGATCGGCGATGGGCCGCCCCGCCTTCAGCGCCCAGACGCCGGCGGCCCCGCGAACGACCAGCCACAGGGCGGCGAAGAACATGATCGCCGGGCCGAGGCCGAACGGGGCCATGAAGAAGATCAGGCCGACGGCCGCGGCCACCGCGGCGGTCCACAGGGTCCGCTGCTGGTACACGAAATGGGACAGCGAGAGGGGATCGTCGGGCCCGGCCCGGCCGGTGACCGCAAGCAGGCCGATCACCGCCGACGCGCCCAGCGTCGGGATGGCGAAAAGGATCAGCGCGTAGACCGCGTACAGGCCCATGCCGCCTCCTGGAATGGTCGTCGGTTCGCGTCGCCGGTGACGGGTCGAGAACTCGGGCGAGGGTTCAAAGATGGAAGCTGCCGGTATCGGCGCCGGAGAGGGGGCGGTCATCGCCGGCGGCGGTTCGACAGGCGCCGGTTCCGGGTCGGGCTCGATCGGGATCGAAGCCCCGACGGACGCGATGGGCGTCGGATCGGGCTCAGGCGTCACCGGAACCGGTTCGGCTTCCGGCTCAACCGGGATCGACGCGGCGACGGAAACGGTGAACAGATCCGGTTCAGGATCCGGGCGGGCGGCCGCGCCGGGCTCCGGATCCTCGGGCGTGCGGAGGCGCCCTTGCAGCGACGCGGGCGAGGCGAAGCCGATCAGGTCGTCATGATCGTCCGGGGCTTGCGGATCGCCGGGTTCGGCCATCGGGGGTCCTTCGAGTCCTGGGTCCAGAATGACGGTCAGCCGCGGCGGGCGCAACCGCGGAACGCGCCGGGTCAGCGCGACAGGGTCACTTCGCAGCCGGGAGCGACAGCGCCGTCCAGCGCGCCCGGCTTCTCGATCCGCACCGCGCAGCGGCGCACCCGGGCGTCCGCCAGCATGGCCAGCGCCAGCCGTTCGGCGAAGGTCTCGACCAGGCCGACGTGTCCCTCGGCCGCGATGGCGCGCGCCGCCTCCGCCACGGTCTCATAGTTGATCGTGTCGGCCAGCCGCTCGACCGCCGTGGGCGCCAGCTCAAGGCTGACGTCGATGACCAGCCGCTGCAGCCGCCCCAGTTCGTGGTCGTGCACGCCGATGCCGGCGGCGACCTCCAGCCCGCGCACGAAGACGGTGAGCCCCTCGCGGCGGATGCCCGGGGCGGCGTCGGCGCCCGGGAAGGGCAGGGGAGATGAGGCGGCCACGGGCTACTCCACGATGTCCGGGGTCTGCCAGGCCAGGTGCTGGCCCCCGTCGACGGCGATCATCTGGCCCGTCACCAGCTCCGCGTCCACCAGCCATCGCACCGCCGAGGCCACCGCCTCCGGGCTGCCCGGACGGGCCAGCAGGGTGGCGCGCGCCTCCGCCTCGAACTGCTCGGGCGTTTGGTGGCTCGAGGGCAGGGTCGGGCCCGGGCCCACGCCGTTCACCCGGATGCGCGGCGCCAGCGCCTGCGCCAGGGTTTGCGTCGCCCACCACAGGCCGTTGCGCGACAGGGCGTAGGAGATGAAGCGGGGGTCCGGCTTCAGAACCCGTTGGTCCAGCAGGTTGACGATCGCCGAGCGATCCGGCGCCTGCTCCGCGAACGCCTCGGCCAGCACCACGGGCGCGCGCAGGTTGGTCTCCATGTGCGCGTCCCAGGTCTCGCGCGTCAGCGACCCGACGCGGTCGTCCTCGAACACCGAGGCGTTGTTGACCAGCACCGCCAGCGGCCCGATCGCGGCCACGGCGTCGGGGATCAGCCGCCTGGTCGCGCTCTCGTCGGACAGGTCGGCGCACAGGGTCGCGGCGCGGCGGCCCAGCGCCCGCACCTCATCGGCGACGGACTCGGCCGCCGCGCCGGAGGATCGATAATGAACGACGACGTCGAAGCCGGCCCGCGCCAGCTCCAGACAGATGGCCCGGCCGATGCGCCGCCCCCCGCCGGTGACGAGGGCGGCGCCGTTCCGGACCGCCGGCTCAGTCAACCCGGCCGAACTCGATGAAGTTGATCGCGGCGAGAACGGCCACGAAGCCGACGATGATGAAGAGGGCCAGCATGTGATGCTCCTTGTTGAGCCCGGCAATAAAGCGCCGGGCCCGGCTGTTCAAGACGACGCCAGGCCCTATCGTTCCGCCCATGACAACGTGGCGCACCCGCCTGGAGCCCTTCGTCCGGCCGCTGTTCTTCGCCCATGCCCGGTCCGCTCGCGGCATGACCCTGGGCGTGCGCGGCGTGGTCGTGGACAGCGAGGGCCGCGTCCTGCTGGTCAAGCACACCTATCTGCACGGCTGGTGGCTGCCCGGCGGCGGCGTCGAGCGCGGCCAGTCATGCGAGGAGGCCCTGATCCGCGAAATGCGCGAGGAGGCCGGCGTCATCGTTGAAGGCCGCCCGGCCCTGGTCAGCGTCCACGCCAACGAGCGCCATTTCCGCGGCGACCACGTGCTGGTCTATCGCATCGATCGCTTCACCCTGACTGACCGCACCGCCCACGGCGAGATCGCGGACGTGGGCTGGTTCGACCCCGCCGCCCTGCCGGAAGACACCCACCGCGCGAGCCGGGCGCGGCTGGCCGAGGTTTTCGGCGGTGCGGAGTGCGCGACAAACTGGTAGCCAACCCCGATGAACCCCTCCCTTCTCGCCATGATCGCCGTGGTCCTCGGCGGCGCCGCCACCTCTCTCCAGGCGCCGACCAACGCCAAGCTGATGGGGGCGGTCGGCTCGCCGGTGAACGCCGCCTTCGTGTCGTTCGCGGTCGGGACGGCGGCGCTCGGCATTCTCGCCGTGATCCTGCAGGTGCGCCCGGACATCGCCGCGTCGCGGGCCCTGCCGTGGTACGCCTGGGTCGGCGGGCTGTACGGGGCGATCTTCGTGGTCGCGGCGGCCTGGGGCGTGCCCCGGCTGGGCGTAGCCACCACCATCATCCTGATGGTCGCGGGCCAGCTTCTGCTCAGCGTGGTGCTCGATCATTTCGGGGCCATGGGCATGCCGAAGCAGCCGATCAGCCTCGGCCGCGTCGCCGGCGTCGGCCTCGTGATCGCCGGCGTCCTTATGGTGCGCAAATTCTAGGCCTATATCGGACGGGATGACCGAGGAGACGATTCCCGCCGCCGAGACGCCGCCGCCCTCGCTGGTCGCCGCCGACCTGATCCGCGACGAGGCCCGGCGCGCGCCCGACAAGCCCGGCGTCTACCGCATGTACGGCGAGGACGGGACCTGCCTCTACGTCGGCAAGGCGCGTTCGCTGAGGAAGCGCATCCTCCAGTACGCCCAGGGCCGGTTCCACACCCAGCGCATCGGCCTGATGGTGTCGCTGACCCGCTCGATGGAGCTGGTCGTCACCGCCTCCGAGACCGAGGCCCTGCTGCTCGAATCCAACTTCATCAAGAAGCTCAAGCCGCGCTTCAACGTGGTGCTGCGCGACGACAAGTCGTTCGCCGAGCTGATGATCCGCCGCGACCATCGCGCCCCCCAGGTCCGGAAACACCGCGGGGCCCACACCATCAAGGGCGACTATTTCGGCCCCTTCGCCTCGACCTGGGCGGTCAACCGGACCCTGACGACGCTGCAGAAGGCCTTCCTGCTGCGCTCGTGTTCGGACAGCGTCTACGAGACCCGCACCCGGCCCTGCATGCTGCACCAGATCAAGCGCTGCTCGGCCCCCTGCACCGGCTTGATCTCGCTCGAGGACTACGGCGGTCTGGTCGACGAGGCCGAGGCCTTCCTGCGCGGAAAGTCGCGCGCCGTCATCGGCCGCCTGTCGAAGGAGATGCAGGCGGCGTCGGACGACATGGATTTCGAACAGGCCGCCCGGGTCCGCGACCGTATCCGCGCCCTGTCAGCCATCGCCATGGAGAATTCCGTCAGCGCCGCCGGCGTCGCCGAGGCCGACGTCTTCGCCCTGCACTCCGACGGCGGCCAGGCCTGCGTCCAGGTGTTCTTCTACCGCGCCGGCCAGAACTGGGGCGGCCGCGCCTACTTCCCCCGCGTCGACCGCAGCGACACGGACGCCGAAATCCTCGCCGCCTTCCTCGGCCAGTTCTATGAAGACAAGCCGGTGCCGCGGCAGATTCTCTCCAACGTCGTCCCGCACGAGAAGGAACTGCTGGAAGAGGCCTTTTCGATGAAGGCCAAGACCGTCGACGGCCGCCGCGTGGTCAGCATCGAGCGCCCCGCGCGCGGCGACCGCAAGGCCCTTGTCGACCACGCCCTGACCAACGCCCGCGAGGCGCTGGGCCGCAAGATGGCCGAAAGCTCGGCCCAGGGAAAAATTCTCGAGGAAGTCTGCGAGGCCTTCGGTCTGGAAGGTCGCCCCGAGCGCATCGAGATCTACGACAACGCCCATATCTCGGGGACCAACGCGGTCGGCGGCATGGTCGTGGCCGGGCCGGAGGGCTTCCGCAAGAACCAGTACCGCAAGTTCAACATCCGCGGCGAGGAGCTGACCCCCGGAGACGACTACGGCATGATGCGCGAGGTCATGCGCCGCCGCTTCACCCGGCTGGTCAAGGACGAGGACGAGGGCGAGGAGGTCGAACGGCCCGACCTGCTGCTCATCGACGGCGGCGCCGGCCAACTGGCCGAGGTGCAGGCCGTGCTGGCCGACCTCGGCCTCGACGACATCCTCGCCGTCGGCGTGGCCAAGGGACCGGACCGCGACGCCGGCATGGAGCGCTTCTTCGTGCCGGGCAAGCCGCCCTTCATGCTGCCGCTCAAGTCGCCGGCCCTCTACTACATCCAGCGGCTGCGGGACGAGGCGCACCGCTTCGCCAACGGCGCCCACGCCAAGCGGCGCTCGATGGACATCAAGCGCAATCCGCTCGACGAGATCGAGGGCGTCGGACCCGGCCGCAAGAAGGCCCTGCTGCACGCCTTCGGCTCGGCCAAGGGCGTCTCCCGCGCCAGCGTCGCAGACCTGGTCAAGGTGGAGGGGATCAACCAGCCCCTCGCCGAACGCATCCACGCCTTCTTCCGCAAGAGCTGATCCGGGCCTAGAAGCACCACCATGTCAGACGAATCCGCGAACGCCCTGCTCACTGGCTACCGTCGCTTCCGCGAGCAGCGCTGGCCGCAGGAACGGGCCGAGTACGAATCCCTGGCCAGCGGTCAGAAGCCGCACACCCTCGTGGTCGCCTGTTCCGACAGCCGCGCCGATCCGGCCCTGATCTTCGACGCCGCGCCGGGCGAGCTGTTCGTGGTCCGCAACGTCGCCAACCTGGTGCCGCCCTACCAGCCGGACGGCCAGCTGCACGGCGTTTCGGCGGCGCTGGAGTTCGGCGTCCGGGTCCTGAACGTGTCGCGCATCGTGGTCATGGGCCACGCCTACTGCGGCGGCGTTCACGCCATGCTCAACGGGGCGCCCGAGACCTGCAACGACTTCGTCGCGCCGTGGGTGGCCCAGGCCACCCCCGTGGTCCGGCTGATCTGCGAGAGCTTCCCGGCCGAAGAGACGGAGCGCCTGGCCGAGGAGACCGTGGTGCGCCTGTCGCTGGAGAACCTGCGCACCTTCCCGTGGATCGCCGAGCGCGAGGCGGCGGGCGAGCTGACCCTCACGGGTCTGCATTTCGGCATCGCCGACGGCGTGCTGACGGCGCTCAACGGGCCCGGACGGTTCGAACCGCTCGGCTGACCGCTCGCCTCGCGCATCGAAGCGTGGCACATCGGCGTTGCAGCACGGATGCCAAGCATGACCCCCACCCCCCACGCCAACCCCATCCCCAATATCCTGACGGGCCTGCGACTCGTCGCCGGCGTGGTGATGTTCCTGATCCTCGCGGGCGCTGCGCCGCAGGGCATTCCGGTGCTGTCGGACTATCTGAGTCCCGACGACCAGTTTCGCCTCGGCCGCACCGCCTTCGCCATCTTCGTGGTGGCCGCCTCGACCGACTGGGTCGACGGCTATCTGGCGCGGCGCTGGCACGCGACCACCCGCTGGGGCGCCATCCTCGATCCGATCGCCGACAAGGTGTTGGTCACCGGCGCCATCCTCGGGGTCCTCGCCTGGGGCTCGGTCGCCCAGAGCGCCATTCCCTGCGGCCTGATCCTGTTCCGCGAATTCGCCGTCTCCGCCCTGCGCGAGACCGTGGCCGGCAAGGTCAAGCTGCCGGTCACCCTGCTGGCCAAGTGGAAGACCATGCTGCAGATGATCGCCCTTGGCGCCCTGCAGATCGCCCTGCTGTGGGACGGCTTCGGCTGGCCTCTGGAATGGCAGCCGCATTTCCAGACCTTCGCCTACGTCCTCATCTGGGTCGCGGCGGTCGTCACCCTCTGGACCGGCTGGCAGTATTTCTCGAAGGCCCAGCAGAAGATGCGGCAGCTGTAGGGGGACACGTCTCTTCTCCCTCCCCTTTATGGGGAGGGACAGACCGCGAAGCGGTCAGGGTGGGGCTCGGGCCGTCCCCGGATCAAGCACAGGTTGCTATTCTGCCTCAATCTTGACTTGTGCGCCTTGGCGCGCTGCAATCGCTCATGGACGCGAAGACTCGGTGCCGTGAGATGCGGAAGGCGCTCACACCGCCGGAAGGCCGACTTTGGGCCGTGCTGAAGCGGCTGCGAGCCGAGGGCTTTCACTTCCGACGGCAAGCGCCCTTCCGCGGATATTTCCTCGACTTCGTCTGTCACAGCCGTCGCCTCGTGATCGAAGTCGACGGGCGCATGCACGAGCATCGATTGGAACACGACCGTATTCGAGACGAGGTGCTGGCGCGCGAAGGCTACCGGACGATCCGGATTCCGAACGAGGCGATCCGTGACAACTTCGAAGGCGTCATGGTTCAAATCAGAACGGCGCTTGGATTCGACCCCACCCGTCTCGGCTGCGCCGATCCACCCTCCCCATAAAGGGGAGGGAGACCGCCAGCGTCACTCGCCCCCCATCTCCTCCACCAGACGCTCCATCCCGTAGACATCCCGCAGCGCCGTGGTCACCGCGCCCGTCGTCACGATCACCGACCGGTTGACGTTGCGGTCGTAGCCATAGGCGTTGCGCTGGGTCAGGACGGTGGAGTCGAAATTCGCCCCCAGGATCTCGCCCGCTTCATTGACCACCGGCGAGCCCGACGAGCCGCCGATCGTGTCCGATGACACCGCCATGTCGATCACCGTGTCCGGGTCGATCCGGTCCTTCGCCGCCAGCAGCTTGGGCGCCACGTCGAATGGGGCCGCGCCGGTCGCCCGGTCCCACAGCCCCGCGAAGGTGGTGAAGGCCCCGAACCGCTGGCCGGGCACGTCCGAACCCTCGATCCGGCCGTAGGTCAGCCGCAGCGTCCCCGTCGCATCCGGATAGACCGCGTCGCCATAGGCCGCGAACCGGGCGGCGGCCAGCTGTTCGGAGGCGCGGTTGGTCGGCGCCTCGACCCGCGCCTCCCAGTCCGACCGCACGGCGCGGGTCTCGTCCTGGATCGACAGCAGATACTGGATCATCGGATCATCCGACGCCTCGATCGCCGCCAGTCCGCCTTCCCACAGAGCCCGGCGCACCGCCGGGTCAGCGAGTTTCGTGCCCTCGACCAGCCGCGCCGACAGCCCCTCGGGCGACTCCCGGCCCAGCAGGCCGCGGACGCGCGGATCGTCCACCGTCAGCCATTCGCGCGTCTTGGACAGCCACCACTCCATCCGGATCTGCTCCAGCTCCGGATAAACCGGGCGCTCGGCGAACAGGCCCGTCTGCACGCTGGCCAGACGGCTGTCGGCGTATTCCGGCAGCCGCTCGGCCGACGGCTTGGCCCGCTCCTGCGCGCCCCGAACCAGGGTCCGGGCCCAGTTGAACAGCTGCGAGCCGCCGGCGACGGAGGTGGTGCCCATGCCGGTGCCGCCCTCCAGCAGGGCCATCGGCGCATAGAGTTCGCGCACGGCGGGCTGCACGCCGGCCAGGGTGGTCCACGGGTCGTTGGCCGCGCCGGCGTTGGCGGCCGCATGGCGCTGGCGGAAGTCCGCCTCCTGCGCGGCCTTCATGGCCATGAACTGGGCGTCGGTCAGCGCGCGCATGCGGCCGACGCCGCGCTTGTAGGTGTTCTCGAGACCGACGATCGGGTCCATGGCCTCGAAGGCCTGACGCTCGCCTTCCTCGGAATAGCGGATCAGCCGGCCGCGCAGTTCGGAGGCGATCAGCTGGTCCATCGGCAGCACCACGTCGCGGATGGTCATCAGCTGGTCCTGGGTCAGCAGGCGCTGGGTCGCCCCGGGGCTGCCGGAGACGAACACCGGCGTGCCCTCGACCGGCCGTGAGGCGTTCCATTTGAAGTGGATCGGCGTCTGCGCCGGGGCGTCGTTCTCGTACAGACGGATGAACGCCGCATCGATGGCGAAGCGCGGGAAGCTGAAATTGTCCAGGTCGCCCCCGAAGGTCGCGGCCCGGTCTTCCGGCGCGAAGGCCAGGCGGACGTCGGAGTATTTCTTGTAGGTGTAGAGCTTGAACTGGCCGCCGCGGTACAGGGTCACAACCTGGCAGCGCTTGTTCGGGTCCCCGCCGCAGGCTTCCTGCTCGATGCGACCGGCTTCGGCGTCACGGGCCTGGGTGAAGGCCTGTCCCGACAGCCCCTGGCCGGCCCGCTGCATGCGCTCGGTGACGTCGGCGATGTCGGTCAGGACCTCCGCGCTGGAGCCGGGGCATTTGACCTCGTCCTCGCGGGTGCGCGGGGCGAAACCGGTCTCGGCGTAGTTGATCGCCTGGGTCGACAGGTTGGCCACGCAGGTGGCGACGCAGTGGTTGTTGGTCATCACCAGGCCCTCGCCCGAGACGATGCCCGCCGAACAACCGCCGAACTTGACCGACGACAGCCGCACCCGGTCCAGCCAGGCCTGGTCGATGTTCGTGCCCAGCGCCTGGTTGGCCCGGGCGATGGGGAAGTTGTCGAACGTCCACATCCCCTCGTCGGCCCGGGCGCTCGAGGCGGCGGCGAAGGCGAGGACGGCGGCGGAAGCGGCGAGGGCGGATGAAAGGCGCATGTCTATCTCCTTCCTTCTCCCCCTGCGGGTGGAGAAGGCGTCGGTGGAACCGACGACTGCGACGGGTGGCCCGCGAAGCGGGTCGGATGAGGGGTCTTGCCGACGGATGTCGACGTCGGTCCGACCATGAATGACGAAGGGGTCGCCCGGCAAGACCGGCGCGACCCCTCATCCGTCAGGCTTCGCCTGCTGCCTTCTCCCGCAAGGGGAGAAGAACGCTATTCGACCCCCAGCTCCTCCAGGATGCGCGGGTTCGGATAGACGTTGCGCAGCGCTTCCGTGATCGCCGCCGTCGACACCGACACCGTCCGGTTCAGCTCGCCGTCATAGCCGAAGGCGCCGCCCAGCGAGTGGATGTTGCCGTCGAAGGCGGCGCCGATCACCTCGCCCTCGGCGTTGACCACCGGCGACCCGGAGTTGCCGCCGATGATGTCGTTGGTCGAGACGAAGTCGAAGACGGTCTGCTTGTTCACCTCGCCTTCGTGATCGGCGAAGGCCTGGGCCAGGTTGAACGGCTCCGACCCGGTGGCCCGCTCATACAGGCCGCCGATGTAGGTGAACGGCGGCACGGTCACGCCGCGGTAGCTCCAGCCCTCCACCGCCCCGTAGGACAGACGCAGGCTGAAGGTGGCGTCCGGATACTGGTTGGCGCCGTAGACCGCGAACCGCGCCTGGGCGACCTTTTCCGCCGCGCGCGCGGTCGGGGCGGTGATCTCGGCGGCCCAGCGGTCGCCGATGGCCCGCGCCGCCTGGTCGTTGGCCGCGACGAAGGCCAGCAGCGGGTCGGCGGCCGACAGCTGCTCCACCGTCATGCCCACCGCCTGGCGGCGGAAGGCCGGGTCGGCCAGCTTCGTCCCCGAAATCAGGCGATCCGCCAGCGCCTCGGGGCTCTCGCGGCCCAGCATGGCCTTCACCTGCGGATTGTCGACCGTCAGGTACTCGCGGGTCTTGGACAGCCAGTAGCGCATCCGGATCTCTTCCATGTCGGTCGAGACCGGCGTCTCCTCGCCCATGGCCTCGGCCAGCCGGGCGCGCTGCGCCTCGCTCATGGCCGGGTTCTTGGCGGCGCGGATCAGGGCGCGGGCCCAGGTATACAGCTGCGAGCCGCCGCCCGCCGCCTGCTCGAGCTGCCGGTACGGCAGGTAGAGTTCAGTGGCGACCGTCTGCACGCGCGCCAGATCGGCCCACGGATCGCCGATCTGCTGCACCAGGCTGGGATCGGCCGCGACGCGGGCGCGAAGCTCATCCTCCTCGGCCCGCTTCTTCGCCATGAAGGCCGGGTCGGTCAGCGCGCCCTGCTGGCCGTAGTAGACCTTGAAGCTGTTCTCGAGGCCGAAGATCGGATCGAACGACACCCGCTTGGCCTCGTCGCCGGTCAGCGAATACTCCAGCAGGCGGCCCCGCAGTTCGGAGTTCTGGATCAGGGTGACCGGCAGCTGCTGGTCGCGCAGCCGCTCCAGCTGGCTCATGGTCAGCAGACGCGAGGTCGAGCCCGGGTTGCCGGACACGAAGGTCACGTCGCCCTCCTTCGGGGCTTTCGGATTCCACTTCAGGAAGGTCGGCGTCTCGGCCGGTTTGCCGTCCTCGTAGGCCCGCAGGAAGCCGGCATCGAGGGCGTAGCGCGGGAAGTTGAAATTGTCGGGATCGCCGCCGAAGAAGGCCGCCTGGTTCTCCGGCGCGAACACCAGGCGCACATCGTCGTACTTGCGGAATTTGTGCAGGCTGTACTGGCCGCCGCGGTACAGGCTGATCACCTGGCAGCTGAATTGGGCGTCGCCGGCGCAGGCCTCGTTCTGGATCCTGGCCACTTCGGCCTGGCGCGCCGCATTGAAGGCCGCGCCTTCGAGGCCTTCCCCGGCCGCCTGGACGCGGGCGGTGACATCGGTGATCTCGGTCAGCACCTCGGCCGTCTGGCCGGGACAGCGCACCTCTTCCTCGCGCGTGCGGGCCGTGAAGCCGTTCTTCACATAGTCGCGCTGCGCGTCCGACAGCTCCTGCGAGCAGCCGACCACGCAGTGCCAGTTGGTCAGGATCAGCCCCTCGGGCGAGACGAACGAGGCCGAACAGCCCTGGATGCGCACCGAGGCGAGCCGCAGCCGGTCCAGCCACGCCTGGTCGATGCCGGCGCCGTACTTCTGGTTCACCGCCTGGATGGGGAAGTTGTCGAACGTCCACATGCCCTCGTCGGCCTGGGCGGCGGACGGAGCGGCCATCACGGCCATGGCCCCGGCGACGGCGGCGAGGGAGGCGGTCGCCGAGACGGCGGAACGAAGCGAGCGAAGGATCATGCCGGAAACTCTCCAGAAACCGGCGCGCGCCGGTGCGAATACGCACCCTACCTACCGCCGATGAACGAAGACCGTCCACATGCCCTTAACCCGATTTAACTTGGCCCCAACCAATACCGCCGTCAGATAACACGGAACACCCGGGGGCCCGTTCGTTTCGATGTCGCTTGCACTCTCCACCCTGCTCTATGAGTGGCGCCGCTACATGGCGGCCGTGATGGCGCTCGCGCTGTCCGGACTGCTCGTGCTCGCCATGACCGGGGTGTTCATCGGCATCGGCAAGGGCTTCACCGCCGCCATCGAACGGTCCAGCGCCGACATCTTCATCATGCCGCCCGGCGCGACCGCCCTGTTCAGCGGCCCCATGGGCATGCCGCGCCGTTTCATCCCGCTGGCCTACAACAACCCGGCCGTGATCGAGGTGAAGCCGCTCGACATGAGCGGCGGCAATTTCCAGAACATCAAGGACGTCGACCCGACCGCCACCGCGGCGGACCGGGCCAAGGCCGGGGCCCCGAAACAGCGCAGCGTGCTGGTCAACATCATCGACACGGCCCCGGGCTCGGTGACCATTCCGACCGACTATTCGCAGGAGCTGGTCGACGCCCTGCGCCAGCCCTACGCCGTGGCCATCGACGAGACCGCCCTGACCCCGCTCGGGGTCAAACTGGGCGACCGCGCCCTGTTCAACGGCCAGACGGTCAAGGTGGTCGGCGTCCTGCGCGGCTATCCGAACATGATGCAGCCGACCATCGTCATGTCGCGCGACACCCTGCGCATGCTGGGCCAGGCCGACACCGGCCCGCGCGTCGGTCCCCTGATGGTCAAGATCCGCAACCCCGCCCAGGCCGAGGTCGTGGTGGCCCAGCTGAACGCCCAGGGCGGCGGCCAGTGGAAGGCCTGGACCCGTCAGCAGCTCGCCGACGCCAACGCCGCCGGCATGTTCGAGGAGGGAATCATCGTCATCATCCTGGGCGGCTGCGTGGTGCTCGGCGTCATCATCGGCGTGGCCATCACCTGGCAGACCCTGCGCGGCGCCATCATGGCCAACATCAAGGAGTTCGCCTCCCTGCGCGCCCTTGGCGTCGGCATGGGCTCGCTGCGCCGCATCGTCATGGAGCTCAGCTTCTGGGTCGGCATCGTCGGCACCGGCGCGGCCATCCTGCTGACCTGGCTGCTGTCCCTGTTCGCCATGGCCAACGGGGTGATCATCGCCCTGCCGCCGATCCTGCTGATCGTCGTCGGCGGCGGCCTCGTCCTCATCGCCATGCTGTCCGGCCTTCTGTCGCTCGGCATCCTCAAGAACAGCCAGCCCGCGGACCTGCTGCGATGATGACGACCAAGGTTCAAGGCAAGCACGGCGACTTCGCCATCGAGGCCAAGGGTCTCGTCAAGCGGTTCAAGTCCGGCAAGAGCTTCGTCGAGGTTCTGAAGGGCGTGGACTTCGACGCCCGCCACGGCGACCTGACCATGGTCATGGGGCCGTCCGGCTCGGGCAAGTCGACGCTGATCGCGGCCCTGTCCGGCCTGCTTCGGCCCGAGAACGGCCGGGTCGACACGCTCGACGTCGACGACCTGTGGAAGCTGTCCTCCGGCCGGATCGACCGGTTCCGCCTCGATCACTGCGGCTTCATCTTCCAGGGCTTCAACCTGTTCCCCGCCCTGACCGCCCTGCAGCAGGTCGAGGTGGTGCTCAAATTCCAGGGCCTGTCCAAGGGCGACGCCAAACGCCGCGCCAAACTGGCGCTGGAGGAGGTCGGTCTCGGTCCGCGCCTGCACCAGCGGCCATCGGCGCTCTCCGGCGGCGAGAAGCAGCGCGTGGCCATCGCCCGCGCCCTCGCCAAGGACCCGCAGATCCTGTTCGCAGACGAGCCGACCTCGGCCCTCGACGGCGAGAACGGCCAGGTGGTCATCCGCCTGTTGCGCCGAGCCGCCTCCGAACACGGCGCCGCGGTCATCTGCGTGACCCACGATCCCCGCCTCGAGGCCTGGGCCGACCGGGTCATCCACATCGAGGATGGCGTCATCATCGACGACCAGCGCCGCATTCCCAATCCCGACGCCACCCTGGCCTCGCACTGACCGATCCCAAGGACTGAACGCCCATGCCCCGCATGCCCCGCTTCCTCAAGAACAAGTGGCTCTGGATCGGCCTGATCCTGATCGTCCTCCTCGTGGTCGGCTTCAACTTCATGCAGGCCGGCGCGGCGAAGAAGAAGGCCGAGCTCGACAAGGCGGCCGCCGAGAAGGTCGAGAGCCCCTATGCGGCGATCGCCAACGCCAAGATCGACGTCGAGGGCGGCATCATCCAGATCGCGGCGCGCCGCGGCGGCGTCGTCCGCGAGGTCCTGGTGCAGGAAGGCGACCGCGTCGTCGCCGGGCAGATTCTCGCCCGCCAGGAAGACGACGAGCCTCGCCTCGCCCTGCAAAGCGCCGCCGCCGACGTGGTCCAGGCCGAGAGCCAGCTGCGCCTGATCGAGGTCGATATCCGCGCCGCCCAGCGCGAATACGACCGGCTGCAGCGGCTGGTCGAAACCAATTTCGTCGCCGCCCAGCGCCTCGACCAGGCCCGCGACGCCATCGCCACGGCCCAGGCCCGGCTGGCCTCGCAGCAGGCGGCCGTCCAGACCGCCCGCGCCCGCCGCGACCAGGCCGCCTACAACGTCGAACTGACGGTGATCCGCGCCCCGCAGAGCGGCCGCATCGTGCGCCGCTACGCCAATCCCGGCGCCGGCGCCTCGACCCTGAACGTATCCAACATGTTCGACCTCGAGCCGGACGCGCCCCGCATCGCCCGCGCCGAAATCGTCGAGAGCGACATCCCCAACATCACCCCGGGTCAGGCCGTCGAGATCTCGCCCGAGGGGGATCCGAACAAGGTCTATGTCGGCGCCGTGCTGCGCCGGGCTGCCGTGTTCGGCGCCCGCAAACTGGCCTCGGACGACCCGTCGCAGCGCTCCGACGAGCGCGTCGTCGAGGTGGTCGTCACCGCCGGCGACGCTCCGCTGCTGATCGGTCAGCGGGTGCTGGTGAAGTTCATGAAGCCGGGCCAGACCGCCGGCGCCGCCCGGGCGCCCGCCACCGGCATTCCCGCGACCCGCGCCATGCGCGACCCGGCGAGGGCGGGATAGGACGAAAGAGGCAGCAGGCAGCAGGAATCAGGCAGCAGGCGCTCGGTCCAACACCATCCCTGCTGCCTACTGCCTGCTGCCTGCTGCCTCTCACCTTCCCCTGAACTCCCCCGGCCGCTTCTCCAGCACCGCCGCGACCCCTTCGGCGTGATCCGCCGTCAGATGGGCCAGCGCCTGCATGGCGGCCGTCATCTCCAGCATCTGGTCGAAATTGACGTCCCGCCCCTGGCGCAGCAGCGTCTTGGCCATGCGCAGCGCCTGCGGCCCCTGCGCCGCCACCTTCGCCGCCACGCGCAGCGCCTCGTCCATCAGCGCCTCCGGCGCCACGACATGGTTGACCAGGCCCCAGCGCTCCGCCGTCGCCGCGTCGATCGCCTCGCCGGTGAACAGCATCTCGGCCGCCCGCGCGTAGCCGACGTTCCTCGGCAGCAGCCACGCCCCGCCATCGCCCGGCAACAGCCCCAGCTTCAGGAACGGAACGCCGAAGGTCGCCTCGCTCGACGCCAGCCGGATGTCGGCCAGCCCGGCGATGTCGCAGCCCAGCCCCATGGCCGGCCCGTTCACCGCCGCCACCAGCGGGACCTCCAGCCCGTACAGCGAGCGGACGATCCGATGCACCACCCGGCGGTAACGCTCGCGAATCTCCGCCCCGCCGCCCGCGAACAGGTCGCGCCGGTCGCGCATCGCCTTCAGGTCTCCGCCGGCCGAGAAGGCCCGTCCCGCCCCGGTGATCACCACGCAGCGCACGGCCGGGTCGGCGTTCACCGCCGCGCAGGCCGCCGCGAAGGCGTCTCCGTCCTCGAGGTCGGGCAGGGCGTTCAGCCGCTCGGGCCGCGACAGCGTCCAGATCTCTATCGCGCCGCGTCGTTCCGTCTGGATCAGGGTCATGCGCCAGCAGTGCCCCATCCGGCCGTCGGCGACAATTCCCCACGACCCGCCGACCGGCTACTGATCCCTCATGTCCCTGCCGCCGCCCCCCGGCCCGCCCCGTTCGATCGCGACGCCTTGCGTCAAGGTCTGCATCGTCGACGGCGCCAGCGGCCTGTGCCTCGGCTGCTGGCGCACCCTGTCCGAGATCGGCGGCTGGAGCGGCCTGTCGGACGCCGAACGGGCGCGGATCATGGCCGAGCTGCCCGGAAGAGAGGCAGCAGGCAGCAGGCGGCAGGCAACAGAAGAAGGCTAGACGCCCGCCACCCGCGCCCTTTCCTTTTCTGCCTGCTGCCTGCTGCCTGCTGCCTGCTGCCTGCTGCCTCACTTTTCCCGTTTACCCCCCGCCAACCATCCCTCTTCACCGCATCCCAACGGGGCCGTGCGAGAACAGGCCCATGCGGTTTGACCTGTCCTCCGCGGCCGTCATGGCCTTCGCTGTCGCCTCGGCCCTGACCACGGCCTGGATGATGGATCATGCCGGCTTGCGCGGCCGCGCCTGGGCCGGCGAGCCCGCCGTCTCCACTCCCGCCACCGGCCGGCCGGGCCAGGTGCTCAAGGCCGACGACGGTCACTACTGGGCCGAGGCCGAGATCGAGGGGCGGGCCGTCCGCGTCATGGTCGACACCGGCGCCAGCGTCGTCGCCCTGACGCGCGAGGATGCCGCTCGCCTCGGCCTCAAGCTCACCGCCGCCGACTTCTCAGGCACGGTTGTCACGGCGTCCGGTCCGGTCCGGGCCGCCCCGGTCGAACTCGAAGCCGTGGCCGTCGCAGGCGCCCGCGTCACCGCCGTCCGCGCCCTGGTCGTCGAGCACGGCCTGCCGCACTCCCTGCTGGGCATGAGCTACCTCGGCCGCCTCTCCTCGTTCAGCGCCACCCCGGCGGGCCTGACGCTCCGACCGTAGGCAACAGGCAGCAGGCAACAGGCAGCGGGAGAAGCGAGGGCGTGCGGCGCAAATCTCCCTGCTCCCTGCTGCCTGCTGCCTGCTGCCTGTTGCCTGTTGCCTGCTGCCTCAAACCGCCTTCACCAGCACCATCGCCGCCGCGAGCAGCAGATACAGGGCGAACGCCTTCCTCAGCACCCGCCGGTCCAGCGCATGCGCCAGCTTCGCGCCCCACGGCGCCACCGCCGTGGTCAGCAGCGCCATGACCACCGCGCCCGGCACGTTGACGTAGCCGAGCGAAAGCGGCGGCCGCCCGACCGCGTCCCAGCCGAACAGGACGAACCCCAGCGTCGCCGCCGTCCCGATCGCCACCCCGAAACCGGACGCCGTCGCCACCGCCTGATGGATCGGCCGCCCGCACAGCGTCATCAGCATGCCGCCAAAACTGCCGCCCCCGATCCCCATCATCGCCGACAGCCCCCCGATGGCCGTCCCGAAGCCGCGCCGTCCCCAGCCGGTCGGCAGGGTTCTCGCCAGTGAATACCGCTCGGGCATCAGCCCCATCTGCGCCGCCACCGCGGCCAGGCAGACGCCATAGACGACGGCCAGCCCTTCCATCGAGGTCACGCCCGCGACTCCGGCGCCGACCAGCGCCCCGAACGCCACCCACGGCGTCCACGTCTTCAGCACCGCCTCGTCGACCGCCCCGTGCGTCCGGTGCGCCCGCAGCGACCGCCATGACGTGGCGACGATGGTCAGCAGCGAGGTGCCGATGGCCACATGCAGGTTGCTCTCGCCCCCGACCCCCAGCACCTCGAACGCGTAGAACACCGCCGGCACGATCACCGTGCCCCCGCCGACTCCGAACAGCCCGGCGATCAGGCCTCCGACCAGCCCCGCCGCGGCCAGGGCCGCGAGCAGCATCAGAATCTCGGACAAGGGCAGGGTGGTCATGAGCTCATGCTCTAGCGGAGCCGCACGGGCGAGGGGAGACCCGGGCTCGGCAACCTTCCTCTCCGAACCCCGTTCTCTCCGCTCCAAGGCATTGGCCGGAAAGACCTCTCCCATGACCGCGACCCACACCCTGTCGGCCCTCGCGGCCGGCGCGCTCGCCCTGTCCGCCGCTGGAGCCGCCCAGGCCCAGACCCCCTACACCAGCTACTCGTCCCAGGCCGCCGTGCCGTCCTCGTGCCGAAACGCCGAGCAGCTGGCCAACGGCTACGTCTCCGCCGAATGCCAGACCGAGGGCGGCTTCCGCTGGAGTTCGATCCGCGCCGTCGACTGCCGGTCCGCCATAACCAATCGCAACGGCGTGCTCAGCTGCAGCGGCGCGGCCGCCACGGTCGGCCCGCTCTATCCGGACAACGCCTACGACTCCGGCCAGACCTACGGTCAGCCCCAGACCCAGCCCGGCGACGTCTTCGGCGCCCTGCTGGGCGCCCTGTTCGGGGTGCAGACCGCCGACCAGGGGGATCAGGTGCTCGACGAGGACTGGAGCCGCGGCCGCCGGCCGCTCTACCAGCGCCGCGCCGATCTCGACGCCCGCATCGACGCCGGGGTCCGCGACGGTTCGATCAGCCGCTACGAGGCCGACCGCCTGCGCAACGATTATGAGGCCCTGGTCCAGCTCGAGACCCGCTACGCCGCCGACGGCCGCATGACCACGACCGAACGTCGCGACCTGCGCGACCGCTATCGCGCCCTCTCCCAGCGCGTCGGCGACGAACGCCGTGACGACGACGGCGGCTATGGCTGGCAGCCTCTGGCCGACCAACGCGCCGCCTTCAGCGCACGGGTCGATGTCGCCGTGCGCAACCGCGACCTGACCCGCACCGAAGGATCCCGGCTTCGCGCCGATTTCGACGCCCTCGTCCGGCTTGAGTCCGACTATCGCCGCGACGGCCTCAGCGCCCGCGAACAGCAGGATCTCGCCGCCCGCCTCAACGACCTCGACCGTCGCCTCGGCGACGTGGCCTGGGACGGCGGCTACGGCGCCGACCCCCGCGCCGCCGAGATCGAGGCGCGCATCACCGCCGCCGAGCGCAACGGCTCCCTCAGCCGCACCGAGGCCGCTCGCCTGCGCGACGAACTCCGCGATCTGACCCGCCGCTGGGCGGACCTCGAGGCGCGGGTGGGCGTCCGGCGCTAGACAGGGAAGGGGCGCGGCTAGATCAGCAGCGCCCCCTCGTGCCGCAACAGCCAGCCCTTTCGCTCCAGCCCGCCGCCGAAGCCGACCAGCGCGCCGTCGGCGCCCACGACCCGGTGGCACGCCAGCACCAGCGGAAGCGGATTGCGGTTCAGGGCTGTGCCCGCCGCCTGGGCGGCGCCGGGCTCGCCCGCCCGCCGGGCCATTTCGCCGTAGCTGATGGTGGTCCCCGCCGGCACCCCGGCCAGCGCCCGCCACACCCGCGCCTGGAAGCCGTCGCCGGCGGCGGCCCCGTCCAGCGACCAGGGCGCCCGCGTCAGCGCCTCGCGATCGCCCGCGAAATAGGCCGCGAGCGTCCGCGCCACGCGGGCCGGGGCCTCGCCGTCCGCCAGCGCCGCGGCCGGATACTCGCGCCGCATCGCCTTGATCAGCCCGTCTCCGAACGACACCCCGCGCAGCACGCCGCCCTCGTCGCAGGCCAGCGCCAGCGGTCCGATCGGGCTCTCCAGCCATGACAGGGTCAGGCGCTCCGGGGTCATCTCAGTCCGTCGCCGGCATCAGGTCGTTCAGTTCGCCCCAGCCCAGCGCCCCCTCCATCAGCGGCGCCGACCGCCCGTCCTGCAGGAATCCCCTGGTCAGCGCCGCCGCCCGGCCCAGAGCCGCCCCGACGATGCCCGAGCCGGCGCTCAGCCGCCGCACGCCGAGCCGCTCCAGCGTCGCCGCCTCAGGCAGCCCCGGATAGGCCAGCAGGTTCAGCGGCAGGTCCGTCGCCCTGACCAGATCCGCGATCCCGGCCTCGTCCGTCAGCCCCGGCGCGAACAGCCCGTCCGCCCCCGCCGCCCGGTAGATCGCGCCGCGCCGCGCCGCCTCGGCCACACGCCCCTCCGCCTCGCCGACGCCCCTCAGCCAGACGTCGCAGCGGGCGTTGATGAACAGCTCGCCGCCCACCGCCGCCCGGATCGCCGCGATCTTCGCCGCCAGCAGCTCTGCCGCGCCGCCGCCGTCCTCGATATTGATCCCCTGCGCCCCGGCCTCGACCAGCGTCCGCGCCGCCGCCGCCACCTCGGCCGGGTCGTCGGAATAGCCGCCCTCGAAGTCGACCGAGACCGGCAGCCCCTGCGCCGCCCGCACCACGTCCCGGGTCGCCTGCGCCACCCGCCCGACCGGCAGGGCGTCCCCGTCCGGCCAGCCCAGCGCCCACGCCACCCCGGCGCTCGTCGTGGCGATCGCCTTGGCTCCCAGCGAGCGCATCAAGGCCGCCGAACCCCCGTCCCAGGCGTTGGGCAGGATCAGCAGGCCGCCAAGGGCGTCCTCGGCGTGCAGGTCGCGGAAGGCGGTCATGGGCGGCTCCTCGGATGAACAAATAACATGGGCCCGTCCGCCCGCGCGCGCTCGCGGTTTCCGGACAGCCTCACCGTCCTGCCGCCAGCCTCCTGCCACCATGCTGTCAGCAGCCACCGCCCCGCCCGCGCGTTCACTGGCGAACCGCCCCCTTCGGCCCTAGATTGCGTTCATGAACCGTTCCAGTTCGCCCCCCAAGGGCTCCGCGCCCCGCACCGCCAAGCCGGTCCACATTCCCGGCAAGGTCGCCGAGGCGCCCGCCGCCTTCCTGCGCGACGACGAGGGCAAGCCGCCCCGCATGCCGGTCAAGACCCCGAACCTGCCGATGTTCGCCCCCGTCACCGGCCCGCGCCTGACGCCGGAAGAGGCGCCCGGCGCGCCCAGCGACTGGACCCCGCACCGCCCCGAGCGGCCGGACAACCGCAAGCGGATCCCGTTCCGGCTGGAGACGAAATACTCGCCCGCCGGCGACCAGCCCGCCGCCATCGCCGAACTCGTGGCCACGGCCAAGACGGGCGAACGCGACCAGGTCCTGCTCGGCGTCACCGGCTCGGGCAAGACCTTCACCATGGCCAAGGTCATCGAACAGACCCAGCGCCCGGCCCTGATCCTCGCCCACAACAAGACCCTCGCCGCCCAGCTCTACAGCGAGTTCAAATCCTTCTTCCCGGATAATGCCGTCGAATACTTCGTCTCTTATTACGACTATTATCAACCGGAAGCCTACGTCCCCCGCACCGACACCTATATTGAAAAGGATTCATCAGTAAACGAGCAGATCGACCGGATGCGCCACTCGGCGACGCGGGCGATCCTGGAGCGGGACGATGTGATCGTGGTGGCCAGCGTCAGCTGCATCTACGGCATCGGCTCGGTCGAGACCTATACCGCCATGACCTTCACCCTGAAGGTCGGCGACCAGATCGACGAGGCCAAGCTCCGCGCCGACCTCATCGCCCTGCAGTACAAGCGCAACGACGCCGCCTTCGAGCGCGGCATGTTCCGCAAGCGCGGCGACGTGCTGGAGGTCTTCCCCGTCCACATGGAGGACCGCGCCTGGCGCATCCAGCTGTTCGGCGACGAGCTGGAATCCATCCAGGAGTTCGACCCCCTGACCGGCAAGAAGACCGCCGACCTCGACGAGATCACCGTCTACGCCGCCAGCCACTACGTCACCCCGCGCCCCTCGCTCAACCAGGCCATCACCGGCATCAAGAACGAGCTCAAGGAGACCCTCGACTGGATGGTCGAGAACGGCAAGCTGCTGGAGGCCCAGCGCCTCGAACAGCGGGTGCGCTTCGATCTGGAGATGATGGAGGCCACCGGCTCCTGCGCCGGCATCGAGAACTACTCCCGCTGGCTCACCGGCCGCGCCCCGGGCGAGCCGCCGCCGACCTTCTTCGAATACATCCCCGACAACGCCCTGCTGTTCGTCGACGAGAGCCACGTCACCGTCGGCCAGATCAGCGCCATGTACCGCGGCGACTACCGCCGCAAATCGACCCTGGCCGAGTACGGCTTCCGCCTGCCCAGCGCCATCGACAACCGCCCGCTCAAGTTCGACGAGTGGGACGCCATGCGCCCCCAGACCGTCTTCGTCAGCGCCACCCCCGGTCCGTGGGAGATGGAGCGCACCGGCGGCGTCTTCACCGAACAGGTCATCCGCCCCACCGGCCTGATCGACCCCCCGGTCGAGATCCGCCCGGTCTCCGGCGCGACCCGCAACCAGGTCGACGACGTCATCGACGAGGTGAAACAGGTCGCCCGCGACGGCTACCGCTCCCTCGTCACCGTCCTGACCAAGAAGATGGCCGAGGACCTGACGGAGTACATGCACGAGCAGGGGGTCCGCGTCCGCTACATGCACTCCGACGTCGACACCCTGGAGCGGATCGAGATCCTGCGCGACCTGCGCATGGGCGCCTTCGACGTCCTGATCGGCATCAACCTGCTGCGCGAGGGCCTCGACATCCCCGAGTGCGGCCTGGTCGCCATCCTCGACGCCGACAAGGAGGGCTTCCTGCGCTCCGAGACCTCGCTGATCCAGACCATCGGCCGCGCCGCCCGCAACGTCGACGGCCGCGTCATCCTCTACGCCGACCGCATCACCGGCTCGATGGAGCGCGCCATCGCCGAGACCAACCGCCGCCGCGAAAAGCAGGAGGCCTACAACGCCGCCCACGGCATCACCCCGGAGTCGGTCAAGCGCGACATCCGCGAGATCATGGCCAGCCCCTATGAGTCCCGCGCCCTCGACGCCCTGACCTCGCCGGGCATGAAGGAGGAGTCCAAACCCTTCACCGGCTCCAACTTCCAGGCCGCCCTCAAGGACCTCGAAGGCCGCATGCGCAACGCCGCCGCCAACCTCGAGTTCGAGGAAGCCGCCCGCCTGCGCGACGAGATCAAGCGCATGAAGCTGATGGACCTCGAGTTCGCCAATGAGGCGCTGACGGCCGAGGGGGAGACGGTCGACAAGGCCGCGCCGAAGCGGTGGCGGGCGGATGCGGCGGCGGAGAAGGCGGAGATGTTCCGGAAGGGAAGGTAGGGGGGCAGCGGCGCGGTCTGATGGAGACCGGATATGGCGGGGGCCTAGCGCTTAGCTTATATATGGCTCTGATTTCGAGGAGACCCCCATGAGTTGGTGCGACAAGCTGGCTTCAGTGCCGACAATCGGCGTCAAGCTATCGCCAAGTTTAGTACCGGGTGACTTCCTACTTCGGGCACTGTCTCCACTAATCACGAAATCGATCGGCGAGGACCTTAGCAGCCTCAATATGGAGGAGCACAGTTCGTTCGGCTTAAAATTTGGAACCAACGACGGTTTCAAGTACGGCATTGATCCGCAGAAAGTCTCTGTTGGGTTTGCCCACCGACTCCGTGCGATAGCCGTCAGTGGCGGACCGCCGGTTATGGAGATGCTCTCGCGGCCCATGCCGTTCACGGAACTACTCCCTGAGGTCGGGATGCGATTGCACGATATTGTTCTCGCGATGCCCGATATATCTGACAGAAATCTTCATAGAGTTGGCGTCGTATCAACAACTCATGTTGATGAGAACGATCTGCCGCCGGGAATTGTGAGATTTATCGAATACCAAGAGAAGCCGTGGAACGAACCTCTTAGTCACTATAGCTTCCAGATTGCTGTATCGCTCACCAAGTCGGAAAAGTGGATCGATAAGTGCATTCATACAATAACGAAACCGGACGATCCTGAAAAGTTGATGACATTGCAGTTTGATTGGCAGAGGGAATACGCCGATCCAAAGGCAATCGATGATCGGCAACTGTCCGCCGACTTGAAGCATTGTTCAGAAGCTGCGCTGGAGTACTTCGAGGAATTGGCCGAGGGAGTTAGATTTGATGCGTAGTGCGTTTGCTTCCGCCATCGATTTCCAAGACCGGCGTTCAGATGAGCCCGGAAATTTCAAGGTGCCCGAGAAGGACGCGAGCGAACCATCGGCTGACAGTGTCACCTCGTTGAAAGCTCCGACGTTCGAATACGGCGGCGCATTCGCTGCGAGTTCTCGGCGAGCTGGCCGTATTAATGCTGCGGGTTCGTCCGAAGACGAATTGCGGTCGTTGCTGCTTCAGCGGCAGCATTTGCTGGATAAGAAATTTGAAGGGTCAATGAGCCGGAAGGACGAGATTCGGCTGGAGTACGTCAGGTGGAGTCTGGATCGGATTGAGGACGCAAGACACGGCGAACACCTCGACCGCCTCGAAAGCGCGATAAGCCGCTATGAGGATCTCAAGATGGACATCCAGGCACTCCTTGAGCAGCTCAACCACATCCGCAAGGGCTAATCGTATGGCCGATAATTCGCCGAGCGAAGTTGAGGTGGTTGATTCTTCGGGTGGCGGATTGGTCGTCCGTTCTGAGGTGCCGCCTGGACTCAAATATGGCGATTACAGGCGGTATTTGCGGGCCGATTTTTCGTATTCCTGTGCATACTGTTCCATGTCGGAAGCCGAAGCCCAAGCTATAAGGTTTACTATCGACCACTATGAGCCGCAGGCTAGTCGTCCCGAGCTGAAAGACGACTACATGAACCTCATGTATTGTTGTGACGAGTGCAACGTTCGTAAGGGTGATCGATCTCCGCCCGAGATTGCCAGAGCTGCAGGCTTTAGGTTCTTTAGGCCCGACAATGATAACTTCGGCGAACACTTTGAGAGATCAGGGGTTCGGCTGAATCCAAAGTCGGCCACAGGGGACTATTCGATCAACGCGTTGGACCTCAACCGGCTGAGCCTTCGCCGGTTAAGGGAAATCAGAGCCCGATTGGTTGATTGCGATGCCTTTGTCGATTCTGGAGTGAGGGCGCTCAAGAGTTTTCAGATCGACAAACTCCCAAAACACATCCGAGGTAAGGCGCTCGGATCGATTAGAAAAGCGGACTTCGTTGCGGATCGGCTCGCAAGCGAAATTGAAGCGATATTGTCAAGCTACGCCTCATCGCCACTCTTGGACAAAGATGATCCTCTGTCCCCGCACGCGGAGGAAAGACGCGCGAAACTGGCTCAGATCGAAAGCCTACATCCGGGGCAATGGCGGCGTGCCAGACCTTCTTCGAAAGCGACCCGATCCTAAACGTGAAGCCTTGGCAGTTGGAGCGGCAAATACCCACCTCTGATTGGTAGCGGCGTTCGCCGCCGTTCGGCACGTTCCTCCGAAAAGGAGCGCCCCATGCCGAAGTTCACCATCCTCTCCCGCGTCGACGCCTACGTCGACTACACCACCGAGGTCGAAGCCGACTCCCTCGAGGAGGCCGTCGACCTGGCCTATGACGGCGACCCCTCCATCAAGTGGAAAGAGCAGGGCCTGGTCGAGTTCGACGCCCGCCATGTCGTGGCCCTCGACGCTGACGGCGACGAGATCGAGACCTACTCGCGCGGCAAGGGGTGAAACACCGACTCCCTATTCCGCTCATCCCCGCGAAGGCGGGGACCCAGTCCTGTCCAGCGTGACGCCGGCGTTTCAGGACCGGCGGCGGGGCTGAACCGGGCTGTCCATCACCCAAAGCACTGGGTCCCCGCCTTCGCGGGGATGAGCGGTTTGATGGGTGATCATCCACCCGCTACGGTGGGCGGATGGGGAGCGATACCAACCACAAGTGGGAACCATCCCGGCCCGTCCCCCGGCGGGCGGCCTAGGCCGTGCCGATCTCCGTCCGCCATGTGGAGGAGGCGCTGCGCCAGCTGGGCGGCGAGGCGCAGATCGGCGACATTCTGGCCAAGGTGCTGGAGATCGCGCCGCCGCCGCACAGCCCGAATGCGCGCAACATCATCCGTGGCCGCCTCTATCAGTTCTCCTCGCAGACGACCGCCTATGTGGAGGGCACGCCGGACCTGTTTGAAAGCGTCGACGGTCTTGAGGCGAAGTCAGGACGCTGGCGCCTCAAGGGCCACCCCGCTGCGGCCGACGATCCAGACGCCGTGCTGGAGGACACCGAGGCGGAGATCGAGGCGGCCGAGGGCCGCCGCCGGCTGCGCGTCCATCTGAGCCGGGAACGGTCCAGGAAGCTGATCAACGCCTTCAAAGCTTCGCTGGCCAGCTTCGCGTGCGAGGCCTGCGGGACCGATATGGGCGAGGCCTACGGGCCGCTTGGCGAAGGCTACATCGAGGCGCATCACCGGGTGCCGGTGGCGAGCCTCAAGGACGGCGACAAGACCAAGCTGTCCGATCTCGCCGCCCTCTGCCCCAACTGCCACCGGATGATCCATCGCAACGACCTGATGTCGGTCGAAGACTTGGCAGCGCACATGCGTGCGCGTCGCCCGTCGTTCGCCATCGCGGCGGAGCCGGGCAGAGGCAAGTGGCGGCACGACCCACCCGCCGAAGGCGACTGACCCTTCTCCCGACGGGAGAAGGTGGCGGGGCGGAGCCCCGTCGGATGAGGGTCGGCTGGTGGGGGACGCCCCCTCACTTCCCGCCCGTCGCCCCCTCCTTCGCCGGGAAGGCGACGTCCCTCGCCACGTCTACGGTGTCGAGGAAGGTCTCGAATACCCCGCGCATGCGGCCGCGCGTCATGCCGGCCAGATAGTCCATGCGCCAGACCTTGAGGTCCGACCCGATGGCCATGTCGGACAGCCAGACGACGCCGATCTCATGCTCCTTCGCCTGCGCCTCGGCCTCGCTGTCGAACTCGAACCAGACGTGCATCTCGAACTCGGCGCAGCGCTTGGCCTCGCCCTCGCCGGTGCAGCTCCAGCCCTCGAAATAGACGGGCGGGCCGTCCGGGTAGACGATCTGGAGCCGGTACTCGTTGTTGTCGAGGTGTTCGACCTCGCCCGGCGCGCCGCCGGTCTCGACCCCGAGCGCGCGGACCTCGGCGACGCTCAGCGTCGTCAGCGGCTTGTCCGACGCGACCTGAGCCCCCGCCGCGCCGCCGCCGGCCATCAGGGCCATGCCCGCGACCATGCCCGCCAGTCTCCGCATCCGCCCCTCCGTGAGTCCGCCCGGGGGACTGATAGCAGAAGCCGACCCTGCCAACCCATACCCTGCCGTCCCGTCCAACCCCTGCCGCTGCCCGGTCCTCCCGCACACCCTTACGTCCGATTCCGACGCCTCCGGCCCCTAGAATTCGCACATGACCGAACAGGGGACTCGCACATGAACGCCCGCCTGCCGCACATCCGTTACGTCACCGCCAGCCCCGAGACCTGGAGCCTGATCCGCGGGGCCTATCTTTCGGGTCTGTCCGCCCCGACCGTCGCCGCGCGCTTCGGCGTGTCGGAGACCGCCCTGCGCCGCCGCGCCCGCCGCGAGGGCTGGACCAAGCGCGACTTCGCCGCCCGCGCGACACCGTGGCCGCTGGGCCGCACCCCGCCGATGGGCGCCCCTGGGGGCCCCGCCGGCGTCCTGGCCGCGCCGGGCCTGCCGCCCGATCCCGACGCGCCGCTGACCGAGGACGACGTCGTCGCCGCCTGGTCGTCGCCGATCCAGATTCGCCCCAACGACCTGGCCCGGCGCACCCTCGCCGCCGCCGCCGAGGCGGTGAAGGGCGGTCGCGGGCTGACGGCGCTGCGGCTGGCCCGGGCGGCGTCCGAGATCGCCCGCCTCGACGCCCTGTTCGAATGGGTCGAATACGATCCCGCCGAGCAGGAGCGCGACCGCGAGGCCGGCCACGAACTGACCCGCCGCTGGGTGCGCGAGCGCGCCCTGCGCCTCGCCGAGGACCTCGCCGCCGGCCGCCCCCTGCCGCCCGAATACGCCGACCTCGGCCCCCGCGAGGACGACGATCCGGGTGCGGGAGTGTCGCAATGACCGGGTTTCGCGATTTTCGGATGACAGGGCCATCCCGCTGCCTTTCCCTCCCCGTCCGGGGGAGGGTGGCCGCGCAGCGGCCGGGTGGGGGCGGCTCGGCGAGACAGGCGCCGACGCTCGCCTCGCCCGGCCCTCCCCACCCGGCGTCGCCTTCGGCTCCGCCACCCTCCCCGGGGCGGGGAGGGAGAGACGGCGGGAACCCCACGCCCCCGCCCCCGGTTGCCCTTGCGACCCTCAACCCTCGCAAAGGAACCCCCGCCATGTCCGTCGTCGACAAGGTTCTCGGCAAGATCACCCCCATGCCGAACGAGCAGAAACGCGCCGAGGCCACCGCCAACGCCCGCGCCGTGGCCAGCACCGGCGGCTGGCTGTGGATGGTGCTCGATCACCACGACGCCATCCGCGCCCGCTTCGCCGCCTGCCGCGACGCCGAGTCGGCCGAGGACCGCGTCGCCGCCATGAAGGAGCTGGCGGTGATGCTCAACGCCCACTCCGCGGCCGAGGAGGTGGTGCTGTATCCGGCTCTCGCCCAGGCCGGCGAGAAGATGCACGCCGGCCACGCCTACAGCGAGCAGACCACGGCCAAGATGCAGATGGCGGAGTGGGAGAACATCGCCCCCTCGACGCCCGAGTGGAAGGACAAGCTGGCCCACATCGAGGGCGCGGTGCTGACCCATATGTACGAGGAGGAGTCGAGCTGGTTCCTGCACCTCAAGGACAAGGCCGACCGGCACGAGCATCTGACCGACCGCTACCGCGAGGAGTTCGAGCGCTATTGCGGGACCGGGACGTGAGCCGGGGAGGGACGCCATGACCCAGACGCCGCTGCAGGCCGGGGAGGCGGCCGGTACCGTGGCCGCCGGCGCCGACCTGTCGGAGCTGGATCCGACGGCGCGGGGGGTGCGCGAGGGGCCGCGGGGCCTGCGCGCCCCCGGCGCCTGGGCCGTCCTCGCCCTGCTCCCCGCCGCCGTCATGCTGCTGAGGGGGCGCCGGCGCTGATGGACGGGAGGGGGGCGATCATGGGGGAGACGAGCGGCGGGGCGGCGGCCTATAGGGCGGGAATGTTCACGCCGCGCCTCCAGGCCCTGCTCGTCCTCGTCGCCTCGGCGGCGGTGCTGGGCCTCGCCCCGATCCTCGTGCGGCTGGCCGATACGGGGCCGGCGGCGGCGGGGTTCTGGCGCTTCGCCTTCGCCCTGCCGTGGCTGCTGCTGATGGTGCTGCGGCCGGGGCAGGCGGCCGGCGAGCGCGGCCCGGGGCGGCCGTCGATGCTGATGGCCCTGGCGGCGCTGTTCTTCGTGCTCGACCTGGCCTTCTGGCACTATTCCATCGCCTTCACCTCGGTGGCCAACGCCACCACCCTGACCAACCTGACGCCGGTGGTGGTCACCGCCGTGGCCTGGCTGGCCTTCCGCGAGCGGCCGAAGGCGCTGTTCCTGCTGGCCCTGGCGGTGGCGCTGGCCGGGGCGTGGACGATGTCGGCGGGGGCGGACGGACGGCAGGGGCCGGACCCGCGGCTGGGCGACGCCTTCGCGGCCGTCACGGCGCTCTGGTACGCCGGCTATTTCCTGACCGTGAAGGTGCTGCGCGGGCGGGTCTCGGCCGGGCGGATCATGCTGTGGTCGACGGCGCTGGGCCTGCCGCTGCTGCTGGCGGTGTCGGCGGCGCTGGGCGAGCCGCTCCTGCCCGGCTCGACGACGGGCTGGCTGGCCTGCGCCGGTCTGGGGCTGGTGCATGTGGCCGGGCAGGGCGGCGTGGCCTGGGCGCTCGGCCGCCTGCCCGCGGCCCTGACGGCGGTGACCGTGCTGATCCAGCCGGTGGTCGCCGCGGTGCTGGGCTGGTGGCTGTTCGCCGAGACCATGACCCCGGCCCAGCTGCTGGGCGGCGCGGCGGTCCTGGCCGGGGTGGTGCTGGCGCAGATGTCGGCCAGACACAGAAAGGGCGCGGAAGCCGTGGCCGCCGCGCCCGTCCCATAGAATGGAGGTGTGTCAGCTCAGAGGAGCTTGAGCTCCACCGCCGAGGTCTTGCCGCGCTGGGATTCCAGCTCGTATTCGACCTTGGCGTTCTCATCGAGGCCTTGCAGGCCCGCCTTCTGGACGGCCGTGACGTGAACGAACACGTCCTGACCGCCGCCATCGGGCTGGATGAAGCCGTAGCCCTTGGTGGGGTTGAACCACTTGACCGTGCCGGTCGCCATGTCTGCGTCTCCGTAAACGCGCTTTCCAGGCAGGCGCCCGTCATGGGGTCGCCCGTCAGCCCATCTGGACAAGCTCGTTCAGGCGAAGGAGCGCTGCACGGGGTTGGAAGCCGCGCCAAATCCGGACTGCGACGACTTTCTCTCGCGAAAAAGCGGGGCCGGTCAACCGCAAACCGATTCGGCGGTCCGGCGAACAGGGTTACCGGCGCTCAGGCGCACAGGCCCCGCTCCGCCCCGTCGAGATGCAGGTGGTCCCGGTGCGCCTCGTTGTACTCCGGGGTCAGCACGGTGGAGAACACCCGGCAGGCCCCGTCGCGGATGCGCTTCAGGAAGCTGCGCCCCTCGGCGCCGTGCCCGCCCTCGCCGCTCCAGTCGTTGGCCACCGAGACCGTGCGGCCGTCCTCCAGCGTCACTCCGGCGATGTCCAGCGCATTGGCCCGCGCATGCTCCGAGGGGCGGACGTTGACGTCGGTCTGGCCGTACAGCCGGCGGCAGGAATAGGAGCCGTAGTTCTCGACCCGCGCCACCCTCGATCCAAACGTCTGCTCCGCCGCCGGCTGCAGCACCTGCCGGTCCCAGATCACGTAGCGCACCGCCAGCGGGCACTGCATGACCAGCCCGCCCGGCGCCAGCGGCGTCACCGCCCCGCCGGTGATCCGGACCGCCCCGCGGACGACGCAGAAGCCGCCGTCGTCCCGGTCCTCGGCCCGTTCGACCGTGACGCCGGCCTCGCGCAGCACCTGGATGCAGGCGTCGGTGACGGCCTTGACCTCCTCCGGCGCGGCGGTGCGGGCCAGCTCGAAATCGGCCACCTTGGCGGCCGTCGCCTGGCCGATCGGATGGCTCAGATCCAGCGGCTTCCACGGCAGGTCCTGCTCCGGCGCGAAGGCGTTGAGCAGGGCGAAGGCCGCGCACAGCCCCAGTCCGGCCTCCCACAGCAGGTTCCAGAAGTCGGCGAAGTCGCGATCCATCCGCTCAGCCCGGCTCCGGCCGGGACAGGCGCCGGACCATGGCGCGGATCGCCGGACCGCCGCGGCTCGTCTCGTTGCTCAGGGCGAGATAGCCGACGCCCCCTGCCGGATCGAGCACGGCGATGGCGTGCCACAGGGTGTTGGAGCCCTCGTGCAGCAGCACCGGCCCGGCGGCCCAATCCATCCGTTCGACGGCCCAGCCCAGCGCATAGGCCCGACCGGCGCCGACGCCGGGCGTGGTCAGCCTCTCCACCGTCGCCGGCGTCAGCACCTCGCCGCCCCGGGTCAGGAACAGACCCAGGAAACGGGCGTAGTCGGGCAGGCTCATGTGCGCGGTCCCGGCCGGGCCCATCAGCGGCGGATTGTCCGGGTTCAGGACGGGGTCGAGAGGCGTCATGACGGGGCCGAGCGTCTGGTGGCCCCAGGGCTGATCCCCGCTTGGCGCGCCGAATCCGCCGGTGCTGATGCCAAGAGGCCCGAACAGCTCGGCCTGCATCGCCGCTTCCCACGGCGCGCCGCTGATCCGCTCGATGGCCGCGCCGGCGAGGACGAAGTTGATATTGGCGTAGGCGAAGGTCCCGGCGGTCCCGCCGGGCGCGGCGGTCAGCGCCGCGCGCACCCGGTCCAGCCGCTGCTCGACCAGCGGCCGGGCGTCGCCGCGGGCCGCCGAGAGCACCTCGCGCGACAGCAGGTCCTCGTCGCGCAGACCCGCGCGGTGTGACATCAGCTGATCGACCGTCACGCCCATCCAGGCCGGATGGACGGTGATCTCCGGAAAGATGTCCGTCATCGGCCGGTTCCACCGGCTCAGACCGCGGTCGACAAGCCGGCCATAGACCGCCGCGGTCATCGCCTTGGTGTTGGAGCCGAGGTGCCAGCGGTCCTGCAGGGTGGCGGCGTCGGCCGAGCCGCGGCGGCGTACGCCCCGCACCCCGGACCAGCGCAGACCGTCGCGGCCGATGATCCCCGCCGCAAGCGCCGGCGGGGCATCGTCCTCGAAAACCGCATCCAGAACAGCGTCGGGCGTCTCCCGGGCCCATGCGGGGCGAGCCGCGCCGGCCATAGCCGTCGCGCCGATCAGCCCCATCGCGCGCCGTCTGTTCATGGTCCGCTCCCGCGTCTCCGGTCCGACAGGCTTGCCCGAGCCGGGCCGCCCGCTCAAGGTCCGGGAGAGCGATCGCAGGTGGAGCCGCCCGATCAGAAGCCCAGCTCGGCCCTCAGGGTGGCGGGGCTGACCCCGTCCGCCCTCAACTGGGCCAGGGTGACCGAACCGTCCCGCTTGGCGAACCGCCGGCCGTCCGCGCCGGTCAGCAGGCGGTGGTGGCGATAGAGCGGCGTCGGCCAGCCCATCAGCGCCTGCAACAGGACCTGGATGTGCGTCGCCTCGAACAGATCCTCGCCGCGGATCACATGGGTCACCCCCTGCAGGTCATCGTCATGGGTGACGGCGACGTGATAGGCGGTTCCCGCGTCCTTGCGCGCCACCACCACGTCGCCCGCCGTCTCCGGCCGGGCCCGGATCAGGCCGCGTTCGCCGCCAGGACCTTGGCCCTCCTCCACGAAGGCGAGCGCTTCCCAGGCGCGTCCGCCCAGAACTTCCCGCGCCCCGTCCAGCGACAGCCGCCAGGCGAAAGGGCGCCCCTCGGCCAGCAGGGAGGCCTCCTCGTCGGCGGAGTGCGGGCCCGGCCGCACCGCTTCGGCGGCGCCGTGCGGGGCGTCGCCGATCGCGTCGAGGATGTCCTTGCGGGTGCGGAAGCAGCGGTAGAGCAGCCCGCGGCGGTTCAGCACGTCGACCACCCCCGCGTACTCGGTCAGATGATCCGACTGCCGCCGCACTGGGGCTTCCCAGTCCAGACCCAGCCACGTCAGGTCCTTGAGAATGCCCTCCTCGAACTCGGGCCGACATCGCGTCGGGTCGATGTCCTCGATGCGCAGGATGAAGCGGCCGCCCGCGTCCCGCGCCGCCCGCCACGCCGTCAGCGCCGAGAAGGCATGGCCCTTGTGCAGCCGGCCGGTCGGCGAGGGGGCGAAGCGGGTGACGAACATCGGAACAGGATAGCGGGAAGCGGACGCGATCACAGGGGTGCGCTTGCCGCGGCCGGGGCCGCCGCTACGGTCGTCCCATGCAAACCCCCTACTGGCTGGACGATATCGAGGCCGCGCGCCGGAAGATCGTCGAACTCGACCCGTCGATGGCGCGGGCCCACGCCCAGACCCCCGCCTTCGAATGGCGCCGGCGCATCGGCGGGTTCGAGGGGCTGTTCCACATGATCGTCGATCAGCAGGTCTCGCTCGCCTCGGCCGCGGCCATCTGGGCGCGAGTCGAAGCCGGACTGGGAGGCGAGGTGACGCCGGCGCGCACGCTGGCCACCGACGTCGAGACCCTGCGGACGTTCGGCCTGTCCATCCAGAAGGCCGCCTACGGCCACGAGATCGCCCGCGCCAACGTCGAGGGCCGCATCGATTTCGATCATCTGGAGCGGCTGTCGGACGAGGAGGCCATCGCCCGGCTGACCGCCATCAAGGGCGTCGGCAAATGGACGGCCGAGACCTTCCTCATGTTCTGCGAGGGCCGGCGGGACGTCTTCCCGGCCGGCGACATCGCCCTGCAGGAGGCGATGCGCTGGGCCGACGGGGCGGCGCTGCGCCCGCGCGAGAAGGAGGCCTACGCCCGCGCCGAAATCTGGCGGCCGCACCGCAGCGTTGCGGCGCATCTGTTATGGGGATGGTATGGAGCGGTGAAGCGCGGCGAGGTCGCGCTGGAGGACCCGGCCGCTTGAACCCCATCGTCGATCCCAATCTCGCCACGCCCGAAACGGTTCTCGGCGCGCTGGACTTCGCCGGCGTGGCGGTGTTCGCGGCGACAGGTGCGCTGGCGGCGGCGCGCGAGCGGCATGACCTGGTCACCTTCGCCTTCTTCGGCGCCATAACCGGCGTCGGCGGCGGCACCCTGCGCGACCTGCTGATCGGGGCTCCGGTGTTCTGGGTCGGCGACTGGCGCTACATCGCCGTCTGCGTCGCGGCCTCCATGGCCGTGTGGATCGTCGGAGCCCGCCCCTGGCGGTTCCGGGCCCTGCTGTGGCTCGACGCGATCGGCCTCGCCGCCTATGGCGTGTTCGGCGCGGCCAAGGCCGAAATCTTCGGCGTGGCGCCGCTGATCTGCATCGTCATGGGGGCGCTGACCGCCTGTTTCGGCGGCATCGTCCGGGACCTTCTGGCCGGCCAGCCGTCGATCCTGCTCAGGCGCGAGATCACCGTCTCCGCCGCCCTGCTGGCCGCGACCATCTATGTGGTCGCCCGTTTCGCCGGGCTGGAAGCCTGGCCGGCGGCCCTGATCGCCGCCCCCTGCGGCTTCGCCCTGCGCGCCGGGGCCCTCGTCTGGGGGTGGAGTTTGCCGGCCTTCCCGGGAGCCGCCACCCGCGGCTAGGCGTTGTGCAACGGTCGCCCGGCCGTCATCGCCAAGCTGTCGAATCAGGCGTAGGATTCGGGCACAGCCAGGGAAGGAGACGTGTCTTCAGTCCGGTCGCGTCGATAAACCTCATCCGCAGGGCGGGGGCCTGATGCAGGTCCTGAGCCGCCCTCCGTCCGGCTGGCCCGCGCTGGTGCTCAACGCCGACTTCCGGCCGCTGTCCTACTACCCGCTGTCGATCTGGCCGTGGGAGGAGGTGGTCAAGGCGGTGTACCAGGACCGCGTCGACGTGGTCTCGACCTATGACAAGGTCGTGCGCAGCCCCTCGATGGAGATCGTCCTGCCCAGCGTGATCGCGCTGAAGAACTACGTCGACCAGGACCGCCAGCCCGCCTTCACCCGCTTCAATGTCTTCCTGCGCGACGGCTTCGCCTGCCAGTACTGCAACGCGACCACCGAACTGACCTTCGACCACGTCATCCCGCGCAGCCGGGGCGGGCGCACGACGTGGGAGAACATCGTCGCCGCCTGCAGTCCCTGCAACCTGAAGAAGGGCGGCCGCACGCCGCAGCAGGCCGGCATGCCGATGCGCCGCGCCCCGCACCGGCCCAGCGCCTGGCAGCTGCAGGAGTTCGGACGCCGCTTCCCGCCGCACTACCTGCACCAGAGCTGGCTCGACTACCTCTACTGGGACATCGAACTGGAGCCCTGACGCGCGGAACCGGGACGCCGCGCCGCGGTTGGTCCCGGGTTCCTCCAGGGAGACGGACGATGCGGCTCGGCACGATGGCCATAATCGTGGTGGCGGCGGTGGCGCTCAGCGTCGCCGTTTACTACGCGACCGGCGGGCACTTCGTCTTCTTCGCCCTGCCGCTGTTGTTCGGCCTGCCCCTTCTTGGTCGGCGGCGGCGGTGACCCGGTCCGGGATACTCCTGATACGGGAACACTCGACGCCTCCCCAGGTTTAGCCGGCAGTCAAACGGGAGAGACGCCATGAGGAAGACGCTTGCGGCCGTAGCGGCCGGATGTCTGTTGATCGCCGGCCAAGCGGCGGCGGCCGGACAGACCGTCACCCGGGTCGGAGACCGGGTCGGCGCCAAGGCGGCGGGTTCCAGCGAATTCCACGGGATCCCCGTAATCGGCCTCGTCGCCCTCGCAGGCGTGATCGTGGCGGCGGTGGTTGTCGTCTCGGACGACGCGTCCGAGAGCGATTGATTTTCCTCCTGCCTGACCGATTGACGAACCCGTGGGGCCGGTTCAGTCCGGCCCCATGAAAATCCATGTCCGCGCCGACCTGGTCTACCGCTTCGATCCGCCCACGGACGCGATCTACAAGATCCAGGTCGCCCACTGGCCGGGTCAGACCATCCTCGAGGAGCGGCTGACGGCCACGCCGGCCGTGGCCTTCGCCGAGGACCGGGACGAGGAGTTCGGGGCGCGGACCCTGCGCGGCCACCTGTCCGGCGACGTCGCCCTGACCTATGAGGCGGTGGTCGACAACGGCACGCTCAAGGGCCTGCCGCCGGTCACCGTCCAGCACGACTGGGGCGACCTGCCGGCCGAGGTGCTGCCCTATCTGAACCCGAGCCGCTACTGCCCGTCCGACCAGTTCGGCCGCTTCGTCGAACGCACCTTCGGCGGCACGGTCGGCGGCGACAGGGTGCTGAAGATCCTCGACTGGATTCAGGATGAGATCGACTATGAGCCCGGCGTGTCGGACAGCGAGACCACCGCCGCCCGGACCTTCATCGACCGGGCCGGCGTGTGCCGCGACTTCACCCACATGGGCATCACCCTGTGCCGCGCCTCAGGCATCCCGGCGCGGGCCGTCAGCGCCTATGCCCATCAGCTGACGCCGCCGGACTTCCACGCCATCTTCGAGGTCTGGCTGTCGGACGGCTGGTGGCTGGTCGATCCGACGGGCCTCGCCCCGGTCGAGGGTCTGGTGCGCATAGCCTGCGGCCGCGACGCCGCCGACATCGCCTTCCTCACCACCCAAGGGCGCTGCGAACTGGTCCGCCAGTCGGTGACGGCCGAGGCGGTCTAGTCCCCGGCGCCGCCTGCCGCCTTCCAGGCCTCGATGAACTCCAGCCGGCGCAGCACCTTGTTGTCGGGGTCGATCAGCACCTGGGCCTCCGCCGGCGCCGCGATCCGGCCGCGGCCGCCGGTCATCGCCACGGTCTGGCGGCGGCCGTCGATCTCCACCTCGACCGGCATCGGGAAGGCCGCACCGTCCCCCGTGACCCATTCCAGGGTCAGTTCGCCGTCGGTGCGGGTCTGGCGCAGATCGGGCAGGGCGGCCTGGTACAGATAGCCGCGGAAGAACCAGGTCAGGTCGCGGCCAGTCTCCTCGTTGACGATGGCCAGGAACTCCTGCGTCGTGCCGTAGCGCGGCCGGAATTCGCCCGGGCGCGGCGTCGCCGTGCCGTAGACCAGCCGGGTCACCGAGCGGAAGAAGGGCTCGTCGCCGATCAGCATGCGCAGGCTGTGCGCGATCTGCGAGCCCTTGTTGTAGATGTCCAGGCCCGGGCCCGTGTCGCCCTGGTAGACCTCGTCCTCCGACTTCTCCTCGCCGGAAACCACCGGGAATTTGTTGATCAGCTCACGCCGCTGCTCCAGCAGCGAGGCCTGCATGAACATCTCGCCGTGCAGCCAGCGGTCGTAGAGCGGCTGCATATAGCTGCCCAGGCCCTCGTGCAGCCACATGTCGTCGGCGTTGCGGTTGGTCAGCTGGTTGCCGAACCACTCGTGCGACAGCTCGTGGTGCAGCAGCCAGTCGAAGCCGCGGCCGTCCAGCTTGTACTCGTTGCCGTAGGCGTTGATCGTCTGATGCTCCATGCCCAGGTGCGGCGTCTCGACCACGCCCATCTTCTCGTCGCCGAAGGGATAGGGGCCCACGGTCGCCTCGTAGAAGTCCAGCATCGGCTTGATCTCGTCGAACAGCGCCTGGGCCTGGGCCGGATCGTCCGATCTCAGATGCCAGTATTGGATCGGATAGCTGTTGCCGAAGCGGCTCTCGTAGGTATCGGCGATCTCGACGTAGGGCCCAATGTTCAGGGCGATCGCGTAGGTGTTCGGATTGGCCGCCGACCAGTTCCAGGTCGTCCAGCCGTCGCCGTGGTCGACGGTCCCGAGGAACCGCCCGTTCGATGGCGCCGAGAGATTGGACGGCACGGTGATGTGCAGATCGACCCGGCCCGGCTCGGCCAGGGGGTGATCGATGCAGGGCCAGAACAGGTCGCAACCTTCGGGCTGGACGGCGGTGGCGATCCACGGCTCGCCCGACGGGGCGGTCGACCAGACGAAGCCGCCGTCCCACGGCGCGCGCGGAGCGACGCGCGGCTGGCCGGCATAGGCGATGCGCAGCTGGGCGGTGTCGCCGGCGGCCATGGCGTCGCTCAGCTCGACCGTCATCCGGCCTTCGGGATTGGACCAGCGGCCGGCGGGGACGGGGACGCCGTTCACTGCGACTTCCGAGACCGTCAGCAGGGTGTCCAGTTCGACCACCAGCCGCGACACCGGGGCGGTGGCGGTGAAATCGAGCACGGCGACGGCGTCGATCGCCTTGTCGTCCGGGATCACCTTGATCGACAGGTCGGCCTTGTCGAGCCGCACCGCCAGCTGCTCCGGCGCGCGCGGCTGATCGGTGCCGAGGGTGAAGGCCGTCGATTCCCGGGCCTGCACGACCTGGGCGGGCGAGGCGGGCTCGGGCTCGACCCAGGCCGGCGACTCCGTGGTCATGGCCATGTCGCCGGGAGAGGCGGCGCAGGCGGCGACGGCGAGCAGGGAGACGCCCATCAGGGCGGCGCGGCAGGCGATCTTGGTCACGGAGGACTCCCGACGTTGGACCCGCCCAGCCTAGAGGCCCGCGCGGGCCGCGCAACCCGAAGCTTCAGCGCCCGCCGCCGCACCGCGGGCAAAGAAAAAGGCCGGCGTTTCCGCCGGCCTCTTCAAATCGTGTCCTCGTCGCCGATCAGGCGGCGGCTTGCTCGGCCAGCTTGGCCTTGACCTGGCGCTTGATGCGCTGGGCCGCGACCGACAGCTGCTCGTCGCGGGCCTTGACGATGAACGGATCCAGGCCGCCCTTGTAGTCGAGGGTGCGCAGCGCGGCGTTCGAGATACGCAGCGAGAAGGTCTGGCCGAGGGCCTCCGAAGCCACCTTGACCGTCTTCAGCGACGGCAGGAACCGGCGCTTGGTCTTGATGTTCGAGTGGCTCACGCTGTGGCCGACCATCGGGCCGATACCGGTGAGTTCGCAACGACGCGACATCTGACTATCCTTCGGAGCGGTCCACGAGCGAGGCGGACGCATGAAACAGGTGCGCGCGGGAGGTCATCCCGCGCGAGAGGGGGGCGTATAGAGGAGGAGTCCCCGCCGCGTCAAGGCTTGGAGCCGCGAACCGGGCCGTTCAGCCGCCGTTCAATTGCCGCCATATATCCCCATTAGCCATGAGACCGATGTTCAACCCCGGGACCGCCATGAAGCCCTCCGTCCTCGCCCGAGCCGCTCTCACCGCAGCGCCGGTGATCGCCGGCGCCCTGTTCCTCGCCGCCCCTGCCGCGCCGCGCGCCGCCATGGCGCCGCAGTCGAGCGCCGACACCGTCCTGCCCGGCTATTGGGAATACACCACCAGCGCCGTTGGCGTCCGCGACACCGAGACCAAATGCGTCCGCCCCAGCGAGATCAACCGCTTCTTCGGCGGCCTGTCGACGCGTCGCTGGCAATGCGTCTATCCGGTGCGCCAGGTCGGCAACGGCAACGCCCGGTTCGAGGGGACGTGCACCGACCGCAAGGGCCGGCGCGTCAACGTGCGCTTGAGCGGCGCCTATCAGCAGGAGAGCTTCTCCTTCCGCGGCGGCGCCCAACTGGCCCGCGGCACGCCCTACCTGCCGGCCAGCATCACCGCCCGCCGCATCAGCGCCCAGTGCCCGGCCAACGCCGAGTATTTCTAGCGCTGGACCGGCTGGACGGCGACCACGGCATAGGTGTGCTGTTCGCCGTCCGGCAGGGTCAGGCTGACATATTCGCCGGGCGTGAAGCGCTCCTCGCCGAACCGGTAGCCGACGGCGTCCTCCGCCTCGCCCGGCTCCAGGTCGATGATCCAGCGCTGACTGGCGTGGCGTAGCCGGCCCCTGGCCTCCGTCTGACCGTCGCTGAACCTGCGGGCGTAGCAACGGTCCTGAGCTTCTCGCCAGGCGGCGGCGTCGAGGCGGCCTTCGCCGTCCAGCGGGGCGACGATGTCGTAGCCTTCGGTCGGATCGCCGGCGGGTCGGCCCGGCCCGCGGGCCGTTTCCAGACGGATATGATAGAACTCGGCCATTGTCGCCTCCTGTGACGGCCCTTGCGGCCCCCTTCGATCGGATGCGTATTGGGGGGCGGGCCGGCAATGGCTGCAAGTCGGGGATTTCCCGGAGGAGAGGCGGATGAGGATTCTGTTGGGCGTGGCGACGGCTGCATTGCTGGCGGTCGGGGGATGCGCCGCCGACAGGGCGCAGGACAGCAGTCCTGTGGCCACCGCATCCGATGAATCGGCGCCCTTCGGCTCGGTCGCCCTCGGCGGCAACCTCGTCCGGCTGAGGTGCGCCGGCTGTCACGCCGTCGAACGCACTGGCGACAGCCCGCTGAAAGCAGCGCCGCCCTTCCGCGAGATGGGCCGCACCTATCCGGTGCGCGACCTGCAGGAGGCCTTGGCCGAAGGGCTGGTCACGGCCCACCCGGCCATGCCGCAGATCGAGCTGGAGCCCGGCGAGGTCGCAGACGTCATCGCCTACCTCGAATCCGTATCGGGAACCGGGGGCGGGGGCCCCAACTAGGCGGACAAGGGTCGGGGACCTTCTGGATACTGATCAGCGGCTCGCCCTGTTGTCGGCCCTCATTGGCCCGGAGTCGCCATCCGTCGCTTCAGCTTTCCGCCGCGCAGACGCTTAGCGAGACCCGCCGGTTCAGCGGTTGCGGGGCCGACGTCCGGCGCGCCGGCTCACTGTCGTCGACGCCCGTGGTCGCGAAGGTCAAGGTCTGCGGGCTGCCGGCGTGAAGCTCTTCCAGCCGCCCGCGCACCGCGGCCGCGCGTTCTTCGTCGAGCGACGTCAGACCCTTGGCTTTTTCGTCGCCGTCGACATGGCCGGTGATCGTCGCCGAAGCGCTCCGCCATCCGGCCTGTAGGGCCAAACGATGCACGGCGTCGACGGTCTGGCGCGCCGCGACGTTCAGATTGGCCCGGCCCGATTCAAAATAAACGTCCCCGGTGCGGCAGTCCGGCGCCTGTTGCGGCGCGCCAGTCAGCGCCGCGGCCGCGAAGATCACGATCATGTCCAGCATGGTCAAAGTCCTCCCTTCCTCCACCCTGGATAGCAAAACGCCCGCCGTAAAGGCGGGCGTTCCGGATCGTCAGGCGGCGTCAGCCGATCAGGCGGCTTCCGCTTCCTCGGCCTCGGCGGCTTCGGCGGCGGCGATGACGGCCTTCTTGGCGCTCAGCGACTTGCCGAGCAGCTCGACGGCGGCGTCCTTGTCGATGCGGTTGGCCGCGGCGACTTCGCGGGCCATGCGGTCCAGCGCCGATTCATAGAGTTGGCGCTCCGAATAGGACTGTTCCGGCTGGCTGTCGGCGCGGTGCAGGTCGCGGACCACCTCGGCGATCGAGATCAGGTCGCCCGAGTTGATCTTGGCTTCGTATTCCTGCGCGCGGCGCGACCACATGGTGCGCTTGATGCGGGCGCGGCCCTTCAGCGTGGTCAGCGCCTTGGTGACGACATCGTCGGCGGCCAGCGAGCGCAGGCCGGCGGTCTTGGCCTTCTTGGTCGGCACCCGCAGGGTCATCTTCTCGTGGTCGAAGGTCACGACATAGACCTCCAGCGACATGCCCGCGACTTCCTGGGTCTCGACGGCCGCCACCTTGCCGACGCCGTGCGCCGGATAGACGACCGCGTCGCCAACCTTGAATTCCAGACCAGTCTTGTTCGTCATGTCATTCCTTTCCCGGCGCGAGACGGCGGGGCGAGGCGCATACGTGGAAACGACGGGGGCGCATCCCGCGGCAACAGCCGCCGGCGTGCTTGTCAGTCGTCAAAACGGAAACGGATCACCAAACCTCTGGCCGATCCCGCCTGCGTGGGCGGGATTCTGTCGCAAACGCGGGCGGCGCGAAGAAATCGCTGACCGCCCGACCCAATGACAGTAACCTATCACAAATCTGCGGAATTTCAAAACGTCCACAGCGTCAGCGCGCGGATGGATGTAAATCCTCTCCGGATTGTGAAAGCGCGCCATGGACCGTCCAGACCACGCCGGTCAGGGCGAAGGCCAGGGCACATGCGACCCATTCGCTGCGATCGCCCGGCGAGGCGAGCAGCCGGGGCAGGTGAACCAGCACAATCCACGACGCGAACATAACCCCGCAAAGCGCCGCGGCCGTCCGCGCCTGAACGCCGCTGACCAGTGCCAGTCCGGCGGCGATGTTGGCGGCCCCGGTGACCCATGGCCACAGGGCGCGGCCCGGCATCCACCCCGGGATCATGCCGGCGATGGCCTCGACATACATCCAGTGCACGGCCCCGAACACGATCAGCATCACCCCGACCACCAACCGCCCCACCAGCCGGCAATCGGCGCGATCCGGTGCGGCGATCAGCATGCCGGCGGCCAGGAGACCGAGCACCTCGAGCGCCGAAACCCAGCGCGTGGCGTTGTCGGGCTCGGCCACCAGCCCGGGGGTATGGACGAAGAACAGCAGCGTCAGAAGAATCCAGAGGACCAGCGCGACCTTGGGTGCGGTCCGGCCCCAGATCAGGCCGATCCCGCCGAGCAGCAGCACCCCGCTGTTGAGCCATACTGCAGCCGGCTGCAGTTCGAACGGCTCCAGCCCGTCCAGCGCGTGATCGAAATACCAGCCGACAAAGCCGAAGCCGATCAGGCCCGCCGCCAGCATCAGCCGGCCAGGCGTGCCCAGATTCACATCGAATTGGCGCATCGATAGCCTCCGCCGCACAGCACATCACGTCTGACGCGCGGGCGCAAAGGAAGCGGGATCAGGACCCCTTGCCGGGGTTCGGCGAGAAGTATTTCTCGAACTTGCCGGTTTCGCGCTCGAAAGCCTCGGCGTCGGCGGGCGGCGCGCCCTTGACGGTGATGTTCGGCCACACCTTGGCGTATTCGGCGTTGACCATAAGCCATTTGCCGTCCGGCTCGTCCTCGGTGTCCGGCTTGATGGCGTCGACCGGGCATTCGGGCTCGCAGACGCCGCAGTCGATGCATTCGTCCGGCGCGATGACGAGGAAGTTCTCGCCCTCGTAGAAGCAGTCCACCGGGCAGACCTCGACGCAGTCCATGAACTTACATTTCACGCAGGCGTCGGTGACGATGTAGGTCATTGAGCGGAAGGCGTTCGCGGTTGAGGGGACGGGCTGCGCAGATGACCCCGGCGGAGGACTCTGTCAACTCGGTGGGCTGACGTGACGCAACCGACGGCCTTGCGGAGAGGACCTGGCGGCCTATCTGTATCAAATACAATTGCAGTGTGTCCCCTCATCACAGGAGCTTCACCCATGCGTCTCGTCTCCCGCAGCGTCATTGCTGTCGCCGCCTCGCTCAGCCTGCTGGCCGGCGGCGCCGTCGTCGCCCAGGCCGCCCTGACCCAGAACCCCGCCGAGGTCCAGGCCGGCGCCTATGCGCTCGATTCCGACCACGGCAAGATCACCTGGTCCGTCGATCACCTCGGCTTCTCGACCTACAAGGGTCAGTTCGTGAACGTCGATGCGGACCTGACCCTCGACCCGGCCAATCCGGCCGCGGCGACCCTGACCGCGACCATTCCGCTGACCGATGTGGATTCAAACTCCGAAGGTCTCGACGCCCATCTGCAGACGGCCGACTTCTTCGACACCGCCAACCATCCCGTGGCCACCTATGTGTCGCGCTCGGTGACGGTGGATCCGTCGAACGCCAGTCGCGCCACGGTCAAGGGCGACCTGACGCTTCGCGGCGTCACCCGGCCGGTGACCATGACCGTCCGCTTCAACCAGGCCGGTCCGTCCATGGGCGAGGTTTACCGCGCCGGTTTCGACGGCGAGGCCACCATCAAGCGCTCGGACTTCGGCATCGACTACGGCCTGCCGGTGCTCGGCGACGAGGTCGACCTGCACATCGAGGGCGAATTCATCCGTCAGTAGGAGGATCGGCCTCGACGGTCGAATAGAGGGCGCGCGCCTCCTCTGCGGGGCCGCGCCTTTCGCCGATCTGAAGCACCGTCAGATCGATCAGCCGCCCGCCCAGCGCGAACACCAGGCCGTCGCCGACGTGAACGCTGCGGCTCGGCTTGTCGAGCCGGGTCTGCATCCCGTTGTGGGTCAGCCGCACCGCGCCGCGCTCGACCATGGCGGCGGCCAGCGAGCGGCTCTTCGCGAACCGCGCCCGCCACAGCCAGACGTCGATGCGGCAACTGATTTCGCTCACTTGGCGGTCCGCGAGCGGGGCCGTTTGCGGCGCGCGGGCGCCGGCGCCGTCAGCACGGACAAGGCGGCGAACGGCGAGTCCGCCGCCGGCTTCGGGGCCCGACCGGCGCGGTCCGGCTGCTGCGCGCGGGTCGACTTCAGCGCCCCGGCCAGGCTTTTCGCCTGCTCCAGCGTGAGGCCCAGTTCGGCAAGGTCGGTCTCACTGAGGACGCCCTTGCCGCGCGCCCGCCGCTCGGCCAGCGACTCCAGCATCTCCACCCCCGCGGCGACCCGCCCCACGGCGCGCAGGCCGAAGGCGGACAGCAGCCGCGCCGACGGCGGGGTCTCGGGCAGGGGGGTGAGCGGCGAACTGCCGGGTCGGAACGGCTCGCCCGCCACGAAGGCCTGCGCCACCGACGCGCCGCGCCCCTTCAGCAGCGCCGGCAGCCACACCGAATGGGCGCCCAGCCGCACGCCGAAGCTCTTTAGGGTGCGCCGCTCGACCTGGCTCAGCGCCGCGAGGTCGCGCTCCACCTCGCGCCGGTCGATGACGCCGCCCGCCTCCACCAGCCGGAAGGCGATGCCCCGCGGCAGCCCCTTCAACGTGCCGTTCTCGACCGCCGTCTTCAGCCGCCGCAGCGCCCGCAGCGCGCGTCCGGCCTCGCTCGCCAGCCAGGCCTCCAGCCGCCGCTGCGCCCGCTCGCGCGCCGCCGCCGGTCCGAGCTCGCCCAGCAGCCGCACCCGCGGCGCAAACCAGTCGCCGCCGGTCACCTGTCCCGCCTGCGCCCCCTGCCACAGCACCGCCCCGTCGGGCGTCACCGCGAAGGCGTCGTCCGTATCGGCCGCCAGCCGGCCCAGCCGCCGTGCGATCTCGGGCGTCACCGCCTGCCGGGCCGCGTGGCGCAGGGCCCGGTCCTCCAGCGCGCTGGCCCCCTTGTCGATCTGGAAGTCGACGCCATTCAGTCGGCCGACGGCGTGGCCCTCGACGACCACCGCGCCGTCCGCGTCGACGTCCGCGACCGCGTCCTCGCGCACGTTGAGGGCCCGCATCAGGGCGGTGGTGCGCCGGTCGACGAAGCGTGCGGTCAGCCGGTCGTGCAGCACGTCCGACAGCCGCTCCTCCAGCGCCTTGGTGCGGTCGCGCCAGCCTTGCGCCTGATCCAGCCAGTCGGGCCGGTTGGCGATATAGCTGAGCGTCCGCACCCCGCTCAGCCGCGCCGACAGCTGGTCGATCTGGCCGTCGTCGCGGTCGAGGTCGGCGAACCGCGGCGCGATCCAGTCGGCGGTCAGCCGGCCGCGCCGGCCGGTCAGCGCCTCGAAGATCTCCTTGGCCAGCCGGGCGTGCTCGTCCAGCGTGGTCTTCTGGAAGTCCGGCAGCTGGCAGGCCTCCCACAGCCGCATGATGGCCCCGCGCGAGCGGCCGATGCGGGCCACCTCCTCGTCCTTGATCAGGCGGCGCAGCAGGGTCTCGTCCAGCGCCGGCTGGGTCAGGCTGAGGCCGCGCACCCCGGGCGTCACCACCAGCGAGCGCAGCAGGTCGTTCAGGGTGTCGAAGTCCAGCCGGGCGTTGCGCCACTCCGCCGCCTCGACCGGATCGAAGCGGTGCTCGACCACCTGTTCGACCAGATCGGGATCGAGTTCGATCGCCTCGCCGGTGACCCCGAAGGTGCCGTCGCGCAGGTGCCGCCCGGCCCGCCCAGCGATCTGGCCGATCTCGTGGGCGTGCAGCCAGCGCGTCCGCCGCCCGTCGAATTTGCGCAAGCCGGCGAAGGCGACGTGGTCGACCTCCATGTTCAGCCCCATGCCGATCGCGTCGGTGGCGACCAGGAAATCCACCTCGCCGGACTGGAACAGCTCGACCTGAGCGTTTCGGGTGCGGGGGCTGAGGCTGCCCATGACCACCGCCGCGCCGCCACGCTGACGCCGGATCAGCTCGGCGATTGCGTAGACCTGTTCCGTGCTGAAGGCGACGATGGCGCTGCGGCGGGGCAGGCGGGTCAGTTTCTTCGAACCGGCGTAGCTCAGGGTCGACAGCCGCTCGCGCTGGACGATCTCCACATCCGGAACCAGCGCCCGCATCAGCGGCGCCATGGTGCCGGCGCCGAGGAACATGGTCTCGAACCGGCCCCGCGCGTGCAGCAGCCGCTGGGTAAAGACGTGGCCGCGCTCCGGATCGGCGACCAGCTGGATCTCGTCCACCGCCAGGAACTCGACCTGACGCTCCATCGGCATGGCCTCGACGGTGCAGACGAAATAGTGGGCCCGGGGCGGGACGATCTTCTCCTCGCCGGTGACCAAGGCCACCGCCGCGGCCCCCCGCCGCTTGACGATCCGGTCGTAGATTTCGCGCGCCAGCAGCCGCAGCGGCAGGCCGATCATGCCCGAGGCGTGGCCCAGCATCCGCTCGACCGCCAGATGGGTCTTGCCGGTATTGGTGGGGCCCAGCACCGCGACGACGCGCGAGGGGGCCATGCCGGTGGCGCGGTCGCTCATGATACGGAAAAGGTGGCTCTTCCCGCCCGGTTCCTCAAGCGGCGCCGCGCATCAGCCTTCGTGTCGCCGTCCCACGATCCGGCGCAACCACATCACCGCCGCGACCAGCACCAGCATCACCGCGTACAGCCAGACATACTCCGGCCGCGAGGCGACGATTCCCATCATTGCCATCGCCGCCGGCACGATCAGCAGGATCAGGAAGATCAGCAGCTTGAGCGGAAAGCCCATCCGTGTGGCCAGGATGTCCCGTCCGATGAAGGCGGCGTAGCCCCACTGCAGGGCGCTGGCCAGGCCGACCGCCACCACCAGCCCCATGTAGATCAGCAGCGGCTCGCCGTAGGGGCCGCGCTCGGCGATCAGGCTGGTGAAGAACGGCGTCAGGGTGATCAGCGCCAGGACGAGGAAATTCAGCGCCGTCAGCATGCCGTCGGCGCGCTTGAACCGCTGGTAGGTCCGCCGGTGACTGGCCCAGTAGATGGCGATGAACAGGAAGGAGATGCCGAAGGCGATGAACTGACGGTAGGTCCCGTTCAGCAGGCCGGCGACCGTGCCGTCCCAGCCCTCCGGCGGGTGCAGTTCGATGGCCAGCAGGGTGATGGCGATGGCGAACACCCCGTCGGACAGGAAGATCAGCCGCTCCAGATTGTAGTCGCGCGCATGCGCCTCGCCGTCCGCCATCGTCGTCGCGCCCCCGCTTTCCACGGGTTCAGAACACTCCCAATTCGCGGTTCTGTCGAGGGCGGAGGCTCCCCTTAACGGCCACGCCCGTTTCGACGGAACAGGGGCGAAACGAATCAGGACCGAATCACCGACACGGCCCGATTCGGGATTTGTTCTCCACAAGATATTGTATCTTAAAGGCGATTAACCACAACAGTGAATGAGGCCGGTCCGGAGCGGGTCGAACCGACGGCCGGGCCCTGCCGCCATTTTCGCTGCGACCCCCGCTTCCCCCGCGCGCCGCGAGCCGCTAGGTCACCGCCGATGGCCCCGTAGCTCAGCTGCATAGAGCAAGGCTTTCCTAAAGCCGAGGTCGCAGGTTGGAGTCCTGCCGGGGTCGCCATCCCCCACTGCACCGCTTCTGCACCGGCCCTGCGTGCAACCTCCTCCCGGTCCCCCGCAGGGTTGAACGCCGCCGCGCGACAACCGTCGCCTCGAAAGGGGAGGCGGTCATGCTCCATCACCATCCATTCACCCGCGCGGGCTTCTGGCTGAAGGTCGGCGTCGCAGGACTGCTGACGGTGCTGGCCGACACGCTGTTCTTTTTCCATCCCGCCGGAGCCACCCTCGGCGCCTTCGCTCTGGCGTGGGTCATAGGCGTGGTCTTCGCCCGGCCGGGGCTGAGGCGCGATCCGCGCGCCGTCTTCGCCATAGCGGCCGCCGTGCTGCTGGCGCTGGTGCTTCTCGACCGACCGGGTCCGCTGGCCTGGGCGCTGTTCGGCCTGATGCTGAGCGTCGCCGTGCTGTCGGCGCGGGTGCGGGCGGGCGACCCGGCGTGGCGCTGGGCCCAGAGGCTGATCGTGCACGCCGTCGTCTCGGCGGCCGGGCCGGTGATCGATCTGGTTCGGCTGACCCGCCCCCGCCGCCGCAGCCGGCGGGGCGGCCTGTCGCTGTGGCGGCTGGTCAAGCTGCTGGTCCTGCCCCTCGTCGGCGGCGCCGTCTTCCTCGTCCTGTTCGCCAGCGCCAATCCGCTGATCTCCAACGCCCTCGACCAGTTTCGCGCGCCGGCCCTGTCGGGCGAGACCATCCTGCGCGCCTGGTTCTGGGGCCTCGTCCTGCTGATCGTCGGCGCGACGCAGCGGCCGCGCTGGCGGCGCAAGCTGTTCGCCCTGCCGTCTCTGGGAGACGCCGTCATCCCCGGCGTCAGCGGCGCCTCCATCACCGTGTCGCTGGTGGTCTTCAATGCCCTCTTCGCGCTGCAGAACGGGCTCGACATCGCCTTCCTGTGGAGCGGCGCGCCGCTGCCGGACGACATGACCCTGGCCGACTACGCCCATCGCGGGGCGTATCCGCTGATCGCCACCGCCCTGCTCGCCGGCCTGTTCGTGCTGGTGGCGCTGCGCCCGGGCTCGGAGACGGCGAGGAGACCGCTGGTGCGCGGGCTGGTCGTGCTGTGGGTCGGTCAGAACATGCTGCTGGTCGCCTCCAGCCTGCTGCGCACGGCCGACTACATCGAGGCCTACGCCCTGACCCGGTTCCGCATCGCGGCGATGATCTGGATGGTGCTGGTCGCCGCCGGCCTGCTGCTGATCCTGTGGCGGATGTTGCGCGGCAAGGACGGGCATTGGCTGATCGACGCCAATGTCCGCCTGACGCTGGTGGTGCTGGCGGTGGTCAGCACGGTCGATCTCGGCTCCGTCGCCGCCGCCTGGAACGTCCGCCACGCCCGCGAGGTCGACGGCACGGGGGCCCTGCTGGACCTCGGCTACCTCCGTTTCCTGGGCGCCCCGGCGCTGGTTTCGCTGGTCGAGTTGGAGCAGTCCACGTCGGATCCGGACCTGCGCGACCGCGCCGCCGCCGTGCGCGCGGAACTGCAGGCCCGGCTGCGGCGTCAGCAGTCGGACTGGCGCGGCTGGACCTGGCGCGACGCGCGTCGGCTGCAGCGCATCGAGGCGCTGACGGAGGGGCGCCCGCTGGCGCGCCCCCGACCCGGCCCGCGTGACTGGGACGGCTCGATCACGGCGCCCGACGTGCTCCCGCCGCTCGTGGAGCCTGTTCCCGCCCCGCCGCCGCCGGCCTTTCCCGTCCAGCCGTTGACCTCGGCCCCGGGAGCCTGAACATGGCCGCCATGCAGCGCACCGTCCTGGTGGTCGACGACGACCCGCACATCCGCGACCTCCTGACCTTCGCGCTGCAGAAGGCCGGGCTCGCCACGCGCGAGGCGGCGGACGGCGAGGCGGCGCTGGCCGACATCGCCGCGCACGCGCCCGACCTGGTGGTGCTGGACATCAACATGCCGCGCATGGACGGGATCGAGGTCTGCCGCCGCATCCGCGCCCAGGGCGATCTGCCGGTGCTGTTCCTGTCCTCGCGGGACGACGAGATCGACCGGGTGCTGGGCATCGAACTCGGGGCCGACGACTATGTGGTCAAGCCGTTCAGCCCCCGCGAGGTGGTCGCCCGCGTCGCCGCCATCCTGCGGCGCGCCGCCCGCACCCCGCCCGCCGAGCCGTCAGGGATGCTGACCCACGGTCGCCTGACGCTGGACGCCGACGGCTGGCGCGCCCGCTGGGACGGGGCCGAGGTGCCGCTGACGGTGACCGAGTTCAGCATCGTGCGGGTTCTGGCCGACGGACCGCGCCGGGTGTTCAGCCGTGACGCCATCATCGACAGGGTGCACGGCCCGGGCTTCGCCATGACCGACCGCACCATCGACAGTCACGTGCGCAACCTGCGCATCAAATTCGCGGCGGCCGGCGGGATCGACGTGGTCGAGACCCGCGCGGGCGTCGGCTACCAGCTCGGGCCCTGCCTCGGCGGACCGGCGTGACCGGTCGGTTGCGCGCCTGGGTGCGGGCGCACTGGCCGGCGCTGAGGCTGCGCACCATCCTGCTGTCGGTGCTGCTGTTCGCGGCCGTCCTGCCGGGGATCAGCGCCATCTTCCTCAGGGTCTATGAGAACACCCTGGTGCGGCAGACCGAGGCGGAACTGGTCGCCCAGGCCGCCACCCTCGCCGCCGCCGCCGAAACCGCCTGGCCCGGCGCGCCGAGGTTCGACCCGGACGCGGTCCGCCGCGACGTCCCTGGCTACTACCGGCCCGAACCGGCCACCATCGACCTCGGCTCGACGCCGGTGCTGCCGGCCCGGCCCTCGCCGCAGACGGTCGTTCGGGCCCCCGATCCTGAGGCCGTCCTCGTCGCCGGGCGCCTGGCGGCCGTGATGGAGCGGACCAGCCAGACCACCCTGGCCTCGATCATCTTTCTCGACCGGACCGGCCTTGTGGTCGAAGGCTTCGGCGAGGGCGGCAGCTGGGCCGACCTGCCCGAAATCCGCACCGCCCTCGCGGGCCGTCCGGATACGGTGCTGCGCCGCAACGACTCCTACCACCCGCGCTATTCGCTGGAGTGGCTCAGCCGCGCTTCGGCCCTGCGCATCCACCACGCCCGGCCGGTGGTCGTCGGCGGCGAGGTGAGGGGGGTGATCCTCGCCTCCCGCTCGCCCCGGGCCCTGTTCAGGGGCATCTATCAGGACCGCATCAAGATCGGCCTCGGCGTGGTCGGGACGCTGGCGCTGATCGCCCTGCTGGCCGTGCTGGTCTCGCGCGGCATCGCCCGCCCGATCGAGGCGCTCAGCCGCGCCGCCCGCGACGTCACCTCGGGCGCGGGCTCGCTGCCGCCGCCGCCCGCCACCGCGGCGGTCGAGATCCGCACCCTCTACGAGGACTTCGGGCGCATGGCCGAGGCGGTCGAGCGACGCTCCCGCTACCTGCGCGACTTCGCCGCCGCGGTCAGCCACGAGTTCAAGACCCCGCTCGCCGGCATCCAGGGCGCCGTCGAACTGCTCCAGGACCACGGCGACGGCATGGAGGCTGTCCAGCGGCGGCGCTTCCTCGACAACATCGCCGCCGACGGCCGCCGCCTCTCGGCCCTCGTCACCCGCCTGCTGGATCTGGCCCGCGCCGACATGGCCCGTCCCGAGGCGGGGCTGGCGGTCGACGTCCGGCCCGCCTTGCGCAAGGCCGTCGACGCCCGCGCCCCGGACATCGAGGTCGAGCTGGTCCTTCCGGACGGCCTGCCGCCGGTCGCCGCCCCCGCTGCGACGCTGGAGATGGTCGTCTCCACCCTGCTGGAGAACAGCCGGCAGGCCGGCGCTTCCACGGTGCGGATCGAGGCGCACGACGCCGGCGGGCTGGTCATGCTGACGATCAGCGACGACGGGCCCGGGGTCGCGGCGGCCGACGCGAAGCGCATCTTCGAACCCTTCTTCACCACGCGGCGCGGCGAAGGCGGGGCCGGTCTGGGCCTGTCGATCGCCCGGGCGTTGCTGGCCGCCAATCAGGCCACCCTCGACCTGCGGCCGTCCGAAGGCGGCGCCGTGTTCGAGCTGGGCCTGCCCGCGGCCGGATCGGCGTCGACGGCCGGCTAGCCGCCCGCCGTCAGCGCCACGGCGAGCCGTCGCCGTGCTTGCCGATGCTCTCGAACTCCGGCGGCGCGGCCTTGTGGACGTACTGTTCCGCCACCAGCCAGCCCTTCAGCGGCCGCAGCACGCCGAGGCAGCCGAGGACCAGCAGCGGCATGGTCACCACCATGTGCACCCAGATCGGCGGGTGGACGCTGAACTCGAACCACATGAACAGGGCCATGCCGACCACCCCGACCAGACTCATGCCGAAGAAGGCCGGGCCGTCGGCCGGCTCGGCGAAACCGTAGTCCAGTCCGCATTCCGGGCAGGACTCGCGAATGGTCAGATAGCCCTTCAGCAACGGCCCCTTGCCGCATCGCGGGCAACGGCAGCGGATGCCGGTGGAGAGGGTGCCGAGGGGCGGATAATCGGGCGCGGTCACGGCGGTTCCTTGATGCTTGGCGGGGATGTCGGCTCCGCGGGCCGGCCGCACAAGCCGCCGGATTGTCGCGGGGAACAGGCGGCAAGCGCGACCGTTCCCTCCGCATGACGGAAACCCTCAGTCCGGCCCTGCCGAACGATATCGAGGCCGCGATCGACCGGGTGCTGAAGGCCGCCCACGACGGCGGCATGACCCTCGCCACCGCCGAGAGCTGCACCGGCGGGCTCGTCGCCTCGGTGCTGACCGACGTGGAGGGGCGCTCGCACGTCTTCGAGCGCGGCTATGTGGTCTACACCAACGACGCCAAGGCCGACGAACTGGCGGTGCCGCTGCGGCTGATCGAGCAGAACGGCGCGGTGTCCGAGCCCGTCGCCCGCGCCATGGCCGAAGGGGCCCTGCGCGCCTCCGGGGCCGGCGTGGCGGTTTCGGTGACCGGCTTCGCGGGCGCAGCCGGTCCCGACGACGAGCCCGGCCTGGTCCACTTCGCCCTCGCCGCGACCGGCGCGCCCACGGAGCACGAGGAGCACCATTTCGGCGACCTCGGCCGCGGTCCGGTGCGGCTCGAATGCCTGCGCACCGCGCTGAGGATGCTGGAGCGCGCGGTCACCAACCGTTAACCGCGTTGAAAGGCGGCTCGCGCGAGGGTGCGCGCGTATGTCCGTGGCGCCCTCCAGACGCATTCTGCGAACCACCGTCGCCGCCGCCGCGGTCGGCGCCGTCGTGTTCGCGCCCCTGGCCCCGTTGGCCCAGGAAGCCGCCGCCGCGCTCGACCCGGTGACCATCCGCATCGGGGCCAACGCCGAGTTCACCCGCATCGAGTTCGCCGGGGTCATCGGCGCCCGCTCGCGCGTGCGCCGCGAGGGCGATCAGGTCATCGTCCGCATCGGCTCCACCGCCGCCCCGGACGTCTCGCGCCTCAAGGTCGATCCGCCCAAGGGCGTCGAGAAGGTCGAGACCCGCGCCGTCCGCGGCGCCACCGAACTGGTCCTGACCCTCGCCGACGGCGCCGACGCCCGCTCGGGCAGCGCCGACGGCGCGGTCTATCTGAACCTCTACGCCGAGGCCCCGCCGGCCCGGACCGCATCGGCGGCCCGGACCGTCCCGGTCGTCGCCCAGACCTCCCCGGGCAAGGTCAGCCTGACCTTCCGCTGGCCCGCCCCCGTCGGCGCCGCCGTGTTCCGCCGCGGCGAGGCGGTGTGGATCGTGTTCGACACCCCCGCGCGGCTCGACATGTCCGGCGCGACCCAGCTCGGCCCCGCCTCCGACGCCCACTGGGCCGCCGGCCCCGACCATGTCGCGGTCCGCGTCGCCGCCCCGGCCGGCGCCCCCGTCTCGGCCGCCGCCGACGGCTCGACCTGGACGGTCACCATCGGCGGCCCGCCCGTCGCCGTCGAGGGCGTCCGGGTCGACCGCGACGACACCGGCAAGCCGGTTCTCGTCGCCCATATGGCCGGCGCCACCAGGGCCGTCTGGCTGACCGACCCGCTGGTCGGCGACCGCTTCGCCGCCGTCACCGCCCTGGCCCCCGGCAAGGGCTTCGCAGACCGGCGCCGGACCATCGACCTGGCCCTGCTGCCGACCGCCCACGGCCTCGCGGTCGAGACCGCCGCCACCGACCTGGCCGTTCTCGCCGACGGCGACCTGGTGACCCTCAGCCGTCCCGGCGGCCTGACCCTGTCAGCCCCCTCGGCCGGCCTCGACGCCGCGCCCGCCGGGGGCGGCGCCCCGGTCCGCGCCCGCTACCCGGGACTGATCCTCAGCGAGTGGGCGGATGTCGGCCACGCCGGCTTTTCGGCCCGCCACCGCCAGCTCCAGGACGCCGCCGCCGCCGAGGCCAGCGCCGCCGCCGACGACCCGCGCGCGCCAGTCGAGGCCCGCTTCGCCTTCGCCCGCTTCCTCGTCGGCTCGGGCCTCGGCTACGAGGCCGTCGGCGTGCTCAACGCCATCGTCGCCAAGGCCCCGAACATGGCCGGTGAGCCGGAGCTGCGCGGCCTGCGCGGGGCCGCCCGCGCCTCGATCGGCCGCTTCGAGGAGGCCCAGGCGGATTTCGCCGCCGCCGCCGTGGCCGGCGATCCCGCCTCCGCCGTGTGGCGCGGCTACATGGCCTCCGCCGCGGGCGATCACGTCGCCGCCCGCCAGGCCTTCGCCGCCGGAGCGCAGGCGGTCGACGGTTTCCCCCCCGTCTGGCGCGCCCGCTTCGGCGCCGCCCACGCCCTGTCGGCGCTGGAGACCGGCGATCTCGACGCCGCCCGCTCCCTGCTGGCCTACAGCTTCAGCCAGAACGCCCCCGCCGCCGATCAGCTGACCGCCCGCCTCGTTCAGGCCAAACTGTTCGAGCTCGACGGCCAGTCGGACCGGGCCCTCGCCGTCTACACCGCCGTCGGCCGCGCCCCCCTCGACGCCGTGGCCGTTCCCGCCAAACTCGCCGTAGTCCGCCTGTCCCTGGCCAAGGGGGCCATGAAGCCGGACGCCGCCGCCGCCGCCCTCGAGGGCCTGCGCTGGCGCTGGCGCGGCGACGCCACCGAACTGGCCGTGATCCGCCAGCTGGGCCAGCTCTACCTGTCGCAGGGCCTGTACCGCGAAGCCCTGACCGCCCTGAAGGGCGCCGGGCCGGGCCTCAATCGCCTGGACGAGGCAGCCGACATCCAGGCCGACCTCGGCGCCGCCTTCCGCATGCTGTTCCTCGAGGGCGGAGCCGACGGGCTGCAGCCGGTGCAGGCGCTCGGCCTGTTCTACGACTTTCGTGAACTGACCCCGATCGGCGCCGACGGCGACGAGATGGTCCGCCGCCTCGCCCGCCGGCTGGTCGACGTCGACCTGCTCGACCAGGCCGCCGAACTGCTGAAATACCAGGTCGACAACCGGCTGGACGGCGTCGCCAAGGCCCAGGTCGCCACCGATCTGGCCACCGTCTATCTGATGGACCGCCAGCCCGAGGCGGCGCTGCAGGCCATCTGGGGCTCGCGCACCACCCTGCTGCCCTCGGCCCTGAACGCCGAGCGCCGTGTGCTGGAGGCGCGCGCCCTCGCCGGCCTCGGCCGCTACGACCACGCGCTCGAGGTGTTGGGCGCGGACGCCACGCCGGAGGGCCGCGATGTCCGGGCCGAGGTGCTGTGGAAGCAGGAGAAATGGTCCGAGGCGGCCGCCCTCTACGAGGCCCGGCTTGGCGACCGCTTCAAGGATCCGGCGGCCCTGACCGCGGACGAGGAGGCCCGGCTGATCCGCGCCGGCGTCGGCTATTCACTGGGCCGCGACCCGGCCGCCCTGGCGCGCCTGTCGCGCAACTACCGCCCCTTCATCGCCGCCGCCCGGGCCAGGCCGGCGCTCTCGATCGCGCTCGACGCGGGGGAGGGCGGCGCTTCGATCGGCGACTTCGCCGCCCTGACCGCCTCGGCCGACACCTTCGCCGGCTGGGTCGCGGCCATGAAGGCGGAGCTCAGACGGAAAACGGGCGGGAACCGACCCGCGGCCCCCGCCCGTCCTCAAGCTGCAGCGGCGGCGCCTGCGAGGCCCGCCGCCTGACCTGTGAAGGTCTTACTTGTTCACCGCATCCTTGAGCGGCTTCGACACGCGGAAGCGCACGGCCTTGGAGGCGGCGATCTTGATCGTCGCGCCGGTGGCCGGGTTGCGGCCTTCACGCGCCGCGCGGGCGGCGGTGTCGAACACGCCGAGGTTCGAGATGCGCACGTCGCCGCCCGACTTCAGGGACTTGTGGATGTTCTCGACGATGGCGGTCAGAACCTTGCCGGCGTCGGCTTGAGAGACGCCCGCATCCTTGGCGGCGGCGGCGATCAGTTCGGCTTGAGTGGTCATTTTGGGTCGTTTCCCGATTGAAGCTCGCCCCCCGTTTCAAGGGCGATGACTCGCGGATTGACGCCGGTTTTTCTTCCCTTGGCAAGCGACTTTGCCGTTCAAACCCCCACGGGGTGGGGATTTATCCGCTTCCGGACGCCCTCTGGAAGCTCTCGACGAGGCTTCCGGCGACCAGTCTCCAGCCGTCCACGAGCACGAAAAAGATCAACTTGAAGGGTAGGGAAATCACCACCGGAGGCAGCATCATCATGCCCATCGACATGAGCACGCTGGCGACCACCAGATCGATCACAAGAAACGGAACGAAAAGGAGAAAACCGATTTCGAAGGCCCGCTTCAGCTCGCTGATCATGAAGGCCGGAGTGACCACTCTCAGGGGCAGGTCGGCGACCGGCGTCGCGGCCTCCACCTGCGACAGCCGCGTGAACAGCGAAAGGTCGTCGCGGTCCACCTGGGCGAGCATGAAAGTCTTCACAGGTTCCGAGGCCGCATCGAACGCCTGGGGCAGCTCCATCTGCTGGTCCAGCAGGGGTCGGATGCCCGAATCATAGGCGTCCTGCCAGGTCGGGGCCATGACGATGGCGCTCAGGAACAGGGCCAGCGACACCAGCACCGCATTGGGCGGGGCCTGCTGCATGCCCAGGGCGGTGCGCAGCAGCGACAGCACCACGACGATGCGCACGAAGCTGGTGGTCATGATCACGATCGACGGCGCCAGCGACAGCACGGTCATCAGGCCGACCAGCTGCACCACCCGTTCGGTCAGGCCCGCGCCCGTGCCGAGGTCGACATTGATCGCGGCGCCGGGTCCGCCCGCGGCCGCCACATCCTGCGCCAGCGCCGCCAGCGGCCAGACCAGGCACAGGGCGGTGGTCAGCAGCGACAGCAGGGCGGCGCGCTTCAGCTCGGCGCGACTCGGCAGGACGAAGACGTCCTTCAGCGTCACGACTCCGCTCCCGCATCCGCCTTCGGCCCGCGCGGCTCGATCAGCTCGCGGCCCTCGCCGAGGATCAGCAGCCGCTCCTCGTCGTCGATCCGGACCAGCACCAGCCGCCGGGCCGGGTCCAGCACCAGGGTCTCGACCACCGTCATGCGCCGCTCGCCGCGCTCGGCGCTGAGCCGGGCCAGCAACTGCGGGGCGTAGCGCCGTGCGGCCCATGCGGCCAGGCCGATGATGCCGAGGGTGAAGGCCAGGGCGAACACCGCCCGCAGCAGATCGAGGAAATTCATGCGACAGCCCCGCCGGCGAAGCATGTCCGGCGCGCCAGCCTTCCGCGATCATGGTTAACGAGGCGTTGAGATAACCTCCCATTAACCATGCGGGCGGCAGTTTCTGCCCATCGAACCGTGGGCGAATCGCGTCCGCACAACGGGGAGGAGACGCCCTTGGCCATCACCGACCTGCCGCTGCTCAGCCAGATCAAGGGCCGCCTCAGCTGGCTCGACGAACGCCAGCGCGTCATCGCCGAGAACGTCGCCAACGCCGACACCCCCGGCTATGTCGGCCGCGACCTCGACCAGCCCGCCGACTTCGCGGCCGCGTTGCGCGGCGGGGGCGGCGTCCGGATGGCGCGCACCAGCGCCATGCATATCGCACCCGCCGGACCGTCGGCCCGCTTCGAGGCCAGGGCCGCCCCGGATTCCGAAACCACGCTCGACGGCAACTCGGTCGTGGTCGAGGAGCAGATGCTGAAGATGGCCGAGAGCCGCATGGCCTATGACGCCGCCATCGGCCTCTACCAGAAGTCCATGCAGATGCTGCGCATGGCCGCCCGCGCCCCCGGGCGCTGAGAGGGGCCGCTGACGCCGTGAGGAGGAACCGATGACCGATCCCGTCCCGCCCCGCAACAGCGCCATGGCCGTCGCCGCCAGCGCGCTGAAGGCCCAGCAGTCGCGCATGCGCGTCATCGCCGAGAACATCGCCAACGCCCAGTCGACGGCCCAGGTCGCGGGCGGCGAACCCTACCGCCGCCAGATTCCGGTCTTTCAGGCGCGCGAGATCGACGGCGCCACCGGCGTCACCCTCGCCGAGGTCCGCCCGGACCAGTCGAACTTCCGCAGCGAATACGACCCGTCGCACCCGGCCGCCAACGCCGAGGGCTATGTGCTCCGCCCCAACGTCGACACCCTCGTCGAGGCGATGGACATGCGCGAGGCCCAGCGGGCCTACGAGGCCAACCTGAACGTCATCGAGACGGCGCGGTCGATGGACGCTCGCACCCTCGACATCCTGAAGAAGTAGAGGCTGACCGATGAACCCCTTGATGGCGGCCAAGGCCTATGCGGCGGTTCAGGGCGGAGCCATGCCCGCCGCGCCGGCGGCGGGGCCGGCCGGTTCCGGCTTCGCCGACCTGCTCAGCAACGTCATGGGCGACATGACCCAGACCTCGCGCGCCGCCGAGACCCAGATGACCTCGATGGTCCAGGGCCAGGGCAGTCTGATCGACGTGGTCACCGCCGTGTCCTCGGCCGAGGCCTCGCTGGAGACGGTGATCGCGGTCCGCGACCAGGTCATCTCGGCCTATCAGGAGATCATGCGGATGCCGATCTGACGGCGGTCCGTCGCCCGGCGCCGCCTTACGGCGAATTCATCCGCCGGGCCGCATCCGTTGGTTGCGCCGCCGGCCTCTGAGGGGACAGAACCACGGAGCCTCTCATGACCCGCCTGCCTCTCGCCGCCTGCGCCGCCGCCCTGATCGCCGCCTGCCTTCCCGCCGCCGTCCACGCCCAGCCCGCGCCCCAGCCGACCGTCCTGGTCCGCGCCGGCGACCTGTTCGACTCCGAGGTCGGGCGGATGGTCGGTCCCCGCGACGTGCTGATCCGCGGCAGCCGGGTCGTCGAGGTCGGTCCGGACCTGCCCACGCCGGAGGGCGCCGCCGTCATCGACCTGCGCGGCTGCTCGGTCATCCCCGGCCTGATCGACGGCCACACCCATCTGCTGCTCGAACAGGGCTTCGCCGAGGGGCTTTCCGCCGTGGCGGCCCGCGATCAGGGCGTGCAGGGCGATGTCGTCCGCTCCCTCGCCGCCGCCGGCCGCGCCCGCGAATATCTTGAGGCCGGCTTCACCAGCGTGCGCGACCTCGGCAACTCGGGCCTGTTCCTCGACCTGATGCTGGAGCAGGGCATCCGCGCCGGCTCGGTGCCCGGGCCGCGCATCTACGGCTCGGGTCCGGGCCTGTCGCCCGCCGGCGGACAGCTGGAGCCCCAGCCGACCGATCCGCACCATCTCGTCGCCGGAGAATACCGGGTGGTCAACGGCGTCGACGACGCCCGCGCCGCCGTGCGCGACGCCATCGCCCGCGGCGCCGAGGTGATCAAGATCTACGCCGAGGCGACGCCCCAGCGCACCCGACTTTCGGTCGAGGAGATGGCCGCCATCGTCGCCGAGGCCCGGCGCCACCACATCCCCGTCGCCGCCCACGCCACCTCCGACGACTCGGTCCGCGAGGCCGTCGAGGCCGGCGTCACCTCGATCGAGCACGCCTATCAGGTCTCCGACGACACCCTTCGCCTGATGGCCGCGCGCGGCGTCTTTCTGGTGCCGACCGACGTCTCGCTGGAGCGCGCCCTCGAGATCACCTCCGCCTGGCCGCGGCGGCCGCCGCGTGAGGAGATCGAACAGCATCTCGGGACCAACCGGGATCGCCTGATGCGCGCCCGCCGGCTGGGCGTCCGCATCGCCATGGGCTCGGACGCCTACGGCCCGAACCCCGCCGGGCGCGGCGCCGCCGCCCGCGGCGCGCTGGACGCCTATGTCGAGTCCGGCCTCACCCCGGCCGAGGCTCTGTAGACCGCGACCTGGGAGGCAGGCCGCATGCTCGGGGACGACGGACTGGGCGTGCTGCGCCCCCGGGCCTGGGCCGATCTGGTCGCCGTCGAAGGCGATCCGACCCGGGCCCTCGCCCCGCTGCGCACGCCCCGGCTGGTCATGAAGGCCGGGCGCATCGAGGCCGGCGAGGCTTCGGCCTGCGGCGTCTGAGCGGAACATCGGCGGCGAAAGGGCGCTTCGGGTTGGTCCACCTGGAGCGCCCGCCATGCTGAAGGACCGCAACTCGTCCGCCATCGTCGCCGTCAGCGACATCGACCGCGCCCGCGCCTTCTACGAGGACACCCTCGGCCTCACCCGCGAGCCCGCCGGCGAGCAAGGTGACGTGCTCGGCTTCCGCACGGGCGACACCCGCCTCACGGTCTACAAGTCCGACCACGCGGGCACCAACAAGGCCAATGCGGTCAGCTGGGACATGCAGGGCGACCTGGTCGAGACGGTGAACGCCCTCAAGGCGAAGGGCGTCCGCTTCGAGCACTACCCGGACATGGGCCTGACGCTGAACGGCGACGTCCACGAGGCCGGACCGATGAAGCTGGTCTGGTTCAAGGACCCGGACGGCAACATCCTGCATCTGGTCGAGGGCATGTAGGCCCCCCGAAGGGTCAGCCCTCGAGCGACACCACCGGCTGCGTGACCATCGCCGGCCGCCGGGACCTGCCCTTCATCCACGCCCTGATCCGTGTCTGGATCGGATTGTCGATCATGAAGTGGAAGGCGAAGGCGAAGCCGAAGGCCGCCGCGACTCCCAGGCCCCACAGCGCCCACTGCACCGGCGGCGGCGCGCCGAACCTGGCGATGGCGACATTGGCCACCCCGAACCAGGCGATGCGCACCACCTCGTTGGTGATGAACATCGAGAACGAAACCTGCGCGGCCTTCTCGACCCATTTCGAGGGCCGGGGCGTCGGCGTCGCGCCCGCCGCCAGGATGATGGTCGAGATACAGGCCAGCGACACCAGCGCGTGCTTGTCGAAATACTGCACGAAGGCCAGCAGCAGCGCCGCCCCGATCCCGGCCCAGCCGGCCAGTTTCGGGCTGATCCAGACCTTCTGCGCGAACCACGCCAGCGCCATGCCCAGGGCGAACAGCGGCAGGGCGCGGATGAAGCCGTAGCCCATGGGCATCTGGTAGACCGGATGACCGAGCAGGCTCCAGGTCAGCTGGTTGGCCAGCAGATAGCCGCCGACGCCCAGCGCCAGCACGCTCCACGGGCCCAGCCGCATGATGCCCTTCAGCAGCCACGGGAAGACCAGATAGCAGCCGATCAGGGCCGAGATCGACCAGCTCGGCGCGTTCCAGCCGTAGCCGCCGGGAACCCCATAGGCCTGGGTCAGCGACAGCTGCGCCCACAGCTGGTCCCAGCGGAACCACTCGGGCGAGCGGGGGGTGAAACCCAGCGCGCCGCCAACGACAATCAGCATGACCAGGCCGAAGCCCATGATCAGGTGCGCCGGCAGGACCCTCAGGTAGCGCTTGAGGAAGAAATCCCCGCCCGACATCCGGCCCCCGGCCACCGAGCCGCCATAGACCCGCATCAGCACATAGCCGCTGTCGATCAGGAAGAAATTGGTCAGCAGGAAACCGCCGCGCTCGAACACCGGATGCAGGCCCTCGGCCAGCGCCACCGGTCCCGCGCCCTGGAAGTGATGCAGGATGATCAGCCCGGCCACGATGAAACGCAGCGCGTCGAGCCAGCCCCCCCTGACGATGGGAAGTGTCTCATTCCGGGTCGAAATCGGCGTCCAGGCCATCGGAAAAGCCTCCTCTGAGGCGAATTCCGCAAGGACCGGGCCGCGCCGGCCCCTCGCTCAGTGCGACGACGCCTCCCGGGCCGCGCGTGGCGGGGCCGCCGTCGGCGCCTCGGCCAGAACCCGGCGAATCTGCGTCGCCAGCGCCGCCCGCTCGTAGGGCTTCTCGATCAGCGCGAACTCGTGCGACAGCCCCTGCACCGCGTCGCCGAGATAGCCGGAGGTCAGCAGCACCTTCAGGTCCGGTCGCATGGCCTGGGCCCGGCGCGCCAGCTCGATGCCGTTCAGCCCGCCCGGCATGACCACGTCGGAGAACAGCAGGTCGTAGGCTTGGTCACCGCCCAGCCGGTGCAGCGCCCCGGCCGCGTCGGCCGCCACCTCGCACTGGTAGCCGAGGCCGTTGAGCATATCGAGGCAGACGCTCAGCACCGCCGGGTCGTCCTCGACGATCAGCACCCGCTCCGAACCCGTCGCCGCCTCCACCGCCGCGCCCGGCGCGACGGCCTCGGCCGGCAGGTCGGTGGTCAGCGGCAGGGTCAGGGTGAACACCGCGCCTTCGCCCGGCGTGCTCGACACCTCGACCCTGCCGCCCGACTGGGCGACGAAGCCATAGACCTGCGACAGGCCCAGGCCCGAGCCGCGGCCGATGTCCTTGGTGGTGTAGAACGGCTCGAACACCCGGTCGGCCACCTCGGCGCTCATGCCCGAGCCGGTGTCCGACACCCGGATCGCGGCGCAGTCGGCCCCGTCGTCCCCGTCCGCGCGCCGGGCGCTGATCATCAGCACCCCGTCGCTGTCCATCGCGTCGCGCGCATTGACCGCGAGGTTGAGCAGCGCCGTCTCCAGATGGGTCGGGTCGACAAAGGCGTGCAACGGCTCCGCCCCCAGCTCCAGTTCGATCGCCACCCCCTCGCCGACGGCCTGTTTCATCAGCGGCAGGAAGTTGCGGATCAGCGTATTCAGGTCGACCACGCTCGGGTTCAGCTGCTGCCGGCGCGAGAAGGCCAGCAGTTGCCGCGTCAGGGTCTGCCCCTTGTCGGCCGCCGCGCGGATGGCCGCCAGATGCTTGACCACGTTCGGCTGGTCCTCGATGCGGCGCAGCAGGATGTCGGCGTTGCCCAGCACCACCGTCAGCAGGTTGTTGAAGTCGTGCGCCACGCCGCCGGTCAGCTGGCCGACCGCCTCCATTTTGCGCGCCTGGGTCAGCTGCTCCTCCAGATGCCGCCGCTCGGTGACATCCAGCAGGGTGCCGAGGATCTGGCTCTCGCCATCCTCATCGATGGTCCAGACGCCCTGGTCGAGGAAGGTGCGGTATTCCCCGTCGGCGCACATCCAGCGGTATTCGCAGGCGTAGGCGCCCGTCTCGGCCGCCTTCATCAGGCAGTTGGCCACGCCCTCGACGTCGTCGGGATGGATGCGGCCCAGCCCGATCTCCGGCTCCTCGACGAAGCGCGACGGCTCGAACCCGGTCAGCGGCGTGATGCTGTCGCTGACGAAGCGCGCCCCGAACGGGTGGACGCTGGTGCGGGCGGTGAACACCACCGGCAGGGATTTCAGGATCGCGTCCTGCCGCTCGCGCGCCGTCCTCAGGGCCATCTCGGCCGCCAGCTTCTCCTCGCTGATGCGGGCGTTCTCTTCCAGCAGGGCCGAGCGCTCCTCGCCCTGCCGCCGGACCTCGTTGGTCTTCAGATGCAGGTCGGCGAGGATGGCCACCTTGGAGCGCAGGATGAAGGGGTCGACCGGCTTGAACACCACGTCCACCGCCCCGACCGAATAGGCCTGGAAGATGTGCGCCTCGTCGCGGAACACGGCGGTGACGAAAACGATCGGCGTGTCGCGCGTGCGCGGATGCTCGCGGATCAGCCGCGCCGTCTCGTAGCCGTCCATGCCCGGCATGTGCAGGTCCAGCAGGATGACGGCGAACTCCTGCGCCAGCAGCAGCCGCAGCGCCTCCTCGCCGGAGCGCGCCACGATCAGCTCATGGCCCAGCACCTCCAGCGCCTCCGACGCGGCGAAGGCGTTGCGCTCGTCGTCGTCGACGATCAGCACCCGCGCCTTCAGCGGATCGGCGGCGGGCGATTTCCTTCGGGCGAGGGCCATCAGGCGTCCGCCGGCTCGCGCCGCGCCGCGACCGGTTCATCCGACAGGCGCTGCGCGTCCGTCCGCTGGATCGACACCCGCATCACCGAGATCAGATAGTCGATGTCGACCGGCTTGGAGACGTAGTCGGACGCCCCCGCCTGGATGCATTTCGACCGGTCGCCCTTCATCGCCTTGGCGGTGACCGCGATGATCGGCAGGTCGGCGAACTGGGCGATCGAGCGGATCTCCCGGATCGTCTCGTAGCCGTCCATGTCCGGCATCATGATGTCGACCAGCACGATGTCGATCTCGGGATGCTGGCGCAGCAGGTCCAGCCCCGCCCGACCGCTCTCGGCGTAGTGCAGGTCGACGCCGAACTCCTCCAGGGCGCTGGCCATCGAGAAGATGTTGCGGATGTCGTCGTCGATCACCAGCGCCGTCCTGCCGGTCAGGATGGCGTCCTCCTTGCGCGTCTGCGCCAGGGTGGTGCGCGCCTCCTCGGACAGCCGCTCGGTGGGCTCGTGCAGCAGCAGGGTGGCCTGCTCCAGCAGCTGCTCCGGCGTCCGCGCCATCCGCGCCTGCCCGGCGAACACCGCCAGCCGAAGCCGGCGCTCGTCGGCGGCGTCGAGCCGCTCCGCCGCATAGACCAGCAGGGTCCGGTCCGCCGTCTTCATATAGTCGACCAGCGCCGGAACCGGCGTGCCGGAGGTGTCCACGATCAGGCTGTCGGCCGGCTTGACCTTCGCCTTGGCCAAGGCCTTCAGGCCATCGACTCGGGTGACGGATTTGAACGCGGTCTTCAGGCTCGCCGCCGCCGGTCCCGCCGGCCCGACGAAGATCAGCCGCTTGTCGGGCGCGGCGACGAAGCTGCGCACCCCGTCCAGGCTGGCCATCACCTCCTCGCGCTCGACCGGCTTGGAGGTGAAGCCGAACGCCCCGATGGCCAGGCCCAGCGACGCCTGGTCGTCGGCCGAGATGACGTGCACCGGGATATGGCGCGTCTCCGGCGTCCGCTTCAGCAGGTCCAGCAGCGCCAGCCCGTCCATGTCGGGCAGGCCGACGTCCAGCATGATGGCTTCCGGCGCATAGCGCCGCGCCAGCGACGCCACCGCCGCGCCCTGCTGGGTGATCACGCCCCTGAAGCCGCAGTCGTGGACGAGCGCCAGCAGGATGGAGGCGAAGCGCGGATCGTCCTCGACGATCAGGATCACCGGCTCGCCGGGCGACAGGCTGTCGCGGTCGTCGCTGACCGTCTCAAGCGTTTCCGCCTCTTCCTCGACGGGCAGGTTGCGCACCGTCACCGCCTTGGCCGGATCGCGTCCCGCCGGTCCCGCCGCCGCCGCGGTGGGGCTGAAGTTCAGGGGCAGATACAGGGTGAAGGTCGATCCCTTGTCCGGCTCGCTCTCGACCTTCAGCTCGCCGCCGAGGGTGCGGGTGATCTCGCGGCTGATCGACAGCCCCAGGCCGGTGCCGCCGTATTTCCGGCTGGTCGTGCCGTCGGCCTGCTGGAAGGCCTCGAAGATGATCCGCTGCTTGTCCTCGGGGATGCCGATGCCGCTGTCGCACACCGAGAAGGCCAGCACCTGGCCGGCCGTGTTCAGGTGCTCGTTGCCCCGGTTCCAGCCGCCGTCGACCCGCTTCACGCTCAGCCGCACCTCGCCTGAGGCGGTGAATTTGAAGGCGTTGGACAGCAGGTTCTTGATGATCTGCTGCAGCCGCTTGTCGTCGGTGTACATCGCCGCCGGCAGGGCGGGATCGAGGTCGATCTTGAAGTCCAGCCGCTTGTCCTGGGCGATCTGGGCGAAGGTGCGCTCCATCTGGTCGCGCAGGGAATCGAACCGCGTCTCGCCGATGTCGAGGGTGACGGTGCCGGACTCGATCTTGGACAGGTCGAGGATGTCGTTGATCAGCCCCAGCAGGTCCGAGCCGGCGGCGTGGATGTTCTTGGCGAACTCGACCTGCTTGCCGGTCAGGTTGCCCTGGGTGTTCTCGCTGAGCATCTTCGACAGGATCAGCAGGCTGTTCAGCGGCGTGCGCAGTTCATGGCTCATATTGGCCAGGAACTCCGACTTGTATTTCGACGTCAGGGCCAGCTGCTCGGCCTTTTCCTCCAGCGCGAAGCGGGCCTGCTCGACCTCGATGTTCTTGGCCTCGACCTGTTTGTTCTGGGCCGAGAGAAGCACCGCCTTCTCCTCCAGTTCGGCGTTGGACTGCTGCAGCTCTTCCTGCTTGGCGCGGAGCAGTTCCTCGGACTGGCGCAGGCTCGCCGCCTGCTGCTCCAGCCGGTCGTTGGTCATTTTCAGCTCTTCCTGCTGCGCCTGAAGCTCGGCGGTCAGCAGCTGCGACTGACTCAGCAGCCCCTCGGTCCGCATGTTGGCGGCGATGGTGCTCAGCACGATGCCGATCGATTCCATCAGCTGGCTCAGGAACGATTGGTGGGTCTCCGAGAACTCGCCGAAGGTGGCAAGTTCTATGACCGCCTTGACCTCGCCCTCGAACAGGGCCGGCAGGATGATGATGTTCAGCGGCGCCGCCCCGCCAAGGCCCGAGCCGATCTGGACGTAGTCCCTGGGTACATTGGTCAGCAGGATGCGCTCCTTCTCCTTGGCGCACTGCCCGATCAGGCTCTGGCCGAGGCGGAAGGTCGGCGACAGCTGCTCGCGCTCGGTCGAGGCGTAGGCCGCGGCCAGCACCAGGATCGGCTCGTCCTCGGCGTCCTTGTCGGCGACGTAGAAGACGGCGTGCTGGGCGTTGATCAGCGGGGCCAGTTCCGACAGCACCATGTTCGACACGGTGGCCAGGTCGCGCTCGCCCTGCAGCATGCGGGTAAACCGGGCGAGGTTGGTCTTCAGCCAGTCCTGCTCGGTGTTCTTCAGCGTCTGATCCTTCAGGTTGCGGATCATCTCGTTGATGTTGTCCTTCAGCGCCGCGACCTCGCCCGAGGCCTCGACGGTGATGGAGCGGGTCAGCTCGCCCTTGGTCACCGCGGTCGACACCTCGGCGATGGCGCGCACCTGGGTGGTCAGGTTGCCGGCCAGCTGGTTGACGTTGTCGGTCAGGTCGCGCCACAGGCCGGCCGCGCCAGGCACCCGCGCCTGTCCGCCCAGCTTGCCCTCGATCCCCACTTCGCGGGCCACGTTGGTGACCTGGTCGGCGAAGGTCGCCAGCGTCTCGATCATGCCGTTGATGGTGTCGGCCAGCGAGGCGATCTCGCCCTTGGCGTCCAGCGTCAGCTTGCGCTTCAGGTCGCCGTTGGCCACCGCGGTCACGATGTCGGCGATGCCGCGCACCTGACCGGTCAGGTTGGCGGCCATCGAGTTCACGTTGTCGGTCAGGTCCTTCCAGGTGCCGCCGACGCCTTCCACCCGCGCTTGCCCGCCCAGCTTGCCCTCGGTGCCGACCTCCTTGGCCACCCGGGTCACTTCCGAGGCGAAGGCGTTCAGCTGGTCCACCATGGTGTTGATGGTGGATTTCAGTTCGAGGATTTCGCCCTTCACATCGACGGTGATCTTCTTCGACAGGTCGCCCTTGGCCACGGCGGTGGTGACTTCGGCGATGTTGCGGACCTGGCCCGTCAGGTTGCCGGCCATGAAGTTCACATTGTCGGTCAGGTCCTTCCAGGTGCCGGCCACGCCCTTCACATTGGCCTGACCGCCCAGCTTGCCCTCGGTTCCGACCTCGCGGGCCACGCGGGTGACCTCCGAGGCGAAGGCGTTCAGCTGGTCCACCATGGTGTTGATGGTCGACTTCAGCTCGAGGATTTCGCCCTTCACGTCGACGGTGATCTTCTTGGACAGGTCGCCGTTGGCCACGGCGGTGGTCACCTCCGCGATGTTGCGCACCTGCCCGGTGAGGTTGTCGGCCATCAGGTTGACGTTGTCGGTCAGGTCCTTCCACGTCCCGGTCACGCCGGTGACTTGGGCCTGGCCGCCCAGCTTTCCTTCGGTGCCGACCTCGCGCGCCACCCGGGTCACTTCCGAGGCGAAGGCGTTCAGCTGGTCCACCATGACGTTGATGGTGGATTTCAGCTCGAGGATTTCGCCCTTCACGTCGACGGTGATCTTCTTGGACAGGTCGCCGTTGGCGACGGCGGTGGTCACCTCGGCGATGTTGCGCACCTGACCGGTCAGGTTGGCGGCCATGAAGTTGACGTTGTCGGTCAGGTCCTTCCAGGCGCCGCCGACGCCCTTCACATTGGCTTGCCCGCCCAGCTTGCCCTCGGTGCCCACCTCGCGCGCCACGCGCGACACCTCCGAGGCGAACGAGTTCAGCTGGTCCACCATGACGTTGATGGTCGACTTCAGCTCGAGGATTTCGCCCTTCACGTCGACGGTGATCTTCTTGGACAGGTCGCCGTTGGCGACGGCGGTGGTCACCTCGGCGATGTTGCGGACCTGGCCGGTCAGGTTGTCGGCCATCAGGTTGACGTTGTCGGTCAGGTCCTTCCAGGCGCCGGTGACGCCCTCGACCTGGGCCTGGCCGCCCAGCTTGCCGTCGGTGCCGACCTCCTTGGCCACCCGGGTCACCTCCGAGGCGAAGGCGTTCAGCTGGTCCACCATGGTGTTGATGGTGTCCTTCAGCTCGGCCACCTCGCCGCGCACCTGCACGGTGATCTTCTTCGACAGGTCGCCCTTGGCCACCGCGGTGGTCACCTCGGCGATGTTGCGGACCTGACCGGTCAGGTTGTCGGCCATCAGGTTGACGTTGTCGGTCAGGTCCTTCCAGGTGCCGCCGACGCCTTCCACCCGCGCCTGACCGCCCAGCTTGCCCTCGGTCCCGACCTCGCGCGCCACGCGCGTGACCTCAGAGGCGAAGGCGTTCAGCTGGTCCACCATGGTGTTGATGGTGATCTTCAGCTCGAGGATCTCGCCCTTCACATTGACGGTGATTTTCTTCGACAGGTCGCCCTTGGCCACGGCGGTGGTCACCTCGGCGATGTTGCGGACCTGGCTGGTCAGGTTCGCCGCCATGAAGTTCACGTTGTCGGTCAGGTCCTTCCAGGTGCCGGTCACCCCCTTCACCTGGGCCTGGCCGCCCAGCTTGCCTTCGGTGCCCACCTCACGGGCCATCCGGGTCACTTCCGAGGCGAAGGCGTTCAGCTGGTCCACCATGGTGTTGATGGTGTTCTTCAGCTCCAGCACCTCGCCCTTCACGTCGACGGTGATCTTGCGGCTGAGGTCGCCGTTGGCCACGGCGGTGGTCACCTCGGCGATGTTGCGCACCTGACCGGTCAGGTTCGCCGCCATGAAGTTCACATTGTCGGTCAGGTCCTTCCAGGCGCCGGCCACGCCCTTCACATTGGCCTGGCCGCCCAGCTTGCCCTCGGTGCCCACCTCGCGGGCCACTCGGGTCACTTCCGAGGCGAACGAACCCAGCTGGCCGACCATGGTGTTCACCACCCGGCCGATGCGCAGGAACTCGCCGCGCAGCGGGCGCTCCTCGTTCTCCAGGTCCATCGTCTGGCTGAGGTCGCCCTTGGCCACGGCGCCGATCACGCGCGCCATCTCGGCGGTCGGGTGGACCATGTCGGCGATCAGGGTGTTGACCGCCTCGACGCTGGCCGCCCACGCCCCCGTCGCCGAGGGCACCCGGGCCCGGTTGTTGATCTTGCCCTGCCGCCCGACCGCCTCGCCCAGGCGGCTGAACTCGCGGCTCATCCGGTCGTTGAGCTCGACGACGTCGTTGAACGCCTCGGCCAGCTCGCCGTCGATGCCGGTCAGGTCGCCGGGCAGCCGGACCGAGAAATCTCCCCGTCTGAAGGCCCTGAAGGCGGCCAGCAGCTGACGCGTATCGAGGGCGGGCTCGGGAGCCAGGGCGGCGATCGACATTCTTCTACCTTCGGTGCGGGACGGACCCTTCAGCCGGAGGCGCAAGGCCTGCAGATCACGCGAGCAGGACGGTTCGACCGGTGTCGACCGTCTCCCTGGCTCCCGTCACGGCATGGCGCTGCTTCCCCCGAAACCAATTGCGAAAAACATCAAAGGCTCCGCTTGGTTCCCTCCCGCGGGGCAAATCTCTTGCGTTGCCATTTGAGGTTCAGGCGCTAGGGTCCGGCGCCATGTCGTCCCGGCCAAACCCCGCCCCGCTGGCGTGAACACGTCGTCGTCGGACCCGCTGAGCCCCGACCTGTCGGCCTTCATCGAGAGCGCCGTTCCGTCGGTGTGGGCGCTGGAGACCCTGCTCCTGCTTCGCCGTGAAAGCGATCGCGCCTGGCCGGCCGAGCGGCTGGTCGCCGAGCTGCGCGCCAACCTCACCCTGGTCAGCGACTGCCTGGGCGGGCTGGAGCGCGCCGGCCTGGTGCTCGGCGACAGCGACGGCTTCCGCTTCGCCCCGGCCTCGCCCACCCTGGCGGCGCTATGCGACCAGCTCGAAGCCGCCTACCGTGAACGCCCGGTGGCCGTCGTCAACACGATCGCGCGGCGGCGGCCCGACCCGCTCAAGGGCTTCGCGGACTCGTTCCGTTTTGGAGGATGGAAGTCGTGATGGAGTGGGGACCCGGAGCCGTCTACGGCCTGTGCCTGCTGACCAGCGCGGTCTGCGCCGCCCTGCTGGTCCGCTCGTACGGCCGGTCGCGGCAGCCGCTGCTGCTGTGGAGCGCCGCCTGTTTCACCCTGCTGGCGATCAACAACCTTCTGGTCGTGCTGGACATGGTCGTTCTGCCGACCGCCGACCTGTCGCTGGCCCGGCAGCTGTCCTCGCTCGCCGCCGTCGGCGTGCTGATCTACGGCTTCATCTGGGAGGTGGACCGGTGAACACAGCCCTCGTGACCGGCGGCGCCATCATCATGGGCTACGCCGTGGCCGCCGTCTTCTTCCTCAAATTCTGGCGCCGCACCGCCGACAGCCTGTTCCTCGCCTTCGCCGCGGCCTTCCTGCTGATGGCCGCCACGCCGCTGCTCACCACCCTGCTGGAGGTGCCGCGCGAGGAGCAGAGCCCGTTCTACCTGCTGCGCCTGCTGGCCTTCCTGATCATCATCGTGGCCATCATCGGCAAGAGCCGGCGCAAGACCTAGCCCCGCACCAGCCGCAGGAACTCCTCGCGCGTGCGGGCGTCGTCGCGGATCACGCCGCTCAGATGGCTGGTGGTCAGGCTCGACCCCGCCGTGTTGACGCCGCGCAGGGTCATGCAGCTGTGCTCGGCCTCGACCACCACCCCGACGCCTTGCGGCCGCAACACCTCCTGGATCGCCCGCGCGATCTCCGAGGTCATCTTCTCCTGGATCTGCAGCCGGCGGGCGAAGCCGTGCACCACCCGGGCCAGCTTGGAGATGCCGACCACCCGGCTGGTCGGCAGGTAGCCGACGTGCGCCCGCCCCACCACCGGCAGCATGTGGTGCTCGCAGAAGCTGACGAAGCGGATGTCCTTCAGCACCACCAGCTCGTCATAGCCGCCGACCTCCTCGAAGGTCCGCTCCAGGTATTCCCGCGGATCGACGTCATAGCCGGCGAACAGCTCGCGATAACTGCGCGCCACCCGCGCCGGCGTGTCGAGCAGGCCCTCGCGGTCGGGATCGTCGCCGGCCCAGCGCAGCAGGGTGCGGACGGCGGCTTCGGCTTCGGCCTGGGAGACGGTCTTGTCGGTCATGCCCCCGCTTTACGCCGCGGGCGGGGAATTGATCCAGCGCCGTATCGCTAACGCCTCGTTAACCACACTCCCGGCATTTTCTGCCCAGTACGGCCCGGCGCGGGCCAGGCGTAGTCTCGGGGCGTGGCATGAACGGCGCGGAAGTTCTGGATGTGGGCCGCGACGCCCTGTGGCTGACCATCCAGCTGTGCGCCCCGATCCTGATCGTCGGCCTCGTCGTCGGCGTGGTCATCGGCCTGTTCCAGGCCCTGACCCAGATCCAGGAACAAACCCTGATCTACGCCCCCAAGATCATCGCCATCTTCGTCTCCCTGCTGCTCTTCCTGCCGCTGATGGGCGCCCTGCTGGGCGGCTTCATGCGGACCATCGCCGCGCGCATCGCCGGCATGTGACCTGACGGGTGGAGCCCTACGCCACAGCCGACCAGGTCTGGCAGGGGGCCATGATCTTCGCCCGCATCGGGGCGGTGCTGCTGATGCTGCCCGGCGTCGGCGAAAGCTATGTGCCGCCGCGCATCCGCCTGTCCCTGGCCCTCGTCGTTTCCCTGGCCCTGTGGCCGGTGGTCGCCGGCAGCCTGCCGGCCCTGCCGGCCACGCTCGGCGGCATGGCCGGCTGGATCATCCGCGAGGTGCTCGTCGGCCTCGCCATCGGCGCCCTGCTGCGCAGCTTCCTGACCGTGCTGGCCACGGCGGGGGAGGTGGTGGCGCTGCAGACCACCCTGGCCTTCGCCCAGACCGCCAACCCGATGCAGGCCCAGCCGGGCAGCACCATCTCGGCCTTCCTGATGCTGTTCGGCACGACGCTGATCTTCGCCACCAACACCCATCACCTGTTCATCGCCGGCCTGGTCGGCTCCTATGAGCTGATCGCCCCGGTCAAGCCGCTGGTCACCGGCGACTTCGCCGCCCTGGCCATCCGCACCCTCGGCGACGCCTTCATGCTGGGCATCCAGCTGTCGGCGCCCGTGCTGGTCTTCGCCATCGTCTTCAACCTGGCGTCCGGCCTGATCGGCCGCGTCATGCCCGCCTTCCAGGTCTATTTCGCCGCCGCCCCGCTCAGCATCATCCTGGGCCTGTCGGTCTTCGCCCTCAGCCTCGGCGTGATGGGGACGGTCTTCATCGACCGCTACCGCGCCCTGGCCAATGTCTTCACGGGAGGCGCCGGTGGCTGAAGGCGCCGATCCCGAGTCCAAGACAGAAGAGGCGACACCGCGAAAACTCGCGGACGCCCGCAAGAAGGGCGACGTCGCCAAATCGCCCGATGTCGCCTCGGCCCTGTCGCTGATGGGCGCGGCGGCCGTCATCCTGATGTCGGGGGGCTGGTTCGCCACCTCCATCGCCAACCAGCTGCTGCCCTTCATCGCCGAACCCCACGCCATGATCGGGGGGCTCGAGGCGGGCGCGGGGATCGAGATCGGGACCCGGGCCCTGTGGGCCATCGCCCCCTTCCTCGGCGCGGTCATGCTGGCCACCATCCTCGGCGGGGCGGGCGGCAACCTGGCCCAGTCCGGCCTGATCTTCACCGCCGAGAAGCTCAAGCCCGACTGGTCCAAGGTCAATCCGCTGGCCGGCTTCAAGCGCATCTTCGGCCCCGACGGCCTGGTCCAGTTCATCAAGACCTTCCTCAAGCTGCTCGCCGTCGGCGTGATCTGCTGGCTGGTGCTCAAGCCGCACCTGCGCGAGCTGGAGAACATGGCCGCCATGTCCCCGGCCCTGATCCTGCCGATGGCGCGCGACCTCTCCGTCTCCCTTCTGGTCTCGGCCCTGGTGTTCCTCGGCTTCACTGCCGGGGCCGACTACATCTGGCAGCGATTCCGCTTCGCCGAGCGGATGAAGATGTCCAAGGAAGAGCTCAAGGAGGACTACAAGCAGTCCGAGGGCGATCCGCATGTGAAGGCCAAGCTGAAGCAGATCCGGGCCCAGCGCAGCCGCCAGCGGATGATGCAGAACGTGCCCAAGGCCACGGTCATCATCACCAACCCGACCCACTATTCCGTCGCCCTGCGCTACGAGCCGGGCGAGGGCGATGCGGCCCCGGTCTGCGTCGCCAAGGGCGTCGACGCCCTGGCCCTGCGCATCCGCGAAGTGGCCCGCGACCATGCGGTGCCGATCGTCGAGAACGTGCCCCTGGCCCGCGCCCTCTACGCCGCCGTCGACGTCGACGAGACCATCCCGCGCGAGCATTTCGAGGCGGCGGCCAAGGTCATCGGCTTCGTCATGCAGCGACGGAAGCCGCGCTGAACCCCGGCGCATAGGGGGCGAACGGGCTCAGCCCCAGCCACGCCTGCATGTCCCTCGCCAGCCCCTCGTCGCCTGTCAGGGCCATCCGCTCCTCGTCCAGCGCCCGCCGCACCGTGTCGTGGCCCATCCAGATCGCCGTCATGGTCCGCAGGTCGACGCTGACGTACAGATCGACGTCGAAGCCCGGATCGGCCGAGCACAGGTCGACGCCCGTGTCGGGACTGACCACCAGCCAGAAGCTGCGCTGGCTGGACGGCAGGTCGGAATAGAGGAACTGCACCACGCTTCGCCGCCGCGGCATCGGCGTCGGGTTCAGGCCGCGGTGCATGTCCCACATCAGCAGCTGCACATCGAGCTGCTCCAGCGACACCTCGGCCTTGACCCGCCGCTGGCCCCAGATGCCGAAGGCGTCGACCAGCGGCTGCAGCTCCCGCCCGGCCTCGGTCAGGTGGTATTCGGCCGGACCCGCCGTGGTGGTCACCCGAGCCACGACGCCCGCGGCCTGCAGGTCCCTCAGCCGCTGCGACAGCAGGGCGGGCGACATCTTCGGCACGCCGCGCCTCAGGTCGTTGAACCGCGTCGAGCCGGCCAGCAGCTCGCGCAGCAGCACGACCGTCCAGCGCGTGCACAGCACCTCGGCCGCCATGGCGACCGGACAGAACTGCCGATAGCTTCCCTGCGCCATCGCATCCTCCCTTGAAGAGGTGCAGGATAACGCCGATCGGGCAGGCGAGACAGTTCAGTATCTGTAGCGCCTCGATTCAGTTGCTGAACTGGAGACGGCGGGCCGGTCCCGTCACACCGCTGACCACACACACGGATCAGACGAGGGTGTTCGATGTCCACTTCCACCATGGCCGCGCTCGAGACGGCTCCGATCGACTGGCTGGGCCGGGCCGACGCCGTCTGCGCACAGCTGGCCGACAACGCCGCCCGTCACGACGCCGAAGACGCCTTCGTGTCGGACAACTACGCGCGGCTGAAGGCCGAGGGGTTCTTCAGCGCCCATGTGCCGGTCGAACTCGGCGGGGGCGGGGCGGACTACGCCGAGCTCGCCACGGTCATCCGCCGGCTGGGCGCGGCCTGCGGCTCCACGGCCCTGGCCTATTCGATGCATTCGCATCTGGTCGCCGCCGCCCTGTGGCGCTGGCGGCATCAGAACGCGCCGACCGACGGCCTGCTGAAGCGCGTCGCCGCCGAAAACCTGGTGCTGATCTCCAGCGGCGGCTCGGACTGGCTGAACAGCGCCGGCGCCGCCGTGAAGGTGGAGGGCGGCTTCCACATCACGGCGCGAAAGATCTTCTCCAGCGGCTGCCTCGCCGGCGACCTGCTGATGACCAGCGCCGTCCATGACGACCCGGACGCCGGTCCCACCGTGCTCCATTTCGGCGTGCCGCTCACCGCCGAAGGCGTCCTCATCCACGAGACCTGGCGGGTCATGGGCATGCGCGGCACCGGCTCGCATGATGTCGAACTCAATGCGGTCTTCGTCCCCGACGCCGCCATCGCCGGCCGCCGTCCGCAGGGCAAATGGCACCCCCTGTTCCACATCATCAGCCTGATCGCCTTCCCCCTGATCTACGCCGCCTACGTCGGGGTGGCCGAGTCGGCGCGCGACAAGGCGCTCGAGGTCGCCCGTCGTCGCCCGGCCGACGAGGGCCTCGTCCAGCGGGTCGGCGAGATGCAGAACGCCTTCGCCGCCGCGGAAACCAGCCACCAGCGCATGATCCGCCTCGCCGAGATCGCCATGCCCGGCGCGGAGACGACCAGCGAGGTCATGATCGGCCGCACCCTTGTCGGCGAGGCGGCGATCCGCACCACGGAACTGGCGCTCGAGGTCGCCGGCGGCGGCGCCTTCCACCGCGCCATGGGCATCGAGCGCGCCTTCCGCGACGTGCAGGGCGCCCGCTTCCACCCCCTGCAGCAGAAGGCCCAGCTGCGTTACACGGGACGGCTGGCGCTGGGGCTGGATATCGACGGCTGATCTGTTCCTGGAGTCCTTACCGCCGTCACCCTCGGGCTTGACCCGAGGGCCAGATCATCCGGTGCGGCGTCAGCAGGCCTGCGGGCGCTTTCGGCGGGCCGTCTCCAGCGCACAGCCTGCGCCAAGGTCTGATCCTCGGATCAGGTCCGAGGATGACGGGTGGGAGAGGGGACTACTTCCCGCCGGCCACCGGCAAGGGGATGATCTCCGCTCCGCCCGCGGGCGCCGGCGCCCGCGCCACCTGCGCCACGGGCAGGCGCACGGTCACCGCCGTGCCTTCGCCCAGGGTGCTGTCGATGCTCATCCGGCCGCCGTGCAGTTCGGCGAAGGCCCGCACCAGCGACAGGCCCAGCCCGGTGCCCTGGCGGCGTTGTTCGATGGCTCCGGCCTGTTCGAACGGCCGCCCCAGGCGGCGCACGTCCTCGGGCGCGATGCCGACGCCGGTGTCGGCGACGACCAGCTCCAGATAGGGGCCGATCGCCTCGATCGAGACAGTGACCGTGCCCCCCGGCGCGGTGAATTTCACCGCGTTCGACAGCAGGTTCAGGGCGATCTGCTTGAGCGCCCGCTTGTCGGCGGAGACGTCGACCGGCTCGGCCGGCAACACGCCGCTCAGGACCACGCCCTTCTCCTCGGCCGTGACCCGCACCAGGGCGATGGCGGCGGACACCAGTTCGCGGGCGTCGAACCGTTCCAGCGTCAGCACATATCGCTCGGCCTCGATCTTCGACACGTCCAGCACGTCGTTGATCAGTTCCAGCAGGTGGCCGCCGGCCTCGTGGATGTTGTCGACATAGGCGGCGTAGCGCTCCGGCATAGGCCCGAACAGCCGCTGGCGCATGATGTCCGAGAACCCCAGCACTGCATTCAGCGGCGTGCGCAGCTCGTGGCTCATATTGGCCAGGAAGCGGCTCTTACCGGCCTCGCGCGCCTCCGCCTCGATCCGCGCCGTCTCCAGCCCCAGTTCGCGGGCGTACTGGCCGGTGCCGTCGAAGGCCTGGGCGACCAGCCGCGGGGCCTCGTGTTCCGCGTCGTCCAGCCGCCTCAGGATCAGCTGCACCCTGCGGTCCAGCGCCAGCCTCGGCGCAAAGGTCGCCGCCGCGTCATGGCCCTGCAGCGCCCGGTCGATGGCGGCCAGCAGGCGCGGCCGGTCGGGCGCGTGCACCGCCGCGACCAGTCCATGCTCGAACAGCGGATCGACCGGCAGCGCCGGCGGCGGCGCGCCATAGGCCGCCAGCACCCGGCCCGACCGCTCCAGCACCAGCGTCAGCCCCGGCTGCGCCGCCAGCAACCGCTCGACCTTGCCCGCCTCGCTCTCGGCCAGGGTCATGCGCAGCTCGTTCTGCCGCCACGACAGCCGCACCGCCAGCGCCGCCGCCCCGGCGGTCAGCACGGCCGAGATCGCCGCCATCGCCGGCAGGTGCGGCCCCGGTCCCGCCAGCCAGGCCGACAGCAGCCCGGCCACCGCCGCTATGCCGACCCCCAGCGCGCCGGCCTGCACCAGCCGCACGCCGCCCAGCGCCAGCCCCGCCGTCAGCGGCAGGAACACGAACCCCGCCAGCGGCCCGGTCAGTCCGCCGGACAGGCTGGCCGCCGTCATCGCCGCCAGCCCCCACAGGCCCAGCAGCGTCATCCGCTCGCGCGGCCCGTCCCGCTGCAACAGCGCCAGGCCCGTCACGCCGGGCACGACCATGGCCAGCACGCCGTAGAACACCGGCCCCTCGACCCCGCCCAGCCAGCGGCCGCCCAGCGCCAGCAGCGCCGCGGCCACGGCCCAGCCCGCGTGCCAGGCGGCCAGCGCCGGACGGTCGCTCGCCGGCTTGCGGCCGGTCGGCGTCTCCTTCGCGGGGCTGTCGGCGGACGGGGTCAAGGGCGGGTTCGGACCGGGGCTGGAAGCGTCCGGACAGGGGACGCCCGGCCGGAGAGCCTAGCGGTCCGGGCGAGTCGTCCAAAGCGCGCACCCTTCTGAGGAGAGCGCCCGATACCGCCGGCGACGGATTTCTGGGGACCGACGGCGCGGTTGTCGTTAACGCCGCGGCGGCCTATCTGGCCCCGATGAGTTCCGACGCCGCCCCGCCCGCCATCGACGCCGTCCTCGCCGAACTGGTCGAGGAGTTCGACCTGCTGGGCGACTGGGAAGGCCGTATCGAATACGTCATCGAGCTGGGCAAGGATCTGGAGCCCCTGCCGGACGCCGACCGCACCGAGGCCAACAAGGTGCCGGGCTGCGCCGCCCAGGTTTGGCTGGCCGTCCGCCGCGACGGCGGCCGCCTGCGCTTCCTCGCCGACAGCGACAGCGCCCTGTCCAAGGGCAACATCGCCCTGCTGCTGCGCCTGTATTCGGGCCGCACCCCGGCCGAGATCCTCGGCTTCGACGCCCGCGCCGCCCTCGACCGGCTGGGCCTGCCCTCGGCCCTCACGCGCCAGCGCGCCAACGGGCTGAACTCGATGGTCGGCCGGATCCGCGAGGCGGCGCTCGCGGCCGCCTGACGTCGCCTCAGTAGTAGGAGCCGCGCGCCGCCAGCACCGGGTTCTGGCCCGGTTCCCCGGTCACGTCGATGCGGATCGCGTATTGGTCCGGGGCCGGCGTGCGTCGGTCCCACCGCCACGGCGCGCCCTCGGGCTGCGACCACAGCGGATTGCCCTTCAGCATCAGCTCGGCGACCTGGCCCAGCTCGCGTGCGCTGGACTGGGACGACGAGACGCCGCAGGTCACGGCGTAGACGTCGCGGTCGCCCTCGGTGACCGTCCCTTCCTCGATGCGCAGCCGCCAGCGGCCGTCGTGGGAGACCAGTTCGATCTCCGTCGCCCATTCGTCGGCGGGCGCCGTGGCGGCGGTGGGGCGGCGGAACTGCATGTCGCGGGCGGCCCGGATCGCCGCCTCGAAGGTCTTGGCCCGGCTGGCGTAGGGCAGGCAGACCCGCGCCACGACCAGGCCTGCATAGATGTCCTGGGCTCTCGCCGGAGCCGGCCCGACCGAGACCATCAGAACGGTGGCCAGAAGGGCCGACGCAACAGACTTCACAACGACATCCCCACTCCGGGCGGCCGCCTTGCGGCTCCTCCCACGACGGAGCCGCGCCCCCGGGCGGGGACGCGGCCTGACTCGACCCTAGGGCCGAAGCCCGGGCCGACAAAGTTACGACCCTGTAACGTAGGGTCGCCCGGCTTCCGTCGCTCAGCCGATGCGATAGTGCGCGGCGAGGGCGGCGAGGCCCGCCTTCAGCACCGCCTTGCCGCGGCGGCGGCCGAGGCCCAGCCCCTGCTCGGCGGCCTGCAGGGCGCTGGCGTGGATGCAGACCTGCTCCACCATCCGCCGCGCCGGACCGCAGGCGGCCAGCGCCGCCTCGACCCGCCGGGCCGCCGCCATGGCCGGGTCGCCCGGCTCCACCCGCGCCGCCGATCCGCCGCCCGAGCGGGGCAGGGCGTCCCAGCGCATGGTCAGCGACGGTCCGGCCAGCGCGATCTCGGCGTCGGCGGCCAGCCGCTCGGCGGCCGCCCGTTCGGCGCGGTCGATCCACGGCCGGCCCGCCGCGTCCCGCCGTCCCGACAGCCAGGCGATGGGCGAAGGGGCCAGGTTGGCGCGATGGGACCGCATCCGCCCCGCGCCGTCCATCACCCTGCGGACGCCCTCGACGAAGCCCGGCCGTCCCGGTTCCCCCGCGGGCGCCGGACCGGCGTGCGGGCGCCGCGCCATCCAGCCGCCGCCGGGCCGCGCCCTCAGCCCCGGATCCGCGGCCAGCCGCCGGAAGCCGGCCTCGTCCAGCCTCAGCAGCACCCGCGCGCGCCGGTCCGCCCCGGCCCTCAGCGCGTACGCCCCGTCCGCGGTCGCCTCGATCCAGCCGCCCGGCCGCGCCAGGATGCGCCGGGCCCGCCCGGCCTCGCCCGCCTTCTCGTCGCCGCTCACGCCGGCAGCTCGCAGGCCGGCGCCTCCAGCACGTCCCTGACGCAGCGCTCCAGCCGGTCCAGCAGCTCGTCGATCACCGGCCGGTCGCGCCCGTCCTCGGCCCAGCGGCAGGCCGCCGCCGCCGTCGCCCGGTTGAGCCCGAACGCATGGCCGACCCGGTCCATCGGCCAGCCGAACGTCACATAGGCCAGATACATGGCCAGCCACCGCGCCCGGCAGGCGCGGCCCTCCAGCCGGCTGCGCACCTCCATCCGTTCCTTCGGCACCCCGGTCGAGGCGGCGACCAGCTGCAGGGCCAGCCCCGCCTTGATCCTGTCCTCCTGCCGCACCGGCACCTGATAAGCTTCGTCCACCTGATCTCTCCCATCGACGCGGCGGGCCCGTTCGGGCCGACATCCGTGGATAGGAATATATGTCTACGATCCGTCGAAATCGGTCGCATCGGCGGGCGGCGAGGGCAATTCGTTAAAAAATGTCGGGCCGTTGACTCGGGACTCTCGACGCCGATTCGCAAATCAGCCTACGATTCGTTTTGGGACAGGCGTTAACCCTTCTTAAGTTTTTCGCCGGTTAACGTTCGAACAAGGTTACCCCGAAACGGGGCAGTTACATTTATAGCTAAGCTCTGCCTTGGAGGGGCATCAATGCGCGTCCTGCTTATCGAAGATGATCATGCGACGGCGCAGAGCATCGAACTGATGCTGAAGTCGGAAGGCTTCAATGTCTACACGACCGACCTCGGCGAGGAAGGCATCGATCTCGGCAAGATCTACGACTACGACCTGATCCTGCTCGACCTGAACCTGCCCGACATGAACGGCCTCGAAGTCCTGCGCCAGCTGCGCGTCGGCAAGGTCAACACCCCGGTCATGATCCTGTCCGGCACCTCGGAGATCGAGACCAAGGTCAAGACCTTCGGCGGCGGCGCCGACGACTACATGACCAAGCCCTTCCACAAGGACGAACTGATCGCGCGCACCCACGCCGTGGTCCGCCGCTCCAAGGGCCACGCCCAGGCCATCATCCACACCGGCGAGATCGCCGTGAACCTGGACGGCAAGACGGTCGAGGTGAACGGTCACCGCGTCCACCTGACGGGCAAGGAATACCAGATGCTGGAGCTGCTCTCGCTCCGCAAGGGCACCACCCTGACCAAGGAAATGTTCCTCAACCACCTTTACGGCGGCATGGACGAGCCCGAGCTGAAGATCATCGACGTCTTCATCTGCAAGCTGCGCAAGAAGCTGGCCACGGCCGCCGGCGGCAAACACTACATCGAGACCGTCTGGGGCCGCGGCTATGTGCTGCGCGACCCGTCGGAATCCTCGGCGCCGGTCACCGCCGCCGCCTGATCGGCGCGACAACCGAACACGACAACGCCCGCCGGATCGCTCCGGCGGGCGTTTTCGTGTGCGCCGCGGCCTTATCGCGCCAGCAGCACGCTCGCCACGATCGCCAGCGGCAGTCCGAAGAACAGGACGGCGCCGAACACGGTGGTTTCGAGATAATCCTTCTTGGTCATGGCGGCCTCCGATAGCGGCCGCAACCTCTGCGGCCTTGACCGGAAGGCTAGGCCAGACCGCGTCGCGGGTGTGACGGAAGACCTCTGTGGAATCCGCAGTTCATGCGGCAGGATGCCCCCATGGCCGCATTAGCGAAACTCGACCGGATCGACCGCCGCATCCTGGCCCGGCTCCAGGCCGACGGGAGGATCACCAACCAGGCGCTGGCCGAACAGGTCGCCCTGTCGCCGAGCGCCTGCCTCGCCCGCGTCCGCCACCTCGAACAGGTCGGCGTCATCGAGGGCTACGGCGCTCGCCTCAATCCGTGGAGCATGGAGGCGAGCCTCATCCTCTACGCCGAGATTTCCGTGAAGGGCCATCACCCCGACGACCTCGCCCGCTTCGAGGCCGGCATCGCCGACATCCCCGAAATCGTCGAGGCCTCCTACGTCAGCGGTCCCTTCGACTATCTGATCAAGGTCGTCGTTCCCGACATGGCCTCGTGGATCGCCCTGTCCGAAGGCGTCATCGCCCGCGACCTCGGTGTCGACCGGGTCGTCACCCACGTCCTGATGAAGAAGACCAAGCGGTTCACCGGCTATCCCATTCCGGACGCCTGAACCTCAGAACGCCTTCGGTAAGCCCGCGTCCTTCAGGATCTGGTTGGCCATGTGCCGGCTCTTCGTGCGCGGCACGGCGAAGGTCTTGCCGGTCTCCGGGCTGAACCAGATTTCGTGGCTGCCCTTGCCAGGCCGGACGAACTGGCATCCCGCCTCGCGCAGTCGCCGCTCGAGTTCCGGATAGAAGTCCCTGGGCACGCCCTCAGGACGCGGCCTTCAGCGCCGTCTCGCCGGTGATGGTGATCGGGCCGGGGGCCATGCCGTTGTCGCGCATCAGGTCCGGGGCCAGCGTCTCGACGAGGTCGACGAATTCGCTCAGGGTCGCCGCCTCGACGTTCAGGCCGACGATATCGCTCCGCGCCCAGTAGACCTCGGCCTCGGCGTCCCAGACAGCAGTGACCGTGTAGCGCGCCATGCTTGGATAATGGGCGTGGGCGCCGCACCCGTCAACGCGATGGCGGGAGCCGTCCCGCCGCGGACACGACAACGCCCGCCGGATCGCTCCGGGCGCCAGCTTGCGTCAAATCACAACCATCAGATCATAACGCACCATCAGGGCCCCGCTCTCATAGGCGGCGCCGTCCTCATAGGGGCGGATCAGGCCCTCGCGCTGCGCCGGGCTGGTCACGGTCGAGAGGGCGATGTCGCTGTCGTTCAGCGGTTCGCCCGCGACATAGAGCTGGGACGTCAGCCGCCTGATTCCCCGGGTCGAGACGGCGACGTGGATGTGGGGCGCCCTGACGATCGGGGTTCCGGTGACGGCGTAGGAGACCGGCCGGATGGTTCTGAAGCGGAACGAGCCGTCGCGGCCCGTCAACACCCGGCCATAGCCCTGGAATCGAAGATCGGGGGCGCGGCCGGCCTCCAGATCCTCCGGATGGCGGTAGCGCCCGTGGGCGTCGCATTGCCAGATTTCGACAAGGGCGTCGCTCAGCGGCGTGGCCGCCCCGGTCCAGACCGTGCCGAACACATGGGTGACCTGGCCCATGGCCTCGGCGTCGCCCGCGCCCAGTCTGACGAGATCGGCGTCCTGATCGCGGGGCGGGTTGTAGGGATAGAACGGCCCCTCGATCTGCGAAGCGGTGGGAACCTGTTGCGCCCTGACCCCGTGGGCGGCGCCCAGCCCCGCGGCGGCGACGCCCAATCCGCCCAGCACCAGGCCTCGCCTGTCCAATCGCATTGTCATCCCGCCCTCCCAAGCAGCGAACCGGACTAGCACGGCGCGGTTGAAGTGGGAACACGATGTTATGCGAAAGGGGGCCGTTCGATACCTGTCTCGTCAACAGGCACGAAAAGGGCGCGATCGTCTCCGACCGCGCCCCTCCAGTCTTCAGCTTTCAGCCTCAGGCCTTGGCGTAGCCCTGCCCGCCGTTCGACGGGCGCCGGCGGCGCGGGCGGCGCTTGATCTCGCCCTCCGGCTTCACCGCCACGGCCGTGCCGCCGCCCCCGCTGTGACGCGGGTCGTTGTGGGCCTGGCGCGGACGCTCGCGCGCCAGCGGATCGAAGGCCCGTTCCGGCGTCGGCCGGGCGTCGCGCGCCCCGCCCTTGCGGACGCGGTGCGGCTGCCCGCCGCCTTCCAGCTTGACGCCGTCGCGGCGGGGATTGCGCGGGCCGCGCTGTTGCTGCCGGTCGCCGCGTCCGTCGTCAGGCATCGAGGCCTTGGACTTGACGCCCGAGGCCATGATCGAGGCGTCCAGCGAGGCCAGCTGGCGGTCGTTCCTGCGGTCGATGGCCGGGATCTTCTGGCGCGTGACCTTCTCGATGTCGCGCAGCAGCTTCATCTCGTCGCCGGCCACGAAGCTGATCGCCGTGCCGTCGGCGCCGGCGCGGGCCGTCCGGCCGATGCGGTGGACATAGGCTTCCGGCACGAACGGCAGTTCGAAATTGACGACGTGCGAGACGCCGTCGACGTCGATGCCGCGGGCGGCGATGTCGGTCGCCACCAGCACCCGCAGCTTGCCCTTCTTGAAGGCCTCCAGCGTGCGCTCGCGCTGCGGCTGGCTCTTGTTGCCGTGGATGGCCCCGGCCTCGACGCCGCCGGCTTCCAGATAGGCCGCGACCTTGTCGGCGCCGTGCTTGGTCTTGGTGAACACCAGGCAGCGGGTGAAGGTCGGATCGCTGAACATCTCGGTCAGCAGGGCGCGCTTGCGGCCCTGTTCGATGTGGATCACCGACTGGTTGATGCGCTGCACGGTGGTGGCCTGCGGCGTCACCTGCACCTTGACCGGGTCCTTGAGCAGTTCGCCGGCCAGCTTGCCGATCTCCGTCGGCATGGTGGCCGAGAAGAACAGGTTCTGACGCTTGGCGGGAATGCGCGACACGATCTGGCGGATCGGCTTGATGAAGCCGAGGTCCAGCATCTGGTCGGCCTCGTCCAGCACGAAGATTTCGGTGCGGCTCAGGTCCAGCGTCTTCTGCTGCAGGTGATCCAGCAGGCGGCCGGGCGCGGCCACCAGCACGTCGAGGCCCTGCTGCAGGGCGCGTTCCTGCGGCCCGTACTTCACGCCGCCGAAGATGACGGCGACGCGGAAGCCCAGGTGTTTGCCGTAGGTCTTGAAGCTCTCGCCGATCTGGCTGGCCAGTTCGCGCGTCGGCGACAGGATCAGCACCCGCGTGGTGCGGGGCACGGGCGGGGTGCGGTTGGCGGCCAGCCGGTGCAGGATCGGCAGGGCGAAGGCCGCCGTCTTGCCGGTGCCGGTCTGGGCGATGCCCAGCAGGTCCTTGCCGGCCATCACGTCGGGGATGGCCTGGGTCTGGATCGGGGTGGGGGTGGTGTAGCCCTCGGACGCCAGCGCCTGCAGCAGGGCCGGGTTGAGGTTCATCGAGTCGAAGGTCTTGTTGCTCACGGAGCGGTTTCTTTCGCATGCGGCGACGCGCAACAGCCGTGGCTCACGCCGAAAGGCCGCGCACCGCCAGTCCCGATTGAGCCTCAGGGTGAGGCCGTCGGGGTGGATCGGGCGCCGCCCCGCGTGTCCGGGCAGCGAATGAATCTTGAGGAGCCGGCCCCTGCTACAGACAGGGCTTCGTTCGGAAGCCCCACACGCGCTGGAGAGGCCGGACATCGCGATTGTGCGACGCAGCGAAAGTGGGGGCCCAATGCGGCCAAGTCAAGGCGCGGCGGCTCTTCAGGCCGTCTCTTCCCCGTTCGCCTTGCGAGGGGGCGGCCTCCCGGAAGCCCCTGACGCTCTGCTGACAATCCGCGGACCCATAGTCGGGTTCAGCGGAAAACATCGCGCGTTTCCAGCGCCATAGCCGTTTCTGGAGCGCGTCTCCTGCGCACACCGCCGGGCAGGCGTATAATGGTCCTTCGTCCGCTTCAGGTCTTTGACAACCGAACCGCCCGCTCCGCCGCCCCAGGCGAAAGGCGGCCTCAGCGGACTGAGTGCACTCATTGCACTCATTGCACTCAGTGCACTCTACGGACGCTTCGCACTCTACGGACGCTTCGCACTCTGCGGACGCATTTTTTTAAGGCCCGGGCTCCAGAGGCGACCTCGATGCGGCGCAGCAAAAACGCCCTCGACTTCCGCAGGGTCATCACGGAATGTTACAGCCCCGTCCAGATGGAGACCCTCATGCCGACCACGCCGCGCGCCGGACTGCAGGTCTCCCAGGGTCTCGCCGACTTCATCGAGGCGGAGGTGCTTCCCGGCCTCGCCCTCGACGCCGACGCGTTCTGGACCGGCGCCGCCCACATCTTCGCCCGCTTCACCCCGGAGAACCGGCGCCTGCTCGCGGTCCGCGACGATCTCCAGGCGCGCATCGACGCCTGGCACGCCGACCGCCGCGGCCGGCCCTATGACGTCGCCGCGGCCGCCGCCTTCCTGCGCGAGAACGGCTATCTCGCCCCTGAGCCCGCCCCCTTCTGCATCGGCACGACCGGCGTCGATCCCGAGGTGGCGGTCCTCGCCGGCCCGCAGCTGGTGGTGCCCAGTCTCAACGCCCGCTTCGTGCTCAACGCCGCCAACGCCCGCTGGGGCAGTCTCTACGACGCCCTCTACGGCGCCGACGCCCTCGGCGACCTTCCGGCCGGCGGCGGCTATGACCCCGAGCGCGGCGCCCGCGTCGTGGCCCGCGCCCGGGCCTTCCTTGACGAGGCCGTGCCGCTGGCCGAGGGCTCCTGGGCCGATCTGGGCGATCCTTCGGGCGGCATCGCCCTCCGCGACCCCGCCCAGTACGTCGGCCGAAGCGATCGCGGCCGGTTGTTCCGCCACCACGGCCTGCACATCGAGGTGGTCTTCGACCCCGACCAGCCGATCGGCCGCACCGACCCGGCGGGCATCGCCGACGTGGTGCTCGAGGCCGCCCTGTCGACCATCGTCGACCTCGAGGACTCCGTCGCCGCCGTCGACGCCGCTGACAAGGTCGCCGCCTACCGCAACTGGCTCGGCCTGATGAAGGGCGACCTGGCCGAGACCTTCGACAAGGCCGGCCAACGCCTGACCCGCACCCTCGCCCCCGACCGCACGATCACCGCCCCCGACGGCTCGACCGTGACCCTGCCCGGCCGCGCCCTGCTGTTCGTCCGCAACGTCGGCCACCTGATGACCACCCCGGCCGTCCGCCTGCCGGACGGCTCGGAAGCGCCCGAAGGCGTTCTCGACGCCATCGTCACCTCGCTGATCGCGGTGCACGACCTGAAAGGGCAGGGGCGGTTCACGAACAGCCGCGCCGGCTCCGTCTACATCGTCAAACCCAAGATGCACGGCCCCGACGAGTGCGCCTTCACCAACGCCCTGTTCGACGCCGTCGAGGACCTGCTCGCCCTGCCGCGCCACACCCTCAAGGTCGGCGTCATGGACGAGGAACGCCGCACCTCGGCCAACCTCGCGGCCTGCATCCACGCCGTTAAGGACCGCATCGTCTTCATCAACACCGGCTTCCTCGACCGCACCGGCGACGAGATCCACACGGCGATGCAGGCCGGGCCCGTGGTCCGCAAGGGCGACATCAAATCGTCGGAGTGGATCGCCGCCTACGAAGCCCGCAACGTCGCCATCGGCCTCGCCTGCGGCCTCTCCGGCAAGGCGCAGATCGGCAAGGGCATGTGGGCGGCCCCCGACCGCATGGCCGACATGCTCGAACAGAAGGCGGCCCACCCCAGGACCGGCGCCAACACCGCCTGGGTGCCGTCGCCCACCGCCGCCGTCCTCCACGCCCTCCACTACCACCAGACCGACGTCTTCGCCCTGAGGGACGCCATCGCCGCCGGCCCCGTGCCCGGCCTCGAACCCCTCCTGACCCCGCCGCTCGCCGCGGACGTGAGCTGGTCGGAGCAGGAAATAGCCGAGGAACTCGACAACAACGCCCAGGGCCTGCTCGGCTACGTCGTCCGCTGGATCGACCAGGGCGTCGGCTGCTCCAAGGTGCCCGACATCCACGACATCGGCCTGATGGAGGACCGCGCCACCTTGCGCATCTCCTCCCAGCACATGGCCAACTGGCTGCTGCACGGCGTCTGCACGCCCGAACAGGTCGACGCCGCCTTGCTGCGCATGGCCGCCAGGGTCGACGCCCAGAACGCCGCCGATCCCCTCTACCGCCCCATGGCGCCCGACCCGTCGGCCAGTCTCGCCTTCCAGGCCGCCCGCGCCCTGGTCTTCGACGGCGTCAACCAGCCCAACGGCTACACCGAGCCGCTGCTCCACCGGTTCAGGCAGGCGGTGAAGGTGAGAAAGAGGCAGCAGGCAACAGGCAGCAGGCAGCAGGAGGAAGGCGATCAGCGGGGCGGTTAGAAGAGGCCCGGCGGCAGGGCGTCAGGAGCCGCTCGCCCTGCTGCTTGCTGCCTGCTGCCTGTTGCCTGCTGCCTCGACCGCTACTGCTCGCTGCCCGACCGCCACAGATTGTTCGTCAGCGGCTCCAGCAGGTAGCTCAGCGCCGTCCGCTTCCTCAGCAGGATGATGACCTCCACCGGCGCGCCGGGCCGCAGCGTATTGGCCGCCCGGCCCAGCTTGGACATCTCGGCCGCCGGCACCACGATCTCGGCCCGGAAATAGCTGGCCCCCGTCTGCTCGATCGTGAAGCTGTCCGCCGAAATGCGGGTGACGCGCCCGTGGATGGTCGGCGGGTTGCGCTCGCGCAGTCCCGGGAACCGCACCTCGGTGGTCTGGCCGGCCCGCAGGTTGTCCACGTCGTTGGGGCTGATCTGCGCGACGATGATCTGCGACGCGTCATTGGGCACCACCTCCATCAGCGTCTGCCCCGGCTGGATCACCCCGCCCTGGGTGAAGATGGTCAGGCCGACGACCTGTCCGGACGCCGGCGCCCGGACCTCGCTGCGCGCGATCTGCGAGCGCAGCTCGGCCATGCGAGGGCGCAGTTCGTTCAGTTGCACGTCGATCTGGCGCAGCTGGTCGGCCACGTCCTCGTTCATCTCCGAGGACACGCCCGACATCTGCAGCCGGGTCTCGCCCACGGCCTCCCGCGATCGCGCGATCTGGGCCCGCAGGGAGCCGAGCTCCCCGTCGAGCTGCGCCGCCGTCCGCTCCAGCGCCCGCACCCGGGTCAACGGCGCATAGCCTTTCTCGGCCAGGCTTCGCATGCCGGCGAGCTCGTCCTGGATCAGCCGCTGCTGCTCGAGATTGGCCGCGATCTGCCGCTCATAGCCCTGGATCTGCTCGTTCAGCTGGGCGATCCGCTGGCTCAGCACCCCGGTCTCGGTCGACCGCCCGACCCGGCGCGCTCCGAACTGGAGTTGCTGGATGCGCAGCGACTCCAGCGCCAGCGCCGAATCCTCGGGCGGCAGGTTGGCGAACTCCGGCGGCGTGGGAATGGCGCGCAGGCCGTCCCGCTCGGCGATCAACCGGGCCCGTTGCGCGAGCAGGGCGAACACCTGGCTGGCCACGCCCCGCTCGGTCGCCCGCAGCTCGCCGCTGGACAGCGTCAGCAGGATCTGGCCGCGCTGGACCGTGTCGCCTTCCTTGACGTGCAGGGCGCTGACCACGCCGCCCTCGCGGTGCTGCACCGCCTGGCGGTTGCCCGACACGGCGATCTGCCCCTGGGCGTAGGCCCCGGCGTCCAGCGGCGCGAAGGCGGCCCAGCCCAGGAAGAGGCCGAAGAACAGCAGGATGATCACTCCGCCGACGATCAGTTCACGGCGCGGCGCGTCCGACGCCACGTCCGGGCCGGCGGGTGGGGACGGCGCGGGCGGCGTGCCGTCCGCGCCCGGAGCGGCGGCGTCGCTCATTGGGCCCGCCGCTGCGGCTGCGAGGGATCGGGCAGGCGCGTCACGTTCGCCGCAGGCTGGCCCCCTGCCGCCTGGCCGGGGCTCTTCGGCGTGGCGGCGCGCATCCGTTCGAGCACCTCCTCGCGCGGGCCCTCCATCTGAACCACGCCCTCGCGCATCATCATCAGCCTGTCGACCCGCGCCAGCACCCCGGCCCGGTGGGCGATGATGACGACGGAGGCGCCGCGGGCCGTCGCGCCGAGAATGGCCTGCATCAGGGCCGCCTCGCCCTCCTGGTCGAGGTTGGAGTTGGGCTCGTCCAGCACCAGCAGCACCGGGTCGCCGTACAGCGCCCGCGCCAGCGCCACACGCTGCGCCTGCCCCGCCGACAGGCCCTGTCCGAAGGGGCCCAGCTGCGTGTCGTATCCGTTCGGCAGGCGCAGGATCAGCTCATGAGCGCCCGCCGCCATCGCCGCCTTGACGGAGCCGCGGTCCGCGGTCTCCTGGTCCAGCCCGGCCGCGGTGGCGAAGCGCGAGATATTGTCCTTGATCGAGCCGGCGAACAGGCTCGGGACCTGCGGCAGATAGCCGATCCAGCGGGCCAGCTCGTCGCCTTCCCGAGCCTCGTACTCGGCCCCGTCCAGTCGCACGGTGCCGGCCTGCGGCTTCAGCGCCCCGGCGATGACCCGGGCCAGGGTGGTCTTGCCCGATCCGCTCGCGCCGATGACTCCCAGCGATTGCCCCGGCTGCAGGGTCAGGCTGACCGACCGCAGCTGCGGGCTTTCCGTGTCGGGGAATTTCACCGACACGCCCTCCACCTGCAGCTTGCCCTTGGGGTCGGGCAGGGTGGTGCGTTCCCGCTCCACCGCCGCCGTGCTGGCGAACAGGTCGGTCAGAGTCTTCCAGCTGGTCCCGGCCTGGACCAGCGTCGGCCAGACCCCGACCAGCAGTTCGATCGGCGCCACGGCCCGGCTCAGCAGCACCGAGGAGGCGATGATCGCGCCCGGCGAGATTTCGCCCTTCACCGCCAGCAGGCCGGCGAGGCCCAGCGAGGCGGACTGCATCGCCAGCCGCAGGAATTTGATCCCGCCGGAATATTTGCCGCCGGTCAGCTGGGCGTCGGCCTGCGCGGCTGTGGCGAGGCGGCGCTGCTCGATCTGCCGGGCGATCGACGACTGGCGCATGCCCAGCGCCCGCACCACCTCGGACTGTCCCGCGACGGCCTCCTGGGCCGAATAGGCGTGGTTCTGCGACTGGATAGCCTTGTTGAGCCGGGGCCGGGTGTCGCGCTCGTTCAGCCAGGCGAGGCTGAACAAGATCAGGCCGCCGATCAGGGTGAGCAGGCCGATGGCCGGGTGCAGCAGGAAACAGCAGATCAGGTAGATCGGCGTCCACGGCGCATCGAACAGCGCCAGCATGCCCTGGCCGCCGATGGCCCCGCGGACGTTATCGAACTCGCGCAGGGCCTGGGTGTTGGGCGACTTGGCCTGCAGGTCCATGACCCGCGCCAGCACCTTGCCGGACAACATCCGGTCGAGTCTCAGCCCCGCCCGCAGCATCAGCCGGCCGCGCAGCCAGTCCAGCCCCGCCAGCGCCGCCAGGGCGAAGACCGCAACGACGGTGATCAGCACCAGCGTCGTCAGCCCGCCCGTCGGCACGACGCGGTCGTAGACCTGCATCATGTACAGCGTCGGCGTCAGATAGAGCAGGTTCACCAGCGCCGAGAACACGGCCGCCCAGACGAAATGCGTCCGGCAGGCCTTCAGCGCCTCCGCCAGAGGCTCCGTGCCCGGTTTGCTGGGAAGCAGGTTTTTCAACACGGAGCGGGAGTTCCCTGACGCTTTGGGCGGCCACTCTAACCGCTTGGCGCGGCTACAGATAGACGATGGATATTGGGCCACAACCGGACAGGTCCATCCGGACGGAACGCTCGCGTGCAAGCCTCGATCCACGGGCGTCACGCCTCGCCCTTGACTCGGCCATATAGTATGTACCATACACTGTATGTCACACACTATGTGACGACGGGTGAGCAGATGGTCGTCGATCCGGAACTGTTCGAATCCATGCGTCTGGAGCTGCGGCGGGGGTCGCTTGTGCTGGCCGTCCTCGCCCGGCTTCGGGAGGAGCGCTACGGCTATACCCTGCGGCAGGCGCTGGCCTCCGACGGGCTCGAGATGGAGGAGAGCACCCTCTACCCGCTGCTGCGCCGGCTCGAGAGCCAGGGCCTGCTGACCAGCGAATGGCGCGAGGAGGAGAAGCGCAGGAAGCGCTTCTACCGGCTGTCGCCCATGGGCGAGGCGATGCTGTCGGCGCTGACCGACGAATGGCGGGGGATTTCGGCCTCGCTCGACAAGATTCTCTGAAACCGGGGGTGGGAGAAACCGCCATGGACCTGATCGACCGCTATTTGAACGCCGTCGCCGCCCAGCTGCCGCAGGACGAGCGCGCCGACATCGTCGCCGAACTGCGCGACCTGATCCTGAGCCGGTTCGAGGCGCGGGAGGAGGAGCTGGGCCGTCCTCTCACCGAGGACGAGCAGGAGGCCATCCTGCACGAGATCGGCCATCCGCTGGTCGTAGCGGCCCGCTATCGCAAAGGGCCGGACTCGCTCGTGGGGCCCGAGCTGTTCCCCTACTGGCTGTTCGCGGTGAAGGCGGGTCTGCTGCTGATGCTGGTGGTGCAGGCGGTGGTGCTGTTCATCAATCTGATCAGCGGCCCGGCCAACGCCGGCCAGTCGATCGCCCAGGCCTTCCACGGCTTCTTCGGCACGGGGCTGGCGCTGATCGGCGCGGCGACCCTCGCGGCGGCGATCTTCGAACACTACGGCGTGCGGCCGAAATGGCTGACCCACTGGCGGGTCAAGGATCTCGGCGCCTTCGAACTGGCCGACCCGGCGGCGTGGGGCGCCTCGGTGGGTACGTCGCCGCGGGTGAAACTGTGGGCGCCGAAGGTCGAGGTGAAGGCCTGGCCGGGCGGAGAATACCTGTTCTCGTTCCTCGCCACCGGACTGTTCGTGCTGTGGTGGGTCGGCGTCCTGCATTTCCCCGGCCTAGTGCACATCGAACTGAGGGGCATGGACGCGACGGTGTCGGGCGGGCCCATCTGGACCACGCTCTTCGGCGCCATCCTGTTCTACGCGGTGGCCCAGATGGCCATCGATCTGGCCAGCCTGGCCCGGCCGTACGCGGTGCGGATGCGCGCCGCGGCCCAGGTCGTCATCGCCGGCGCCGGCCTGTGGCTGACCTGGACCATCTTCGAGGCGGGCCACTGGTTCACCCTGACGCGCGACGGCGAGACGGCCCGGATCGCCGGCGACTGGTCCCTGCTCGATTTCGACCGGCTGCGCGCGATGGGCGACGGGGCGCGGGACCTGGCCGGCGTCGCCGGCAGCCTGTCGCTGGTCATGACCTGGGTGCTGGCGATCGTCGCCATCAGCCTGGTGTTCAAGATCGCCGCCAACCTTTGGCGGCTCGTCCAGCCAGAGGCGCGCCCGGCCGGTTGACCACGGCCGTGTCCGAAAACCGCGAGACTCCGGCGGCGGGAACGCCCATCTTGCGGCCATGGAAAACGCCCGCGAACTCGATCAGGAGGCCTGTTACCGCGCTGTGCTGACGCGGGACGCCCGGTTCGACGGCCGCTTCTTTGGCTGCGTCAAGACCACGGGCATCTACTGCCGGCCGGTCTGCCCGGCGCGGACGCCGAAGCGGGAGAACATGGTGTTCGTCGTTTCGGCGGCGGCGGCCGAGGAGGCGGGCTTCCGCGCCTGCTTGCGCTGCCGGCCGGAGACGGCGCCGGACATGGGCGCGTGGCGCGGCACCTCCAACACGGTCAGCCGGGCCTTGGCCCTGATCGAGGCCGGGGCACTGGACGAGGGCGACGTCGACGCCCTGGCCGGACGGCTGGGGGTGGGGGAGCGGCATCTGCGCCGCCTGTTCCGCCAGCATCTGGGCGCGGCCCCGGTCAGCGTCGCCCAGACGCGCCGCGTGCTGCTGGCCAAGGCCCTGATCCACCAGACCGACCTGTCGATGGCCCAAGTCGCGTTGGCCTCGGGCTTCGGCAGCGTGCGGCGGTTCAACGAGACCTTCCAGGCGCTGTACGAGCGTCCGCCCTCGGCGCTGCGTCGGCGCGGCGAGAAGGTTCACGAGGGCGGGGTGCGCCTCAGCCTGCCCTACCGACCGCCCTACGATTGGGATGCGATGTTCGCGGCGCTGGCCGTGCGGGGCGACGCGGTGGACGGCCGCAAATGGGCGCGGCTGCTGACCCGGCCCCGCGACGGGGCCGAGGGTTCCGTCACCGTCGAGCCCGCCGAGGCCGGGCGGGTCGCGGTCTGCGTCGAGATCGACGACCTGAAGGCGCTTCCCGGCGTGCTGGCGCGGGTGCGGCGCGTGTTCGACCTGTCGGCCGACCCGGAGGCTATCGGCCGCGACCTGGCGGCGGACCCGGCGCTGAAGCGGCTGGTCGCAGGACGGCCGGGCCTGCGATTGCCCGGCGCATGGGTCGACGAGGGCGCGGGGCCGGCCAACGACCGACTGGACGATGAGACGCTCGCCGCGCGCGCCGAAAGCTGGCGGCCGTGGCGGGCCTATGGTGCGCTGCACCTTGCGATGGCCGGGGTCACGGCCGCGGACCTGATGGAGACGACCGATGCGAAACACGCCGCCTGAAACCCTGACCCTCGATCACGTGGCGACGCCGGTCGGAGAGGTCCTGCTGGTGACCGACGCAGAGGGCGCCGTGCGGGCGCTCGACTTCGCCGACTACGAGGCGCGGATGATGCGGCTGCTGGGCCGCCACAGCCCCGGCTCCAGCCTGACGCCCGGGCGTGCGCCGGAGACCGTTCGCCGGGCGGTCGAGGCCTATTTCTCGGGTAACGTCCGGGCCCTCGACGGGCTGACGGTGAAGACCGGCGGCACGGAATTCCAGCGCACGGTCTGGGCGGCCCTGCGCGCCATTCCGCCGGGGGAAACGCGCAGCTATGGCCAGCTGGCGGCGGCGATCGGCTCGCCGAGAGCGGTGCGGGCGGCCGGACTTGCCAACGGGCAGAACCCGGTGGCCGTGATCGTGCCGTGTCACCGCGTGATCGGCGCCAACGGCACGCTGACGGGCTACGCCGGCGGTCTCGAGCGCAAGCGCTGGCTGCTGAATCACGAGGGGGCGGCGGTGGCCTGAGATCCTTCCCGTTGCGCGAGACGGGAGGGCGCCACCCCTTGCATTCCCTGTCCGGCGCCCTAGATTAGTCCTGCTTATGCTGAAAGTGAGCATAAGTCGGCGGCGGACCTTCGAGGCCACCGCCGTTCTTCGGACCCATGATTTGCTCAGTTCGAGCAAAAGGGGATGGAAATGGCCGACGGGGCGTTCGGGCTGAGCAAGGAACTGGAACTGGCCACTGCGCCGGTCTGGGCCAAGGTCCGCGATCATGTGACACCGCTGGAATGGCCGGCGCAGGCGGCGCTGATCCATGAGATCAACCGGCTGAAGCGCGAGCGCGACGCGGTGATCCTGGCGCACAACTACATGACGCCCGAAATCTTCCACGGGGTCGGCGACTATGTCGGCGACAGCCTCGGCCTGGCCAAGGAAGCGGCGAAGTCGAAGGCGAAGGTCATTGTCCAGGCCGGCGTGCATTTCATGGCCGAGACCTCGAAAATCCTGTCGCCCGAGAAGACGGTGCTGATCCCCGACCTGCGCGCCGGCTGCTCGCTTGCGGCGTCAATCACGGGCGCTGATGTCCGCCTGATCAAGCAGCGCTATCCGGGCCTGCCGGTGGTCACCTACGTCAACACCACCGCGGACGTGAAGGCCGAGACCGACATCTGCTGCACCAGCGCCAACGCCGTGCAGGTGGTGGAATGGGCGGCCCGGGAATGGGGCGTCGACCGGGTCATTCTGATCCCCGACGAATACCTGGCCCGCAACGTCGCGGCCCAGACGACGGTCGGCATCATCGCCTGGAAGGGCCGCTGCGAGGTGCACGAGCGCTTCACGGCGCAGGACATCGCCGACATGCGCGCGGCCTATCCGGGCGCCGAAATCCTCGCCCACCCGGAATGCCCGGAGGATGTGCTGGCGGCGTCGGACTTCGCCGGCTCGACGGCGGCGATGATCGACCACGTCACGGCTCGCAAGCCGAAACAGGTGGTGATGATCACCGAATGCTCCATGGCCTCGAACGTGGCCGGCGACGTGCCCGGGGTGCAGTTCATCGGGCCGTGCAACCTGTGCCCGCACATGAAGCGGATTACGCTGGAGAACATCCGCGACTGCCTGGTCCACATGCAGTTCGAGGTGACGGTGCCGGATGACATGGCCGAGCGCGCCCGACTCGCGGTTCAACGCATGATCGATCTGCCGCCCCCGGCGACCCCGGCGCGATACGATCTCGTAAAGGCGCGCCATCATGTGGCGGTGGAGTTGATCTGAGTGACTTGGGTAACGCGTACGCCGGTCGGTTTCCTGATCGTGATCTGGAAATCGAAGCGCCGGTGGTTGGGGTTTCAATGGGGCGGCGACATCCGCCGCGTGTATGAGGTGATGCTGCGGCGGGGCACACCGCGCAGCGAGATCGCCGCCGCCCTGGTCAGGGCCGCGCCAGCGGAAGCCAGGGCGCACAAACTGGACTGAGATCGATGCACTACGTTCCGCCTGTCCGCGCCGTCGCCACCGTCGATCGCAAGACGCTGCGGCTTCTCGCCGTCCTGGCCTTGTGGCTCAGGTCGGACAAGGCCACCTCACGGGCATGACCGAGACCAATGCCCCCCGTCCGCCTGGCCCTTGGGATCCGCGGCCTGAAGACGTCGCTCGGGATCGGGTGGTCGTCGAGCCGGCCCGTGCGGTCGAGCCGCCGCTCGACAAGGGGCAGTCCCCGCTGTGGGCGGTGGTCTCCACCCTGCTGCTCGGGGGCCTGATCTGGTACGTCACCGGCAGCCTGATCATGGCCGGCGCCCTGATCTGGGGCCTGTTCGTCCACGAATACGGGCATGTCCTGGCCATGAACCGCCTCGGCATGGGCCCTGCCCGGATCTACATCATCCCCTTCCTCGGCGGCGTGGCCAAGAGCCAGCGCCTGCCCCAGAGCGAATGGCACGGCGTGCTGGTGTCGCTGGCCGGCCCGGCCTTCGGGCTGCTGGCCGCCATCCCGTTCTTCGCCCTTTTCATCGGCACGGGGCAGGGGACATGGCTGCTCGGCTCCGCGGTCATCGCGGCCCTGAACCTGATCAACCTCGCGCCCGCGCCCCCGCTGGACGGCTCCAAGGCGCTCGGGCCGGTGTTGGCCCGCATCCACCCCATGCTTGAGCGGCTGGCGATGTTCGCCGTCGGAGCGCTGATCGTCTGGTGGGGCTTCGTGACCGGGCGATGGATTCTCGCCGCCTTCCTCGCCATCGCCCTGATCGGTCACCTCAAGCGCGGGACGTGGCGGCCGGACGGCCGGCGGCTGACTGTCCGCGAATCCGTATTCAGCGTTGGGCTTTTCCTTGTCACGACGGCGGCCTGCGCGGCGGTCGGCCTGGCGTCGCTGATGCCGATCGCCGAGGGGTCGCTGCCGCTGGCCCTGGACATCGGCGGCCGTTATCTGGGCGTCGGCCAGTGAACCGGATCGAGCATGACGGGCCGCTGATCGTCGGCGGCGGACTCGCCGGGCTTTCGGCGGCGCTTGCGGCCGGGCCGCGCAAGGTGCTGGTCATCACGCCGGCCCCCCTGTTGCAGGCCTGCTCCTCCGCCTGGGCGCAGGGCGGCGTGGCGGCGGCCCTGTCGGAGGGCGACGAACCCGCGCTCCACGCCGCCGACACGGTCGCGGCCGGCGCGGGCCTGGTCGAAGCCGAGGCGACGCGGCTGCTGACCGCCGACGGCCGTGCCACTGTGGAGTGGCTGGATTCCCTGGGCGCCCCGTTCGATCGCGACGCGGCGGGAGACTTCGCCGTCAGCCTTGAAGCCGCGCATTCGCGGGCGCGGGTGGCGCGGGTTGGCGGCGACGGCGCGGGCCGGGCCATCCTGTCCGCGCTGGTGGCGGCCGCCCGTGCCGCGCCGCATGTCGAAATCTGGGAGGACGGGCGGCTGCGTGGCCTGCTCCAGGACGATTGCGGCCGGGTCCGGGGCGCCCTGATTGAACGCGGTGATCGTCTGGTCGAGGTTCTCGCCCCGGCGGTGGTGCTGGCGACCGGCGGCGCAGGCGGCCTCTTTGCGGAGACCACGACGCCCGCCGCCCTGCTCGGCGAGGGAATGGCGCTGGCGTATCAGGCGGGCGCGGAAATACTCGACCCGGAATTCATCCAGTTCCATCCCACCGCCATCGACGTCGGCCTCGACCCCATGCCCCTGGCCACCGAGGCGCTGCGGGGCGAGGGGGCCCGGCTGATCGACGGCGAGGGCCGCTTTCTGCTCGGCGCGGCGGACGACGCCGACCTGCAGTCGCGCGACGTGGTGGCCCGGGCGGTTCATGCCGCGCGGGCGGATGGCCGGGGCGCCTACCTCGATGCCCGAACCGCCGTCGGCGCGGTTTTCCCCTACGAGTTTCCGGCGGTGTTCGCGGCGTGCATGCGGGCCGGGCTGGACCCGCGCGAGACGCCGATCCCCATCGCCGCGGCCGCTCACTACCACATGGGCGGGATCGCCGCCGGGCCCGACGGCCGCACCACGCTGGAAGGGTTGTTCGCCGTCGGCGAATGCGCCGCCACCGGCGTCCACGGGGCCAACCGGCTCGCCTCCAACTCCCTGCTCGAGGCCGCCGCCTTCGGACGCCGCACCGGCCGTGCGGCCGCCAGGGCGCAGGCGCCCGCCGGAAGAGTTCACCCGGCGCCCGCTTCGGTCGATCTGTCGGCGGCCGACCTGGCGCTCCTGCGGCGGACCATGAGCGCCGGGGCCGGCGTGGTGCGCGACGCCGCCGGCCTGAAACGCGCCCTGACCGTGCTGGATCGGCTGGACGCCCGCGCGCCGGATGCGTCGCCGCTGGTCACCGCCCGCCTGATCGTCGAGGCCGCCCTGGCGCGGCGCGAGAGCCGGGGCGGCCACTATCGCTCTGATTTCCCGGCCGCCGCCGCGCAGGCCGAGCACACGCGCCTTCGGGCCGCGACCCCGGTCCTGGCCGAATGAGCGGAGAGCGAATGATCCGGCGACTTCCCGACCTGCTGATCGAGCCGGTCGTCCGCATGGCCCTTGCGGAGGACCTCGGCCGGGCCGGCGATCTCACCGCCCAGGCCTGCATTCCCGAGGGCTCGCGAATGCGAGCCGTATTCGCCGCCCGCAAGCCGGGCGTGCTGGCGGGCGTCGACTGCGTCCGCCTCGCCCTGCTGGCGATGGATTCCGGAGCGACCGTCGCCGCGCGGTTGGGCGACGGCGACGCCTTCGAGGCCGACGCCGTTCTGGTCGAGGCCGAGGCGGACGCCCGCGCCTTCCTCGCCGCCGAGCGCACGGCGCTGAACCTGTTGGGCCGCCTGTGCGGCGTCGCCACCCTGACCCGCGCCTATGTGGACGCCGTCGCCGGCACGGGCGCGCGCATCGCCGACACCCGCAAGACCACGCCCGGCCTGCGAGCTCTGGAGAAGCACGCGGTGGTCTGCGGCGGCGGCGTAAATCACCGCTTCGGACTGGATGACGCCATCCTGATCAAGGACAACCACGTGGCCGTCTGCGGCGGGGTGGCCGAAGCGATCCGTCGCGCCCGCGCCGCGGCGGGTCACCTGGTCAGGATCGAAATCGAGGTCGACGGACTGGACCAGCTGGATGAGGCCCTCGCCGAGCGGCCGGACGTCGTCATGCTCGACAATTTCACGCCGGACATGCTGCGCGAGGCGGTGGCCAAGGCCGCGGGCTCGTCCTTCGGACGCCCCGTGCTCGAGGCCTCCGGCGGCGTCAGTCTGGAGACCGTGAGGGGTATCGCCAAGACCGGCGTGGACGTCATCTCGGTCGGCGCCCTGACCCATTCGGCGCCGTCACTGGATATCGGTCTCGACGCGTTATGAAAGCGCGGCCGTAAGGAACAGCCGCCGCCGGGTCTCGTTTCCTGAACACGCAGTTCAAGGAGCGAACCATGACCAAGGCCCCGAAAATTCCGAAGGAACAACGGAGCTTCGCCGGCGACAAGGCGGAGGTCTCGGGCGGCAAGGCCGATCGCCGGGACATGCGCACGGACGTGCGCGATGGCCAGCCGGGCGACGCCGGGATCAATACCGCCGAGCAGGGCCGGTTCGGCGACATCAAGCAGAATACGACCCATCAGGGCTACCAGCAGGACCGCTGACATGGCGCGGGATGGTGACTCAGCGGGAATGGAAACCGGCCGCCGCGAACCGGCCGCCGACGCTCGTGAACACGCGCCCGAGCCCTTGGTTTTCGGCCCCTTGCACGGCCGCTTGCTGAATCAGTGGAAGGTGGAGGAACGACGCGGATGAGCAACAACCAGCACACACCGGAACCCGTCGACGAGAAGCGCTGGGGCGGTCCCGGCTCCAGCCATCAGAACGCCAAACAGGAGCCGCCGGCGTTCGACGACCCGCGCGAAGGCGGGCCCACCAACCCTCGCAACAGCAAGGTTTCCGGCGGCGGCGGCGAACGGGATCTGAAGCACAGCCACGACGACGCGCACCGCTCGTCGAAGGGCGACCGGGACGCCTGAGATCAGGCCGTAGGGACGGTGGCCGCGGCGGGCGCGGAGGCGCTATCGACCGCGGGGGCCGTGACCTGGGCAGCCGGGACCGACGTGGTCGTCGGGGCCGAGGCCGGAACAGCGGCGCGTTCGCCCGACGCGCGTTCGCCCGGCGCCGGCGTGGCGCGGCCTTCCTGGGCCAGCAGCAGGTTGTAGGCGATGGCGCCGGCGTCGCGGACCGTGCTGGTCGGGTCGAGGCTGGCCTGGATCAGGCGCGGCCCATCCGCGTCGGTGGAGGGCCGGGCGGCGTAGGAGAAGGCGGCCCCGGAGCCGGAGCGCCCGCCGAAGCGGTAGAACAGGTGATCGCCGACCTGGCTGACCCGCACCAGCGAGTTGCGCCACTGCGGTGAAACGCCGGTGGTGTGGAAATGGGTGGCGTTGCCGACGCGGGCGTAGACGCTGCCAGACAGGGCGCTGGAGGCGATGTCGCGGGCCCGGTTCCAGGCGGCGCGATTGACGCGGCCGCGCATCGAACCGTCGCAGGTGAAGCTGAACTGGCAGCCGGTCCGGCGCCCGGCGCCCTGGAACACCACGCTGCAGACGCTCTTGGGGAAGGCGGGGTGGCGGACCCGGTTGAGGACCACCTGGGCCACGGCCTTCATGCCGTCGCGCCCCTCGCCGCGGGCTTCGTAATAGACCGCCTGGGTCAGGCATTCGAGGTCGCGCGAGGCGTCCAAGGCGCCGCCGAGCCGGAACGGCTGGGCCGCGACGGGCCCCGTGAGGCTGACATGGCGCAGGCCGCTGGCCGGAGACTGGCCGCGCAGCTGTTCGAGCCGGGCGGTCAGCAGCTCCGCCTGCCGGTCGCGCTGGGCCGAACCCGCGACGGTGTAGGGGTCGTGCCGCCGGGCGATGGCCAGGGCGCTTTCGTCCAGACCGCCCGCGGCGGCGGCCAGCGCCTCTTCGGTGAAACCCGCGGCCGTGGCGCTTTCGATCCGCTCGGCCTGGGTCCGCACCGTTGTCGCCTTCGCCACGGCGCCGCCCAGATAGGCGCAGCCGACAGCCAGTCCCACCATTGCGCCGAACGTCGCCGCCGCCGCGCCGGGCCGGATGCGGGCCTTGCGTTCGGCAGGGGAGGTCGCACGCGAATGCGAGGCGGTGGGCAAAGGCTCAATCCTGTTCAGCAGGGCGCAGCGCCGCCCCCGGGTAGTCTCGCGGCGGGGGCGACGCGTCGGTCGCGGCCCGGCTGCGGTAGATCGACGGTCGGCGAATGGGCCAGTCGTCGGGACGCGCCTTAAGCCAGCCGTTTATGGCGGCAATGTGGTTGATTCGCAAGATTGGCGTGCGGCGCAACATAGCGGACACCGTCATGGGTATCCGATGGTTAACCACGGAAAACGTTCTGAAAGTCTTCCGAGTGCCGTGACCGAATACTGTAATCAACCACTACCGCGCACCCGTGACGGGAATGTGGGAAACTGTGGATGATTTAAGCCGCGCCGCACTATTGTCTTCGCAGCGGCCGGCCCGACCTCGCTTGCTTGCGGGCCTCGCGCCGGAACACCTTGGCCATGGTCGCGTTCTGGCTGGACAGAACAGGAGCCCGCCATGAAGAGAACCGCCCTGATACTCGCCTCGGCCTTGAGCGTCGCCGGGCTCGCCGCCTGCGGCCATACCATCGAACAGAAGGCCGCCACCGGCGCCGTCGCCGGGGCCGTTGTCGCCGGCCCGCTGGGCGCGGCCGTGGGCGGGGCCGCGGGCGCGGCGGTCGGCCAGGCCGAGAAGCCGAACTGACACAGCATCGTCGTCGAATCGGGGGCGGAGGCCGGTTCTCCGCCTCGCAACCTTGATTTCCGCCCCCATATGGGCTTAGCCCACCCGGCGTTGGCTGAGCGCCGCTCGCCCGCATCGTTCGCGCCACCCGACAAACAATCAAGGACATCGACGACCGCTCGCATGAGAGATCTGAAACAAACCGGCTTCACCGACCGCCTCACCGCCCAGCAGGAAGCCAAGAAGGCCCTGCTCGCCCGCTTCAAGCCGAAGCCCGCCGCGCCCGACCCCGAGTTCGACAAGCTTCAGGCGAAGCGCGCCGCCGAGAAGGAGGCCCTGCGCCAGCAGCGCGAACTGGAGAAGGCCGAGATCCGCCGTCAGAAGGCCGAGGCCGAAGCGGCACGTCTGGCCGCGGAACGAGAGGCCCAGGAAGCCATCGAGGCCGAGAAGCGCGCCGCCCGCAAGGAGCGCAAACAACTGACCAAGGAAGAGCAGAAGGCCGCCCGCGACGCCCGCTACGCCGCCCGCAAGGCGCGCCAGCGCTAATCCCCCCCCTTCCGTCGATCGTCAGGACCGTCCGGTTTCGCCGGACGGACTTTTCATTCGGGGTCGGCGGCGGACAGCGCGCCCAGCACGACCGCCAATTGCTGCCCGGAATAGGGCTTCCTGACGAATGGCCAGGGCGCGTCCGCCAAGGCCGCGTCGACGTCCTCGCCCGCATAGCCCGAGGTCAGCACGATCCGCATGTCGGGCCATGCCCGGGCGCTTTGGCGAGCCAGTTCGATGCCGGTCATGCCGCCGGGCATCACCACGTCGGTCAGCATGATGTCGAACCGCTCCTCGCCGAGCAGCTCCAGCGCCTGCGGCCCGCTGTCGGCGGCGCGGACTTCGAGTCCCAGGCCCTCCAGCAGTTCCTGCGCCACCGCGGCGACGCCGGGATCATCCTCGACCAGCAGCAACCGGCGCCCCGCTGTCATCGCGCCGATCTCCGCGGGGGGCGTGACAGGCTCGGCCGTCTCCGCGGTCGCCAGCGGCGGCAGATACAGGCGCACCTCGGTGCCGCGCCCGACTTTCGACGTCACCCGCACGCTGCCGCCGCTCTGCCGCGCGAAGCCATAGACCTGGCTCAGGCCCAGCCCGGTGCCCTTGCCGACCGGCTTGGTGGTGAAGAACGGCTCGAACACCCGTTCGATCACCTCCGGCGACATGCCCGACCCATTGTCCGAGACGGTGACGCAGACATAGTCGCCGGGGGGCAGTTCAGCGATGTCGCCGGCCTCGACCGGGCAGCTCATGGTCTGGATGGAGACCTTGCCGCGATCGCCCAGCGCGTCGCGGGCGTTGACCACGAGGTTCAGCAGCGCGGCCTCGAACTGGGCCGGATCGACGCTGACCCGGGCCCCGCCGCGCCGCAGCTTCAGCCTGAAGTCGATGGCCTCGCCCACCGCCCGCCTGAGCAGCGGCTCGCTTTCGCGGATCAGGCCGTTCAGGTCGGTCGGCTCGGGCCTCAGCGCCTGCCGCCGCGAGAAGGCCAGCAGCTGGTGGGTCAGGCGCTCGCCGCGCCGGGCGGCGGACAGCGCAGCCTCGCCCAGCTTCTTCTGACGCGCGGCGTCCTCGGGCGCCCTCAGCATCATGTCGAGGGCGCCGATGACCACGGTCAGCAGATTGTTGAAGTCGTGGGCCACGCCGCCGGTCAGGCGACCGACCGCCTCCATTCGCTGGGCATGCATCAGGTCGGCTTCGGCCTTGGCCTTTTCCGCCAGCGCTTCGCCGACGCGCTCCTCGAGCAGTTCGTTGATCCGCTTCAGGTCGTCCTCGGCCCGCTTGGCCTCGGTGACGTCGATATTGGCTCCGACATAGCCCTGGAACTGGCCGGCCCCGTCGAAGCGCGCCACGCCCTCGCAGCGCAGCCAGCGCACGCCGAGCATCGGATGGTTGACCCGCGCCAGCGCCTCGAACCGGTCGCGGCCGACCAGGGCCCTGCGGAAGGCGGACACGAAGCCCTCAAGGTCTGCGGGTTCGGCCAGACGCCGCCAGCCGTCATCGATGGCGTCCTCAGACTCGACCCCGAAGAACGTCTTGTAGCGCCTGTTGGCGAAGACCATCCGGCCCTCGTCGTCGCTCATCCAGATCAGGGCGGGGGCGCTGTCGGCGACGGTCCGGAAGCGGGTTTCGGATTCCTGCAGTCGCGCCTGGGCCTCGCGGATGTCGGTGACGTCGAACGCCACGCCCACGAAGCCGACCACTTCATCGCTGGCGCCGAACCGCGGCCGGGAGAACGACTTCAGCCAGCGGTACTCACCGTCGTGGCGGCGATATCGCGCCTCCATCGAGAAGGGCTGGCCCGTCGCCTCGCCGAGCAGCGACTCCTCGAGAACGCCCGGCTGGTCGTCCGGGTGGACGATGGAGCGCCAGTCCAGCAGACGCGCCTCCTCATACGTTCCTCCGTGATAGGCGACATAGGCCTGGTTCACGAAGGCGCGGGTTCCGTCCTGCTGGGTCACCCAGATCAGCACCGGCGCCGTATCGGCGATGGCCCGGAAGCGCTGCTCGCTCTCGCGGACCTCCGCCTCGGCCCGGGTCCGCTCGATTTCGGTCCAGGTTCGCCCCGCGACTTCCTGGAGCAGCTCCAGCTCGTCGTCCGTCCACTCGCGGACCCGGGAATCGTGGACGTAGAGGAAGGCCCGCAGCCGACCGGCCCGGATCAGGGGGACCCGCATCAACGACCGGGTCTGCAGACGCTCGAAGAGCTCAAGCGCCGGTTGGGTCCGGGCGTCTTCCCGAACGTCGGGGATACGCACGGCGTGTCCCGCGGCCAGATCCGAAATCAACCCCGCCCCAAACTCCTCGAGCGAAAACTCGCCGTGCGCGCTGACCACGTCCGCGGTCCAGTCGCGGCTCATCGACACGGTCTGGCGTTCCTGGTCGACCTCTCCGTATCCGACGCGCTGCACCTGCAGTTCGCTGCCGAGGGCCCGTTCGACCTCCGTCATGATGTCGTCGGGCGACGTCAGGTCGCGCAAGGCGTCGGTCAGCGCCAGCAGGAAGGTCTGACGGCGCTCCTGGCGCCCGATCAGGTCGATCGCCTCGCGCGTGTCGGTGATGTCGAACGCCATCCCGACATAGCCCCGAAAGGTTCCGTCCCCGTCGAACCGGGGATTCACGGCGACCCGCATCCAGCGCCAGGCGCCGTCGGCGCGCTGGAACCGCGCCTCGAATCCGTAGGGCCGGTGTTTTGCCCGATGCCGCTCCTGGGCCGAATTGACTTGGGCCAGATCGTCGGGATGAATCGCTTCGCGCCAGACATGGCCGAGTATCTCGTTTGCCGGCCGCCCGTAGAAGCCGACGAGGGCGGCGTTGACGAACTCGACCTCCCCTTCGACGTTGGTCATCCAGACCGGGGAGGGCGCCGTATCGGCCATCAGACGGAACCGGGTCTCGCTTTCCCGCAGCGCGGCCTCGGCGGCTTTCGCGCCGGAGATGTCGACCACCACGGCGATGAAGCCGTCGACCTCGCCCGTCGGTCCGGTCAGGGCGCGTACGCTGATGACCACCCAGACCGTCGAGCCGTCCGGGCGCAGGTAGCGCTTCTCCAGCTGGGAGCCCCCCGCGTTCAGCGCCTCATCCAGGGCGCGTCGCGTCAGTTCGACGTCGTCGGGGTGGCTCACCGCCTCGGTGCTCAGTCCCACGACGTTTTCGTGCGGCACGCCGAGGATTTCGGCGTACCGCGCATTGGCGCTCAGAATCGTCCCGTCCAGTCCGACGCGCGCGATGCCGGCCGAGGCCTGATCGACCATGGCCTGCAACTGGGCTTCCCGCTCGCGCAGGGCTGTCTCGGCGGCGCGCCCGTCGGTCACATCGATGTTGACGCCGATCATCCCCTGGAAGCGGCCGGCGGCGTCAATCCGCGGTCGCCCTTCGGTGCGGAGCAGCCGCCAGACTCCGTCGGCGCGTTTGAAGCGGGCTTCGACCTCGAACGGCTCGACCTGATCGGCGGCCGACCGGATGACGGACGCAACGCGGGCCCGGTCGTCCTTGTGCAGGAAGGTGGCGAAGTCGACGACGCCCGCCGACTCCTTCACCCCCCAGAAGCGGCGGAGCGGCTCATTCAGATGAACGCAGCGTCCGGCCTCGTCGCTCATCCACAGCATGATCGGCGCCTGCTCGCTGATCAGGTGCAGTCGGTGTTCGCTCTCGCTGATCCGTTCGGTCGACAGACGCAGCGCGTCGATCGAGGCGTCCAGCCGCCCGAGGACCTTGCGCAAAGAGGCCGCGACGACCGTCGTGAACAGCCCCACGATGATGAAGTTCGTGGTGGCGATAATGCCCAGCCGGCTGTCGATTCCGGCGCCGGTGGCGTGCATGCCGACTACCAGCCAGCCGCCGAAGAGGCAGGCGAACACCGCCGCGATTCCTGCGAGTCGTCCCGCCGCCAGGGCCGCCAAGATGACGGCGGGCAGCAGGATCATGAATCCGGTGATGTCGCCGTAGAAGACGGACAGGGCTTTGCGGACCAGCAGCATGAGGGCAGCGCAGCCAACGCCGATCAGCAGCGAGACCCACCACGGGCGTGGCCCGACGCGCGCGAGGCGCGTCACGCCCGCGTCGACATCCAACAACCGCCGAAACACCCCGACCCCGCCCAATTCATCCCCCGCTCGCGCGCACGCGACTTCTCGCAACGTATTGGCGCGCTTTGCGTTCCGGCAAGCGCGGCGTTTGGGATGGGTCGGTCGTCGAGCTTGCAGGGGCCGCCGGCGTGCCTACGTCCAGAGCTGATCCCAGCAATGCAGGAGCTCGCATGACCGCGACCATCGACACCGGCCTTTCGAAGACGGAGCGCACCGATGTTGCGCAGGAACTGACCAAGGTTCTGGCCGACAGTTTCGCGGTCTATCTGAAGACCCACGGCTATCACTGGAACGTGCGGGGTCCGGAGTTCTTCAGCTTCCACAGCCTGCTGGAACAGCAGTATCGCGACATCTGGGGCGCGCTGGACGAGATCGCCGAGCGGATCCGCGCTCTCGGCGTCCTCGCCCCGCAAAGCTTCTCCGGCTTCGGCAACCTGACGTCGATCAAGGACGGCGATCCTGAGAAGGAAGCCACGGCCATGCTCAAGGAACTGATGCAGGACCACGAGACGCTGATCGCCACGGCCCGCAAGGCGTTCGCCGCCGCCGACGCGGCAGGGGACGAGGCGTCGGCCGACCTGATGACGCAACGCCTGGCGGCCCATGAAAAGTTCGCCTGGATGCTGCGCTCGACCCTCGGCGGACGTTGAGGCTTGACCGAGCGGCGGTTTTCGGCCTGAAAACCGCCTCGCTCTGAGGCTACGGAAAACCTCCGGCCGCCTTGCCGGAGCAGGAGTTGGACTTGGCCGGCATCGACTGGACAAAGATGCGCAAGAGGACGCGCCGGCTTGCCGCCGCCGCGCCCGCCGCCCTGGCGGCCATCGGCGTAGCCATGGCCGCGAGCTCTACCGTCCGCCCCGAGATCGACCGCCGCGCCGAGGCCGTGCGCCGGGTGACGCACGGCGATCTCACCGACAAGGGGCTGGCCGCGATCATGGCGCGCATGACGCCGTCGCAGCTCGCCGTCGCCATCCGCCACGATCCCAACGAGCGCCGGCCCGCCCTGTACGGCCTCACGCCCGGCTGGGAGAACCTGTCGCTGGGCGGCAAGCCGTCCCTCGACTTCGGCGCCTCCGGGCTCGAGGCCCAGCGGCTGAACGCCGCCATGCCGGTGTCCGGCCTGCTGCGGGCGGCCCGACCCTTCGACTTCAAGCCGGCCACTGCCGAAGACCGCCGGCGTGCGGTGCGCTGCCTGACCCAGGCCGTCTATTACGAGGCGGCCCTTGAACCGACCGAAGGCCAGGAAGCGGTGGCCCAGGTTGTGCTCAACCGCGTCCGCGATCCCAACTACGCCAACTCCGTTTGCGGGGTGGTCTATGAGGGGGCGGAGCGGGTCACGGGCTGCCAGTTCAGCTTCACCTGCGACGGCTCGCTGGCTCAGGCTCCGGTGGCCTGGGCCTGGAACCGCGCCGCCCGGGTCGCCGAGCGCGCGCTGGCCGGCCATGTGGCCGCCAAGGTCGGCACGGCCACCCACTATCACGCGGACTACGTCCATCCGTGGTGGGCGCCGACCCTGAATAAGCTGACCCAGATCGGCGCGCACATCTTCTATCGCTGGAAAGGCGTCTACGGCGAACCCGCCGCCTTCCGCCAGAGCTACTCCGGCCGCGAGCCGCGCATCGACGAGGCCCGCTTCGCCCGGCCCCGCCTGCAGGTCGCTTCCGCGACCGAGGCCGAGGCGGCCCTCGCCGAGGCGGCCGCCAAGGGCGAAGCGGCGACCCGGACCGTCGTCATCGACGGCCAGACCCGCACGGTCGGCGTCGTCTCGCTCGGCGGCCGGCAACAGCCGACCCGCGACCAGATCGCCGAGATCAACCAGCGCCTGGCGGCTTTCGAGGCTCCCGCCCGGCCCGCGCCTGCCGCCCCGCCGCCGGGCGTGACGGTCATGGACGTGGAGGAAGTGGGCCGTCCCGGCTCCTGACTCCGATCTGTTGCAACGCTTCCGGGGGCTCGCGCATTGATGCTGTCCCCGAGTGCGACGACGCGCCCTGTTGAGGCTCCGTGACCCAATCCGATCCGACCGGCGCCGAGACCGTCGAACGCAAACTGGCCCTGACCGTGCAGGCGCTCGCCGAGAGCGAGGCCAAATTCCGCGCCATCGCGGATTCCATGCCGCAGATGGTGTGGTCCACCCGGCCTGACGGCTTCCACGACTACTACAACGCCCGCTGGTACGAGTTCACCGGCGTGCCCCAGGGCTCAACCGACGGCGAAGGCTGGAACGGCATGTTCCACCCCGACGATCAGGAGCGGGCCTGGGCCGCATGGCGCCAGTGCCTCGAGACCGGCGAGCCCTATGAGATCGAATACCGCCTGCGCCGGCATGACGGCGTCTATCGTTGGACGCTCGGCCGGGCCCGCCCGATCCGCAACGAGGCGGGCGAGATCACGCGCTGGTTCGGCACCTGCACCGACATCGATGACCTGAAGCGCTCCGACCAGGCCAAGGAGCTGCTCAGCCAGGAGCTCAGCCACCGCATCAAGAACATCTTCGCCGTGGTCTCGGCCCTGATCGCCCTGTCGGCCCGCCAGCACCCCGAGGCGAGGGAGTTCGCCAACGCGGTGCGCACGCGCATCAACGCCTTGGCCCGCGCCCACGAATTCGTCCGCCCGCACACCGAAACGTCGCGGCCGTCCGTCGGCTCGATGACCCTGCACGCCTTCCTCGCGGACCTGTTCAAGGCCTATACCGAGCTGACCGGCGAACCGCGCATCCTGGTGTTCGGTGACGACGCGACCTTCGACGACCAGGCGGCGACATCCGTGGCCCTGCTGTTCCACGAACTGGCCACCAACGCCGCCAAATACGGCGCGCTTTCAGTCGAGGGCGGCCGGGTCACGCTCGATACCCGACGCGCCGGCGACCGCTTCACCCTGACCTGGACCGAGACTGGCGGACCTCGCATCTCCGGTCCGCCGGAACGGACGGGCTTCGGATCGTCGCTGGCCACCCTGTCGGTCGAAGGCCAGCTGGGCGGCAGGCTGGAGCGCACCTGGCGGCCCGACGGCCTGCAGGTCGTCGCCGACCTTCCCGCCACCGCCCTGTCCCGTCGCAGGGCCGCTCAAAACGTCGCATGACGGAACCGACCCTGCACCCGTACGCTCCCTCTGCGTCCCCCCGCGAAGCGGATCCCGCCAAGACCTTACGCTACTGATATGCCTGCCCGAATTCTCATCATCGAAGACGAGGCCCTCGTGGCCATGGAGCTTCGCTTCGTTCTGGAGGATCTCGGCCACGAGGTCGTCGGGAGCGTCGCCGACGCCGCCTCGGCCCGCCAACTCGTCCGCGAGTCCGACGTCGACCTGGCGCTGGTCGACATTCATCTGTCCGACGGCCCGACCGGGGTCGCGCTCGGCCGCGAGCTGGGTCAGGATCTCGGCGTCTCGGTGCTGTTCATGACCGCCAACCCGGGCATGGTCCGCGAGGGCGTCGCCGGCACGATCGGCGTCCTGTCCAAGCCCACCGACGAGCGCGCGGTGCAGACCGCCGTCGACTACGCCCTGCGCCGCCGGCAGGGGCAGCCGGTGCTGTACGCGCCGCCGGAACTGCAGCTGTTCGCATAAAGGTAGGGGCTAGGGGCTAGGGGCTAGCTCTTGGTTGCTCCTACCAGACGGCGATCTTCTCGGCTTCCTTGTGAGAGATCGGGTGGCCCTCGGCCTTGTGGTCCTGTTCGGCCAGGAAGCGGACCGCCTCCAGCGCCGCCATACAGCCCATGCCCGCCGCCGTGACCGCCTGGCGATAGACGTCGTCGGTGACGTCCCCCGCGGCCCAGACGCCTTCGATCGCGGTCGCGGCCGTACCGGGCTTCACGACCAGATAGCCGCCCTGTTTGGTCTCCAGCTGGCCGGCGAACAGCTCCGACGACGGGGCGTGGCCGATGGCGATGAAGACCCCGTCCGCGGCGATCTCGCGGGTCTCGCCGGTCTTGACGTTCTTGAGCCGCGCGCCGGTGACGTTGACGCCGCCGTTCTCGGTGGTCCCCAAGATCTCATCGATGGCCGAGTCCCAGATCACCTCGACCTTGGGGTTCGAGAACAGCCGGTCCTGCAGGATGCGCTCGGCGCGGAACTCGTCGCGGCGGTGCACCACGGTCACCTTCGAAGCGAAATTGGTCAGGAACAGCGCCTCCTCGACGGCGGTGTTGCCGCCGCCGACCACGATCACTTCCTTGCCGCGATAGAAGAAGCCGTCGCAGGTGGCGCAGGCCGAGACGCCGAAGCCCTGGTATTTCGCCTCGCTCTCGATCCCCAGCCATTTCGCCTGGGCCCCCGTCGAGATGATCACCGTCTCGGCCAGCATCTCGGTCCCCGAATCCAGCGTCAGGCGGAACGGCCGCTGCGACAGGTCGGCCTTGACGACGATGTCCTCGACCACCTCGGTGCCGACGTGCTCGGCCTGGGCGCGCATCTGCTCCATCAGCCAGGGGCCCTGGATCACATCCTTGAAGCCGGGATAGTTCTCGACGTCGGTGGTGATGGTCAGTTGGCCGCCCGGCTGCAGGCCGGCGATCACGACCGGGCTCAGCATCGCGCGCGCGGCGTAGATGGCGGCGGTCCAGCCGGCGGGGCCGGATCCGATGATGGCGACGCGGACGGTGCGGGGGGTGCTCATGGCGTCTATTTAGGCGCTGATTCCGGTTCGCGCGATGCTAGGCTGACATCCATTCACAGGAGGACGCCATGAAAGGACGCAGTCATCTGGGCATCGGCATCGCGCTGGGGGTCGGCGTCGGCACCGCCATCGGCATCGCCATGGACAATCTGGCCCTCGGCATCGGCATCGGCATCGGGATCGGCCTCGCTCTGGGCGTGGCCATGGACGAGAAGAGCAAACGACGCGGCGGCGGTTCCGGGGGCGGCCATGCCTCGGACGGCGGCGACCCGGACGGAGGCGACGGGGACTGACCTTCTCCCTCCCCGCCCCGGGGAGGGTGGTCGTCGCGCAGCGCCGACCGGGCGGGGGCGGCCGGTTGCACTTTCGCTTCCAGACGCGCAATCTATAGCTGCGCGGAGAACTGCAGATGCCGGTCGTCGCCAAGGCGCGAGCCATGCGCAAGAGGATGAGCCCTCCGGAAGCTCGCCTCTGGGTAGCGCTCCGACGTCTCCGAGCGCGCGGCTATCACTTCCGTCGCCAGCACCCCATGATGGGCTTCTATCCCGACTTCGTCTGCCTGGACCGGCGGCTCGTCGTCGAGGTCGACGGCGCCGGGCACGATTGGCGTGTTGAACTGGACCGTCGGCGGGACGCGGCGTTCGCGCGCGAGGGGTTCACGACGCTGCGATACGACAACGCTTCGATCCGGGACAATCTGGATGGTGTATTGGCGGGCATCGTGGCTCGGCTCGAAGTCGCCGTCCCCACCCGGCCGCTGCGCGGCCACCCTCCCCGGGGCGGGGAGGGAGAAGGCTGAGCGACTCTCGCTCCCCGCCCCGGGGAGGGTGGTCGGCGCGCAGCGTCGACCGGGTGGGGGCGGCCGCCTAGGCCCGGCTCATCCGCTCCAGCACAATCCGCGCGGCGCGCTCCGTCTCATTGAGCGGCTCGTAGCTCCAGACCTGCAGTTTTCCGTCGAACGGCCGCGCCGCGCCGCGCTCGCGCAGATCGGCGTGCAGCCGTGCGAACTTGCCGGCCGGCTTCAGCGGGACCATCGGCAGGATGTGCACCGGCCTGCCGGTCGAGGCCGCCTCCGCCGCCATGTTGGCGCTGTCTTCTGTGACCAGCACGTGGTCGGCGTCGTGCAGGAAGGCGAAGTAGGGGTTCGCGCCCGCGCCGTCCCAGATCAAGCCGGGCAGGCTGGCCAGCCGGCCGGCCATGGCCTGTTTGGCGGCCTCGGGCGTCCGGCGCGAGAAGGTCAGCATCAGCGAACCGCCCGCCTCGGAGATCGCGGCCGTGATCCGGTCGGCCAGCTCGGCGGCGTGGCTCTCGGGCAGATCAAAGGCCATGGAGCGCCCGCCGATCAGCGCCGCCACCCGCGGGCGGGGCAGGGAGGACAGCTCCGCCTCGAACCCCGCCGCGCCCTCCGCAAGCCGCTGGGGCGTCACCCGGTGGGGCGATCCCGTGATGGAAAGCAGATTGGACCCCGCAACGCTGTCGTGCGCGGGCGCGACGACCAGATCATAGGCATGGGTCTTCCAGCGTGGGTTCTGGGTCTGGACCACGAAGGTGCGGCCGCCCGAGCGCCGCCGCACCGCCGCCGACAGCGGCAGGGTCGCGCGTCCGGTGGCGATCCACAGATCGGGCCAGTCCTCGCCGAGGCCAGGTTCGACCGGGTCGGATGATGGGTCCAGCATCCACCGGGCCTTCAGCGCCGAAGGCAGCTTGTCGAACGCCTTGCGCCAGCGGATGCGCCTGACCTCGATGCGAGACGGAAAAAGGCGCTGGACGGCTTCCGCCAGACCCAGCGCCTGATTTTCGATGCCGGCCCGGCCGTCGGAGACGACCCAGACCGAGAGCGGGGGCCTGTCGGTCCCTACTTCCACTCGACCTTGAGGATTTCATAGGCCTTCACGCCGCCGGGCGTGTTGACCTCGACCACGTCGCCGACCTCCTTGGAGATCATCGAGCGCGCGATCGGCGAGGAGACGGAGATCTTGCCCGCCTTCACGTCGGCCTCGTGCTCGCCGACGATCTGGTAGCGGCCCTCTTCCTCGGTGTCCTCGTCGACCACGGTGACCGTGGCGCCGAATTTCACCTGGTTGCCGCTCAGTTTCGACACGTCGATGACCTGGGCGCGGCTGATCTTGTCCTCGATCTCGGCGATCTGGCCCTCGATCCAGCCCTGTCGTTCCTTGGCGGCGTGATACTCAGCGTTTTCGGACAGATCGCCGTGTTCGCGAGCCTCCGAAATGGCCGCGATGACGCTCGGCCTCTCGACCGACTTCAATTGCTTCAACTGATCGTCGAGGGCGCGATAGCCCTCGGCCGTCATCGGCACTTTTTCCATATGTCGTGAGTTTCTTGGCTAGCCCGACTGACGAACTTACTCGGCACAAAGGTCGCTGGGCGCACGCGACCGGCCCAAGAGGGTAGGGCGCCCTACCCGAAGGTTCAAGGGGCAAGGTGGCTTCGGAAAGACGGGCCTAGGCGACGGGTTTTCGCCGGCGTGCCCGGATCTGCTGGATATCGCCCCATAATTTGACCCTGCGCACGAGACTCCAGGCCAGCCAGGCGACCGCGGCGAGGCCCACGGCCATGAACAGGCTCGAGATCAGGAACACGCCCGCCGCCATGAAGGCGAGCACGAAGGCGACGGCGGCGATCAGAGCCGCGATGACTTGAATGGTTCTCAGGCGCATGGCGGGGTAACGGTTCTGGCGGGCCGGAGTTGCGGCGGCGTCGGCGGTGGAGGCGCGCGCCGCACGGACTGTGGCTTCGGCGCCAGTGGCCGCCGCGGGTCAGGCGTAGCTGTACGGGCCGCCCCGCTCCAGCGCCCTCTGGTACGCCGGACGGGCATGGATACGCTGCAGAAAGGCTCGCAGCCGCGGCTTGTCGCCGCCGTAGCCGACCCGGCTGCCCGCCGCCTCCACCGGGAAGCTCATCATGATGTCGGCGGCCGAGAAGGCGTCGCCGGCGAACCACTCCGACCGCGCCAGCTCGGCCTCCCAGTGTCCGGTGTGCGCCGCCAGCTGCGGATCGATCATCCGCGCGTTCATGCCGCGGGCGATGCCGTTGGCCACGGGCCGGGCCAGCCACGGAACCCGCTTCGGGATCTGGCTGAAGATCAGCTTCAGCAGCAGCGGCGTCATCGCCGACCCCTCGGCGTAGTGCAGCCAATAGGTCAACCGCCGCCCTTCGGCCGTGCCGCGCGCGGGTCGCAAGGCCGAGCCGCCGTGTGCGTCCAGCAGGTATTCAACGATGGCCCCGGTCTCGGCCACGCGCACGTCGCCATCGTCGACCACCGGCGACTTGCCCAGCGGATGGATCGTCGTCAGTTCGGGAGGGGCCAGCATGGTCTGCGGATCGCGCTGGTAACGCTTCACCTCATAGGCCGCGCCGAGTTCCTCCAGCAGCCAAAGCACCCGCTGGGATCGGGAGTCGTTCAGGTGATGGACGGTGATCATGGGCCGGCTCCGCTTGCCGTGGGCAGTTAGCTGGGTTGACGCCGCGTCGGTCCAGAAGAATTCAATCCCGCGCCGGAACCCGCACCACCCGGCTCAGCGGCGACACGCCATTGGGCGAGAAGGCTTCCACCGCGAACCAGTAGTCGACGCCTGCATTCAGGGCCCTGACCTCCAGCTGATCTCCCATCTCCCGCAGGTCGTCGCCATACACCTGATAGGTCAGAAACAGCCGGTCCGGGGCGATCCCCCAGCGGACATTGTAGCCTAGTGCGCCCGAAACCGGCGCGATGTGGACGGTGGCGTTCCTCTGGTCGCGGCCGCGCTCGACGCGGACATCCGCCGGCCGCTCGGGCGGGAGGCCGTCCGAGGTCCCGAACACCCGCAGATCCGAGATGGTCAGATGGGCCGCGGCGACCTCGCCGTGTTCGTAGCGGATGTAGCGCGCGTCCACCGGCCGCTCGCCCTCGACATAGGCGTTGGGGCGGTCCCGTTCGGAGTCCGACAGATCGGCGAAGACCCGCCAGTCGGCCCCGTCCACGGACCAGAGGATGCGGAACCGCGTCCGGATGTCGGGGCGCTCGGCGTAGATGCCAGACTCGTAGTCGGCATAATTCACCTGCACCGCATGCACCCGCTTGGTCCCGCCGAGGTCCAGCGTCAGCGTCTCGCCCGGCCGGTTGGCCGCAGCCACCCAGAAGGTCCGCGGGTTCTCGTCGGTCGCGCGATCAGCCGTGAACTCGCCCTCCGTCGAGGACGCCTCGGCCGGCGACTTGTAGGACAGCGGGAACCAGCCGGTGAACAGACTCTCCGGATCGTTGACCTTCGCCGTCGGCAGGCGCTGCGGATAGTCGCCGAAGCGGCTGGAGAAATGCATCTGGCCGTCGGGGGTGAAGCCGCCGGGGAACATCGCGATGCGGCGCTCGAAGGTCCAGTTGTGGCCGATCCACGGCGTGCCGGTGTTCCACCAATTGCCGTGCCGGTCCTGGAAGGTCGAGCCGTGCCCCGCCCCCTCCACGAAGCCGCCGGGCTTGTAGCTGACCGGATTGTACGGCGCGTATTCGAAGGGGCCCAGGGGGCTCGGGGCCACATAGGTCCCGTTGGCGTAGGCGTTGTATTCGGTGCCGGGCGCGCCGTACTGCAGATAGTACCGGCCGCCGTGCTTCGTCATCCAGGCCCCTTCCATATAGGGCTTGATGGCCGTTCCGTTCGGCAGGGTTCCCGAATGATCCTGCCCGAACCGCTCCCAGCCATGCTCGTCCGGATGCAGCGTGTGCAGCGCCAGCGGCTCCCCGACGAACCGCACCGGCGGCGTCGGATCGATCTGCGCCCCGTACATCGGATAGACGTTCGACGAGCCCCAGTAGAGGTACCACCGGCCGTCATCGTCGATGAACAGGCCCGGGTCCCACGGCCCCGGCGGCAGCTTGCCCTGCGGCAGGCCGGCGTCGCCGTAGCTGCCCTCCTCGTTGCGGCTCACCGCGCCCGGGACCGGCGGCAGCACCCGCGTGTGCCAGTCCCACTGCCCCGTCTCCGGACGCTCGCTGACCAGCAGCGGCCGGGGCTCGAACGCGGACTGCATCAGATACAGCCGCTCCCCGTCCGATACCGCCGCCGGCGCGACGTTCGACTCGAACGGCCATTTGTTCGGCTGAACGTAGGTCCAGTCGAGCAGGTTCTCGCTGGTCCAGTAGCCGTCGGCCAGGGTCTGGAAGAGGAAGTAGCGGTCGCGGTGCAGCACGATCACCGGATCGGCCCCGGTGCGATAGCTGATCCCCCGATGGGTCTGCTCGAAATTGTATTTGTAATCCACGTCGACCGGATTGGCCCAGGTGCGGGGCCGATCCGCCTGCGCGGCGGCGGGGAGGGCCAGCAGGGCGGCGACGACGGCGGTCAGGATCGGCAAGCGCATGGCGGCACGCTTAGCACGCGCTCCGGCCTGTTGAGTTCACGAGCGGTTTCGCCCAGACCTTGGCCATGACCTCGCCAGAGCCCGCCGCCGAGCCCCGCCTGACCTCTCTCGCCCACGGCGGCGGCTGCGGCTGCAAGATCGCGCCGGCCGTGCTGCAGGACATTCTGGCGCGGATGCCCCAGGCCCAGCCGTTCGCCAATCTGATCGTCGGGACCGAGACCTCGGACGACGCCGCCGTCTGGCGCCTCAACGACCAGCAGGCGCTGGTGGCCACGACCGACTTCTTCATGCCGGTGGTCGACGATCCCTTCCACTTCGGCCAGATCGCGGCGACCAACGCCCTGTCGGACGTCTACGCCATGGGCGGCACGCCGATCTTCGCCCTCGCCATTGTCGGCATGCCGGTCAACGTCCTGTCGCCGCGCACCATCGGACGCATCCTGCAGGGCGGGGACGAGGCGTGCCGGGCGGCGGGCGTCCCGGTCGCCGGCGGCCACTCGATCGACAGCGTCGAGCCGATCTACGGCCTCGTCGCGCTCGGCCTCGTCCATCCGGATCAGGTGCTGACCAATCGCGGCGCCCGGCCGGGCGACGTGCTGGTCCTGACCAAGCCGCTCGGCGTCGGGGTGCTCAGCGCGGCCTTCAAGCAGGACCGGTTGAGCAAGGACGGCTACCGGGTCCTGAAGGACAGCACGACCCGGCTGAACAGCTTCGGCGCCAGGCTGCCGGGCCGCCCGGGCGTGCACGCGGTCACCGACGTCACCGGCTTCGGACTGCTGGGGCACGCCCTCGAGATGGCCCGTGGCGCAGGCGCGACTGTCGAGGTCACCTCGACCCCGCCGACCCTCGCGGGCGCCGCCGAGCTGCTCAGGGAGGGCGTGCGCACCGGCGCCTCCGGCCGCAACTGGGCCAGCTATGGCGCCGACGTCGACCTGCCCGCCGGTCTCGAGGACTGGCGCCGCGACCTGCTGACCGATCCCCAGACCTCCGGCGGCCTGCTGATCGCCGTCGCCGAGGCCGAGGTCGGCGATCTTGCGGCCTTCGCGCGGATCAACGGCTCGGGCTTCGATGTGGTCGGCCGGGTCGTCGAGGGCCTGCCGCGCGTCCGCGTCGTCGCATGATCCGTCGCGCGACCGATCTGACGCCGCAGGCGCGGGACGGCTTCGACGCCGTCATCGACGTGCGCAGCCCGGCCGAGTTCGCCCTCGACCACATTCCCGGCGCGATCAACCTGCCCGTCCTCGACGACATCCAGCGGGCCGAGGTCGGGACCGAATACGTCCAGCGCTCCAAATTCCTCGCCCGCCGCCACGGCGCCGCCCTCGTCGCCCGAAACATCGCCGCCCACCTGGAAGGCCCGCTGGGCGACCGCGACGGCTCCTTCCGCCCCCTGGTCTACTGCTGGCGCGGCGGTCAGCGCTCCGGGGCCATGGTGACGGTTATGGACCAGGTCGGCTGGCCGGTCACGGTGCTGGACGGCGGCTACCAGACTTGGCGGCGGCAGGTGAAGGCGGCCCTCTACGACGCGCCGCTGCCGCATCGCCTCGTCCTGCTCGACGGGCCCACCGGCTCCGGCAAGACGGCCCTGCTCGGCGCCGCGGCCGCCCGCGGCGTCCAGACCCTCGACCTCGAGGCCCTCGCCGCCCACCGCGGCTCGCTGTTCGGCGCCGTCCCCGGCGGCCAGCCGTCGCAGAAGGCCTTCGAGACGCGGCTGCACGACGCGCTTTCGCGCCTCGACCCTGCCCGTCCGGTTCTGGTCGAGGCCGAGAGCAGCAAGATCGGAGCCCGGGTCATCCCGCCGTCGCTGTGGGCCGCCATGTCCGCCGCACCCGTCGTCGGCATCGAGGCGCCGGTCGAGGCCCGCGTCGCCTTCACCCTGCAGACCTACGCCGGGATCGCCGCCGACCGCGAGGCCCTGGACGCCGCCCTGACCCGCCTGCCGCGCCATCACGCCAGGGCCGCCATCGCCGAATGGCGCGCCCTCGCCGCCGCCGGCGATCTGGAGCCGCTGGTCCGCCAGCTGATCGAGGTCCACTACGATCCGGCCTATCGTCGCACCGGCGCGGGGCGGGCCCGCCCGCTGCTGCGGCGGCTGACGCTTGCGGACCTCACGCCGGCCGCGCTGGACGCCGCAGCCGCCGAGATGGTTTCCACGCTCGACGCTGGGCCTGGCCCGGCCTAGCTTCCGGCCATGACCCGCTCCCGCACCGCCGCCCTGATGTCGTCCCTCAGTCTGAGGGTGCTCCTCGCCCTCGTCGCCGGCCTGCTGGCCGGCGCCGCCGCCCAGGCCTGGGGCATCCCCGGGGGGACCGGCACGGTGGATGTCGTCGAGGGGCTCGGTCAGCTGTGGCTCAACGCCCTGCGCATGACCATCATCCCGCTGGTCTTCGCCCTGCTGGTCACCGGCATCGCCTCGATCGCAGACGCCGCCGCCACCGGCCGGCTGGCCCTCAGGGCGGTCGTGGTCTTCGGCGTTCTGCTGGTCGGCGCCACCGTCTATGGCGTCCTCGCCTCGGAAGGGCTGCACGCCCTGTGGCCCATCGACCCGGAGGGCGGCCGGCTGCTGCTGACCGGCGCCCCCGGCGACGCCGTGGTGCGCGAGAACCTGGGCGGCGGCGGGCTGACCGCCTTCCTGACCAGCCTGGCCCCGGCCAATCCCGTCCGGGCGGCCGCCGACGACGCCATCCTCGGCATCGTGGTCTTCGCCATCGTCTTCGGCTTCGCGGCCACGCGTCTGCCCGAGCGTCTGCGCCAGCCCCTGACCGTCTTCTTCGAGGCGGTGGCCGAGACCATGATCGTCATCGTCCACTGGGTGCTGCTCGCCGCCCCGATCGGCGTCTTCGCCCTCTCGCTCGGCGTCGGCCTCAGCGCCGGGCTCGGCGCCGCGGGCGTGCTGGGCCACTACGTCGCCATCGTTTCGCTGGCCCTGATCGGCCTCATCCTGCTGACCTATGTCGTCGCCGTGGCCTGGGGGCGGGTCACCCTGCCGCGCTTCGCCCGGGCCGCCGCCCCGGCCCAGGTCGTCGCCTTCTCGACCCAGTCATCGCTCGCCTGCCTGCCGGTCATGGTCGAGCGCGCCCGAGACCGCCTCGGCGTCTCGGCGGCCACGGCCGGTCTGGTCCTGCCGCTGGCGGTGGCGGTGTTCCGCATCACCTCGACCGTGGCGAACCTCGCGGTGTGCATCTACGTCGCCCACCTGTACGGCATTCCGCTCAGCCCCGGCGTGCTGATCGCCGGCGGCGTCACCGCCCTGGCCATCAGCGTCGGCACCGTCGGCCTGCCGGGTCAGGTCAGTTTCTTCGCCTCCATTGCCCCGATCGCCATCGTCATGGGTCTGCCGCTCGAGGTCCTGCCGCTGCTGCTGGCCGTCGAGGTCGTGCCCGACATCTTCCGCACCATCGGCAACGTCACGGCGGACCTGGCGGCGGCGCGGATCGTCGAGGGCCGGGACGCTGCGGCGGACCCGGAGGCGGCGTCGGGAATCTAGGCCGCCAGCAGCCGCGTTGCGGCGGCCCGATCGGACGCCGACAGGTCCATGCGCGAGGCCTGCCGATAGGCTTGCCGCGCCGGTCCCGCCTCGCCCCTGGTCGCCAGCGCCCGGCCCCAGGCCAGGTGCAGCGCGCCCCAGCGCGGCGCGCGGTCGGCGGCGGCCCGGTATTTGCGCACGGCGTTCGCCGCATCGCCCTGCTTCGCCAGAGCGTCGCCCCAGTATTTCAGCGGATCGGCCCAGCGCGGACTCCGGCGGCTCGCTTCCCGGAAGTCCGAGACGGCCCCGGCCAGGTCGCCCCGCGCGAGGCGGGCGCGGCCGCGCGCCTCGTGGGCGAAGGGCAGGGAGGGACCCAGACGGATGGCCTCGGCGTACCAGCGATCGGCCCCCGCGCGTTCCCCCCGGGCTTCCGCCACGACGGCCCGGGCGATGACGCAGTCATAGCAGTCGGCCGGGGTGGTCGCGATGAGAGCGGCGGCGCGGTCGGTCTCGCCCAGCCGCGCCAGCGCCGTGGCGAGCGAGGGATAGAGGGCGACGCGACGGGTCGCCTGAACCGCCGGCGGCAGGCCCGAGATGTCTATGCCGTCCAGCAGGCGGGCCACTTCGGTCCAGTCCTCGGCGGCATAGGCGGTCGCCGCCGCGAACTCGTCCGAGAGCGCTTTCCAGGCCGTGAGGACCTCGGGGCCGGCGTCGGCAGGCGGCGGGGTCAATTGCGCTATCTCGACACGCGCGGCGGAGGGCTCATGAAGGCCGTCAAGCACGAGCGCCAGCGTGACGATCTGCTGGAGATCGCCGGGGCGAACCGCCAGGCTGCGGCGAAGAGGCTCGACCGCGCCGCTGTAGTCCCCGATGTCCAGCCGCACATTGGCCTGCCAGGCCGCGGTGACGAAGGCCAAGCCGTCCGGACCCATGAAGCGGCGGCCGTCGCTCCGCGCGGTGCGGTAGGCGGCGCGGTTGTCCTGCACGGCGGCTTCTGCATGACCCAGCCCGCGATGCGCCCCGGCCCTGTTGGCGTAGCCGAGCGTGAAATCAGGGGCGATGGCCAGGGCGGCGTCGGCCGCCTTGATCGCGCCCGCGATGTCGCCTTTGGCCTGCAGGCTGAGGTTCAGGCCTGCATAGGCCCAGATGCGGTCCGCCTCGTCGGATGACCGGGTCAGGGCGCGCAGCGCCTCCTCGGAGCGCGCTGCGCCCTCCGCGTCGCCGCGGCGGCCCAGATAGACGGCGTAGCGATACGGCTGGGTCGCGGCGTAGACCTGTTCGGCGGCCGCCTGAATCATGGCGTCGAGGGCGCGTTCATCCGCCCCGGTCTGGGGCGTCGCCGTGGCCGTGCCGGTGCGGGCGATCAGCGAAAGCCCGTCGGGGGTCCGGTACAGTTCGCCGCCGATGGTGGTCTGCTGCCCCAGCCATTCGACCAGATAGCGCCGCAGCTCGCCGACCGAGACGCCGGTCTGGGGAATCTGCACCTTGATGTCGCCGTTCCAGTTGTTGGCGTAGGTCGAGGGGGCGCGCACCGACTGGGTCTGGTCGCTCATCTCGCTGAGCCGGTCCAGAAGACGGCTGGCCACCACCTGGCCGGTGATGCCTTTTTCCGCGAACTCGGGCGGCACCGAGAAGGGTTCGATCACCAGTCCGCGCTCCTGCGACGCCGACCAGACGAGGGAGCCGAGCCCGACCGCGAAGATGATCCCCATCAGCCCGGTCAGGCAGCGCAGGGCGAAGCCGGCGCGCTCCTTCATGATCTGCCAGCCGATCAGCTGCTCGTGACGAAGCAGAACGCGATGGGCGGGGCTGCCCGGCTCGGCGTTTCCCGCGGCGGCCGCCTCCATGGCGATCTCTATGGGGTCGGGGGTCGTCGGCGCCGGCGCGCGCAGACGGCGAGGTCGCTTCTTCGCTTGGTCCGCCATCACGCCACCCCGTTCCCTGAAAACGACGGTCGCTCAATCAGGACGGGACGTCAAACGACCGGCTCCAGGGAAGCGACTACCGCTCCGCCCATTTCATCCGGTCGAGCGCCTCGGCGGCCCGCAACAGCGCGCCGGCTTCCGCGGCCTGCCCCTGGCTGACCAGCCACGCCGCGCGCCGCACCGCCTTCATGATGGCCACATCGGCGCTGATCCGTGGGGTCTCGGGCAAGGCCTCCAGCTCGGCCAGCGCCCGCAGCGCCGGCGGCCGATCGTCGGCGCCGCCCCGCAATGGCTTCAGATCCAGTCGTTCCGCGATCCGGCTCCGGGTCCAGCCCTCGGCCATCGCCCGACGGCGCAGATTGGACAGGCCGACATCGAACCTGCGCGCCACGGATGGTGCGGATTCTCCCGCGACATAGGCCTTCCTGACCTGCGCCCAGGTCTCCGGCCCGCGATACTTGCGCAGACGATAGTGTTCCATTCGCGGATGCTGACACATGGCTACGTCAGAAGCGGACGCACGGTCGCTTCCCCTCTCCCGCCCGGCGAAGAGCTTACTGCGGTCCCTTCAGCAATCTTCATGGCCGACCTGACCGAACTACACCGGCGTTTGCGGTCGCGGCATGGTCGAAATAGCCGCCAACTGGTCAGCCGTGCGCATAGTCCTGGATCGGCCGCACGCCTAGGTCGCCGGCCTTGATCGCGCCGATGGCCTGCGACGCCGCCAGAGCCCCCGCTGTCGTGGTGTAGTAGGGGATCTTCATCATCAGCGCCGTGCGGCGGAGACTGAAGCTGTCCTGCAGCGACTGCTTGCCTTCGGTCGTGTTGATGACCAGCTGGACCTCGCCGTTCTTCATCGCATCGACGATGTGCGGCCTCCCCTCCAGCACCTTCTTGACCAGCCCGACCTCGAGGCCCTGCTCCGTCAGATAGGCATGGGTGCCGGCGGTGGCGATGATCGTAAAGCCTTCCGCGATCAGTGTCTTCACCGCGTCGACGATGAACGGCTTGTCGCCTTCCTTGACGCTGACGAAGGCGCAGCCGGCGACCGGCAACAGGGTGCCGCCGCCGATCTGGCTCTTGGCGAAGGCGCGGGCGAAGGCCGGGGCCATGTCGGCCTCGCCGTCGCGCTTCCAGTCCAGGCCCATGACCTCGCCGGTCGAACGCATCTCGGGGCCCAGCACGGTGTCGACGCCGGCGAAACGGGCGAACGGGAAGACGGCTTCCTTGACCGCGATATGGTCGTACGGCTTGTCGGTCAGCCCGAACGACTTCAGCGCCACGCCGGCCATGACCTTGGCGGCGATGGCGGCGATCGGCTGACCGATGGTCTTGGCCACGAAGGGGGCGGTTCGCGACGCGCGCGGATTGACCTCCAGCACGAAGATGCGAGGCGCGTCCGAGTGCGGTTCCTCGATAGCGAACTGGACGTTCATCAGGCCGTGCACCTTCAGCGCCCGGGCCATGGCCTCGGTCTGGCGCTTGAGCTCGACGATCGTCTCGGGACGCAGCGAGTGCGGCGGCATGGAACAGGCGCTGTCGCCCGAGTGCACCCCTGCCTCCTCGATGTGTTCCAGCACGCCGGCCACGAACACCGTCTCGTCGTCGCACAGGGCGTCGACGTCGACCTCGGTGGCGCGGTTCAGATAGTGGTCGATCAGCACCGGGTCATCGCCCGAGACGCGCATGGCTTCGCCGACGTACCGGTCCAACTGCTCGCGGTCGTGGACGATGACCATGCCGCGGCCGCCCAGCACGTATGACGGGCGCAGCACCACCGGGTAGCCGACCTCGTCCGCCTTGTCCGCCGCCTCCTGCGCTGATCGGGCCAGGCCGTTGGGCGGCTGCATCAGGCCGATATCGTGCAGCATGACCTGGAACCGCTCGCGATCCTCGGCCAGGTCGATCGAGTCGACGCTGGTGCCGAGGATCGGCACGCCGTCCTCCTGCAGCGCATGAGCCAGCTTCAGCGGCGTCTGGCCGCCGAACTGCACGACCACGCCGATCAGGTCGCCCTTTGAGCGCTCGACGTCGATCAGCTCCAGCACGTCCTCGGCCGTCAGCGGCTCGAAATACAGCCGGTCAGAGGTGTCGTAGTCGGTCGAGACAGTTTCGGGGTTGCAGTTGACCATGATCGACTCGACGCCGATGCCGTCGAAGGCGAAGGCCGCGTGGCAGCAGCAGTAATCGAACTCGATCCCTTGCCCGATCCGGTTCGGCCCCCCGCCGAGGATGATCGCCTTCCTGCGGTCGGTCGGATCGGATTCGCAGGCCGGGACCTGACCGAGCGCGCCGGTCTCGTACGTCGAATACATATAGGCCGTGGCGCTGGCGAACTCGGCCGCGCAGGTGTCGATGCGCTTGAACACGGGGCGGACATCGAGGGCGCGACGGGCCTTGCGCACGGCGGCTTCGGTGGTCCCGGTCAGTTGGGCGAGGCGCGCGTCCGAGAAGCCCTTGGACTTCAGCTTGCGGAAGTCCGCGGCGGTGGTCGGGAGGCCTTGAACGACGACGTGACCTTCGGTGCGCACGATATCGGCGATCTGGCGCAGGAACCACGGCTCGTACGAGCACGCCGCCTGCACCTCCTCGACCGACAGGCCATGCCGGAAGGCCTGGGCGATCACCCGGATGCGGTCCGGCGTCGGCTGGCCGAGCGCCCGCACGACGGCGGCCCGGATCGAGGCGTCGTCGTCGATCTCGGCCGCGCCGTCGATCTCGATCTCGTTGAAGCCGGTCAGGCCGGTTTCCAGCCCGCGCAGGGCCTTCTGCATCGACTCCTGGAAGGTCCGGCCGATGGCCATGACCTCGCCGACGGACTTCATGGACGTGGACAGCGTCGCCTCGGCGCCCGGATATTTCTCGAAGGCGAAGCGCGGGATCTTGGTGACGACATAGTCGATCGACGGCTCGAACGAGGCGGGCGTCACCTGGGTGATGTCGTTCTGCAGTTCGTCGAGGGTGTAGCCGACAGCCAGGCGCGCGGCGACCTTGGCGATCGGGAAGCCGGTGGCCTTGGACGCCAGCGCCGACGACCGCGACACGCGCGGGTTCATCTCGATCACCACCATGCGGCCGTCGGCGGGGTTGATGGCCCACTGGACGTTGGAGCCGCCGGTCTCGACGCCGATTTCGCGCAGCACGTTGATCGAGCCGGTCCGCATGCGCTGATATTCCTTGTCGGTCAGCGTCAGGGCCGGGGCGACCGTGATCGAGTCGCCGGTGTGCACCCCCATCGGGTCGATGTTCTCGATGGAGCAGATGATGATGCAGTTGTCCGCCTTGTCGCGGACGACCTCCATCTCGTACTCCTTCCAGCCGAGCACGCTCTCCTCGATCAGCACCTCGGTGGTGGGGGACAGGTCGAGGCCGCGTTCGACGATCTCCCTGAATTCCTCGACATTGTAGGCGATGCCGCCGCCGGTGCCGGCGAGGGTGAAGCTGGGCCGGATGATGGCCGGCAGGCCGACGAACTCCAGCGCGTCGTCGGCTTCGTCGATAGAGTGGATGGCCTTGGACCGCGGGCTTTCGAGGCCCAGCTTGTCCATGGCGTCGCGGAATTTCTGGCGGTCCTCGGCCTTGTCGATGACGTCGGCGCGGGCCCCGATCATCTCGACGCCCCACTTCTTCAGCGCCCCGGACGCATCCAGCGCCAGCGCCGTGTTCAGCGCCGTCTGACCGCCCATGGTCGGCAGCAGGGCGTCGGGCCGCTCCTTGGCGATGATCTTCTCGACCATCTCCGGCGTGATCGGCTCGATATAGGTGGCGTCGGCCACCTCCGGGTCGGTCATGATCGTGGCCGGATTGGAATTGACCAGGATGACCCTATATCCCTCGGCCTTCAGCGCCTTGCACGCCTGGACGCCGGAATAGTCGAACTCGCACGCCTGTCCGATCACAATGGGCCCCGCCCCAATGATCAGTACAGATTGGATGTCCGTGCGCTTTGGCATTGATCTTACAAGACTTTCAGTTCGTCAGGACCGCGCACTCCCAGCCGTCGTAGTCCAGCTGGAAGGCCGCGGCCCAAGATTGCATCATGGCGGAAACGGGCGAGAACGAAGCCTCGTCCACCGCCATCGTGGTTTCGAGGATGGTGCAGTCGTCCTGCCCCCGCGTCAGGAACCCGGCCCGGCGCGCCACCTCGTTGAGGTCGTCATGGGCCCCGTCGCCATAGAAGTAGAACAGGGTGTGGCGCGGCGTGAGGCCGCTGTCGCCGTGCGCCGCCAGGGAGGCCCGGACCATGGCGTCGCGCTCGTCGTGAGGGACATGGTCATCGGTCAAGGCGGCAGGTCTCCTCGCGCGCGCAGAACCCGGCGCGGGCGGCGCCGGCGCGGGTCGGTTCGGGTTGTCGGCTAAGCGGCCCGTTTAGAGAGGGGGGGCGGCAGTGGCAACGAAAAAGGGGCGGCCCTTGCGAGCCGCCCCTCCATCGTGATCGTCCGTCGGGTTAGAACGGGCGCCAGTTGAGGCCGACAAAGAAGCGGCGCCCGTAGGGGTCGAAGTTCGAGTAGAGCGTAGTGCCCAGATAGGGCGCCTGCTCCGCGTCGAAGGCGTTGACCACCCCGGCGCGCAGGGACAGGTCGTCCCGCACGTTGTAGCGCACCGTGAAGTCGTGCCGGGTGAAGTCGCCGGTGTCGAGTTCGTTGAACGCCCGCTGATCCGGGTTGGTGACGAAGTCCCGGACCTGCACGATGTCCTGGGCGGTCTGCCAGTCCATCGTCCAGTTGACGCTCCACACGTCGTTCGGCGTCCAGGTCAGCGACGAGGTCAGGCGAACGCGCGGATAGAACAGCGTGCTCGACAGTTCGTCGAAGTCCGAGGGGTCGTCGGCGTTCAGGAACTGTTGTTGCTCGATCAGCCACAGGCCGCCCAGCGAGTAGTCCAGCGTGCCCCAGTTGCGGCCGGTCATCTCCTCGAAGTCGAAGGCGTACCGCGCCGTCACGTCGAGGCCGCGGGTCGACAGCGAGGCGTAGTTGACCGACCCCTCGATGAAGCCGCCGATCGGATCCCCGACAGGGGCCCCGATCCCGAACGGAATGTCCGGGTTGTTGCGGAAGATGGTCGCGCAGGCCGCCGTGTTCAGGCTCGCCCCGCTCACGCAGTTGGCCGCCACGGTCCCCGCCGAAACCGCCGAGATCACCTGGTCGATCTCGATCTCGTAATAATCGAGCACCAGCGAGAAGTCCGGGAGGAAGCGCGGACGCAGCACCGTCGAGAAGGTGAAGCTCTCCGACTCTTCCGGGTTCAGGAACGGGTTGCCGCCGCTGACGCCCGCCACGCCCGACTGGTAGTCGGGGCGGAAGTCGTCGGCGTTGGTCGCCGTGGCGCCGGCGAAGTCGAAGGTCAGACCCTGCTGCTGGGCCAGGGCCGAGCAGTTGGCGATCCGGTTGGCCCGGGTCTCCTCGTCCTGCTGCGCGATCACCAGGGTGGCGCAGGGGTCGACGATGTCGTTCAGGAAGGTCTGGCTGTAGGGCGAGAAATTCTCACCCAGATTCGGCACCCGGACCGAGGTGTTGAAGCTCGACTTGAACGAGATGTCGTGGATCGGGCGATAGACCAGGTTCACGCCGTAGACATCGACCTTGCCCACCGTGCTGTAGTCGGCGAAGCGGTATGAGCCGCTCAGCTCGGCGTATTCCCCGAACCGGCTGTCGCGGAGCAGGGGCAGCGACAACTCGGCGAAGAGTTCCTCGCTGGTGTACTCCGCTTCCGGGAAGTCCGGGCCGCTGTTCAGGAACAGCAGCGGACGGCCGGCGGTGTCGCGGTCGCGGCCGGTGGCCTCGGTCGACTCGCGACGGTACTCCGCGCCAAGGGCCAGGCCGATCGGACCGGCGCCCCAGAAATCCCACAGATTGCCGGAGACCGAGGCGATCGCCTGTTCCTGCTCGTTGCGCTCGGTGATGCCGACCACGGCGTCGACGAAGGCGAGCGCCTCGGCGCTCTGGTTGCCCTTGCCGAAGACGTTGAGCGGAGCGCACTCCTCGATCGAACGGCGGCCGTACTCCGAGTCCCGCAGATCGCCCGGACCGGCCGGTCCCTGGTCGAGCGCGCCCGCGGGCGCGCCTTGGGCGGCCAGCAGTTGCACCCGGCAGACGATCTCGCCCGGCGTGCCGTTGACGACGCCGGCGGTGTCCACGACCGCGTCGGCCGCCATGGCGAAGCGTTGGCTGTCGACGGCCCGCTCACGGTTCTCGACCTCGACCTGGCCGTAGGTGTAGCCAATGTCCCAGGTCACATCGCGGACGAAGCCGACCTGATCGTGCGAACCGCGGACGCCGCCCACGAAGCGCATCAGCTCGCGGGTGTTTTCCTGGCTGCGGTCGGGCCCGAACATGCTGTGGCGGGCGTTCTGCACCAGGATCGGCGCAAGCGGTTGGCCGGGGGTCGTCGCGGTGGGCGCCGTGTACTGCGTCACCATGTTGGTGGCGATCGCGTCCTTCACATTCTGCGGCAGGAAGGCGTTGTCGCTCCAGCGCAGGTCGAAGTTCGCAACATTGTAGATCGGATTGGCGGATCCGGCGCCGTAGGAGTTGACCAGGTCGATGTCGAAGAAGGTCGGTTGCGACACGTCATACGAGTCTTCGGTGATGTATTTGGCTTCACCGTAGACCGAGATGTCCGGCGTCAGCTCGAAGGTCAGGCCGGTCTGGAACCGGGCCGACTCGGAGCTCGGCACGCGCGAGCCGGTGCTGAATTCGGCCGGGTTCTCGCCGTCGCCGCCGATGTTGTAGGGACGGTTGGCGCCGGTGTTGCCGATACGGGTGCCGAAGTTGGCCAGCCGCGCGGAGCCGCCCTCGTACCAGAAGGTCCGGCCCGGCGTCACACCGAAGCAGTTGGCCGCATAGCTGAAGGACGCCGCGTTGGTCGGGTCGAACAGGCACTCCTCATAAGGGACGTCCGGATCATTCAGGGCGCTGGGCTGCTGGACCGTCGCGAGCGTCGTCTGGCCCCAGCGCGGCAGGTCGATGCGGCGGACCCCGGTGAACAGGGTCGCGTCCTGGACGCCATCGAAGCGGGCCGTGGTCGGGTCCGCGTCGGTGCCGATGCGGACCGGAGCATTCCGCAGCCAGTCGATATCCAGCGACGTGACTTCGTCGATCTCTTCGTATTCGCCGTGAACGTAGACGTTCAGCCGGTCGTCCAGAAGATTGGCGCCCCACAGGGCGGAGATGCGTTTGTTGGCCTCGCCGTTCTGGTTGATCATCCCGTAGTTGGCGTCGACCTCCAGACCTTCGAAGTCCTTGCGCAGGACGAAGTTCAGCACACCCGACACGGCATCGGCGCCGTACACCGAGGCGGCGCCGCCGGTGACGATCTCGATGTTCTCGATCAGCAGGCGAGGGATGGTGTCAATGTCGACCGACAGCGATCCGCCGTTCGAGCCGACGTGACGGCGGCCGTCGACCAGCGTCAGGGTCCGGTTGGAGCCGAGGCTGCGCAGGTTCGGCAGCGACAGTCCGGAGTCGCCGAGGCCCGTCCCCGTCGTGTCCGACGGAACGACCGAGTTGGACAGGGCCGGTATGGTGGCGAGGTAGTCGATCACGGTCGACTGCCCGGTGTTCAGCAGCGCCTCCCGCTGAACCTGGATCAGCGGCGTCGGCGCGTTGGTCGGGTCGCGGCGGATGCGCGAGCCGGTGATGACGATTTCGCCCAGCTGGGCGGCTTCGGGCTCCGCCGGGTCAGTGACCTGGTTGAGAGGCGCGTTCTGGACGGAGTCGGCGTCGGTGGCTGTAGGCGGCGTCTGCGCAAAGGCAGGCGCGGAGAACGCGATTGCGCCCGCCAGAACGGTGCTGGCGAGCAGTTGGTTACGCTTTGCAGTCATTAAAAATGTCTCGATGGTGAGAGGAACCGGAAGCCTGCCTCCCCCAAGCCAGACGGCTGACACAAACCCACCACAGATAAGTCCGGTCAAGACTGCTTCCGGACATTAGCGAAATATTTCCACGTTACTTGGATAACGCGGTAATCGGCAGATCGTGCTATCTGCGTTCTTCAAACGCCCGTCGCCGTTCTTCTATCCACGCTGGCAGGAAGCTGATCGAGGCCAGCGCCGCGTAGCGCGGGTGCCCCTCGGGCGCCTCGGCCAGTTCGTGCGCCCAGGCGACGGGGTAGGGAATGTGAACGGCGAAGGCGCCGGAGTCCAACGCCGGGAGCACGTCCGACTTCATCGAATTGCCGGCCATTACGGCCTCGGCGGGCCCGGTGCCGTGGCGCGCAAAGACACGCTCGTAAGTCTGCCGGTCCTTCTCGGAGACGATCTCGATCGCTGCGAACAGATCCCCGAGACCGGAGGCGGCCAGCTTGCGCTCCTGGTCGAGCAGGTCGCCCTTGGTGATCAGCACCAGACGGTAGCGTTCCGACAGTTGCGCCAGAGCTTCGTCGACTCCGGGCAGGGTCTCGACCGGATGCGCCAGCATCTCGCGGCCGGCGGCGAGGATTTCCCGGATGGCGCCGGCCGGCGGTTCGCCGTCGCACATCTCCATGGCGGTTTCGATCATCGACAGGGTGAATCCCTTCACCCCGTAGCCGTAGAGCCGGAGATTGCGGCGCTCGACCTCGGCCAGACGCGTCTGCACCGCGTCGGTGTCATGCTCCGACAGCAGGTCCAGGAAGCGCGACTGGGTGAGGCGGAAGATCGTCTCGTTGTGCCAGAGCGTGTCGTCGGCATCGAGGCCGACCGTGGTGATGGTCATGGCGTCTCCTGACGCGCGGCTGCGATCCGGTCAACGGCGCCGCGCGCCGTGTCCCGCATCGGGAAACGCCATGGTCAACGGCGTTTGACCACGTTCGTCAGCGATGTGTTTTCACCTTGGAGCGCCTTCTTGCATGCGGGGGGCCTTTTTCAGACCGGCTGGAGACACGGTCATGAGGAACGAGCCAGGCTACCCGACCACTTTGACGGCCGGGCCGGACCCTGATCCGCGGGACGACGGATGGTCGGAAGCGATCGCCCGGATCGGCGAGAGGCGGTCGTACGCCGCACCCTACGAGAGCCTGACCTTCACCCTGCTGACCCGCGCCCGGCGGGAGCTGATCGTCACGCTGGCGGCGCAACCTGTGTTCGACCTTGGCCGCTCGGCGCCGGTCGCGCGGCGGATCCGCCGCAGTGTCCGCCATCGCGGCGGCGAGAGCGCTCTCGTCGGTCTGGGGCGGCGCACGCTCGAGCCCGCGGACCTGATCAGCATCGACACCCAGACCCTGAGGAACGGCCTCGACCTGTTGCGGCTGGGCGCGGACGACAGCGGAGTCCTGCCGGCGTTCTGGCGGACGGTGGCGTCGAGCGGCGGCCGGTTCGACCTGCTGTGCGCCGAGATGCAGCACGAATCGGCGCCCGGGACCCTGCTGGTCGAAGTCATGGGCGGGCTGGAACAGGCGCCGCCGGAGGCCATCCAGGAAGCCATCCAGCATTTCGAGACCGGGTCGCTCGGCGCGATCCTGCATATTGCGCCGGACGTCGGCGCCGCGCTGCGGCTGTCGCAGGTGAAGGCCCAGTGCCTGGCCATCGACTTCGCCGGCGTCGAGCACGAGAGCGCTCGCGACTGGCAGGGAGCGGTCCAGCTGATCGGTGCGGCGCGGCGGGCCTGTCCGCAGGTCATGCTGCTGAACCTCCGGCCCGACCGGGGGCTGGCCGCCCACGCGGCCGGCGCCACCCACGCCGTGTTCGCGGGCATGGACGCAGTCGTCGTCTGAGGACGGTTGACGGCGCCGTCCGGGGCGGGCCTTGATCGATCATGCAGGCCACGCTTCCCGCCCGGTTCTACGGTTGTCCCGACGCCTGGGCGCGGGAGCGGGCGGCGGTGTTCGGCCGATCCTGGCTGTTCCTTGGCCACGAGGCGGAGGCCGCGGGGCCGGGCGACTGGATCGCCGCCGACGTGGCCGGGCATCGGCTGCTGGTGCTGCGCGGGAAGGACGGGGCGCTGCGGGCCTTCCACAATGTGTGCCGTCATCGGGCCGGGCCGTTGGTCGAAGGGGCGAGCGGCCGCTGCGAAGGCGAGCTGGTCTGCGCCTACCATGGCTGGCGCTATGCGCTGGATGGGCGGCTGCGGACGGCGACCGGGTTCGGGACGGCGGAGGGGTTCGATCCACGCGCGTTCGGGTTGCTGGGCGTCAGGTTGGACACCTGGCGCGGGCTGGTCTTCGCCACCCTCGACCCGGAAGCGGCGGCGCTCGACGACCACGTCGCGCCGCTGGAGGCGCTGCTGACCGAGCGAGGGCTGAGTATCGCCGCGCCGGCGCTTCGACGCAGCCACCATCTGGCCTGCGACTGGAAGGTCTATGCCGAGAACTACCTGGAGGGCTACCATATCGGGTCGGTGCATCCGGTGCTGGCCGGGGAGCTGGGGTCGGCCGAATACCGGGTGCGGTTCGAGGGCGATCTGGTGGTGCAGGAGGCGGCAGGGGTGAACGACGGTCCGCAGGCGGGGGTGTGGGGCTGGCTGTGGCCCAACCTCGGAATCAACGTCTACCGCGACGGCGCCATGGTGGAGCGCATGACGCCCATTGGGCCGGGGCGGACACGGCTGGACTATCTGTTCCTGAACGACGGCGGGGCCGGGGCGGCGGGAGAGGCGCTGGAGGCGTCGGACCGGCTGACCGCCGAGGACGCCCGCATCTGCGAGGCCGTGCAGGCCAACCTGTCGGCGGGGCGTATGATACGGGGGTGCTGAGCCCCCGCCACGAGGCCGCGGTGGCCTGGTTCCAGTCCCGTCTCGCCGAGGTTCACGCATGAGCGCCGCGCCCCATTCCATTCCGCTGGCCGAGGAGCCCCTGTCGGACCGCCACAAGCTGGGCTGGGGGCTGGCGGCCCTGGTCGTGGCCGGCAACATGATCGGTTCGGGCGTCTATCTGCTCCCCGTGAGTCTGGCGACGGTGGGCAGCTCCAGCCTGATCGGCTGGCTGGTCGCGGGAGCGGGAGCGGTGACGCTGGCGCTGGTGTTCGGGGCGCTGGGGCGGCTGCAGCCCGACGCCGACGGCCTGCCGGGCTTTGCGGAGCGGGGGCTGGGGCGGTTCTTCGGCTTCCAGACCTCACTGGCCTTCTGGACCGCCTGCCTCGTCGGCAATGTCGCCATCGCCGTGGCCGCCACGGGCTACCTCGGCTTCTTCTGGCCGGTGCTGAGGGACCCGATCGCCGCGACCTTCTGCAACCTGGGCATCATCTGGCTGGCGACGATCGCCTACATCATCGGCGCGAGGACGGCCTCGGGGCTCGCGGCTGTGGCCCTGGCCATCGGCGTGGCGCCGATCGTGGTGGCGGTGGCGGCCGGGATCATCGCCTTCGACCCGGAGGTCTTCGAGGCGTCGTGGAGCCCGTCCGGGAAGACGCTGGTCCAGAGCGTGCCGGCTTCGCTGGCGGTGATCTTCTGGGCCTTCCTCGGGGTGGAGAGCGCGGCGGCCCTGTCGGTCAGGGTCAAGCATCCGGCCCGCGACGTGGGGCGGGCCTCGGTGGCCGGGGTGCTGCTGGCCACCGTCGTCTACGTCGCCGCGACCGTGGCGGTGTTCGGGGTCATTCCGGCCGGCGTGCTGGCCAGTTCGACGAGCCCCTACGCCGATCTGGCCGGGCGGGTGTTCGGAGCCTCGATCGCCGGGGTTGTGGCGGTCTGCGCGGTGATCAAGACGGTAGGCACGGTCGGCGGCTGGGTCATGCTGGGCGGCGAGACGGCGCGGTCCGCGGCGCGTCAGGGCTATCTGCCGTCCGGCTTCGGGGCCGGCGAGCATACGCCGATCGCCAATCCGTTGCTGGGCGCCGCGATCATGAGCGTGGTGACGGTGGTGGTGTCGGGCCAGCCGACGCTGGGCGACCAGTTCGGCGTGCTGGCGGGCGCGACCTCGGTGCTGTCGCTGGTCGTCTACGCCATCTGCTCGGCCTCGCTGTTCCGGCTGGCGAGGCGGACGCAGGCGCGGAGCATCGCCGTGGCCGGCTTTCTGTTCGCCTGCGCCGCCGTCGGCTTCGCGGGGCTGGAGTACGTCTGGCCGGCGGCGGCCTTCTTCGTCCTCACCACCGCCGCCTGGCTGGTGTTTCTGAGAAAGTCCGGACCGCGCGTTGACCCCGTGGCGGGCGACGCCTAACCACCGCGCCGTTTGCTCGCCCGGATTCGGTGCTACGGAGCCTGCCATGACCACGAAGCTTCTTCCCGGCGTCACCGGCGTGCTCGCGCTCGCCGACGGAACCATCCTGCAGGGCCTCGGCTGCGGCGCGACCGGCACGGCCCTCGGCGAGGTCGTCTTCAACACGGCCATGACGGGGTATCAGGAGATCCTGACCGACCCGTCCTACATGAGCCAGATCCTGGCCTTCACCTTCCCGCATGTCGGCAACACCGGGGTGAATGTCGAGGACGTGGAGCAGATCGGCGGCGGTTCGGACACCTCGGCGCGGGGCGCGATCTTCCGCGACATGCCGACGGACCCGGCCAACTACCGCTCGGAGAGCGACTTCGACGGCTGGATGAAGCGGCGCGGGGTGGTCGGGCTGGCCGGGGTCGACACCCGCCAGCTGACGGCGCGCATCCGCGACGCGGGGGCGCCGCATGCGGTCATCGCCCATGACCCGGAAGGGCGATTCGACCTCGAGGCCCTGGTGGCGGAGGCCCGGGCGTGGAGCGGGCTGGTCGGGCTCGATCTGGCCAAGGACGCCTCGACGCTGCAGTCGTTCGACTGGGACGAGGGGCTGTGGGACTGGCCGGAAGGCCATCCGAGGGTCGATGCGACGGACAAGTCGGTGGTCGTCGTCGACTACGGCGTGAAGCGCAACATCCTGCGGGCGCTGGCCTCGACGGGCGCGAAGATCACCGTGGTGCCGGCCGATACGACCGCCGAGGCCATTCTGGCGCGCAATCCTGACGGGGTGGTGCTGTCGAACGGACCGGGCGATCCGGCGGCCACGGGCGAATACGCCGTGCCGGAAATCCGCAAGCTGGTCGACAGCGGCAAGCCCCTGTTCGGCATCTGCCTGGGGCACCAGATGCTGGCGCTGGCGCTGGGCGCGAAGACCGTCAAGATGGATCAGGGCCACCACGGGGCCAATCACCCGGTCAAGGATCTGACCACCGGCAAGGTCGAGATCGTGTCGATGAACCACGGCTTCACCGTGGACCGCGACAGCCTGCCCGACGCGGTGGTCGAGACCCACGTCAGCCTGTTCGACGGCACCAACTGCGGCATCGCCCTGAAGGACCGGCCGGTGTTCAGTGTGCAGCACCACCCGGAGGCGTCCCCGGGGCCGACGGACAGCCTCTATCTGTTCCAGCGCTTTGCGGATTCGATGAAGGGCTGAGGCACCTCGAACCGGACTCTTCGGAGAGAAAAATACAGTCCGAAGCGTCCGAAGCGTCCGAAGCGTCCGTAGCGTCCGTAGCGTCCGTAGCGTCCGTAGAGTTCGTAGCGTCCGTAGCGTCCGTTTTGTTTGCGACGCATCCCGGCCGAGGCGGGCGGTTTCAGTTTTCAAAGACCCGCCTGCCGGACAGGCAGACACGGGCATTATGGACCCGTCCGCCCCCAGGGCGGGAAGATTGACCCGAGAAAAGGCCATGCCTCTGATCCAAGGCGGTAATTTCCGCTGAACCCGCGCATAATTCCCCGGATTGCAAGCACAGCGTCACGTCGGCTGAGCCGCCCGGCCGACTACCATGAGCGCCGGCCTAGTCTTCGAAGCCGAAGCGCACGGCCACGCTGACGAGGGCGTTTTCGGCGTTGTGGGAGCGCATCAGGACGCTGACGTAGCGGACCGGGCCGAGGCGGCGGCCGGCGGCTTCGGCGATGGCCTCGGCCTGGGCGCGGGCCTTGCGGACGCCGTCGGCGGTGGCCTGGCTCCACACGGCCTCGCCGGGGTCACGGGTCGGGTCCAGACCCAGCATGGAGATGAAGGGCGCCATGGCGCCGAGGTTCAGTCCGTTCAGGCTGTCGTCGAGATCGGTGACGCCGGCCTCGACCAGGGCGTCGACGAAGTCGGGCAGGCGGGACTCGTTCGGGCGGTCCAGCTTGACCTGGACGGAGGCGGTGACAGTGCGGGCGTCAGCCGGGGCGGTCGTCGGCTCGGCGACCGGAGCGACGAGCTCCACAGCAGCGGCCGCTTCATCGCTCCAGTCCATGGCGGCCGGGGCCATCGCCGCATCCCCGGACAGCCACGAGGGGGTTTCCTCGATGGCGTAGTTGGTGGCCCCGACCTCGATGGCCACGTCGAAACGGTTGGCGACGGAGCGGACCCGGTCCAGCTGGGTGTTGCGGTCGGCGACCGCCTCGACCGCGGTCGTGCCCGTGCCCTTGATGGTGACCGTCATCGGCGTCGAGGCGGCGGCGGGCAGCGGCGCCTCGCCCTGGGCGGTGACGAACAGGCCTGGTCCGCCGGTCATCGATTCAGCCATGCTCTGGCCGAACTGGTCCACGGCGGCGGCGACGGGTCCGACGATGTCCTGGGCCGCGGCCGGAACGGCGGAGGTGACGATGGCGAGCGCGGCGGCGGCCACGGCTGCGGTGAGACGGTTCATGGTGCTTTCCCCCCAGAGATGCGGGCGAAGACAACCACAGGAGCTCAGCCGTGGCTAGGCCGCCCGGCCCAGACGCGGCCTCTGGCGCGCGGCCGCCAACCGGCCCTAAGCTCGACGGCGGAGGGACGCCATGACTGCACAGCCTGTCGAGGCCGCACACGATGCACCGCTGGCGTCCCCGGCCGCCGCAGCCTCTGGCGTGACCCGATCGGGCGCCGCCCGCATCGAGGGAATCGACGCCCTGCGCGGGCTGGTCATCGTGCTTATGGTGCTGGACCACGTGCGCGACTTCTTCCACCGCACCGCCTTTACGGCCGATCCGCTTGCGCTTGGAGAGGCCGGCGATCCGGCGCTGTTCATGACCCGCTGGGCGACCCACCTCTGCGCCCCGACGTTCGTGCTGCTGGCCGGCGTGTCGGTCTGGCTGCAGCAGGCCAACGGCAAGACCCGGCCGGACCTGATGCGGTTCCTGCTGACCCGGGGCGCCTGGCTGATCGTGCTGGAGCTGACGCTGGTCCAGTGGGGCTTCAACTTCGGCCTGGGGTTCTTCCTGCAGGTGATCTGGGCGATCGGGGCGTCGATGCTGGTGCTGGCGGCGCTGATCTGGCTGCCGAGGGCGGCGGTCCTGGCGCTGGGGGTGCTGATCGTCGTCGGCCATCAGGCGCTGGCGCCGGTCGATCCGCCCGATCTCGGGACCGCCGCGCCGCTGTGGAGTCTGTCGATGGAGTTCGGGCCGGCTCCGTTCGGGGCGTTCGTGGCCTATCCGTTCGCGCCCTGGCTGGGGATCATGCTGACGGGCTACGGCCTCGGCGGCCTGTTCACCCTGGGCGGCCCCGCGCGCACCCGAGCCGTGCTGCTGCTGGCGGGAGGCCTGGTGGCGGCGTTCGCCGTGCTTCGCGCCGTCAACGGGTACGGCGATCCGCGGCCATGGGAGGCGCAGTCGGAGAGCCTGTGGACCGGCCTGTCCTTCATCAACGTGGCCAAGTACCCGCCATCGCTGGACTATGTGCTGGTGACGCTGGGCGTCTCCCTGGCGCTGCTGCCGGTGCTGGAGCGGCTGTGGCGGCCGGCCCGGGGCGTTCTGCTGACCTTCGGGCGGACGCCGCTGTTCACCTATGTGCTGCACGTCTGGCTGGCCCACGCCCTGGCTCTGCTCGTGGGCGTCGCGATGGGAGTCCCCGCATCCGCCTTCTTCAACATGCTGGGCGATCCGGGCCGGCTGCTGGCCGCCGGATGGGGGTTCGGCCTGGCCGGGGTCTACGGTTTCTGGCTGCTGACCGTCGTGCTGCTGTATCCGCTGTCGCGCTGGTTCGAGGGCGTCAAGCGCCGCCGCTGCGACTGGTGGCTGGGGTACCTTTAAGCGAGGCGCTATCGCTCGCGACGCGGTCGCTCGCTGCTTGAGCGCACGTCCAGGTCCTGGCTGTCAGGGCAGCGCCGCGAAGCTCTTTTCCTCGCGCAGGGCGCTGGCCTTGCGGACGGCGACGGGGGCGGCGTGCAGCCAGTAGTCCGCGTCCTCCATACGGTTGCTGCGGCGGCGCTCGAGACCGCGCCGGCGGCGCAGGGCCGCGTTCTCGAGCAGACGGGCGTGCAGGGCGCGGGGGGGCAGTTCGGCGATGGCGGGGGAGCCGGGGACGGCGACGGCGTCGGGGCCTTGGGGCTCCACCGCCGGGCGGGCGATGGCGATGAACATGGCGGCTTTCACTCTCGGGGCGGCTCCGCGATCTTCGCCGGGAGGCCGCCGGGGTCCGTCGTCTTCTGCGACGGGCGGCATGGTTAATCCACAGGCCTGTGGATCGTTCCGAATTGCTCACAAAAATATGCGTTGAATCAGGCAGTTATGGCCGCCGTTTCGCCTTTGTGGTTAATGAAAGGTAAATGGCGGCGCCGGCGCGAGTCGCGCGCTATAAGACGACCGTGCGCTTCGACGACCGCTTCCTTGAAGAACTGAAGGCCCGCCTTCGCCCGTCCGATATCATCGGGCGGACGGTGAAACTCAAGCGTCAGGGCCGGGAATATGTCGGCCTGTCGCCCTTCACCAAGGAGAAGTCGCCGTCGTTCTTCGTCAATGACGACAAGGGCTTCTTCCACGACTTCTCGTCCGGCAAGCACGGCGACGTCATCTCCTTTCTGCAGGAGACGGAGCGGCTGAGCTTCGTCGAGGCGGTGCAGCGGCTGGCGGGGGAGGCGGGCATGGCCCTGCCGGCCGAGGACCCGCAGGCGGCCGAGCGCGAGGCGAAGAAGCAGGGCCTGACGGACTGGATGGACCTGGCCCAGAAATGGTTCGCGGCCAATCTTCGGCGTTCGCCGGGCAAGGCGGCGCGGGAATATCTGGAGAAGCGGGGCCTGCCGGAGGACCAGTGGGAGCGGTTCGGGCTGGGCTATGCGCCGAACGACCGCGAGGGGCTGAAGGCGGCGCTGGTGCAGCGCGGCGCCAAGCCGGGCGACCTGGTCGAGGCGGGCATGCTGATCGCGCCGGAAGGCGGCGGGACTCCGTACGACCGGTTCCGCGACCGCCTGATGTTCCCGATCCTCGACGCGCGGGGCCGGATCGTCAGCTTCGGCGGGCGGGCGATGAACCCCGACGACCGGGCCAAATACCTGAACGGGCCGGAGAGCCCGCTCTTCCACAAGGGCGCGACCCTGTACGGCCTGCCCGAGGCGCGGCGCATCCTCGGGGCCGAGAGCCGGGACAGCCAGGCCATCGTGGTGGTCGAGGGCTATATGGATGTGATCGCCTGCCAACGGGCGGGGATCCCGGCGGTGGCGCCGATGGGCACGGCTCTGACCGAGGAGCAGATGGAGCGGCTGTGGCGGGTGTCGTCCGAGCCGGTGCTGTGTTTCGACGGCGACGCCGCGGGGCGGCGGGCGGCGTACCGGGCGATTGACCGGGCGTTGCCGCAGTTGAAGTCCGGTCGGTCGTTCCGCTTCGCCCTGCTGGAGGCGGGGCAGGACCCGGACGACATCCTGCGCGACCGCGGGGCGCCGGCGCTGCGCCAGGCCCTGTCGGCGACGCGGACCTTCGCCGAGGTGCTGTTCCAGAAGGAGGCCGAGGCCGAACCGCTGGATACGCCGGAGCGGCGGGCGGGGCTGAAGGGACGGCTGAGGCAGGCGGCGTCGGCGGTGCAGGACAAGGATCTGGCGGAGCAGTACCGGCGCGAGCTGTTCGACCGCTTTGACGCGATGTTCCCGGCGCGGCGGGCCCCGCCCGGGGCGCCTGCGACGGGTCCTGGCGGCCGCTGGCGGCCAGGCCCGCCGCCGAAGCTGGGGCAGACCGCCGAGGGGGCGCAGGCGATGCAGTCGCTGTCGCGCTCCATCGAGCCGGTGGCGGCGGCGCTGGCCCATGGCGCCGTCGACGATCCGGAAAGAATGGACGATCACCTCGAGGCGATCGCCCGGCACGGCTTCGGCGATCCGGCCCTCGACGGCCTGGCGCAGGAGATGGTGAGGCTCAGGTTCTCGGGCCAAGACCTTGACTCAGCCGCCCTGCGTCGCCATCTGGCGCAATCGGGTCATGGCGTCTTGATGCACGAGGTCGAGAAGGCGGCGGCAAAGTCCGGCGCGCCTTTCCTGGCCGCAGACAAGCCCCTCGGCGAAGCGCGGATCCGATGGTCGCAGGCGTTCGACGCGCTCACCCGCGTGGCGGCGCTGGAGGATGCCCTGACTTCGGCGCGTGGCGTGCCGGGGCAGGACGAGGCGTTTCGCCGGCTCAAGGCCGAGCGTGACGTCCTGCGTCGCGCGATCAAAACCGGCGAAATATGGGAAGACAGCGCGGGCTCGTAACAAACGACTTCGCCACACGTTGTATTGGCGGACGGCCTGATCAGCCTTCCGCCCGGAGAGAGAACTGAATGAGTGCGCAGACCGAGACGCAGGAAGCCGAAGCCCAGAGCGACGGCCCGCTGCTCGACCTCACCGACGCCGGCGTCAAGAAATTCATCAAGCAGGCGAAGGCGCGCGGCTATGTGACGATGGAGGACCTGAACAAGGTCCTGCCGTCCGAAGAGGTGACGCCGGACGCCATCGAGGACACGCTGGCGATGCTGTCCGAGATGGGCGTCAACGTCGTCGAGGCCGAAGAGGACGCCGAGCCGAAGGAAGGCGAGGGCGGGGAAGTCGCCGCCGCCGCCGAGACCTCGGTCGCCGAGACGCCGGCCAAGGCCGCCTATGACCGCACCGACGACCCGGTGCGGATGTATCTGCGCGAGATGGGGTCGGTCGAGCTGCTCAGCCGCGAGGGCGAAATCGCCATCGCCAAGCGCATCGAGGCCGGCCGGGACGCGATGATCTCGGGCCTGTGCGAGAGCGCGCTGACCTTCGAGGCCATCATGGTGTGGCGCGACGAGCTGGCCAACAATCGCATCCTGCTGCGCGAGGTCATCGACCTGGACGCCACCTACGGCGTGCTGAACCCGTCGTCCCTGCCGCACAACCAGCCGCCGCAGCCGATCCCGGGCTCGCCCGAGGCCAAGGAGGCCGCGGTCTCCGAGGAAGGCGCGGGCGAGAAGTCCGAGGACGACGAGGAGGACGAAGACTTCGACGACGGCGGCGGCATGTCGATCTCGGCGCTGGAAGCCGAGCTGCGCGACGGCGTCATGGAGGTGCTGGACGCCATCGCCGGCGACTTCGGGGCGTTCCGCAAGCTGCAGGACAAGCTGGTCGAGGCGCGGCTGAAGGGCGAGACCCTCAACGCCAAGGACCAGAAGGCCTATGACACGCTGACGGCGGACATCTCCGGCCGCCTGAAGACGATGAAGTTGAACAACAACCGCATCGAGGCGCTGGTCGAGCAGCTCTATGCGATCAACAAGCGGCTGATGGGGCTGGAAGGCCGGCTGCTGCGCCTCGCCGACAGCTACGGCATCTCGCGCCCCGAATTCCTCAAGGCCTATTTCGGCGCCGAGCTGGACCCGACCTGGGCCGACCGGATCAAGGCCATGGGCGTGCGCTGGACCAAGTTCAGCGAGAACGAGGCGGCCCAGATCGCCCAGATCCGCGGCGACGTGGCGGCCGTGGCCACCGAGGCCGGCCTGCCGATCGACGACTACCGCCGCATCGTCCAGACGGTGCAGAAGGGCGAGCGCGAGGCGCGTCAGGCCAAGAAGGAAATGGTCGAGGCCAACCTGCGCCTCGTGATCTCCATCGCCAAGAAATACACCAACCGCGGCCTGCAGTTCCTCGACCTGATCCAGGAGGGCAACATCGGTCTCATGAAGGCGGTCGACAAGTTCGAGTACCGCCGCGGCTACAAGTTCTCGACCTACGCCACCTGGTGGATCCGCCAGGCCATCACCCGCTCGATCGCCGACCAGGCGCGGACCATCCGCATCCCGGTGCACATGATCGAAACGATCAACAAGATCGTCCGCACCAGCCGCCAGATGCTGCACGAGATCGGCCGCGAGCCGACCCCGGAAGAGCTGGCCGAGAAGCTGGCCATGCCGCTGGAGAAGGTGCGCAAGGTCCTCAAGATCGCCAAGGAGCCGATCTCGCTGGAAACGCCGATCGGCGACGAGGAAGACAGCCACCTCGGCGACTTCATCGAGGACAAGAACGCCGTCCTGCCGATCGACGCGGCCATCCAGTCGAACCTGCGCGAGACCACCACCCGCGTGCTGGCGTCCCTGACGCCGCGCGAGGAGCGGGTGCTGCGCATGCGCTTCGGCATCGGCATGAACACCGACCACACGCTGGAAGAGGTCGGCCAGCAGTTCTCGGTCACCCGCGAACGCATCCGCCAGATCGAGGCCAAGGCGCTGCGCAAGCTCAAGCACCCCAGCCGCAGCCGCAAGCTGCGGAGCTTCCTGGACAGCTAGAAATCAGGCAGAGGCAGCAGGCAGCAGGGCCCGGTGGAAACACCGGGCCTTTCTTTTTCGGCGGCGGTGCAGCGGCCGGCCTCGTCCGCGGCGACGCGCGCCGGCCGAGGGCGCGACGCCGCGGGCCGTTGACACGGCCCGGCGGGGGCCCCATCTTGCAAGTGTAATGTGAAAATTCGCCGTACATCTGCGGAATACGCTTCATGCGGGACGACTCGTCGCAGGCGTCTAGCCCCGAACTCGCCTAAAGCGGAAGCTTAGAGTTTGGGGTTGCACATACATTCCTTTTATCTGTTCCGACACGACCTGCGCTGGATGTTCTCCGGCGGTCGCTAAAACTGTCGGAATACTCATCGAATTTTATCGTCGACTGCCCTTCGTCCCGGACGAGGGGGCGATTTCTCATGCGCAGCGAGCCGGTTGGCCGCGCCAGACACCTCGGGAACCATCATGGCCAAGGCCAGGCAATCCGCGCCGCGAAAGCCGCGCATCCTCATCACCAGCCAGGACCTGGAGACGCTCCAGACCCTGCTCGACCATTCGCCCGCGCGAACCGCCGGCGTGGAACTGCTCGAAGTCGAACTCGGCAGGGCCGTGGTCGTCGGCGATTCCTACAAGGCGAGGCCGTTCTGCCGGCTGGGCAGCTGGGCGACCTATGAAGACGTCGCCAGCGGGCAGTCGACCCGTATCCGGCTGGTCCTGCCGAGCGAGGCGGACATCGACCAGCACAGGGTCTCGGTGCTGACGCCGGTGGGCGCCTGCCTGCTGGGACTGACCCCCGACGCCGAGATCGAATGGGTCGACGACCGAGGGCGTCCGCACCGCCTCAGGCTGGTGGAGGTGTCCGATGCCGACGTCCTCGCCGCCGGATAACCCCAAGGCCCTGCTCGAGGCGGCCTGCGCCGAGGCGTTCGCCGCCGCCCGCTGGGACGAGGTCGATCTCTCGACGCGGTGGCCGGGCGCCGAGGCCGGGTCGCTGCTGCTGGCCAAGGCGGCCGAATGTGCGCTGTCGCCGATCGCCCGGGATCAGTTGTTGAGCCTGGCGCTCGAAAGGATCGTCGACGCCGGCGACCCGACGTCGCCGCTGCTCAAGCCGAAGCCCGACGCCGACAGGCGGGCGGAGATCGCGCGCGCCGCGTTCGCGCTCGGACCGCACAGGTCTTCCGAGACCGAGGCGCTGGTCGGATCTATCGAGGAGCGCCACGCGCGCCGGCTGGAGGGGAGGGCGTCGCCCGCCCGACTTGCCGCCTCCCTGCGCGACGACGCCGCATTGCACGAGATTCTCTGGGACCATCCTGACATTCCGGGCGGTCCGGAGATCCGCCTGACGATGCTGTGCGCGGTCCCCCGGCTACGGGACCGGGCGGATGAGTTGACGACGATGGGGCCCGACTGGCTCCGGAACCTGATGAAGATGGCGGGTCGGGCTCGCCGCGGGAGAAGCGGATGAGAGAGCGCCACAACATCGTCGGCAGCGAGGTGGGTCATGCCCGGCCGCCGATCTATTTCCGCGCCGGACTCCCCCGGCGGTCGCGCCGCCGCAGCGGCAGGCTGCTGCTCGCGGCGCTCGTGCTCCTGCTCCTCGCCGGCGTGGCGCTGGTTGCGCTTGAACGGGGCGCGGCCGACGAGACGGCGGGGCGCTTCGAGGCATGGGGCATGGCCGACACGGCGGTGACGCCGGATTGAGCTGTGGATCGGACGCCAAGGTGTCGCAAGAAACGGAATTCGATGAAGTCTTCGATATATTTTAGTTAGACCAGAAGTGGACGCCAAGTACCGTTCCGGGAAACTTGACTTTCCTTGGAGCCGAGCCGATATAGAGTTCATGGACAAGCACCCGACCATTCCGGCTCGACGCCGCGTCCGACTCATCCCGAGCGTCTAGCCCTGTTCCGACGATGGTTCGGAACAGGGAGTTTCGAACCATCGCGAGGCGTCGCAGGCGCCTCAGGCGATTCCACCGAAATCCATCGATGCTGTCGGCCGACGCCATGTCGCGCCGTGACGTATCGATGCGGCCGCAAGGAACTACTCAAATGGGCAAGAAAAGCCGCTCAAGTCGTGAGCCCAGGAAGCCGAAACAGGTCAAGACGCCGGCGAACACGGCCGGCAGTCTGGCCGATCTGGTGAAATCTCGCGCCGTCCCTCCCCTGGTGGGCGCGAAGTAGGCCCCCCAATGGGCCGAAGCCGGCCCCCGGAGCGATCCGGGGGCCGATTTTACGCTGCCTCGCTGCGCTGCGCCCACCGGCGGGCGCGGCCTCATGAACCGTTCCGGAGCTTCTCTGACATGATGGGACTCGCCCTCATTCTGCTGGCGTGCGCGGTCTTCGCGGCGCTCACGGCCTTTTCAGTGACGGCCGCGCTCAGGTCGGCGCGTGTCGACGACATAATCGGCCAGGTGTTCTCGCCCTGGATCCAGGATCCGTTCGCGGCCTCGGAAGGCGCGGTGGCCGTGGAAGCCCCGGTGGCCGCGGAGGCGTCCCGGAGCGAAGCGGGGACGCCGACAGGGCAGGAGAGCCCGGCCGCGTCGACTGACCGGCGACCGATGACCGCGCAAGCCTGACGTCGGCTCCCGGGAGCCGCCGCCTTCGTTCGATCGGGGGCTACCGCCCTTCGAACACCGGAGCGAAGCCGCCCCACATCATCCGCTTGCCGTCGAACGGCATGTCCATGCCGTCGAAGTCCGGGTCGTTCATCATTTCCGCGAAGCATTTGTCGGCGGTGGCGCGGTCCGGCCAGCGAAGCCAGGAGAAGACCACGACCTCGTCGGGCTCGAGCTTCACGGCCAGGTCGAAGCCGGTGACCTTGCCGGGCGGGATGTCTTCGCCCCAGGTCTCCACCTGTTCGAGGGCTCCGTATTTCTGGAACAGAGGCCAAGATTTGCGGGCGGAGGCGATGTAGGCCTCCTTCTTGGCGGCCGGTACGGGGAGCAGGAAGCCTGTGATGTAGGACATTCTGGTCTTCTCCTTCGGAGAGGGGCCGGCGCTCGCGGCGCTCTCCTCGCTGCATGAGCCCGGGTCCCGGGCGAGGCGCCGGGGATTAAGGATCAGACCCGCCGGGGCCGCAAGTCCGCGGCAGGCCGAGGCGCCGCCTGGGGCGGACCTCGCATCCGCCCCGCGCTCTTTCCGTCAGGCCAGCATGTCGAGCAGGGTTCCGGTCATCGCGTCGGCGGTCAGGAGCACCGAGGCGTTGGCCTTCAGGGCGATTTCCGCCCCGATGCGCTCCACGGTTTCGCCGGCCAGGTCGGCGAGCGGATCGGCGGCGGTGCGGCGCGCGCTGGCCTCGAAACGGGCCGAGGCGGCGGTGACGCCGGCGGCGGCGATGGCGTGGGCCTGCATGGGCGTCTCCCGGAAGGTCGGGGACAGACTGGCGCGGCGGGCTGAAGACGGCGCGAACGAAACTGGTGAACGGGCGCGCGCGATCACCGTTCGCTGAATCGACAGGGCGGCCCGGACATGGTTGGCTGCCGCGGACGGATCCAGCCACGGGACGGTCGCCATGGTCAGCCTCGCCCATCTGAAGCGCCGACTGGGCCAGTACGCCGCCGTCTGGGTGGCCGGGTTCCTGCTGTCGGGGGCCGCGATCCTGGCGGGGCTGTGGTTCGCCGACCTGATGACGGCGGCCGATACGGTGCTGCCGTTCGGATTGGCGGCGGTGGCCCTGGCGCTCGGGGCCGGCCTTGTGGCCAGCCTGGTTTCAGGCGAGACGGTGGGGACCAAGCTGGTCGTGCTGCTGCTGGCGGGGCTGCTGGTGCTGCCGCTGCTGTGGGCGCCGGTGTCGGCGGCGGTCGCGATCGCCTTCTTCGCGGACCGGTCGATCGAGTATTCCGGGACCTATGCGGCCTTCCAGATCGGGGTGTCGCGCGTGCTGTTCCCGATCAGCCAGTGGATCGGCGACGGCGACCTGTTCGGATGGGTGTGGAGCGCCTTCCAGTGGGTGTCGACGTTGGTGGGCTTTCTGTCGGCCCTCGCCAAGGTGTGGCCGATGCTGAAGCGGCTGCTGGGGCCGGAGCCGGCGACGGAAGTCTGAGGCGCGGCGACGGTACGACGTCCAGATGTCGGACAGCGGATTGTGACCGAACTGTAATGTTCGAAGGGCTCTAGTCTCGCCGTCTTGATGACGAAGAAGTAACTATCGAAGGGACGGCGCGCTCTATAGCTGATCCGGGTAGTTACGGGAGACGACTCCCGCGACCACGGGGGGCGTGTCGTGAATACAGTCAAGCTAATGCTGCTCGTCGGCACGGCGCTCGCGACATCGGCCGGAGCCGCGCTGGCGCAGACGCCGCCCGCTCCGCCGCCCGCGCAGCCGCAGACCCCGCCGCCGGCGCAGGACGCCGAGCCGTCGGAGGACGAGGCGACGGCGGTCGAGGAGGTCGTCGTCGAGGGCCGCAACACCGATGTCCGAACCTCGATCGATTCCGTCAGCTACAGCCTCGCCGACGACCTGCAGGCGCGGACCGGCACCCTGGCCGACGCCCTGCGCAACGTGCCGTCGGTGGATGTGGACCCGCAGGGCAATGTGTCGCTGCGCGGCGATTCCAACGTCACCATCCTGATCGACGGCCGCCCCTCGGGCATGCTGAGCGGCGAGGGCCGGGCACAGGCGCTGCTGCAGCTGCCGGCCGACCAGTACGCCCGCATCGAGGTGATGACCAATCCGTCGGCGGCCTATCGCCCGGACGGCTCGGGCGGCGTCATCAATCTGATCACCAAGCCGACGGTGGTGCGGCCGGGCGCGACCACCACGGGCTCGGTGCGGGTCAACGCCGGCGAGGAGGGTCGCTACAACGTCGGCCTCAGCGCCGCCTTCAGCCGCGACCGGCTGACGCTGTCGGGCGACGTGGGCGTGCGCCACGACATGATCCTGCAGGACGTCGAGCGGGTCCGCGAACGTTTCGACGCGGGCAGCGGCCAGTTCCTTGAGAGCCGGCAGACCCAGCAGGGCGAGTCGATCCTGGACGCGCGGTTCGGACGTTTCACCGCGGAATATCGCCTGACCGACAAGACCCAGCTGACCGGCGAAATCCGGGCGCAGCGCTTCGGCACCGAGGGCGACACCGTCGAGCTGTTCGAGGGGGAGGACGCCTCGGGCTCGGTCGCCCAGGCCTATCGGCGCGACAGCGACGGCGGCTTCGCGGTGCGCGGCTTCGGCGCGACCGCGCGCGTGCTGCACCGGTTCGACGATCAGGGCCATGAGTGGTCCACCGAGCTGCGGCTCGACCGCGGCCGGAACCAGTTCGAGCAACTGACCGTGACCGACGCCACCCTGCCGGCGGGAGCGGACGTCTACGAACTGCTGGACAACCGGACGCGGTTCTCGATCATGGGCCTGACCAGCGCCTATGTCCGGCCGCTGTCGGACGGCGGCAAGCTGCGCGCCGGCTATGAGCTGGAGATGCGCGAACCGGAGACGTCCAACGCGGTCAGCCGGGGACCGTCGGCGAGCGCCCTCACCCCGGACCCGCTGGTGACGAATGAATTCCACGCCGAACAGGCGGTGCATGCGGTCTATGGCACCTGGGAGCGACCGTTCGGAAAACTGACGGCCCAGGCCGGCCTCCGGCTGGAATACACCGAGATCGACCTGGACCAGATCACGACCGGCACGCAGGACTCCAATGAGTATTTCCGCGCCTATCCGACCCTGCACCTCGGCTACGAGCTGAGCGAGACGCAGACCCTGCGCGCCAGCTACAGCCGCCGCATCCAGCGGCCGCAGCCGTTCGAGCTGAACCCGTTCCTGGTGTTCCAGGATCCGTTCAACTACCGCGCCGGCAACCCGCAGCTGGAGCCGCAGGAGACGGACTCCTTCGAGCTGATGTGGCAGCGGCGGGTGCAGCAGACCTTCTATCAGGCCACGCTTTACTATCGGGACACGACCAAGGCGTTCACCCAGGTGACCACGGACATCGGCGGCGGGATCTTCCTGACCCGACCGGAGAACCTGGGCGCGCGGCGCGACATGGGCCTGGAGCTGACCGCCAGCGGCAAGCTGAGCGAGACCCTGCGCTACAACGCCAGCGTCAACCTGTTCCATCAGGAGATCGACGCCACAGGCCTGTCGGGCGCCCAGGACAGTTCGGGCACGGTGGTCTCCGGGCGCGGCAACCTGAACTGGCAGCCGACCGCGGAGGACTTCGTCCAGCTCGCGGCCTTCTGGCAGGGCGACTCCCTGCAGGCGCAGGGCGTCCGCGAGGCCGGCGGCATGATCAACCTGGGCTATCGCCGCAAGCTGACCGAGAAGTGGGCTTTCCAGGCGACGGTGCGCGACGTGTTCGACCAGTTCGGAGACGTCACGACGTTCGACACGCCCTCGTTCCGCGAACGGACCGAGCGCCGGTTCGGCGGGCGGGCCTGGTATCTCGGGCTGACCTATTCCTTCGGTCAGGGACCGCGCCGGCAGGAGCCGCAGTTCGACTTCGCGCCCCCGTCGACGGGCGGCTGATCACGGCTTGCCGGGGCTCCAGCCGGGCAGGGCGGCGGCCTGGCTGATCCAGTCCGCGATCCGCGCCTCGTCGAACGGATCATCCTCGTGGATATCGAGGTAGCGAACGTCCGGATGCTTGCTGGCGCCCGGCGGAGGGGGCCGGAGGGCGCCGCCCTGGAAGAAGGTCACCTTCACGTAGCGTGTGAAGACGTGGAAGGACAGGAACCAGCCCTGTCCCTCGACGCCATAGAAGGGCGAGTTCCACTTCACGGCCTTGCGCACGTTAGGGACGGTCCGGACGATCAGCGCGTCGAGGCGGCGGCCGACCGCCTGCTTCCAGCCCGGCATGGCCGCGATATAGGCCTGCACCGGAGCGTCTCCGTCGCCCTTGGCGATGCGGGGGTTGCCGCCGGACAGGAGAACGGGGTCAGCCACCCTTCGACGCCTTGGCGGGCTTCGCGTTCTTCGCACCGTTCAGGGCCGCGGCCGCCTGCACCAGCGCCTTGAACGCGGCCGCGTCGATCTGCGCCCCCTCCGGTATGTCGATCGCCCGGCGGGTGGCGCCGTCCAGGCTGGAGTTAAACAGGCCCGCCGGATCAGGGAGCGCGGCGCCGTTGGCGAAGGTCAGCTTGACCGCCTTCTTGTAGGCCTCGCCGGTGCAGATGATGCCGTCGTGGGACCAGACCGGCGTGTTCCACTTCCACTCCTCGACCACGTCGGGGGCCGCCTCGTGAATGAGGCTTCGCACCCGGGCCAGCGTCTCGCCGCGCCAGTCGCCGAGGGCGGCGATGCGCTGGTCGATGAGGCGCGGCGGGGGAACGCCCGCATCGGCGGCGGGGACGGATTTTCCGAACGACATGGGTCTCTCCTTCTATTTGGCTGCCGGGGTCAGGCCTGTTGGGCGACAACCGCGTCCAGCTTGTCCAGGAAGCGCGGCCAGCCGGTCAGGGCGCCGCCGAACGCCTGCCTCTGGTCGGGGCGGAAGCCCGACTGCTCGACCCGCAGGAGGGAGCCCGCGGCCGTCGGGGTCAGGGTGAGGGTGACCACGCTCTGCAGGTCGAAGGCCGGGTCCTCGTGCGCGTGGTTCCAGCTGTAGGCGAGGCGCCGGTTCGGGTCGACGGCGAGAACCTCGCAGTCCAGCACGCCGCCCCAGTCGCCGCGCAGGCTGAAGCGATGGCCCACGTCCGGGCGGAAGTCGTTCTTCATCAGCCATTCCTCGATCAGATGCGGCTGGGTCAGGGCGCGCCAGATCTTCTCCGGCGGCCAGGCGAGCTCGCGTTCGACGACGACGGTGCGGGTCGGGGCGGCGGCGTCGGTCATTGGTCCATCCTTCTGAGCAGGTCCTCGAGGTGGTCGATGCGGGTTTCCCAGAAGCCGGTCATCCGCCGGGTCCAGTCGGTCAGCGGGGCCAGGGCGTCGGGCCGGGCGCTGTAGTGGGTCTGGCGGCCGGCGGGGCGGTCGTGCACCAGCCCCGCCTGCTTCAGCACACCGAGGTGTTTGGAGACGGCCGGCTGCGAAATGCCGGCATGGGTGGTCAGGGCCCCGACCGTCTGCTCGCCCTCGCGGCACAGCTGTTCGAAAATCCCCCGGCGGGTGGGATCGGCCAGCGTCCGGAAGAGGATGTCGTCAGAAATCTGCATCGCAACCGATAACCCATGGGCTATTGGTCCGATCTATAACCAGACGGATATGAGTGAGTCAAGCGGCCGGAGGTCAGCAGGAGCGGGAAGGTTCGGCGCCGGGCGCGCCCTTGCGGCGCACGGGAGGCGGGGGCATCGTCGGCGCATGAGCACGCAGGAGCCGGCGGGCGAACGCTTCCAGAGCTTTGCGGCCTTCTATCCGCACTACATCCACGAGCATTCCAACCGGACGTGTCGGCGCATCCATGTGGTGGGGTCGGCGCTGGTGCTGGTCGTGCTGGCGGTCGCGGTCGTGACGCTGAACCCCTGGTGGCTGCTGGCCGTGCCGCTGGTCGGCTACGGCTTCGCCTGGGTCGGCCATTTCTTCTTCGAGAAGAACCGGCCGGCCACGTTCCGCTATCCGCTGTGGAGCCTGATGGGCGACTGGCGGATGTTCTTCGAGACCGTCACCGGCAGGCGGCGCTTCTAGGCTTCAGCGGTTGGCCGGGTCCTGGAAGGCGAACAGGCTGATGGCGAGGACGGCGGCGGCGTCGCGGTCGGGGGAGCCCTGCGGCGGCAGGTAGAAGGTCGGGCGGAAGCCATTGAGATCGAGGCCGCCGATCTCGACTCCGTCGCGGCTGAAGACATAGCCCATGACGCGGCCGCCGCCGAACGGAAGGCCGCCGATCCGCTTCGTCTCGGCGCGCAGGACGATGTCGCCCCAGACCAGTTCGCCGGCGCGTTGCGGCTGCTGCAGGCGGGCCAGCAGGCTGCCGCGCGACAGGGCCAGGGTGAGGCGGGCGTCGGCGGGCGCGGCGCCGGAATACTGGCACTCGTACGACAGCGGCTCTCGGTCGAAGGTGATCCACAGGATCTGGCGATGGCTCTGGCCCCCGCCGCAGTCGCCCTGGATGGAGCCGCCGGGGAGGGCGAGGTCGAACTCGGCGCGGGCCATGTCGCGGGACTGCCACGGCAGGCGGGTGCTGGAGCTGCGCGAACTGGCCGAGCCGGTGTATTCGGCGACGGCGAAGCCGGGACGGAACAGGCTGGGGCCGCGGCGACCCTGGAGCCCGATGCGGTCGGTGCGTTCCGTCATCGGAGCGGTCGGCGCGGCGGTTTGCGATGCGGCGGCGGTGGCGGCGGCGAGCGCGGCGGCGGCCAACAGGCTGGCGAGTTTCATGGGCCCCTCCCTTGATCAGGACGGACACTACGCCGCTTTCAGAGAACAGCAATCCGCCAGCGGCGGACCCGGGCGGCGCTAGTTGGACCCGGCGTTGGTCGCGGCGGAGGCCATAAGGGTCTGGCTGGGCCGGGCGTCCCACGACGGCGGGCAACCGTCGAAGCGGCCGGCATTGATGAGCGTCAGGCGGCGCTGGTTGAAGCGCATGGCCGGGCGCATCGAGCCGCGGCCGTGGCCGGTGTAGAGATCGATCTTCTGGCCCTTGATCGCGCCGCCGGTGTCGGAGGCGTACCAGTAGCCGTCGTGCAGCGTGCCATCGGGCATGCGCATGCCGACGGTCTCGGGGATGAAGAGGCGGGTGCGGCGGGGGATGTAGCGCGGGTCGGTGGCGATGGTGCGCATCGGGATCGGCCGGCAGCCGAGGCTGTCGTTGCCCGTCGCTCCGCCGCCACCCGCATGGTAGAGATTGACGCGGGCGGTCCAGTCCGCCTCCTCGTCCATCAGATCCTGCTGTTCGGCGGTGAGAGCCGCCATGCCGCTGTCGGAACCTTCGTCAGCAGGGGCCGTTGATTCCGCACCAAGCCCGGTCGAGACCGCGGCTTCGTAGGAAACGGGATCACCCTGAACCGCCGCATGGGCGGGGAAGGCCATCGCCCAGAAAAGGGCGAACGCAGCGGCACTGCCGAGCATGATTCGACTCGCGTAGGCGCCGGCCCCTGTCCGTCCGGCGCGGCGCTTGTCGTCAAGAAATACGGCGAAAACCAGACATTCCGGCCCACGTGCGACCTCCTGTCCGGTCGAGCGGTGGATAAGTGGCGCTTGTGATGGTTAAGGCGAATCTCGTTTGGCCAACGGCATCAAATCGGTAAGCTGTATTCGGAGATCAGAAACACTTTGCTGGGGCGCGATGCTTACTGTCTTTGGAGATATTCGGTCCGGCAACTGTTTGAAGGTCAAGTGGTTGCTGGATCGCCTCGGCCATGATTATCGGTGGATCGAAACCGACGTCATGTCCGGCGCGACGCGGTCCACAGAATTCCTCGCCATGAATCCGGCCGGACAGGTTCCGGCGGTGGTGTTCGAGGACGGGCGGACGCTGGCGCAGTCGAACGCGATCATCGGCTTTTTCGGCGACGGCACGCCCTATGTGCCGGCCGATCCGTGGGACAGGGCGAAGATGTACGAGTGGCTGTTCTGGGAGCAGTACAGCCATGAGCCCTGCATCGCCGTGGCGCGATTCCAGCGTGCCTTCCTCGGCAAGGCGGCGGACGAGATCGAGCCGCGGCTGGTGGAGCGCGGGCGGGCGGCGCTGGCGCGGATGGAGGCGGCGCTGGCGGCCCGCGACTGGCTGGTCGGAGACGGGCCGACGCTCGCCGACCTGGCGCTGGTCGCCTACACGCGGGTCGCGCCTGAGGGCGGGTTCGATCTGGGGCCCCATCCTGCGATCCGGCGGTGGATCACGAGGGTGGAAGCCGGGTTCGGGATCGGCTGACCGGCTACTGCCGCGGCGTGCGCTGGGGGCGACCGCCTTCGCTCCACTCGGGCTTGAAGTCGCTGGAGGCGAGCCAGCGCAGCGGCTCGACCAGGGACTGGATGGCCCGGGTCATGAAGGGGATGTCCAGGTTCCCCAGATTGTCCTCGGCCGTGTGATAGGTCGGGATGGTGGCCCAGCCGGAAATGGTGTGGGCGACGACGCCCTCGAGCGCCAGCTGGTAGTTGTCGGACCGCTCGAAGAAATGCTGCTCCGGATACAGGTCGGGCGCGATCAGGGCGCCGCGTTCCCTGAGGGCCGAACCGAAGTTGGAGCGGTCGAAGCCGGTCATCATCATCACGCCCGCGGGCATGTTCGGGTCCTGAGCGCCGATCATCTCGATCTCGAGATTGGCGATGACGTCGGTCAGGGGCACCGGCGAATGGGCGCCGAAATATTCGGAGCCGAGCAGGCCCAATTCCTCGGAGCCGTAGCAGACGAACAGGATGCTGCGCTTCGGCTGTTCGCCGGCCGCGAGGGTGCGGGCCAGTTCGAGAACGGCGGTGGTCCCCGAGGCGTCGTCGTTGGCCCCGTACATCACCGTGCCGTCGGGCTGGACGCCGAGGTGATCGAGGTGGGCGGTGATCATGATGACGCCCGCCGACGGGTCGGACCCCTGCAGCCAGCCGATGGCGTTGGTGGTGATCCGCGTCGCGCCGTCCGGATCGGTGACCTCGAAGCGGGGACGGCGGCCCGGTGCGCTGGGCGGCAGCTGAACCACGCCCGCCGTCTGGAGATAGCCGTCCATGCCGGGCGCCGGGGTCAGGCCGTATTCCTGGAAGCGGGCGGCGACATAGGCGGCGGCGACGGCCTCATCCGGGGTGGCGCTGCCGCGGCCGCGCAGGGCCGGTCCGGCGAGGAAGGCCTCGTGCGCCGCGACCCGGACGGGATCGACGGCGGGAGTCTGGGCCGCGTCCTGTGCGAAGACCGGGCCGGCGGCGAGGAGGAGGACGCCGACGGCGACGAGCAGGCGAGATTTCAGCATGGACCGACCCCGACAATGACAGGCCGACAGGGGTAGGGGGCGGGCGAGGGGGCGGTCAAGCGTCCCAGGCGCAAGATGCCGCTGGACGCCGCCGCGGCGTGGATTTAACCCCGGCGGGTCGCACCCCGGAGCCCGTCATGAAGCGTCTCGCCCTCGTCGCCGCCGTCTGCGCCCTCGCGGTCGCCGCCACGCCCGTCGCCGTCTCGGCCTGGGGCAACACCGGCCACCGGCTTGTGGGGATCGCAGCCGTTCGCGGCCTGCCCGCAGAGATGCCCGCCTTCCTGCTCTCGCCCGGAGCCGCGTCCGAGGTCGGCGAACTGGCCCGTGAGCCCGACCGCACCAAGGGCGGGGGCCAGCCGCACGACCGTGAGCGGGACACCGCGCACTTCGTGGACATGGACGACAGCGGACGGGTGATCAGCGCCGCCGGGCCGTCGATCGACGCCCTGCCGCGGCTGAAGTCGGAGTATGACGCGGCGCTGACAGCGGCCGGGCTGGACGTCGATGACGCCGGCTATCTGCCCTACGCCATCTGGGACGGGTACCAGCATCTGGTGCGCGACTTCGCGACGTGGCGCGTGCTGAACGCGGCCGAAAAGCGAGAGATCGATCCGGGCAGGCGGGCCTGGTACCGCGAGGACCGGCTGCGGCGCGAGGCGCTGATCCTGCGCGACATGGGCTATCTGGGGCACTACGTCGGCGACGGCTCGCAGCCGCATCACACCACGATCCATTACAACGGCTGGTCGCGGGACGTGCCGAACCCCGAGGGCTTCACCACCTCGCGCCAGACGCACGGCGCATTCGAGAACGCCTTCACCGGCCGGGTGGCGCGGCTGGATGCGGTCGAGGCGGCGATGACGGCGCCGAACCTGGACGGGTTCGACCTGCGCGCGCGGGTGCCGGCCTATCTGAAGACGACGCTGGCGCAGGTGCTGCCGTTCTACCAGCTGGAGAAGGCCGGAGCCTTTCAGGAAAGGGACGCCCGGGGCGCGGCCTTCGTGACGGCGCGGCTCGCGGCGGGGGCCTCCGAGCTCCGCGACCTGTTCGTCCTCGCCTGGCGGGACTCGGCCGACGACAGCATCGGCTGGCCGATCGTGAAGGTGGCCGAGGTCGAGGCCGGGACCGCGGATCCGTGGCTGGCCATGTACGGCGAGGACTGAGTTCGGACTTTGAGCGAGCCCGCGCCCCCCGTCGTCATCCTCGACAAGGCCCAGCTGGCCGACAACATCGGCGCGGTGGCGCGGGTGATGGCCAATTTCGGCCTGTCCGAGCTGAGGCTGGTCAGCCCGCGCGACGGCTGGCCGCAGGACCGGGCGTGGGCCACGGCCTCGGGGGCCGACTGGGTGCTGGACGGGGTCAAGGTGTTCGACAGCGTGGCGGAGGCCATCGCCGACCTGAACACCGTCTTTTCGACCACGGCCCGGCCGCGCGAGACGCGGATGCCGGTGCGGACGCCGCGCGAGTCGGCGCGTCTGCTGTACGACGACCGGGCCTCGGGCCTGACGGTGGGGCTGCTGTTCGGCGGCGAACGGGCGGGGCTGGAGACCACCGATATCGCCCTGACACAGGGCATCGTCACCATCCCGATCGATCCGAAGCATCATTCGTTGAACCTGGCGCAGGCGGTGGCGATCAACGCCTATGAGTGGCGGACGCTGATCCTCGACGCGCCGCCGCCGCGGTTCCGGGAGGGCGATCCGCCGGCGTCGAACGAGCTGCTGGTCGGCATGTACGAGCATCTGGAGAAGGAGCTCGACGAGGGCGGCTTCTTCCATCCGCCCGAGAAGAAGCGGTCGATGAGCCAGAACCTGCGGGTCATGCTGGGGCGGGCGGCCTTTTCGGAGCAGGAGGTGGCGACGTTCCGGGGGGTGATCCACGCTCTGGCCAAGGGGCGGGGACGGGTGCTGGCCAAGCTGGCGGCGAAGAAGGCGGCGGACTCATAGTTTTCACCCGTCATCCTCGGGCTTGACCCGAGGATCAGAGGTCGGGGCGAGCTGTGCGGCCGGGACGGCCCCGGGACGGCGCTCCATCATCATCCGACGCAGCACCGGACGGTCTGATCCTCGGGTCAAGCCCGAGGATGACGGTAGTGGTGGTGCATTCACAGATCGGCGCAGAACGCCGGGACTAGCTCCGTCGCCGGGCCGTGGTGCGTTTCGTCGAACAGACTGCTGCCCAGCGATGGCTCGAGGTTGAGCTCGACGGTGCGGGCGCCGGCGCGGTTGGCCGACTGGACGAAGCCGGAGGCGGGCCAGACGGAGCCCGAGGTGCCGATGGAAACGAACAGGTCGCAGCGGGCGAGGGCCCGTTCGATGCGGCCCATGTGCAGGGGCGTCTCGCCGAACCAGACGATGTGCGGACGCAGGCGGCCGTCCGGGTGGAAGGGCGAGGGCTGGTCCGGCTCGAGATCGCCCGGCCAGTCGCAGACGCGGCCGGTGGCGGTGCATTGGGCCTTGAGCAGTTCGCCGTGCATGTGGACCAGGTCGAAGCCGGCGGCGGGCGGCGTTCCGGCATGGGCGCGGTCGTGCAGGTCGTCGACGTTCTGGGTGACCAGCAGGAGCTCGCCGTCCCACCGCGCGGCAAGCTCGGCGAGGGCGCGGTGGGCGGCGTTGGGGCGGACCTCGGCCAGCTGGCGGCGGCGGCGGTTGTAGAAGTCCTGCACCAGGGCCGGGTCGCGGGCGAAGGCCTCGGGCGTGGCGACGTCCTCGACGCGGTGACCCATCCACAGGCCGTCGGCGGCGCGGAAGGTCGGGACGCCGGACTCGGCGGAGATGCCGGAGCCGGTGAGGATGACGAGGTTGTGGTGGATCATTCCGGGGAGATGAAGAGTGTCAGTGACAGTGCTAGTGAGCGGTTGGCCGCCGATTGCTCACCAGCACTATCACTGACACTTCCCGCAGAGTCCCGCGGAACGACTGGAGACCCGCCCATGAAAACCCGCGCCGCCGTCGCCTTTGAGGCCAAACGTCCGCTGGAGATCGTCGAGGTCGATCTGGAGGGGCCGCGCGCCGGGGAGGTGCTGGTCGAGATCAAGGCCACCGGCATCTGCCACACCGACGCCTATACGCTGGACGGGCTGGACAGCGAGGGCATCTTCCCGTCGATCCTGGGCCACGAAGGCGCGGGGGTGGTGGTCGAGGTGGGGCCGGGGGTGACCTCGGTGGCCGTCGGGGACCATGTGATCCCGCTGTACACGCCGGAGTGCCGCCAGTGTAAGTCTTGCCTGAGCCGCAAGACCAATCTGTGCACCGCCATCCGGGCGACGCAGGGCAAGGGGCTGATGCCCGACGGGACCTCGCGGTTTTCCTACAAGGGGCAGGCGATCGCCCACTACATGGGCTGCTCGACCTTCTCGAACTACACGGTGCTGCCCGAGATCGCGGTGGCGAAGATCCGCAAGGACGCGCCGTTCGACAAGGCCTGCTACGTCGGCTGCGGCGTGACCACGGGCGTCGGTGCGGTGGTCAATACGGCCAAGGTGGAGCCGGGGGCCAACTGCGTCGTGTTCGGGCTCGGCGGCATCGGGCTGAACGTCATCCAGGGGCTGAAGATGGTCGGGGCCGACATGATCGTCGGCGTCGATATCAATCCGTCGAAGGAAGAGTGGGGCCGCCGCTTCGGCATGACGCATTTCGTCAATCCGAAGGAGGCGCCGGACGTGGTGGCGCATCTGGTCGAGCTGACCGGGGGCGGGGCGGACTACACCTTCGACTGCACCGGCAACACGGTGGTGATGCGCCAGGCGCTGGAGGCCTGCCACCGCGGCTGGGGCGAGAGCGTGATCATCGGCGTGGCCGAGGCCGGCAAGGAGATCGCGACGCGGCCGTTCCAGCTGGTCACGGGCCGGGTGTGGCGCGGTTCGGCCTTCGGCGGGGCGCGGGGCCGGACGGATACGCCCAAGGTGGTGGACTGGTACATGGACGGGAAGATCGAGATCGACCCGATGATCACCCACACCCTGCCGCTGGAGCGGATCAACGAGGCCTTCGACCTGATGCATGCGGGTGAGAGCATCAGAAGCGTGGTGGTGTTCTGAGGCTTGCGCAGACGGGACAGTTGTTTTAGAAAACTGTCTGAGCAGCAGGAGGGAAGCCATGTTCACCCACATCACCCTGGGCGCCGACGATGTCGAGGCGTCGCGTCGGTTCTATGATGCGGCGCTGGGGGCGCTGGGGATCGAGCCGGCCAGCGGGCCGGACCCCAAAGGGCGCTACTGGTGGCGGACGGCGCGCGGGGCCTTTGCCGTCGGCAAGCCGATCGACGGCCAGCCGGCCTGCCACGCCAACGGCGGCACGCTGGGTTTCGCGGCCAGGACGCCGGAGCTGGTCGAGGCCTTCCATGCAGCGGGCGTCGCGGCGGGCGGCCGGGCGATCGAGGATCCGCCCGGCCTCCGCGAAGGCCCGTTCGGAAAGCTGTACCTGGCCTATCTGCGCGATCCGGCCGGCAACAAGATCTGCGCGTTGCACCGTCCCGGATAGCCGCTGCGCGGCTTCCGGCCTGACAAGGAGAGCGGTAGAGGTCGGGCATGGAAACCCTGAAGACCCACGCCGTCCACGGCGGAACGCTCCGCTATCTGAGGCACGACAGCAGGACCACCGGCACGCCGATGACGCTGTCGGTCTTCGTCCCGCCGGGCGAGGGGCCGTTCCCGGTGCTGATCTGGCTGTCGGGGCTGACCTGCACCGAGGATAATTTCACCACCAAGGCCGGGGCCTATCGCGCGGCGACGGAGCATGGCCTGATTATCGTCGCGCCGGACACCTCGCCGCGCGGCGAGGGGGTGGCCGACGATGACGCCTATGATCTGGGACAGGGGGCGGGGTTCTATGTGGATGCGACGCAGGCGCCGTGGGCGTCGCACTTCCGCATGGAGCGCTATGTCGTCGAGGAACTGATCGGGCTGGTCGACGGGGAATTCCCGACCACGAAGGCGCGCGCGATCTCCGGCCATTCGATGGGCGGGCATGGGGCGCTGACGCTGGCCTTGCGGCATCCGCACCTGTTCCGGTCGGTGTCGGCCTTCGCGCCGATCGCCTCGCCGACGCGGTGTGCGTGGGGCGAGAAGGCGTTCACGGCCTATCTGGGCGAGGATCGGGCGGCGTGGGCGGAGCATGACGCGGCGCGGCTGATCGAGAGCGGCGTCGGCGGCGGCTGCTACGACGACATCCTGATCGACCAGGGCGACGCCGATCCGTTTCTGGCCGAGCAGCTGAAGCCGGAGCTGCTGACGGCGGCGGCGGGCGCCGCGGGGCAGAGGGTGACGCAGCGGATGCAGCCGGGGTACGACCACTCGTATTTCTTCATGGCCAGCTTCATCGCCGACCATGTGGCCTTCCATGCGGCGCGGCTGAAGGACTGAGCGCGGCGTGGTAGGTTGGCTCGGACCTATGGAGGGGAAGCCATGAGACGCGCCGCATTCGCCGCCGGGCTGCTGGCCCTGATGCTCGCCGCCGCGCCCGCGCAGGCGCAGCAGCAGATGGTCGATCCGGACTTCCGGCCGACGGTTCAGAACCCGGCCTGGGCCGAGGGGCAGGGGCCGGTGGTGGTCATCGACGAGGCGCACCTGAATTTTCACCGGCTGGAGGGGCAGTACGCGCCGTTTGCGGCCCTGCTGCGGACCGACGGCTATCGGGTGCAGGCCGGGACGCAGCCGTTCGACGCCGGCGGGCTGGAGGGGGTGGACGTGCTTGTCATCGCCAATGCCGGCGCGACCAGCGAACAGCCGACGCCGCCGGCCTTCACCGAGGCCGAAGGGGCGGCGCTGGAGGCTTGGGTTCGGGAGGGCGGCAAGCTGCTGCTGATCGCCGACCACACGCCGTTCGGCGCGGCGGCGGCGGCGTTGGCGGCGCGGTTCGGGGTGAAGATGGGCACGGGCTACGCCTTCGCGATGCCGGACGAGCTCAACCTGACGACCAATCTGACCTATCCGGCCGAGGCGTTCGGGGAACATCCGATCTTCGCCGGGCGCGACGCCTCGGAGCGGGTGGAGAGCGTGACCGCCTTCACCGGCCAGTCGCTGGAAGGGCCGGAAGGCGCGACGGTGCTGCTGTATATGACCGACGGCGCGCGCGAGGCGCGGGACCTGCCGACGCTGCAGGCGCTGGCCGATCGGCTGGAACAGGCGGGAGAGACCGGCGCCGGGGCGGCCGAGGCCGTGGCGGAGTTGTCGACGCCCGCGCTGCCCGCGCAGGGGCTGGCGTTTGACCACGGCCGCGGACGGGTCGTGGTGCTGGGCGAGGCGGGCATGCTGTCCGCCCAGCTGATCCGCTTTCCGCCGGAGAGCGGCCAGGCCGATCGGCGCTTCGGCATGAACGCTGCGCCCGGCAACGCGCGGTTCGGGCTGAACATCCTGCACTGGCTGAGCGGACTTCTGCCCTGAAGGCGTGGTAGGCAGGCGCATGACCGACGCTTCCAGCTCCGCCCACGACGAGATGTTCGCCGCCCTGTGCCGGGAGGTCGGCTTCTGCCTGCACCCCAAGGGGGAGAAGCGGGTGCTGGCGGCGCTGCCAAACGGCCTGGACGCCGCGACCCGCGCGGTGTTCGAGGCTGAGGGGGTGGATTTCGTCTCCGCCTCGGGCGACCTGCGGCGGGCGGTGCGCGACTGCCTGAAGGCCAATCTGCCCGCGGCATAAGGCACCGATTTCGGCGACTTCGGCTTGGGTTTCGGGCGAGGGCGCCTAGATGAGGGCTCCCCGAAACCTGTCGAAAGGAGCCGTCCCATGGCTTTCACGCTTCCGCCCCTCCCGTATGCCTATGACGCGCTGGAGCCGGCCATCGACAAGGCGACGATGGAGTTCCACCACGACAAGCACCACCAGGCCTATGTCGACAATCTGAACAAGGCGATCGCCGGCGACAGCTCGTTGCAGGGCAAGTCGCTGGAGGAGCTGTTCGCCAATATGTCGAAGCTGCCCAAGGCCGTGCGCAACAACGGCGGCGGTCACTGGAACCACAGCCTGTTCTGGGAGCTGCTGGCGCCGCAGGGCCAGACCGGCGAGCCGTCGGCGGAACTGGCCGCCGCCATCGACCGCGATCTGGGCGGCATGGACAAGTTCAAGGAGGCGTTCAACGCCGCCGGCGCGGGGCAGTTCGGTTCGGGCTGGGCCTGGCTGATCGTGCAGGACGGCAAGCTGAAGGTCACCTCGACCCCGAACCAGGACAATCCGCTGATGGATGTCGCCGACGAGAAGGGCGCCGTGGTGCTGGCCGCAGACGTCTGGGAGCACGCCTATTACCTGAAGTACCAGAACCGCCGGGCCGACTACCTGAAGGCGTTCTGGACGGTGGTGAACTGGAACAAGGCCAACGCGCTGTTCGCGGCCGCGACAGCCTGAGGCGGAAAAGACGCCCGGTGCGGTGGCGCCGGGCGTCGCGGCTCCCAAGTAAGCGTAGCCACGGACCTCAACCGGAGCCGACGATGACCTTCTACGCCCGTCTTGCCGCCGCCAGCCTGATCCTCGCCGCGATGGGCGCTGCAGCCTGTTCTCCGGAGCCTGAAACACAGAAGGCCGCGCCGACCCCGCCCGCGGTCCTGTCCCATCCCGACATCCACGCCTTCCGCATCGGACAGATTCAGGCCGTGGCGCTGAAGGACGGCGAGATGAGCTTTGCGGCGGCGGACCGCGAGATGAGCCCGTGGAGCGACACGGCCGAGGTATCGCGGCTGCTGGGCGCGGACGGTCAGGTCCACCTGTCGATCCAGCCGCTGCTGGTCCGGGACGCCGACCGTGTGGTGCTGATCGACACCGGCGCCGGCGGGCAGATGGGCACGGAGGGCAAGCTGCTGGCCTCGTTGCGGGCCGCGGGCGTCGAGCCGGGGCAGGTGACGGACGTGCTGATCTCGCATGCCCACGGCGACCATGTCGGCGGGCTGGCCGGCAAGGACGGCGCACTGACCTTTCCCAACGCGACGATCCGCATGAGTGAGGCGGAATGGGCGTTCGCCAGGGCCGGTGCGGCCGATGCGGGAGCCGGGCCCTTGCTGGCCGCCATGACGCCGAAGGTCGAGACGTTCCAGCCCGGCGCGCAGGTGACGCCGTCGATCCAGGCGGTGGCGCTGGCGGGCCATACGCCGGGGCACACGGGGTACGAGATCGTCTCGGGCGACGAGCGGCTGCTCTATATCGGCGACGCGATGCACAGCCCGGTGATCTCGGTGCAGGCGCCCGAGCTGGTCAACGGCTGGGACAGCGACGCCGCCGCCGGCGTCCGCTCACGCCAGGGACTGCTGTCGCGGGGCGCCTCCGGGGATCTGCGCGTCTATGGAGTCCATTTCCCGTTCCCGGGGCTGGGCCGCTTCCAGCGCCGCGACGACGGCTTCGTCTGGGCGCCCGAAGACTGAAGCCGTAGGGTTTCGTCGCTGGACCGCAGCCGTGCGTCGGGGACAATGACGCAATGGATATCGCCATCCTCTTCGCCACGGCCCTGACCGTCGCTCCCGCCTCCGGCCCGGAGTGCGGCGTCGTCGGCCTGCTGGACATCGACCGGGCGGCCTATGCAGTCGTCAACGGCATGGTCGGGAGCGTGGCGGCCGATGGCCAGCCGTCGGTTCGCTTCTTCGCCGAGCCGCTGGCCTCGGCCCTCGGCGATGAGCAGCGGCGGCCGGAGCGGGGCGAGGCGCCAAGGCTGGGTCCCGACTGGCTGAGCGGCGGCGGCTCCATGGACGCGGTGAGAGACACCAGCCTCTACAGCCTGAACCGCAGCGGCGTCGATGACATCGTCATGGGCCTGGGGTTCACCAACGCCGAAGGCGAGGCGGTGTATCGCCGCCTGCATCTGGGCTGCCACGAAGGGCTGTGGCGGATCGAAAGCATCTTTCTGCATCCGGAGGGCGCGTTCCTGAACGACCTTCTGGCCGGCGAGCCTTGACCTGACGGCCTTCTGTCGCCATAAGCCCCGCCTTCACGCCACCGGCTCGCCGCGTTGCGTGATCCACTACGGACGATGCGTGGACCGCCGTTGAGATCGTCCCTCCAGTTGGGGAGGGACCGGGCCGCATCATATAGAGAGTGACTTTATGTCCAAGCGCCACAGCGCCAAGTACAAGCTCGACCGGGCCATGGGTGAAAACCTCTGGGGCCGTTCGAAATCCCCGGTCAACAAGCGGTCCTACGGCCCCGGCCAGCACGGCCAGCGCCGCAAGTCGAAAGTCTCGGACTTCGGCCTGCAGCTGAAGGCCAAGCAGAAGCTGAAGGGCTACTACGCCAACATCACCGAGAAGCAGTTCTCGGCCACCTATCAGGAAGCCGCGCGCCGCAAGGGCAACAGCTCGGAGAACCTGATCGGCCTGCTGGAATCGCGCCTGGACGCCATCGTCTACCGCGCCAAATTCGTGCCGACCCCGTGGGCCGCGCGCCAGTTCGTCAACCACGGCCACGTGACCGTCGACGGCAAGAAGGTCGACATCGCCTCGTACCGGGTCAAGCCGGGCCAGGTCATCGAGGTCAAGGAAAAGTCCCGCGCCATGGCGCTGGTGCTCGAAGCCCAGCAGTCGTCGGAGCGCGACGTGCCGGATTACCTCGAGCTGGGCGACCGCGGCTTCTCGGTCCGCTACGTCCGCGTCCCGGAACTGGCCGACGTGCCGTTCCCGGTGAAGATGGAGCCGAACCTGGTCGTGGAATACTATTCGTCCTGATCGGCAGGCGCTGAACGAAAGAAGGGCCCCGGATTTCTCCGGGGCCCTTTTTCGTAGGCCCAGGTCCCGGTGACGCGGATTACCCGGCCGGAGGTGCGGCCGGCTCCGAGGGCGCCGGCGCCGCGTCGTCAGGGGCCGAAGCCGCTGTCGGCGAACTCGGGCAGCGCACGTCGACGAAGGTCTCGCTGATCCAGCATTTCTGATCGGGAAGACCCGGCTCGCCGGTGGGGCAGCCCGCCCCCGGACAGGGAAGGTCCTGTTCGCCGCACTTGAACTTGAGGCGGGTCTGATTGACCCGGCAGGTCGCGGCGCGATCGGGGTCAGAGGCCTCCTGACCGCATCGCCGATCGCCGGGGCAGATGACGATTTCGGACTGGGTAGGCGGCCAAAGGCCGGCGCGTTTCTCGGTCCGGTCGGCGTTCTGGCAGCCGGCGAGCGCCAGCAGGCCGAGGCTTATGATCGCAACTCCCGGCGACACCTTAAAGTAGCCCATCCTCGCTCCTCCAGAAAATCCAGAAACGCCTCACGGCTGCCGACGGCGTCGTTGTCGAAGGCGCAGAGAAATGTCTTACGCCCGTCCGAGTGAAAGTCCAGCGTTACGCGAAAGGACAGCTCAGGCGCGACACGCAACTGTTGAAGCGCATCGGTGAAGCTCGAGTAGCGATCGCAAGCCTCGGACTGGCCACGACAATTGGCGAAGGAGAAGGCCAGCCAGGTGGAATGCGAAGACCCGCCGGGCACGCTCAACAACTCCGGCCGTCGCTCGATCACCACCAGGCCCAGCCGTCCCGCTTTTGGCGGCTTCAGGCCTGTGGCGGACACACATCGCGCGTCGATGGGGCAGTCGGACGTCCGTTCTTCCCCGACAGGGTGCTGCACCGGTTCAACCGAGGCGTCATAGGGAAACCGCGCGACCGCGGCCACGTCGCCCGCCGATTCCGCATAGGCCTGGACCGCCACGTCGCCGTAGTCCGCCCGGGCGGTGTTGATCATGCCCGTCTCCATGGCCAGCATCAGAACGTCGCTGTCCGGCGTCGGCGCGTCCCGATACAGAAGCACGGTCTGCGGCGGCAGGAGGACGATCTCGGCGCCCCGGATCGACTGAAAGGCGCCGAGCAGAAAGATGCTCAGGGAGAGCAGGAAGGCCGCTACCGCAGCACCCGCTTCGGTGATGCGCCAGCCGGCGGTCTTGACCTCGTCCTTGCGCGCGGGCGTCGGCGGCCCCGGTTCGGGCCTCGGGGTCCGCGTGCGGCGTCGGGGTGGCTCCTCATCGGCCATTGTCGCCGCCGTTTCGCCCACGCCTGTTGGCGGACCGGCGATAGATTAGCCGCTGGGCGCCCGGTGGCAATAGCGGGCGGCGCTGTTCACGGGCCGTTGGCCGGGCCGCCCCTTGCCGAACAATCGCTTCCCCGCCGTTCCGGGGTTCCCTTGGGAGGCGAACAGGCGCATTTTCCGGCCGTTCAGGGTTCGGCAGGAGGCTGACATGAGACGGGTCGCCGCAATGGCCGCGGTTCTGGCGTTCGCGCCGGCGATGTCGGCCTGCGCCCTGGTCGATCGGATCACCGGCCACCGGGACGAGCCCCTCGTGGCCGAGGCGCCCGGACAGGTCGAGGCGGTGCACGCCGCCGCCATCGTTCAGGACCAGGCGGTGTTCTGGGTCAGCTCGAACGGCTGCACCGAGAAGGCCGACCTCACGCCCGTGGTGCGCCGGACCGGCGGCAGCGCCGTCATCACCCTGCGGCGGCTCAAGGAAGACCGTTGCCTGGAACCGCGCGCCGAGGGCGTGGAGATGCGCTGGACATTCCAGGAGATGGGGCTCGCGCCAGGCAGCCGCGTCTCGGTCGAGAACCCCTACCAGCTGCCGCGCGGCTGACGGCGCTCAGCGGATCTCGAATTTCGGCAGCATGTCGGCCGGGATGCGGTGCGGCCGCATGGTGGCCGAGTCGACCAGAACCCATTCGGAGACTCCTTGGGCGCAGAGCCGGCCCTCGGCGTCCTCGATGCGAACGTAGCGGTTGAAGCGCGGCCCCTGCGGATCGCCGACCCAGGTGCGGGCCTTCACCCCGACGGCGTCGGGCGGCAGCGGGCGAAAATAATCGATCTCATGGCGGACGGCGACCCACGACCAGCGGGCGCGGGTTTCGGCCTCGAAGCGGGCGTTCCAGTGGGCCGTGCCGGCGTCCTGCAGCCAGCCGACGTAGACGACGTTGTTGACGTGGCCGTTGTCGTCGATGTGCTCGGGCCGGACCTCCAGCGGGACGACGAAGATCTCGCGGTCGGCCCGGGGCTCGAGCTGGGCCCTCGCCATCAGGCGTCGGCGTCGCCGAGAGACACGCCCTTGTCGCTGAGCAGGGTCTGGAGCTCGCCGCCGTTGAACATCTCGCGGACAATGTCGGAGCCGCCGACGAACTCACCCTTCACGTAGAGCTGGGGAATGGTCGGCCAGTCGCTGAAGGTCTTGATGCCGTCCCGGAGAGCCTCGTCCTGGAGCACGTCGACGCCGACGAAGGGCGCGCCGACGTGGTCGAGGATCTGCACCGCCAGCGAAGAGAAGCCGCAGCGCGGCGCGTCCGGCGTGCCCTTCATGAACAGGACGACGTCGTGCTGCTTCACCGTGTCGGCGATGAAGGCGTGGACGGGATTGGCGACGGCTTGATCGGTCACTGGTACTGGCCTTTCGGTGAAGGCCGTCAGCTAGGCGCCCACGGGGACGGGGTCAAGGCGCCGGAAGGTCCCAGGTCGACGGCGGAACGGACGTCAGGCCGCCTTGGCCCCGGCGACGCGGGCCATTTCGATCTGGGCGGCCAGGCCGGGCGGCATGTCGCGGTCGGGCACGAGGGTGAGCATGTTCAGCCGCTCGGCGTCGCTGGCGCGGATCAAAACGCTGGAAACGGACGGGTCGGTCAGGGCGTAGGCCAGGCAGATGGCCTCGGCCGGCCAGTTGTTGGTGCGGTGCAGGAAGGCGAAGGTGCCGGCGTGAGCCAGCGGATTGGCTTTCGACTTGCCGCCGCCGAAGCCGAACAGGCCCTTCTTCGGCTGGTGCGCCGTGGCCGCTTTCTTGGCGGTGTCGAGGCTCTCGGGGAAGTAGTCGTAGACGAAGATGGCCATGTCGGCTTCGCGGGCGGCGCGCAGGCGGGCGCGGATCTGCCACTGCGAATTGACATGGAAGGGCGTGGCCAGCAGGTCGAAAGCGCCGGTGGAGACATAGGTGTCCATCACCTCGCCCTCGCCCGAGATGCCGAGAAGCCGCACGCGCTCGGTGGCGCGCAGGGCCTTGAGTGCGCCGAGGGTCGATTGCGGCAGTTCGTGCTCGGCCGGCTCGTCCAGGATGGCCAGATCGAACCAGCCGAGGCCGGAGATGCTCAAGGCGCGGTCGATGGCGGAGGTGATGCCCTCGGCCGAGAAGTCGCGGTCGGAACCCCGGCGGCCGTCGCCGGCGCCCAGGGTGAGGGCGACCTGGACCAGTTTGCGGTCGACGTGTTTCAGCGCCTGGCCGAGGATTTCCGCGAGCACCGGGTCGGCCGTTTCCAGCCGATAGCTGTTGATGCCGGCTTCCAGCGCCGAATAGATCAGCTCTCGCCCGGCCTCCGGGCCCTGGGCGATGTCACGGGGGCCGAGGCTCAGCGTGAGCGCCGAAACCGCCTGGCCGGCCTGTCCGAAGGGACGGTAGCGCATGGTTCAGTCTCCTGCCGGCGCCGAAGTTTCGAGCGCCAGCGCGTGCAGTTCGCCGCCCATCTTGCCCTTCAGCGCCGCATAGACGAGCTGGTGCTGGCGGACGCGGGGCAGGCCAGTGAAGGCCGAGGAGATGATGCGGGCGCGATAATGATCGCCGTCGCCGGCCAGATCGTCGATGACGATCTCGGCGTCGGGAAAGGCTTCGGCCAGATGGCCGTGAAGCTCTTCGACGGGCATGGGCATGGGACGGGCCGGTTCTCTCACGAATTTCGCCAGCCAGAATGCCCTGTAAACCTTAATGGCTGGCTACGCGCGCGGCAGAGGCTGTCCGTCGTCGCCGATGAGGCCGTGCTGGCGATACAGGGCCATTTCGTCGCCAGCGATGAAGGCGAAGATGGCGGGGCCCGTCCGTCGCCGCTGGACCAGATAGACCAGGTCGAACCGGATCGTGAGGGCGCTTCCATCCGACTTCTCAAGGTCCGCGCTGTAGAAGACCTGGACCCGATCATGGTTCTCGTAGAGCGGCGAGGCCTCGATGCGCTCCACGATCATGCGGCGCGTGCCGACGGCCCTGGCGAAGCCGTACATCCGAACGAGGCCCTCGGCGAAGGCGGAATCGGCGATGTTGGCCGGATTGAGCGAGCCATCGACGCCTAGCCCGAGGACGGTTTCGGCGAAGAAGCTCCGGATCGCGTCGACGTCGACCTCGTCGCCCAGCGAACGGGTGTAGGCGTCGGCGTAGGCGCGGAACCAGGCGAGGTAGTCAGGGGCGGTCATGGGGGCCTCTCCATCGCTTCAAACAGATGGGTCGAACCGCGGTTCAGGCGGAAGTGCGCTCGAACAGGGTCACCGCCTCGCCCTTGTAGGTCGCGTCCACATAGGGCGCATAGCCGGCGCGACGGGCCAGGGCGATCGAGGGGCTGTTGTCGGGCGAGATCATGCAGACGGTGCGGGGGGCGTTCAGCGTATCGTCGCACCAGGCCAGGGCCGCCGAGAGGGCTTCGAACGCCAAACCCTTGCCCTGGAAGCGGGGATGGAGACCCCAGCCGAGCTCGGGGGCGTCGAAGGCGGGCTCCAGCACCCGCCGGAAGTCCAGGATGCCGACGCTGCCGACGTGCTCGCCGGCATCTTTCAACCGGATGGTCCAGTTGCCGTGGCCGAGCGCCTCCCAGTGGCCGATGTCGCGGAGCAGGCGGAACCAGACATCCTCGCCGGTGAGGGGCTCGGGGAAGATGTGGCGGACGAACGCCGGATCTGCCCACAGGACGCGCAGATCCTCGTAGTCAGATACGGCCACCGGGGTGAGGGTCAGGCGTTCGGTGATCAGGGTGCTGGTCATGTCGTCTCGAACAAGGCTCCGGCGCGCTCGATGCGGGTCTGGCCGCTCGCGTCGGTGACGGCGTAGGTGAAGCCGGGCTGGAGCGCAAAGCCGCCGGCCCGGCCCTGCTTGTCGAGCGCCAGCAGGGCGACCTGCGAAGCGGCCACCCTGGTCCCGCGCAGGCGGGCGAGGCGTTCGATCACGCGGCGGCAGGCGGCGGTCGGGTCCAGCCCGGCGCGCATGGCCTCGACCACCGCGTGGGCGCCGGAGACGCGGACGACGTCCTCGCCGACGCCGGTGGCGGTCGCGCCGCCGACCTCGTCGTCGACATAGAGGCCGGCCCCGATGATCGGGCTGTCCCCGACACGGCCGCGCATCTTGAAGGCCATGCCGGAGGTGGTGCAGGCGCCGGCCATGCGGTCGGCGGCGTCGATGGCGAGCAGGCCGATGGTGTCGTGATTGGCCGCGCCGCCGTTCCAGTCGGCGTTTTCGCTGTTGATGCGGGGCGCATAGTCGGCGGTCTTCAGCCACCCCCGCCAAGCCGCCTCGGCCCGGGGCGTCAGCAGGTTGCGAGTCTCGAAGCCCTGATCGACGGCGAAGGTGCGCGCGCCCGGGCCGACCAGCATGGTGTGCGGCGTCCGCTCCATCAAGCGACGGGCGACGGAGACGGCGTGGACCACGTCCTCGAGCGCGCAGACGGCGCCGATGTCGCCCGCCCAGGTCATGACGCAGGCGTCGAGCGTCACCCGGCCGTCCCGGTCGGGCAGCCCGCCAAGGCCGACCGACGAATTGCTCTCGTCCGCCTCGGCCACGCGGCCGCCGGCCTCGACCATGTCGAGCGCGGAGCCGCCGTTGGCGCGCGCCGCCAGGCCGGCGGCGTTGGCCGCCGCGCCGAAGTCCCAGGTGGAGACCATCACGGCGGGCGCGGTCCCCTGGGCAGGGGCGGCCGTCGCCAGGGCGGCGACCGGGGCTGCGCCCAGAACGGTCCGGCGCGAAGGCCCGGTCACATCAACCCCAGCTGCTTGAAACTGGCCACGCCGTCGCGGCCGACTATCAGGTGGTCATGCACCGAGAGTTCGAGGGCGCGGGCGGCCTCGATGATCTGGCGGGTCATCTCGATGTCGGGACGGGAGGGCGTCGGGTCGCCGGACGGGTGGTTGTGGACGATGATCATCGACTTGGCCGACAGCTCCAGCGCCCGGCGCACGACCTCGCGCGGATAGACCGGGGCATGGTCGACGGTGCCGCGATTCTGGATTTCGTCGAGGATCAGCTGGTTTCGGTTGTCGAGATAGAGAACCCGGAACTGCTCGCGCGGCTCGTGCTGGAGCGACAGGCGGACGTAGGCCAGCAGGGCCGTCCACGACGATATGACGGGGCGTTTGGCCGCTTCCTCCAGGGTCACGCGGCGGGCGACCTCGTGCAGGGCGCAGAGGTCGAGAGCCGTCTCCGCGCCGACGGCCTTGGCGCGCCCGCGGGCGTCCTCGGTCCTGACGGTCATCAGGTCCTCGACGGAGGCGGCCAGGACCGCCGCCAGCGAGCCGAAGCGGGCCAGCAGGGCCTTGGCGATCGGCTTGACGTCGCCTTGGGGCTGGCTGCGGAACAGGAAGAGTTCGAGCAGTTCGTAGTCGGGAAGATGATGAAGGCCGGCGCTGCGGGCGCGGTCGCGCAGACGCTCGCGGTGGCCGGACACGCCCGCGCTCCGGATCGGGACGACGTCGGCGGAAGGCGCGCCGTGTCGCGCCGTCGGGGTCGGGAAGGGCAGCACTGAGGACACGGCGGCCTCCGGGTGAGCCGCCACCATGTCAGAACAGACCGGGAACGTCCAGTTCGGTGGCGCAAGGCCCCGGAGCGGCGTTCAAACCGTCAGAATTTCGGACGGAACAGGCCGGCCGGGCTGGCGGTGAACAGTTCGACGCCGGTCTCGGTGACGCCGACGGAGTGTTCGCACTGCGACGACAGGGACTTGTCGCGGGTGACGGCGGTCCAGCCGTCGGACAGCACCTTCACGTGCGGCTTGCCCAGGTTCACCATCGGCTCGACGGTAAAGAACATGCCGGTGCGCAACGTCGCGCCCTCACCGCGGCGGCCGTAATGCAGGACGTTGGGGCTGTCGTGGAAGATACGGCCGATGCCGTGGCCGCAGAAGTCGCGCACGACCGACATGCGGTTGGCCTCGACCACCTGCTGGATGGCGTAGCCGATGTCGCCGAACGTGGCGCCCGGCTTGATCACGGCGAGGCCGGCCTCGAGCGAGTCATAGGTGACATCGATCAGCTTTCGGGCGCGGGCGTTGACGGTTCCGACCGCATACATGCGGCTGGAGTCGCCGTGCCAGCCATCGACGATGACGGTGTGGTCGATGTTCACGATGTCGCCCTCTTTCAGAACCTTGTCGCCGGGAATGCCGTGGCAGACGACGTGATTGATCGAGGTGCAGACGGTCTTCTCGTAGCCCTTGTAGCCGAGGCAGGCGGGCAGGGCGCCGTGGTCCAGGGTGAACTCGCGGATGCGATCGTCGATTTCGCCTGTGGTGACGCCGGGGACCACATAGGGGGTGATCATGTCGAGAGCCTCGGCGACCAGCCGGCCGGCCTTGCGCATGCCCTCGAAAGCCTCGGCGTCATGGACGCGGATTTCGTGGGTGCGGACGAAGGCGTCGCTGTCCAGCTCGGGGGTCTCGTACATCGGGGGCTTTCAGTGGGTCGGAGCGGCGTTCAGATGGCCATCATAGCACACAAGCTCAAGGCGTTACGATGACCGCAGGCGAGCGACAGTCGAGCGTAGAGCCATGAGCGAACCCTCTCGGCTGATTGTCGGCCACGAGGCGCTGCGGCCGACGCAGGACACCAACCTGATTTACGATAGCGCGGTTCCCGACGGCGCTGGGATCGACGTGCCGGGAGATGGCCGGCGTCCCGGCCAGCACCGACTAGGCGCCGGCGCGGCCGCTGAAGGCGTCGGCGACGGCCTGCCAGGCCGGGTTGGGGCGACCTGCGGCGTCGAGGAGGAGAGGACTTTCGTCCCGCCGGTTCTTGCCATCCTCGCGCAGGAGCCAGCTGTCGGTGTCGCGCAGGCCCCAGGTGGTGAAGGCGTAACGCTGGCGGCCGGGCAGGGCCATGAAGGCCTCGGCCAGTTCGCCGACGCGGGCGACCTGCTGGGCCCGGCGTTCGGCCGTCGAGCGCAGATCGGGCATCCGGCCGCCGTCGCGCTGCAGCGGGAAGTCGAGCTCCGAGACGTGGATCGGCAGGCCGAGCGAGGCTGCGTCGCGCATGAAGGCGGTGATGCGCCCGGCCGGGATTTCAATGTCGAGGTGGGACTGGTTTCCGATGCCGCCGACGGGCGCGCCGAGCTTCAGCAGGCGCTCGACCAGGCGGAGGAAGGCGGCCCCCTTGGCCGGGATGTTCTCGAGATTGTATTCGTTGAGGAACAGCACCGCGTCGGGATCCGCCGCATGGGCCTGTTCGAAGGCGCGGATCATGTAGCCTTCCATGCCGAGGGCGCGGCTCCAGTGACAGTCGCGCAGGCCGTCGCCGTCCTCGGCGACCGGCTCGTTGACCACGTCCCAGCCGGCCATTTTCCCGCGATAGCGGCCGACGAAGGTCGAGACGTAGCGGTCGTACTCGGCGGCGAAGCGGGCGCGGGAAACCGTCGCGTCGTCGAACACCTCCGACCCCTGCGAATACCAGATCAGGGTGTGGCCGTGGACACGCAGGCCGTTGTCGCGGGCGAAGGCGACGACGCGGTCGGAGGCCGAGAAGTCATGGTTGAAGCCGGGCCCCAGGGTCCGCTCCATCTTTTGCTCCCACTCCGGGGTCAGCTGGGAGCCGTGGCGCAGCATCAGTTCGACCCAGTCGGGCTGGTCGAGTTGCCCGGTCATGCCGGTGGCGCCGATCGGAAAAGGCGCGATCGACTTCAGCGGCGGCGCGGGCGCGCCGGGAACGGGGCGGGCGGCGGCGAAGCGGTCGCAGGCGGCGAGCGCGATAGGCGCAGCGAGAAGGGCGCGGCGGTTCAGGCGGGGCGGGTCAGCCCGCACGACGCCTCAGGCCCAGTTCGTCGAAGGCGGCGGTCTCGCGCTTGCCGGCGGCGATGAGGCGGTTGAGACGGGTGGTCTCGGCCACGTGCTCGAACTTCTTCAGTTCCTCGAAGGCGCCCGTCAGGGCGTCGCGGGCCCCTTCCTCTTCGGCGCTGATCTCGACGACATCGGCCTCGGCGGCGGATTTGCGCAGTTTCCAGCCGTTCAGATAGGCCTGCAGCAGCAGGCCGGCCTCGGCGTCCTCGCGGGCGCGTTCCTGTTCGATCTCGGCCTCGGCCTCCAGCACGGCGATGCGCATTTCGGCGGAGGCGCGGCGGGCGGTGATCTCGGCCAGACGCTTCTGCAGCGTCTCGACCTCGTAGTTGGAGATGCGGATCAGGGATTGGGCCCAGGCGGTCATACTGCGTCTCCGGTCACTGCATCATTCCCTGATTGAGAATGGTTTCCAGACGGTCAAAGGAATCAGCCAGCCGCGTCACGTCATGGTGATCCTGTCCGAGGAAGGCCTCAAGCGCGGGATTCAGGGCGATGGCGCGGTCGACGATGGGGTCGGCGCCGGTGCGGTAGGCGCCGATGCGGATCAGCTCTTCCATGTTGGCGTACGCCGACAGGCACTGGCGGGCGCGGCGGTTCAGCTCGCGCTCGGGCGGGGTCTGGCAGCCGGGCAGGGTGCGGCTGACCGACTTCAGCACGTCGATGGCCGGGAAGCGGCCGCGCTCGGCGATCTTGCGATCCATGACGATGTGGCCGTCGAGGATGCCTCGCACGGCGTCGGCGATGGGCTCGTCATGGTCGCCGCCGTCGACGAGGACGGTGAACAGGGCGGTGATCGGGCCGGCGGTGGTGCCGTCGGGCCGGACCGGGCCGGGGCCGGCGCGCTCCAGCAGCTTGGGCAGTTCGGTGAAGACGGTCGGGGTGTAGCCCTTGGTCGTCGGCGGCTCGCCGGCGGCGAGGCCGATCTCGCGCTGGGCCATGGCGAAGCGGGTGACCGAGTCCATCAGACACAGCACCTCGAGGTCCTGGTCCCGCAGGAATTCGGCGATGGCCATGGTCATGTAGGCGGCCTGGCGGCGCTTGAGGGCCGGTTCGTCGGAGGTGGCGACGACGACGATGGCGCGGCGCAGGCCTTCCTCGCCGAGGGTCTCCTCGATGAATTCGCGCACCTCGCGGCCCCGTTCGCCGATCAGGCCGACCACGACGACGTCGCAGGTGGCCTGGCGCGCCAGCATGGACAGCAGCACCGACTTGCCGACGCCGGAGCCGGCGAAGATGCCGAGGCGCTGGCCGCGGCAGGTGGTGGTGAAGACGTCCATGGCGCGCACGCCGAGGTCCAGCCGCTCGCCGACCCGGCCGCGCGAATGGGCCGGAGGGGGCGGGGCGCGCAGGGGGTAGGCCGCCGGACCGGAGGGCAGGGGGCCCTTGCCGTCGATCGGATTGCCGAAGGCGTCGATGATGCGACCGAGCCAAGCGGTGGTCGGACGGACGCTGGCGGCGGCGGAGACGATGCGGATGTCGGCGCCGGGGGCCACGCCCTCGACCGGCCCGAACGGCATCAGCAGGGCCTTGGCGTCACGGAAGCCGACGACCTCGGCGGGCAGGGGCGACAGGTGGCGGCGCTCGATCTCGGCCCGGGCCCCGACGGCGAGGCGCGACAGGCCGCCCTTCGACTCGATCAGCAGGCCGTTCACGCCCGCGACCTTGCCGGTCACGACCAGCGGGTCGATCGCTTCGACGGCGGCGGCGAGATTGCGCAAGTGAAAGCCCCGGAACAGGCGTTCAAGCATGCGCTGACATGGTTAACGAGGGGTGAAGGCAGCCTTATTCCAGTAGATCGTAACCGCCGGAACCGAACCCGCTGCCGCGGTGATCCGGTGCGTGCAGGAAGGGGTCGCCGGCAAGGGTCAAGGCGTGATCGCCGGCCAGCTTCAGCTCCAGCTCCGGAGGCCTGATCAAGGAGAGGTCGAGCTGGAGCCCGTCATCCGGCAGTCCTGGCAGTATCAAGGGGTCGTTCGTGTCCGGCAGGGAGATGAAGCCGTCGTCCGGCGGAAGCGTCACGGGACCGGACGAGGGTGTCTTGTCCGCCAGCGAAGGCAGCACCAGTGCGTCGTGGCCGCCGCCGTATTGCCTCGCCAGGTCGATTGCGCCGCCTTGGCTGAAACGGATCGTCTCAATCCCGATCAGGCGGTCGCTACCGTCGGGTCCCTTGAGAATGAACCCGTCGCCATTGACCAGCAATCGGTAGTCTTCGATCGCCCCTTCCACCCGAACGGTGTCGTAGCCGAGGCCGCCGTCGAGGAAGTCGTTCCCGAGGCCGCCCTCGAGTTCATCGTTGCCGGCCCCACCCTCCAACCGATCGGCGCCGGCGCCGCCCGATAGAGCGTCGGCCCCGCCCGCTCCGACGATGACGTCCGCGCCGTCAGTTCCGACCGTCGGACTGGCCCCCAGCACAAGGACCTGGTCTGAAAATTGGAGGCGCTCGACACTGGTGAGATAGTCAGTGGCGTTCAGAATAATCGTCGGATCCCACGAGTCCGGTCGATCGGGTCCGGTGATGATGGTGACGCCGTTGGCCGTGACGATCTGATAGTCGGCCAGCGAACCGGCGAAAACCGCGGTGTCCACTCCCGAACCGCCATCGATATGGTCCGAGTGGCTCCCGCCCGTCAGCAAATCGTCGCCGCTCCCACCAAGCAGGATGTCGCTGTCCAGGCCCCCATCCAATTGATCGTCGCCCTCTCCCCCGTCGAGGTGGTCGGCGTGGCCTCCGCCGGTGAGAACATCGTCGCCGCCGAAGCCGAACAGGCGATCGTCGCCATTGTCCGTCGAGCCCTGGATTTCCAAGAGATGGGGCACCGGGCCGCCATCGAGAATGTCGTTCAGCTCCGTGCCCGTCAGGACGTCGTCGCCGCCAAGGCCCCGTTCGCGGATTCCGTAACCGGTCAAGGAAAGGAGCTGATCCGAGAAGCGCAGAAGTTCCACGCCCTGAAGCGTGTCGACGCCGTCGGGGCCAGTCATCGTGATCGTGTCGCCATCGACGGTCCAAGAATAGGCCGAGCGCGGGCCGGCGTAGCTGACGAAGTCATCGCCTTCGCCGCCGTCAAGCAGGTCGTCTCCCAACCCGCCGATTAGGGTGTCCGAATGGTCGTCGCCGACCAGGTGATCCGCTTCGGCCCCTCCGATCAGCAGGTCGCGGCCCCAACCGCCGTGGACCGGCCCGGTCTGGCGGCCGGCGCTGCCGTCGTAAAGGTCGTCGCCTTCGTTGAGCCTGACCTCGCCGTCGATCAGCCCGGTGTTCGTAACCTTCTCGTCCCCACTGCTGAGGCTGACGACACCGCGGATTTCGCCCGAGTTATCGAGGAAGCTGCGGGAGACCTCGAACGAGTATCCCCGCGCGTCGATCGCGATGTCAGCCTCGATCAACCCCGTGTTGGTGATTTCAATGACATCGGACCTCAGCAGGATGCCGATGGAGTCCCCGGTCCGGTCCTCGACCCGGATCGTTCCATGGTTGACGATGGTGGAATAGGTCAGGCTGCGAATTCCCAACACGTCCCCGGACCCGATGACCTCGATCAGGCCGTGGTTCTCGAGGGAGCCGTGGTAGTGGAGGTTGGCGCCCCAGGCGCGGCCCGCGCTCTCGACGTGAAGGATCCCGGTGTTGAGCAGGGACATGGCCATCTGCAGGCCGTTCAGGCCCACGGCCGAATAGGTGCTGCGCACGTCGATCAGACCATGGTTGGTGACGGCGGAATCAAAGCCTTCGCTGCTCACCCCGACCGCCATGACCTCGGGACCAGTGGTGACGACCCTGAGCACGCCCGTCGCCAGATTGTCGAAGTCGCCGCCAAAGTTGAAACCCGACAGTCCTACGCCACCGGCGCTGTTCGATGCATTGACCGTGATCAGGCCGCCGTTCGTGACCCCGGCGCCCGGCTCGAGGATGCCGTAGAGGGCCAGGGTTCCGGCCGTGCCGTCGAACGAGACGGACTCGCCTTCGAGGATATGGAATCGCCCCCGGATTTCGACATGGGTCTCACCCAGCAACGCCGGCGCTTCGCCCCCGGTCTCATAGACGGGCCGAGCTGACGCGGTGAAGCTCGTGCGGGCGGAGACCACCGGGATGGTGGTGTTGCGCAGGAGGATGGAGTCCGTGTCGGACAGAATAATACGGACGTCCGCGCCGGACTGCACGATCTCGCGCCAGGCCGAGTAGCCATGGATGACGAGAGTGTCGGCGGAGGTCAGATCCGTGATCACATCGGCGCCGTCGCCCAGGCCAAAGCGGAAGGTGTCGGCGCCCGCGCCGCCTGACAGCGTGTCGGCGCCCCGGCCGCCAACGAGCTCATCGGCTCCGCCGCGACCGTCGATGGTGTCGTCGCCGTCGGCGCCGAACAGCAGGTTGCCGACCGCGTCGCCGCGCAGCCGGTCGGCCCAACGACTGCCGTGGACGTTCTCGACGCCGCTGATCTGGTCCTGCCCCGCGGCGGCGGCCACGCCTGCGGCGAGGTCGAGGTCCACGCCTATCGTCAGGCTGGCGTAAGTCAGGACGTCGATCCCCGCCCCAGCGTCGATTGTGTTGTTCCCCCGTCCGCCCTGAAGAACGTCGTTGCCGCCGCCGCCGATGAGGTGATCGTCGCCGTCCTCGCCGAACAGGATATCGCCGGCGTCGCCGCCGATCAGGTCATCATCCCCGAAGCCCCCGTGGACGGCGCCCAGATGGCTTCCGCCGCGACCGTCGTAGATGTCCGCGCCATAGCCGAGCCATACCTCGCCGGTGATCGAGCCGGAGTTGATCAGCTGGTCATCGCCCCGCGCCAGATCGACGACGCCGACAATCTGGCCGGAGTTGGTCACCACCTGCGCCGCTGCCTGGGGCGGAGACCAAGCTGTTTCATCAAGGATGGCGTATTCGGCTTCGATCAGGCCGGTATTGACGATGTGGCTGACCTTCAGTTCGGAGTGGCTGACGCCAATGCCGATGCTCCAGCCCTCCGCCGAGGTAGCCACGGCGCGTATCGTCCCGCTGTTTGTTATCTCGGCCTCGCGCTCAGCGCGCACGCCGACCGCCGTGAATCCGGTCACCTCAAGCAAGCCGGAATTCGTCACCGTCGCACCATTGCTGGCCAGAACGCCCCAAGCGTCATGGCTAGACCGGACGGTGAAGCGGTTGGTGTTTGTGAAGACGAAGGTCATGTCGGAGGTCCTGACCCCCAGCGCGTCCTGCGCAGCGACGATTTCGAAGACGCCGTGATTGACCAGATCGCCATTCCACCCGCCGAATCCCTGAGCGGACGTGAAGCCGATGGTCATGTTCTGACCGCCGGTCGAGTTTATCCGAATGACGCCGGTCGCCTCGTTGGTGAACACCGAGCCCTCGTGGAGGCTGCCGTAGTCGTAGTTGATCCCCGCTACGATAAAAGGGCTGCTGGTGTTGATAAGGATGGTCCCGGCGTTGTTGAATGACACCACCGACTGGCCGGGGGCCGGCGAGACGAAATTCACCCCGATGCCGTCGGTGATGGTCCAGGATTGTCCCGGCGCCAGCCTTTGCGTCGTTGAAATGTTGTAGGTCACGCTCGCCCCCGCATGCTGGAAACAGCAGACCAGTCCGGTGTGCGAAACGCAAGGTTGCATCAGAGCATCAGCGCGAGGGGGGATGGACGGATTTTCGCACGCCGACCTTTGTTGACCGGCCACATGGCCTATCTGTTGCCCTTGTCTTCCGTGGAGCGCGCAGTGACCGACATCCCCTACGACCCGTCCCGTCATCTGAAATCCGGGCGGGGGAAGGTCTATCCATCCATTCTGGACACCATCGGCGATACGCCGATCGTCGGCTTGCCCCGGTTGTCGGCGGAGTATCGGCCCAAGGCCACGGTGCTGGCCAAGCTGGAGTTCTTCAATCCGATCGGCTCGGTCAAGGACCGGATCGGCGTGGCGATGATCGATGCGCTGGAACAGGCGGGCCGGCTCGGGCCTCAATCCGTGCTGATCGAGCCCACCAGCGGCAATACGGGCATCGCCCTGGCCTTTGTCGCGGCGGCCAAGGGCTACCGGCTGATCCTGGTGATGCCGGAGAGCATGTCGATGGAGCGGCGCAAGATGCTGGCGCTGCTGGGCGCCGAGCTGATCCTGACGCCGGCGGAAAAGGGCATGAAGGGCGCGATCGCCATGGCGCAGGAGCTGCTTGACCGGACGCCCGGCGCGATCAGCCCGTCGCAGTTCGACAATCCTGCCAATCCGGCCATCCATCGGGTGACGACGGCCGAGGAGATCTGGAACGACACCGAGGGCCGGGTCGACATCGTCGTCTCGGGCGTCGGCACGGGCGGAACCATCACCGGCGTCGGCCAGGTGCTGAAGGCCCGCAAGCCCTCGGTGCGGATGATCGCGGTGGAGCCGGCGGCCTCGGCGGTGCTGTCAGGCGGAGCGCCCGGCCCGCACAAGATCCAGGGTCTCGGCGCGGGCTTCATCCCGTCGATCGTCGACCGGTCGGTCATCGACGGGGTCGAGCAGGTCTCCAACGAGGATGCCTTCGAGATGGCGCGCAAGGCCGCCCGGGTCGAGGGGATTCCGGGCGGGATCAGCTCGGGGGCCGCGCTGGTCGCCGGGTTCCGCGTGGCGCAGCGGGAAGAGAACGCCGGCCAGACGGTCGTGATCATCCTGCCGGACTTCGCCGAACGCTATCTGTCGACGGCGCTGTTCGAAGGTCTCTAGGGACGCGCGCCACCGTCACAGGCGGTTAACTGTCGAGCCTTAACCTTTCGGCTGACATGTCCGAGCCCGCTCCCACGCCTGAGGAGGTTGCGCCGCAAGGCGGCTTCCGCGCACGCCATGCGCTGTTGAAGCGCCTGGCAGACGTCGTGTCGCTGCCGACCAGCCGGATCAACGCGTTTGAACGGTCGGTGACCGGGGACCTGCTGGTCGAAATGCTGCGCCTGGCCTCGCACGACGACCGCAAGCGGGTGGCGGCCCGGCTGGCGCCGCTGGCCGAGCTGCCCAACGCGCTGGCGCGAATGCTGCTTCGGGACGAGCCGGACATCGCAGGCCTGCTGATCGAGCAATGCGCCTCGCTGTCGGACGCTGATCTGGTCGCCTGCGCGCGTGACGCGGGTCCCGAGCACCGTTTCCTGATGACCAGCCGGCGCGGCCTGTCCGAGGTGGTCACCGAGACCCTGATGAGCTTTGGCGAGACCCAGGTCATCGAGGCGGTGCTGCGAAATTCGACGGCGCGGCTCAGCCAGGTGGCGGTCGAGGGCGTGGTCAGCCTGAGCCGGACCGAGCGCAGCCTGTGCCCGCACGTCCTGAAGCGGCCAGAACTGAGGCCGTCCGGCGCCTATGTGATGTTCTGGTGGTGCGACGCCGAGGACCGCCGCACCATCCTGCAGAGGTTCGCCGTCTCCCGCGAGGTCATGCAGGAGGTCGTCGAGGACGTCTTCGCCATGGCCGCCGAAGAGAACTGGCAGGATCCGGTGTCCCGCAAGGCGCTTCAGTTTATCGAACGCCGACAGAGAAATCGCGCGGCCATAGAAAAGAGCCCGTACAGCGGGCTCGAACAGGCCGTGGAGGCGGCGTCGCGGGACGGCCTGACCCGGGAAGTGGCCACGGAGATCGCTTACCTGGCCGGGATCAAGCCGATCACGGGGGCCAAGATAATGGGCGACGCCGGCGGCGAGCCTCTGGCCATCCTCTGCAAGGCCACCGGATTGACCAAGTCGGATCTGGCCGGCCTGTGGAGATCCATGCGACGTCCGGAGACGGAGGCCGACGGTTCGCCCCACCCGGCATGGGAGCGAGTCCAGATCACCTACGACATGCTGGCCGTCGACCGGGCGCAGACGGTGCTGCGGTACTGGAACTGGTCCCTGTCATCGGCGCTGACGCCGGCCTTGCTGCGGGCGATCCGCGAAGGCGAGGAAGACGGTGTCGATGACTATTCCGCGCCGGAACGGGCGGCGATGCTGGCGCTGGCGGAGAACTTCGGCCGCTGACCTGTGGCCCAAGTAGAAGGCCGTTAGTCTGAAAAGCAGGCTTGATATGCCTAACGAATACGCTATTGCCTGAATCATTCGACGTCTATATTGAGCGCGCGACAGGCTGACGACGAGCGTTCGGCCCGAAACGCCCAGATCACAAAGGTGAGGCCGCGCGTATGGAAGACAATTCGCAACTGCTTGAGATGACCGCCGACATCGTGTCGGCCTATGTCGGCAACAACAACGTCCAGGCCAATGAAGTGCCGGGGCTGATCTCCAGCATCCACGCGGCGCTGTCGCAGGTTTCGAGCGGGGCCGTCGAGCCCGAGCCGGAACCCAAGGAGCCGGCCGTTCCGGTGCGCAAGTCGATCACGCCGGACTACCTGATCTGCCTGGAGGACGGGCGCAAGTTCAAGTCGTTGAAGCGCCACCTGCGCACCAAGTACAACATGAGCCCCGAGGAATATCGGGCCAAGTGGGGTCTGGCGAAGGACTATCCGATGGTCGCGCCGAACTACGCCAAGGCCCGTTCGGACCTGGCGAAGCAGATGGGCCTCGGCCAGGGCGGCCGCAAACCCGCCCGCGCCGCCGGCGGCCGCGCCAAGAAGTAAGCCGGGTCAGACGACCAGCTGGAACGGCCGCTCCGGTGACGGGGCGGCCGTTTGCTTTTGAGATCAGGCCGCCTGGGCCCCGCGCCGCATGCGCCAGAAGCGCAGGGTCCGGAGCGCCGCCTCGCGGGTCAGCTCAGCGTACATGCGGGCGTAGGAATGCGCCTTGGCCATGGCGTCGCCGTCGTCGTTGAGCAGCACGACCGCATAGGTCAGGAACAGGGCGCGATCGAGGTCGGCGGCCTTGCAGACCACGGCGAGGGCGTCGAGTTCGCGCCGCTCGACAATCTGGCGGGCGGTGTGGAAGTCGATGTCGGCGAGCTGGGCCAAGGCGATCAGGAAGGCTGTCCGGCCGCCGGTGCGGTCGCCCGAGCGCAGGAACCGGGCGAGCATCTGGGGGGTGAGCTGACCGGCGGCCCGGAGTTCCTCCACATAGGCCGAACATTCAGCGTAGTCGGCCGGCAGGGCGCCGTCGTCGGTGGCGACCCGGGCACGGCCGGCGGCCAGGGCGCTTTCCAGCAGGGCCGGGTCCATGCTGGCGTTCTGCTCGAGAATCCGGTTCCGCAGCCGCGCCTCGACGACGAAATACATGTCGTTGAGCAAGTCGGGCGGCAGGGTGGCGCGGGACACGGTGGCCTCGTGCAGGGCGGGATTGACCTTGGCGCGCTCGACAGCGGCCTCGGACGCCTTGCGCGACAGGCGGGCGCCGTCGTTGCGCAGGAGAGTCCCCAGGGTTTCGTCGTCGCCACGTTCGACGATGACCTCGGACACTGCCTCGGACACCGAGGGGCGGGCCGACACGGCGCGGAGGTGGTCCTGACCATGACGACGGACCACGCCCAGCAGGTCTTCGTCGGTGAGGACGGGAGAGGCCGCCAGAACGGCTCCGGCGACGGCGGCCTCGTCGTTGGCCAGGCGGCGGATCAGGGTGTGGGGCGCATCGGGCGCGTTGGCGAAACGGGCCGAGAGCTCGGCCCGGACAGCCGTCTCCATGTCGTCCGCCAGCTTGACCAGCACGGCGTCGTAGAGGGTGTCCTCGGCGGCGGTGCGAGGCGACCCGCCGAAGAAGTGATCGGTCAGTTCGCGCAACAGCGTCCGGCGCTTCTCGCTTGAGTCCTCTTCGGCGAGGGCGATCAGGTCCGGTAGGCGCGACAGGGTGGGGGCCTCTGTCACTGGTGATCCCCGTCCGAGGAGGCGGGCGCGGGGCGAACGGAGCCGTTGCGGTCGCGGATCAGGGTCGGGCCCGGTTCCGGTTCGGCCAGGTCCTGCGAGGCGAGCGTGTCGACGCTGCTGACCACGAGCGCATCGACATAGGTCGGCTCAGGCATGGTCAGGGCGTCCGGTTCACGTCCGTTCTGGCGATGCACGGAGTAATAGCGGCCGCCCTGGGGGGGCGGCGCCTCGCCCGATCCTGCCACGCTCATGACCGCTTGGGGCTGAGACGGCGCGTCAGGGCGAGCGGCTTCGGCGCGCGGCGAGGGGGGAGCCGCCTGGGCAGGAGGCGCCCTCTGCGGCTGGGGCGGCGGCGTCTGCTGCAGGCGGAAGATGGGGGCGTCACGGCGCGGCGCCATCGGGTCCGCGGGCGCGCTCGAGACTTCACCGGCCTGCACCGGCGCGGAGTAGACGGCCTCGGCCGGAGCCGGTTGGGCGCGGCCGCCCCGGTCGGGCAGATATTCCGGACCGGGGGTCGGCGGCGGCGCCGCGCGGGGCGGTGGCGAGGCCATGCCCGGGGCCGCTGGCGGGGCAGGCGCGGGCTCCGGCGACGCCGGACGCGGCTGGAGCCAGGCGTTGGCCGGCGTCAGGGTCCGCCGGGCAGGCCCCGGCGCGGGGGTCAGGCGGCTCGGGGCGGGGGGCGGCGACGCGGCAAAACCGCCGTGGGGGATCACGGGATTCGGACGGCGCAGATCGGTGCGCGCAGGCGCGGGCTGATCGGCGTTCCGGGTTGCGGGAGCCTGGGCTTCGCCGCGGCCCTGCCACGACAGATACCGAAGGCCCTGCGCCTGGCCGGCCGTCGGGGCGGCTTGAGCGCAGGCGGCGCCGGCGAGCGCCATGGCGCCCATGGCGGCGAGGGCGGCGGCGGCGAGGGTCGAGGCGCGGCGCAAGGGCAGGCTCCGGGCGCGGGAACTGGAGCGCCACGGTAGCCGTGCGGGGCTTAACCCGTCGCTAACGGGAGAGGGCGGTTCAGGCCAGCCGACGCCGTACGGCGCCTTCCAGCGCTCCGACCGCGCCGTTGAGGGCCAGCCCCATGAACATGAGGCAGGCGAGGGCGGCGAGCATGTCGGCCGTGCGCAGCCGGTTGCCGGCCTCGAGAAGGCGCCAGGCGAGGCCCTGCGTCGCGCCCGACCCGGACACGAACTCGGCCACCACAGCCCCGATGACGGAGAGGCCGGCGGCGACCCTCAGACCCTCAAGGATGAAGGGAAGGGCGGCCGGGAGGCGCAGCCGGACCAGCCGCTGGACCGATGAGGCGCCGTACAGGTCGAAGAGCCGCTCAAGATCCGGGTCCGCGGACTTGAGGCCGGTCAGCACGCCGGAGAACAGCGGGAAGAAGGCGACGGCGGCGGCCAAGGCGACGACGGCGCGGTCGGCGTGGTCGAGGCCCGCCCAGATCAGCACCAGCGGGGCGATGGCGACCACCGGGGTGACCTGCAGGGCGACCGCCAGAGGCCGGACTGCGCGTTCGGTCGTCGGGTTGAGAGACACGGCCAGGGCGAGACCCCCGCCGAGAACGAAGGCGACGACCAGCGCCTGGAACGCCATCCAGAAGGTCGCGGCCGCGGACGAGAGCAGCAGGGGCGCGCGCTCGACGAGCGCCACGCCGACAGCGCTGGGGGGCGGAAGCAGATAGACCGGCAGATGCAGGCCGCGGCAGGCGATCTCCCAGCCGGCGAGCAGGAGCGCGGTCAACAGCAGGGACGGAAGGAGGCGGTTCATCAGCCCTCGGCGTCCTCTGGCGACATGCTGCAGGCGAGCGCTGCGGCCAGCGCTTCGACCGCTGCGCGATACCGGGCGTCGCCGCGCCAGCCCTCCGGCCGGGGCAGCGTCCCGGGCGAGGACAGTTCCGCGATCGCCCGGCCGGTCGTCGCTTCAAGGACGACGGCCCGTTGGGCCAGGTAGACGGCCTCTTCGACGTCGTGGGTGACGAAGACGATGGCAGGGCGCGGGGAGCGCTCGGCCCACAGACGGTGCAGGTCCTCGATGAGCCGTCGGCGGGTCACGCTGTCGAGCGCGGCGAACGGCTCGTCAAGGAGCAGAAGGTCCGGCTCCGTGACGAGGGCCCGCGCCAGCGACACGCGCATCGCCATGCCTCCCGAGAGCTGGCGAGGGCGGGCCGTCTGCCGATCGCCGAGCCCTACCGCAGCGAGCGCCGCGGCGGCGCGGGCGCGGGCTTCAGCGCGCGGAACGCCGGCCAGGTCCAGCGGCAGCGAGACATTGGCCAGGGCGTCGGCCCAGTTCATCAGGGTGGGAGCCTGGAAGACGAAGCTGGTCGTGGTTCCGGGCGTACGGGCGACGGCGCCGGACGCGGGCGTTTGCTCCAGCCCCGCCAAGAGCCGCAACGACGTTGACTTGCCGGCCCCCGACGCGCCGACGAGGGCGATAATCTCTCCCGGCCGAACGATCAGGTCGAGGGGCCCCAGCGGGCTCCGTCCCGGAAATCCCATGATCACGCCGGTCAGACAGGCTGCGTACTCCGGACCGGAGTCCTGAGCGCCTGGGCGCCTAGCCACGGCCGGGCAGGTACTGGGTCGTGAAGGCCTGGCGCCAGTCGAGGCCGGTCGGGTAGACGCCGGCCTGCGAGGTCACCTCGAAGAAATCGCGCCAGCGATCCGGGGTCATCGCCCCGAGGCCGTAGAGGGCCGCGTCCCCGCCGTCGACGATGCCGTTGGCCTTCAGCTTGGCCCGGGCCTGATCGAGGATGTCCTGGGTCATGTCCGGATTGTCGCGGCGGATCAGGGCGTCGGCGGCCTTGCCGTCGCCCTGGATGTAGTCGCGCCAGCCTTCGGCCGAGGCGGCGATGAAGCTGCGCAGGGCGCGGGCGTTGTCGCGGGCGAAGGCGTTCGGGGCCAGCACCATGGTGGCGTAGGAGGGGTAGCCCTCGTCGGCGAGCAGGAAGACCTTGGGCGTGAAGCCGGCCTCCTTCTCGATCGTGTAGGGTTCGCTGGTCAGATAGCCTTGCTGCACCGCGCGCTCGTCGGCGAGGAACGGGGCCAGGTTGAAGGTGTATTTGCGGACCTGATCGTCGGTGAAGCCGTATTTCGACTTCAGCCAGACCCAGAAGGCGTTGATTGATGCGTCGGCCAGCAGGATGGGGCGGCCGCGCAGGTCGGCGATGGAGTTCAGCGACGGATCGGGATGGGCGATCAGGACCTGCGGGTCCTTCTGGAAGAAGGCGGCGACGGCCTTCACCGGCGCGCCCTCGGCGACCAGGTTCATCGGGATGAAGCTGTTCGAGCCCATGCCGAGTTCGACCGCGCCGGAAGCGAGCAGCTGGGGCACGTTGACGGCCGGACCGCCCTGGATGATCTGCACGTTCAGGCCGCGCTTCTCGTAGGCCCCCGAGGCCAGGGCCTGGTAGAAGCCGCCGTGCTCCGCCTGGGCGCGCCAGTCGGTTGCGAAGCGCAGACGAACGCGACCGTCGTCATCGACGGGGGCTTCGGAGCGCTCGCAGCCGGCCAGGGCTGTCGCCGCCGCCAAGGCTCCGGCGCCCGCGATCAGGGCGCGACGCTCGGGCGAAGATGGGCGATTCCCGCGACGGTTCATGGCCTTGGTTTACGGCCGGGCCGGGGGGAAGGGAAGGGGAGCCCGGGGGGCGGCGCTCCGGCCATCCCGACGCGCATCGCGGAAAGGGCTCGCCGGAATTGAGCGAGGGGACGAAGATCACCGCAAGCGGCTTTCCTCGTCCCCTCGCCAAGTCCGGGTTGGACTTGGCCATTGAGGTTCAGAACCCTGGCCTCAGCATCAGCGAGGCGAACCCCGGTGATGGTCGGCTGTATCCTGTCGCGCTCCTGGTCTCCGGCGTTCCACGAGGTCGAGCCCCGCGCCGTCCATCGATCCCGATCCGGTTCCCGCCGGTCGCTTCTGGGGCCGAAGCCTTCGAAGGGTCCGTTGGGCCTTGATCCTGCCCCCCGCTCGTTAAGGTCCGAAAACCCCCCGGTCGCATCAGGTCAGAGAGCCGGGCCGGTCCGCTTTGATCCCCGGGTCTCCCCGGATTTCCGCGCCGCCGTGTCCCTCGGCCTGTTGACGTTCGCGCCGAATCCGTTAGACGGCAAGCGCCCGAATCCGGCCGGCTGTGCGGAACCGCCCCGGCCCCGGTGGACAACCCTGTGCATATCTGTGGGCGGCTGGAATTCGCGATGGCGGATCAGCGGCTTGCGTTGTCCACAGAAAGAGGGTCGTCAGCGCGCCAAAGCTTCGCGTTTCGCCTCAAGCTCCAGCCATTCCTCCTCGGCGGCGGCCAGCAGGGTGCGGGCGCGCTCGGCGTTGGCGGTGGCGCGATCGAAGGCCTTGCGGTCGCGGCTGTACAGGCCGGGGTCGGCGAGGGTCGCCTCGTGACGGGCGATGTCGGCCGGGAGGGTGGCGAGCAGGCCCTCCAGTTCCTTCAGGCGGTGGGTGTCCTTGAAGGACATCTTGGCCGGCTTCTTCGGCGCGGCGGCCGTGACCGAGGCGGGGGCGGGTTGCGCCTCCGCGCGGCGGGCCGCCTCCTTGTCCTGCGGTCGGGGGTTGGCGCCGGGCTGGAGGAAGCCGGGGTTCTGCCGGATGAAGTCGGTCCAGCCGCCGGGGGTCTCGACGATGTCGCCGCGACCATTCATGGCGATGGTCGAGGTGGCGAGACGGTCGACGAAGTCGCGGTCGTGGCTGACCAGGATCAGGGTGCCGTCGTAGGACTCGAGCAACTCCTCGAGCTTGTCGAGGGTGTCCATGTCGAGGTCGTTGGTCGGCTCGTCGAGGACCAGCATGTTGGCGGGCTTGGCTAGGGCGCGGGCGAGGAGCAGGCGATTGCGCTCGCCGCCGGAGAGGGTCGAGATCGGCTGGCGCAGCTGGCCTTCCTGAAACAGGAAGTCCTTGGCGTAGGCGGCGACGTGCTTCGACACGCCACGCACGAGGATGGAGTCGCCGCCCCCGGGGGTAAGGGCGTCCCACAGCGTCATGTCGCTGCGCAGGCCCTCGCGGGACTGGTCGAGATAAACCGGGTCGAGATTGGCGCCGAGGCGGACCGTGCCGGTGTCCGGCTGGAGCTCGCCGAGCAGGATCTTCACCAGGGTGGTCTTGCCGGCGCCGTTGGGGCCGACGATGGCCAGGCGGTCGCCGCGGATGACGCGGGTGGTGAAGGGTTTGATCACCGTGCGGTCGCCGAACGACTTGGTCACGCCCTTCAGATCGGCCACCAGCTTGCCGGAGGCCGCGCCGGAGTCGACGCCGAGGTTGAGTTCGCGGGGCAGGTCGCGGACGCGCTCGGCGCGGTCGGCCCGCATGGCCTGCAAGGCGCGGGCGCGGCCTTCGTTGCGGGTGCGCTGTGCGGTTATGGAGCGGTAGAAGGTGTAGGTCTCGCTCTCGATCCGCTTGGTGAGGCGGCGAAGGGACTCGGCCTCCTCCTCCATCACCTTGGCGGCCCATTCGTCGAAGGCGGCGAAGCCCTTGTTGAGCGTGCGCACGCGGCGGCCTTCCAGCCAGTGGCAGGACTGGGTGACGCGGTTCAGGAAGGCGCGGTCGTGGCTGACCACCAGCACGGCGAAACGGGCGCTGAGCAGTTCGTTCTCGAGCAGTTCGATGGCCAGAATGTCGAGGTGGTTGGTGGGTTCGTCGAGCAGAAGGAGATCCGGCTCCTCGGCGAAGGCCTTGGCCAGGGCGGCGCGGCGGATTTCCCCGCCTGACAGGTTTACGGCCGGTTTGGCGGGGTCGAGGCCGAAGGTGGTCAGCCACGCTTCCGCGGTCCAGGGCTGCGCGTCGCCGGAGACCGCGTAGTCGAGCAGGGTGTCGCCGGTGATGACCGGCTCCTGCGGGACGTATGCGAAGCGGGTGCCGGCCTGCACGGACCGTTCGCCCTCGTCCGGCTCGACCAGGCCCATGACCAGCTTCATCAGGGTCGACTTGCCGGCCCCGTTGCGGCCGACGAGGGCGGCCCGGGTGCGCGGCTCGATGGCGATATCGACTCCGTCGAACAGCGGCCGCGGGCCGTCCTGGAGGCGGACGTCCTTGAGGGCGACGAGCGGGGGTCTTGCCGAGGCTTTGGCGGCCATGGGTGCTTTCGGACGGAAGGCGGAGTATGGGGAGCGCGTGGATGTAGAGCGTACCGACCCGGCGACCAAGCCCTTCTGGCAGACCAAGCGTCTGGAGCAGATGACGCGCGAGGAGTGGGAGAGCCTGTGCGACGGCTGCGGCCTGTGCTGCCTGGTGCGGTTCGAGGACGAGGATACGGGCGAGGTGGTGCCCACCCGGGTGCACTGCAAGCTGTTCGATCCGGTGCGCTGCACCTGTTCCGACTACGCCAACCGGCGCGAGCATGTGCCCGACTGCATCAAGCTGACGCCGTGGAATATCGAGGCGCTGGAGTGGATGCCGAAGTCCTGCGCCTATCGCCGCATCCATGAGGGTCGGTCTCTGGCGGCCTGGCACCCGCTGGTTTCCGGCGATCCGGAGAGCGTGCACGAGGCGGGAGTCTCAGTACGCGGCCAGACGGTGTCGGAGACGGCGCTGAGCGACCCGGAGGATGCGCTGGACTTCGAGGCGCCCGAATGGGCGGCCGAACGGGGCGGAGAGCCGCGCTAGCCAAGGCGACGCTGTGCTTACAATCCGGGAATCTATAGTCGGGTTCGCGGAATAAAGGCGCGTGAGATCAGTCGGATGACGAATTCTCAAGGCGGCGTTCCCGCCCAGGAACGCTGGGGGCGCATAATATTGTCAGGTCGGAGAGGTGGGTGAGCCCTCTCCTTGACTCGCGACATCAGGACCGACCGCCCGGTCGGCGCCATCCCGGAGATCATCATGCTGAATTGGCGGCGGCCCTTCGGGGAGCGGCGGAGCGTTGTCGCGCCCGAGACCAAGGACAGCCGAGTCGGTCCGCTGATCGCCCTGACCAGCGGCGGTCGACCGCGCTGGACGCCGAGAGACTACGCCAGCCTGGCCACCGAGGGGTTCGCCCGCAACGCGGTGGCCTATCGCTGCGTCCGGATGGTCGCCGAGTCGGCGGCGTCGACGCCGCTGGCGGTGTTCGTCGACGGGGTGAGGCGCGACGATCATCCGCTGGCGAGACTGCTGGCGCAGCCGAATCCCGAACAGTCAGGGACGGAGTGGCTGGAGGCCCTCTATGGCGGCCTGCAGACCGCCGGCAACGCCTACGCCGAGGCAGTCGGCGACGAGATCCCCCAGGAGCTGTGGGCGCTCCGCCCCGACCGCGTGAAGGTGGTCCCGGGCCGCGCCGGCTGGCCCGAAGCCTACGAGTACTCAGTGGACGGTCGGTCGCTGAGGATTGGCCGGCAAGCGGATGGCTGGATGCCGGTGATGCAGCTGAAGCTGTTCCATCCGACCGACGATCACTACGGCTTTTCACCGCTGGAGGCGGCTGCGGCGGCGATCGACGTGCACAACGCGTCGAGCGCCTGGAACAAGGCCTTGCTGGACAATGCGGCGCGGCCGAGCGGCGCGCTGGTCTATGGCGCCGCGGACGGCGAACGGCTGACTGTCGAACAGTTCGAAGCGCTGCGTTCGCAGATCGAGGAGAGCCACGCCGGAACGATGAACGCCGGGCGGCCGATGATCCTGGAAGGCGGCCTGGACTGGAAGCCGATGAGCTGGACGCCGGCGGACATGGACTTCATCGCCGGCAAGCACGCCGCGGCGCGGGAGATCGCTCTCGCCTTCGGGGTCGCCCCCCAGTTGCTGGGTATTCCCGGAGACGCGACCTACTCCAACTATCGCGAGGCCAATGCGGCCTTCTGGCGCGGCACGGTGGCGCCTCTGGCGCGGAAGACGGCGGCGGCGCTGACCGGATGGCTGGGCAGCCGCTTCGCGGGAGCGACCATCGTTGCGGACCTGGACGGGGTCCCGGCGCTGCAGCCGGAGCGTGACGCCCTGTGGGCGCGTCTGGAGGCGGCCAGTTTCCTGACCGACGAGGAGCGCCGGCGGATGGCGGGAGTCGGCGCGTGATGGAGATGAGAAGGGTTCCGGTGGCGGTGATTGCGGCGCTGGCGGTGCAGACCGCCGGAGCGCTGGTCTGGGCCGGCGGCGCGGCGGCGAGAATCGCCACCCTGGAGGATCGCGTCGGCGAGCACCGTCAGGTGGCCGAGCGGCTGGCGCGCCTCGAAGAGCAGAGCCAGGCGACGCGCGCCGCCGTCGAACGGATCGAAACGCGGCTGGAGCGCGGTGGATGACGGGAATGCTGATGACGGTCGGGGAGACCGCGCCCGATGCGCTCGCGTCCGGCCTCGGGGTCGAAGGCTATGCATCGCTCTGGGGCGTGGCCGATCTGAACGGCGATGTGGTCGCCCGGGGAGCCTTCGTCGCGAGCCTCGCCGCCAGTGAGGCTCGGGGCGTTCGTATGCTGCGCCAGCACGAGGGCCGCGCCCCGGTGGGCGTCTGGGACGACATCCGTGAAGATGATCGTGGACTGTGGGTGAGAGGCCGGATCATGGACTGGTCGGCCGAGGCGCGGTTCGCCCAGGCGCTGTCGCGCGCGGGCGCGCTGGACGGACTGTCGATCGGATTCCGCAGCCAGAGGGCGCGGCGCGACGGGCGGCTGAGGGTGCTGGTCGAGGTGGACCTCTGGGAGGTTTCGCTGGTGACGTTCCCGATGCTGCCGGGGGCGAGATTTCGACTGACCGCGGGTCGCCCCGCGTGCGGCCGGAGCGGGTCAGGCCCGCACGAGACGCTTTGAGGGGCTGAGCCCCCGATCCCAACCGCACACCGCGGTTCCTGAAAACCGGAGACACCATGAAAGAGACCAAGACGGCCTCGGGCACCCCCGAGGCGCGCGCCGCCATGCATGAGATGATGGCGGCCTTCGAAGCGTTCAAAGGGGCGAACGACGCCCGGCTGGACGAGATCGAGCGCAAGGCCTCGGCCGACACGCTGCTGGAGGAGAAGGTCGCGCGGATCGACCAGGCCGTGAGCAGCGCACAGGCTCGGCTCGACCGCGTGGTGAGCGAGGGACGGCGGCCGGGGATCGGTTCCGGGGCCGGCGACCCCTCCACCGCTGCGCGGCCACCGTCCTACGGTGAGGAGAAGAGCGCGTTCGACGGCTACCTGAAGACCGGCCAGTCCTTCGGCCTGGAACTGAAGGCCGGGCTGTCGACCGCCTCGAACTCGGCCGGCTATGTGGTGCCGGAGCAGACCGAGCGGGCCATCGATCGACGGCTGATGGCGGGGTCGCCGATGCGCGAGATCGCCAGCGTGCGCACGGTGGGCGCGGGCGTGTTCCGCAAACCGGTTTCCACGGCGGGCCTGGCGGCCGGCTGGGTGGCCGAAACGGCGGCGCGACCGGAGACGGATCCTGCCACGCTGGCCCTGCTCGAGTTCCCGTCGGCCGATCTGTACGCCAGTCCGGCCGCCACGCAGAGCCTGCTGGATGACGCGCTGATCGACCTGGACGAATGGCTGGCGTCGGAGGTCGAGGACGCCTTCGCCGCGCAGGAGACGAGCGCCTTTGTGACGGGTGACGGCGTCAACAAGCCCAGGGGTTTCCTGAGCTATGACATCGTCGACGAGGCGGACCATGAGTGGGGCAAGATCGGCTATGTCGCCTCGGGCGCGGCGGGCGCCTTCGCCGCCTCCAGTCCGACCGACCGGCTGATCGACCTGGTCTATGCTCCCAAGGCCCGATACCGCCCCAACGGCCGCTTCGTGATGAACCGCAGGACCGTCTCGGCGGTGCGCAAGTTCAAGGACAGCGACGGCGCCTACATCTGGCAGCCGGCGCAACGGCCGGGGGAGACCGCCAGCCTGCTGGGCTACGCGGTCACCGAGATCGAGACCATGCCGGACGTGGGCGCGGACGCCGCGGCGATCGCCTTCGGGGATTTCCAGCGCGGCTATCTGATCGTCGATCGGGCCGGGGTGCGGGTGCTGCGGGATCCTTATTCCGCCAAGCCGTACGTCCTCTTCTACACGACCAAGCGGGTCGGCGGCGGCGTGCAGAATTTCGACGCCATCAAGGTGATGAAGTTCAGCGCGACCTAGTCGCGCGGGGGCAGGGGCAACAGGCAGCAGGCCACAGGGAAGGGGGCGGGGCGACCTGCCGCCGGCTCACTGGAGCCTGCTGCCGTTCTTTCAAGGGGTTTCCAATGACCGCACCGGTGAGCCTCACCGAGGCGAAGCTGTTCCTGCGCGTCGAGCATGATGCCGAGGATGAGCTGATCCAGACCCTGATCGATGCGGCCCAGGCGAGGGTCGAGGGCGACGTGGGGCTGGCGCTGATATCGGCCTCGCCGGCGCCTTTGCGGCTGGCGATCCTGATGCTGGCCCTGCGCGCGTATGAGCGGGGCGAGACGGAGATGCCGATCCAGCCGGTGGAGGCCTGGGTCGCGCCCTATCGCGTGGTGCGGCTGTGAGGGTCCTGGCGGGTCTGTTCGATGGCCTCGAGAGCCAGACTCCGTACGGGGGGCGGGCCGTGAGCTGGGAGCCCGTCGGTTCGGCCTGGCTCAAGCTCGGCCCGCTGCGGCGACGGGAGAAGAGCGAGCCCGGCGGCGCGCGGGTCGTCGAGACCCTGACCGCTGAAACACGGGCCGATCTCCGCCTGACGCCGGAGCGGGTGCTGAGGTTCGGCGGCGCCGACTGGCGGATCCGGTCATCGGAGACCGTCGGCGGGCAGGCCATCCTGAACCTGGAGCGGACGACATGAGCCACGAACTGGCCCTGCAGAAGGCGCTGATCGCGCATCTGGCAGGCGACGCAGGGGTGCGCGCTCTGCTGGGCGAACCGGCGAGGATATGGGACGCGCCGCCGGCCAAGCCGGGTTGTCCGTACCTGCTGATCGGGCGGTCGGAGAGCCGGCCAGTGCGGGCGGACGGGGGCGGCGTCGAACATGCGTTGACGCTGACGGTGGTGTCCCGGTTCCGCGGCACGGAGGAAGCCAAGGCCGTGCTGGCCGCGCTGCGGCTGAGCCTGACGGACGCCGCCCTGGACGCCGACGGGGTGCGCACGGTCAGCCTGAGGCTGACCTTCGCAGATGTCTATCCGGCCCGCGACGGGCTGAGAACTTTCGCGGTGCTGCGTGTGCGCGCCGTCACCGAGGAGGACTGAAGATGGCGGCGCAACGCGGCAAGGACATCCTGTTGAAGATCGAGAGCGCTCCGGGCGAGTTCACGACCGTGGCCGGCCTGAGGGCCCGGACGCTGTCGCTGAACGCGAGGACTGTCGACGCCACCGATGGGGACAGCGCCGGGCGCTGGCGGGAGTTGCTGGGCGGCGCGGGGGTCAAGTCCGCCGCCGTGGCCGGCCAGGGCATCTTCCGTGACGCGGCCTCGGACGCGCTGATCCGGGAGGCGTTCTTTGACCAGACCGCCCGAACATGGCGGCTGATCGTGCCGGATTTCGGGACGCTCGAGGGGCGGTTCCTGGTGGCGGCGCTGGAATATGCGGGCGAACACGAGGGTGAGGCGACCTTCGCGATCAGCCTGGCCAGCGCGGGCGAGCTGATCTTCGGCGCCGCGTGATGGAAGCCAATGGCGCGAGAGGCGAGATCGTCGCGGTGCTGGCGGGAACCGAGCGGCGCCTGTGCCTGACCCTCGGCGCCCTGGCCGCGATGGAGACGGCCCTCGGTTGCGATGGCCTGGACGCAATCGCCGAGCGGATGCGGTCGCTTTCGGCGCGGGACCTGACGATCGTCCTGGGGGCCCTGCTGAGGGGCGGGGGCGAACGCATCACGGCCGAGGACCTGGCTGTGATGGCGATCGATCCGCGCGAGGCCGCCGAAGCGGTGGCCCGCGCCTTCACGGCCGCCGCGTGAAGACGCCGTGGGGTTCGATGCTGAGGCTCGCGGCCCGGCTGGGCCTTCCGCCCTCCGCCTTCTGGCGCTTGTCGCTCAGGGAATGGCGGATGCTGACCGAGACGCCGCCGGCGCCGGAGCCGCTGCGGCGATGCGAGTTCGAACGAATGGCGGAGGCATGGCCGGATGAGCGACGAGCCTGACACGACGGGCGTGGACTCCCTGCCGCGGCGGGCGGCCGAGGCGGCCGCAGCGCTGGAGGCTCTCAAGGAGCCGGCGGAGAGGGCCGCGGCGTCGATCGAGACCGCATTCGACCGGGCCGGCGCGAGTCTGACGCGGTCGCTGGCGCGGGCCGCCGCCGACGGACAGATCTCGCTGGCGGAGCTGGCGCGGGCCGTGCTCGCCGCCGTCAGCGCTGCGGCGGGCAGCCGGGCCGGCGGTCTGTCGAGCGTCATCGCCCAGGCCGCGGGATCGATCTTCTCGGGCGCCCGAGCAGATGGAGGCTCCGTCTCGGCCGGCGGCGCCTATCTGGTCGGCGAGCGCGGGCCGGAGGTGTTTCGTCCGGCCTCGCCGGGTGTGATCGAGCCGATGGCCGGGGCGGGCGTCACCGTCAATGTCCACGTCGATGGAGGGGCGGAGGCCCTGCTGAGGTCAGAGGCGCAGATCGCCCAGGCGCTGGCCCGGGCGGTGTCTCTGGGCGCGCGGCGGCTCTAGTCCGCCCGCTGGTCCCGCGGAACGATCGAGGAGAATTCTCATGGCCTTTCACGAGGTGCGGCTGCCCGCGCGACTGGCGTTCGGCTCGACCGGCGGCGTGGAGCGGCGCACAGAAATCGTGACCCTCGGCTCGGGGTTCGAGCGGCGTTCCACGCCCTGGGCGCACGGCCGAAGGCGGTACCTGATCGGGGCGAACCTGAGGTCCCTCGACGACATGGCGACGCTGACCGCCTTTTTCGAGGCGCGGCTCGGCCGGCTCTACGGCTTTCGCTTCCGGGACTTCGCCGACTTCAAGTCCTGCCTGCCGGGCGGGACGATCACCCCCGCCGACCAGAGCCTCGGCCTGGGGGACGGAGCCCGGACGACCTTCGAACTGAGCAAGCGGTACGGCGAGGGCGAAGAGGCGGTGACGCGCCGGATCCACAAACCGGTGGAGGGAACCGTGCGGATCGCGGTGGATGCGGTCGAGCTGGAGCCGGAGGCGTTCGACGTCAACACGGCGACCGGAGTCGTCACCCTCGAGGCGGCGCCGACCGCCGACGCCCCGGTCACGGCGGGCTATGAGTTCGACGTCCCCGTCCGGTTCGATACGGACAGGATCGAGGTGACGCTGGAAAGCTTCGCCGCGGGGAGGATGGCCGCCGCGCCTCTGATCGAGGTGAGGGTCTGAGAATGCGCCAGATACCCGCCGAGCTGGCGGACCGCATCGAGAGCGGAGCCGCGACCCTGTGTCATGCCTGGCTGCTGAAGCGCTCCGACGGCGTGGCGGCCGGCTTCACCGATCATGACCGCGATCTCGAGGTCGAGGGCGTGCCCTGCCGGGCCGCCAGCGGCTGGACCGTCGGGGCTGCCGAAAGCGCCGTCGGACTCGCGTCCGGGTCCGCCGCCGTGGCGGGCGTTCTCGACGACAGCGCAATCTCCGAGGCGGATATTGCTGCGGGCCTGTACGACCGCTCACAGGTCGCCCTGTGGAGGATCGACTGGCGACGCCCCGACCTCAAGGTCCGCCTGTGGGTGGCGACCTTGGCGGGCATACGCCGGGACGGCGACGGGTTCGTCGCTGAGCTGGAAGGGCCGATGGCGGCGCTGGAGCGCGTGGTCGGCCGGACCTATGGTCGCGATTGCGATGCGCAGCTGGGTGATGCGCGATGCAAGGTCGATCTCGGAAGCTTCCCAGGCCATGTATGCGACAAGCGCTGGACGACCTGTGTCGGCGCCTTCGCCAACGGAGCCAACTTCCAGGGATTTCCTGATGTTCCCGGCGACGATTTCCTGACCGCTACGCCTGTGCAGGGCGGGCGCAACGACGGGCGGAGCCGGCGATGAGGGCGCGAGCCGTGGCCGCCGCCCGCACCTGGCTGGGGACGCCGTATCGGCATCAGGCCAGCGTTCGGGGCCAGGGCGCCGATTGCCTGGGACTGTTGCGCGGCGTCTGGCGCGACCTGTGCGGAGCCGAGCCCGAACGGTCGCCGCCCTATCGGCCGGACTGGGCCGAGGTCGGTGGGGAGGAAACCCTGCTGCGGGCGGCGCGCCGCTGGTTGAGGGAAATTCCCGTAGAGGCCGCCTGCGCCGGCGATGTGCTGCTGTTCCGCATGGCGCCCGGCTGTCCGGCCAAGCACTGCGCGATCATGAGCGAGGGCGCCCTGTCCGCAGGAGCGGAGCCGCGCATGATCCACGCCTACTGGGGCCGGTCAGTGGTGGAGAGCTGGGTGGGTGCGTGGTGGCGGCGTCGGCTGGTTGCGGCCTTCGCCTGGCCCGTGCGCGGTACTGACCGGGAGATCGGCTGATGGCGCAGGTTGTTCTGGGTGCAATCGGGGGAGCGATCGGGGGCGGCGTCGGGCGGGTTATCGGGGCGACCCTCGGCGGCATGATCGATCAGTCTCTGGTCGCCGGGCTGGAACCGGCGCGCCAGAAGGGGCCGAAGCTGAATGCGCTGGCCGTGCAGGGCGCAGCCGAAGGCGCGCCACTGGCCTGCGTTTTCGGACGCGCCCGCGTCACCGGGCAGGTGATCTGGGCGACGCGGTTCCTGGAAAGCCGCAATACGTCGTCGGGTGGCAAGGGCGGGCCGCGCAGCGTGGAATACGCCTACTCCCTGAGCTTCGCCGTCGCCCTGGGCGAAGGTCCCATCGACGGGATCGGCCGGGTTTGGGCGGACGGGCAGCCGATGGACCTGACCGGGGTGACGATGCGGCTCCATCGCGGGTCGGAGGACCAGACCCCGGATCCGCTGATCGAGGCGGTCGAGACGGAGGCTCCCGCGTATCGCGGCACGGCCTATGTGGTCTTCGAGGATCTGCCGCTCGGGCCCTACGGCAATCGGCCGCCGCAACTGGCCTTCGAAGTGTTTCGCCGCGCGAGCGGGACCGAACCGCGGCTGGAGGATCGTCTGGAGGGTGTTTGCCTGATCCCGGGCGCCGGAGAATTCGTGCTGGCGACCGATGTGGTCATGCGCCGCGAAGGGCTGACGCGGACAACGGCGGAGAACCTTCATGCCGGCGATGGACGCAGTGACTTTGCGGTGTCTCTGGATCAGCTCCAGACGCAACTCCCCAACCTGAAACGCGTCAGCCTGGTGGTCGGGTGGTTCGGTGACGACCTCCGGGCCGGTCATTGCACCCTTCATCCGGGCGTCGAGCGGTCGGACAAGCCGACCGAGCCGATGACCTGGTCGGTGGCGGGTCTGACCCGGGCCGAAGCGCATCAGATCTCGCAAGACGCCGGCGGCCCTGCCTATGGCGGCACGCCGTCCGACGAGAGCGTCAGGCAAGCCGTCGCCGAACTGAAGGCGCGCGGCCTGGAGGTGACGCTGTACCCCTTCCTGTTCATGGACATCCCGCCGGGCAATGGCCTGTCCGATCCCTATGGGGGCGCGGAGCAGTCGCCCTATCCCTGGCGAGGACGAGTCCGGGGGAACGACGGAGCCGGGGCGGCCGCGGACATCGCCGCAGTGTTCGGGGAAGCGGACGGCTGGGGCTTGAGGCGCCTGGCCCGTCACTACGCCGGGCTGGCCGCGGAGACGGAGGCGGACGGGCTGTTGATCGGATCGGAGATGCGCGCCCTCACCTGGACGCGCGGCGCCGACGGCGGATTCCCGGCCGTGGCGGCGTTCCGCTCGCTGGCGGCGGAATGCCGGGCGATCGCCGGACCGGGCGTGAAACTCACCTACGCCGCGGACTGGTCGGAATATTCGGGATGGCGCGACGGCGAGGACGTGGCCTTCCACCTCGATCCTCTATGGGCTGATCCGAATATCGACTACGTCGGCGTCGACTGGTACCCGCCGCTCGGCGACTGGCGAGAAGGCGACGGGGGCCTCGACAGCGCAGCGTTCGCCGGACCCGACGATGTGGCGGGCCTGGCGGCGCAGATCGCCGGCGGCGAGGGTTTCGACTGGTTCTACGCCTCGCCTGCGGACCGCGCGGGGCAGGTGCGCACGCCGATCGAGGATATGGCGCACGGCGAGGACTGGGTCTTTCGCGCCAAGGATCTGAAGAGCTGGTGGTCGCACGCGCACCATGACCGGCCGGCCGGGGTGCGTGCGCCGGAGCCCACCGCCTGGATCCCGGGCATGAAGCCGATCCGGCTGACCGAGTTCGGTTGCGCCGCGGTCGACCGCGGGGCCAATGCCCCGAACCTGTTCCAGGACCCCAAGAGCGCCGAGAGCGGCCTGCCGCCCTTCTCCACCGGCGAGCGGGACGACCGGATGCAGCGACGCGCTCTGGAAGCGCTGCTGGGGCACTTCGCCGCCCCGGCGAACAACCCGGTGTCTCTCGTCTATGGAGCGCCGATGCTGGAGGCGGCGGACGCCTGGTGTTGGGATGCGCGGCCCTGGCCGGCGTTCCCCGCCCGGTCCGACGTCTGGGCCGATGCGACCGCCTGGCGAACCGGCCACTGGCTCAACGGCCGCCTCGGCGGCGACACGCGCGACCTGATCGCACAAATCCTGAGGCGCGGCGGTCTCTCCGAAGCCGATTTCGAGGTCGGCCAGGTCGGCGCGGAGGTGCAGGGCTATGTCATCGATCGGCCGATGCGGACGCGGGACGCGCTCGAGCCCCTGTTGTCGGGCCTGGGCATGGTCGCGGCGGAACGCGGCGGACGCATAGCGGTCTTCGGGGAAGAACCGGCCGGCCTGGCGCTTGCGTTTGAGGCCCTGGCCCTGCCGCCGGAGGGCCGAGGTCTGCGGGCCGACCGGGCGCTTGACGCCCGGCCCGGAGCAGCCCGTGTGCGGTTCATCGACGGCGCCTCCGACTATCAGACCGGCTCGGCCGTCGTCCGGACGGACGGGCAAGGCGGCGGGATCGATCTGGACCTGCCTGCCGTCTGTTCCCATGCTGTGGCCAGGGCCGCGGCGACGCGGGCGTTGGAGGCCGGACGGGAAGACCGGCTGACCGTCGCGCCGGGACCTCTGGAGACGCTTGCCCTCGAGCCCGGCGACACCGTGCTCGTCGACGGCGACAGTCGCGACTGGCGGGTGGTTCGGGTGGACGTCGACGAGACGCCCTCGGCTTTCCTCGAACCTGTCTCGACGGTTTCTGTCGGCGACGACGACGAGACGCCCATCACGGGTGAGCCGACGCCCCGGACGGGCGCGCCGTTCTTTCGGATGATCGATCTTCCGCCGCTGCTGGGCGCGGAGACCGACTGGCGACCGATCGCGGTCGTGGCGGGCGAACCCTGGCGGCCGATGAGAGTGGCGGCCGGTCCCGACGTGATGAGCCTGACCGTGCGGGGCGACGTCGTGGAGCCGGCCACGGTCGCCGTGCTGGTCTCGGCCCTGGCCCCAGGCGTGCGGCACCGCTGGGACGAGGCCAACGTCATCGAGCTCCGGATCGAGGGGCAGGCGCCGGAAAGCCTGTCCCGTCATGCGGTGCTGGCCGGCGGAAACGGCCTCGCCGTCGAGACGGAGCGCGGCTGGGAGATCATTCAGTTCCGGCAGGCCGAACTGGTCGGTGAGGATGTCTGGAGACTGACCGGCCTGTTGCGGGGCGAGCAGGGAAGCGAGGAGGCGACAGTCGCGGGCGCGAACAGCGGTGCGATCGTGGTCTTTCTTGCGTCCGGACCCCGGCGGATGGAGTCGTCCTCCGCTGAACGCGGCCTGTCATTGATGTGGCGGGCGGGGCCGGCGGGCGCCCCCGCCGGCGGTCCGGCCGTCAGCGAGACGATCTTCACACCGACCGGTCGGCACGACCGGCCCTGGAGCCCGGCGCACCTGAGACGTATGCTCCGCGACGACGGCGGCTTCGATCTGACCTGGCTCGCCCGATCGCGGATCGACAGCGACCGCTGGGACGGTGAACCGACCATGTCCGATCCGTCGCGGTATCGGGTGCGGGTGCTCGACAATGGAACCGAGATCCGCGTCTTCGAGGTCGAGGCCGAGATGGCGGACTACTCAGCCGGCCAGGTCGCGAGCGACTTCCCCGGGGGCGTCGCGGAGGCGGAGGTGGCGGTGGCCCAGTGGGGCGACGGCTATGGCTGGGGCGCCGAAGCCCGCATTGGGCTGATCTGAACATGATCCGGATCAGATTTCGGGGGCGCGGCTTTGCGCTCCGGTACGAATGTCCTAACTGACGGATCGGACTTGATCTGGCAGGAGCGGACTCGAACGTGGCGGGCGATCCCTACAAGGAACTGGGCGTTTCGAGGGGCGCGAGCGCGGACGAGATCAAGAAGGCGTTCCGCAAGCTCGCCAAGGAACTCCACCCCGACAAGAACCCGGGCAACCGCGACGCGGACGAGCGCTTTAAGCGCGTGACGGCCGCATTCGACCTGCTGGGCGACAAGGAAAAGCGCGCCAGGTTCGACCGGGGCGAGATCGACGCTGACGGTCGCGAACAGTTCGCCGGATTTGGCGGCGGCTCCAGGGGAGGCCCCGGCGGGCACCCGTTCGGGCAGGGCGGCGCTCAGCGCGGGGGGTTCGAGAACATCGACCTGGACGAACTGTTCGGCGGCATGTTCGGCGGCGGTGCCCGTGGCGGCGGATCGCGCAGCGGCTTCCCGGCGCGCGGAGCAGACGTCAAGGCGACGCTGGAGATCAGCCTCGAGGACTCCATCTCGGGCGCGACCCGGCGGATCCAGTTCTCGGACGGCCGGACCCTGGACGTGACCATTCCCAAGGGAGCGGCGGATGGCCAGACGATCCGGCTGCGCGGGCAGGGGGCGCCCGGCGCGTCGGGCCGGAGCGAAGCCGGCGACGCGTTGATTACGCTGAAGATCTCAGCGCATCCGATCTTTCAGCGCGACGGCGCCGATCTGACCATGGACCTGCCGGTGTCGCTGCCGGACGCGGTGCTCGGCGGCAAGGTCCCGGTGCGCACCCCCGAGGGGACGGTCAGCATGACCATCCCGCCCGGCTCCAACTCCGGCAAGGTGCTGCGCCTGAAGGGCCGAGGCGCGTTCGTGGGCGGCAAGCGGGGCGACCTTCTCGCCAAGTTGATGATTCAGCTGCCCGACACCCCGGACAATGACCTGACGAAACTGGCGCAGGACCTGCGCGACAAGGGCGCCTACCGCCCATGGCGCGACTGATGGCCGGCAAGCCCAACGTCAAGCCGGCCCGGCCATGGTTCTCATCCGGTCCGACCGCGAAGCGCCCGGGCTGGTCCAGCCAGGCCATTCCGCATCAGCTTCTGGGCCGGGGCATCCGCGCGCCAGAGGTGGTGGAGCGGTTCGCCGAGGCGTTGCGGCTGACGCGCGAGCTGTTGCAGCCGCCGGCCGACTGGCGTCTGGTCTATGTTCCGGGCTCCGATACGGGGGCCATGGAGGCGGCCATGTGGTCGATGCTCGGCGAGCGGCCGGTCCAGGTCCTGGCTTTCGAGAATTTCGGTCAGGTCTGGGCCGCCGATCTCCGTGACCACCTGCGGCTCGATCCCGAAATCCTCACCGCGCCCTGGGGCCGGTTCCCGGACGTCTCGAGAGTCGATCCCGCCAAGGATCTGGTGCTGCCCTGGAACGGCACCACCTCCGGCGTGAAGGCCCCCCGCGGCGACTGGATCAGCGCGGACCGGGAAGGGCTGGTCATCTGCGACGCCACATCGGCCGCCTTCGCCATGCCTCTGCCGTGGGACCGGCTGGACGTGGTGACCTTCAGTTTCCAGAAGGCCTTGGGCGGGGAGGCCGGTCTGGGCGTCGCCGCCCTGTCGCCCCGGGCGGTCCAGCGTCTCGACGGCTACACGCCCCCGCGCGCCATTCCCAAGGTTCTCCGTCTGAGAAACGGCGAAGGCTTCGACGCCACGCTGTCGTCGGGCTCGATGATCAACACCTTCTCGGTCTGGACGATCGAGGACTGGATCGACGGCGTCGAATGGGGTCTGTCGATCGGCGGCTTGCCGGCGCTGATCGGCCGCACCGACGCCAATGCGGCGATGCTCGACGCCTGGGTCGGGCGCACAGCCTGGATCGACTATCTGGCGGAGGATCCGGCGATCCGCTCGACGACCTCGGTCTGTCTCAAGTTTGTCGATCCCCGCGTGAGCGCGATGGAGGAGCCGGCGCGGCAGGCGCTGGTGAGGCGGATGAAGGCCCTGGTCGAGGCGGAAGATGCGGCTTTCGATATCGAGAGCCATCGCAACGCGCCGGCGGGGCTGCGCATCTGGTGCGGCTGCACCGTCGACGCGGCCGATATCGAGGCCCTTACGCCCTGGCTCGACTGGGCGTTCGAGACGGCGCTGGCGGATTAATCCAGCCGCCGGGCGACACCGCGCGATTCCCCCGTTATAGGCTGCGCCCGCATTCCGAAAATCCCGGTAGCGGAGAAACATCTTGGCGAACGTCGCGGTGGTCGGCGCCCAGTGGGGCGACGAAGGCAAGGGCAAGATCGTCGACTGGCTGTCGAACCGCGCCGACGTCGTGGTGCGTTTCCAGGGCGGCCACAACGCGGGCCACACCCTGGTCGTCGACGGCAAGGTCTACAAACTGGCCCTGTTGCCCAGCGGCGTGGTGCAGGGCAAGCCCTCGATCATCGGCAACGGCGTGGTCGTCGATCCCTGGCACCTGGTCGGCGAAATCGAGAAGATCGAGGCCCAGGGGATCGCCATCAGCCCCGAGGTGCTGATCGTCGCCGACAACGCCTGCCTGATCCTGCCGATCCACCCTGCGCTGGACGTGGCGCGAGAGGCGGCGGCGAGCGCGCCCGGCGCGCGGATCGGGACGACCGGCCGGGGCATCGGTCCGGCCTATGAGGACAAGGTCGGCCGGCGGGCGATCCGCGTCTGCGACCTCGCCAGCGCGGAAGACCTGAAGGTCAAGATCGATCGCCTGCGGGCGCACCACGACCCCCTGCGGGCGGGCCTCGGTCTCGAGCCGATCGATCCGGAGGCGCTGTTGCGGCAACTGCTGGAGATCGCCCCCAAGATCCTTCCCTACGTCCAGCCGGCCTGGCGGGTGCTCGATCAGGCCCGCCGCGCCGGCAAGCGCGTCCTGTTCGAAGGGGCGCAGGGCGCCTTCCTCGACGTGGACCACGGCACCTATCCGTATGTGACCAGTTCGAACACCGTGGCCGGTCAGGCCGCCGCGGGCGCCGGGATCGGTCCCCGGAGCGTCGGCTACGTGCTCGGCATCGTGAAGGCCTACACGACGCGGGTGGGCGAGGGGCCGTTCGCTTGCGAACTCGACGACGAGGTCGGGGATCATCTGGCGACGGTCGGCCGCGAGGTGGGCGTGAACACCGGGCGGGCGCGGCGCTGCGGCTGGTTCGACGCGGTGCTGGTGCGCCAGTCGGTGGCCATCAACGGCATAGACGGCATCGCCCTGACCAAACTCGATGTCCTCGATGGTCTGAAGACGCTGAAGATTTGCACCGGTTACCGGATCGGCGGCGAGGTGTTCGACTATCTGCCGTCCAGCCTCAAGGACCAGGCCGCGGCCGAGCCGGTGTTCGAGGAACTCGAGGGCTGGAGCGAAAGCACCGCCTCGGCCCGAAGCTTCCGTGACCTCAACGCCAACGCCATCAAATATGTGCGCCGCATTGAAGAGCTGATCGGCGCGCCGGTGGCCCTGTTGTCGACGAGCCCGGAACGGGACGACACCATCCTGATGCACGATCCCTTCCAGGGCTGACCGCCTGGGAAAATCCAGCGTTCAAGGGACCTTAACCGGCTCCCCCTAAGGATGGCGCCCTGTCTGGAGGGATGTGGTCTTGTTTGCTGTCGATCCTCGCGTCCTGGCGAAGCTGGCGCCGGTGTTGAGGCGGGTTCTGATCGTCGATCCGAACCCCCATGCCGCGCGTCTCCTGACCGAGATCATCAAGGGCATGGGCGCGGGCGAGATCATGGTCGAGCCCAGCGAGCCCCGCGCCATGAAGGCGGCGGCGGCCCTGGAGCCCGGCATCATCTTCACCGAACGCAACGGCGACAATCTTGACGGTGAATCGCTGGCGCGGGCGCTGCGCCGGTCGAGCTTCGCGTGCCGCCGCGCCCCGATCATCATGGTCACCGCCGACGCGACCGCCAGCACGATCCTCGGCGCCCGCGACAGCGGCGTGCATGAATTCCTCCGCAAGCCGTTCACCAGCGCGGACCTGCTGAAGCGCGTCGAGAACGTGGCCCTGAAGCCGCGCGACTGGGTCGAGGCGGTCGGCTACGTCGGCCCGGACCGCCGGCGTTTCAACTCGGGCGAATTCACCGGCGACCGCAAGCGCCGGGCCGACAAGCCGGCCAACGGCGCCGCGGCCATGGCGGCGGCGAAGGATCAGGCCATGCGCATCCTGGCCGCCGCCCTCGATCAGTTCGACAACGACCCCATGCAGGCCGTGCGGGCGATCCGGGAACAGGCCGCGACGCTGAAGTCGCTGGCCATGAAGGCGTCGGACTCCAGGCTGGCGGTTGCGGTCGGGGCGCTGGAGGTCACTCTCGCCTCGGGGCCGCCGTGCAAGGCGAACCTCGCCGCGCCGATCGGCTCCCTGCTGGCCATGGCGCCGCCGGAGCCGATGAAGAGAGCCGGCTGATCAGGCGTCGACCAGGTTTCGCTCTTCGGCGGCCGTCCGCATCGCCTTCTGCAGCTTTTCGAACGCCCGCACCTCGATCTGCCGCACGCGTTCGCGCGACACGCCGTACTGGCCGGCCAGCTCTTCGAGGGTGACCGGATCGTCCTTGAGCCGACGCTCGGTCAGGATGTGCTTCTCGCGCTCGGTCAGCTCCTGCATGGCCTCTTCGAGCAGGCCCATGCGGATCGACTTCTCCTCGCTCTCGGCGAGCTGGGTCTCCTGCGAGACGGCGGTGTCGTCGGCCAGCCAGTCCTGCCATTCGCTCTCGCCGTCGGCGCGCAGGGGCGCATTCAGCGAGGCGTCGCCGCCGAGGCGGCGGTTCATGTTGGTGACCTCTTCCTCGGACACGCCCAGCTTGGTGGCGATGGCCGACAGGTGCTCCGGTCGCAGGTCGCCTTCCTCGAAGGCCGAGATCTGGCTCTTGGCCTTGCGCAGGTTGAAGAACAGCTTCTTCTGCGCGGCGGTGGTGCCCATCTTCACGAGCGACCAGCTGCGCAGGATGTACTCCTGGATCGAGGCGCGAATCCACCACATGGCGTAGGTCGCCAGGCGGAAGCCCTTGTCCGGATCGAATTTCTTGACCGCCTGCATCAGGCCGACGTTGCCCTCGGAGATCACCTCGCCGATCGGCAGGCCGTAGCCGCGATAGCCCATGGCGATCTTGGCCACGAGGCGCAGGTGCGAGGTGACGAGCCGGTGCGCGGCTTCCGGGTCCTGGTGCTCGGTCCAGCGCTTGGCGAGCATGAACTCCTCGTCCTTCGCCAGCATCGGAAATTTGCGGATTTCAGTCAGGTATCGCGACAGTCCCTGTTCAGGCGACATCACCGCGAGCGATCTTGCTACAGCCATCTGGTCCCTCCGACCGTGAATACGAGCGGGCTCTGCGGAGACGGCCACCCGATGTGCGCCGACGCCTCGCCCCTCAACCGATGAAATAGGGTCGGGTTTCCGCATTTGTCAGAGGCGGATCGTCACAGAAAAGCGTGACCGTTGCCCCGGCGCCACTGCACCGAACGAGTGGCTGTATACCGCAGAGTGCGTCCTTAATCAAGACTGACTGTACGCTTGGGCTCACAGCGCCTCCAGCGCCCGCTCGAGGTCCGCCATGTCTGCCGGCGGCGGCGTTTCGAAGCGCAGCGCCCCGCCGCTGATCGGGTGCACGAAGCCCAACACCGCCGCATGAAGGGCCTGGCGCGCCAGGCCGGCCCCGGCGATCGCGGCGCGAACGGCCGCTGCGGGGCTTCCGGAGCCATAGGCGGGATCGCCGAGGATCGGCGCCCCCTTCGACGCCAGGTGCACCCGGATCTGGTGGGTCCGGCCGGTATGCAGGGTGCAGGCGACGCGGGCCGCCATCGGCGCTCCGCCCGCCTTGGCCGGGAGACCGAAGACCTTCTGGACGACATAGTCGGTGACGGCGCTCCGGCCGCCGCTCCGAAGCACGGCCATCTTCTTCCGGTCGGACGAGGACCGGCCGATCAGGGTCTCGATCCGACCGGTCATCGGGCTGGGCGCGCCGCGCGTCAGGGCGATGTAGGTGCGCTCGATGTCGTGGGCGGCGAACAGGGCCGACAGTCCGGCATGGGCTCGATCCGACTTGGCGGCGACCATCACGCCCGACGTGTCCTTGTCCAGCCGGTGCACGATACCGGGGCGGGCGACGCCGCCGATCCCCGACAGGGACGCGCCGCAGTGGGCCAGCAGCGCATTGACCAATGTGCCGGTCTCGCAACCCGGCGCCGGATGCGCGGCCATCCCCGCCGGCTTGTCGATCACGATCAGGTCGGCGTCCTCGAACAGCACCGTCAGCGGGATGGCCTCCGGGGCGGGCGTCGCCGAGACGACCGGCGGCAGTGCGATCCGGTACAGCCCCGTCTGCGCCTTGGCCGATCCGATCGAGACGGCCTGACCGTCCCGGCTGACCACGCCTTCGGCCAGCAGCGCCTGCAGCCGGGCCCGCGACAACTCGGGAAAGATTTCCGCCAGCGCCTTGTCGAGCCGGGCGCCGCCCGTCGCCAGTCGGGCCTCCAGCACGGTCGCGTCGTCGTCGTCGATCAGGGGTTCGTCGGACACCGGGCGCTCCGCCGCCGGACCTGGCGGTCACCGATCTAGCACGCCTCGGCTGCGCCGGAGCAAGCGGCCAGCTTGGCTGTTGGCCGGTTTTGAGTCATGGTGAACGCAGTGTCTGGGGGAGACGGGCCAATGAGATTTCTGATCATCGCCGCGGCGGCCGGCGGAGCCGCGCTGGCTCTGGGCAGCTGCGCCACCATGAGCGCCGAGCAGTGCATGGCCGGAGACTGGTCGGGCCAAGGCTACGCCGACGGGATGTCCGGCCTGACCATGAGCCGGCTCGACGACCATGCCCAGGCCTGCGCCGAGCACGGCGTCACGCCCGACGCCGCCGCCTATGCCGCGGGCCGCCGCGAGGGGCTGGTGCGCTACTGCACGCCGGGCAAGGGTTTCGAAGTCGGCCGCACCGGCTCCGGATACGCTGGTGTCTGTCCCTCTGAACTGGAGGCGGAATTCACCTACGGCTATCGCGACGGGCAGATCGTCCATGAGGTCGAACAGGCCTTGGCGAACGCCCGCAGCCGCGTCGACAGCCTTGGCTCCCGGCTGGAGGAGCTCGACGACAAAATCACCGCCAAACAGGCGGAGGCCCGGGCTGACGGCCTGACCGACGAGCAGCGCGAGCAGATCCGCAACCGCATCCAGGAAATTCGTCGGGAACGGGCGGACACCGAACGCGACTGGCGACGGGCCCAGGACGAAATCGACGACGCCGAGCGCGACGTCCGCGACGTCCGCTGGCGGTTCAGGAACCAGTACGGCAGCTGGTGAGCGGCTGCCGGCGGCTGAGCCGCCGGCCCTCGGGCGCTAGGCCGCCTTCTTCTCGAGCTTCTTCTCCCACTGGCCCAGCGAGGCCAGCCCGTTCATGCGGGCGCGGTGGTGGAAGGCCGACTGGCAGGCGACGGCGTTCTCGGCCTTGCCCGACCAGGCCCGCTGCGGCGCCGCCTGCAGCGCGCGGCCGTAGGAGAAGGTCATCTTCCACGGGAAGCCGCCGATGCGGTTCATCTCGTTAAGGTGGGCGGTGGCCTGCTCGTCGGTCTGGCCGCCTGACAGATAGGCGATGCCCGGGACGGCCGACGGAACCGTGGCCTTCAGCGCCGCGATGGTGCGCTCGGCGACCTCATGCACCTTGGCCTGGCGCACGCTGCCCTTGCCCGAGATCACCATGTTCGGCTTGAGGATGATCCCTTCCAGCGCCACGCGCTGCTCGTACAGCTCCTGGAACACCGTCTGCAGCACCCAGCGGGTGACCTCGTCACAGCGGGCGATGTCGTGCGAGCCGTCCATCAGCACCTCGGGCTCGACGATCGGCACGATCTGCTCCTGCTGACAGATGCGGGCGTAGCGGGCCAGGGCGTGGGCGTTGGACTTCACAGCGCCCCACGTCGGGATGCCGTCGGCGATGTCGATGACGCCGCGCCATTTGGCGAACCGCGCGCCGCGCTCGTAGTGAGCGCGCAAGCGCTTGGACAGGCCGTCCAGCCCCTTGGTCACCGTCTCGCCCGGGAAGCCGGCCATCTTGGTCGCGCCCTTGTCAACCTTGATGCCGGGGATCGAACCGGCCGCCTTGATGATGTCGACCAGCGGCGTGCCGTCCTTGGCGTCCTGGTACAGCGTCTCCTCGAACAGGATCACGCCCGAGATGTGCTCGCGCATCGTCTGCTCCGAGCGGAACAGGCACTCGCGGTAATCGCGGCGGTTCTCTTCGGTGTTCTCGACCCCGATGGCGTCGAAGCGCTTCTTGATGGTTCCCGTGGACTCGTCGGCCGCCAGAATGCCCTTGCCGGGCGTGACCATCGCTTCAGCCACCGCGTTGAGCGCCGCCAGATCCATCGAGTCCTCCTGAGCCTTGTGGTTTGGGGTGATCTAACCCCGACAACGGCCAAAGTCACGCATTGTTACAGCGCCAGTGGGCCGCCGTGTGCAAATCTCAGGCCCGCAGCGCCTCGACGCCGGGCAAGGGTTTGCCCTCCATCCATTCCAGGAAGGCGCCGCCCGCCGTCGAGACGAAGGTCATGTCATCCGCCACGCCCGCGTGGTGCAGGGCCGCGACGGTGTCGCCGCCGCCCGCCACGCCGACCAGCGCCCCGGACTTGACCAACTGCGCCGCCGCCTGCGCCGCCTTGACGGTCGCGGCGTCGAACGGCGGAACCTCGAAGACGCCCAGCGGCCCGTTCCAGATCAGGGTTCGCGACAGGGCCATCGCCTTGACCAGCTTCTCGACCGTCAGCGGCCCCGCATCGAGGATCTTCTCGGCGTCGCCGATCTCCTCGCGCGTCAGGACGGTGCGGGTCTCGGTGCCCGGCTTGACCGCCGTCGCCACCACCACGTCGATCGGCAGCAGGATTTCGCAGCCCTTCGCCTCCGCCTCGGCGAGAATCTCCCGGGCGGTGTCGGCCATGTCCTTCTCAGCCAGCGAGCCGCCGATATCGACGCCTTGCGCGAACAGGAAGGTGTTGGCCATGCCGCCGCCGATGGCGAGCCGGTCCAGCTTGCCGACCAGGTTCTTCAGCAGATCCAGCTTGGTCGACACCTTGGCCCCGCCGACAATGCCGATCACCGGCTTCTGCGGATTGCCCAGCGCCGCGTCCAGCGCATCCAGCTCGCGCCGCATCGACTCCCCGGCGTAGGCGGGCAGCAAACGGGCCAGGCCCTCCGTCGAGGCATGCGCCCGGTGCGCCGCCGAGAAGGCGTCGTTGACGTAGAGGTCGCCCAGCTCCGCCAGCTGCGCCGCAAACGCCGGATCGTTCTTCTCCTCGCCGGCGTGGAAGCGGACGTTCTCCAGCAGCACCACCCCGCCCGGCCCGACGTCAGCCAGCACCGCCTTCGCCTCGTCGCCGACGCAGTCCTCGCCGAACCGCACCGGGGCGCCCAGCAGCCGCTCCAGATCGTCGACCACGGGCTTCAGGCTCATCGACGGCACGCGCTGGCCCTTGGGGCGGTCGAAATGCGCCAGCAGCGCCACCTTCGCCCCGGCGTTGCGCAGCTTCTCGATGGTCGGCAGGGCCACCCGCAACCGGGTATCCTCCGTCACCTTCCCGCCCTCCATCGGCACATTGAAGTCCACGCGGACCAAGGCGGTCTTGCCGGCGAGGGGAGGGGCGTCGTCGAGGGTGCGGAAAGTCATAGGAAAGTCACCGAAAGAATGCCGTATCCGAAGTAGACGAAACCGACGGCGAATGGCGTTGCGATCAGGGCGAACGTCAAACGCCGCAGGCTCGGCAGCTGCCTCACCCAGACAGCGAAAAGCCATGTCCAGGCGCCGGTAATGGCGGCGCCAATGATCCCGACGGCCGCAAAGGCGGCCCACAGGGCGGCCACGTGCTGGGGGATACCCGTCGTGACCGCTCCCCAGCCCAAGCTGACCAGGAGGGTTACACTCCACGCAGCGGCGGCGCCGACAGCCAGAGAACTGAAACCAAACAGGGCGGTTATGAGCGCCCTGGCCAACATCAGATGAACTTGCTCATCACCAGAGCCGTATCCGCCATCCGCGTCGCGAAGCCCCATTCATTGTCGTACCAGCTCAGCACGCGGGCCAGCTTGCCGTCGACCACCTGGGTCTGGGGCAGGGCGGCGGTCGACGAGGCGTCGACGTGGTTCAGGTCCATGGACACCACCGGATCGGTCGTGGTGTGCAGCACGCCCTTCATGGGGCCGTCGGCGGCGGCCTGAAGCGCGGTGTTGATCTCGTCGACGGTGACCTCGCGGCCGGCCACGACCTTCAGGTCGACGACCGAGACGTTCGGCGTCGGCACGCGGATCGACGAGCCGTCCAGCTTGCCCTTCAGTTCCGGCAGCACCAGGCCCAGCGCCTTGGCGGCGCCCGTCGAGGTCGGGATCATGCTCAGGCCGGCGGCGCGGGCCCGGTACAGGTCCTTGTGCATCGTATCCAGCGTCGGCTGGTCGCCCGTGTAGGCGTGGATGGTGGTCATGTAGCCGCGTTCGATGCCGAACAGGTCGTTCAGCACCTTGGCGACCGGAGCCAGGGCGTTGGTGGTGCACGAGCCGTTCGAGACGACGATGTCGTCGGCGGTCAGGGTTTCGTGGTTGACCTTGTAGACGATGGTCTTGTCGGCGCCGTCGGCCGGAGCCGAGACCAGCACCCGCTTGGCGCCGGCCTTCAGGTGGGCCGAGGCCTTGTCCTTTGAGGTGAACAGGCCGGTGCACTCGAAGGCGATGTCGACGTTCAGCGCCTTGTGCGGCAGCTCTTCCGGATTGCGGATCGCCGTCACCTTGATCTTGCCCGTGCCGACGTCGATCCAGTCCTCGCCCGAGGTCACCGTGCCGGGGAACCGGCCGTGGACGCTGTCGTAGCGCAGCAGATGGGCGTTGGTCTCGACCGGGCCCAGATCGTTGATCGCCACCACCTCGATGTCCTTGCGGCCATGCTCGACGATCGAGCGCAGGACGAGACGGCCGATGCGGCCGAAACCATTGATGGCGACGCGGACAGTCATGATGCGGGGCTCCTGAAGCGAAATGGCGAGGGTGGCGCTTCAATGGAGCCGGCGGCGCGGCGTTTCAACCCCGCGCCTGTAACAAGACGTGATGAACTGTAACGCTTCGTCGGCCCGGCGTGTCGAACTCAGCCGGGGAAGACGGCGGACGCCAGCGGCAGGTCGAGACGGGCGGTCAGCCCCCCTTCTGCCCTACGCATCAGGATGACGTCGCCGCCGTGTGCGCGCGCCGCCTGCCGCGCCACCGTCAGGCCCAGACCCGCCCCGCCGGTCTCGCGGCTCCGCGACCGTTCGCCGCGATGGAAAGGTTCGAACACCGCCTCCAGTTCGTCGGCGTCGAGACCCGGCCCGTCGTCCTCGATCTCGACCACCGCCCGGCCCTCGACGGCGAAGGCCTTCACCCGCGCCGCGCCCCCATATTTGGCGGCGTTGGCGATCAGGTTGCCGAGCGCCCGGCGCAGCCCCGCCGCATCGCCTTCGACCGGCAGCGCGCCTCCGCCGACGAAGCGGACCGCCGCCCCCGTCTCCGCGAAACCGCCCGCGCAATCGGCCGCCAGCGCCCCCAGGTCCAGCGGCTCGCGCCGCTCCGGCGTCGTCTCGCCGCGCACGAAGGCCATGGCCTGGGCGATCAGCGCATCCATCTCCTCGATGTCCGAGGCCATCCGGTCGCGCACCGCCTCCGGCGCCTGCTCGGCCCGGAAGCGCAGCCGCGTCAGCGGCGTGCGCAGGTCGTGGGCAATGGCGGCGATGGTCTGGGTCCGCTGGCGCATGTGGTTGCGCAGCGAGGCCTGCATGTCGTTGAATGCGTGGATGGCGGTGCGCACCTCGCTCGGCCCGGACGGGACCAAAGGCTCGGCGTCAGGGTCCGCTCCCAGCCGTTCGGCCGCGTCGGCGAAAACGCGGATCGGCCGGGTCAGCCGCCGCGCCAGCCACCACACCAGCGGCGCCAGCAGCAGCATGGAAATGCCCAGCGCCAGCAGCACCCGCTGCTGCCACGGCGACAGCAGCCCGCGCGGGGGCTCCACCGTCGCCCAGCGGCCGTCCGCCTGCCGCACTGAGGCCGAGAAGGGCGCGAACGTCAGCCGTTCGGTCAGGACGGTGAACTCGCGCGTGGTCGAGTTGAGGACGATGGCCCCGTCGTCCCCGCGAGGCGCGAAATGGCGCATGTGCATCTCGGCGCGCAGCCGGGCCTCCTCCGGAGGCAGCGCCGTGATGACGTGGACAGCCTCGCCCGGGGGGGCGCGTCGGCCCTCGGCGTCAGGACGCACGAGCACGAAATTGGTCCGTCCGTTCGTACCGCGAGGCGCGGGCTCCGCACGCCGCGGCCGCCCCCGGTCGACCGACACCCGCACCGTCCCGGGTTCCACGCCCAGCCGCTGCGCCAGTCCGGCCGAGATGGCGAGGGCCATGGGATCGACCCGGTCGACGCTGTCGGGAGACACCGGCCGCTCGGTGATCCGCCGCTTCAGCGCGCGGCCGTCGGATGTGCGGGCCGGCTCGCCCTTCAGCGCATTGGCCGCCGCCTCGATGCTGAAGCCGCTGGGCCGGGGCTCGGGGGCCAGCACGACCACGCCGAAGGCGACGGCCTGCGACATGACCACGGCCAGCGCGGCCAGCGCCGCCACCTGGATCAGGACGGGGAGAGACGAGGGGCGTTTCACGCGCCGCTCCGGCCGGCGCCGTTGTGACGCTCGACCCGGACGTCGAACATGTAGCCCTCGCCCCGCAGGGTCTGGATCATTTCCAGCCCGGAGCCGTCATCGAGTTTCTTCCGCAGTCGGCTGATCTGCACATCCATGGCCCGGTCGAACACGTCGGTCTCGGCCCCGCGGGCCCATTCGAGCAACTGGTCGCGGGTCATGATCCGGCCCGGCCGCTCCGCAAAGGCGCGCAACAGGGCGAACTCGCCCGCCGACAGGGGCGTCAGCTGGCCGTCCGGCCGGGTCAGTTCGCGCCGCATCAGGTCGAGACGCCAGCCGGCGAACACCAGGGACGGCCCATCCGCCTCCGCAGCGTCCCGCGGCCGGCGCAGCACCGCCCGCACCCGCGCCAGCAGCTCGCGAGGATTGCACGGCTTGGCCAGGTAGTCGTCGGCCCCGAGCTCCAGGCCAATGATCCGGTCGGTGTCCTCGCCCATGGCGGACAGCATGACGATGGGCGGGCCCTTGCCGGCGATGCGCCGGCAGACCGACAGTCCGTCCTCGCCCGGCATCATCAGGTCCAGCACGATCAGGTCGGGCGCTCGCGCCGCCATGGCCCGGTCCATCTCCGCCGCTGTCGCGGCGCCCTCGGCGGCATAACCGTGCTGACGCAGGTAGTCGGTCAGCACCTCGCGGATGCCGGGGTCGTCATCAACGACGAGGATGCGCGGAGCGGCTTCGGCTTGCATGGTCTGCATTGTGACGAACCGCGGTCGCGCCGTCATTTCAGCGTTGAAACAATTCCCCGAGACACTGAAATACGGCCGCAAGGCCGCCGTGGTCGAACAGCGGCATCTCCAACGGGAGCCGACCGCTCATGCTGACCCTCATCGCCCTTTCCGCCGCTCTCATGCAGGAGCCGCCGGCTCCGCCTGCGCCGCCCGAGGTCCGCACGCGGGTCATGGTCATGGGCGGCCCGGACGGTCACGCCTCGCTCGACAAGGACGGCGACGGCCAGGTTTCGCGCGAAGAGTTCGCCGCGCCGATGAACGACCATTTCGCCCGCATGGACGCCGACGGAGACGGTCGCCTGTCGACCGGGGAACTGTCTGCCCTGCATGGCCCGCAAGGGGAAGGGAACGTCATGGTCCTCCGCGGCGGTCCGGACGGCGAGCGGGGCGTCCACCACTTCGAACTGCGCCGCGGCGAAGGCGGCTCTGGCGAGGAGCGCCAGATCGTCATCCACGGTCCGGCCGGGCATCGCATGCCGATGATGATCCACGGCCCCGGTCACGAGGGGCCGGGTGACTCCCGCGTCGAAATCCGCACCATCGGCGGTCCCGGCCACCACGCCGACATGGACAAGGACGGCGACGGCCGGATCAGCGAAGTCGAATTCACCAATCCCCTGCGCGAGGCCTTCGCCCGCATCGACGCCGACCATTCCGGCTTCATCGAGGAAGGCGAGCACGGCGGCGACGGCGATGTACGGGTCTTCACCCATCGCATCGAGACGCGCGACGAAGATTGATTGGGGCCAGCGCTTTCGTGATTTGAAGAACGGAGGTTCGCCGCCCTAACGTGGCCCCGATGAATTTCCGCCGCCTCCTTCTCCGACTGACATGGTCAGCCGCGATGAGCCTTGCGCTCGTCGCGGCGCCCGCCGTGGCGCGCGATCCCTCGGTCGCGCCGGCGGCGGCGGCGACCGATGCGCCTGCCCGGCCTTCGCGCGAGCGGGCGCGGATGAACCAGCGCGTCTTCGATCGGGTCTGGACCGAGGTTCGCAGCCAGTACTACGACCCCGGCCTCCACGGCGTCGACTGGAACGCCGCCCGGCGCACCTACCGTCCGCGGGCCCTCGCCGCGCCCGACGACCGCGCCCTGTACCGGGCGCTGGGCGAGATGCTGGCCTTGCTGGACGACGATCACGCCGGCGCCTCGGCCCCGGCGGTCACGCGCCGTCTCGATACCGTGCGCCAGCCTCGCCCCGCGATCGGAATCAGCCTGCGGCCTGATCCCGGCAAACCTGGCCACTATGTCGTCGAAGCGGTCCGCGAAGGCTCGCCCGCCGAAGCGGCCGGCGTCACGGCCGGCTGGCGGCTGGACACCACCGGGCCCGGCGTCTGGTTCCCCGAGCGCGACGTCGTCGATGGACAGACGGTCACCCTGGCCTTCGCCGGCCCGGATGGCGCCCGCCACACTGTCACGGTCACGCCGCGGGTCATGCAGCCCCGACCGCCGTTCCGGGTCGACCTGTCCCATCCGGGCGTGGCGGTCCTGCGTATCGAGGCTTTCGACCCCGGCCTCGGCGACTGGATGGGTCGGCAACTCGCCAGCCTGCCAGCGGACACGGACATTGTCCTGGACCTGCGCGGCAACCCCGGCGGACGGCTGCTCGAGGCCGACGCGGTGCTGAGCTGTTTCCTGCCGCGCGATCTCGCCTGGGCCACCCGCACCACCCGGACCGGCCGGGCTATCGTGCTGAAGACTGCGGGCGGTTGTGGCGACCTCGAGGCCCCCGCGGCCAATGACGTCGCCGTCCTGGTGGACGCCAACAGCCGCAGCGCCGCCGAACTGACCCCCGCCGCCCTGCAGGAGGCCCGGCGCGCCGTCGTCGTCGGCGAACAGACCGCCGGCGCCGTGCTGATCTCGCAGGACACCCGCCTGCCCGACGGCGGCCGCCTCAGCCTCAGCCGCTCGGACTTCGTCACCGCAGGCGGCGTCCGGCTGGAGAAGCGCGGCGTCACGCCCGACCTGACCGCGCCCGTGGCGGGAGACGCCGCCGCCGGCCAGGATCCCGCGCTGGATCTGGCCATCGCCGCGCTGGCCGGCGTGGGCGCCCAGCAGGTCCGGGCCCCGACTGCGGCCCCGCTCTAGCCGGCGACGGGCCTGACCTTGGCCGCCGCCTCGCGCGCCCGCTCGCGGGCCTGCTCGACCGTGTCGCCGCGCGCCGTGGCCACCCCCATCCGCCGCCGCTCATAGCTTTCCGGCTTGCCGAACAGCCGCAGGTCGGCGGTCGGGACCGACAGGGCCTCAGCCACGCCCTCGAAGGCGATCCCGACTGCGTCCATGCCGCCGTAGATCACCGCGCTGGCCCCGACGTCGCGCTGGCTGACGTCCACCGGCAGGCCGAGGATGGCCCGCGCGTGCAGGGCGAACTCGCTCATGGTCTGCGTCGCCAGCGTCACCAGCCCGGTGTCGTGCGGCCGCGGCGACACCTCCGAGAACCACACCTGGTCGCCCTTCACGAACAGCTCGACCCCGAACACGCCCAGCCCGCCCAGCGCGTCCGTGACCTTCCGCGCGATCTCCTGCGCCGCCGCCAGCGCGGCCGGCGTCATCGCCTGCGGCTGCCAGCTCTCGACATAGTCGCCGCGCTCCTGCCGATGCCCGATCGGGGCGCAGAAGTCGGTCCGGACCGCGCCGTCCCGCATGGAGCGTACGGTCAGCAGGGTGATCTCGTAGTCGAACTCGATCCGGCCCTCGACGATCACCGTCGCCGTCTCGACCCGCCCGCCCGACTGCGCATAGGCCCAGGCGTTCGGCGCATCCTCGATGGCCTCGATCATCGACTGGCCCTTGCCCGAGGACGACATCACCGGCTTGACGAAGACCGGCAGGCCGATCCGGTGCGCCGCCTCCGCCAACCCGGCGGCGCTGCCGACAAAGGCGTAGGGCGAGGTCGGCAGGCCCAGCTCCTCCGCCGCCAGCCGCCGGATGCCCTCGCGGTTCATCGTCAGATGCACCGCCCGCGCCGTCGGGATGACCACGGCGTGGCCCGCCGCCTCGATCTCGACCAGCACCTCGGTGGCGATGGCCTCGATCTCCGGCACAATGATGTGCGGCGCCTCGGCGGCGATGAGCCCGACCAGGACGTGCGGATCGGTCATCGGGATGACGTGGCTGCGGTGCGCCACCTGCATGGCCGGGGCGTTGGGATAGCGGTCGACCGCGATCACCTCCGCCCCCAGCCGCTGCAGCTCGATGGCCACCTCCTTGCCCAGTTCGCCGGCGCCGAGGAGCATGACCCGGGTGGCGTTGGCGGTCAGCGGCGTACCGATGCGCATGGTCAGTCTCCGGTCCGGGAGGGTTCGATCAGGTCCCAGGCGTTGCCGTACAGATCCTCGAACACCGCCACCTTGCCATAGGTCTCATGCCTCGGCGCCTCGCGGAAGCGGACTCCGGCCTCCGTCCAGACGGCGTAATCCCGCAACAGGTCTTCGGTCTCCAGGAACAGCCACACCCGGCCGCCGGCCTGATCGCCCACCCGCGCCCGCTGTTCGTCCGTGACCGCCCGCGCCAGCAGCAGCGAGGTCTCGCCTCCCTTCGGCGTCACCCGGACCCAGCGCTTGCCGCCGCCCATGTCGGCATCCTCGCTGAGTTCGAAACCCAGCGTGCCGACGTAGTAGGCAATCGCCTCGTCATAGTCCCGGACGAGCAGGCTGACCGCTCCGAGACGGGCCATCCCTAGAGCCGGGCCTTCACCGCCGCCACGACCGCCTCGGCCGTGATCCCGAACTTCTCGTACAGCACCTCGGCCGGAGCGCTGGCCCCGAAGCCGGTCATGCCGACGAAGCCGCCGTCCTCGCCGATGAACCGTTCCCAGCCCTGCTGGATGGCGGCCTCGACGGCGACGCGCACCGTGCCCCGGCCCAGCACCGAGGCCTGATAGGCGGCGTCCTGCTGGAAGAACAGGTCGAAACAGGGGACCGAGACCACCCGCGTCGGCGTGCCTTCGGCCTCCAGCGTCTCCGCCGCCGCCAACGCCAGCGGAACCTCCGTACCGGTGGCGAACAGGGTCGCCTTCGCCTCGCCGTTCGCCGCCTTCAACTCATAGGCGCCGCGCGCCGACAGGTTCTCCGACGCCGCCACGGTGCGCACCGCCGCCGTCTTCTGCCGCGACAGGGCCAGCGCCGACGGGGCGGTCCTGTGCTCCAGCGCCAGCTTCCAGCACTCCATGGCCTCGACCGTGTCCGCCGGACGGAAGACCAGCAGATTGGGAATGGCCCGCAGCGCCGCCAGATGCTCGACCGGCTGGTGGGTCGGCCCGTCTTCGCCCAGGCCGATGCTGTCGTGAGTCAGCACATGGATGACCCGGATGCCCATCAGGGCCGCCAGCCGGATCGACGGCCGGCTGTAGTCCGAGAACACCATGAAGGTGCCGCCGTAGGGGATCACCCCGCCGTGCAGGGCCATGCCGTTCATCGCCGCGGCCATGCCGTGCTCGCGGATGCCCCAGTTGACGTAGCGCCCTTCATAGGTCGGCGCGTCGAGGATCGGCGTGCCCTTGACGAAGGTGTTGTTCGATCCGGTCAGGTCGGCCGAGCCGCCGATCAGCTCCGGCACGGCGGCGAACAGCTCGTCCAGCGCCGCGCCCGACGACTGGCGCGTGGCCTGGGCCGGCCGGGCCTCGACCAGTTCCGCGATCTTCGCATCCAACGCCGCGAAGGCGCCCTCGGGCAGGTCGCCCTTCATGGCGCGGGTGAAGTCCGCCGCCTGCGGCGAGGCCGCCAACCGGGCCTCCCAGGCCTTGCGCGCCTTGGCGCCCCGACGGCCGACCTTGCGCCAGGCCTTTTCGACGGCCTCGGGCAGTTCGAAGGGGTCGTGCGTCCATGACAGGCCCAGCCGCGTCGCCGCCACCTCGGCCGCGCCCAGCGCCGCGCCGTGCGTCTTGTGACTGCCTTCCATGGTCGCCGCGCCACGCCCGATCTTGGTCCGGCAGGCGATCAGGGTCGGCTTATCCTGACGCACGGCCCACTTCAGCGCCGCGCGGATCTGGTGCTCGTTGTGGCCGTCGATGGCCTTCACCGCCCAGCCGGCCGACTTGAAGCGCGCCTTCTGGTCCGTGGCGTCCGACAGGCCGACCTTGCCGTCGATGGTGATCTCGTTGTCGTCCCACAACACCGTCAGCTTGTTCAGCCGATAGCGACCAGCCAGCGTGATCGCCTCCTGCGACACGCCCTCCATCAGGCAGCCGTCGCCGGCGATGACCCAGGTCCGGTGATCGACCAGATCGTCGCCGAACCGCGCCGCCAGATGACGCTCCGCCATGGCGAAGCCGACCGAATTGGCCAGACCTTGGCCCAACGGCCCGGTCGTCGTCTCGACGCCCGGCATATGGCCGAACTCCGGGTGGCCGGCCGTCTTCGAGCCCCACTGGCGGAAGTTGGACAGCTCCTCCTTGGTCGCCGCCTTGTACCCCGTCAGGTGGAGCAGGGCGTAGATCAGCATCGAGCCGTGGCCCGCCGACAGGATGAATCGATCGCGGTCGGCCCAGTCCGGGCGGCTGGCGTCGAACTTGAGAAACTTCGAGAACAGCACCGTCGCCACGTCGGCCATGCCCATCGGCATGCCCGGGTGGCCGCTCTTCGCCTTTTCGACTCCGTCCATGGCCAGGACGCGAATGGCGTCCGCCATCTGCTTCGGCGTGGCTTTTTCGGATACGGTTGTGGCGTCGGTCACGGGGGGACCTTTCGTCGGGAGGCGGAAAAAGGGAGGCGCGCCGCTTTACCCCGACGCGCCAGCGGGTTCTATACGGATTCTGGAGGAAGTGACCTGCATGGACGCTGCATCGGCCGCCAAGGACCGGGTTGATCGCGCTCTGGCGCTGCTCGAACGCCGCCTGCTCGACCTGAAGAGCCGCGCCGCCGGGGCCGGCCGCGCCCCGGACGACGACCTGTTTGCGCCCCAGCCGTCCAGCGAGACCGACCGCATCCGCATTCACGAGCTCGAATCCGCCGGCCGCGACGCCGCCGAGGTCCTCGCCCGCGCCGCCGACGCCATCCGCGACAGCCTCGCCGAACAGGAGGCCCGCTGATGGCGACGGTCACCGTCGAGATCAACGGCCGGCCCTACGCCGTCGGATGCGCGGACGGGCAGGAAGAGCGCGTGCGCATTCTGGCCAAACAGTTCGACGGCCACGTCCGCCAGGTGGCGGGCGAGGTCGGCCATGTCGGCGACATCCGGCTGTTCCTGATGGCCGGGCTGTTGCTGGCCGACGAACTGCACGAGGCGCGCCTGGCCGTCGCCGAGCCGGGCTCGGCGGCCGCGGCGGCTCCCGCCCCGGCCTCGGACGGCGTCGCCGAGGCGCTGAACGCGGTCGCCGCCCGTATCGAGAAGATCGCCCAGGGATTGTAGGCCGCCGGCCGCCCCAAGCCTGTCGGATTTGTCATTTGCCGCGATGTATTAGCGCTTATACATCTCGCCCATGCCTCACTCGCTGCGCACCCATGGCGTTCTCCTCCGCCGCCTGATCGACCATCTGGACGGGGCGGTGGAGCAGAGCTACGCCCTGGCCGGCCTCGACTATCGCCCTCGATTTACGCCGATCCTGCGCGCCCTGCTCAACAGCGGACCGGCGACGCTGCGAGCCCTTTCAGACCGCACCGGCGTCACCCATTCCGCTATCAGTCAGACGGTGGCCCAGATGGGCAAGAGAGGCTGGATTTCGGTCCAGACGGGCAGGGATGGCCGTGAGCGGATCGTCGGCCTGACCCCTTTCGCCATGCAACGCCTGCCCGCCCTGGAACGCTGCTGGGCCGCCACTGAGGCGGCGTCGGCAAGCCTCGACGACGACATCGGCCAACCCCTCGCCGAGGTGCTGGGCCGGGCCCTTGAGGCGCTCGACCGCCGTCCGTTCGCCGACCGCCTCGCGGCGGCTGCCCATAACCCCGGAGACAACCCATGAGCCGAACCCGCCTCCTCCTGTCCGTCTGCGTCCTCGCCTGCCTGGCCGGGTCTCCGGCCCTGGCCCAGCGGGCCGCCCCCGAGGCGGTCGCCCGCATCGAGGCGGCCCCCGCACTGACGGCGGTGCACCGCGCCGCCGCCGTGGCCGCGATCGTCGAGGCCGTCGAGGCGCGCTATGTCTTTCCGGACCGCGTCCCGGCGATCCGCGACCGCCTGAATGAAGGGCTGGCCGGCGGACGCTACGACACCGTGGACATGGGGGTCTTCGCCCAGCGGGTGACGGCCGACCTGCGGGAGTCCAGCGGCGACGGGCACATGTATCTGAACCACGCGCCCGCCCAGTACGCCGCAGCCGCGGGCTCGGACGCCGAGACGGAGGACAATCCGGCGCTTCAGGCCATCTGGGCCGCCGCCGCCCGGCGCAGCAACCACGGCCTCGGCGAGATGCGCATCCTGCCGGGCAACGTGCGGTATCTGCGCATCAGCCAGTTCCACTGGGTTCAGGACCGCAGCGGCCAAGCCTATGACGACGCCATGCGCTTCCTGCGCGACGGCGACGCCCTGATCATCGATCTGCGCGGCAACGGGGGCGGGGACCACGCCGCGGTGCGCTACCTCCTGAGCCACTTCATGAAGCCGGACCAGCTGGACATGACCTTCCTCGAGGCGGGCGAGGAGCCGGTGCAGTCGCGAACCCTCGACCACCTTCCCGCGGGCCGCCTGACCGGCAAGCCCCTCTATGTGCTGACCAGCCGTCAGGTTGGCTCCGCGGCCGAGGCCTTCGCCTACAGCGTGCAGAAGTTCGAGCTCGGAACCCTGGTCGGCGGAACCACGGGAGGGGCGGCCAACAACAACACCTTCGTTCCGGTCGCCCCCGGATTCATGCTCAGCGTCTCCTACGGCCGTCCTGTCCACCCGATCACAGGCTCCAATTGGGAGGGGACGGGCGTCGAACCCGACGTGGCGGTCGATGCCACCACGGCGCTTGAGACGGCGACCGCCCTCGCCCTCGAAACCCTGCTCGCCCGCCTTGAGGCCGATCCGGTCGATCGGGCCGGCTGGGAATGGGCCCAGGTCGCCGCGGCGGCGCGGGCGCGGCCGGTGAGCATGGCCGCGGAGCGGTTGCAGGCCTTGGCCGGAAGTTACGGCGGGCGGACCATGGTCTTCGAGGAGGGCGGCCTCGTCTGGCGGCGCGCCAACGGCCCGGCTGCGCGCCTCATTCCCCTGACGGACGACGGCCTGTTCATGGTCGAGGGCTCCGAGGACCGCGTTCGCCTGCGCCTGACCGGGGATGCGCTCGAAATGCAGCGCATGGACGATCCGTCCCCGGCGCGTTTCCCGAGGGACTGAGCCGCGGCCATTGTTCTGCCCCCGGGGAGCGACTATCTTGCTCCCCGGCGGGTCCTGCTGCGGCCCTCGTCGAAGGCAACATTTCCTCGCGACCTTAATTCACTCGAAGGGAGCTGTCCCTGATCAGGCCCGTGGGCCTGGGCACACGGCGCCCACCTGGCTACCCAGGTCGAGAGGATTTAAACGCCCTTCACGGTTCTTGCGGCGCCGCCACCCTATCCTTCTTTGTGCGCTACCGCTCGCCGCGCGGCGGCTCGCTGCTTGAGCGCACCGTATCCTCCCCGTCGCAAAGCGAAGGATGGGGGAGGGGTGAAGCGGCGCCCTCGCTGGCCGCCCTCCGATGCGCTACCTCTTCCTCCATGACGGACAAGCACGAACTCCGGGCAGCCATGCGCGCCACGCGCAAGCGTCTGTCCGGGCTGGATTCGGAGGCCTCCCTCCGCGCCGCCGAGCACGCCGACGACCTGCCTCCCGGCGAGGTGGTCGCGGTCTATCGCGCCATCGGCTCCGAGATCGACGCCGACGCCCTGTCCCTGGCCCTTGCCCGTCAAGGCCGTCGGCTCTGCCTGCCGGTGGTGATCGAGCGCGACGCTCCGATGATCTTCCGCCGCTGGTCGCCGGGCGAGCCGCTGGAACTCGACGTCGCCGGCGTGCCCGCGCCCCTGCCGCTGGCCGAGGCGGTCACGCCCGATCTGATCGTCACTCCGCTTCTGGCCTTCGACGCGGCCGGCGGACGGCTCGGGCAGGGGGGCGGCTATTACGACAGGACCTTCGCCGCCATGCCCGAGGCGACCCGCGTCGGCTTCGCCTATGCCGGGCAAGAGCTCGAAAATCTGCCGGTTGAGGTGCACGACATCCGGCTGCATGGCGTTCTGACCGAGAGGGGCTATAGAGCCCTCGCATGAGGCGGATCGTATGAGACTGGCGTTTTTCGGCGACGTGGTGGGCAAGTCCGGCCGCGACGGCCTCAGCGATCACCTGCCTGCCCTGAAGCGCGACCTCAAGCTCGACTTCGTGGTGGTCAACGCCGAGAACGCCGCCGGCGGGTTCGGCATTACGGAGAACACCGCCCGCGAGCTGTTCATGGCCGGCGCCGACTGCCTGACCCTCGGCAACCACAGCTGGGACCAGCGAGAGGCCCTGACCTATATCGTGCGCGAGCCGCGCCTGATCCGCCCGCTCAACTATCCCCGGCTGATGGACGCCCCCGGCGCCGGGGCGAATCTGTTCGAGACGCATTCCGGCAAGACCGTGCTGGTCATGAACGTGCTTGGCCGCGTCCACATGGACGCCGTCGACGACCCCTTCGGCGCCGTTGAGAAGGAACTGGCCGCCTGTCCCCTGGGTATGGCCGCCGACGCCGTGATCGTCGACATCCACTGCGAGGCTACCTCCGAGAAGATGGCCATGGGTCATTTCTGCGACGGCCGCGCCAGCCTGGTGGTCGGCACCCACACCCACGTGCCCACGGCCGACTGCCAGATCCTGACCGGCGGCACCGCTTACCAGACCGACGCCGGCGCCTGTGCTGACTACGACTCCGTCATCGGCAACGAGAAGGAAGAGCCCCTGCGGCGCTTCACCACCCGCCTGTCCGGCGGCCGCTACACGCCGGCCCACGGCCCCGCCACCGTCTGCGGGGTCTATGTCGAGACCGACGACCGCACCGGCCTCGCCCTGCGGGTCGAGCCGATCAGGGTCGGGGGGCGTCTGAGCCAGTCGGTGCCTGCCGTGACCTGAGCCGGCGGGCGCCTGGTCTCAGTCCGGCGCCGTCCAGGCCTGCAGTTCGGCGACCTGTTTCGACCGTACGTCGATCTCCGCCTGCGCCAGATGCCGGATTTCCGGGTTCTGGGAGCGGGCCAGCGTGTCGACGGCGAGGGCCATGGCGGCGCGATGCTGCTCGATCATCCCGGCCACGAAGGCGGCGTCGGCCTGCTCGCTCGCGGGTCTCGCATCCGGGGCGGCGGGGCCGCTGACCGCACCGTCCTTCACCAGCGCCGCCTGCCGTTCGGCCGAGGCGTCGCGTAGCGCCTGTTCGACCGGATCGCCGCCGCCCTTGCAGGCCGGGAGGCCCAGCGCGAGGGCGCACAGGACGACCGCAGTGAGGCGCATCAGGCCTTCCCTTCGATCCAGTGAGGCAGCCAGCTCTCGTGCATCTCGCGCAGGTGGTCGAGGGGCAGGCGGAACAGGTCGCCTTCCGGCCCGCCCGAGGCGAAGTCCCGCCCCTTGGCCCGGCCCACGACGCTGGCGTGGACGCCCGCCACCTGCGCGGCCGCGACGACGTCCGTCGCCTCGGGCACGGCGACCAGATAACGCGCCTGGTCCTCGCCGAAGAGCAGGATATGGGCGTGCGTCGCCGAGCTGGCGTCCAGCTCCACCCCGACGTCGGAGGCCAGCGCCAGATCCGCCGCCGCGCCGATCAGGCCGCCGTCGGACAGGTCGTGCACGACGGTCAGCTCGCCGGCCTCGATCAACCCGCGCACGAAGTCGCCGGTCTTTCGCTCCAGCACCAGGTCGACCGGCGGCGGCGCGCCCTCTTCGCGGCCCAGAACCTCGCGCAGGTAGATCGAGGAGCCCAGTTCGCCGACCGTCTCGCCGACCAGCACCAGCACGTCGCCCTCGGTCATGCCGCCGAAGCCGGTGACCACGTCGTAGTTGGGCAGCAGGCCGACGGCCCCGACGGTCGGAGTCGGGGGAATGGCCGCGCCATTGGTCTCGTTGTAGAGGCTGACGTTGCCGCTCACGACCGGAAAGTCCAACACCCGGCAGGCCTCGGCCATGCCGTCGATGGCGCGGACGATCTGGCCCATGATCTCGGGCCGCTGCGGGTTGCCGAAATTGAGGTTGTCGGTGATGGCGATGGGGCGGCTGCCCACGGCGGTCAGGTTGCGCCACGCCTCCGCCACCGCCTGTTTGCCGCCCTCGTAGGGATCGGCCTGGACGTAGCGCGGCGTCACGTCCGAGGTCATGGCCAGACCCTTGTCCGTGCCGTGCACCCGCACCACCCCGGCGTCGGCGCCGGTGGCGGAGTCCTGCAGGGTGTCGGCCATGACGTGGCGGTCGTACTGCTCCCAGATCCAGCGCTTCGAGGCCATGTCGGGGCAGCACAGCACCTTGATCACCGCGTCGACCCAGCTGTCCGGCGCGGGCACCTCCTTCGGATCGAGGCGCGGCTGCAGCGCGGGTTGCACCCACGGCCGGTCGTACAGGGGCGCGTCGTCGAACAGCGGCGCGAGCGGCACGTCGCACACCGTTTCGCCGCGATGCTTCAGCACCAGCCGGCCGGTGTCGGTGGTCATGCCGATGACCGCCGCGTCCAGTCCCCATTTCTTGAAGATGCGGTAGCCGTCTTCCTCGCGGCCCGGTTTCAGCACCGCCAGCATCCGCTCCTGGCTCTCCGACAGCATCATCTCATAGGCGGTCATGCCCTCCTCGCGCTGGGGCACGGCGTCCATGTTCAGCTCGATGCCGACCTCGCCCTTGCCGGCCATCTCGACCGACGAGGAGGTCAGGCCCGCCGCGCCCATGTCCTGGATCGCCGCCACGGCGCCCGAGGCCATCAGCTCCAGCGTCGCCTCGATCAGCAGCTTCTCGGCGAAGGGATCGCCGACCTGCACCGTCGGCCGCTTCTCATCCGAATCCTCGTCGAACTCGGCCGAGGCCATGGTGGCGCCGTGGATGCCGTCGCGACCGGTCTTCGACCCGAAATAGACCACCGACAGCCCCGGCGCCGGGGCGGCCGAGTAGAACAGGGCGTCCGCCTTGGCCACGCCCACGCACATGGCGTTGACCAGGATGTTGCCGTTGTAGCCGGCGTGGAAATTGGTCTCGCCGCCCACCGTCGGCACGCCGACGCAGTTGCCGTAGCCGCCGATGCCCGAGACCACGCCCTTGACCAGCCGCTTCGTCTTCTCGTGCGACGGATCGCCGAAGCGCAGGGCGTTGAGCAGGGCCACCGGCCGCGCGCCCATGGTGAAGACGTCGCGCATGATGCCGCCCACGCCTGTCGCCGCGCCCTGGTAGGGCTCGATGTAGGAGGGGTGGTTGTGGCTCTCCATCTTGAAGATGCAGGCGTCGCCGTCGTCGATGTCGATGACCCCGGCGTTCTCGCCCGGCCCGCAGATGACCCGCGGTCCCTTGGTCGGGAACTTCCCGAGGTGGATCTTCGACGACTTGTAGGAGCAGTGCTCCGACCACATCACCGAGAACACGCCCAGTTCGACCTGGTTGGGTTCGCGCCCCAGCCGGTCGAGGACGACCTGATACTCGTTCGGGGCCAGGCCGTATTCGGCGGCCAGTTCGGCCATGGTCTTTTCGGGAGCGCTCATGGGCGCGCCTTCTAGCCGCAGTCGGGCTCCCTGTCAGCCGTTCGCGGCGGAACATCGCCCCCGCCCCGCCATTGAGTCGGCGTGAAGCCAACGGAGGCCCTCATGACGGACCAGCCCATCGACCCCGCCGCCACGCCGCAAGACCCGGACGCGCCGGATATCGCCGCCGACGATGTGGGCGCCAGCGCCGCCGCCGAGCGCGCTTCGAAACACGCCGCCAATGATGACGCGGCGGAGAACGACTGATGGCCAACACGCCCGCCCACACCGACCCGACGCCGTCGGACCACCAGCAGATGGACCGCTCGAACGATCCCGAGGTCACCCGCGCCATGGATGAGGCGGCGCCGGAGCTGGCCATGACCAGCCGCCGCCAGCGCCTGACCGGCTCGGCCGTCGGCGTCGGCAGCGTAGGCTTCGACGAGGCCGGGGCCTTCGACGTCGGCGATCCGCACGCCGATCCGCGCGAGAACCCCGAGGCGGACTAGGCCGCGGTGGTCCGCTCGACGCCCGGCCTCAGGCGGAAGGTCAGGATCACCGCCGCGACCAGCACCGCTACGGCCGCGGCCAGCGCCACATAAGCCAACGGCGTGTTCCGTTCCTGCTCGGCCACGAAGGCGCCGAGCAGGCCCCACGAGACGGGCAGGGCAAAGGCCATCATCCGCAGCCGGAAGGTGATCGCCACCGCCGCCAGCGCCACGACCGCGATCGCCAACATCGCCCACGCCGTCGGACTCAGGGCCGCGGGCAGGGCCTCGTTACCGGTCGCCACCGTCAGCAGGTTCACGGGTGCGGCCACCGTCAGCCACCCCGCCAGCAGCGCCAGCGGCCAGACCACCAGCCATCGGTCCCGCTCGGTCCGGCCCAGGGCGCGGATGGCGTCGGCGTTGTGCAGCAGCGGCAGCAGCAGGGCGAACAGCGAGCCGAAGATCAGCACCACCGTCGCCGGCTCCCAGTCGAACGCGGCCGCGACCACCCACCAGCCGATGCCGAGGAAGGCGACTGCCGAGGGCCAGCCGAAGCGGTGGATCAGCAGGCTCTCGCCCGTCTGGCGCAGCGCCTGCCTGACCGCGTAAGCGAGGATTCCCAGGTAGATCAGGGCCCAGATCGAGAAGGCGTAGCCCGCCACCCGCAGCGTCGCGTCGCTGTCGGCCGAGAACTCCGCCGGCGACTGTCCCCAACCCAGAAGCTGCTGGGACTCTCCCACGACGACCGCGAACACGGCGCTGGCCAGCACGATCAGCCGCCGGGTGATCTGGGCGGGCGTGGGGCGGACGATCGAGGACATGCGGGGCTCCTTGCGGCGAGGACTGTCTCTACGCACCGCTCCCGCGAAGGTTCACCGCTCCGGAACCCGGGCATCGGCGCGGGGTTGTTTCCACAAAGGAGACCGTCATGGCCGAAGCTGACAACCGCCCCGAAGAGAGCCCGAATTTCGAGACCGACACCGTGCAGGCGGATCGCGCCCGCGAGCAGGGCCTCGGCCTCGGCGAACGCGAGCTGAACGCCCAGCGCGATCCCGGCGGCGTCCGCACCGCCGACGAGGATCCGACCATGGAGGACGGCGCCTCGCTCAACGCGGACGACGACGACGCGCTCGACCAGTCGATCGGCGTCCAGGGATCGGCTGACGGCGAGCTTCGCCGCGCCGACGACGTCTAGGGCTGCACCCGCGCCGGGTTGCCCGTCGCCATGGCTCCGGCCGGGACGTTGCGGGTCACCACCGCCCCGGCCCCGATGATGGCGTCGTCGCCGATCGTCACGCCCGGCAGGATCAGCGCCCCGCCGCCGATCCAGACGTTGAAGCCGATCGTGATCGGGCGGCCGAACTCCACTCCCGCGGCCCGCTCGGCGGCGTTGCGCGGATGGTCCGCGGCCAGGATCTGCACGCCCGGCCCGATCTGGGCGCCGTCGCCGATGTCGACCTCGCAGACGTCGAGGATGATGCAGTTGAAGTTGAGGAAGACGTTGCGGCCCAGCCGAATGTTGTAGCCGTAGTCGCAGTGGAACGGCGGCCGGATCACCGCGCCCTCGCCGACCTCTCCCAGCCGCTGCCGTAGCAGGTCCCGCCGCTCGGCCGGCGTGGCGGCCAACGAGGCGTTGTAGCGCGCCATCCAGTGCCTGGCGGCGGCCTGGTCAGCCTGAAGCTCCGGGTCGCCCGGATCGTACGATAGACCCGAGATCATCTTCTGGCGTTCGCTCATGAACATGGCCGGCCCCCGCGCGAGATCAGGCGAGTTCGGCCGCATCGGCCCGTCCGGTCAAGTCCGGCGTATCAGGCGGCGGCGAAGACGCTGCGGAACAGGGTCGCGCCGTCGGCGGAGCCCAACTCGTCCTCGAAGGCCCGGTCCGGGTGGGGCATCATGCCCAGGACATTGCCGCGCGCGTTCTGGATGCCGGCGATGTCGGCCACCGAACCGTTCGGATTGTCCACGTAGCGGAACACCACCTGGCCCTCGCCTTCCAGCCGGGCCAGGGTCTCGGCGTCGGCGAAGTAGTTGCCGTCGCCGTTGCCCTGGGTCATCACCACCTCGCGCTGGCCCTGATAGCCGGCGGTGAAGCGGGTCTGGCCGTTGGCGACGGTCAGGCTGATGGGCTTGCAGACGTATTTCAGCCCGGCGTTCCTGAGCAGGGCGCCCGGCAGCATCCCGGCCTCGCACAGGATTTGGAAGCCGTTGCAGATGCCGACCACGGCCACGCCCTTGTCAGCAGCTTGCTTCACCGCCTGCATCACCGGCGACTGCGCCGCCATCGCCCCGCAGCGCAGGTAGTCGCCGTAGGAGAACCCGCCCGGGAGGACGATCAGGTCCAGCCCCTTGGGCAGTTCAGTCTCCTGGTGCCAGACCATGTCGACGGCTTCGCCCGTCGAGCGTTCGATCGCGACCTTGCAGTCGCGGTCGCAGTTGGACCCCGGGAAGACGATGACGGCTGCGCTCATGGGCGCGCCTCTAGCATCGTTCGGAGGCGATGTCAGGGCGCCGGGTCAGCCTTGACCGGTGTTCTCGTACGTCGCCGTGATCGAGGCCTTGGCCAGCGTATGGAAATGCAGGTTGAAGCCGAACACCGCGCCTGAATTGTCCGGGGTCACATCCAGCTTCTCGGTGTCCACGGCGAAAACCGTGAAGATGTAGCGGTGCGGCCCGTGGCCGGGCGGCGGCGCGGCTCCGCCGTAGCCGGTCTCGCCGAAGTCGGTGCGGCCCTGCACCGACCCCGCCGGCATGCCCCGGCTCGACGCCCCGCTCGCCAGTTCGGTCACATCCGCGGGGATATTGGCCACGGTCCAGTGCCAGAACCCCGAGCCCGTCGGCGCGTCCGGATCGAAACAGGTGACCGCGTAGCTCCTTGTCCCCTTGGGCGCGCCCGACCATCCCAGATGCGGCGAGGTGTTGCCCCCGGCATGGACCTGCGCGTCCGGAAGCACGCCGCCGTCGGTGATGTCGTTCGAGCTGAGGGTGAAGGTCATGGCGGTTCCTGTGGGTAGTCTAGGACCCAGAACGTGCAGGTGCAGCTGAGGGTCCGGAGGGCGGCGACGGCCGCGCACACGTGGTGGCTGCGGCCTCGACGAAGCGGGCGACCGGCTGCGGCGGCGGCGCCAGGCCGAGATCCGTCCTGGCGATCTCCAACATTTGCGCGGCGATGGTCCTGGAGATCATCAGATCGGCGTCGAGGACGGACAGGTGGGTGGCGGCTTGCGCCCGGTCGGAGGCGGTGACGCCGGGAAAGTCAGCAACCCTGGCGGCGAAGAGATGATCGCGCATCACGAACTGCCGCTGGAACAGGGCCTCGAAGCCCCCGTAGAGACGCGAATAGGCGATCAGGCGATGACGCGGCAATTCCTCGGCCGCCCCCGAAGCCAGGGTGGAACGCCACACCGCGCTGGTCCACGGCCGCGAGGTCAGGCCGAGACGGACGGGGGAGGGTTCGCCGGCCCGTACGGCGGCGGCCATCCGGACGACCCGGGCTCTCCGGCAATCCGCATAGGCGACGACCTCGGCGGCATGGAGCAGGCTGGTCTCGACCTCGACGCTGAGCGCCGCCTCGGCGGCTTGGGTGCGCTGCCGCGTCGCCCAGGCCTCGCCGCCCCGGTCCACGGCGAAAGCCAGCAGCACCCCGACCACGACGATGAATATCTCCCTCGACATGCCCGGCCCGTCCGAGAACGCCGCCAGCCAGGCGGAGCGGCGTTTCGGCGAGTCTGCAGGGGCTTCCGGTCCGGCTTCCGTCATTCGGTTCTTCCCGTGGCGATGGCGGCCAGCTCCGCCATCAGCTCATCGAGCACCCGCGGCCGGGCCGGCGTGGCGTTCAGGGCGATCGTCAGCCCCGACGGCCACAGCGCGAACAGGGCGGAGACCGACAGGTCTGGTTCGTTCAGCAGCCCGTTGTGGGCGAGCACGCGCCGGCCGGGCGGGCCACGATACTGATAGCCGAGGCCGTAGAAGGGTTCGTCGTTCTCGCGCTCCGTCAGCCAGGCGCGGGTGCGTGGTCCGTGCCCCGCCCGCTCGGGTCTCAGCTGGTCGGCGAAGCGGGCGTAGTCCGAGACGGAGATCGTCCACCCGCCGGCCCCGGCTCGCGGCGTATCCGGAAACATCGGGTTCAGCCGGGCCGTCGTGACCCGCGCCGGCTCCAGAACCGTGCGGCGGCAGTGGCTTTCATAGTCCTCGCCGGCCGCCGTCTCGATGACATAGCTCAGCAGGACGTAGCCCTGGTTGGAATATTCGTACCGGGCCCCCGGCTCGAACTCCAGCGGCGCGGCGAACACCCGCCTGACCTGTTCCTCCAGCGCGGACTGCATGCCCGGCCGCCACTCGGTGCGCCGGGTCGTGAAGGGGAGGCTGCGGGGAATGCCGCTGCGGTGGCTGAGGATCTGACCCAGGGTGACGCCGGCCAGCCTCGGGTCGCGCGGCTCGCCGGCCCGCGCGGCGAACCCCGCCAGCGCCTCGCCGACCGTCGTCTCATAGTCCAGTCGGCCCGCGTCGATCAGGCGCGCAGCGCACAGGGCGGTGATCGCCTTGGACAGGCTGGCGACCGGGGCCGCGTCGTCGATCCCGCGTCCGCCGAAGCCCGTTCCACCGGCGGCCTGTCCGCGAAACCGGATCGCGATGGCGCCTTGCCGGACATCATACGCCTGCGCCCAGCGTGTGAAGGCCGCTTCCATGGCGGCGGCCCGCTGGGAGACCGTCGCCGGGTGCAGCGGGCGCGGCCGGGCGGCCGCGGCCGGACCGAACGCCAGCGTCAGCGCGCCGGCCAGGATGACGATGAGACGCCTCATCCTTCACCTCCCCGATTGCGGGCAGGATGACTGAGGAACCGGTGTTCCGCTAGTGCGTCGCCTGCTTGGCGGCCGGCGTGAAGGCGCGCTCGTCCATCAGCCCGCCGGCCAGCGCCGCCGCGAAGATGACGCAGCCGGCCAGCACGAAGAGGGCGATGGCCAGTTTCAGGCCCCGCTTCACGCGACCTCGATGCGGTAGCTTTCGATCACCGTGTTGGCGAGCAGCGTCTCGCACATCTTCTTCGCCTCGGCGGCGGGATCGGCGGCGGCATCGAGGTCGAACTCGATCAGCTTGCCGACGCGCGCGTTGGCGACGCCGGCCCAGCCGAGGCCGTGCAGCGCGCCCTCGACGGCCTTGCCCTGAACGTCCAGCACGCCCGACTTCAGGAAGACGTGAACCTTCACCTTGGCCATCAGTGCAGTCCCCCCTGAATCACGGTCGGCATGTCCTTCATGATGCCGAGGCGGCGGGCCACCTCGGTGTAGCTCTCGATGACGTTGCCGAGGTCGCGGCGGAAGCGGTCCTTGTCCAGCTTCTCGCCGGTGGTGCTGTCCCACAGGCGGCAGGAATCGGGGCTGATCTCGTCGGCCAGCAGGACGCGCGAGAAGTCGTTCTCCCACACGCGGCCGAACTCGATCTTGAAGTCCACCAGGGTGATGCCGACGGCGCCGAACATGCCCGACAGATAGTCGTTGACCCGCACGGTCATGGCCAGGATGTCGTCCAGCTCCTGGGTCGAGGCCCAGTTGAAGGCCGTGATGTGCTCCTCGGTGACCATCGGGTCGTTGAGCTCATCCTTCTTGTAGTAGAATTCGATGATCGAGCGGGGCAGGGGCGTGCCCTCGTCGATGCCGAGGCGCTGGCTCATCGAGCCGGCGACGATGTTGCGGCACACCACCTCCAGCGGGATGATCTCAACCTCGCGGATCAGCTGCTCGCGCAGGTTCAGCCGCTTGATGAAGTGGTTGGTCACGCCGATGCCGTTCAGGCGCGACATGATGAATTCGCTGATGCGGTTGTTGATGACGCCCTTGCCCTCAAGCTGGGCCTTCTTCTCGCCGTTGAAGGCGGTGGCGTCGTCCTTGAAATACTGGATAAGCGTGCCGGGCTCCGGCCCCTCGTAGAGGATCTTGGCCTTGCCCTCGTAAATCTTCTTGCGCTTGACGTTCATCATCTCGGGTCCGGGCGGGGCCTCGCCAGAAACGAAAATCGCGCGGCCAGCACGGTGGTCTGGGCGGCGCGATCCGGAATCGGGCGGGCGGGAGAATTGGTCGGCCCTCCCTTACCGGAAGCCGCGCTACGACACAAACGGCGGCCTGTGTTGAACCGTCAGGGTTTCCGTTGCGTTCGGCTCCGGGGGAGCTATAGACCTGCTCGACCGCGGCCACGATTTGGGCCGCCTGACGGAGCCTGCAGACGCCCATGACGACCTTCGACGATCGGGAAAAGGGCTATGAGTCCAAATTCGCCCTCGATCAGGAACAGGAATTCAAGGCGATCGCCCGGCGCAACAAGCTGCTGGGGCTGTGGGCGGCCGAGAAGATGGGCCTGTCCGCGGACAGCGCCGAGGAGTACGGCCGCGCCATCGTCAAGGCCGACTTCGAGCAGCCGGGCGAGGAAGACGTCTACCGGAAGGTCGCCCAGGACCTGGAAGGCGCCGGCCTGACCGTCTCGGAAGGCGAAATCCGCCGCAAGATGGATGAACTGGCCTCTGTCGCCCGCGAGCAGATTCGCAACGGCGAATAAGCGGCTCCGCCCACGAAGAAAGGCCGCGCCTTTCGGCAGCGGCCTTTCCGGACGGACCGATTGGGGACGATCCGCCGCCGGCGCCGGGTGGGGGAGAGCGGCGCCGTATCTGAACGCGCCCTAGCCGGGCGCCAGCACCGTATCGATTCCGTGGATCACCCCGTTCGAGGCGGTCAGGTCCGCCTCCGCCACCTTTGAGGTCCCGCCCGCGGCGTCGGTCAGGCTGATCGAGCCGTCGGCGTTGGTGCGGGCGGTCAGGGTCCCGCCCTGCATCGTCGTCAGGGCCATGGAGCCGCCCGCCGCCTGTATCCTTTGCACGAGGGCGGCGGAGCCGAGCCGGCCGGGCACGACATGGTAGGTGAGCAGCCGGCGCAGGTCGGCCTGGCCTTCCGGCCGGGTCAGGGCGTCGCGCCGCTCCGCCGGGACCTTCTCGAAGGCGGCGTTGGTCGGCGCGAAGACGGTGAACGGCCCGGCTCCATCCAGGGTGTCGGCGACGCCCGCGGACTGCAGGGCGCTGACCAGGGTGGTGAAGTCGGGGTCGCGCTGCGCCAGCTTCAGGACGCTGTCCGATGCGGACAGCGCCGTGGCGGGTGCCGGCGCGGGGGCGGCCCGCTCCGGCGGCGCGTCCCGGTCGCAGGCCGAGAGCGCCAGCGTCGCCGTCGCCAGCAAGGTAAGCCCAGGGCGGATCGAGATCATCGCGCATCCCCTCTGCGGCGCCGCCCTCCCGGCGGCCCCACAGACGGATATGGCTCAGCCTGAAAAAGGATGCATCGATGCGGCGTTTTTCCGCACCGGCGGTCGGCGAGCGCGGCTAGCCGAGGGCTCGCGCCAGCACGGCCCAGGCCTCCGCCTTCCGCTCGAACGGCCGGGCATGGGCGGGGCTGGAGGAGGGCAGGTCGATCAGCTCCACGTCCCGTACTCCGGCCAGCACCGCCCGCCCCAGCCGCGCCGCCGCACCGCCGTTGAAGGCCACGGCGCGCAGTTCCGGCAGGCTGGCCGCCAGCCGGCGCAGATCCGCCGCCTCAGGCCGGCGGATGGCCGCATCGAGACTGCCCGGCCGTTCGGCGCTGGCGATCACGTCCCACAGGCCGACGCCCGCCGCCTTCAGCGCCGCCAACCGGCCGTCATAGGGCAGGGCGGCCAGCTCGCGCCCGATCACGCCGCCGATCAGCCGCCAGAAGGCGTTGCGCGGGTGGGCGTAATACTGCGCCGCCCTCAGCGAGGCGTCGCCCGGCAGGCTGCCGAGGATCAGCAGCCGCGTGTTGGCGTCGACGACGGGCTCGAAGGCCTGTTTGCGGGTCACGCGGTTCCGAAGACCCGCGCGAACACCGTATCGACGTGCTTGGTGTGGTAGCCGACGTCGAACAACGCCTCGAGCTGGGCCTCGGGAAGGGTCACCCGCTCGTCGGCCCTGAGGAAGTCGAGGAAGCGCCCTTCGCCGCGCCACACCTTCATGGCGTTCTCCTGCACGGCGGCATAGGCGTCTTCGCGGCTCACCCCCGCCTGCGTCAGGGCCAGCATCACCCGCTGCGAATGCACCAGACCGCCCAGCAGGTTCAGGTTCTTTTCCATATTGGCCGGATAGACGTTCAGCCGCTCGACCACGCCGGCCAGCCGGTGCAGGGCGAAATCCAGGTGGATGGTCGCGTCGGGGCCGATGCCGCGCTCGACGGAGGAATGGCTGATATCCCGCTCATGCCACAGGGCGACGTTCTCCATCGCCGGGACCACAGCCGAGCGCACCAGCCGCGCCAGACCGGTCAGATTCTCGGTCAGGATCGGGTTTCGCTTGTGCGGCATGGCCGACGAGCCCTTCTGGCCCTTGTCGAAGAACTCTTCCGCTTCCAGCACCTCGGTGCGCTGCAGGTGGCGGATCTCCACCGCCAGCCGCTCGACCGACGAGGCGACCACGCCCAGCGCCGCGAAGAAGGCCGCGTGCCGGTCGCGCGGGATCACCTGGGTCGAGACCGGCTCGACCTGCAGGCCCATCTTGTCGGCGACATAGGCCTCGACCGCCGGATCGACGTTGGCGAACGTGCCGACCGCGCCGGAAATGGCGCAGGTGGCGATCTCCTCCTTCGCCGCAAGCAGGCGCCGCTTGGCGCGCTGGAACTCGGCATGATAGCCGGCCAGCTTCAGGCCAAAGGTCACCGGCTCGGCGTGGATGCCGTGGCTGCGGCCCACGCACGGCGTGAATTTGTGCTCCTTCGCGCGGGTCTCCAGCGCCGCCAGCACCCGGTCGGTCCCTTCGACCAGCAGGTCCGCCGAGCGCGCCAGCTGCACCGCGAAACAGGTGTCCAGCACGTCCGACGAGGTCATGCCCTGGTGCAGGAAGCGGGCCTCGTCGCCGACGATCTCGGCCACATGGGTCAGGAAGGCGATGACGTCGTGCTTGGTCGTCCGTTCGATCTCGTCGATCCGGTCGGCGTCGAACACCGCGTCCTTGCCCTTGGCCCAGATCGCCTCGGCGGCCTCGGTCGGGATGACGCCCAGCTCGGCCATCTTGGTGGCGGCGTGCGCCTCGATCTCGAACCAGATCCGGTACTTGGTCTCCTGCGACCAGATATCGACGGCGGCGGGGCGGGAATAGCGCGTGATCATGGGCGCGGGGTGTCGGTCCCGCATGGCCGCGAGTCAAGCGCAGCTTGTCGCCGGAGCCTCCGAACTCGGTCTCGCAGGCATGGCGGCGCGGCGCTGCGCGCTTTAATCCTGCCCGGCGACGGAGGGACTCATGGAACTGATCATCGGACCGCGCCTGTATTCGACCTGGTCGCTGCGCCCGTGGCTGGTGCTGAAGCGCTGCCAGGCCGACTTCACCGTGCGCGAGATCGACATCTACTCGCCCGACGGCCAGGCCGAGCTGGAGCGGATCTCCCCCTCCCGCCTCGTGCCCCTGCTCAAGGTCGAGGGCGAGACCCTCTGGGACTCCATGGCCATCTCGGTCTGGTGCGCCGAACGCTACCCCGAGGCGCGGCTCTGGCCCGCGGACGCCCACGCCCGCTGGCTGGCGCGCTCCGCCGCCTGCGAGATGCACGGCGGCTTCGTGGGACTGCGGACGGACTGCGGCATGGGCCCGGACCACACCATGGTCGGCCCGGACCGCTCGCCGCCGCCCAGGGGCGAGGCCGTGGAACGCGACATCCGCCGCATCGTCAGCCTGTGGAAGCAGATGCGCGGCCGCTTCGGCGGCGGCGGACCGTATCTGTTCGGGGAATGGTCCGTGCCCGACGCCTTCTACACGCCCGTCGCCGCCCGCTTCCGGCATTTCCAGATCGATCTGACGGCCCATGGCGACGACGGCTCGGCCGCCGCCTATCGTGACGCCCTGCTGACCCAGCCGGACTTCCTGGAGTGGTCGGCGGAGGCGTTGCGTTAACCCCACGCCGGAACTCGGCCTTAAGACAACGCTGGTATGTCTGGACCCCGAAACGCGCAGATGCGTTCAGGGTCAGCCATGTCGATGCCCGTGCAACAGCCGCAAACCCGACGCCCCAGCCTGATGGTCTATGGGGTGCTGATCGTGGTCGCCTGCTGCCTGCCGGCCCTGCTGCTGGCCGGGCTCTAGCCGCCGGCCGTCGGGACCGAGGCGACCTCGAGCGTCTGCACCGGCGCGGGCGGCACATAGTCCAGCGCCAGCGGCACCAGGGTCGCCCCCGACGCCACGGCGTCCAGCGTGTTCAGCGGCCGCCCGTTGAGGCGCTGGTAGATCCAGTAGGCCGCCACGACCTTCTCCACATATTCCCGCGCCTGCGGCACATCGATGGTCTCGATCAGCAGCAACGGATCGGCGTCCTGCCCCAGCTTGCGCACCGCCGCCACCATCGGACCCGGGCCGGCGTTGTACGAGGCCGCCACCCTCAGCAGGTCGCCGTTGATGGCCGGCATGGCCAGCACCTTGTTGACATAGGCTTGGCCGAGGCGGGCGTTGACCGAGGGGTCGAACAGCCGGTCAGGGTCGGAGACGAAGCCGCGGTCGCCGGCCAGTTCCGCCGCCGTGGTCGGCATCACCTGCATCAGGCCGTAGGCCCCGACGGGCGAGCGCGCCCGGGCGTTGAAGTCGGTCTCCTTGCGGGCGATGGCGTAGACCAGCGAGCGCTCGATGGTGAAGCCGCCCTCGGGCGCGATCTCCGGCTGCGGGTAGCGGTCCGCGTCGATGCGGCGTCCGTCGTCGCTGACGCCCATGACGCGCGGACCCAGCGCGCGGCCCAGCGCGGCCCACAACTGCCGCCCGCGATCGGTCAGGGCTGAACGCAGGCCGGTGCGCAGTTCGTCGCGCGCGTCGGTTCCGCGGCCGACCTCGGAATAGGCCACCGTGCGGCGGGCCCGGTCGTCGGAGCGGATGAAGGCGTTCAGTTCATCGGCGTCGATATCGCCCGGCTCGTCCGGCTGCCAGGCGGCGCGGTGCAGGGTGGCCGACTGATAGGGCGTCGGCCCCAGATTCTCGATCGTCGGCTCCTCGCCCAGCTGGCGCAGGGCGATCTGGCCGTAGAAGGTGGCCGGCCAGGCGGCGGCGCGGCGCAGCAGCGGCTGCACCCGATCCTGCTGACTCGAACGGCCGGCGGCCCGCGCCGCCCAGAACGCCGCTCCCGAACGCACCCAGCCGTCCTCGGTAGGATCGTCCAGCACCCGCTCGAAGGCGGTGGCCGCCCTGGCGTATTCGCCAAGCCGGTACTGCGCCAAGCCGACCACCCACCAGTCGCCGATCTGCTCGCCGAGCGTGACCGCCCCGCTCAGATCGTCATGGTTCAGCGCGATCCGCGCCGCCTTGGTGGGGTCGTCGGCCGAGGCGCCGCCGCCGGCGGCCACCACGCTGGACCAGGTCCGGCCGCTGACGCTGGAGGGCCGTTTCGGCTCCGGCGCGCCATCCGGGCGGCGGCGCAGGGCGAGGTTGTAGGCGCGCGGCGCGCACGGCAGGTCGGAATAGTCCTCCAGCCACGCCGCCAACTCTTCGTAGGTGGCCGAATAGTCCGGGTGGAACAGCCGTTCGAACTCGACCTGTCCCAGCAGGACGCGGTCGTTGGCCTGACGGGCCGAGGCGCGGGCGGCCTCAAGATCTCCGCGGCGCAGGGCGTCGAAGGCGGTGGTGTAGCTGAGGCGGTCGGCGGGGCTCAGGGCGGAGACGGCGCGGCGGCCGTCTTCCTCGGCGTGCGCCGGCAGGGCGGCGCCGAGGCACAGGGCGAACGCCAATGCGGTCGTCGGCGCGAAAATCGCGCGGCGGAAATCAAGCGGCACTGAGGCGGCCCCCCTTGGAGCGTCATGCGGATCGTCTCGACTCGATCCACCCGGCGCTGTTCGTTCGGTCGTCAGGCCAGAAAGGCGCCACTCGCCCCGGCCCATGTCAAGAAGTGACCCCTTTTTGGGGCGGTTTTGCGTCGCGGGGGTTAACGAGCTTGGCCGTTCAGCCGCCCCGACAGAGCCAGCATGTCCGCCCAGGCCTGCCGCTTGGCTATCGGCTGGCGCAGCAGGAAGGCCGGATGCAGCGTCGGCAACGCCGGGGCCGAGACGCCGCCTTCCGCCAGCCGCCACTCGCGCCACTGGCCTCTCAGCTTCATGATCCCTTCGTCGACGCCGAGCACCGACTTGGACGCCGCGGCCCCGACCAGCAGCACCGCCTTCGGCTTCAGCAAGGCGAAGGCGCGCTCCACGAACGGCGCGCAGACAGCCTGTTCGGCCGGGGTCGGCGTGCGGTTGCCGGGCGGCCGCCAGAACACGGTGTTGGTGATGAACACCCGGCCCTCCAGCCCGGCCTCGGCCAGCATCCGGTCCAGCAACTGCCCGGCCTTGCCGACGAACGGCTGGCCGCGCGCATCCTCCTCGGCGCCCGGCCCTTCGCCGATGACCAGCACCTCGGCCTCCGGATTGCCGCGCGCGAACACCGACTGCCGCGCGCCCAATCCCCGCAGCGGGCAGCCCTCGAAGGCGGCGATCGCCTCGCCCAGCGCCTCCAGGGTATCCGCGCCCGCCGCCAGCCTTCGCGCCTCCGCCAGCGCGTCCGAAGCGTCGACCACCGGCGTCACCGCAGCCGTCGCCTTGGCCACCGCCTTCACGGCGGGCGGCGGCTGCACATGCGTCCGGTCGACCGGCGCCTCGCCGTAGCAGGCGTCCACCCCTGCATCCCGCCAGAAGGCGAGCAGGCTTTCGGTTGCGGCGGTGTCGAGGCTGGGCGGTGTCATGGGCGGTCCGCTCAGGGATAGTCCTTGACCACCCTTGCGTCACCTTCGGATAAGCGGAAAACCACAAGACCCTGACGACGACGAGGAATTCAGCCATGGCCGAAGACGCTATCGAAGGCGGCGCCACGAACGCCTGGCAGGAAGCTGTGATCGACAACCTCCCCCCCGCCGAGGCGTTGGCCGGGGTGGAACGCGAGGTGATGGAGTACGACGTCGTCATCGTCGGCGGCGGCCCCGCCGGCCTGGCCTCCGCCATCCGCCTCAAGCAGCGCGCGACCAAGGACGGCAAGGACATCTCCGTCGCCGTGCTCGAGAAGTCCGCGGAGATCGGCGGTCACATCCTCTCAGGCGCCGTGATCGACCCGCGGGCCCTGACCGAGCTGTTCCCCGACTGGAAGGAACGCGGGGCCCCGCTGGAAACCCCGGTGACGAAGGACCGCTTCCTCGTCCTCGGCCCGCAGGGCGAGGCCTCCCTGCCGATGTTCCTGCTGCCGCCGCTGATGCACAACGACGGCTGCTACATCGCCTCCTTGGGCAACCTGTGCCGCTGGCTGGGCGAACAGGCCGAGGCCCTGGGCGTCGAGGTCTATCCGGGCATGGCCGCCAGCCATGTGGTCTGGGACGAGCCGACAGGCCGGGTGAAGGGCGTCGTCGCCGGCGTCTTCGGCATCGACCGCCACGGCAAGCCCACCGGCGAGTTCCAGCCCGGCATCGAACTGCACGGCAAATACGTCTTCATCGCCGAGGGGGTGCGCGGCTCGCTGGCCAAGACCATCATGGCCCGCCACAATCTGTGCGACACGGCCGAACCGCAGAAATTCGGCATCGGCATCAAGGAGTTGTGGCAGGTCCCGGCCGAACGGCACCAGTCCGGCCTGGCCCAGCACACCACCGGCTGGCCGCTGGACGAGAACACCGGCGGCGGCAGCTTCATGTACCATTTCGGCGACCGCTACGTGGCCATCGGCTACGTCGTGCACCTGAACTACAGGAACCCTTGGCTGTCGCCGTTCGACGAGTTCCAGCGCTTCAAGCACCACCCGTCCATCGCCGAGCATCTGGAGGGCGGGACGCGCATCTCCTACGGCGCCCGGGCCATCACCGAGGGCGGCTTCCAGTCGGTGCCGAAGCTGTCCTTCCCCGGCGGCGCGCTGATCGGCTGCTCGGCCGGCTTCGTGAATGTCCCCCGCATCAAGGGCAGCCACAACGCGATGAAAACCGGCATGCTCGCCGCCGACTGTGCCTATGACGCCGTCATGGCGGGCCGGGCAGGGGACCGGCTGGTCGAGTACCAGACCGCCTATGAAAACAGCTGGGTCTATCAGGAGCTCAAGCGCGTCCGGAACGCCAAGCCCCTGCTGACCCGCTTCGGCACCTCCATCGGCGGCGCGCTCGGCCTGTTCGACATGTGGTTCCAGACCCTGTTCGGCGGCCTGTCGCTGTTCGGCACCCTCAAGCACAACAAGACCGACGCCGCCTCGACCGAGCCCGCCTCGAAGCACAAGCCGATCGTCTATCCCAAGCCGGACGGGAAACTGTCCTTCGACAAGCTGTCCTCGGTGTTCGTCTCCAACACCAACCACGCCGAGGACCAGCCCGCCCACCTCAAGCTGCTCGATCCCTCGGTGCCGATCCGCGTCAACCTGCCGAAATACGGCGAGCCGGCCCGACTCTACTGCCCCGCCGGCGTCTACGAGGTGGTCTATGGCGACGAGGCCGCGAAGACCGATCCGCGCTTCGTCATCAACGCCCAGAACTGCGTCCACTGCAAAACCTGCGACATCAAGGATCCGTCGCAGAACATCGTCTGGACGACGCCCGAGGGCGGCGGCGGCCCCAACTATCCGAATATGTGACGCCCCCGCGGGCGAAGGGCCTTGCCGGGGCCGCAAAACCCGGTGAGGCTCCGGCCCATGCGCCTGACCTCACTTCGCCTGCTCCTCTCCGGCTGCGCCCTGCTGGCCTTCGCCGCGCCCGCCGCCGCGCAGGAGGCGCCGCCCGCCGCCGAACCCGCCGGGCAGAGCGCCCCCGTGCTGATCATCGATCCTGATCCGGAGGCCGAGGCCTTGGCGGTCGAGTCGGCCGCCCCGCCGATCCCGGCCATATGGGCCCCGGCCCCGTTCACGGCCGACGGCCAGTCCGCCTATGGGCTCTACCTGTCCGGACGCGTGGCCAGCCTCAGGGGCGATCAGGCCGCCGGCGCCGAGCTCCTCGCGCTGAGCCAGTCGCTGACCCCCGAACAGCCCCAGCTGGGCGGCGACGCCTTCGTCGCCAGCCTGTTCTCGGGGGATATCGACGGCGTCGTGCGTCTAACGCCCGCCGTCGTGGGCACGCCCCTGTTCGCCGGCGCGGGACGCCTTGCGGCGGTGGTCCGGAGTCTGCGCGACGGCGACGGCGCCGGGGCCCTCGCCCTGCTGCGGGCCGGGGACTTCCCGGACCCGTATGGCCCGGTCACGGCCTATCTCCTGCCGTCCGTCGCCGCCGCCGGGGGCGACTGGACCACCGCGCTTCAGCCGGTCTCGGCGCCCACGACGTCGACCGCCGGGTTGGTGTTGCGGGACCAGCGGGCCCAGTTGCTGGAGAGCCGCCGCCGGTTCGAGGAGACCGAGGCCGAGTACCGCGCCCTGTTGGCCATCCCGGATGGGGCGCGGGTGTTCCGTGTCCATTACGGGGCCTTCCTCGAGCGCCGGGGCCGGCGCGACGAGGCGCTCGCTGTCTATGCGGCGGCCCTGGAGGGCGACGCGCCCGACCCGCGCGCCCTGATCGCCGGCCGGCGCGTGCGCGAGGGCGGGAGGCCGCCGGCCGCGCCGACCCCGGGCGAGATCGCCGCGGACGCGCTCGCCTTCGCCGCCATGGAAACCAGCCAGGTCGATTTCCACGAGCTGTCGGTCATCTATCTGCAGTTCGCGACCGCCCTCCGGCCCGACGACACGGTTGTCATCCGCCTGGCCGAAAGCCTGAAGGCGGCGCATCAGGACGCCGCCGCCCGCGCCGCCTTCGTCCGCGTCGGAACCGACAATCCGATCGTCTACGCCAGCGCCCAGCTCGGCCTCGGCGTCAGCCTTGCCGAGGAGGGCCGCGGCGAGGAGGCGCTCGAAGCCTTTCTCCGCGCCGATGCGGCCGCTCCGGAGCAGGTCGTCGTGTCGCGCCTGCTCGCCAACCACTATTTCGATCTCGGGCGCTTCGAAGAGGCGCTCGCCGTCCTCAACCGCCCGACCGTTAACACGGCCCGGCAATCGCTCGAGGTCCGCTTCGACCGGGGGGTGACGCTGGAACGGCTGGGGCGGATCGAGGAGGCCGAGGCCGAGCTGTGGACCGCGCTGCAGATGGCGCCCCAGAACCCGGACCTACTCAACCACCTCGGCTATCTGTGGGTCGACAGCGGCCGCCGGGTCGAACAGGGGGCGGAGATGATCGCCCGGGCCTTCGCGGCCGATCCCCGCAACGGCAACATCCAGGACTCGCTGGGATGGGCCCAGTACCGGAGCGGCGAGTACGAGAGCGCCGTCGAGACGCTCGAACAGGCGGTCGCCAAATTGCCCGCCAATGCCGAAATCAACGACCACCTCGGCGACGCCTACTGGCAGGTCGGCCGCCGTCGCGAGGCGGGCTGGCAGTGGAACCGGGTGCTGACGCTGGAGCCGGAGCCGGAGCGCCGCGCCGAGGTCGAGCACAAGCTGGCGGCCGGCCTTCCGGGCGCGCCCGTCACCGGTAGCCAGCCCTGAGGCATGACGACGCTCGAGGCCCTCGCCCCTGCCAAGGTCAACCTGTTCCTGCATGTCGGCCAGGTGGACGACGCCGGCTACCACCCGCTGGCCAGCCTCGTGGCCTTCGCGGACGTCGGGGATCGGATCAGCGTGGTCCCCGCCGACCGCCTGTCGCTGCGCCTCGAGGGACCGTTCGCCGCGGGGCTTGAGGGGCCGGGAGACAACCTGGTCCTGCGCGCGCTGCACGCCCTCGGCGAGGCGGCGGGCGTCGGCGAACCGAGGCTGGCGGTGACCCTCGACAAGCGTCTGCCGATCGCCGCCGGTCTCGGCGGCGGGTCCTCCGACGCCGGCGCCGCTCTGAAGCTGGCGCGGGACGCCCTCGGGCTCGATCTGTCCGACGAGGCGCTGGCTGACCTCGCCGCCGGGATCGGGGCGGACGGCCCCATGTGCCTGCACGCGCGCCCGGCGTGGGCGGAAGGGCGGGGCGACCGCCTGACGCCGGAGCCCCGGCTGCCGCCGCTTGCGGCCTTGCTGGTCAATCCGGGCGTCGCCTCCCCGACGGGCGAGGTCTACCGCGCCTATGACGCCGGCGCCCCGGTCGCCGCCGACCGGCCCTTGCCGCCATCCCGTTGGGACGCGACCACGGTCATCGCGTGGCTGGCGGCGCAGCGCAACGACCTCGAGGCGCCCGCCGTCGCCCGGGCGCCCGCCATCGGCGACGCCTTGGCCGCGGTCTCGGCGCTGCCCGGCGTGCGCCTGACGCGCATGTCGGGCTCGGGGGCCACCGTCTTCGCCCTGTTCGACACCCTGGCCCGGGCCGCCGCCGCAGGCCGTCTCCTGTCGGAAAATCGTCCTGGCTGGTGGATCACCCCCGCGAATCTGGGTTAGTTGCGCCCGCGCCAAGCTCTATGGCCGCATATCGTCGGTATTGTGCAGTCCATCCCGGAATCGCCTTGAGATTACCTCACGATCCCGGATGTTTCGCCGCAACTGACGCCAATATGGAACTCAGAACTTCGCTCCGGATGCGTCGGAGCGGATTTCATCATCACGACCGCGCTTCCATTCGCCTTGCGGTCACTTGACGAAGAAGAGGGATACTGATGCTTCGCACCACGCTGTTCTCCGCGGCCGCCGCCGCGGCTCTGCTGGCCGCCCCGGCCGCCATGGCCCAGACCGCTCCTGCCGCTCCGGCCCAGGCTGAGCCCGCCCCGGCGCCCGCCGCCGCCGGCACCGTCATCGACGTGCTCAAGGCCAGCGGCGATTTCACCACCCTGCTGCGCGCCTTCGACCAGGCCCAGCTGACCGAGACCCTGGCCACCCGCCCGGCCATCACCATCTTCGCGCCGACCGATGCGGCCTTTGCGGCCCTGCCGGAGGCCGAGCGCACCCGTCTGCTCGACCCGGCCAACGCCCAGGAACTGCGCAACCTGATGCTCTATCATGTCCTCGTGACCGAGCTGACGACCGACCAGATCAAGGGCGCGCGCGGTCCGATCGCCACCGCGGGCGGCGTCGAGATCACCATCGACGGCACCGGCGACGCCATCGCCGTCGACACGGCCACCGTCACCCAGGCCGAGATCGACGCCACCAACGGCGGCGTCTTCGTCATCGACAAGGTGCTGGCCCCGGGCGAGGCGGCTCCGGCCGCCGCGGGCGCCTGATCGCCCCACGGCCGTGAATCGACAGAGGCGGCGGGCTCCGGTCCGCCGCCTTTTTCCTGCGCGCGGCCCTTAACGGTCGGCCAACCGCTGTTGTGTATCGTGGCGGGATGGAAGTCCTGACCCCCGCTCACATCGCCGCCTTCGAGGCCGTGCTGGCCCGGGTCACGCCCGACGACCGGGCCCGCCTCCACGCCCTCAAGGACGCCGCCGCCGACGCGGCCGCCGCCTCTGCGCCGCACTGGGATTTCGACCAGCCCGGCCACCGCGCCGAAGAGGCGCTTCAGGTCGCCTTCGGCCCGTCCCTGACCGACGACCGCCGCCGCGCTCTCGTCGCCCTCTGGGCGCTGGAGATGCCGGCCCGCGTTCCCGCCGCCGATCTGCCGCCGGCGGTGCTGGAGCTCTATCCGGAATGGATCGGCCGCCTCGCCGACTTCCTGACCGCCGCCGCCGATCCCTACGACCGGGACTTCTGGGCCAAGGACGTCCGCATTTCGCTGGTGCTCAGCGTCCCCGGCGCCCGTACCCAGATGATCGACCTCAGCTCGCCCATGGGTCCCGGCCAGGTCCTGCGTCATGCCCGCGAGGGCTGGGGCTGGTCGGTCATCCCCGCCTACGCCGCCGCCCAGGCCTGGAAGCCGTGGCTGGAGGTGCATACCGAGAGCCGCGAACTGTCCGATTTCAACGAGGCGGGCTGGGACCGCGCCTGGGCCACCGCCGCCGAGATCCTCAGGCGCCGCCCGGACATGGCCGGCATGCTGGGCTCCAGCTGGTTCTACGACCCGCCGCTGGAGCAGATCAGCCCGCGCCTCGCCTACCTCCGCCTCAACCCCCGGAAGCACGGCGCCTTCATGGTCCACCAGGGCCCCGGCGACATCCACACCCAGCGCGCCGCGAGCAGCTCACCGACCCGCGCCGCCCTGATCGAGAAGGGCGAGTACCTCGCCCGGTCATGGATCGTCGCCTGGCCGCGGGCGGCGCTGATCCGATGGGCGGATGGGCGCAGGACGGCGCAGATGAGCGAAGCCGCCTAGGCCCGCACCACATCCCATGCCGCGCCCACGGGCAGCACCTCCAGTCCGGCCGCCCTGGCCAGCCGCAGCACCCGGTCCAGATCGTCCGGCGTGCAGCCATAGTCCGTCGGCCGGTCCGACACGTCGTGGCCATAGGCGGTCAGCCAGCCGCGCCGCGCCGCCGCCTCGGCCATCAGCGCCTCGAGGTCGTAGCCCGGCAGCCGCCGGCTCTCCAGCCCGATGCTCCTGATCAGCGCCCGGTCCTCGCGTCCGGCGTTGACGCCGTCGCGCACGCCCCGGGCCAGATCGAACCGCCCGCGCACCATCCCCTTGGCCCCGACCGTCGCGTCCCCGAACGGCCAGGCGAAGGTCGTCATGCGATGGCCGTCCAGCCGCTCCGCCACCCAGGCGGCGTTGGCGTCCAGGCTCAGCCGCAGCGCCTCCCGGTCCATCCGCAGCGCGCTGGTGTGGCCGAAGGTGTGGCAGCCGACCTCGTGCCCCGCGGCGTGCAGCGCCTGCAGTTGCTCCACGCGGAACTGGTCCCGGTCCATGTTCACGCCGCCGCACAGGCCGCCGCAGACATAGTAGGTCGCCTTGACCCCGTGCGCCGCCAGCACCGCCCCCGCCTCCGTCCAGGCGCTGGCCGGGAAATCGTCGAAGCTCAGCGAAAACACGCCCTTCGCCGGCGCGATCTCGACCGTCTCCACGTCGAGATACCGCGCGGCCCGCCGACGCATCTGGTCGATCTGCTTCATGCGGCGAAGGCTACGGGCCGACGCTTAAGATTCCGTCCCCCGTCTTCCCCGGCGAAGCCGGAGTCCATGGTTCGCGAGCCCCGGTTCTTCACGACGAGCACAACGTCCTCACAACGAACACGACGGGGCCGGTGCCTGGCGCGGAACCCGTTGTGTCCGTCGTGGTCTCGTCGTGCCCGTTGTGATGAACCCGACGTCCCGGCTCCTTGCCGCAAACAGGGCTCGCGTCTAGGGTCCGCCGCCTTCTCCCCGGGACGAAAAAGCCGACCGTGACCACCGAACCGCTCGCCTTCCAGGACCTGATCCTGACGCTTCACAAATACTGGGGCGATCAGGGCTGCGCGATCCTCCAGCCCTATGACATCGAGGTCGGCGCCGGCACCCTGCACCCGGCCACCGTCCTGCGCGCGCTCGGTCCGCGTCCGTGGAAGGCCGCCTACGTCCAGCCCAGCCGCCGCCCCGGAGATGGCCGCTACGGCGAAAATCCCAATAGATTACAACACTATTACCAATACCAAGTGATCCTGAAGCCGAACCCGGAGAACCTCCAGGCCCTGTATCTGGGATCGCTGGCGGCGATCGGAATCGATCCGAAACTGCACGACATCCGCTTCGTCGAGGACGATTGGGAAAACCCCACCGTCGGCGCCTGGGGGCTTGGCTGGGAGGTCTGGTGCGACGGCATGGAGGTGACCCAGTTCACCTATTTCCAGGGGGTCGGCGGCATCGAGGTCGACGTCGTCTCGGGCGAACTGACCTACGGGCTCGAGCGGCTGGCCATGTACGTCCAGGGCGTCGACAACGTCTACGATCTGAAGTTCACCAAGGAGGGCCTGACCTACCGCGAGGTCTTCCTCGAGAACGAGCGCCAGCAGTCCGAGGCGAACTTCCACGGCTACGACGTCGATGGCCTCAAGCGCCGCTTCGAGGACATGGAGTCCGAGGCGGCCAGACTGCTCGCCATGAAGGGCCCGCAGGGCCAGGCCCTGGTCCTGCCCGCCTACGACCAGGTCCTCAAAGCGTCGCACCTGTTCAACCTGATGGACGCCCGCGGCGCCATCGCCGTCGCCGAACGCCAGAGCTACATCGGCCGCATCCGCGACCTCTGTAAGGCCTGCGCGACGGAATGGGTCGAGCAGGAAAGGGCCCGGGCGTGAGCGACGATCGCGTCGTCTCGCTGAAGGACCGCCGGTCCGAGGGCGGGCCGAGACTGGGCGGCTGCCTCGTCTTCGCCAATGACCAGCTGCGGATGCCGATGGTCATGGGCGCGGTCGCGCCGGAGTGGACGACGATCGATCCGGTCGAGATCCGGATGGACGGGCGGGCCGAGCCGACGTCGGTCCTTGTCCGCTTCGGCATGATCGACCACTCGCCGGACGGGACCAGCGGCTACGTCGGGGAGAACGAGCACGGCGTCACCGCCGCCCTCTATTTCGAGCGGGAATTGTTCCTCGCCTTCCAGTCGGCGGCGCTGTCCCCGGCGCCCCTGACCCTGTTCGTCACCTTCTCCGCCCGCGACGACTCGCCGCCCAACCTGATGCTCGCCATCGAGCGCCGGACCGTCTGATGCCCCAGCTTCTCCTCGAACTGTTCTCGGAAGAAATTCCCGCCCGCATGCAGGCCGGTGCGGCCCGCGACCTCGAGCGCATGGCGGCCGACCGCCTCAAGGCCGCCGGCCTGACGTATGAGGCCCTGACGACCTTCGCCGGTCCGCGCCGTCTGACGCTCGTCGTCGAAGGCCTGCCCGCCGCTACCCCGGACCGCGAGGAGGAGCTCAAGGGCCCCCGCGCCAACGCGCCCGAACAGGCGCTGGACGGCTTCCTGCGCAAGACCGGCCTGACCCGCGACCAGCTGGTCGAGCGCAACGGCGTGCTGTTCGCGGTCATCAGCAGCCAGGGCCAGCCCACCGCCGCCCTGATCCCCGGCATGGTCGACCAGATCGTCCGCAACTTCCCGTGGCCCAAGTCAATGCGCTGGGGCTCCGGGACCCTGCGCTGGGTCCGCCCGCTGAAGCGCATCGTCGCCCTGTTCGATGGGGCCGTGGTCCCGTTCGACATCGACGGCGTGCACAGCGGCGACGTCACCGAGGGCCACCGCTTCCTCGGCTCCGGCAAGCCCTTCGCGGTGAAGGACTTCGCCGACTACCGCGCGAAGCTGGAGCGCGAGCACGTCCTGCTCGACGTCGCCGACCGCAAGCTGCGCATTCTCGAAGCGGCGCGGAAGGTCTGCCACGACCGCGGCCTCGCCCTCGTCGACGACGACGGCCTGCTCGACGAGGTCGCCGGCCTGGCCGAATGGCCGACCCCGATCCTCGGCGACATGGACCCGCAGTTCCTCGACCTGCCGCCCGAGGTGGTCCGCCTGTCGATGAAGGTGCACCAGAAATATTTCGCCGTCCGCGATCCGGCCACGCACGGCCTCGCGCCGCACTTCGTCGTGGTCGCCAACGTCGAGGCCTCGGACGGCGGCAAGGCCCTCGCCGCCGGCAACAGCCGCGTCCTCTCCGCCCGCCTCGACGACGCCCGCTTCTTCTGGGACGAGGACCTCAAGACCGGCTTCGACGTCTGGAACGACAAGCTGAAGGGCGTCACCTTCCACGCCAAACTGGGGACCCTGGCCGAACGCGTCGACCGCATCGCCGCCCTCGCCCGCGAGATCGCCCCGCTGGTCGGCGCCGATCCGGATCAGGCCGAACAGGCCGCCCGCCTCGCCAAGGCCGACCTCGCCTCGGGCATGGTCGGTGAGTTCCCGGAACTGCAGGGCGTGATGGGCGGCTACTACGCCCGCGCCTTCGGCCAGCCCGACGCCATCGCCGACGCCGTCCGCGACCACTACAAGCCGCAGGGCCCCGCCGACACCGTCCCGACCGCGCCCCTGACGGTCGCCGTCGCCCTCGCCGACAAGCTCGACACCCTCGTCGGCTTCTTCGCCATCGACGAAAAGCCGACCGGCTCCAAGGACCCGTTCGCCCTCCGACGAGCCGCGCTGGGGGTGATCCGGCTGGTGCTGGAGAATGGGGTGCGACTCCCGCTTAACAGTCTCTCGTGGGAGTTCTTCCAACTCCGAGTGGCCCACGACACTGCGGGAGAATCTCAAGATCTGGACGCCCTCCATTCCGCTGCTCAGTCGGTGGTCGGGGCAGACGCATACGCCGCCTTCAAGCAGGAGCTGGAGGACTCCGTCTTGCGGGCACAGGAGGCCTCTCCCGACTATGATCACGACAAGGGCATGGCCGAGGGAGTCGCAGCGTATCGCGCACTCCTCGCCTTCTTCGCCGACCGCCTGAAGGTCCTCCTCCGCGACCAGGGCAAGCGCCATGATCTCGCCGACGCCGTCTTCGCGCTTGGCGACGACGACCTCGTCCGCATCGTGCGGCGGGTCGAGGCGCTCGACGCCTTCCTCGCCACCGACGACGGGGCCAATCTGCTGGCCGGTTCCAAGCGCGCCTCGAACATCCTGCGAGCCGAGGAGAAGAAGGGCCCGCTGCCCTCCGGAGAGCCCGTCGCCCTGCCCGGCGCCCCGGCCGAGGAGACCGCCCTCATCGCCGCCGCCGCCGCCGCCGCGACCGCCGTCGACGCCGCCCTGCAGACCGAGGACTTCGCCGCCGCCATGCGCGCCCTCGCCGCCCTGCGCGCCCCGGTCGACGCCTTCTTCGACAAGGTGCTGGTCAACTCCGACGTGGCCGCGGAACGCGACAACCGCCTCAAGCTGCTGGGTCAGGTCCGCGCGGTGATGGGCCGGGTGGCGGATTTCGGACTGATCAGCGGCTGAATTCAGCGTCCTTCTCCCCTTGCGGGAGAAGGTGGCGGCCGAAGGCCGACGGATGAGGGGTCGACGGGACGGCGGCCGGTTGGCGTGGCCGGCGTCGGATGCGGTGATCGCCTGTGCGACCCCTCATCCGACCTCGCTGCGCTCGGCCACCTTCTCCCGCAAGGGGAGAAGGGCCTTAACCCCTGAGCACCTTCCGCAGCTGCGGATGCAGCTCCGTGTTCGCGGCCAGGATCTGCCCGCCCGTCATCGGGTTTCCGTCCTCGTCGATGGTCGTCACGATGCCGCCCGCCTCGGTGACGAACAGGATGCCCGCCGCCACGTCCCACGGCTGCAGGTTGCGTTCGTAATAGGCGTCGTACCGCCCCGCCGCGACCCAGGCGAAGTCCAGCGCGGCCGAGCCCAGCCGGCGGATGCCCGCCACCCGCTGGCCGATGGCGTGGATGTCCTTGATGGCCTGGGCATGCCCCGTCTTGCCGATGAACGGCAGGCCCGTGGCGATCAGGCTCTCCGACAGGTCGCGGCGTCCGGCGACGCGGATGCGCTGGTCGTTCAGGTAGCAGCCCTTGCCCTTCTCGGCCCAGAACAGCTCGTTCATGACGGGGTTGTAGGTCACCCCCGCGACGATCTCGGAATGGCCGTCCGGCGCGGTGCGCTGCAGCCCCACCGTGATGGCGAAATGCGGCATGGCGTGCATGAAGTTGGTGGTGCCGTCGATCGGGTCGACGATCCACATGTGCGACTTGTCGGTGCCCTCGATCAGGCCGCGCTCCTCGCCGAGGAAGCCGTAGCCCGGCCGCGCCTTCATCAGCAGTTCGTACAGGGTGTCCTCGGCCTTGATGTCGGCCGCCGTGACGAAGTCGCCCGGACCCTTGCGCGACACCTGCAGCTGCGCCACCTCGCCGAAGTCGCGCAGCATCGGCCGGGCGGTCTTGCGGACCGCGTCCATCATCACTTGCAGCAGGGCGGAGGCGAGGGCCATGGGGAATCTCCTGGTCCGAAAGTCCTTGAAAGGCGGAAGCGCCCGGACAGACGGAGAAGTTCAAAAAGGCGGCGTCCGGGGACGCCGGGTGACAGTGCTAGTGAGCAAGAGGTGAGCGAGAAAGGCGCGCGATCCGGCTCACCCCTCGCTCACTGACACTGTCACTCGCTAGTCCGCGCGGCGGACGTATTCGCCGGTGGTGGTGTCGACGACGATCTTCTCGCCGACGCCCATGTAGGGCGGGATCATGATGCGGACGCCGTTGTTGGCGATGGCCGGCTTGTAGGACGACGAGGCGGTCTGGCCCTTCACCGTCGGCTCGGTCTCGACGACTTCCAGCGTCACCTGCTCCGGCAGCTCGAGGCCGATCGGACGGTCCTCGTGGCTCTCGATGACCACCTTCATGCCTTCCTGCAGGTAGGGGATGCGCTCTTCGCCGACCCATTCCTTCTGCAGTTCGATCTGCTCGTAGTTCTCGTCGTTCATGAACACGAGGGTGTCGCCGCCGTCGTACAGGTAGCTGTAGTCTCGCTGCTCCAGGGTGACGCGCTCGACCTTGTCTTCCGATCGGAAGCGTTCGTTCAGCTTGTTGCCGGTCTCGAGGTTCTTGGCCTCGACGTTGGCGAAGGCGCCGCCCTTGCCCGGCTTAACGTGGCTGGCCTTGGTGACGACCCACAGGCCGCCGTTAACCTGCAGGACCATGCCGGGCTTGATGGTGTTGCCGTTGATCTTCATCGGTGTCTCGGAAGGATGGGAGCGCAGCCCCGTGCGCGACGGGGCTCGCTACAGGAAGCCGCGTCTCCGGGCAAGGCGGGCCGATGCAGGACCGCCCGCACTTTCCTTGCTCACCCCTTGCTCACTGGCACTGTCACTTCTCAGTGCACCGTCGCCTGCTCCTCCACCGTATTGGCCATGTGCACCTTGCGGCCCATCGGAGACGCCAGCTTGCCGGCCCGCACGTCGATCTTGCGCGCCTCGTGGGCGAAGGCCGCGGCCAACCCCGCCGAAGACATCGCCGCCGCGATCTGCATCGCCCGTCCCGCCGGACGCAGCGCGATCCACACCGCATTCAGGGCCTGGGCTCCCGCCCACAGCGACATGGCCACGGTCCGCGCCCGCGTGTGGGGCGCGTTCCAGACCCGCACCGCCGACAGGGTGGTGACCGAGAACACCGCCGGCAGGATCAGACTCAGGGGACCCCTGGGCCGCTCCGTGACCGGCGCGTGATCGTCGTCCGGGTGATCGCGCACGGGCGACAGCGCCCGGGTCGCGAACACCGTCGCCGCCAGGGCGAAGCCCACCGTCAGGGCGATGCCCAGCGCCACATGTCCCGGATGCCGGCCCTCGGCGTTGAGGAAGTCGGTCGCCGCCTCGCGCGCGTCGTCCAGGGCGTTGTCGATGCTCATTGCCGGGCTCCCTCTGCGTCGGGAGCGGAATGGGCGGGGGAGGGGCCTAGTTCCCCGTCGCGCTCCGGTCCGGCGCGATCTCGGTCATCGCCGACTGCAGATAGTTCTGCTCGCCCAGCTGCTCGATCAGCTTGTGCTGGGCCTCGAGGAAGTCGATGTGCTCCTCGGTGTCGGCGAGGATCTCCGACAGGATCTGGCGGCTGACATAGTCCTTGGCCGCCTCGCACTGGGCGATGCCGGCGATCTGCGCATCGCGGCCGGCCAGCTCCAGCGCCAGGTCGGAGCCGAGGCATTCCACCGCGCTCTCGCCGATCTTCAGCTTGTGCAGGTCCTGCAGGTTGGGCAGGCCGTCGAGGAACAGCACCCGCTTGATCAGCTTGTCGGCGTGTTTCATCTCGCCGATCGACTCGTCGTAGATGATCTGGCCGAGGTGCTTCAGCCCCCAGCTCTCGAACATCCGGGCGTGCAGGAAATACTGGTTGACCGACGTCAGCTCGTTGGTCAGCACCGCATTGAGCGTGCGGATGATCGCGGGATCGCCCTTCATCGTCGTATCTTTCGTCCGCGGGGCGCCCATCGTCTGACGGTCTGAATCACCCGCGCCTGTCCGCCGTAATTAACACGGAAACAGCCGTTGTGTTCACCTGCGAACACTTCTCACAACATTGAAAATGCGAATGAATCTCCCTTCCGGGAGACCGGCCGGCCTATTCGGCGGCGAGAGCGTAGGATTCGCGCGTCTCTTCAATCATCTCGCGCATTTCGCAGACGCAACGGCAGCACTGGGGCCGGCACTGGTGACGGTCGAAGACGTCCTTCGGACGCATCGCGCCCGCCTCGATGGCTCGGGCGACGTCACGCTGGCGAAGGCCGTTGCAGTTGCAGACGTACACGGGACGGACCCACAGAAGAGATTGCGAACGGTTCTCTTTTAGCAGCGCAAATGCGGCGAATGCAAGTCGTTCGCACCTCCGGGTCTTTACGGAGGCGGCTTCAGGGGCCGTCAGGTTTCGACGGTTGTCGGCAGCGCCGTCCTCTGCTCAGCTTGGCCGGAACAGGCGGAGCGGTGACATGTGTGGCTGGCGTTTGGGACGGACGGCCTTGGTGGCCCTGGTCATGGTGTGCGGCGCGGGCGGCGCCCCGGCGCTGGCCCAGACCGCAGATGGCCTCGACCCGTTCCGGACCGAGGCGGAGCTTCGCCGCTTCCTTCAGGAGCGTGCGGGCGGCGCGCCGGTCTATCTGGCCCCGCCCGTGGCCGTTCCGGTGACGGCTCCGCCCCCGATGATCATCGCGACGCCCGACGCGTCCCCCGCGACCGAAGCGGCCGCCGCCGACTATGACGCGGATGTCCAGGAGATCGTGCTCACGGCCAGCCGAGCGGCCGACCCTTCCATCACCAACACCCAGGTCGCCGGCGTCGACGAGGGCGGCATCGTCAAGGTGCGTGGCGACCACCTCGTCATCCTGCGCCGCGGCCGGCTGTTCACCGTCTCGACCGCCGACGGCGGCCTGAGGCCGGTCGACGCGATCAACGCCTACCCGCCCGGCGTCGACGCCGGCGGCGACTGGTACGACGAGATGCTGGTGTCCGGCGATCAGGTCGTGGTCATCGGCTACAGCTACAGCCGCGGCGGGACCGAGGTCAGCCGCTTCCGCCTCTCGCCCGACGGGCGTCTGAGCTTCCGCGACGCCTATCACATGCGCTCGAACGACTATTACTCGTCGCGCAACTACGCCTCGCGCCTGATCGGCGACGAACTGATCCTCTATTCGCCGCTCGACATCGGCTGGCATGAGGATCCGCTCGACATGCTGCCCGGCGTGCGCCGCTGGACGGGGGACCCCGACGCGCCGTTCCAGCGCATCGCCGGCCCGCGCCAGGTGTTCATCGCGCCCCAGATGCGCCGCTCCGAGGACGGCGAGATCGATGCGCTTCACACCGTCAGCCGCTGCGACCTGACCGCGCCGGAACTGACCTGCGAGGCCACCGTGGTGCTCGGGCCGGAAGGGCGGACCTTCTACGTCTCGTCCCAGGCGGTCTATCTGTGGACCTCCGACACCTGGCGCTCATGGCGGCGGACCGAGCGGGGCGACGCCCCGGAATCCTCGCTCTACCGCATCCCTCTCGACGGCTCCCGGCCCCAGGCCGTGCTCACCCGCGGCGCGCCCATGGACCAGTTTTCCTTCCGCGAGGACGCCGGGCACGACCTGATCGAGGTCGTGGTCTGGTCCGAAGGCGGCGGCGACGAGATGTGGCGGCCCGAGTTCACCGAGGGCGCCCCGGCCCTGCTGCGCCTGCCGTTCAGCCGCTTCGGCGACGGCTCCCGCGAGGCCGCGGCGCGCGACTACCGTTTCCTGGCCGACCTGCCGGGAGACGACGAGGGCCACAACCGCTTCGTCGGCCGGCATCTGCTGCTCAGCCGCAACGGCTGGAACCCGAAGGATGACACCACCACCGGCGCCGTCATGGTCGTGCCGGTCGGGGGCGGGCGGATCGAGACCTTCGCCTTCGCCGAGCCCGTGACCCGTCTGGAGGCCATCGGCCGGGACGCCCTGGTCGTGTCCGGCGACGACGAAGTGGCCTTCACGACCGTCGACCTGTCCGGCCGGCCGCGCCTGGCCGACCGCTACGTCGCCCAGGCCGCCGGCGAGTCGGAAAGCCGCAGCCACGGCTTCTTCTACAGCCCCGACCCGGGCAGCCGCGACGGCGCCTCCGGCCTGCTGGGCCTGCCCGTCAACCGGACGATCGAGGGCCGACACGACTATCTGTTCAGCAGCGCCGCCGACATGCTGTTCCTGCGTCGGGCCGACCGCCGCCTGTCCGAACTGGGCCGACTCGCTTCGCGGGCGGATGGCGCGATCGACGACGCCTGCGTCGCCTCCTGCGCCGACTGGTACGGCAACGCCCGGCCGATCTTCCTGCGGGGGCGGGTCTTCGCCCTGCTCGGCTACGAACTGGTCGAGGGCCGGGTGGAAGGCGGCGGCGTCCGCGAGATCGGCCGGCTCAACTTCGCCCCGGCGGCGCGCGCGGAGGATTGACGCCGGCCTCGCGCCGCCGCACTTGCCGCGCATGGCCAGAGAACCCGTCGCCCCGCCGCGCCCGCCGTGCCGCCTGTACCTGATCACGCCGCCGGAGATCGCCGACCTCGCCGCCTTCGCGCGCACGCTCGATGAGGCGCTCGCCGCCGGCGACGTGGCGGCGCTGCAGATCCGGCTCAAGCCCGCCGACGACGCCGTCCTCCTCGCGGCGGTGGAGGCGCTGGCCCCGGTCGCCCGCGCCCGCGGCGTCGCCGTGCTCCTCAACGACCGGCCCGACCTCGCCGCCCGCTCCGGCTGCGACGGCGTCCACATCGGCCAGTCGGATGCGTCCCTGGCCGAGGCGCGCCGCCTGCTGGGCCCGGACGCCATGATCGGCGTGACCTCCCACGACAGCCGCGAACTGGCCATGGACGCGGCCGAGGCCGGGGCCGACTACGTCGCCTTCGGCGCCTTCTTCCCGACCGCGACCAAGCAGACCGCGCACCGCCCCGACCCCGAAATCCTGACCATCTGGCAGGAGACGGTCGAGGTCCCCTGCGTCGCCATCGGCGGCATCACGCCCGAAAACGCCGGCGACCTGGCCCGGGCCGGAGCGGATTTCGTGGCGGTCAGCGCGGCGGTCTGGAGCCATCCGGAGGGGCCCGCCGCGGCGGTCCGGGCCTTCAATCAGGTTCTCGCCGCAAGCGCCTGACCTTCAGGGGATATTAGGAAGCGTGAGCTAAGCAAACCGGAAGACGAGGCCGCTTCCCCGGAACCCCAATGCTCATGAGCCGCGCGCTCGATCCGTCCGAAACGGCTGCGGCTCCCGAGCCGGCCGCGAAACCGCGTCCCGAGACGCCGGTCGCCGTCAACAGCGCCGTGGCCTTCTTCCGCGAGCCGCTGGCCCCGATCTTCACCGCCATGGCCGTGCTGGTTCTGGTGGTCGTCTGCATCCATTTCGCCCGCACCGCCGGCCTCGTCGCCGCCCTGTGGGGCGCCGGCGGCGTCGCTGTCGCGGTCTGGCTCAGGAACGCCCGCGGGCCGTCCTACGATGTCTGCTTCGCCGGCCTGCTGGCCACCGGCATCGTCGCCGGGGAGCTGCTGGCGGGCAATTCCTACCTTCTCAGCGCGCTGTTCACCGTCATCAACATGATGGAGATCGTGGCCGCCGTGCTGCTGGCCCGGCGGTTCGCGCCGACGCTCAATCTGGCGAGCGTGGACGGCGCCTGCCGCTTCCTGCTCAGCGCCGCCGTCATCGCCCCCATCCCCGCCGCCGCCGCGGCCGCCGGGGCGCTGTATCTGATCGAGGGGGCGGACCCGCTCTACAGTTTCCAGACCTGGTGGTTCGGGCATGCCCTCGGCATCGCGGTGCTCGGCGCCTTTGGCCTGTCGCTGACCCGGCGCCACCTGGTCATGCTGCGCAACCCGGTCAAGGCGGCCGAGGCGGCCGTGCTGCTGGCCCTGCTCATGGCGACCTGCGTCATCGTCTTCTTCCAGGCCCGGGTCCAGGTCGGTTTCGTGGTCATCCCGGTGCTGATCCTGGTGGCGGCGCGCTTCCGCGTCCTCGGCGTCTCGACGGCCCTTGTGCTGGTGGCGATCACCTCCGTCGGCGGGGCCATGCTGGGCCACGGGCCGTTCATCTCGGCCGGGCCGAATCTGGCCGACCAGGCCCTGCTGGCCCAGCTGATGGTGCTGCTGGGCTGCCTCCCTATCCTGCTGGTCGCCTCCCTGCTGGAGGAGCGGGACCGCCTCTCCGACCGCGCCAAGGCCGGCCAGCTGCGGGCCGAACGGGCCTCCGAGGCCAAGTCCCGCCTGCTCGCCAACGTCGCCCACGAGATCAAGAGCCCGGTCGGCGGCGTCATCGGCATCGGCGAACTGTGGAAGGCCGGCCAGCTGGGCGAGATCACCCCGACCCAGGCCGAAATGGCCGAGATGCTGGTCAAGACCGCGCGCCAGGTCGAGGCGCTCGCCCATGACCTGCTCGACGTGGCCCGCGCCGAGTCGGGCGCGGTCAAGGTCGAGCTGCGCCCCACCGACGTCCCCGGCGTGCTCGAGGACGTGCGCCGCGCCACCGCCCTGCGTCCCGAGGCGAAGAACGTCCGCCTGCATGTGGTCAGCGAAGGCGACGGGCTGGTGGCCCTGGCGGACTCCCAGCGCCTGACCCAGGTCATCGCCAACCTGGCCTCCAACGCCGTCAAATACGGCGGCGAGGGCGGTCTCGTCGTCTTCCGCGCCAGCAAGGTCTACGACGGCGTGCGCATCGAGGTCATCGACCGCGGCCCCGGCCTGTCGCCCGAGAAGCAGGCCCAGCTGTTCGAGCCGTTCAACCGCCTCGGGCTCGAACGTTCGACGGTCGAGGGGCACGGCATCGGCCTGGCCCTGGCCAAGCGGCTGGTCGAGCTGCAGGGCGGCACGATCGGGGTCGTCTCCACGCCCGGCGAAGGCGCGGCCTTCTGGGTCGAACTCCCCGCCGCCTGACCGCCGACGGACCCTTTCCGGGTTTGCGGCGTTCCGTCGCGCGACGGAAGGCGCCTTGGACCGTAGGGCGCCGCCGCCGTAGCCCTGACCGCCACAGGGCTATTCACAGGGGTCTGCCGTGGAATTCGACGCGCTGCTGCTGTCGCGACTGCAGTTCGCCTTCACCATCGCCTTCCACATCCTGTTCCCGGCCTTCACCATCGGGCTGGCGGCTTTCCTCGCCGTGCTTGAGGGGCTGTGGCTGGCCACGAAGCGCGAGGCCTTCAAGACCCTCTACCTGTTCTGGGTGAAGGTCTTCGCCATCAGTTTCGGCATGGGCGTCGTCTCCGGCATCGTGCTCAGCTACCAGTTCGGCACCAACTGGTCCGAGTTCATCCGCCTGACCGGCGGCGTCATCGGGCCGATGCTCGCCTATGAGGTCCTGACCGCCTTCTTCCTCGAGGCGTCCTTCCTCGGCGTCATGCTGTTCGGCTGGAAGAAGGTCGGCCCGCGGCTGCATTTCCTCGCCACCGTTCTGGTCGCCGTCGGCACCACCATCTCCGCCTTCTGGATCCTCTCCGCCAACAGCTGGATGCAGACGCCGCAGGGCTTCGAAATCCTCCCCGACGGCCGCTTCGTGGCCACCAGCTTCTTCGAGGTGATCTTCAACCCCAGCTTCCCCTCGCGGCTCGTGCACATGCTGATGGCCGCCTTCCTGACGACCGCTCTGGTGGTCGGCGCCGCCTCGGCCTGGCAGCTGCTGCGTAACCGGGATCAGCCGGAAAGCCGCATCGGCCTGACCATGGCGGTCGGTCTGCTGGCGGTGGTCGCCCCGCTGCAACTCCTGGCGGGCCACTGGTCGGGCGAGGTGGCCAAGGAACATCAACCTCAGAAGCTGGCCGCCATCGAGTCCTACTGGGAGACGAAGGCCAACCACCCGCTGGTGCTGTTCGCCATTCCCGACCGCGCCACCCGGTCCAACCATTTCGAACTGGCCGTCCCCGGCGCCGGAATCATCGTCGCCCCCCCGGATGAAGTGATCACCGGCCTCGACGCCGTCGCGCCGCAGGACCAGCCGCCGGTCTTCCTCGTCTTCTGGGCCTTCCGGGTCATGGTCGGTCTGGGCCTGCTGATGATCGGCCTCGGCTTCTGGGGCGCGTGGCAGGTCTGGCGCAAGCGGCTGACCGACAACCGCCTGTTCCTGCGCTTCGCCGTGGCCATGGGCCCGGCCGGCTTCATCGCCGTCATCGCCGGCTGGATCGTCACCGAGGTGGGCCGCCAGCCGTGGGTCGTCCAGGGCGTGCTGCGCACCGCCGACGCCGTCTCGCCGGTGACGGCGAGCTCGGTCGTCACCTCCCTGCTGATCTACATCACCGTCTACGCCGTCGTGTTCGTGGCCGGGGCCGTCTACATCCTGCGCCTGCTCGACGAGGGCCCGGCGCCCGGCGATGTGGAACCGAAGCCGGAAGGCCGCCGCGCGCCCGGGACGCCGCTTGCCGCGGCGCCGGACGAAACGCCGGGAGATCCGAAATGACCCTCGATCTTCCCCTCATCTGGGCCGGGCTGATCGCGGTCAGCGTGCTGCTCTACGTCCTGCTCGACGGCTTCGATCTCGGCGTCGGCATCCTGTTCCCCTTCTCCCATTCGCAGGAGGACCGGGATGTGATGATGAACACCGTCGCCCCCGTCTGGGACGGCAACGAGACCTGGCTGGTCCTCGGCGGGGGAGGGCTGCTGGCGGCCTTTCCGCTGGCCTATTCGATCCTGATGCCGGCCTTCTACCTGCCGGTGGTGATGATGCTGGCCGGGCTGATCCTGCGCGGCGTGGCCTTCGAGTTCCGCTTCCGCGGCCAGCGGCGCGGGCGGCCCTTCTGGACCGCCATGTTCGCCGTCGGCTCAATTCTCGCCGCCTTCGCCCAGGGCCTGATCCTCGGCGGCTTCATCCAGGGCGTGGAGGTCGCCGGGAACCGCTTCGCCGGAGGGACTTTCGACTGGTTCACCCCCTACACCCTGCTGGTCGCCTTCGGTCTTGTCTGCGGCTACGGCCTGCTCGGCGCCACCTGGCTGATGTGGAAGACCACCGACGCCCTGCACGGCGACGCCCGCCGCTGGGCCCTGTTCGCCGGCGTTCTGACGGCCCTGTTCCTGCTCGCCGTCAGCCTGTCGACGCTGGTGGTGCATCCGCTGGTCGCGGCGCGCTGGGGCTGGACGGGGGCCGGGTTCGAGCTCGGCCGCTTCCTGCCGCTCAGCCTGATCCCGCTGCTCGGCCTGCTGGGACTGGTCATCGTCGGTTTCGGGGCCGCGCGCCGCTCGCACGTCTGGCCGTTCGCGGGCGCGGTGCTGGTGTTCCTGTCGGGCTACGCCGGGCTGGCCACCGGCTTCTTCCCCTATGTCGCCCCCTATGCCGTGGACTTCCGGACCGCCGCCGCGCCCGACAACGCCCTCGGGCTGATGCTGTTCGGCACCGCCTTCATCCTGCCGCTGATCCTCGGCTACACCGCCTGGGTCTACTGGGTCTTCCGCGGCAAGGTCACGCCGGGGGCCGGCTATCATTAGAATCGAACCCCCGCCTGGCCCCGACGAGGCCGCCGGCCCGCTGTGGAAGCGGCTGGCCTGGTTCGCGGGTCTCGCCGTCGCCGCCTCGGCCGTCACCGCCGCCGTCGCCTACGCGCTCAGGGCCTTGCCGTTCGCCGGCTGAGGCGCGACAGTCCGCTCCATGATCATCGCAGCCTCCGCCGCCGCCGCCCTGCTGCTCGCCGCGTCGCCCCAGGGCCAGACCGCGCCCCAGACGCCGCCGCCCGGCTCCGACATCACCAGCAGCCTGAACAGCGGTCCGCCCCGCCCGGCGACCTATCTCGCCCCGGAGCCCGCGCCGGCCGCCGCCGCCCCCGCGAGCGAGGAGCCCGCGCCCGCTCCGGCCGCCACCCCGCCGGCCCGCCCGACCCCCGAACCGCGGCTGCCGCCCTCCCAGCCGGTCTCGCCGCCGCCGTCGGCGCGGCTGACGCCGATTCCGACCGAGCCTTCGCCCCCGCCGCGCACGGCCCCGATCACCCCGCCGGGCAGCGCCATCCCCGCTCCGGCGGTGACGGCGCCCCCGGCCCGGATCCCCTCCGAATCGCTCCGGTCGGCCGAGCCCGCCGCCGAGCCGCCCCCGCCGCCGTCGGTCCCCGCCGTCACGGTTCTGGACGCCGCCGCCCGCGCCGCCCTGCCGTTCGCGGTCGAGCTTCCCGCCGGCTTCGAGATCGTCACCGGCCGCCCCGGCCCGGACTTCAGGATCTACACCATCCGCCGCGGCGACCGTTCGTTCGCCATGGTCTACGCCGGCCCCGCCTCCCAGTTTCCGATCTACAGCGGCGAGGTGCTGGAAGCCGGCGGCCGCGCCACCGTCGTCTCCACCGAGGACGGCGTCCGCCACGCCCGCGAGCACCTGTTCCTGCGCGAGGGCGCCACGCCGCGCGAAATCCACGTCTGGACCATGAGCCTCGAGGGCGCCGACCGCGCCCTGGCCGAACGCATCGCCCAGTCCGTGGACGTGCGTTGATCATGCGATTGCGTCCCGAACAACTGCTCGCCTTCAGCGCCGTCGTCGCGGTCTGGCTGCTGGCCGCGGCCGTCGGCGTCTGGATCGGCCTGGACCTCGGCAGGGCCGTCTTCAGCTAGGTCTTCTGCGCCCCGTCAGGTCTCCGACCACACCGCCAGCTCATTCCCGGCCGGATCGCGGAAGTGGAAGCGCCGGCCGCCCGGGAAGGCGAAGATCGGCTTGACGATCACGCCGCCCGCCGCCTCGACCTTCGCCGCCATGGCCTCCAGATCGTGCGCGAACAGCACCGGCAGCGGCGTCCGCGTCGCGTCGGCCTGCCCGTCGAACCCGCCGTCCAGCCCCTCGTCGAACGCCGCATACTCCGGCCCGTAGTCGACGAATTTCCAGCCGAAGGCCGCGCCGTAGAAGGCCTTGCTCGCGGCCAGGTCGCCGCCCGGGAGTTCGAGATAGTCCAGCTTGCCGTCTTCACGCACGGGGATCGCTCCTGTCAGCCTGCCGACCAGGTCGGCTTGCCATGCGTCCTGGGCCCGCGCAACAGCCCTCAGAGCACCTCGCGGCGGCTCAGATGGATCAGGGCCGCGACCATCGCCGCCAGCCCCAGCCCCAGGCCCAGGACCAGCGCCGTCTGCGCCCGCCAGGCGTCCGTCGCCAGCATGTTCACCGGCATCTGCCACGGGAAGAACACCCCCTGTTTCGCCGACGTCGCGACCACCGAGAAGAAGGTCCCGCCGATCCCCACCGCCAGCGCCGGCACGAAGCTGGCCCAGCGCAGCGCGACCCACAGCTGGATGGCGATCATCAGCACCGCCGCCGCGAACATCCTGCCCATGAGCCCGGCGTATTTCGCCAGGTCGAACACGCCGACCGGCTGCAGCTGCGGCTTGATCGCCGCCGCCAGCGCCACTGCGCCCCAGGTCATGGCCAGCACCGCCGCGCTCATCATGGCTGCCACGGCCAGCACACAGACGGCCTTGGCCGCATACAGCCGCCAGCGGGGCAGGGGCAGGGCGCGCAGGTGATCCCACGACCGCGGCCCGTGCTCCATATGCGCCACCAGCGCCGTCAGCGCCGTCACGCTCATCGGCAGCATGAAGAAGGCCCAGATGCCGCAGGCGCTGATCATCCACATGTCCCACGGCGCCGGTTCCTCGCCGCGCAGCATGTTGAAGAAGGTGAAGAGGGCGATCAGCGACGGCGCGGCGACGGCCAGCAAGGCCGCCAGCGAACGGTTCAGCTTGCGCGCCTCGACCATCAGCGGCGCGAAAAAGGGAGCGGTCATCAGGCGAACTCCGGCCGGGCTTTGACATTGGCGACAGGCGCGGGCGGCGACACCTCGCGATAGATGCCCTCCAGCGAGCGCGACCGCGCCCCGATGGCGAACACGGCGATGTCCGCCTCGACCAGCGCCCGGTTCAGCGAGGCCGAAGCCGTTCGGGCGTCCTCGCCCGGCTTCAGCCTCGCTGTCAGCCCGTCGTCCGTCGCCGCGACGTCGAACCCGCGCGCCCGCGCCAGCGCCGTGGCCCGCACGGCGTCGTCCGTCTGTAGCGCGATCTCCGGCGCGAGGTCGGCCTTCAGCCGGCTCAGCTCGCCCTCCAGCACCAGTTTGCCGTGGCTCAGGATGCCCACGTGCGTCGCCGTCTGTTCGATCTCCCCCAGCAGGTGACTGGACAGCAGCACCGTCGCCCCGGTCCGCTCCGGCAGGGCCTTCAGGAACCGCCGCATGTCGGCGATGCCGTCGGGGTCCAGCCCGTTGGTCGGCTCGTCGAGGATCAGCACCGGCGGCGCGCCCAGCATGGCCCGGGCCAGCCCCAGCCGCTGCCGCATGCCCAGCGAATAGTCCGACACCCGGCGCCGCGCGTGATCGGTCATCTCGACCACCTCCAGCACCCGGTCGATCTCGCCCTTCGGCAGGCCCAGCAGGGCCCGCGTCAGGTCCAGGTTCTCGCGCGCCGACAGATTGCCGTAGAAGCCGTGCGCCTCCAGCAGGGCGCCCACCTTGCGCGCCGCTCCGATCCGGTCGCGCGCCACATCGACGCCGCCGACGAGCGCCGACCCGCCGCTTGGCCGGATCAGGCCCAGCAGCATCTTCAGCGTCGTCGTCTTGCCCGCGCCGTTGCGGCCCAGGAAGCCGTAGACCGCCTTGTCCGGCACCGTCATCGACACGGCGTCGACGGCCAACTGGCGCTTGAACCGACGCGTCAGGTCACGGGTCTCGATGGCGGCGGTCATCGTGCTGCAGTCTCGTGTCGTTTAAGTCGGAGATAAAGTTGCAAACCTCCGCTCTTTAAGTCAAGATTAAAGATCAGACAGCTTTCCGACCCGGAGATTGGCCCGTGACCCAGACCGCGACCGAACGCTTCCGCCTGCGCTGCCGCCAGTTCCGCTGGCTTGCGATGTTCATGGTGGTCAGCGTCGGGGGCTTGCTGGCGCTCATGTATCTGCTGGCGCCGACGGTCCTGATGATGCGCGGCGAGTTCTTCCCGTGGCCCGCTCTCTGGTCGGCCGAGATCGTGAGGCTCCTGCCGTCCGTCTTTTACCTGTTCGCCGTCTGGTCGATCGGCTCGGCCATGGGGCAACTGTCGAAGGGGCGGCTGATCCAGCCCACCCTCGTTCACGCCCTGCGGCGGGTCGGTCTGGCGCTTGGCTTCGGCGGTCTGCTCAGTGTGTTCGGCGTCACCAATCTTATGCGTCTGATCGGGGGGCGTGAGGCCAGCTGGGCCTATTTCGACGTTTCGGGCATGACCCTCGGCATGATCGGCGGGGCCCTGTTCCTGCTCGGCGGGGTCATGGAGCAGGCGGGCAAGGTCCAGGCCGAGTTGGACGAGATGATCTGATGCCGATCCGCGTCACCCTCGACCAGCTGATCGTCAAGAAGGCCCTCAAGGCCCGCGACCTCGCCGCCGAGGTCGGCCTCAGCGAGACCCAGCTGTCCCTGTTCCGCTCCGGCAAGGTCAAGGGCATCCGCTTCCGCACCCTCGCCAAGCTCTGCGCCGCCCTCGACTGCAAGCCGAAGGACCTCCTCGACTACGACTTCGACCCCGCCGACCTGCTGGCGGCGGAGGAGGACTAGAAGCTCACCGTCTGCGCCGCCGAGCCCGGGCGGAACACCACGGTCCGCGTCACCCCGCCGACCCGCACATTGACCTGCTGTTCCTGGTCGTCGTGCACGCCGGGGAAGAAGTCGAGGTCGACGGTCACCGCCTGGACGTCGCGGTCCGCCGTCTCGCCGCCGAACACGACGCGGATGTTGTCGCCGGCCAGCACGGTGTCGGTGCGGCTGACCGCAACCGCCGCCCCGTCAACCGACATCCGGAACCGCGCCGCCAGATGCGCCTCCAGGTCGGCCACGGCGCGGGGATCGTCGAGGCTGGGCTGGGCCTCCGGGGCGATGCTGGGCAGGGCCGGCTCGACGTCGTGCGCGGCGAACCGGTGCGTCACGCTGACCGCGCCGGAACCTTGGTCGATCTCGATCACCGTCAGCCCCGCGTGGCCGCGATGGGCTAGCGCCGGCGTCGCCAGGCCCGCGACCAGCGCGGCGGTCAGAAGGGAGCGTTTCAGCATGGCGTCAATCCCTGCGGCGCACGCGCGCGGCGGTGGAGTCGGGGCTGACCTCGACGTCGGAGTCCCGCATCCGGTTCTCGCCCGGCGGCGGGGCCGGCGACAGCCGCAGCGACTGCGCGTCGATGCGCTGCGGATAGAAATTGTTGCTGCGGTCGGCGTCGGCCGTTTCCCACAGCGGATCGATCTCGGCCCCGGTCAGCGTCTTCGACGACACATGCTGCCAGACCACCTCACGGCTGTTGCGCCGCCACACCTCGGCCGGAATGCGGATCGTCTCGTCCGAACCGTCGCTGTAGGTCAGCTTCAGGATCACCGGCATGACCAGGCCGCCGACGTTGCGGAAGGTGAAGCGGTAGATGTTGTCGTCGAAGCCCTGGGCCGCGCGGCGGTCCTCGTCGGCCTTGCGGGCGGCGCTCTCGGCGTCGCGGCGCTGCTGGGCGGTGACCGTGAAGCGGTCGGTTTCATTGTAGAAGTCCCGCGTCGCCGGATCGCGCTCGACGACCGTCTCGATGCCTTCGTTGCGCGCCGCCGTCAGCGAGCCCGGCTCGGCCTCGAAGCGCTCGCGGGCGGCGCGGGCGCGCACCTCCGGGTCGGCGCTCTCCAGCCGCGCCGCCGTCACGCCCGCCAGGGCGATGTCGACGTGGTCGGTCGAGTAGAACCAGCCGCGCCAGAACCAGTCCAGATCGACGCCCGAGCTCTCCTCCATGGTGCGGAAGAAGTCGTAGGGCGTCGGCCGCTTGAAGGCCCAGCGCTGGGCGTATTCGCGGAAGGCCCGGTCGAACAGCTCGCGCCCCAGCACCGTCTCGCGCAGGATCACCAGCGCCGTGGCCGGCTTGGCGTAGGCGTTGTTGCCGAACTGCAGCAGGCTGTCGGAGTGGGTCATCACCGGCACCTGGTCCTGGCTGACCATGTATTCGACGATGTCGCGCGGCTCGCCCCGGGCGGGGAAGTCGGCGTCCCACAGCTTCTCGGCCTCGAACTGCAGGAAGCTGTTCAGACCCTCGTCCATCCACGTCCACTGGCGCTCGTCCGAGTTGACGATCATCGGGAAATAGGTGTGGCCGACCTCGTGGATGACCACGCCGATCAGCCCGTTCTTGGCCCGCTCCGTATAGGTCAGCGTGCCGTCGTCCGCCCGCACGGGCCGCGGCCCGTTGAAGGTGATCATCGGGTATTCCATCCCGCCGACCGGCCCGTTGACCGACTGCGCGGTGGGGTAGGGGTAGGTGAAGGCGAACTGGTTGTAGACGTCCAGGGTGTGGGCGATCGACCTGGTCGAATAGGCGTCCCACAGCGGCCGGGCCTCCTTCGGATAGAAGGACATGGCCATGACCACGGGGTGTTCGGCGCTCTGCTGCTCGACGCCCATGGCGTCCCAGATGAATTTCCGGCTCGAGGCCCAGCCGAAGTCGCGCACGTTGTCGGCGCTGAAATTCCACGTCCGCGTGCCCGCGCGCGCCGGCCGCGCCTCGGCCGCCGCCGCTTCCTGCGGCGTGACGATATAGACCGGCTCGTCCGCCGTCCGGGCCCGCTCCAGCCGCGCGCGCTGCTCGGGGCTCAGGATGTCGGGGTTCTGCAGTTCGCCCGTCGCGGCCACGACGTGATCGGCCGGCACGGTGATGGAGACGTCGTAGTCGCCGAACTCCAGGGTGAACTCGCCCGAGCCGAGGAACTGCGAATTGTGCCAGCCTTCATAGTCGGAATAGACGGCCAGCCGCGGGAACCACTGGGCCGACAGGAACAGGCAGTTGCCGTCCTCGTGCGCCTTGGTGAAACACTCGTAGCCGCTGCGTCCGCCGACGACGTTGGTCTCGGGCAGGGGCAGGGTGAAGTCGATGGTGAAGGTGAAGCTCTCGCCGGTCGCCAGCGGCCGCGGCAGTTCGATCCGCATCATCGAATCGACGACGGTGAACGGCACGGCCTGGCCGTCGGGGCCGGTGACGCGCAGGTCGTTGAAGCCGCCCTCCCAGTCCTGGAAGCGGCGGATGCGGCTGATCTCGTTGACGCTGACCGTTTCCGAGTTGCTGTAGGTCCGGCTGCGCTCCGCCAACGAGTCCCGGCGATAGTTCTGCTGGTCCAGCAGCAGCCACAGATAGCCCAGGGCGTCCGGCGAGTGGTTGGTGTAGGTCACCGCCTCGCGCCCGGTCAGCGTCCGTCGCGGCTCGTCCAGCGAGACGTCGATGTCGTAGTCGACCTGCTGCTGCCAGTAGCGGTGGCCCGGCGCGCCCGAGGCGTTGCGATAGTCCGTCGGAGTCGGCCAGTCCTCGCCCTCGAACTGGCGGAACTTGTCCTCGAAACCGCCCTTGGACTGGTCGATGGGACCGATGCTCTGCTGCGCCAGCGCCGACTGGCCCATCAGGGAAACGCCGGCGACCGAGGCCAGCAACAGTCCGATACGCATGGATTTTCCGCCCCTGCCGACAAAACGCCGCTGGACCTTACCGGCCGGGCATGGGGGTGCAAGGCGGGGAAGATTACGACTGCGTAATCCAGCCGCGGCGGCCGCCGCCGGCCGCCGCCGCCGCGGCCGGATCGCGCCCTGACGCTGTGCTGACAATCCCGCGATTCATAGTCGGGTTGGGCGAAAAACCTCGCGCGAAATCAGGCGCGTGACGCTTCGCCATCCCGGTATTCCGAGCACAGCTTCCAGCGGGCGCATAATGGTGCGTCGCTTCACGACGACGCGGCGACCGGTCTTTGACAATCGAACGCTTCCGCGCCGCCACGGGCGGCTCGCTCCTGCCGGCCGGCCGGGCGCGCGCATCAGCCGTTGCGCACTGAGCGCACTCTACGGTCCCTGCGGACGACTCTACGACCGCTATGCACTCTACGGACGCTATGCACTCTACGGACGCTACGGACTGTATTTTCAGTCCGGGCAGGCCTCAGGCCAGTTCCACCGCCATGGCCACGGCCTCGCCGCCGCCGATGCACAGGCTGGCCACGCCCTTCTTGCCGCCGCGCGCCTGCAGCGCCGCCAGCAGGGTCGCCAGCACCCGGGCGCCCGAGGCGCCGATCGGGTGGCCCAGCGCCGTCGCCCCGCCGTTCACGTTCAGCTTGCCGTGCTCGATCCCCAGCTCCTGCATGGCGATCATCGGCACCACGGCGAAGGCCTCGTTGATCTCCCACAGGTCGACGTCCTCGACCGACCAGCCGGCCTTCTTCAGCGCCTTCTGCATCGCCGGCACGGGGGCGGTGGTGAACAGGCCCGGCTCGTGGGCGTGGGCCGAATGGCTGACGATCCGCGCCACGATGGGCAGGCCCAGCGCCTTGGCGACGCTCTCGCGGGTCATGACCACCGCCGCCGCGCCGTCCGAGATCGAGGCCGAGGAGGCCGCCGTGATGGTGCCTTCCTTGGCGAAGGCCGGCTTCAGGCCCGGGATCTTCTCCGGCATGGCCTTGCCGGGCTGTTCGTCCTCGCTGACCGTCTGCGTCCCCTTGCGGGTGGTCACTTCGACCGGCGTGATCTCGGCCTTGAAGGCGCCGCTGGCGATGGCGTGCCGCGCCCGGGTCAGGCTCTCGACCGCATAGGCGTCCTGCGCCTCGCGCGTGAACTGGTAGGTCCCGGCCGTATCCTCGGCGAACGAGCCCATCGGCTTGCCGGGCGAATAGGCGTCCTCCAGCCCGTCCATCATCATCGAGTCGACGATGACGTCATGGCCGATGCGGGCCCCGCCGCGGTGCTTGTTCATCAGATACGGCGCGCCGGTCATGCTCTCCATGCCGCCGGCCACGATCACGTCGGCGCTGCCCGCGGTCAGGGCGTCCGAGGCCATCATCACCGCCTGCAGGCCCGAGCCGCACATCTTGTTGACCGTGGTCGCCTCGACGTGGCGGCCGAGGCCGGCGCCGATCGCGGCCTGCCGCGCCGGGGCCTGGCCCAGCCCGGCCGGCAGCACGCAGCCCATGTAGATCTGCTCGATCTTCGCCGGATCGACCCCGGCCCGGTCGACCGCCGCCTTGACCGCCGTGGCGCCCAGTTCCGTCGCCTTCACGCCGGACAGCGCGCCCTGGAACCCCCCCATCGGCGTGCGGGCGAAGGAGCAGATGACGATCGGATCGGACATGACAGGGCCTTGGGAAACGCTTTGAAAAATCGGACGGCTAGATCGGCTGTTTGGCGGCGGAGCGCAAGCTCAGGCGGCTTCTTCGTCGGCCCGTTCGCGCGGCATCATCTCGCCGACGGTGGGCCGGTTCTCGGCGAGGTTCAGCTGGATGTCGCGCGGCTTGACCAGCTCGCCGCAGCAGCCGCAGGCGATGCGCGGCGTCAGTTCGTGGCCGCAGGTCTTGTGGGTCATGGAGACGCCCGCATCGGCGCCGCAATAGACGTGTTTGGCCCCCCAGCCGTGCAGGGTGACCAGCACGCCGTACAGGTCCTTGCCCTTGGCGGTCAGCACATACTCGTTGCGCGGCGGGCGCTCGGAATAGAGCCGGGGCTCCAGCACCCCGTGCTGCACCAGCGACTTGAGCCGGGCGGCCAGCACGTTGCGGGCCACCCCCAGCCGCTCTTGCCACTGCTCGAATCGGCTGACCCCGTTGAAGGCGTCGCGGATGACCAGCAGCGTCCACGGGTCGCCGATCACCTCCAGCGTCGCGGCGATCGAACAGCTCTGGCGAGAATAGTCTGCGGTGCGTCCCATGGTGCAAAGGTGACCCCGCGTCAGGCTTTTGGCAAGAGGGTTGCCAATCTGAACGGACTAGGTCAGTCTTGTTTGGCTACGGACGCGCCGCCACCCCCTTCGCGGCGTTGCCCGATCCCTCGCCTGGGGCGGGAGGTTTCGGCCTTCCGCCCATCCTTTGCTCGCGATACGCCTGATCCATGACCCAGCAGACCCTCGCCGAGGCCCTGTCCCTGACCGACGACGGCGACGGGAGCCTGACCGCCCGTCTCGACGGCGGCTTCTCCAACGCCCCCCAGTCCGCCCCGCAGGAACGCGGCGCCCCCTTCGGCGGCCTGATGGCGGCGCTCGCCGCCCGCGCCATGCGCCAAGGGCTCGGCATCGAGACCCCGCTGCAGACCCTGACCATCCAGTACCTCGCCGCCGCCCGCTTCGAGGACGCCGCCTTCCGCCCGGTCCTGAACCGCGGGGGCCGCAACGTCGTCTACGCCTCGGTCTCCGGCGGCCAGCCCGACCGCCCCGCCATCCAGGCCCTCGGGACCTATGGCCGGGATGTGGCCGGACCGGTGCTGACGCCCCTGACCGCCGCGCCGACGCCCGTCCACGAGCTCGCCCCCACGCCGCTGGACCCCGCCTTCGGTCCGTGGTTCACCCGTCACATCGACTACCGCTTCACCGCCGGCCCCAGGCTGTTCGGCGAGAACGCCGGCCGCACCCCCGAGCTCGGCTGCTGGATGCGCACCGCCGACGCCGCGCCTCTCGACGAGGCCCGGCTGCTGTTCCTGCTCGACGGCCTCTACCCGACCTATTTCACGGCCTTCCCCGCGCCCCCGATCATCTCCGCCAGCATCGACCTCCGCGCCGACCTCCTGATCGAGATCACCCCGGAGACCTCGCCCGAAGGCTGGGCGTATTTCCACTTCACCAGCCGCGACGTCGGCGGCGGCTGGGCGGTCGAGGACGGCGTCGCCCACGCCCCCGACGGTCGCCCCATCGCCCTCGTCCGACAGCGCCGCAAGCTGATGCCGACGCGCGGCGCCTAGCCCAGCGGATCGCCCCGCAGCGCGATCAGCGGAATGACGATCTCCTCCTCGTCGTCGAGGTGCCGCGCCAGCTGCGGACCGGCCCGGTCCAGCACCTCGGCCAGCCGCTCGACCCGGTCCGCCGCGTCTGCGGCCCCGCCGGCCACCGCCTGATGCAGGGCCCGCCCCGTCTCCACCATCGCCTCGATGTGGTGATGGATGGCGTCGTGGTCGCGGTCCAGCAGCTCGATCCCCGCCGCGATCCGCGGCTCCAGCCGCTGCAGGGCCGGAAAATAGTGGCCGCTCTCGATCCGGTGATGCCCGTCGAGATGCTGCAAGAACTGCTGAAGGGCCGGGATCAGCCTCCCGTGCAGGGTCGGCACGTCGATCCGCCCGCTGCGCCAGGTCTCCACCATGGCTCCCATCTCCGCCTGATGAGCCCGGAAGCCGCCGTGCATGTGCAGCCAGCGCCGCGCGGTCGGGTGCAGCCCGCCAAGGCTCCACCGCTCGCGCGGGAAAGCCTCGTGCAGGTAGCGGAACTCAAGCGGAAGCCCGGCGCGCGAAGCCAGCGCCAGCGGATCGTCCGTCGCGTCAGACAACGGCCGTGGTCGTCTTGATGAAGCCGCCGCCCAGCAGCCGGTCCGGATCGGCGGGATCGTACAGCGCACAGGCCTGACCCGGAGCCACGCCTTCCTCGCCGGTATCGAAGGTCACCGATACCGCGCCGCCGATCATCGAGAGATGGGCGGGCGAGGGCGGTCGGGTCGAGCGCACCCGCGCCAGCACGGGGGCGCCCGCCTCGGCCGCCGCCTCGATCGAGGTCTCGTCGCCCAGCCAGTTGGTTTCGTCCAGCGTCAGGGCGGCGGTCAGCAGGGCCTCGCGCGGGCCGACGATGACGTGCCGTTTCGCTGGATCCAGCCTGGTCACGAACAGCGGCTCGCCCACGGCGACGTTCAGTCCCCGGCGCTGGCCGATGGTGTAGTCGGTGATGCCCGAATGGGCGCCCAGCACCCGCCCGTCCATGTGCACGATCTCGCCCGCCTCGCGGCCCTGCGGACGCAGCTTGTCGATCAGCGTCCGGTAGTCGCCGTTGGGCACGAAGCAGATGTCCTGGCTGTCCGGCTTGGCCGCGATGCGCAGGCCCAGCTCGGCCGCCACGCCGCGCACCTGCGGCTTCTCCAGATCGGCCAGCGGGAAACGCAGGTAGTCGAGCTGCTCCGCCGTGGTGGCGAACAGGAAGTAGGACTGGTCGCGTGAGTGATCGACCGCCTTGCGCATCTGCGGCCGGTCTCCAACCACCGATCGCCGCACATAATGCCCCGTGGCCATGGCCTCCGCGCCCAGATCGCGCGCGACGTCCAGCAGGTCGCGGAACTTGACCGTCTGGTTGCAGCGGATGCACGGCACCGGCGTCTGGCCCGCCAGATAGCTGTCGGCGAACTGGTCGATCACGGCGTCGCGGAAGCGGCTTTCGTAGTCCAGGACATAGTGCGGGATGCCCAGCATCTCCGCCGCCAGGCGGGCGTCGTGGATGTCCTGACCGGCGCAGCAGGCGCCCTTCTTCTTCAGCGCCGCGCCATGGTCGTAGAGTTGCAGCGTCACCCCGACGACGTCATAGCCCGCCTTGTGCAGCAGGGCGGCCACCACGGTGGAGTCCACCCCTCCGGACATCGCCGCCACGACGCGCGAGCCGACCGGCAGGCCGACCGCCGCGCGCGCGGCCTCGACCGCCGCGTCCATGTCGGCGCGGGCGATGGTCGGAACCGGGCAAATGTCCTCTGCGAGCGTCATGGCGCGCTATCTAGTGCCAAAGCCGTTCGATTTCGAGGCCACGCCCGAAAACGACAACGGCCGCTCCCGTTTCCGGAAGCGGCCGTCGTACCGTCGGGGAGTGTCTCTAGCTGCCGCGGCCGTAGTGCTGGATGCGCGTCGTGCGCAGGCCCTGCATGCCCCACTTGTCGATCGCCTTCTGCCAGGCGAGGAATTCCTCGGCCGTCAGCCGGTACCGCGCCAGCGCGTCGTCCAGGCTGATCAGTCCGCCGCGCACCGCCGCCACGACCTCGGCCTTGCGGCGGATCACCCAGCGGTCCGTATTGGCCGGCGGGAGATCGTGCAGGGTCAGGGGCGTGCCCGTCGGGCCGACCACGTACTGTTCGCCTTGATTGTTAAGGCGTCGCTCTTGCAACATGGGCTTATGCCTCATTGACCACCATCACTAAGGTTCGAACCGTAGCGGTCGGCGGCTAAGGGCCGTTTAAGCGTCGTGGTGAAGGAAAACCTAAAATGGCTCCCCTCCATTCGCTCAATAATCAACAAAGACTTCATTGAGGTTTACGGCCCCTTACTCAGAGATCAGCGTTTGATGCTGATCAGCTCAGCGAGCATTTCGTCTGCGGTGGTGATGATCTTCGACGAGGCGGAATAGGCCCGCTGCGTCGTGATCAGTCCGGTGAACTCGGCGGAGAGGTCCACGGTCGAGGCCTCGAGCTGTGAAGACCCGATGGTTCCTGCGCCGCCTGTGCCGGCCGCCTTGAGGTTGTAGGTGCCGGAGCCCTGGCTGACCCGGAAGGCGTTGCCGGTCGACTCGAGCAGGGCGTCGGGGCTGGGGAAGGTCGCCAGGGCGATCTGGGCGATGCGCCGGGTCACGCCGTTGTCGAAGATGGCGGTGACGAAGCCGGTGTCGTCGATCTTGACCTCGGACAGGTTGCCGAAGGCGGTGCCGTTGGTCAGCACGGCCTGGACCACCGAGGCGCTGTCGTACTGGGTCAGGCCGCCGGCCGAGGCGGTCAGGTCGAAGGCGAGGACCTGATCGTCGATGCCCAGACCCGCGGCCCAGTTGAACTCGTCGGCCGCGGGAGCCGCGCTGTCGGAGGAGCCAAAGGTCAGGGTGGCGGCCGAAGGATCGGGGAACAGGGCGTTCGCGCCCATCGCTTCCATCGCTGCGACGTCGAGGCGCCCGTCCTGGGTGAAGGCGACGAGGCCGGTCTTCAGCTGCCCGTTGGTCAGGTTGGCGCCGGTCGTCACGTCCGAGGCGGGAATGGCCCGAATTTCAGCGTACCACTGGTTCGGCACGGTGCTCTTCAGGAACGACAGGGCGATCGTGCGCTGCCCGCCCTTGGAGTCAGAGACCGGGATGGTCAGTTCGAAATCCGGCTTCACGCCGTCGCCCGTCTCGGGGTCCCACATGGCCATCGAGTTGGTGACCGGGTCATAGGCGTTGGCGCCCGCCGGCGTCGCGGCGGCGTCGGTGGCCTCGGCGGACACCGCCTGGCTCGACTTGATGTTGGCGTTCAACTGCACGCGGGTGGTCGGTTCCGCCGTGCCGCCGACCGAGCCGACGTTGATGGTGCGCAGGCGGTTCAGATCGGAGGGATCGGCGGCGATGTTGCCGTCGGAGTCCACCGGCCAGCCCTGGAGGTAGAGGCCGGCGGTGTTCTTCAGATAGCCCAGGTTGTCGACACGGAAGGCGCCGGCCCGGGTGAACAGGCGGGCGTCGGTGACCTGGACGTTCTCGGCCTTTTCGGTGACGACGAAAAAGCCCTGGCCGGCGATGCCCAGGTCGGTGTTGGACGTGGTCCGCTGCAGCTGTCCGGCCTGTCCGGTGTAGTGCCGGGCGCTCGCCAGCACGCCGCCGGCCGAGTAGCCGGCGCCGGAGACCTGGCTGTTGATCACGGTCTGGAACTCGGCGGCCGAGCGCTTGTACCCGACCGTGTTCACGTTCGCGATGTTCTGGGAGATGGCCGCAAGGGCGGCCGAGTTGGCGGTCAGGCCGGACACGCCGGCCAGTAGTGCGCTGTTGATGCTCATGGCGCGGGGCTCCTTACGAGAACAGTTTCATGGGATTGAGCGACGAGGCGATCGAGGCCAGCAGGCTCTCGTCCTCTTCGTCGGCGGGAGGGGGTGTGGCGGCGGTGCGCGCTTCCTCGAGCGCGATCACGCTGGATAGCGGCAGGATCGAGTTGCCCACGGTCAGGTAGGCCTCGCCTTCGTACATCTCGACGCCGGTGATGCGTCCCTTGGTCAGCACCTGGGCGTCGATGGCGCCGCCGGCGGCGTCCTTGGCGGTGATCCGCAGGGAATAGACCTGCCCATCCTGGCCGTCGTTGCCGGTGGTGGCGTCGCCGTCCCACGAGAACTCATGCACGCCTGTGGTCTTGTCCGGCGCATCGCCCGACCAGACGACATTGCCCGAACCGTCCAGCACCTCGAGCTTCACCGAGGCTGCGTTGGAGGCGATCTCGTAGTTCCACTCGGCCTCGCCATCGGTGAACTTGGTCGCCGACCAGGCCGCGGTCGCCTCCTTGCCGATGTAGTTGGCCGCGCCGGCCAGGCCATCGCCGCCCTGGGCCGAGACCAGACTCTTGAGAAGTTCATTGGTCAGAAGCTGCTGCTCGACCCCGGCCATTTGCGTCAGCTGGGCCGTGAACTGGTTGGAATCGACCGGGGAGAGAGGGTCCTGGTTCTTCAGCTGCGAGGTCAGCAGCGTCAGGAAGGTCTCGAAATTCGAAGCCAGCATCGATGAGCCGGCGTTGATCCGGTTCGTCGCGGTGTTTGTGGTGGTGACGGCGTCGACCATCGTCAGACTTTCATGTCCACGCCCGAGGGCGAGAGGGAGAGCGCCAGCCACTTCGGCGGCTGGGCCACATCGATTTCATTGTTCAGGCGCGCTGCGGCCGCGAAGGCGCGGCTTTGGCCGTTGCGGGCGTCCTGACCGCGGTCGAAGGCGCTGGAGCCGCTGTCCCGCTCCGTGAATTCGAAAGCGTCGTCGGCGAGCTGGAAGCCGGCGGCCTCGAGCTGGCGCCGCAGTTCGTCGGCCCGGCCACGCAAGTCGGTTGCGGCGGCGGGATTGTCGAAGGCCAGCCGGGCGGCCAGGCGGCCCTCGGAGTCGATGTCCAGCTTGACGTCCACCCGGCCCAGTTCGTCCGGGCGCAGCGCGATCTCGAATCGGGTCGAGCGGCCGTCCAGCTTGCGGAGGATCTGGGCGGCGATCTGGGCCGTGGCGTCGACCGTGGCGCGGGACAGGGTCGACAAGGCGTGTTCCCGGACCGGGGCGGCGTTCTCGGCCGACATGGACGCCGGGTCGCCCGCCGGACCCGCCTCGGCCGGCGCGACGACCGGCTGATCGGAAGGGACGTTAGCCGCGGCGGGGGCGGCCGCCCTCGCCGGCTGATCCGCCCGAGTTGGAGCCGCGGCGACGGTCGGACCGAGACCCTTGGCCTCGGCGGAGGGGGAGGGCGCCTCGGCGGACTTCGCCGCTTCATCGAGGGGCTTCGAGGTTCGCTCGGCCAACGGGCGAAGCGGCGGTATCACGGTGGGGGGCGTCGGGGCGTTCGCTTTCGCCGACGCGGCCGGGACGTCGACCGGGCGCGCCGCCGTGGTGTCCGCGTCGCCCGTGACCGGAGGAGCGACCTCGTTGGACGCCTCGCCAGGCAAGACCTGCGGCTCGAGCCCCTTCGGCGCCTCTGCGCCGGGCAGGACCTGCGGCTCGGCGCCTTTTGTCGTCCCGGCCTGTGGCCCCGTCTGGGACGGACCGCCTCGTGCGTTCGCGGGGCGGGTCAGGATCTGCAGTTCCGTATCGCTGTCGGCGCCGGGCAGGACCAACGGCTCGACCTCCTTGGACGGCGCGACGCCGGGGAGGACCGGGGGATCAGTGACGGTCGACTTTCCGATCTCCGCGCCGGTTTTCACGGGCGGCGGGGCCACCGGCGGGGACGTGAGCGGAACCTCGAGCGCGGCGGTTTCGGCCCCGCTGTCCGCCGGTCCATCGCTGTCCCTGGTCCCGGGCTCCGCGGAGGCGGTCGCCTTGCCGGTCTCGGCCCCCGGGAGCGCGTCGCTATCGGAAACGGCAGTCGCCAGCAGACTCTCGAAGCCGGGCGCGCCGGCGTCGGAAGACCCGCGCGGAGTCGCCGCCGGACGGGCGGGCGCCATTATGGAGAGCACGGCTTGAGCGGACATGGTCCCGAGGGTCTGTCGCCGGAGCGATGGTGACGGGGGCGCCTGCTGCGCCGGACATTCGGACCCCACGGCGCAAGTCGCGGGCCAGTTCAGCGTGACGACCTAACCAACGGAAAACGCCGGATATATCGTTCCTGCCCCCCGATCGTCAGGCCTCGCTGACCGGTCGAAACTTGCCGTGCGGCGACGATTCTTGCCCGGCTCCCCGTAATCCCGGGACGGCGCCGTCGGCCGGCCTGGGTGTTGGCCCACGGTTTGCGCCCATCGTCGGTCATGACACAGGCGCGAAACGCGATCTCGCGGAATTTCAGTAACTTGGCCGAGGCGCTCGCAAGAGACGCCGGGCAAAAAGCGCGCATCGGGTGGCAGGCCTTGCCGGGCGCCGCCGCGTTGGAGGGCTTCGCATGTCGCTGAACGCCATCATGAACACGGCGACGAGCGGGCTGGCCACGGCCCAGACCCAGCTGCGGGTCGTCTCGGACAACGTCTCCAACGTCAACACGCCTGGCTACGTCCGCAAGATCGCCGACCAGGTCACGCTGACCAGCCAGGGCATGGGCGCGGGTGTCGAGGTGGCCCGCATCCGCCTGGCCACTGACCGTTTCCTCCAGGCGGCCAGCCTGAACGCGGGCGCCGAAGCCGCGCGCCAGGGCGTGCGTCATGAGCTGTACGACCGCATCCAGTCGCTGTTCGGCGATCCGGGCGGCGACAGCGGCTTCTTTTCACAGGTCGACGGAGTGTTCTCCGCCTTCTCGGCCAGCGCCGAGGACCCGACCTCTTCGCCCCGCCGCCAGGACGCGCTGTTCCGGACCCAGGCGCTCTTCGATGAGGCGGGACGGATCGGCGAGCAGATTCAGGCCGTCCGCGAGGACGCCGATGGCCGTATCCAGAGCGCGGTCGAGAAGGCCAACACCCTGCTGCAGCAGATCGAGGGACTGAACCTCGAGATCGCCCGCGCCACCGTGGTCAACGGCGACGCCTCCGGTGCGGAGACCGCGCAGTCGGCGCTGATCGGCCAGCTTGCCGAACTGATGGATATCCGGGTGACGGCGCGCCCCGTCGGCGGCGTTTCGATCCGCACCGGCGCCGGCACGCTTCTGGCGGGCGAGGGGGCGGCGACGCTCAGCTACACCCGCGCCGGCACGGTCACGAGCGAGACCGCATTCAACGAAATCTGGGTGACCGAGCCGGGCGGCCAGAAGCGCTCGCTGCTGGACACTGTCGTCTCCGGAGAAATCAAGGGGCTGGTCGAGTTGCGCGATGTCGAGGCGCCGGCGACGGCCGAGCGGCTGGCGGAACTGGTGGCCCATGTCGCCGACGAGTTGAATCGCGCCCACAACGCCAACAGCGCGGTGCCGGCCCCAAGCAGTCTGACCGGCCGCAATGTGGGACAGTCGTTCGAGAGCGCGATCGCCGGTTTCACCGGCCAGGCGAGCGTGGCGATCACCAACGCGGCCGGCATCGTGCAGAGCCGCGCGGACATCGTCTTCAGCGGCGCGACGATGACGGTCAACGGGGTCGCAGCGACGCCGGCGACCTTCCTGACGGTCCTCAACGGCCAGCTTGGCGGGGCGGCGACGGCGAGCTTCGTCGACGGCAAGTTGAGCATAGCCGCGAGCGGCGGGAACGGCGTGGCCATCGCTGACGATCCGACCAGCCCTTCGACCAAGGCCGGGCGCGGCTTCTCGCACTATTTCGGGCTCAACGACCTGATCGCGACCGATCGTCCCGCCTTCTACGAAACAGGCATGACGGCGGCCTCTCCCCACGGGTTCACCGCCGGCGAGGCGCTGAGCTTCCGCTTCACGGGCGAGAGCGGATCGAAGCTGCGGGACATCCAGGTCGCGGTGCCCGCCGGCGGTACGGTCGGCGATCTGATCAACGCGCTCAACGACCCTGCGACCGGCGTTGGCCGGTTCGGCTCGTTCGCCCTGGCGGCGGACGGGTCGCTCGGTTTCACCGGCTACGGCAATCCGCCGCCGACGATGAGCGTGCTCGAAGACACCACGATCCAGGTTCCGTCGGGCGTGTCGGTCACCGAATTGTTCGGCATCGGCGGCGGGGTCAGGGCGTCGCGCGCGGACGGTTTCTCGCTGCGCTCCGATATCCGCCAAAGCCCCGCCAAACTGGCCCTGGCCCAGTTGAACCTGTCCGCGGCGGTCGGCGCCTCGGCGCTGAGCCCCGGCGACGGGCGGGGCGCCCTGCTGCTGGCCGACGCCGGCGAGCGGGCGGCCAATTTCGCCGCCGCTGGAGACTCCTCGGGCGGCTCCATCTCGGTATCGCGCTACGCGTCAGAGCTGTCCGGCGAGATCGGCGGCAAGGCGGCGGCGGCCAAGAACCGCAACGACACCGCCGCGGCCCTGGCCACCGAGGCCTCGGCGCGCCAGACCGCCTACGAGGGCGTCAACCTGGATGAGGAGCTGGTCCTGATGACCACCTACCAGCAGGCCTTCAACGCCTCGGCCCGGCTGATCCAGGCCGCCAAGGACATGTACGACACGCTTCTGGGGATGATCTGATGACCCGCGTCGCGACCTTCGGAAACTATCAATCGGCCCTGCTGGACCTGATGAAGGCCCAGACCCGGGCTGCGGACGCGCAGGAGCGGGTCTCGACGCAGAAGAACGCCACGGACCTGACCGGGTTCGGCCGCCAGGCCGAGACGTTGACCGCGCTGAAAGGCGCCCAGAGCCGCATCCAGGGCTTTATCGACACCTCGAAGGCGGTCACTGCACGCCTGACGACCCAGGACCTGGCCATGACCCAGATCAGCGACGGCATCGCCGGCCTGAGGGAGGCGGTCGGCAGCGTCCTGGCTACGGATTCCGCAGGCTCGCTGATGCTGGAGCTGGAAGGCCATTTCCAGGCGATCCGCGGCGGCCTGACCATGCGCCACCACGGCGGCTATCTGTTCTCCGGCGCCTCGACTTCGACGTCGCCGGTGACGGTGGCCAACCTCGACGAACTGGCCGCCGCGCCCGACGTGGCCTCGGTATTCCAGAACGACACCCTCAAGACGGCCAGCCGGGTGGCCGAGGGCACCACCCTGGAGACCGGCTTCCTTGCCGATGAACTGGGCAGCGAGGTCATGGAGATCCTTCGCGACATCCAGATCTATCATGACGGCGCCAATGGGCCGCTGACCGGCAAGGTGACCGAGGCCCAGAAGACCTTCCTGACGACCCAGCTCAGCCGGCTGGAACAGGCGGCGACGGGCGTGATCGACAAGATGGCCAAGACCGGATCGATGGCCAACCAGGTCGAGAGCATCACCACCGGACATCAGGCCCAGCTCGGCTCGCTCGATGAACTGGTCTCGAACCGGACCGACGCCGACATGGCGGTGGCGATCACCGATCTGCAGTTGTCGCAGGTGGCCATCCAGGCCTCGGCGCAGGTGATCTCGCAATTGAGACAGGTGTCGCTGCTCAACTATCTGAGCTGACGCGACGAATCGCCTTTACGGCCACGCTGGACGCCCTGTTCCGACCGGAACATAGTGCGAACAAATGGCCCAGATCGATCTCCGGCGAAAGCTGTCCATCCTCGCAGACGCGGCCAAATACGACGCCAGTTGCGCGTCGTCGGGCACGTCGAAACGGGACTCGCTGGACGGCAAGGGGCTCGGCTCGACCGAGGGGATGGGCATCTGCCACGCCTATACGCCGGATGGCCGCTGCGTCTCGCTGCTGAAGGTCCTGCTGACGAATTTCTGCATCTACGACTGCGCCTATTGCATCAACCGGGCGAGTTCGAACGTGCCGCGGGCCCGCTTCTCGGTTGAAGAGGTCGTCGAGCTGACGCTGAACTTCTACAGGCGGAACTATATTGAGGGTCTGTTCCTGTCGTCCGGCATCATCCGCTCGGGCGACTACACCATGGAGCAACTGGTGCGGGTGGCGAAGACGCTGCGCACCGAGCACGCCTTCCGCGGCTACATCCATCTGAAGCTGATCCCGGAAGCCGACCCGAAGCTGGTCGAAGAGGCCGGTCTGTATGCGGATCGGCTGTCAGCCAACATCGAACTGCCCCGCGATGAGGCGCTGAAACGTCTGGCGCCGCAGAAGGACGCCGGCGTGATCAAGAGGGCGATGGGTCAGGTACGGTTGGCCGCTGAGGCGGCGAGGCCGGAGAAGCGCGACAGGATCAAGCCGCCAAGGTTCGCGCCCGCCGGCCAGTCGACCCAGCTGATCGTCGGCGCGGACGATGCGCCCGACACCGAAATCATGGCCCGGAGCGCTTCGCTGTACGGCGGCTACGGCCTGCGCCGGGTCTACTATTCGGCGTTCAGCCCGATTCCGGATTCCTCCAGCGCCCTGCCGCTGGCCCGGCCTCCGCTGATGCGCGAACATCGGCTGTATCAGGCCGACTGGCTGATGCGGTTCTACGGCTTCTCCGCGCCGGAGATCGGCGAGGCGGCGACCGACGGCATGCTCGACCTCGCGATCGATCCCAAGCTGGCCTGGGCGCTGAATCGGCGCGAGTTGTTCCCGGTCGATGTGAACACCGCGCCGCGAGAGATGCTGCTGCGGACGCCCGGGCTGGGCGTGAAGTCGGTCGATCGGATCGTGTCCGTGCGGCGCTGGCGCACGCTGCGGCTGGAGGATGTCGCCCGGCTGTGCCGCGGGATCGACAAGGTTCGCCCCTTCATCACGGCGCTGGACTGGACGCCCGGCGGCCTGACCGACGCCGTCGACCTGCGCGCTCGTATCGCGCCCGATCCGGCTCCGGTGCAGATGAGCCTGTTCTGATGCACGTGGCTGTTCTCGGCGGCGAGACCGATTTCGAGGGTTGGCGCAAGGCGGCCCGGGCCCTCCGGCTGGCGGGCGTCCCTCCGGAGCGGGCGGCGTTTCGCGTCGGATCGGGGGGCGACGGCCTGTTCGACGAGAGCCTGCCGCCGTCCTCAACGGACGCAGCGCCGTTCAGCGTGCCGAAGGCCTTTGTTGATCTGGCTCAGGACGTCCTTCTGCACAGGTCGGGGGACCGGTTCGACCTGCTCTACCGGCTGCTCTGGCGTCTGGGGAGCGAGTCGGAGCTGATGAAGATCGTCACGGATCCTGAAGTCGCCGACGCTTTCGAACGGGCGAAGAACGTCAGTCGGGCCAGCCACAAGATGAAGGCCTTTGTCCGCTTCCGACAGGTCGAAGACGATACGGGGGAGCACTGGGTCGCATGGTTCGAGCCCGCGCACCGCGTGGTGGAGAAGACGGCGCCGTTCTTCGCCCGCCGGTTCACCAGCATGCGCTGGTCGATCCTGACACCGGATGGGTCGGCGTTCTGGAAAGGGGAGGCGCTGACCTTTGGCCCCCCGGCGACGCGCGAGATGGCCCCGACGGAGGACGAGATCGAGGAGGTCTGGAAGACCTACTACGCCTCGACGTTCAATCCGGCGCGGTTGAAGACCCGGACGATGCAGGGGGAGATGCCCCGGCGCTACTGGAAGAACCTGCCCGAGGCAGCCCTGATCCCGGAACTGGTGGCGAAGTCGGCGGTTCGGACAGAGGCCATGGTCGCCGCGCCCGCCCCCGAACCCAACGCCCGTCTCGCCAGGACGCTGTCGCGGATGAACCGGGACCAGTCTTTCGAGGAAGGGTTCGTTCCCTCGACTCTCGGCGAACTCGACCAGGCCGTGCAGGCCTGTCGCCGGTGCCCGCTCTGGCGCGATGCGACACAAGGGGTCTGCGGCGAGGGGCCGAGGCGGGCGAAGCTGATGATCGTGGGCGAGCAGCCCGGCGATCAGGAGGATCTCGCCGGCCATCCGTTCGTCGGGCCCGCAGGGCGGGTGTTGGACGCGGCTCTCGAGGAGGCGCGCATCGACCGCGAGGACGTCTTCGTCACCAACGCCGTCAAGCATTTCAAGCACGAGCCGCGCGGCAAGCGCCGTATCCACAAGACGCCGGCGGTCAGCGAAGTCAGCGCCTGCCGCTGGTGGCTGGACGCGGAGCGGCGGCTGGTCAAACCCAAGGTCATCGTCACCCTCGGCGGTACGGCGGCGCTCGGCGTGCTGGGCCGCAAGGTCGCGGTGACGAAGGAGCGAGGCCACGGCCTGGATCTTGCGGACGGCGCCAAGGCGGTGCTGACGGTCCACCCGTCCTATCTGCTGCGCATTCCGGACGCCGCGGCGAAAGCGGCCGAGCGCGACCGCTTCGTGGCCGATCTCGAACGCGCCAGGGCGCTGCTCTAGCGGCGAATTCACCGTGTCTGAACGAATACGGCCGGGCGGCGTTGTTCCGCTCTGCCCCAGCTTTGCCGTGGTCCCACCGTAGGCAAATCGAACGGCGCAATCTAGGTAGGGGCATGGCCGCAGCGGACTTTCAGATTGACGACGGCGGGGGTCGCCTGACGCTGCGGTTGATCGGCGACTGGACCGCCGCCAGTCTCGGCCGGATCTCGCGACGTCTGGATGATGCGCTGCACCAGCGCTGCATCGACGATGTCGACCTGAGCGAACTCGGACGGTTCGACACCGCCGGCGCCCTCGCCATCGTCCAGGCGAGCAACTGCGTCTTGCCGGAGACCGCCTGGGTCCAGCGACCCGAAGCGGGCCGCACCTACGCCCTCGTCGAACGGCTGGAGCGCGAAAGCGCCGGTCCTCCGCGCCGATCGCCCGCCTGGGTGCGCGGCTTCGCCAAGGTCGGTCGCGGCATCCAGGACATCGTCGCCGAGGCGACCCTGTCCCTCGCCTTCCTCGGTCGTCTGATCGTCGCGGTCGGCACGGCGCTTCGGCATCCCGGGCGGATCCGCTGGGCGGCCTGGTTCAGCCAGGGCGAACGCGCCGGACTGGACGCGATACCGATCATCGTCGTGACCAACTTCTTCATCGGCGCCGTGATCGCCTTCCTGGGCGCGAACATGCTGACCCAGTTCGGGGCGGCGGTGTTCACGGTCCAGCTGGTGGCCGTCTCGGTGCTGCGCGAGTTCGCGGTGGTTATCACCTCCGTGCTTCTGGCCGGCCGGTCTTCGTCGTCGTTCGCGGCCGAGATCGGATCGATGCGGATGAACCAGGAAGTCGACGCCATGCAGGTGATGGGCGTGAATCCCTTCCAGGCGCTGGTGATCCCCAGGCTGGCGGCCATGCTGGCGATGCTGCCCCTGCTGACCTTCGTCGGCATGATCGCGGGCCTGTTCGGCGGGCTGTTGGTGACGTGGAGCGAGCTGTCCTACGGCCCGTCCTTCTTCATCCAGAGGATGGTCGAGGACCCCAAGATGGCGACCCATCTGGGCGTTGGGCTGATCAAGGCGCCGGTGTTCGCCGTCGTCGTTGCGGCTATCGGCTGCCGACAGGGGATGGCGGTGGCGGGAGATGTCGAGAGCCTGGGGCGACGCGTGACCGCCGCCGTCGTCCAGGCCATCTTCGCAATCATCTTCCTCGACGCCGTCTTCGCCATGATCTTCCTGGAGCTGAACTGGTGACCGCGTCGAACGGAAAACAGGTGGCCGCCAAGCCGGAAAACCTGATCGAGGTGCGCGGGCTGTTGAGTCAGTTTGACGAGCGCGTCATCCACGAGAACCTCGATCTCGACGTCGAGCGGGGGGAGGTGCTCGGCGTGGTCGGCGGATCCGGCTCGGGCAAGACCGTGCTGCTCAACTCCATCATCGGCCTGAAGGAGCCCGAAGGCGGTTCGGTGCGCGTGTTCGGGCACGACATGGCCGACCTCAGCAAGGAACAGGCGGCCGATATCGAGCGCAGGACCGGCATCCTGTTCCAGCAGGGCGCCCTGTTTTCGTCGCTCAGTGTCATCGACAACGTCGCCTCGCCGCTGGTCGAGCACACCAGACTGCCCAAGGACGTCATCCGCGAGCTGGCGGAAATGAAGATCGCCATGGTCGGGCTGAAGCCCGAAGCGCATCACCAGAAGCCGGCGGAGCTGTCCGGCGGCATGCGCAAACGGGTCGGGCTGGCGCGGGCGCTGGCGCTGGATCCGGAGCTGCTGTTCCTGGACGAGCCGACGGCCGGGCTGGACCCGATCGGCGCCGCGGCCTTCGACCACCTGATCCGGCAGCTGTCCAATGACCTCGGGCTGACCGTGTTCATGATCACCCACGACCTCGACAGCCTCTACGCCATCACCGACAAGGTGGCGGTGGTGGCGGACAAGCGGATCGTGGCCAAGGCGACAGTTCAGGAACTGGAGCAGTCGGACCACCCGTGGATCCGGGAATACTTCCTCGGCCCGCGCGGTCGCGCCGGCAAGAAGGCCGCCTGAGGAGAGCGGAGAGATGGAAAGAGACGCCCACTACGCCGCCGTCGGCATCGCCACCATCGCCCTGATGGCGGCGCTGGCGGTGTTCGCCATCTGGCTGGCCCGGTTGCAGTTCAACAGCGACTACGACGTCTACGACATCGTCTTCTACGGACCGGTGCGCGGGTTGTCGGAGGGCGGCGAGGTGCATTTCAACGGCATCCGCGTCGGCGAGGTCACCGACCTGAACCTCGACCCGAAGAAGGGCGACCAGGTCATCGCGCGCATCCGCATCGACGGCACCACGCCGGTGCGGGTCACGTCACGCGCCCAGCTGGAGCCGCAGGGCATCACCGGGCTGAACTACATCCAGATCACCGCCGGCAATCCGAACAGCGCGATCCTGAAGACGCAGTATCCCGACAACGTCGTTCCCGTGATCCAGAGCCAGCCGTCGCCGATCGCGGAACTGCTGTCGGGATCGGGCACGGTGCTGGCGCAGACGGTGGATGCGCTGAACCGCATCAACCGGGTGCTGTCGGACGACAATGTGCGGTCGTTCTCGACCAGCCTGAAGAACATCGAGTCGCTGAGCACCGAGCTGGAAGCCCGCAAGGGAATGCTGCAGCAGCTTGAGCAGGCGCTCACCCGGGCCAATTCGGCGGTGGCGGAATACGAGGCGCTGGCGGTCAGCACGCGCGGCATCATCGAAGGCGACGGGCGCGAGGCGGTGGCCAACATCAATGCCGCCGCCGAGGAGGCCCGCACCGCCGTGGCCTCGATCAACCGGATCGCCACCGGCGCCGAGGGGCCTGTCAACGAGTTCGTCACCACCGGCCTGCCGCAGATGCAGCAGGCGATCCAGGGCCTGGACGACGCGACCCGCTCTCTGGAAGGGCTGATCGACGAGGTGCGGGCCAGTCCGCGTGACTTCATCGGCCGTCCGCCGACCAAGGAAATGGAGGTCCAGCCGTGATCCGTTCTTCGATCAGACTCGCCATCGCGGCGGCGGCGACCGTGGCCGTGGCCGGATGCGCCCTGCTGTCGTCGCCGCCGCCGGTGCAGACCTACCGTTTCGGCGGACCTGCCGCGGACAGCGCAGTCGCCGAGGGGCAGGGAGGACTGCGCGAGGTCAACCTGCGCCGGGTGCAGTTCCCGGAAGCCGTCGAAGGCGACAGGCTGCTCGGCGTGACCGGGACGGAGACGGCCTATATCAAGGACGCGCGGTGGATATCGCCGGCCAGCGACCTGTACATGGAGAGCCTGGAGAACGCCTTCGCGGCGCAGGCGACGCGGGTGCGGCTGATCGGGCCCCGCGAGCTGATCCGCGGCGAGCGCTCACTGGACATCGACATCCGCGCCTTCGAGGCCCGCTACGAAGCGCCGGGCGCGGTCCCGACCGTGGTCGTCACGGCGCGGGCGCGGCTGCTGGCCCTGCCCGACCGGACGGTGGCGGCGGAGCAGACCTTTACGGTGCAGCAGCCGGCGGCGGCCAACCGGGTCTCGGCCATCGTCGAGGCCTTCGACGCGGCGACGCGTGACCTGAACACCCGGATCGTGGCCTGGACGGACGCCAACGCGGGCTGATCAGAGCGGGGCCCGCAGCTCCGACAGACGCTCCCCGACCCCGGCGCGGCGGGCGCGCGAGGCCGTCAGCTCGGCCGAGGCGCGGTCGATGCGGGCCAGCAGGTCGTCACGCAGGCGGAGCAGGCGCTCGCGGTCGGGGCGGACCTTCTTCGGCCGGCCGAGGGCTTCGCTCCAGTCCCGGCTCCACGCGGCGGCTCCGTCGCTGCAGGCCCTGAGCGCTTCGGCGGCGCGGGCGTCGGCGTTCTGGGCGTTGCGGATCAGCGGCAAGGCGCCGAGCGCGGCGGCGCGGCAGGCGTCCAGCGCGGCCTGGCGGGCTTCTAACGGATGCGGCGGGGCGTCTGCCGCGGGCTGGTGGTCCGACAGGCGGCGGGCGGCGGCCAGCCGGTGGGCGTCCAGCTCGACCATGGCGTCGCGGAGATCGGACCAGACGGCGTCGAGATCGGCGGAGCGGCGGGCGGAGGCCTCGACGTGCCCGGTCAGTTCGCCTGCGACGTCGGACAGTGATGCGGCGGCGCGGCGGAAGGCGTCCCGGAAATCCCGGAGGCGGCGCTTGCGGCTGTCGAACAGGGCCGCCAGGCCGCGGCGGGGCTCGAGGACGGCGGGGTTCAGCGAGGCGAGCCCGGTGCGGGCGCGGTTGAGCGGGTCGCCGGCTCCGGCGGTGTCGGCTTCGCGGAGGGCGGCGAGGACCTGGTCGAGCCGGGCGACGGCGGCGGCGCGGGCGGGTTCGGCGAAGGCGTGGGCTTCGGCCTCATCGTAGCCGGCGTGGATCGCGTCGACGCGGGCGGCGTCGGGCGTGGGCGCGTGGCCCTGCCAGCGGTAGGCTCCGTCGGCCATCGCTCGTCCTCCCCGGGGCGCCATGGAGCGCCGTTCGGGGAAGTTTGACTACGCCTTGACGCCTTCGGCAACGGTGTAGGTCGCCTCGGTCTTCGCCGCGACCTCTTCGAGGGTGACGCCGTCGGCGAGTTCGATGAGTTCGAGGCCGGCGCCGTCCGGCTTGACGTCGAAGACGCACAGGTCGGTGATGATGCGGCTGACCACGCCGGTCCCGGTCAGGGGCAGGGTGCAGGCTTTCAGCACCTTGGACTGGCCGTGCTTGTTGGCGTGATCCATGACCACGACGACGCGCTTGACGCCGGCCACCAGGTCCATGGCGCCGCCCATGCCCTTCACCAGCTTGCCCGGGATCATCCAGTTGGCGATGTCGCCGTTCTCGGCCACTTCCATGGCGCCGAGAATGGACAGGTTGATGTGGCCGCCGCGGATCATGGCGAAGCTGTCGGCCGAGGAGAAGTAGGCGCTCTCGGGGATCTCGGTGATGGTCTGCTTGCCGGCGTTGATCAGGTCGGCGTCCTCCTCGCCCGCATACGGGAAGGGGCCCATGCCGAGCAGGCCGTTTTCGGATTGGAGGGTCACGGTCATTCCCTCCGGGATGTAGTTGGCGACGAGGGTCGGGATGCCGATGCCCAGATTGACGTAGAAGCCGTCCTGAAGCTCTTTCGCGGCGCGTTCAGCGAGTTGTTCGCGGGTGCGGGCCATTACGCGGACTCCCTCTGGCGGACGGTGCGTTGTTCGATGCGCTTTTCGGGCACGGTCCGGACGATGCGGTCGACGTAGATGCCCGGGGTGTGGATGTGGTCGGGGTCGAGCGAGCCGACAGGCACGATCTCCTCGACCTCGACGACGCAGGCCTTGCCGGCCGTGGCCATCATCGGATTGAAGTTGCGGGCGGTCTTGCGGAAGACGAGGTTGCCGCGCTCGTCGGCCTTCCACGCCTTGACGATGGACAGGTCGGCGACGAGGCCGGTCTCCATGACGTACTGGCGGCCGTCGAACTCGCGGACCTCCTTGCCCTCGGCCACCAGGGTGCCGACGCCGGTGGCGGTGAAGAAGGCGGGGATGCCGGCGCCGCCCGCGCGGATGCGTTCGGCCAGAGTGCCCTGCGGATTGAATTCGAGCTGGAGCTCGCCGGCGAGGTACTGGCGCTCGAACTCCTTGTTCTCGCCGACGTAGGACGAGATCATCTTGGCGATCTGGCGGGTGCCGAGCAGCTGGCCGAGGCCGAAATCGTCGACGCCGGCGTTGTTGGAGATGACGGTCAGGCCCTTGACGCCGCTGTCGCGCAGCGCCGCGATCAGGTGCTCGGGGATGCCGCACAGGCCGAAGCCGCCGGACATGACGCTCATGCCGTCGAAGGTCAGGCCCTCAAGCGCGGATTTGGCGTCGGGGAAGATCTTCCGCATCGCTTCCTCATGATTTTCACCGTCTGATGAATATCGACGGCCTTGTTCGGTCTCTACGGCGGCGGCGCGGGCGGGGCAAGCCCCGGCGGGTCCGGGGAGCGGGGGGGGTTCACCCGGGTAAAAACCAGAAAACGGGTCCGAAGCGTCCGTAGCGTCCGTAGAGTGCAAAGCGTCCGTAGAGTGCGTTCCGGTCGCGGCGCCTCCAGACGGCGCGGCGGAGGCTGTGGTTGTCAATGACCGGCGCGCGTCATGCGACGCCGCAGGGCCATTATGCGCGCTGTCATCCCCCAGGCGGGAAGACGGGTTTGAGAAACGGGGATGCCGTTGATGCGGCGAGACATTATCCGCCGAACCCGACCATGAGTCCCCGGATTGTCAGCACAGCGTCACGGCCTTCCTGTCTCCTCCCTGTCGCGCAGCGATGGGGAGGGGGACCGCGAAGCGGTGGAGGGGCGCCGTCCAGGCCGGGACCGGTGTGCGTTCTGACCCCTCCACCATTCCGGCTGAGTCGCCGGAATGATCCCCCTCCCCATTCGCTGCGCGATCAGGGAGGAGACGACGGACGACGCCCCGCCCGACGGTGGCGCCGTTAACCTTTTTCTTCGCGTCAGGCGGGCGCGAGATGGTCAGGGCGGCGTGATGGGGTAAAAGGCGAGCCTTGGCGGAGTCACGTTCGGGGGACGAGTTGCGGGCTGGGGTCAACACATTGACGGTGACCTTCGTGGTCGGCGTGCTGGCCGGTCTGCTGCTGACGCCGGACGGCCGGCAGTGGCTGCGCAATCCCACAGTGATGCTGGGCGACCGGGCCAACGCCTCCGCGCCGGCCGCGCCGGCGCCGGCGCCAGTCCTGCCTGTCTCGGCCGCTCCGGCGCTTCCTGCCGTGACGCCGCTGTCGGCGCGGCTGGCGCAGGGACCGCTGCGCATCGGGGTGTTCGGGGATTCCATGGCCGACGGGCTCTATGCCGGGCTGTACCGCGACCTGCGGGACGAGCCGAAGATCACGGTGACGAAGTTCTCGGAGGTGTCGACCGGGCTGTCGCGCTACGACTACGTCGACATCCAGGCCAAGACCGAGCGGCAGATCAACGAGACCCCGATCGACGTGGCGGTGGTCCTGTTCGGCACCAATGACGCGCAGGGCATCAGCCTGGACGGCGTCATCCACGACTTCGGCACCGACGGGTGGAAGGCCGCCTACGCAACCCGGATCGACAATCTGGTGGCGATGCTGCGCAGCCGCGACGTGGCGGTCTACTGGGTCGGGCTGCCGCGCATGAAGAGCAGCCGGTTCGACGGGCGGATGGCGCTGATCAACGGCGTGGTCGAGGCGCGGATGCGGGCGCTGGGCGTGCCCTACCTGGAGACCACCGACCTGACCTCCAACGCGGAGGGCCGCTACGAGGCCTATCTGCCCAACGCCAGCGGCCGGAAGGTGCTGATGCGGGCCAACGACGGCATCCACATGTCGATGGCCGGCTATCTGCGGATGAGCGCGCCGCTGGCCGAGCGGCTGAAGCGGGATGCGGGCCTGGTTCCCGCTTCCGCCGCGCCGCCCGGCGGGCGCACCGCCCAAGGACCCGGGTCCCCGCCTTCGCGGGGATGAGCGGAGTGAGGGGGGCGTCGATCAATCCCGGCCTGGCGTGGGTCATGCTGGCGGCATCGCTGGCCGCCACGCCCGTCGCGGCCCAGACGGCCTATGAGCCCTCGCCTGCGCCCGGGCCGGGAACCGGCGTCTGCCCGGGCGGCCTGTGCCAGGCGGACGCCCTGAACGGACTGTTCGAGGCCCTGGCGGCGATGGAGGCCGGAGCGCGGACCGAGCCGGTCCGCATCATCCAGTTCGGCGACAGCCATACGGCGGGCGACCGCATCACCGGCAAGCTGAGGGCGGACCTGCAACAGCGGTTCGGGTCCGGCGGACGGGGCCTGTTGCCGGCGGGTGCGCCGCACGACGGCTACGCCCCATTCCAGGTCCAGATGGAGACGCGCGGCTGGACGGTGGAGCGGGCTCCCTTGCGCGCCGTCGCGGGCGAGGAGACGGCGGCCTTCGGGCCCGGCGCGGTGCGGGCGAGGGCGGTCCCGGGGGCGGAGCTGACGCTGCGGCTGGAGCCGGGGGCTGAGGCGGGCCGGGTGGGGGTCTGCGGCTGGCCGCGGGGGCCGGGCGAGGGGCTGTCCATCGATGTCGGCGATGAGGCGCCCTGGCCCGTCGACCTGAACGGATCGGACGACAACGGGCCGTCCTGCAACCGGATGGACCTGTTCGGGCCCACCTCGGTGGTGACGCTGCGCGGGGTCGGGCGGGGGGTGACGCTGGACACCGTCTGGACCGAGCGCCTCGGCCCCGGGGTGGTGGTGTCCAGCCTCGGAATGACCGGGGCGACGCTGGCGGACCTGGCGTCGCGGGACGAGTTGATGATGGACATGGTCATCGGCTTCCTCGCGCCGTCGCTGGTCGTGCTCGCCTACGGCACCAACGAGGGGTTCGATCCGGCTCTCGATCCGGCGGCCTATGAGCGCCTGCTGCGGGTCCAGGTGGAGCGGATGCGCGAGTTCGCGCCGTGGGAGGCCTCGATCCTGATCCTCGGCGCGCCGGACGCCCTGCGCAACGGGGTCACCGACGGCTGCAGCGCCGACGGCCTGCGGGCTCCGCCGCCGACGCTGGCGATGGTCCGGGACGTGCAACGGCGGGTCGCCGCCGACATGGGTGTGGCGTTCTGGGACTGGCATGGACGGATGGGCGGCGACTGCTCGGCGGACCGGCTGGCGTTGATGGCCGAGCCCTACATGCGCGGCGACCGGGTGCATTTCACCAGCGCCGGGGCCGACTGGATCGGCGGCGTGCTGGCCGGCGACCTGCTGGCCGCCTACGACGGCTGGAAGGCGGGGCGGGCGAGGGAGAGCGCCGCCGCCGAGGGGAGCGCGCAGTAGATGCTGTTCCCCACGCTGGCGTTCGGCGTCTTCTTCCTGGTCGTCTATTTCACCGCCTGGTCGCTGGATCGGGAGAACGGGCGGCGCAAGCTGTTCCTGCTGCTGGCCAGCTGGTTCTTCTATGCGCAGTGGGACTGGCGTTTCGTCGGCCTGTTGATCGGCTCCGCGATCCTCAACTGGGGCGCGGCGGCGCTGATCGCCCGGTCGCGAGCGCGGCGGGGGGACGGCCCGGGGGTCAAGGGGGGCAACGGCTGGTGGGTGGCGCTGGGCGTCGCGGTCAACCTGCTGATCCTCGGCTTCTTCAAATACTACGGCTTCTTCGTGCAGGAGGCCGGAGAGCTGCTGGCGCGGTTCGGCTGGGAGCGGGACCTGCCGCTCCTGCAGATCGTGCTGCCGGTGGGGATTTCCTTCTTCACCTTCCAGGGCATTTCGTACGTGGTCGACGTGCATCGCGGGAAGACGCCGGCGGCGAGAAGTCTGCTCGACGTCATGCTGCTGATGAGTTTCTTCCCGCACCTGGTGGCGGGGCCCATCGTGCGGGCGTCGGACCTGCTGCCGCAGTTCGACCGGACGCCGCGGCTGACGCGGGAGATGGCCACGCACGGCCTGCTGCTGATCGTCTGGGGCCTGTTCAAGAAGACGGTGATCGCGTCGGAGCTGTCGACCAATCTGGTCGATCCGGTGTTCTTCGATCCGACGGCGTTCGGGGCGGTGGACATCGCGGCGGCGGTCTATGGCTATGCGGTCCAGATCTACTGCGACTTCTCGGCCTATTCGGACATGGCCATCGGGCTGGCGGCGCTGCTGGGCTATTCGTTCCCGCGGAATTTCGACCAGCCGTACCGGGCCAGTTCGCTGCAGAGCTTCTGGCGGCGCTGGCATATCAGCCTGTCGAGCTGGCTGAGGGACTATCTGTATGTGCCGCTGGGGGGCGGGCGGAAGGGTCTGTTCGCCAGCTGCATCAACGTCTTCATCACCATGGTGCTGGGCGGGCTGTGGCACGGGGCGGCGCTGACCTTCCTGGCGTGGGGCGCGCTGCACGGCGGGGTGCAGGTCATCGAGCGGCTGGGGCGGGCGGTGTTCCGGCGGCCGGAGGGGGCGGAGCAGCGGCGGTCCGTGCTGCTGACCATCGTCGGGGTGCTGGTCACCTTCCACATCGTCTGCCTGGGCTGGATCCTGTTCCGGGCCGAGAGCTTCGAGCTGGCGATGCAGATGCTGCAGGGGCTGGCGCGGATCGGGCCGGTGGCCGTGCTGACGCCGCTGCTGCTGACCCTGATCGTGGGCGGGCTGGGGATGCACTGGCTGCCGCCGCGGGCGATCGAGGGCATGGCGGAACGGCTGAAGCCGGCGCCGTCGCTGACGCTGGGCCTGCTGATCGGCGCGGCCATCCTGCTGGTCGAGGCGGTGCGGCCCGAGGGCGTGGCCCCCTTCATCTATTTCCAGTTCTAGGACGTTGGACGAGACATGACCGACGAGTCCGAAGACCCGCCGATCCCGCTGGAGCCGTTCCCGGCCCACCAGCCCGACTCGCCGTTCCCGCCGCTGGCCGAGAGCGTGACCGCGCCGCCCGACCCGCCGAGCGACTGGATCGAGACGGCGGACGCGCACGACCTGCCGACGCGCGAGAACGCGCTGGTGGCGCTGGGCCGCTTCGCCTTTCCGCCGGCGCCGCCGCTGGACGACGAGGGGGTGGCGGCGCGCGACCGGCGCTGGGCCAGCCGGGCGGTGATGGTGGCGGCGGCCTTCCTGCTGGTCTTCAACGCGGTGTCGCCGCTGAACTGGGCGCGGCAGCAGCCGCCGGGCTGGATTCCGGAGACGGTGCGCCAGCTGTCGGAGGTGTGGGTCGCCCAACTGGCGGTGTTCGGCGTCGACCAGCCGCGGCAGGGCGTGCGCGAGGCCTGGGATGCGGCGCGCGGAGCCCGGTTCATCGGCCAGGACCCGGCCGATGGCTCGACAGCGGCGGCGGAGTCGTGAAAGCTCGGCGGGAGGGCTGACGCGCGCGTCGGTTGAGGGGAGCGGGGGCGTTTCGATGAGGATGAACCGGCGGGCGGCGCTGGCCGGAGGCGTCGCCGCGGCGACGGTGGGGCCGGGGGTTCTGCGGGCGCAGACGCCGGTGCGCCTGCGCCAGGGCGTCGACGCGCTGACGGCGACCAGCGACGACGTGGCAGCCTTCGGCGAGGCGGTGCGGCTGATGAAGCGGCGCAACGACCGTCTGTCCTGGGCGAACCAGACCCGCATCCATCACCGCCAGGCGCAGCACAACAACAGCCTGTTCCTGCCGTGGCACCGGCAGCAGCTGCTCCATCTGGAGCAGATCGTGGCGCGGCTGACCGGGCACGAGCGGTTCGCCATGCCCTACTGGGACTGGCAGGAGCATCGCTACCTGCCGGACTGGGTGACCGACCGGGACTCGCCGCTGTACGAGCGCGACCGGGAGCGGGGGGTGGAGACGCTGGACTTCGCCGCGGCGCGCTGGGCGGAGTCGCCCTATACGGCCCGGCTGGCGGCGGACGACTTCGCGACCTTCTGCGGGCGGCAGCCCCGGGGCATGGGGATGGTCGAGGGCTATGGCCACAACCACATCCACCAGCTGATCGGCGGAGCCATGAAGCATCCGCGAACCTCGGCCCAGGATCCGATGTTCTGGCTGCACCACAGCAATGTCGACCGGGTGTGGGCGACTTGGCACGGCGCCCGGGGCAAGGACCTTTACCCGCCGGAATGGACGGCGATGACGGTGAGCGGCTTCGTCGACCCTGACGGACGCGAGGTCGGGGCGCTGCCGGTGGGCGGGACGCTGGAGACGCGGCCGCTGGGGTATGATTATGACCGGCTGTATCCGTTCCCGGTGTTCAGCGTGCCGCAGCCGGGACCGCCGGGGGCGACGCGGCGCATACCCACGGGCGGCCGGAGCTGGACGATGCGGGCCGAGGCGGCCGGCGGCGGGCGGATGAGCCTGACGCTGCCCGACGAGGCGGTGGCCCGGATGCGCGACGCCGACGACACGCTGGTGATCGCGGGCGAGGGGGCCGTGGCCTACGCCAGCGAGGCGGGGCTGGAGGACCGGTCGCTGGAGGTGCGGATGACGGCGGGCGGGCGGGAGCGGTCGCTGGGCTCGTCGCCGACCTTCGTGCACCTGCCCGATCCGGGGGAGGGTCACAGGGGCCACGGCGGGCCGTATGTGCTGCCGTTCCGGTTCGGCGAGGAGGTGCTGAACCTGCTGGCGGCCGGCGACGGACCGGCGGCGGTGACCGTCTTCGCCGAGGACCTGGCGCCGGAGCTGGGCCGGCCGGATGCGCGGGCCGCGTGGATGGAACTGACGCTGACGCTGACGGAGACGCGCTGGACATGACCCGTTTCAGGATCGTTCTGCTGCTGGTGCTGGCGGCGTTTGCGGTGGCGCCGCTGGCGGGGTGTGCGCTGTTCCAGGCGGATCAGGAGCCGGCCTATGCGCCGCCGCCGCCTCCTCCGCCGCCGCCGCCTCCGCCGCCGCCTCCGCCGCCTCCGCCGATGGCCCCGCCGCCGGCCGAGGCCGACATGTGGCCGGACGGGGTGGCGCCGATGTGCTTCCAGGCTCCGGCGGAGGCCGACGGCTGGGCGCGCGACAAGGTGATGGAGGCGGCCGCAGCCTGGGAGGCGGTGGCCAGGGTGGACTTCGACATCCGCGCCGACTGCGCCGGCAGCCCCGTCTCCGGGCCGAACCGGCGCATCCCGATCCGCATCGTGCACGACCCGGAGCTGTTCGCCTCGGCCAGCCATCTGGGGGTCAATCTGGTGCGCGGCGGGACGATTACGCTGAACGCGGAGTATCTGGTGACCAACCGCATCTGCGGGCGGCGCGGCAGCGTCGGGCGCGAGGGGTGTTTCTACGCCGACGCCCTGCATGAGCTGGGGCACGCGCTGGGCTTCAGCCACGACCACGTCAGCCCGCGGGCGCCGGACTGCGTGGCGCGAATGAGCACGCCGGAGCCGGAAGACGCGGACGAGACCTATTACGACGCGGCCTCGATCATGAACTATTGCAACCCGGAGCGCTGGCAGGGGCGGCTGAGCCCGGCCGATATCTGTTCGATCCGGGCGGCGTATGGAGACCGGGACGGGCGGCGGCCCTCCCGGGCGAGCTGCTATGCGATGACCGGCGCGCGCGAGCGGATGTGAAAAGGGCCCGGCGTCGCCGCCGGGCCCTTCGTCACGCAGGAGAGGCGCGTCTAGCGCTTCTTCGCGTCGGCGGCGTTGCCTGTGCCGCCGTCGGAGACGTCGCCGACGATGGGATTTTCGGCCGGGGTGCGGGTCTCACCCGAGGCCTCGCTTCGCGGGCGGCTTTGTCGCCAGGTGTCGAAGTCCGACGAGAATTTCTGACGGCGTTCGTTGCGCCAGTCGCTGTAGTCCTTGTCGAAGGCCGACAGCTGTTGCTGGCGCCAGTGCAGATAGTCCGGTTCGAAGTCGTGGTGCTCGTGCGTCTGGCCGCCCATGCCGCGGCCGGAGCCTTCCCAGATCTGCGAGCCGGGGGCGTAGCCGTGGTCAGCGTAGCCCTGGCCCGTGCCGCCCTGACCGAAGGCCTGGCCGCCGAACTGACCGCCGGTGTTGGGGGAGCCGTAGCCCTGGGCGCCGCCGTAGCCCTGACTCATCTGCGGGCCCGAGCCGCCCGACTGGCCATGGCCGCGCTGGTCGAACGCCTGGGCGCCCATGCCGCCATAGCCCATCGAGCCCTGGCCGCCGTACCCCTGCGAGCCGTAGCTCTGGCCGCCGTACTGAGGGCCGCCCCAGGCCTGCGATCCCGACGGGTGGCCGCCGGGGCCATACGGGCCGCTTGAGCCGCGGTCGCCGCTGTACGGCGTCGACATGCCCTGTCCGTACTGGCTCTGCTGGTTCTGGCCATAGCCCCAGCCGGAGGCGCCGGACTGTTCGCGGTTCTGGCCGTAGCTCTGGTCGTGACCCTGGTGGCGGAAGGCCTCGGCGACGCGGCCGCCGTCGCCGCCACCCCAGGTGCGGTATTCCTCGGGGCGCTGCCGACCGCTTCCGTCGCCGCCCTGCGACATGCGGTCGTCGTGGTCGGGCCGCCCGGCCTGATCTTCGTGACGGAAGGGATTCTGCATGGTCCTGCACTCCGTTTTGCTGTGGGACTGCAAAACCGGGCCTGACCGGGGATGTTCCGGCCGACGGCCACGCTCACGAAGGTGTCAGCTCCGGGCTCGGCGGTGCAACAATCCTGTTGCGCGCGCGTAGGTTATCTGGCCACGCTTGTGGCTCATTGCAGCGGGAGCGGCATGGCCTTCGACGAAATGTCAGGAGACGCGGCCGCCTATGGGGCGGACGTCCGGGAGAGCTATCGGGGGCTGGCGCGTTGGCTCGCCGAGGCGCCCGAGGGCCTGCTGCAATCGCGCTCGCGCCAGGCCGAGCTGTTCTTCCGCCGCATGGGCATCACCTTCGCCGTCTATGGCGACGCCGAATCCAGCGAGCGGCTGATCCCGTTCGACGTGGCGCCGCGCATTCTCGGGGCGGCGGAATGGGCCGCGCTGGAGGCGGGGCTGGTCCAGCGGGTCAACGCCATCAACCTGTTCCTGGCCGATGTCTATGGACGCCAGGAGTGCCTGAAGGCGGGCGTGGTGCCGTCCGAACTGATCCTGACCAATCCGCACTACGCGCCCGAGATGCAGGGCCGGCGGCCGCCGCGCGGCGTGTGGGTGCAGATCGCCGGGGTCGACCTCGTGCGCACCGGCGAGGACGAGTTCTACGTGCTGGAGGACAACTGCCGCACCCCGTCCGGGGTCTCCTACATGCTGGAGAACCGCGAGATGATGATGCGGCTGTTCCCCGACCTGTTCGCCGACTATCCGGTGCGGCCGGTCGAGACCTATACGGACATGCTGCTGGCGAGCCTGCGGGCGTGCGCGCCGGAGGCGGCGGGCGCCGATCCGGTCATCGTGGTGCTGACCCCGGGGCCGTTCAACTCGGCCTACTACGAGCACAGCTTCCTGGCCGACAAGCTGGGGGTCGAACTGGTCGAGGGGCGCGACCTGTTCGTCGACGATGGCAAGGTGTTCATGCGCACGACGCAGGGCCGCCAGCGGGTCGACGTGGTCTATCGCCGGATCGATGACGACTTCCTAGATCCGTTGACCTTCCGGCCGGACTCGGCGCTGGGCGTGCCGGGGCTGATGACCGCCTATCAGGAAGGGACGGTGACTCTGGCCAACGCCGTCGGCACCGGCGTGGCCGACGACAAGGCGGTCTATACCTACATGCCCGAGATCATCCGCTTCTTCACCGGCGAGGAGCCGATCCTGAAGAACGTGCCGACGTGGCGGTGCCGCGAGCCGGAGGCGCTGAAGCATGTGCTGGCCAACCTCGGCGATCTGGTGGTCAAGGAGGTCGGCGGCTCGGGCGGCTACGGCATGCTGGTCGGGCCGGCGGCGTCGAAGACGGAGATCGAGGCCTTCCGCAAGCGGCTGATCAACGATCCCGACGACTTCATCGCCCAGCCGACGCTGGAGCTGTCGACCGCGCCGACGCTGGACAAGAACGGCGAGCTGGCCCCGCGTCACGTCGACCTGCGGCCGTTCGTGCTGTCGAGCCCCGAAGGCGTGAAGGTGGCGCCGGGCGGGCTGACGCGGGTGGCGCTGAAGCCAGGCTCGCTGGTGGTCAATTCCAGCCAGGGCGGCGGCACCAAGGACACCTGGGTGCTGGACGTCTGATGCTGAGCCGCACCGCAGACAGCCTGTACTGGACTGGCCGCTATATCGAGCGGGCGGACTTTCTGGCGCGCATCCTCGAGGCGACGATCCGGCTGGCCGCGATACCGACACGCGGCGACGGCGACGCCAGCACCGTCTGGGCCAGCGCCCTGGCCTGCGCCAGCGTGCCCAAGGCGCTGGGCCGGTCGCCGACCGAGAAGTCGGTGCGCGAGTATCTGGCCTTTTCGCCGGAGAACCCGTCGTCGATCGCCGCCTGCATCACCCGGGCCCGGACCAATGCGCGGTCGGTGCGCACCGCCCTGACCACCGAGCTGTGGGAAGCGCTGAACGGCGCCTGGAACGGCCTGGCCGAGCAGGGCCAGCCGACGCGGCGCGACGAGTTCACGCGCTTTCTGGAATGGGTGAAGACGGTCACCCTGTCGGTCGAGGGCGCCACCTCGCGGACCATGCTGAGGAACGACGGCTATTATTTCCTGCGGCTGGGCGCGGCCATCGAGCGGGCCGACAACACGGCGCGGCTGCTGGACGTGAAATACCATCTGCTGCTGCCCGAGGGCGAGCGGGTCGGGGGCCAGCTGGACTATTTCCAGTGGACCACCCTGCTGAGGGAGGTGTCGGCGCTGACCGCCTACCGCTGGGTCTATCGCGACAGCGTCAAGCCGTGGCTGGTCGCCGACCTGCTGGTGCTGAACCGGCAGATGCCGCGCTCGCTGGCCAGCTGCCAGGCCTCGATGGTGCGCTATCTGGAGCGGCTGGCCAACGACTACGGCCGGCGCGGTCCGGCGCAGCGGCTGGCGGCGGACCGGATGCGGTCGTTCGACAATTCGCGCATCGAGGCGATCTTCCAGTCGGGCCTGCACGAATACATCCAGGCCTTCCTCGCCGAGAACGGCCGTCTGGCCCAGGCCATCCATGACCAGTATCTGGCCTGAACGATGCGCATCCTGATCGATTACGCCACCACCTACGCCTACGACCGGGCCGCGCGGTTCATCATCCAGAGCCTGCGCCTGACGCCGCGCTCCAGCGAGGCGCAGCAGGTGCGTCACTGGGCGGTGGAGACCGACGTCGACGCCCGCCTGCGCCGGTCCGAAGACGCCTTCGGCAATGTGGTGCACACCCTCTACACCGAACAGCCGACGCAGAGCCTGACGGTGCGGGTCTCGGGCGAGGTGATGACCAGCGACACCGGCGGGGTCGTGCCGCCGGACCAGGAGACGCTGTCGCCGCTGGTGTTCCTGCGCGACACGCCGCTGACCAGGCGCGACAAGCTGATTTCCGTGTTTGCGTCCGAGTTCTCGGCCCATCCGCCGCTGGACCGTATGCATCGGCTGATGACGGCGATCCACGGCTCGGTGGCCTTCGAGGTCGGGGTGACGACGCCGACGCACACCGCCGCCGAGGTGCTCGCTCTGGGGCGCGGGGTCTGCCAGGACCACGCCCATGTCTTCATCGCCTGCGCCCGCCAGATGGGCACGCCGGCGCGCTACGTCTCCGGCCATCTGCTGCGTGACGACACCGAGCATCAGGACGCCGCCCACGCCTGGGCCGAGGCCTGGATCGAGGACCTGGGCTGGGTCGGCTTCGATCCCGCCAACGGCGTCTGCCCAACCGATCGCTACGTCAGGGTGGCGGCGGGGCTGGACTATCTGGGCGCGGCGCCGGTGCGCGGGGCCAGCTACGGCGGCGGCGGCGAGCGGCTGGCGGTGCGGCTGGCCGTGCGTGATGCGGACATGCAACAGAGCCAGCAACAGGCGTAGTTGCGGGATCGACCGCGGAGGGAATCTGTTACCGTCGCCAGATGACGGATACAGGCCTGAGTCGAGGCGTCGCATGACCTACTGCGTGGGCATGCTGGTGGAGGAGGGGTTGGCGATGATCGCCGACACCCGGACCAATGCGGGCGTCGACAACATCTCGTCCTACCGCAAGCTGCATGTCATCGACCAGCCGGGCGACCGGGTGCTGGGCGTCTGCACCGCCGGCAACCTGTCAGTGACCCAGACAGCCATGGCCATGGTCAAGGACGGCGTGCACCTGAAGGTCGGCGAACCGCCCGAGACGCTGGAGACGGCGCCCAGCCTGTACCGCTGCGCCCAGTTGCTGGGCCATGCGCTGCGCAGCGTGCGCCAGTCGATCGCCCCGGCGCTGGAGGCGGACAGCCTGAACACCTCGGCCTCGATGCTGCTGGGCGGCCAGATCGCCGGCGGCGAGATGGGGCTGTTCCTGATCTACAGCCAGGGCAATTTCATCGAGTGCGGGCGAGACACGCCCTATCTGCAGATCGGCGAGCTGAAATACGGCAAGCCGATCCTGGAGAGCGGCCTGGCGTACGACACGCCGCTGGCCGAGGCGGTCAAGCTGGGGCTGATCTCGTTCTCGACGACGATGCGCTCGAACGTGTCGGTCGGGGCGCCGTTCGACATGCTGACGCTGCGGCGCGGCTTCCTGAGCGGGGATGTCCGGCGGATCGCCGAGGACGACGCCTATTTCAACGACCTGCACGACCAGTGGACGCGGGCCCAGGCCCACGCCCGGCGCTCGATGCCGGAGCCGCCGTGGATGACCGGCGGGCCGAGGCTGGCGGCGAGCCGGGGCTGAACGGTTGCGGGCAGGCGTCATCGGGATACGGTGACGCATGACCCATCGCCGCCTGCACCGCCGCCACGCCCTCGCCCTGATGGGCGGTTCCGTCCTCGCCGGGATGTCGGGCCTGCCCGCCGCCGCGCAGAGCGAGGACTGGGCCGCGCTCGGGGCCGATGTGAAGGCGGAGTTCAAATGGGCCTGGGACCATTACGTCGACAAGGCGTGGGGCCGGGACGAGATCAATCCCGTCAGCGGGACCTCGCGGTCGTTCTTCATCGAGGGCCATGACCTCGGCCTGTCGCTGGTCGAGGCGCTGGACACCCTGTGGCTGATGGAGCTGGACGCCGAGTTCCAGCAGGGCGTGGACTGGGTGAAGTCGAGCCTCGACTTCGATATCGACGGCTATTCGCAGGTGTTCGAGACCAATATCCGGCTGGTCGGGGGCCTGCTGTCGGCGCATCTCGCGTGCGGCGATCCGGTGCTGCTGAGCAAGGCGCGTGATCTCGCCGACCGTCTTTTGAAGGCGTTCGAGGCGTCGCCGCACGGGCTGCCGTACCGCTATGTGAACCTGAAGACGGGGGCGGTGCGCGACCCGGAGACCAATCTGGCCGAGATCGGCACCTATGCGACCGAGTTCGGGGTGCTGGGCCAGCTGACCGGCGACGAGCGCTACTATGCGGCGGCCAAGCGGGCGATGGAGCATGCGCTGGACCGGCGCTCAAGCATCGGCCTGATGGCCGCCAACATCCATGCGGAGACGGGCGAGTTCATCAGCCGCAACGCCTCGATCGATGTCTATGCCGACAGTTTCTACGAATACCTGTGGGACGCCTGGGAGCTGTTCGGCGACGAGGAGCTGAAGACAGCGGCCGAGGAATGCCTCGCGGCGATGATCGCGCATCAGGGCAAGCGTTACGACGGGCGGCTGTGGTTCCCGATGGTGGATTACGAGACCGGGGCGGTCACCGGCACGTCGCAGACGGTGCTGGGCGGATACCTGGCGGGGCTGCTGGGGCAGGCGGGGTTCAAGGCCGAGGGGGACGACTTCCTCGCCTCGTATACGGCGATGCAGGCGCAGTACGGGATCATCCCGGAGTCGATCGATGTGACGACGGGGAGGCCGCGCGGCACGCGGACCGGGCTGCGCCCCGAGTTCGCCGACGCCTGCCTGAACCTGTGGCAGGGCGACCGCGACGAGCGCTACCGGGCGCTGGCGGCGGTCCACTACCGCAACATGAAGGCGACCTCGAAGGCGGCCTACGGCTACACCTCACTGGCCGACATCACCACGCGGCCGATGACCCAGGGCGACAACTGCCCCGGCTACTGGTGGTCGGAGCAGATGAAATACTACTGGCTGATGTTCGCGCAGCCGAAGCGGATCGACCTTAACCGGATGGTGCTGAGCACGGAGGCGAATGTGCTCAGGGGGTTTGTGAGGGGCTAGGTCTGCTTCAGCGAGCAGTCCGCCAAGTATGTGTCGATCTCTTCTGCGTCAGTCGTGCAGACGATCCTGTACGGAAATGGATCGCTAGCGATCAGCAACCGTTCGCCGCGCCCGCCGGTGAATAGAAGCCCGGCTTCGGTATCGCAAATTTGGCTTGCTTCCGCAGGCGCTTCACCCGGACCAAGTCGCTCTGTCGATACCGGGGCGCCGACCGGGGTGAGCCACTCCAGATGGCTTACGATATCCGTTCGGTAGGTTTGGAACGGCCAAACTCGCCAGTCCAGCCTGCGCGGCGGCGTTGCCTCGCTCACCCGCAAGGGAAAGACCTCGAAGAAGTCAGCGAGGTCCAACGCTGTCGGGCCCAGGACCCGGATTTTGCCATCGGCCGCTTCGGTCCAGACTGCCTCTTCGCCCACAACCGCGAACCGCCTGATTCCGGAAGACAGGGCGATAAGGTCGCTATTGGATGCCTGGATGCGCGTCGGTGGATGAATCATCGCGCGGCCGCGCCGTACCCGCTCATCGAATACGGCCGCGCCTCACCCCCCGCGCCCCAAGCCACGTTCGGCTCCGCGCCCATGACGAAGCGGAGTTCGCCGCCGGCGAGGATCTCGTCGTGGGCGATCCAGGTGCGGTCGAGCGGGCGGCCGTTGAGGGCGACGGACTGGATGTAGGGCGCGTCGTCCGACAGGCCTTCGGCAGCGATGACGAAGCGGCGGCCGTTGGCGAGGTTGAGGACGGTGCGGTCGGTGAAGGGGCGGCCGATGACGTACTGGCCGCTGCCCGGCGTCACCGGATAGAAGCCCATGGCCGTGAACATCAGCCAGGCCGACATCTGGCCGACGTCGTCGTTGCCGGCGAGGCCGTCGGGGCGTGAGTGGTACTGGCTGTCGATGATCTGCTTGAGCCGCGCCTGGGTTCGCCACGGGGCGCCGGCGAAGACGTAGGCGTAGGCCGAGTGATGGCTGGGTTCGTTGCCGTGGATGTACTGGCCGATCAGGCCGGCGATGTCCTCGGCGTGGGAGTAGTCGAGGCCGGAGTTGTCGAAGTCGAACATGGCGTCGAGCTTCGCGACCGTGGCGGCGTCGCCGCCCATGGCGGTGACCAGCGCGGCCATGTCCTGCGGTACGAACCACGAATACTGCCAGGCGTTGCCCTCGGTGTAGTCAGAGCCGAAGTTGATGGCGGTGGGGTCGAACGGCTCGCGGAACGAACCGTCGGCAAGGCGGGCGCGGACGAAGCCGGTGGCGGGGTCGAAGGTGTTGCGCCAGAAGCCGGCGCGGCGGTCGAACTCGGCGGCGACATCGGCGCGGCCCAGCCGTTCGGCCATGCGGGCGATGGTCCAGTCGTCATAGGCGTATTCGACGGTCTTGGATGCGGCTTCGGGCTCGCGGTCGATGGGGACGTAGCCGAGGTCCATATAGTCGCCCAGGCCGCCGTAGGGCCGGTAGGCAGCGCTGGCGATCATGGCGTTCAGCGCCGCCTCGCCGTCGACGCCGGGCAGGCCCTTCAGATACGCGTCGGCGATCACCGGGACGGCGTGATAGCCGATCATGGTCCAGGTCTCCTGACCCGCGAAGGACCAGACCGGGAGGATGCCCCAAGGACTGACCTGCTGCGCCGCGATCAGGGAGTTGACCATGTCGGCGTTGCGGAAACCCGGCTGGACCAGGGTCAGCAGCGGATGCTCGGCGCGGAAGGTGTCCCACAGGCTGAAGGTCGAATGGACGGTGAAGTCGGCCTGGTGCACGGCGTTGTCGGGCCCGCGCCAGCGCCCGTCGGCGTCGCTGTGCACCGAAGGAGCGATCAGGGCGTGGTAGAGGGCGGTGTAGAGGCTGGTGCGCATCCCGGGCGCGGCGTCGATCTCGACGACGTTGAGGGCCTCCTCCCACTGGGCGCGGGTGTTGGCGCGGACGCCGTCGAAATCGAAGGCGCCGCCCCCGGACTCGAGGTTGTCGAGGGCCCCGGCCTCGTCGACGGAAGAGATCGCGACCTGGACCAGCAGGGGACCGTCGATCTCGCCGAAATCGAAGGCGGCCTCCAGCTGGCGGCCTTCGACCTGCTGGCGATCGGCGGGGGAGCGGCCCGGCTGGCGGAAGCCGCGGTAGGGGACGTTTTCCTCGCGGTCGCGCAGCTCATAGCCGGCGACGGGCTTCGAGAAGCGCAGGGCGAAAAAGAATTGGCGGCCGGGGGCCCAGCCGCGGGTCTCGCGGAAGCCGGTGATCGTGCCGTCGGGATGCACCCGGAGGCGCGACCACAGCACCTTGCCCGGGTAGTCGTAGATGGAGGGCCGGAAGTCGATCAGCACCCGCGCCGGCGCGCCCTCGGGGAAGGCGTAGCGGTGCAGGCCGACGCGGATGCCGGCGGTCAGTTCGGCGCGCACGCCGGAGTCGGTCAGGGTGACGGCGTAGTAGCCGGGCTCGGCCCTCTCGGAGGCCTTGTCGTAGCGGGAACGGTAGCCGGAGCCGGGCTGGTCGGCGGCGCCGGCGTCCCAACGCAGTTCACCGGACTGGGGCGTGATCAGCAGGTCGCCGAGGTCGGAGTGGCCGGTGCCGGAGAAATGGGTGTGGGAGAAGCCGAGGATGGTCGGGTCGTCGTAGCGGTAGCCCGAGGCCCAGTCGTAGCCCTCGCGCAGCAGCTTGTAGTCGGTGTCCGGGCTGAGCTGGACCATGCCGAACGGGGCCACTGCGCCCGGGAAGGTGTGGCCCTTGCCCGCCGTGCCGATGAAGGGATCGACCGCGTCGAACGGGGAGGCCGGCTCCTGCGCCGCCGCAGCGCTCCCGAGCCCGACCGCCAGCACCGCCGTCATGATCGCCATCCGCCGCATGCCCGAGCCCTCCGCCGTGAGACGTTCGAGCCTAGGCAGGATGGCGAGGGGAGGGAAGGACGATGGCGATTCAGCCACGGCAGGAGCGGCTTGACAGCCAACAACCCTTGAGGGAACAGTGTTCGTCGGATTGGGGGAGCCAATGAAGACTTCGGCTGTCGTCATCGCCTTGTCGCTTCTGGCGGGCGCTTGCGCGAGCTCGGGAACGGACGTCAATGGAGACGGCCGCTTCACGATGCATGACGAGGGGCTGGCCGCGAACGGGCCGGTCTTGTCGCTCTCCCAGCGATGGGAGGATCGTTTCGAGTCGGCCTATGCCCGGGAGGACGGGGGCGGCGTCATCGACGGAGAACTGCGCCGTGAGCTTGCCCGCAGCCTGATCGCGCAGTCGAACGCCAAATGCGACAACTACCTAGTCGGAATCACCGGGGCGCAGAATTCAGCGGACATCGGCCTCAACCTGACGCAACTGGCCCTGACAACTGCCGGCGGTTTGGCCAGTCCGGAGGAGTCGGCCAATCTGCTCTCCTCACTCGCGACCTTCTTCGGAGCCACGAACCGGGAACTGAAGGACAACCTGTTCGGCGGACGGGAGATCGAGGTGATCGCGCAGGCGGTCCTGGCGGCGCGTAGCGTCGAAGAACAGGCCCTGAGAGCCCGGATCGAAGGCGGCGCCTTCGATCGATGGGATGGGACCTCGGTCCTGCATGACGTGCACGACTACGACCAGAAGTGCGGCATTGGCTATGGACTGAGAAGCATCGCCGCCGCAGTGGAAGTTGCGCGTACGGTCGAAGCCCGACGTGTCCGGGAGGCGGCGCCGGAGGCCGTAGACGCCACGGTCCCGAACCCAGCTGCGCCGCCACCGCCGCGCAATCCTCCGCAGCCTGCTCCCGCGCCGGCTCCTCCCGCCCGCGACCTGGACGCGCCGATACTCTGACGATCGCCCGCCGGCGAGCCAAACACGCCCAAAAGGTGCAGTTGGTTTCAAGGGAAGGACGATGGTGGGTGATGTAGGGTTCGAACCTACGACCCGCTGATTAAGAGTCAGCTGCTCTACCAACTGAGCTAATCACCCGGACCATTCGTCGGGCGCGGCCTCGCAAGGTCCGCGCCGTCTCGCGGCGTTCCGGTGTGGGACCGTCGCGAGGGGGCGTGACATAGAGGCAATGCCCCCCGCGTGCAAGGGGATTTGCGACGCCGTTCCGGTTTGTCGCAGGAGGCGCTAGGCTGACGGAATCGGCCGCCAGACCGGGCGGCGGGGGAGAGCGCCCATGGCCCGCCGGGATCTGTCCGGAGCCGTCGACTTCGCCGTGCTGGAGCGGATCACGGGCGGCGACGACGCGGTCAGCGAAGAGGTGCTGGGGCTGTTCGCCCAGCAGGCGGCGATGTGGTCGCCGATGCTGGATGTGCGCGAGGACGGCTGGCGCGACGGGGTGCACACCATCCGGGGCGCGGCGGCCGGGATCGGCGCCGGGCCGCTGGCGGAGGCCTGCGCGGCGGCCGAGGCGGCGGACAAGGCCGAGGCGCCGCCGCTGCTGGACCGGGTGCGGGATGCGCTGGACGTGGCGCTGGCGGACGTGGCCGCGTACCGGCACGAGCTGATGCTGAGAGGGCTGCGAGGGTCCTGAGAGCCCCTCCGCCGCTTCGCGGTCCCCCTCCCCGCAGGCGGGGAGGAGACAACAGTCTAGCCTCGCGTGCGGTCGAAGGTCTCGAACTCGTGGGCGATGCAGCGGTCGATCAGGGCGCGCCAGACGGGCTCGGCGATGGCGGGGGACAGGCCGGCGGCGTCGGCCGCGGCGAGCACCTTTGACACCACGTCCTCGATGCGGGCGTCGTCGTGGACGACGGAGCGGTCCGGCTTGATCCGGGCGGCGGCGTCCATGTAGCGCTGACGCTCGGCGAGCAGGACGACGAGGGCGCGATCGAGGGCGTCGACCCCGTGGCGGACCTCGGCCATCGAGCGGCAGGCTTCGGGGGCGACGCGGGCGTCGATGGCGACCGTGGTCGGATCTTTCAGGTCAACCGACAAAGGCGCGCTCCAGCACATAGTCGCCGGGTTCGGCGTTCGAACCCTCTTTCAGCCCATAGCTCTCGAGCAGTTCGCCGGCTTCCTTGATCATGGCCATGGAGCCGCACAGCATCACCCGGTCGGTGTTGGGCGAGAAGCCGGCGGGCAGGCCGAGATCGGCGAACAGGTCGCCCGAGCGGATGCGGTCGGTGATGCGGCCGGGGGTCTCGAAGCGCTCGCGCGTCACGGTGGGATAGTAGGTCAGCTGGGCCTTCGCCTCGTCGCCGATCAGGGGATCGTCGTGGATGCCCGAGGTGAAGAAGTCGCGGTAGCTGAGGTCGGCGACGTTGCGCACGGTGTGGCAGACGAAGACCTGGCCGAAGCGGCTGTAGGTGTCGGGGTCGCGGGCGACGCTGAGCCAGGGCGCGAGGCCGGTGCCGGTGCCGATCAGCCACAGGCGATCGCCGCCGGTCAGGGCGTCGAGGACGAGGGTGCCGGTCGGCTTCCTGCCCATCAGCACCGTGTCGCCGGGCTGGATCTTCTGCAGGCGGGAGGTCAGGGGGCCGTCGGCGACCTTGATGGAGAGGAACTCCAGCGCCTCGTCCCAGCTGGGGCTGGCGATGGAATAGGCGCGCAGGATCGGTTTGCCCGCCACTCCGTCTTTGGCGTCGCCGGGCAGGCCGAGCATGACGAACTCGCCGGAACGGAAGCGGAAATCCTCCGGGCGGCGGATGCGGAAGCTGAACAGCTGGTCGGTCCAGTGATGCACCCACAGCACTTCCAGCTCGTGGAAGGGCGAGGCCTTGGCGGGCGGGGCGGAGACGGCGACGTCGGTCATCGGGGGCTTATTAGGGGGCGGAGAGCGCAAGCGGAAGGGATGGGGTGTCGCGCATGGGGAACAAGGGGATGACGGCGGCGGAATTCGCCTTTAGCGTCCCGGCCATGCGCAACATTCTTCTCGCCTCCACCCTGTTTTTCGCGGCCCAGACGCCGTTCACCGCCGCGATGGCGCAAACTGCGGACCCCGCGATCCTGACGCCCGAGCGGGTGTTCTCCGATCCCGCCCTGGCCGGGCCGGTGGCCAAGGGGGTCAGCCTGTCGCCGGACGGCGAGCTGGTCGCCTTCCTGCGGTCGCGCGAGGACGACGTCGATGTGCAGGATCTGTGGGCGGCGCCGACCGGCGAGGGCGAGGCGTTCAAGCTGATCGACGCGCGGGCGCTGGTCCCGGATGCGGGCGAGCTGTCGGAGGCCGAAAAGGCGCGGCGCGAGCGGATGCGGATCAGCGCCCGCGGCGTGGTCGAGTATTCGTGGGACGAGCAGGGCCGCTACATCCTGGCGCCGCTGGAAGGCGACGTCTTCCTGGCCGAACGCGAGGGCGGGGCGGTGCGCCGGCTGACGGAGACGGAGGCCGACGAGATCGACGCCAAGGTGTCGCCGGACGGCAATTTCGTCTCGTGGGTGCGGGACCAGGACCTGGTCGTCTACGACCTGGCCAGCGGACGCGAGAGCGCGGTGACCACCGACGGCGAAGGGCTGATCACCTGGGCCACGGCCGAGTTCATCGCCCAGGAGGAGATGGACCGCGACACCGGCTACTGGTGGAGCCCGGACGAGCGCTACATCGCCCTGCAGCGCACCGACGAGTCGACGGTGGACGTCATCCCGCGGCTGGACATCACGGGCGGCGGCGCGACCGTAGTCGAGCAGCGCTACCCGCGCGCCGGCCGGCCCAATGCGGTGGTCGAACTGTATGTGCATGACCGCCAGAGCGGGCGGCGCACCAGGGTCGATCTGGGGACGAACACCGACATCTACCTGGCCCGGGTCAACTGGTCGGCGGACGGGCGGACGCTGTATGTGCAGCGCCAGTCGCGCGACCAGAAGACGCTGGACCTGCTGAGCGTCGATCCGGCCACGGGCGCCTCCAAGGTGATCGTGACGCAGCGCTCGGACGCCTGGGTGCCGCTGAGCCATGACTTCAAGGCGCTGGACGACGGCAATTTCATCTGGTCGTCGGAAGAGAGCGGCTGGAAGCACCTGTATCTGTACGACCGCGACGGGCGGCGCCTGCGCGCCATCACCAGCGGGGAATGGCCGGTCAAGTCGCTGAACGGGGTCAACCAGGAGACGGGCGACGTCTTCTTCACCGCCTCGATGCGTGACGGACGCGAGCTGCCGATCGAACAGCAGCTGTTCCGCACCAGCCTGCGCGAGGACATGCCGCCGGTGGCGGTGACGCCGGCGGGCGGCTGGTGGAGCGCCTCGGTGAACCGCACGGGCACGGCCTTCGTCGGCAACTATTCGGACCTGAACACGCCATCGCAGTCGGGGCTGTATCGGGCCGACGGCACCTTCATCCGCTGGATCGAGGAGAACCGACTGGACGAGGATCATCCCTATTTCCCGTATGCGTCGCGGCGCGGCGAGGTGACCTTCGGCACGCTGGATAGCCACGGCGAGACGCTGGTCTGGCAGATGACCACGCCGCCGGGCTTCGACCCCTCCAGGACCTACCCCGTGATCATGCAGGTCTATGGCGGACCGTCGGGCGGCGGGGTCAAGAAGAGCTGGCAGTCGGCCACCAATCAACTGTTGACTGAGGCGGGCTACATCGTCTTCCGACTGGACAACCGGGGCGAGGGCGACCGCTCGGCGGCGTTCAAACAGGCCCTGTATCTGAAAATGGGCCAGCCTGAGGTCGAGGATCAGGTTCTCGGCATCAACTATCTGAGATCGCTGCCGTTCGTGGAGGACGACCGGATCGCCGCCATGGGCTGGAGCTACGGCGGCTTCATGACCCTGCACATGCTGACAGAGCCGAAGATGAACCTGGCCGCCGCCGCCGTCGGCGCGCCGGTGACCGACTGGAGCCTGTACGACACCCACTACACCGAGCGCTTCATGTCGACGCCAGAAGCCAACCCCGAAGGCTACGCCGCCTCGGACGCCGTGCCGCAGCTGGACCAGCTGACCGGGCGGATGCTGCTGATGCACGGCATGGCCGACGACAACGTCATCCTCGAGAACTCGACCCGGGTCATCGACGCGATGGAGGCGGCCTCGCACCCGTTCGAACTGATGCTCTACCCCGGTCAGCGCCACGGCGTGCGGGGCAACGAAAGGCAGCTGCACCAATGGCGGATGTATCTGGACTTCCTCGACCGGACGATCGGGTCGCGGTCGCCCGCCGCGCAGGACTGATCGGCGGCGCTGTCCTTGCCCTGATTGCGGGGGCCGCAGCCTCCCCCGTCCTCGCGCAATCGGCAGGGCCCCCCGCGCCGGCGACCTGCCGGCTCGTGAGCCAGATGTCGCCGGCCGAACAGGCGGACATCCGGCGCCAGGCCGAGAACTCGGGGCGACCGATCCCGCCGGGCGCAGAGGTCGAGGTCTGCCGTGAGCCGATCAACGGCGGACACGGCATGTCGCTGGCCGAGATGCTCGGACCCGCCGACGCCCCGTACGCGAGTGTGATCCGCTGGGCCGAGGGCGCAACGGTCAGGGTCGAGGCCGGACCGGAGGCGCCGCTGCGTGGTCTTCCGATCCTGCTCAAGGACAATATTGAGACGGCGTTCATGCCGACCACGGCGGGGTCGCTGGCGCTGGTCGACAACGCGCCCGGCCGGGACGCGCCCCTGGTGACGCGGCTGCGCGAGGCCGGGGCCGTCATCCTCGGCAAGACCAATCTGTCCGAATGGGCCAACATCCGGTCGTCGGAGTCTATCAGCGGCTGGAGCGCGGTCGGGGGGCAGACGCGCAACCCCTACGACGCGGAGCGGACTCCGTGCGGGTCCTCGGCCGGCAGCGCGGTAGCCGTGGCCATCGGCCTGGCGCCGGCGGCGATCGGGACGGAGACGGACGGGTCGATCACCTGCCCGGCCTCGGTCAACGGCGTGGTCGGGTTCAAGCCGACGGTGGGACTGGTCAGCCGGACCCACATCATTCCGATCAGCCATTCGCAGGACACGGCCGGGCCGATCACGACCACGGTCGAGGACGCGGCCATCGTGCTGTCGGTGATCGCCGGTTCGGACCCGCTGGACCCGGCCACGGCCGAGGCGGATGCGCGCAAGGTCGACTACCGGGCGGCGCTCGACGCGAACTCGCTGCGGGGCGCCCGGATCGGCGTGCTGCGCTTCCTCGTGCCCAACTATTCGGCGGAGACGCGGGCGGTGTTCGAACAGAACCTGCAGGCGATGCGCGACGCGGGGGCGGTGCTGGTCGAGATCACAGAGCCCCCGGCGGACTTCCGCCAGATCGGCGGCTGGGAGCTGACCGTGCTGCTGACGGAGCTGAAGCACGATCTGAACCTGTACCTGGCCTCGACCGATCCGGCGCAGGTGAGAACGCGGACGCTGGCCGACGTGATCGCCTTCAACGCAGCCGAGCCGCGCGAGACCGTGCTGTTCGGACAGGACCTGTTCGAGCGGGCCCAAGCGACGGGCGGGCTGGACGACCCCGCCTATGTCGAGGCGCGCGAGCGGTCGTTCCGGGCGGCGGGGCCGGAAGGGATCGACAAGATGATGGCGGATCACGGCGTGATCGCCCTGACCGCGCCGACGACGTCGCGGGCCTGGACCAACGATCCGGACGACGACGACCGGTCGCAGGGCTCGGCCAGCCGGCTGGCGGCGGTGGCGGGCTATCCGCATCTGACCGTGCCGATGGGCTTTGACCGCGGCATGCCGGTGGGGATCAGCTTCATCGGCGGCAAATGGGATGACGCGAAGGTGCTGTCGCTGGGCTATGCCTTCGAACAGCGAACGCAGGCGCGGCGGGCGCCGGGGCTCTAGTATTTCAGCGGGGGAGACGGGGATGCGCTTCAACAGGATCGGGCTGACGGCCCTGACGGCGGCGGCCGCGCTCACGCTTGGCGGATGCATCAGCGTCGAGGTGACGGCCGACGAACGGACCGATTGGAGTCAGGCGGCCGCATCAGCCGCAGCCGCCGCTGATGCGGCCGCGCGCGCCGGGGGCGCTGACCTGTCTGATCGATGTTCAATATTGCCGCCCGGCGACGGCGGCATGCCCGGGCATGAGTCTTATGGTCCGGGGCTCTGCGCCTTCGATCAACTGACCACAAACGCCGTCATCCTCTGGGCCGATGACGCCACGGATGTCCGTTGGACCAGCGAACGGGGCATCGGCGGCATGCCGATCCTGCTGAAGGACAATATCGAGACGCGGGACATGCCGACCACGGCCGGGTCGCTGGCGCTGGCGGGCAACGCGCCCGGGCGGGATGCGCCGCTGGTGGCGCGGCTGCGCGAGGCGGGGGCGGTGATCCTCGGCAAGACCAATCTGTCGGAGTGGGCCAATATCCGCTCGTCGAACTCGACAAGCGGCTGGAGCGCCGTGGGCGGTCTGACGCGCAATCCGCACGCGCTGGATCGCAACGCCTGCGGCTCGTCCTCGGGCAGCGGGGCGGCGGTCGCGGCGGGGCTGACGCCAGCGGCGATCGGGACGGAGACCGACGGCTCGATCACCTGCCCGGCGGCGATCAACGGCATCGTCGGCTTCAAGCCCACCGTCGGGCTGGTCTCCCGCACCCACGTGGTGCCGATCAGCCATTCGCAGGACACGGCCGGGCCGATGACGCGGACGGTCGAGGACGCGGCCATGGTGCTGTCGGTCATTGCCGGGACCGACCCGCTGGACCCGGCCACGGCCGAGGCGGACGCCCACAAGGTCGACTATCGGGCGGCGCTGGACGCCGGATCGCTGAACGGCGCCCGCATCGGGGTGATGCGGTTCGCCGGCGGCTATACGGCCGAGACCCTGGCGGTGTTCGAACAGAACCTGCAGGTGCTGCGCGACGCCGGGGCCGTGCTGGTCGACATCACCGAGGCGCCGTCGGACGAGGGCGCCATGGGCTCGGCGGAGCTGGAGGTGCTGCTGTACGAACTGAAGCACGACCTGAACGCCTATCTGGCCTCGACCCGGCCGGATCAGGTGCGGACCCGGACCCTGGCCAACGTGATCGCCTTCAACGAAGCCGAGCCGCGCGAACTGGCCCTGTTCGGGCAGGAGCTGTTCATCCAGGCCCAGGCCAAGGGCGGACTGGACGAGGCGGCCTATGTCGAGGCGCGGGCGACCTCGCTGCGGCTGGCGGGCGCCGAGGGCATCGACAAGCTGATGCGCGAGCACGATCTCGTCGCCCTGGTGGGCCCGACGACGGGGCCGGCCTGGACCACCGACGTGGTCAACGGCGACCACTACGGCGGGGCGGTGTCGACCATGCCGGCCATCGCCGGCTATCCGCACCTGACCGTGCCGATGGGCTTCGTCAAAGGCCTGCCGGTCGGGATGAGCTTCATCGCCGGCCGGTGGGACGACGCCAGGGTGCTGTCGCTGGGCTACGCCTTCGAGCAGCTGACGCACGCCATCCGGGCGCCGGCGTTCGCGCCGACCGTGGACACGCTGGAGACGGTGGCGCCGCTGCTGGCGCCCGTACAGTAGCGGCAACCTTCAGCAGGGGTGGGGGTTAGGTCGCGGATGGAAAAGCTCTTTCTGCAGTTCGCCAACCACACCGCGCGGCTGGCGGGCAAGCCGTGGACCTTCCTGCTGTGCCTGCTTGTGGTGATCGTCTGGGCGGCGAGCGGGCCCGTCTTCGGGTTCAGCGCCGGCTGGCAGCTGGTCATCAACACCGGCACCACCATCGTCACCTTCCTGATGGTGTTCCTGATCCAGAACACCCAGAACCGAGACGGCGCGGCCATCCAGGCCAAGCTGGACGAACTGCTGCACGCGGTCAGCAAGGCGGACGAGCGGTTCGTCGGCATCGAGCGGCTGAGCGAGAAGGAACTCGATCTGATCCTGGCCCAGGTCGAGGCCCGGGCCGAGCGCGTCCGCAAGCAGGGCGGCCCGATCGTGGCCACCCGCGAGGAGGATGCGACGCGGAAGCGCGAGAGGGTGCGCAAGTCAGGGGGCGAGGGGGGAGCCGGCGTCCGGAAGGTGACGGTCACCCTGTCTCGCCGCGGGAAGGCCAAGGCTTGAGCGACCTCGCCGCCAATGTCGTGGGTTCGGCCGCGGCCCTGTGTTCGATCACCAGTTTCGCGCCGCAGATGGTCAAGATCTGGACGACGCGCGACGCCTCGGCCGTGTCGTTGCGGACCTATGCCCTGACCGTGACCTGTTTCGTGCTGTGGACGAGCTACGGCGTGATGACCGGGGCGTGGCCGATCATCGTCGCCAACGCCTGCGCCCTGGTGATGTCGGCGGGCGTGCTGGCGATGAAGTGGAAATTCCGCGACCGCTGAGGGTCAGCCGACCACGGCGGTGGTCTCGATCTCGATGCGGGCGGCGTCCTCGATCAGGCCCTTGACCTCGACCACGGCCATCGCGGGGTAGTGCGGGCCGATCCGCTCGCGCCAGACGGCGCCGATGTCGCGCAGGGCGGACAGGTATTCGGCCTTGTCGACGACATACCAGGTCATGCGGACGATGTGCTCGGGGCCCGCGCCGGCCTCGGCGAGGACGGCGAGGGTGTTGTCGAGGGTCTGGCGAAACTGGGCGGCGAAGCCTGAGGGGAAGCGGCCCTCCACGTCCCAGCCGATCTGGCCGGCGATGAAGACCATGCGACCGGAGGCCTCGACACCGTTGGAATAGCCCTTGGGCCGGGGCCAGCCTTCGGGCAGCAGGACGCGGTTCATGGCTGGACCTCCAGGAAGGGGGCGATGCGGGCGCGCAGGCGTTCGGGCCAGGGCTCGGGCTTTAGCGACGCGCCGACATGGACGATGGTCTGGGTGGCTTCGAAACGCAGCTCGCCGCCGGAGGTGATGCGATGGCGCAGGCCGCAGGAAGCGCCGCCGAGTCTCGTCACCGTCAGCGAGAAGGTGAGGTCGTCCTCGAGGCGGGAGGGGGCGATGAAGCGGGCCTCGACGGCGGCGGTGGGGACGCTGGCGTGGCGCTCCAGATGCAGTTCGCGGAAGGAGGCGCCGAGCGGGCCGGCGAACCAGTCCTCGACCACGCCGTTCAGCATCTCGAAATAGCGCGGGAAGAAGACGATGCCGGCGGCGTCGCAGTCGGCGAAGCGCACGCGGCGGGTGGTGGTGAAGGTCTGGCCGGTCATGCGTCCGCCTTGAGGCGGAAGCGCTGCAGCTTGCCGGTCTGCGTCTTGGGCAGGGCGTCCACGAAGTCGAGCGCTCGGGGATATTTGTAGGGGGCGATGACGGATTTGACGTGGGTCTGCAGGTCGCAGCGGAGCGCGTCGGAGGCCTCGTGGTCGGGGTTCAGGACGACGAAGGCCTTGACGATCTGGCCGCGCTCCTCGTCCGGGGCGCCAATGACGGCGGCCTCGGCGACGGCGGGGTGGCGCAGCAGGGCGTCCTCCACCTCGGGCGCGCCGATGTTGTAGCCGGACGAGATGATCATGTCGTCGGCGCGGGCCACGAACCAGAAATAGCCGTCGTGGTCGAGGCGGTAGACATCGCCGGTCAGGTTCCAGCCGTCCCGGACGTAGGCGGACTGGCGGTCGTCATCGAGATAGCGGCAGCCGGTCGGGCCGCGCACGGCGAGGCGGCCGGTCTCGCCGGGGGGCAGGGGATGGCCGTCGCCGTCGATGATGCGGGCTTCGTAGCCGGGCACGGCCTTGCCGGTGGAGCCGGGGCGGATGGCGTCGCCGCCGGCGGAGATGAAGATGTGGATCATCTCGGTCGAGCCGATGCCGTCGACGATGCGCACGCCGGTCGCCTCATGCCAGGCGTCGGAGGTGGCGGCGGGCAGGGCCTCGCCGGCCGAGACGCAGGTGCGGAGGGACGACAGGTCGTGCTGGTCCGCCAGCCTGAGCAGGGCGCGGTAGCCGGTCGGGGCGGTGAAGAGAGCCGTGGCTTTGCAGCGCGCGATGGTCTCGGCGAGGGCGTCGAACCCGGGCTTCGGGGGGAAGGCGGTCGCGGCGCCGGCGGACGCGGGGAAGACGACGAGGCCTCCCAAGCCGAAGGTGAAGGCGATGGGCGGGGTGCCGACGACGATGTCGCCGGGCGCGAGGTCGAGGGTGTGGCGGGCGAAGGTGTCGGCCATCGCGAGGATGTCGCGATGGAAGTGGACGCAGCCCTTGGGCTTGCCCGTGGTGCCGGAGGTGAAGGCGATCAGGGCCGGGTCGTCCGCGGCCGTGTCCACCGCGTCGAAGCGGCTTCCGGGCGGCAGGCTCTGGGCCGCGCGCTGCAGCTCGGACGAGGTCATGACGTCGGTGAGGGCGGGCGCGTCGGCGCGGGCCTCGGTCACGGCGTCGGCGAGGATGTCGTAGACGAGGGCGTGGCTGATCTGCGCCTTGCCGATGACGGTGGCCAGTTCGGCGGCGCGCAGCATCGGCATGGTGGCGCAGACGACGCCGCCGGCCTTGAGGATGGCGAACCAGGCCAGCACCGTCCACGAGCAGTTGGGGCCGTGCAGCAGGACGCGGGCGCCGGGGACGAGGCCCATCTGCTCGACCAGCACCTTCGCCATCCTGTCCGAGATGAGGTCGACGCGGCTCCAGCTGAATTCGTGGTCGTGGTCGATCAGGGCGCGCCCGTCGGGGCCGGCGGCGGCGAGGGCGCGACGGAGAAGCTCGACGCCGGCGTTGAGGCGGTCGGGATAGGCGAGCGCGGGGAGGTTGAAGACGAACTCCGGCTGCTGCTCCGGCGGGGGCAGGTGGTCGAGGACGAAACGGTCGATGTGGGCGCTGTTCCCCATCAGAGGCCCCCCTGCATCGCGCCGAGCGCCTGGCGGGCGATGACGATCTTCTGCACTTCGGACGCCCCTTCGTAGATGCGCAGGGCGCGGATCTCGCGGTAGAGGCGCTCGACCGGATTGCCCGAGACGACGCCGAGGCCGCCGAAGATCTGCACCGCCGCGTCGATCACCGCCTGGGCCTCGTCCGTGGCGTAGAGTTTGGCCATCGCCGCCTCGCGAGTGACGCGCGGCGCCCCCTGATCCTTCAGCCAGGCGGCGCGGTAGATGAGCAGGGCCGAGGCGTCGATCTTCAGCGCCATGTCGGCCAGCGAGGCCTGCACCAGCTGCAGGTCGCTCATCGGGGCGCCGAACAGGCTGCGCGATGTGGCGCGGCCGGCGGCCTCGTCGAAGGCGCGGCGCGAGAAGCCGAGGGCGGCGGCGGCGACGGTGGAGCGGAACACGTCCAGGGTGGCCATGGCGATGCGGAAGCCGTCGCCGGGGGCGCCGAGGATCCGGTCGGCGTCGATGCGGCAGTTGTTGAAGCGGATGGTGGCCAGCGGGTGCGGGGCCATCAGCGGGATGCGCTCGACGATCTCGAAGCCGGGCGCAGCGGCGTCGACGACGAAGGCGCCGAGACCCTTGGCGCCGCCCTCGCCAGTGCGGGCAAAGACGACACAGCGGTCGGCGAGGCCGCCGTTGGAGATGAAGGTCTTGGTCCCGTCGAGGACCCAGCCGTCGCCGTCGCGGCGGGCGGTGGTGGACAGGGCGGCGACGTCGGAGCCGGCTTCGGGCTCGGACAGGGCGAAGGCGGCGATGGTTTCGCCTGCCGCGACGCCGGGCAGCCAGCGGGCCTTCTGATCGTCGGTCCCGAACAGGCTGATCGGGCCGGAGCCGAGGCCCTGCATGGCGAAGACGAAGTCGGCGAGGCCGGAGCGGCGGGCGAGGGTCTCGCGCGTCAGGCACAGGGTGCGGACGTCGAGCTTGCCGGCGGCGTCGGGGATGGCGTTGTTGAGCCAGCCGCCCTCGGCCAGCGCCTTCAGGATGGTGCGGCAGTCGCCGTCGAGGTCGTGGTCTCCGTGCAGGTTGACCGCATCCGTCTGGTCCGCCCACGCCTCCAGATCAGCGGCGAAGGCGCGGTGGCGGTCATCGAAGAAGGGCCAGTCGAGGAAGGTGCGGTCCGCCATGGTTCAGTTCCCCTCGAACACCGGCTCGCGCTTGGCGGCGAAGGCCTCGTAGGCGCGGCGGAAATCCCCGGTCTGCATGCAGATGGCCTGGGCCTGGGCCTCGGCCTCGATGGCGGCGTCGAGGCTCATGTCCCATTCGACGTTGAGCTGGTTCTTGGTGATCCCGTGGGCGAAGGTCGGGCCCTTGGCCAGGGAGACGGCCAATTCGCGGGCGGCGTCCAGCAGGGCGTCGGGTTCGACGAGACGATTGTGGAAGCCCCAGCGCTCGCCCTCGTCCGCGGTCATGACCCGGCCGGTGAACAGCAGCTCCGAGGCGCGGCCCTGGCCGATCTGGCGGGGCAGGATGGCGCAGGCGCCCATGTCGCAGCCGGCTAGGCCGACGCGGGTGAACAGGAAGGCGGTCTTGGTCCGCGGCGTGGCGAGGCGCAGGTCCGAGGCCATGGCCATGATGGCGCCGGCGCCGACGCAGACGCCGTCCAGTGCGGCGATGACCGGCTGCGGGCAGCCGCGCATGGCCTTGACCAGATCGCCGGTCATGCGGGTGAAGTCGAGCAGCTCCGGCATGGCCATTTCGGTCAGCGGGCCGATGATCTCGTGCACGTCGCCGCCCGAGGAGAAGTTGCCGCCGGCGCCGGTGACGACGACCACCTTGCAGTCGCGGGCGTGGACGAGGGCGCGGAACAGGTCGCGCATCTCGGCGTAGGACTCGAAGGTCAGCGGGTTCTTCCGCTCGGGGCGGTTGAGGGTCAGCAGGGCCACCCCGTCGTCGTCGACGGACCACAGGAAATGTCGGGCCTTGTAGTCGCGCGCCTTCATCGGTTCGGCTCCTCGTGGATGGCGGACCGGAGCGACCGCTTGGTCTGCTCCAGCAGGCGGATCAGGTCGTCGGTCTCGGTCCCGGTCAGGCCGGTCAGCAGGGTTTCGATCCAGTGTTCGTGGGCCGTCGCCATGGCGGCGAAGCGGGTGCGGCCGAGGGCGGTCAGGCGCACGCGCTGGACCCGGCGGTCGGCGCCCGGCAGATGTTCGATCAGGCCGTCAGCCTTGAGGCGTTGGGAAAGGCCGGTGACGTTGCCGTTGGACACCATCAGCATGCGCGAGACCTCGCCCATGGTCAGGCCCGCGTCGCCGGCGCGATCCAGCGCCGACAGCATGTCGAAGCGGGGCAGGGTGGAGCCGAATTCGTCGCGCAGGCGCTGGCCGATGGTCTGTTCGATGGTGTGGGCGCAGGTCAGCAGCCGCAGCCACAGGCGCAGCGAGCGCTTGCCGTCGGGGGCGCCGCCGAGCCGGTCCGGCAGGGCGGCGGCGGGGGTCACAGTTCGCCTCCGGCGACGGGGACGGCGGCTCCGTTGATGCCCGAGGCGCCGTCGCCGCACAGCCAGACGATGGTCTGGGCCACCTCGTCCGGGGTGATCAACCGCCCCTGCGGATTGGAAGCGGCAAGGGCGGCGCGGGCCTCGTCCTCGCTGCGGCCGGTCTTCGCGACGATGGAGGCGACCGACCTGGCGACCAGTTCGGTTTCGGTGAAGCCGGGGCAGACGGCGTTGACGGTGACGCCTTTCGAGGCGACCTCCATCGCCAGCGCCCGGGTTAGGCCGACGAGGCCGTGCTTGGCGGCGACGTAGGCGGAGACATAGGCGTAGCCCTTCAGCCCCGCGGTCGAGGCGACATTGACGATCCGGCCCCAGCGGCGGGTCAGCATGCCGGGCAGGACCAGCCGCGCCGCCTCGGCCGGGGCTTCGAGGTTCAGGGCCAACATGGCGCGCAGGGCGTCGGCGTCGGTCTTGAGGAAGGGGACGGAGGACGCGGCGCCGGCGTTGTTGATCAGGATGTCCACCGGGCCAAAGCGATCACGCCCGGCCTCGATGGCGGCGGCCAGCATATCAGGGTCGGTGACGTCGGCGGGGGCGGCGAAGGCGAGGTCGCCGATGCGGTCGGCGCCCTCCTGCAGACGGCCGATGTGGCGGCCGATCAGGGTGACCTGGCAGCCGGCCTCGGCCAGACGCTCGGCCGCAGCCCGGCCGATGCCGGAACCGGCGCCCGTGACCGCCGCGTGATGTCCGGTCAGGCTCATACCGGCCCCGCCTGCTGCTGCTTTTCAAGGTTTCGCGCCAGCTGGGCGAAGCCCTGCCGGTACTGCACCGGCGGCTGGATTCCCCGCCAGCCGAGCTCGGCGGCGGCGCGCAGGCTCCAGTTGGGATCGGCCAGATGCGGGCGGGCGAGGGCGCACAGGTCGGCGCGGCCGGCGGCGAGGATGCTGTTGACGTGGTCGGTCTCGTAGATGTTGCCGACCGCCATGGTGGCGACGCCCGCCTCGTTGCGGATGCGGTCGCTGAGCGGGGTCTGGAACATGCGGCCGTAGACCGGCTTGCCATCCGGCGTGGTCTGGCCGGCCGAAACGTCGATCAGGTCGCAGCCGGCGTCGGCGAAGGCGCGGGCGATGGAGACGGACTCCTCGGGCGTGAGCCCCTCCTCGCACCAGTCCGTGGCGGAGAGGCGGACCGACATCGGCTTCTCGTCGGGCCAGGCGGCGCGCATGGCGGCGAAGACCTCGAGCGGGAAGCGCAGCCGGTTCTCCAGTGAGCCGCCGTAATCGTCGGTGCGGCGGTTCGAAACCGGCGTCAGGAAGGACGACAGCAGATAACCGTGGGCGCAGTGCAGCTCGACCATGTCAAAGCCTGCCTCGTCGGCCCAGCTCGTGGCCCGCACGAAGTCGTCGCGGACGCGGTCCATGTCGGCGCGCGTCATCTCGCGCGGGACCTGATCCGCGTCGGACCACGGGAGGGAGGAGGGTGCGATGAGATCCCAGCCGTCTTGAATCAATGGTTGATCCGCGCGCGGGCCCCACGGCCGTTCGACCGAGCCCTTGCGGCCGGCGTGGGCCAGCTGGAGAGCGATGCGCGATCCCTGGGCGTGGACGAAATCGACGATCCGTTTCCAGGCGTCGCGGTGCTCGGGCCGGTACATGCCGGCGCAACCCGGCGTGATCCGGGCGTCGGCGGAGACGTCGGTCATCTCGGTGAAGACGAGGCCCGCCCCGCCCAGCGCCCGGCCGCCGAGATGGACGAGGTGGAAGTCGTTCACCACGCCGTCCTCGGCCGAATACATGCACATCGGCGAGACCACGACGCGGTTGGGGATGGTCAGGCCGCGCAGGCGCAGGGGCGCGAACATCGGCGGCGGGGGCGTGTCCGAGGGCGGCGCGCCGGCGGTATCCGCGAACCAGCGCTCGACCCCGGTCAGGAAGGCAAGGTCGCGCAGACGCAGGTTCTCGTGGCTGACGCGCTGGCTGCGGGTCAGCAGACTGTAGGCGAATTGCAACGGATCGAGACTGACGTAGCGATCGACGGTCTCGAACCATTCGGTCGAGTTGCGGGCGGCGCTCTGCAGCTTCAGCACCTCGACGCGGCGGTCGGCCTCATAGGCGGCGAGGGCGGCGTCCAGGTCGCCGCCGTCGGTGAGAGCCTGCGCCAGGCGGATGGCGTCCTCGAAGGCCAGCTTGGTGCCCGAGCCGATGGAGAAATGCGCCGTGTGGGCGGCGTCGCCGAGCAGCACCACCTTGCCGTCGCGCCAGTTCGAACAAGCCACGCGCGGGAAGTTCAGCCAGGCGGAGCCGCGCAGGTGTTTCGCATTGCTCATCAGGGCGTGGCCGCCGAGCCAGTCGGCGAACAGCATTTCGGCCGCGCGGCAGGTCTGGTCCTGGTCCATGGCGTCGAAACCGAGGCCGCGCCAGGTCGCCTCGGAGCACTCGACGATGAAGGTCGAGGCGCCTTCCTCGAAACGGTAGGCGTGGGCCCAGATCCAGCCGTGCGGCGTCTCGACGAAGGCGAAGGTGAAGGCGTCGAAGGCCTGATGCGTGCCCAGCCAGATGTATTTGTTGGTCCGCACGTCGATGTCGACGCCGAACACCTCGGGGCTGTCGTTGCGGGTGCGGCTGTTCAGGCCGTCGGCGGCGACGACGAGGTCCGCGTCAAGCGAACAGATGTCCTTGACCTCGCTCTCGAAGCGCAGGTCGACGCCGAGCGAGCGGGCGCGATCCTGCAGGATGTTGAGCAGGCGGCGGCGGCCGATGCCGGCGAAGCCGTGGCCGCCCGATCGGATGGTGTGGCCGTGGATGTGGACGTCGATGTCGTCCCAATGGACGAAGGCGGCCTCGATGACCGCCGCCGTCTCGGGATCGTTCGCCTTCAGATTGGCCAGCGTCTGGTCCGAGAAGACGACGCCCCAGCCGAAGGTGTCGTCGGGCCGGTTGCGTTCGTGCACGACCACGTCGAGCGACGGGTTCCGCAGTTTCAGCGATGTGGCGAGGTACAGTCCGCCGGGACCGGCCCCGACGATGGCGATGCGTTCGACGGCCGATCGCGCTGACATATTTTAGGTATGAAATGAATTCGGTCGCGAGTCCAGCCGGGCCCGCTGACCGTCGAGATCAGTCGCAGGACGGGGTGGGCGCCGGCAGGACCGGGGAGGCAAGGCCGGTGTTCCAGTTCCAGGCCAGGTCGCCGCTGGCGCGGCGGCGGCACATGGCGCGCTCGTGCAGGGCGAACATGCCCGGCATCAGCCCCGCGGAGGGGACGGGCGCGTCCGCGAACAGCATATAGGCGCCGTCCTCCGCCCAGGGCGCCCAGTCCGGCGCTGAGGCGGCTTGGGGCCGCCCGGTCCGGGCGAAGCTGGTCCAGTAGTCGACCATGGCTTCCGAAAGACCGAGCTCGGCCGGCGCTTGAGGAACCCGCGGCCAGCGCGGCGGGGTGCGCTGGAGATTGCCGAACATGTAGGGCAGTTCGCTGGCGTGGAAGGCGTGCAGGCCCGCCTCGTCCGCCGCCGGGTAGCCGTGGTCGAACAGATAGAGGAAGGCGGGCTGGCCCGCCGCTGTCTGGGACCGGACCAGGCGCTCGGAGGTCCAGCCGTAAAGCGCGTCGCGCGTGGTCGCCAGGATGCTCTCGCCCAGGTCCGACGACGGATAGAGCCGCAGGAAATCGTCGGCCAGGTCGCCGTAGCGTTCGCGGATGACCCGCTCGTAATCGGCGGCGCTGGCCGGGACCGCCGGGGCGAGCATGCGCAGCGAACGGATCTCCCCGCTGTTGAAACCGGCGAGTATGGGAACCGGCGCCTGCTTGCCGCGATCGAAGACGTCGACCAGCTGGCCGGGCAGGACCACGCCATCGACGGCGGCGAAGGGCGCGAAGCCGGAACGGGCCGCCTGGTCGGTCAACGTCTGCGGGTCCATGCCGCGCATGACGCGCAGGCTGGGGGCCTGGAGCCGGAGGGCGAGCGCCGCGCCGGCGCTCTCGGCCGAGGGCGCGCCGAAGCGCGCCGCCTTCAGCTCCGGCGTCGAAATCATGTAGGCGCTTTGCGCGATCGCCTTGTCGAACAGGCCGCGGGCGAGGGGCGACGCCATCAGATAGATGACGCTGAGGCCGCCGGCGGATTCGCCCGCGATGGTCACGTTGTCCGGATCGCCGCCGAAGGCCTCGATGTTCTGACGCACCCACTGGAGCGCCGCGATCTGGTCCATCAGCCCGTAGTTGCCCGAGAGGCCGGCCGGAGACTCGGCGCTGAGCTCGGGGTGGGCGAGGTAGCCCAGCACGCCGAGGCGGTAGTTGATCGAGACGACGACCACGCCCTCCTGCGCCAGCCGGGCCCCGTCGTACAGGCGTTCCTTGCTGGAGCCGGCCACCAGCGAGCCGCCATGGATCCAGACGATCACCGGGGCCTTGCCCTCCGTCGCGGACGTCCAGACGTTGAGGGTCAGGCAGTCCTCGCTGGTGGCGCCCAGATCGTCCGAATAGAGGTGCGGCGCGCCCGGCGTGGGCTGGATGCAGGCCGGGCCGTAGGCGCCGGCGTCCTTCACCCCGGACCAGGGCTCGGCCGGCAGCGGCGGCCGCCAGCGGTTCTGGCCGGTCGGCGACGCGGCGTAGGGGATGCCCCTGAAGGTCAGGATGTCGCCCTCGGCGCGGCCGCGGACGGCTCCCGCGGGGGCGCTGACGGTCAGCGGGTCGGGAGGCGCGGACGAGGCGCTGGCCGGCGACAAGGCCGCGCAGGCCATCAACCCGCCGGCGAGACAGCCGGCGAAGGCGACGCGGGCCGCCCGGGCGACGTGTCCGTTCATTGCAGGCCTCCGGCTCTCGAGGTGTCACGGCCCAGCAGGCGGGCCAGCCACAGGAACAGGCAGACCGCGGCTACATAGATCGGGGTCAGGGTGTAGAGCGCCAGCTGCAGCGAGTGCTCCGGATTGGTGGCGCGGAAGAAGTCGCTGGCGGCGCCGACATAGGTCGGGCCGACTCCCATGCCGATGAAATTCATCACCAGCAGCAGGAGGGCCCCGGACATGACCCTCTGGTTCGGCTTCACCTCTTCCTGCACCAGCGCCACCGACGAGGAGAGGTAGAAATAGTTGAGGAAGGTCGGGGCGGCGAGCAGGGCCAGGGCCAGCGGCCACGACGGAGCCCAGACGAAGGCGATGTAGAAGGGCAGGGCCAGGGCCAGCGACATCGCGGGCAGCAGGGCGTAGGCCTTCTTGGACCGCCGCGTGAACCGGTCGATCAGCCAGCCCGAGGCGAAGATGCCGCCGCCCATGCCGATGAAGACCACCAGGGCGTACCACAGCGCCACGTCGTTCAGGGTCATGCCCTTCTCGCGCATCAGGAACAGGACGGCGAAATTGCCCAGGCCGTAGGTGATGATCTGGGTCACGCCGCTGGCGAAGGCCGCCAGCACCAGCGTCGGCCGCGAGAAGAACATGCGCACCGTGCCCCAGAAGGGCGCCCGCTCGGGCGGCGGGGCGCCGATCGCCTGGTCCAGCCCGCCGCGCGCCGGCTCCCGGACCAGCAGGGGCGTCGCGACGGCCACGAGCAGCCCGACCACGCCGATGGCCACGAAGGCGTCGCGCCAGCTGAAGGCCGCGGCGATCGAGGCCCCGAACGCGATGCCCAGCGCCGCCCCGACGGGCGGTCCGAGGTTGTAGATGCCCAGCGCCATGCCGCGGCGTCCGGGCGGGAAATAGTCGGTGACGATGGCGTAGGACGGCGGCACGCCGCCCGCCTCGCCGAAGCCGACGGTCATCCGCGACACGGCCAGCTGGCCGAAATTGCGCGACAGGCCGCAGGCCATGGTGGCCGCGCTCCAGATGCCGCAGGCGATCGACACCACCATCACCCGGTTGGTGCGGTCGGCCAGCCAGCCGACCGGGATGGCGATGAAGCAGTAGAAGAACGCGAAATACAGCCCGCCCAGCAAGCCCAACTGGCCGTCGGTGATGTGCAGGGCGTCCTGGATCGGCTTGGCCAGGATCGACAGCAGCTGCCGGTCGAGGAAATTCAGCACATAGATGAACCACAGGACGCCGAGGGCGACCCAGGCGCTGCGCCCGACCGGCGGCCTGGCGGCGGACGGCGGGGCTCCGGAGGCGATGGGCGTCGAGCTCATGATCGTTTCCTCGGTGAACCGGGCTGGGGCCCGGCTATCGTTCTGGGTGGGTCAGCGCCCGGTAGACGAAGGTGCGGGCGGTCTTGCGGAAGACGTCGCTGACCGGATCGGCGATGCGCTGGATCATGCCGACGGCGACGATGTCGTGGGTGGGATCGATCCAGAACCAGGTGCCGCCCCCGCCGCCCCAGCTGAGCGTGCCGCGGCCTTCGCAGACGCCCAGCGCTTCGGGATCGCGCACGATCGAGAAGCCGAGGCCGAAGCCGAAGGCCGGGCTGAAGGGCAGCAGCCGCAGGGGATTGGTCCGGGCCAGGACCGCCTCCGGAATGGCGTTGGTCGCCATCAGCTCGACGGTCTCCGGCGCGAGGATGCGGACGCCGTCCAGTTCGCCGCGGTTCAGGATCATCTGGGCGAAGCGGGCGTAGTCGGTCGCGCTCGACACCAGGCCCCCGCCGCCGTCCTCGAAGGGAGGCGGCGCCGCCGCGTCGTGGATCGGCACATTGAAGATGTGGGTGGCCGGTTCCAGTCCGCCGCGACCATCGTCGGCGTAGATGCCCGCAAGCCGGTGGGCATTGTCCGGCCGGGTCTGGAATCCGGTATCGGCCATCCCGAGCGGTTCGAATATGCGGCTCTGCAGGAAGGCGCCGAAGCTCTGGCCGGACAGCCGCTCGACGACCAGCCCCTGCAGGCCGGCGGCGACGGAGTAGAACCAGTCCGTGCCCGGCTGGAACATCAGCGGGACGCCGGCGGCGCGGCGCGCCAGGTCTTCGAGGCTGGTCGCGGTCATGACGGCCCGCTCGCGATAGGCCGTCTCGACCGGATGGTTGTCGAACAGGCCGTAGCCGAGGCCGGCCGTGTGGCTCATCAGCTCCCGCAGGGTGGGTGGGCGGGCGGCGTCCTCGACCTGCAGTCCGCCGTCGGCGTCCAGGCCGGAGAAGACCTTCTGCCCGTCGAATTCCGGCAGGAATTTCGTGATCGGGTCGTCGAGGCGCCAGCGGCCCTCCTCGAACAGGATCATCATGGCCACGGCCGTGACCGGCTTGGTCATGGAATAGATGCGGAAGAGGGTGTCGGCGGCCAGCGGCGCCGCGTCCCCGAGCCGGGCCTTGCCGAAGGTCCGGAAGTCGACGACCTGACCGCGCCGCATCAGCAGCGTCGAGGCCCCCGCCACCTGGCCGGTGGCCGCCATGTTCGCCATCCAGGCGGCCATGTCGTCGAGACGGCCCGCGTCGAAGCCGGCGGCTGCGGCGTCGGGCGCCAGCGGAAGGCCGGCGACGTCAGCCATCCGGGGCCGTCTTTCGTCGTTCCGCCGCCCGGCTCTCGCACATGCCGATGAAGCCATGGGCCATGAAATTGGCCATGCGGGCCTTGATGGCCTCGAAGTCGTCGGAGCGGCACAGGCCGCCGGAGAGGTGGTCGATCCGGCCCGTCCGCGCCAGGCTGAGGGTCAGGGCGCCGGTGACGAAGTGATAGCCCCAGAAGATGTCCTCCTCGGAGCAGTCCGGCATGGCCTGCCTGAGCAGGCCGATCAGGCGCAGCACGACGGGGTCGTAGAGCCGGTCCATGACCTCGGCGCCCCAGGCCGGGGTGTTGTTGACCTGGGCGCTGAGGGCCCCGAAATAGCGCCAGCCCTCGCCGCCCGTCGAATAGGTGTCGAGATCGGTGTCGAGGAAGGCCCGCAGCGCGCCCTCGACCGTCGGCTTGCCTTTCACCGACGCCTCATAGGCGTCCAGCGCGTCCATCCGCCGACCGCTGGTGATCGGCGCGCGCCGCGCCATCACCTTGTCGAAGACGTCCTGCTTGTCCTCGAAATAGTAGTGCACCAGCGACTTGTGGACCCCGACCTTGTCGGCGATGTCCTTGACCGTCACCCCGTGCAGACCGTGTTTGGAGAACAGCTCCTCGGCCGCGTCGAGAATCTGCTCGAGGCTTTCGGCGCGTTGCTCGGCCTTGCGGCGCGGGGTGCGGACGGGTTTCGACATGACCTGAACCTCAAGACGGTCCGGCGCGTCCTGAACCCGGGGCGCCGACTCGATGACGGAGACACCGGTCATCCTAGGCGCCTCCATAGGTGGCGCGAAGCTGCGTCTTGTTGATCTTGCCCGTGGCCGCCAGCGGCATGGCCTCCACCTGGACGATGCGGTCGGGAATCCACCAGTCCGCCACCCGGCCCTTCAGGCTGGCCTTGAGAGCGCCCTCGTCGATATCGCCGCCGTTGGCGGGTTCGACCACCATCAGCGGCCGCTCGCCCCATTTCGGATCGGGCCGGCCGATCACGGCGACGAGGCCGACGGCCGGCAGGGCGCCGACGATGTCCTCGATCTCCACCGGATTGATCCATTCGCCGCCGGACTTGATCAGGTCCTTGGAGCGGCCGGCGAGGGTCAGGTTGCCGTCGTCGTCGATGATCGCCAGGTCGCCGGTATCGAACCAGCCGTCGGCGTCGAGGGCGGAGTCCGTCCCGCCGAAATAGTGGTCGACGGCGCTCTGGCCGCGCACCTTCAGATGCCCGACCGCATTGCGCTGATCGGGCAGGGCAGCGCCGTCCGCATCCGCCAGCAGGAGGTCGACGCCGATCGGCGGACGGCCGGCGCCCCGGGCGGCTCCCGGCGCGGTGCTGCGCGGCGATATGGTTCCCAGCGGCGACAATTCGGTCATGCCCCAGCTGGTCTGGACGGTGACGCCGAGGCGGCTCTCCATCCGGGCGAGCAGCGCTTCGGGGCAGCTGGAGCCGCCGATAATGATCCGCTCCAGACCGGGGGTGTCGCCGCCGACCGCGTCGAGATGATCCAGCAGGCCGATCCAGACGGTCGGCACGCCGACGGCGACGGTGACGCCGCGCCGGTTGATCAGCTCCATCAGGCTGCGTCCGTCGGTGACCCGCCCCGGCAGGACCAGACCGGCGCCGACGGCCGGGGCGGCGAAGGGCAGGCCCCAGGCGTTGGCGTGGAACATCGGCACGGCCACCAGAATGGTGTCCGCCGCCGTCAGGGCCATGGCGTCGGCCTGGAGCAGACGGAGGGTGTGCAGGTAGTTGGACCGGTGGGTGTAGGCGACGCCCTTGGGCGCGCCGGTGGTCCCGGAGGTGAAGCACAGGCCGGCCAGAGAGCGCTCGTCGATCCGGCCCCAGGGGACCGGAGCGCCCCGCTTCGACAGGAAGGCCTCCAGTTCGACGGGCTGTAGGCGTCCGCCGGCGGCGAGGGGCCGCTCGCCGTCCAGCAGGATCACCTGTTCCAGACAGGGGCAGGCCGCGACCAGAGCCTCGGCCAACATGCCGAGGCCGGCTCCGACCGCCAGCACCCGGTCGTCGGCCTCGCTGATCATGGCGGCCAGTTGGGCGACGGTCAGGCGCGGGTTCAGCGTATGGCAGACCAGACCCGCGCCCATGGCTGCGTACCAGACCTCGACATGGTGCTGGGTGTTCCAGGCCAGGGTGGCGACGCGCTCCCCGGCGTGAAGGCCGAGCGAGAGGAGGGCCCCGGACAGGTGGTTGGCCCGTTCGCGCAGGGCGGCGTAGCCGATGGCGCAGTCCTCGTCCTGACCGGCCGTGATGACCTGGGCCTGGCCGTGCCATTTGGCGCCGTGATCGAGGAAGCGATCGACGGTGAGGGCGTAGTCCTGCATCGGGCTGGAGCCTGGAACCGTCATGCCGATGCGGCCGGGGCCCTGGTCACAGGGAGGATGGCGAAAGCCATAGGGAAATCCACGCTTTACAAGTGCGTCGGCGCGGAGCCGACGAGAAGGGCGCGGGGCGGCCGCCGCAGGACGGCCGCCCCTCGCTGCGGACCTCAGAAGGTCCGCGTCAGGTTCAGGCCGATCTGCCGCGGCGGGCCGGCATAGCGCAGGCCGGCGTTGATCGCGGCGATGTAGGTCTGGTCGGTGGCGTTCAGCGCATAGGCCGCCAGCGTCCAGTCGTCGCGCTGATATGTCAGCTTCAGGTTGACGAGATTGCGGGCCTCGAGCCGGTCGCCGAGCGCCTCATTGTTGAAGATCGAGGTCCAGGACTCGCCGATGTGGGAATAGTCGATGCGCGGCGACAGCGTCGCCCCGTCGCCGAGCACGAAGTCGTACTGAAGCCCGGCGTTGAAGGTGAGCTCCGGCGCGTAGCTCTGGCTGTGGCCTTCAAGGTTCACGCAGTTGCCGGCGGCGGGCCCCGTCTCCGGATCGCAGGGGATGCGAGGCAGGCGCGGGTCGACGGCGTAGAACTGGCCCAGCTCGGAGCTCGAGAGCGAGGCGCCGACGTCGACGGACCATGCGCCGAACCGCGCCTGGGCGGAGCCTTCGATGCCCTTCAGGACGGTCTCGCCGGCCACGTTCACGATGGAGTTGAACAGCGGCACCGTCGGGTCGCCGACGATGACCTGGAAGCCTTCGTAGGCCATGTAGTAGGCCCCGAGCTGGGTGCGCACGCGGCCGTCGAACATCGTCGACTTCCAGCCCAGCTCATAGTCGATGACGTCTTCCGGACCGAACGAGCTGGCCGGGACGTAGAAGTTCGGGGCGTTCAGACCGCCCATCTTGAAGCCCGTCGCGACGAAGCCGTAGATGAAGTTGTCGTCGTCGACCTTGTAGTTGATGCTCAGCTTGCCGGTGGTCTTCTCGGCGGTGACCTCGTCGTTCTGCAGCAGGGTCAGGCCGAAGGCCGGGTAGGTCGTGTAGACGTTGTCGTTGGTCGAGGTGGATTCCGACCAGCGGGCGCCCAGCTGGATCTGCAGCTGGTCCGACACGTCATAGCTGATCTGGCCGAAGACCGCCGTGGTCTCCTTCGGCGTCTCGCCGAAGATGTAGTAGTCGACCACGCCCTCGGGGAAGCCCACGTGATAGGCCCCTTCCGGGAAGGTCGTGACCGGGAAGACGACATCGTCGTACTGCCAGAACGCGCCCAGCAGCCAGGTCAGGCGCTGGTCATTGGGCGAGACGATGTTGAACTCCTGCGACCACACCTCCTCCTCGACGCGGTCGTAGAAGGTGTTGTTGAGCAGGTTGGTGCCGTCGAGGTCCGTCGAGAACTCGCTGACCCCGTCCTGGTAGCCGGTGATGGAGCGCAGGGTGATGCCGTTGTCGAGCACATAGCTGACGTTCAGCGAGACGCGGGCGGTTTCGTCCTCGCCCGAGTGGGGGCCGTTGGCGGTGATCTCGAACGGATCATTGGTGGCCAGCGCCGGGTCGGCCGGATAGCCGCCGAAGTCCAGGTGGTTGTAGTCGCCCTTCAACAGCACCCGCAGGGCCGGCGTGGGGGTCCACAGGAAGCTGGCGCGGGCGCTGTTCGATTCGATATCGCCCGGCGTGCCCGAATAGGGGCCGGTGATGGTGTGGAAGCTGTCGCGGGTTTCCTGGTTGACCGCAAAACGGGCCGCCAGGGTGTCGCTGAGCGGCACGTTGATCGCGCCCTGCAGCTTCACATTGCTGTAGCTGCCGACCTGGCCCATGACGTAGCCGTTGACGCCCGAGAAATCGGGGTTGCGAGCGTTGATGAAGACTGCGCCGCCGGTGGCGTTGGTGCCGGCGAAGGTGCCTTGCGGCCCGCGCAGCAGTTCGACGCTGCCGATGTCGTAATAGGGCTCGGTCTGGAAATAGCCGGGGAAGACCGGCACGCCGTCACGGTAGGTCGTGACGCCGACGCCGATGGCCGTGGTCGGCTCGGACTTGCCGATGCCGCGCACGTTGAAGAAATTGCCCTGGCCGAAATTCTGCACCGTCGTCGAGGGCGCCACGAACTGGAGTTGTTCCAGGGTGCCGACGCCGCGATTCTCAAGATCCTCGCCGCTCAGCACGGTGGCGGCGACGGCGGTTTCCTGCAGGTTGGTGGTGCGTCGCTCGGCGGTGATCACCACATCGTCGACGGTGGTGGTCTGCTGGTCGGCGGCGGGGTCGGCCGCTGCGGCCGGGACCTGCTGGGCCTGCGCGGCGCCGGCCCACAACAGGACGGCGGCGGATGTCGTTATCCAGAGCTTGCGGCCCATGGTGTTCCTCCCTCGAATGTTCCCTCGGCGCTCTGACGGCGCCCATGAACGGACGGTCTCACCGAACCCGGGCCCTGTCAATCTTCACTAGCCGACGGGTGAATATTGACCGCATGGCCAATGTCGGTCCACGCTCGCGCCGCCTCCCCGGGGGTGGCGAAGTGATGGAGTGAGCAATGAGCATCGACCTGACCGGCCGCGTGGCGATCGTCACCGGCGCGGGCGGCGGACTGGGCCGCAGCCACGCCCTGGCGCTGGCCCGCTACGGCGCGCGGGTGGTCGTCAACGACATGTCGGCCGCCGGCGCGGACGCCGTGGCCGCCGAGATCCGGGCGGCGGGCGGCGAGTCGGTCGCCTGCGCCTGCAGCGTCACCGACCGCGCGGGCGTGCAGGCGATGGTGGCGGACGCCGTCGGCCGCTGGGGGTCGATCGACATCCTGGTCAACAACGCCGGCATCCTGAGGGACCGCACCTTCGCCAAGATGGACCTGGACGACTTCGCCAGCGTCATCGACGTGCACCTGATGGGCTCGGTCAATGTCACCAAGGCGGCCTGGCCGCACATGCGCGAGCAGGGCTATGGCCGGGTCATCTTCACCACCTCGTCCTCGGGGCTCTACGGCAATTTCGGCCAGTCCAACTACTCGGCCGCCAAGATGGCGCTGGTCGGACTGATGCAGACCCTCGCCCTCGAGGGCGAGAAATCGAACATCCGCGTCAACTGCCTGGCCCCCAGCGCGGCCACCCGGATGACCGAGGGCCTCTATTCCGACGAGGCGCTGAAGGGCCTGGGGTCCGGCCTGGTGAGCCCTGGCGTCGTCGCCCTGGCGGCGGACGGAGCGCCGACGCGCATGATCCTTCTCGCCGGCGCCGGAGCGTTCGAACAGGCGCATGTGACCATGACCCGCGGGGTCTGGATCGGCGACGCGCCCGACGCCGCCGAGCGGCTGCAGGCTCAGTGGGACCGGGTCGGGGATCGCGGCGGGGAGCGCGTTCCGGCGTCCGGCGCGGCGCAGTATCATCACGAGGTGGCCCACCCCGACCGCCCCCCGGTCCCGGCGCCGGAACTTGCCGTCGCGCGGTAGCGGCGGCCTTGGCGCCGGCGGTGTTGAACTATCGGCGGGAGGGGAGATGGTTCGGCAGGAAGTGGCGGACAGAGAGGGATTCGAACCCTCGGTAGGCTTTCACCTACACACGCTTTCCAAGCGTGCGCGATCGACCACTCCGCCACCTGTCCGTTCCACGACGTCGCCCGAGGGCCTGCGTGAGCCGCCGGATGGTCTTTCCGGCGGAGGCAGGCTGATAGAACAAGCCGCCCCCCTCGGCAAGCGCCGCCGAACATCCCATATAGGCCCCGAAACGTTCGACGCCGGAGGCCCGCCATGCTGTTCAAGAAATCCCACGAGATGCCCACCCGCGAAGAGGCCCTGCCGGGGCGCGACCAGCCGGTGCGCACCGACGAGGTCCACTACGTCAACGGTCGGCCGCTGAAGGGGCCGCATCCGGAGGGGTTCGAGACCGCCATCTTCGGCATGGGTTGTTTCTGGGGCGTCGAACGGATGTTCTGGCAGTTGCCGGGCGTCTGGGTCACTGCCGCCGGCTATGCGGGCGGCTACACGCCCAACCCGACCTATGAGGAGGTCTGTTCGGGCCAGACGGGGCATGCCGAGGTGGTCGAGGTGGTCTTCAACCCGCACGAGATCCGCTACGCCGAGCTGCTGAAGACCTTCTGGGAGAACCACGATCCCACCCAGGGCCAGCGCCAGGGCAACGACGTCGGCACCCAGTACCGCTCGGCGATCTATTTTCTGAATGACGAACAGAAGGCCGAGGCGGAGGCGTCGCGCGACGCCTACCAGGCCGCGCTGAGGACAGCGGGGCGCGGCGCTGTCACCACCGAGATCGCGCCGGCGGGGCCGTTCTGGTACGCCGAGGACTACCACCAGGCCTATCTGGCCAAGAACCCCGGCGGCTACTGCGGCATCGGCGGCACCGGCGTGACCTGCCCGATCGGCGTCGGCGTCGAGGCCTGAGCCGTGGACCGGGCGGGGGTCGGCAGGGTCTGCCTGGCCCTGCCGGCGGCGACGCTGGACCATCCGTTCGGCGAGCACCACGACGCCTACCGCGTCGGCGGCAAGATGTTCGCCATGGTCGGCGAGCGGGGCGGCATCTCGTTCAAGGTCTCCGACATCGCCTACGAGGTGCTGACGGAAGACGGCCGCGCCCGCCCCGCGCCCTATCTGGCCCGCAACAAATGGGTGAACCTGCCGCGCATCGACGACTGGCCCGATGACGAACTGGCCGAGCACCTCGCCATCGCCCATTCGATCGTGGCGGCGAAGCTGACGAAGAAGGCGCGAGCGGCGCTGGGGCTCTAGCGCCCCTTCTCCTCCGCGATCCAGCGGTCCATGCGCTGGTCCAGCAGGGCCATCGGCAGCGACCCGTCGACCAGCAGGGCGTCGTGGAAGCGGCGCACGTCGAAGCGGTCGCCCAGTTCCCGCTCCGCCCGCTTACGGATGGCCCGCAGCCGGATCTCGCCGATCTTGTAGGCCGTGGCCTGGCCCGGCCAGCCGATGTAGCGCTGCAGCTCGGTCTCAATGTTCAGCGGCGACAGCGCGGAGTTGTCGCGGAAGCAGGCGCGGGCCTGTTCGATGTCCCAGCCCAGCCAGTGGATGCCGGTGTCCGCCACCAGCCGGCAGGCGCGCCACATCTCGTAACTCAGCCGCCCGAACCGTTCGTATGGCGTGCGGTAGAAGCCCATCTCCTCGCCGAGGAATTCGGCGTACAGGCCCCAGCCCTCGGTGAAGGCGGTGACGTCGGCGCTCTTGCGGAAATAGGGGCCCGCCTCGGCCTCCTGGGCCAGGGCGATCTGGATGTGGTGGCCGGGCACGGCCTCGTGCAGCGTCAGGGCCGGGAGTTCGTAGAGCGGCCGCTGGTCCAGCGCCGAAGTGTTGACCATGTAGCCGCCGGCCACGCCGTTCTCCATCGAGCCGCCGAAATAGCGGCCGGTGGTGTAGTTGGCTTCGATCTCGGCCGGCACCGGCCGGACCCCATAGGGGGTGCGGGGCAGGGTCCCGAACAGGGCCGGCAGACCGTCATCGGCGCGCTTGGCCATCTCCGACGCCTTTTCCAGCAGGTCCTCGCGGGTGGTGGCGTAGAACCGCGGATCGCTGCGCAGAAAGGCGAGGAAGGAGGCGAAGTCGCCGGTCCAGCCGGCCGCCTGCATCTCCGCAGCCATCCGGGCGCGGATGCGGGCGACCTCCTCAAGGCCGAGCTGGTGAATCTGGTCGGGGGTCAGGTCGGTGGTGGTGTAGCCCTGCACCAGAAAGGCGTAGAGCTCGCGCCCGCCGGGGCGGTGGACGAGGCCGAGGCTTTCCGGCGCGCGCGGCCGATACGCCTCGCGCAGGAAGCGGGCCCACTCACGCCGCGCCGGCATGACCCCTTCGGCGACGGCCGCCTCGGCCCGGCGGCGCAGCTCCGCCTGGTCGGCTGCCGGAATCGAGGCCGGCAGGGCCGCGAACGGCTTCAGCAGCGGGTCGGTCGCCGGCGTATGGGCGGTCTCCGGCTCCATCAGGCTGAGCGCGTTGTCGACGATGGAGCGCGGCTGGACGAGGCCGGTCTCCAGCCCGCGCCGGGCGCTGTCCAGCTGGTCGCGGTAGAATTTCGGCATCGCGTCCAGCCGGGCGATCCAGGCCTCGGCGTCGGCCCGGGTGGCGATGCGGGTGACGCTGGCGACATAGGCCATCGACTGGCCGGGCCCGCCCTCCGAGTTGAAGGCGCCGATCCGGTCGGTGTCGAGCGGGATGCGGGCCAGCGAGCGCTGCAGCACCCAGCCGAGGAAGGCGTGGTTCAGCCGGTCCTCGTCGCTGAGCGAGGCCGGATCGATCGCGGCCAGTCGGTCGGCGAATCCCTGCAGCACCGGCGCCTGGGCCAGTTCAAAGGCGCGGGACGCGTCGGGCAGGCGTGACAGGGCCTCGCGGTCGCCCTCGAACCCGGCGGAGATCGGGTCGCTGGCGCGCAGCCAGGCCTCGTAGTCCGCCAGGACGGCGGCAAGGGCGGGATTGTCGGCGTTCGTTGTCGCCGCCGGAGGAGTCTGGACCGGCGCGGCGGCCACCGCGGGCGACGCGGCGGCGAACAGGGCGGCGGCCCCGATGGCGATCACGGTCTTCATGGCGTCCCCTCCCACAGGGGCGGGACTGCACCGGAGCCGGGGCGGTCCGTCAACCGCAGAAGGCGAAGAAGCGCTCGATACGGGCGGCGGAGCCGGGATGTGGGACCATGGCGTGCGCCTCGCCCTCCTGCTCGATGGTCATCCAGCCGAGCGCGCGGAAGCGCTGGAAAACCGGATCGGCCGTCGGCGCATCGGCGATCAGGAATACGCCCTCGTGCAGCTCGGAGGCCTCGACCTCCGCCCTGTAGGCGGCCCTCTCGCCGCCCGCCTCGAGCCGGACAAGGCGCGGGGCGTCAGGACCGGCGGGCGCGACGAGGACCAGCCGGCCGCTGCCCCTTCGGCAGTCGAGGTCGAGCCAGACGTCATCGCTCTCGTCCAGTCCGAAGCCGAGGCTGGCCTCGTCCCCCTCCTCGAAGAACAGCCAGTCGTAGTTCTCGATCGGGGCCGGGGCCGTGGCGGGCGCGGAGAGGGGCGACGCCGCGGGCGGCGCGGGCTCGACGCCGGCGCAGGCGGCGGCGCCGAGGGCCAGGCCCGACAGGACCAGCAGGGCAGGGGCGCGCATGGACAGGCTCCGGGCGATCAGCCCGAGCACAGTTCGGCGAAGCGGCGCAGTTTGGCAAGGTGCGGGCGCGGAACCTCGACCGCGCGCCGCCGCTCACCCACCGCGACCGCGAGACGCCCGTCGGCGGCGAAGGCCGCGAAGACCGGATGCTCGGTGCGCAGCGCCAGCTTGAGCGTGTCATGCTCGACCGTGGACTCCGCCACGGCCGAAGCCTCGCCGGCGGTCACGCGGGCCATGCCCGCCTCGCCGCCGCCGCCGCCGTAGAAGGAGACGCGCGCCACGCCGGAGGCCGGGTCGCACTCGAGAGTGAAGCGGAGGTTCGGCGTGTCCGGGACCTCATTGGCCAGGGCCACCCGGGCCTCGTCGGCGTAGAGGGTCCACGTCCAGGCCGTCTCGGGCGGCCCGGCTTGCATCGCCAGGAAGGCGAGGCCGGCGAAACTGGCGATCATGGTTCAGCCCCCGCTGATGGTCAGGCACAGGATGTGATCAGACCGCTTCCGTTCCGCAATAGGCGAAAAACTCACGGACCAGACGACGTTCGTCGCCGGTCGCAGTCAATTCGAAGTGACCGGCGTCGCCCAGGACGGCCAGCGTACCGCTGGCGGCGAGCTTTTGCAGGGCCGGATCGCGCAGGGGGATGCGGGTCTCGTCGGCCATGCCGCCGCTGAGGGGATCGATCGGCGCGGCGGTCATCGAGGCCCTGATCAGGCGCGGGCTGTCGGGCTGGACGTCGCCATAGACCACCGCCTGGGCCTGCCCAGGTTCGCAGGTCATCATCAGGGCCAGCTGGTCCGAGTTCGCGACGCCGTAGGCGAGCTTGGCCATTGAGCCTTCGTGGCTCAGGTGCCAGCTCATCGGCAGCGCGCCGGCGCCCGGGACATCGCCATTGTCGGCCTGCGACTGGGCGGCGACCGCGATCAGGCCGAGGGCGGCGACGGCGGGGATGGCGAATTTGAACATGGAACCGGTACTCGCGTCTGGAGGGCCAAACGCCGGTTTCCGTTAACGGTTCACGGCTCCGCTTCGCACAATGTCGATCCGCGCCGCGCCGGGCGCAATTGACACAGGTTAAGCTGCGTCGATCAGAACGGGCTGAAGCGCTCCACCAGGGATTGGGCCGCGGGCGTGGCCTGGACCCGGCTGATGTCGCCGCGGCCGCCGTAGCTGATGCGCGCCTCGGCGATCTGGGTGTGGGCGATGGTGTTGGCCGAGCTGATGTCCTCGGGACGCACGATGCCGGCCACGGTCAGTTCGCGGACTTCGCGGTTGGTGCGCACTTCCTGCCGCCCCTGGATGACCAGGTTGCCGTTGGCCATGACATCGGTGACGACGGCGGCGATGGTCAGGCTGACCTTCTCGGACCGGTTCACCGATCCGGAGCCGTTGGCGTTGGACTCGCCTTCCAGGCCGACCATGTTGGCGGGGTCGAATCCGCCCGGGAAGGCGCGGCCCAGGCTGTTTTCGAGGCCGAGGAAGTTGCTGATGCCGGTCGAGATGTCGTTGGAGCGGCTGCGCTGGGTCGAGTTCTGGGTCTGCGCACGGTCGTCGATATCGATGCTGACGGTCAGGATGTCGCCGATGCGACGGGCCCGCTGGTCGCCGAAGAAGGTCCGCGCCCCGGTGCGCCACAGGCTGTTGGCGCTGGCCGAGCGGTCGGCCTGCTGCTGTTCCGGCGAGGGCAGGTAGACCTGGCTGGCCGGCACCAGGGCCGCGGGATAGGCGATCGGCGCCAGCTCCGGGCCGCGGACCGTCTCGAGGGCGGTGGAACAGGCGCCCAGGGACAGGGCGGCGGCGGAGACGATCAGGAGGGTGCGCATACTGGAATTCCCTATCGGGCGGCGAGCTGTTGGGTGCGGAAGGCCTGGGCGGCGGGGCCGGCGACGGCCTGGCCGGGGGCGACGGCGATGGCGTCGATGGTGCGGCCGGACTGCAGGTTGCGGATGGCGATCCGCTGACCCTCGGCGGCGTTGCCCTCGGCGCGGCCGGAGATGGTCAGGCGCACGCCGGCGGCCTCGTAGCTGACCTCGACGATGTCGTTGCGGCTGATGATCCGTTCGGCGTAGGCCGTGCGGACCGGGGCGGCGCGGACCGGAGCCGGGGCGGGCGTCTCGGCCATCGCGGCCGGGCGGGAGCCGGGGGCGGGGGCGACGGCGGCGTGGCGCACCACGACGCGGCGCAGCCCGGTCGGATTTGCCCAGCTGAGGCCTGACTGCCGGGCCAGAGCCTGCAGCGAACCGGCCTCGAACACGACCGAGGGTCCCGAGCGGGCGCCGATGACGACGCCGGAGGCGGATCCGGCCCCCTCGAAGACGTCGCCGAGGGTGACCTGGCCGTCGGCGTCCACCGGATTGGCCTTCAGGGTCACCGGACCGGCGAGGGCGGGCCCCGCCATCAGCAGCGCCGCGGCGAGGATCAGGCTCCTCATGATTTCACCTGGCCGGCGACCGACAGCATCTGGTCGGCGGTGGTGATGACCTTGGAGTTCATCTCATAGGCGCGCTGGGCGATGATCAGGGCGCTGATCTCGGACACGGCGTCGACGTTGGAGGCTTCGGTGTAGCCCTGCAGCAGCTCGCCGAAGCCGACCTCGCCGGGCGTGCCGACGTTGGCGGGACCCGAGGCGGCGGTTTCCAGCAGCAGGTTGTCGCCGATGGCTTCCAGCCCCGCCTCGTTGAAGAAGGTGGCCAGTTCGATCTGGCCGACGACCTGGGGCTCGGTCTCGCCCTGGGTGATCACCTGGACCTGTCCGGCCTTGGAGATCGACACGTCGACGGCGTCCTGCGGGATCGAGATGTTCGGCTGCACGGCATAGCCGTCGTCGGTGACCAGCTGGCCCTCGCCGTTGACGGAGAAGTTGCCGGCTCGGGTGAAGGCGGTCTCGCCCGAAGGCATGAGGATCTGGAAATAGCCGCGGCCGTCGACGGCGATGTCGTAGCGGCTTCCCGTCTGGGTCGGCGTGCCCTGCTCGGTGACGCGGTAGACCGAGCCGGCCTTGACGCCCGCGCCGATCTGGATGCCGGTGGGCACCACCGTGCCCTGGCTGGACGACTGCGCGCCCATCCGCTCGATGTTCTGGTACAGCAGGTCCTGGAACTCGGCCCGCTGACGCTTGAAGCCGACGGTGTTCATGTTGGCGATGTTGTTGGAGATGACCTCCACGTTCAGCTGCTGGGCGGCCATGCCCGAGGCGGCGGTTCTGAGCGCTCTCATGTCCCGTTCTCCTTACGCGGCCCGCCCGAGGCGCTCGACGGCGCGGCGGGACAGGTCGTTGGTGTTCTCGATCATCCGGGTCACGCTCTCGTAGGCGCGCTGGATCTCGATCAGGTTGGTGATCTCGAGGATCGGATTGACGTTTGAGCCTTCCAGCATGGCCTGGCGCACCTGCACGTCGTTGGCGGCGGCCGGGGTCGTGTTGGAGGCGTTGCGGTAGAGGCCGTCGCCGCCCTTTTCGAGCACCGCGAGGGTGTCGAAGCGGACGACCGAAAGGCGGCCGACCGGCTGGCCGTTCTGGCTGATGGTTCCGTCGGCGGCCACGGCCACCTGGCCGAGCAGGGGGTCGAGGACGATGTCGCCGCCGTCACCCTGCACCGCTGCGCCGCCCTGCGTCGTCAGCCGGCCTTCGGGGTCGAGGGTGAACGCGCCGTCGCGGGTGTAGGCGTCGCCATTGCCATCCTTCAGCGCGAAGAAGGCGCCTTCGCCCTCGATGGCGAAGTCCAGGCTGCGGCCGGTCTGCTCCAGTGCGCCCTGACCGAAGTCGCGGCCGACGCCGTTGTCCATGACGAAGCTGACGCCGGGCCGCACAAAGGCGTTGCGGGCCCGCTCGCCGACCTCCTCGCCGAGCAGCAGCTGTTCGACCTTGAAGCCGGTCGTGTCCGCATTGGCGATGTTGTTGGCCACGATGTCGAGCTCGCGGCGCAGCGTCATCTGGCGTGACAGTCCGACATAGGCGGCGTTTTCCACGGGCGGCTCCTTTCGCCCCCGTCCTTCGCAACGGTCGTGCCAACAGGGTTAATCCAGTCGTGGCGGGCCTTTCGGCCGCAACGCTGGCCGCCGAACCCGGCAGGATTTGCCGGTTCTTAGCGCCTCGTTAACCAAAAACGTCTCGAATGGATCGAGAGATTCTCGGGGCGCGTGGCATGTTCAAATTCGGCAAGAAGAAGGGTGCGGCGGCGAGCGAAGACGCCGCCCTGCCGGCCGTCACCGACGGCGAGACCCTCGACGGCGAAGCGGCCGCGCCCAAGAAAAAGAAGCTGCCGCTGCTGTTTATCATCATCCCCGCCGCCCTGATCGTGCTGGGCGGTGGCGGCGGCGCGGCCTTCCTGCTGATGCAGCCCAAGGCGGCGGCGGCCGAGGGGGGCCACGCCGAGAAGAAGGGCGGGCACGCCAAGGCCGAGAAGAAGGGCGGAGGCCACGGGGCTGCGACCGGCGAGGCCAACCCGGCCCTGGGCGTCATCGCCGAGGGCCCCGACGGCGTCACCTTCTACACCCTGCCGGACATGGTGGTGAACATCCAGGCGGCCGACGGGCGGCCCACCTTCCTCAAGCTCAAGCTGACCCTGGAGATGAAGGACGCGGCCCTGGCGGAGCACCTGCAGGCCGAGATGCCGCGGATGCAGGACATGTTCCAGAGCTTCCTGCGTGAACTGCGCCCCGACGACCTGGCCGGCAACGCCGGGACCTTCCAGCTGCGCGCCGAGATCCTGCGCCGGGTCAACCTGCTCGCCGCGCCCGGCAAGGTCGACGCCGTGCTGATCGAAGAAATGCTGGTGCAGTAGGCATGACCGACGCGGCCTTCGCCGAAAATCCCGATCCGCTGGAAGAGGCGGACCCTCTCGCCGAGGCCGAACCGACGGTGATGTCGGAGCGGGTGCTGAACCAGGACGAGATCGACAGCCTGCTGGGCTTCGATCTTGGCGACGACGACGGCTCCGAACGTTCCGGCATCCGGGCCATCATCAACTCGGCCCTGGTCTCCTACGAGCGCCTGCCGATGCTCGAGATCGTCTTCGACCGCCTCGTGCGGCTGATGACCACGAGCCTGCGCAACTTCACCAGCGACAACGTCGAGGTCAGCCTCGACAACATCTCCTCGATCCGCTTCGGCGACTATCTCAACTCCATCCCCCTGCCGGCCATCCTCGCCGTCTTCCGCGCCGAGGAACTGGACAACTACGGCCTGCTGACGGTCGACTCCAACCTGATCTATTCCATCGTCGACGTGCTGCTGGGCGGCCGCCGCGGCACCGCGGCGCTGCGCATCGAGGGCCGGCCCTACACCACCATCGAGCGGGTGCTGGTCCAGCGCATGGTCGAGGTCGTGCTGGCTGACGCCCGCGCCGCCTTCGAGCCCCTGACCCCGGTGCATTTCAACCTCGACCGGCTCGAGACCAATCCGCGCTTCGCCGCCATCGCGCGACCCGCCAATGCGGCCATCCTGGTCAAGCTGCGTATCGACATGGAGGACCGGGGAGGGCGCATCGAACTGCTGCTGCCCTACGCCACCCTCGAGCCCATCCGGAAGATGCTGCTGCAGCAGTTCATGGGCGAGAAATTCGGCCGCGACAACATCTGGGAAGGCCACTTGGCCACCGAGCTCTGGACCACCGGGACCGAGGTCCGCGCCGTGCTGGACGAACAGCAACTGCCCCTGTCGCAGGTGCTGAATTTCAAGGTCGGCGACACCCTGATGCTCAACGCCACGCCGGATTCGGACATCTCGATCCGCGCCGGCTCGATCCCCCTGACCACCGGCCGCATGGGCCGCAAGGGCCAACATATCGCGGTCCGCGTCGAGGCGCCGATCGATGTCGAAACCGCCTCCAGCCTCGCGAAGGGAAGACGCTGATGACCGGGATGATCCTCGACGGCGTGCTGATGCTGCTGCTGGTCGCGGCGCTCGGCTACGGGGTGCGGCTGGAGCGCAAGCTGACCGCGCTGCGCGAGGGCCAGCAGGCCTTCGCCTCGGCGGTCACCGAGCTGAACACCGCCGCCGGCCGGGCCGAAACGGCCCTGGCCTCGCTGCGCGCCTCCGGACAGGAGACGGACCTGCTGCACGACCGCATCGTCAAGGCGCGCGAGGTCAAGGCCCAGCTGGAGGCCCTGATCGCCCGCGCGCCCGTATCAGCCCCCGCGGCCGCCGCCGAGCCTGTCCTCCGCGAGATCGCGGCGGCCCGTCCCGCAGCGCCGCCGACGGCGGCGGCTGCGCCTGCGCCCGAGGACGACGAGCGCGCTGTGCGCATGGCGGCTCTGGCCGAGCGCATCCAGGGCCTGGCCGCTCCGGCCAGGGCGCGCGCGCCGGGTGGTAGCAACGTCGCCGCCATCCTCGGCGCCATGACCGCTAACCAATCCGCGAAGCAAAGCCTCAACCGCGCCCGTCGCAGTCTCGACGAAGACCTGTTCGCCGCCTGATGCGCGCGGTCCTCTCCATCCCTCCGAGTAGCCGATCATGAGCAAGATTCCCCGCCTGCTGCCGCTGATCGCCATCGCCATCGGCGGGGTGGTCGCCGTTCGCGCCGCCGGAGTGGCTCCCGGCCTGTTCGAGGGCGCCAAGGCCTGGGCCGAGGAGGCCGTTCCGGCCGCCGCGCCTGCGGCGCCCGCCGCCGCCGTCTGCGCCCTGACGCCCGAACAGCTGGCCCAGCAGGCCGGCATCTCGCCGGCCGAACTGCGCATCATCCAGTCGCTGTCGGCCCGCCGCACCGAGCTGGACGCCCGTGACGCCGATCTCGCCTCGATGCTGCCGCTGATGACTGCGGCCGAGCAGAAGCTGGACGCCAAGGTCGCCGCCCTGGCCGCCGTCAAGGCTGAGGTGCAGACGCTTCTGGGGCAGGTGAGCGAACGCGAGAAGGCCGAGGTCGACCGGCTGGTCGCCGTCTATTCCGCCATGCGTCCCCGCGAAGCGGCCCGGGTGTTCGCCACCCTCGACGACAGCGTGCGCCTGCCCGTCGCCGCCGCCATGCGGCCGCGCTCGCTGGCCGCCGTCATGGCCCAGATGGAGCCGGCCGCCGCTCGCGAACTGACCGAGAAACTGGCCGGGCGGTTCGCCGCCCAGCGCCAGCTGGCCGCCCGCGCCGCCGCGGCCGCCGATGGGCCGGCCGTGGAAGCTCCGGCCCCGGTTCAGACGGCCGAGGCCGCCGCTCCGCCGCCCACCGCAGCCGCGCCCGCGGCCCGCCCGGCCAGCCGTCCTCCGGCCCGCCGGCCGCAGCCGCGTCCCGCCGCCCGGACGCCCGTCTCGCCGCCTGCCGCGGCCCAGGCCGAGCCCGCCGGCGAGCGGCCCTATCAGCCGGCCGCCGACGCGCCGGCGACGCCCGACCGGCCGCGCCAGTCGGTGCAGTAGGCCCCTACTCGATATCCTCGTTGAGGAGGCCGACCTGGGTGAAGCCGCTGCCGTAGAGGCCGTTCATCACCGCCATGAACCGCCCATAGGGGACCTCCGGCTCGCCTCGGACGAAGACCCGTTCGGCCCTGCAGTCGCCGCCGCCCAGCGCGGCGCAGACGTCGGCAGGCAGGGTCGCCAGCGAGGTCTGACGCGCGCCGATGAACAGCGAGCCTGATTCCTGCACCGTGATGTAGACCGGCTCCTGTGGCGTCTCGGGCGCCTTGGGCGGAGGAAGGTCCAGCTTCATTGACACGGTGGCCATCGGCGCGGCGACCATGAAGATGATCAGCAGCACCAGCATGATGTCCACGAACGGCGTGACGTTGATGTCGGCGTTGTGCCGCACGGCGTCGCCGGCCTGGCCCGAGGCGCCCGAAAGTTTCGCACCCATCCTGTCGTCCTCCCTGTCGCCCGGCTCGGGATCGCGCCGGCGTCCCAATGTCGAGCTTGCGACAAGACATTTGTGCGGCGGCGGGGAGGCGGGATTCCGGCCAGGAAAAAGGGCCGCCTCCCGGAGGAAGCGGCCCCTGATCGGTTGAACGGGCGTGACGCCTATTCGATGTCTTCGTTGAGCAGGCCGACCTTGAAGAAGCCCTTGCGCTGCAGCTCGTTCATGACTTCCATGAACTGGTTGTAGGTCACTTCCGGGTCGGCGCGAATGAAGACGCGCTCCTGACGGCAGGCCGGGTCGCCGCCGCCGAGGGCGGTACAGACGTCGGCCGACAGACCTTCCAGCGACGTCTGGACGTCGGCGATGAAGATCGAGCCGGTTTCCTGGACGGTGATGTAGACCGGGTCCTTCTGCGGCGCGTCCGGCGGCGGCGGCACCGCCGGCGGCAGGTCGAGGCGGATCGACACGGTCGCCATCGGCGCGGCGACCATGAAGATGATCAGCAGCACCAGCATGATGTCGACGAACGGCGTGACGTTGATGTCGGCGTTCTGCTCAATGGTGTGGGCCTTGCCGCCACCGGGTCCGGAAAGTTTTGCGGCCATCCGCTGTTCTCCATCAGGCCCGGCGCGAAAACGCGGCGAGCGACGCTAAAGCTCGGATCGTCTCTTGGCGTCCCGGGCCCGGCTTGTAAAGCGGGTTCGGACCGAAGTCGGTTCCCTCGCGGATTCCGCCTTCGCTTTACGCCTGTGGGGCGAGCCGTATCAGCCTTTCGCGAGCTTCAGGAACCGGTCCTTCAGCGCCGCATCGGTCTTGAACGCCCCAGTGAACCGGGTGGTGATGGTCGAAACGTGGCGGTGGTGCACGCCGCGCGTGGTCATGCACTGGTGCTCGGCGTCGATCAGGATGGCGACGCCGGCCGGCTGAAGGTGCGATTCGATGGCCTCGGCGATCAGCTGGGTGAGGGTTTCCTGCGTCTGCAGCCGGCGCGAGAAGATCTCCACCACCCGGGCCAGCTTGGAGATGCCGACGACCTTCTCGTTCGGGATGTAGGCGACGTAGGCCTTGCCCAGGAACGGGGCCATGTGGTGCTCGCAGTGGCTCTCCACCTCGATGTCGCGCAGCAGCACCATGTCGTCATAGCCCTGCACGTCCTCGAAGGTGCGGCTCAGCTCCTTCTCGACGTCGGCGTCATAGCCGTCGAACCATTCGCCATAGGCGTCGACCACCCGCTTGGGCGTGTCGATCAGGCCCGGGCGGTCCGGATCGTCGCCGGCCCAGGCCAGCAGCGTCCGCACGGCCTTCAGGGCCTCCTCGCGCGACGGGCGGCGCTTGGGCTGGTCGTTGTCGCCGACCAGGACTGGCTTGACGGGGGTGACGCTCATCGGGGCATTCTCGAACACGCGGCTTTGTAAGTCGCCGGGGACTCTTTATCAGCTTGGCGGCGTATATGGGACCGCCGGTCCGTGTCGCAAGAAAACTCTCCCGCAAAGATTCCCATGCCGCTGACGATCCACGACACTCTCCACCGCGAAAAACGCGTGTTCCAGCCGCGCGACCCGGAGCGCGTGACCCTCTACGTCTGCGGCCCCACGGTCTATGACTACGCCCACATCGGCAACGCCCGTCCGCCGGTGGTGTTCGACGTGCTGGTTCGGCTGCTGCGCCGGACCTACGGGGCCGACAAGGTCCTCTACGCCCGCAACGTCACCGACGTGGACGACAAGATCAATGCGAAGGCGGCGAAGGAAGGCACGCTCATCGGCGAGGTCACCTCGCGCTACGAGGCCGCCTATCTCGAGGACATGGGCCGGCTGAACGTCAGCCCGCCGGACCTCGCCCCGCACGTCACCGACTACATGGACGCCATCGTCGCGCAGATCGGCGCGATCATGGATCAGGGCTGCGCCTATGCGGCCGAGGGTCATGTGCTGTTCGACGTCTCGTCGTACGAGACCTACGGGCGGCTGTCGGGCCGCAACCTCGACGACATGATCGCCGGAGCCCGGGTCGAGGTCGCCCCCTACAAGAAAAACCCGCACGACTTCGTCCTCTGGAAACCCTCCAAGGAAGGCGAGCCGTCCTGGCCCTCGCCGTGGGGGGAGGGGCGTCCCGGCTGGCACATCGAATGCTCGGCCATGATCGAGGAGACGCTGGGCCTGCCCATCGACATCCACGGCGGCGGCATCGACCTGGTGTTTCCGCACCACGAGAACGAGATCGCCCAGGGCGTCTGCGCCCACGGCCACGCGCATGAGCCTTCGGCGCACGCCGAATACAGCCGCTACTGGATGCACAACGGTTTCCTGACCGTCGACGCGGAGAAGATGTCCAAGTCGATCGGCAACGTCCTGCTGTTGCACGACCTGGTGCAGAACATCCCGGGCGAGGTGGTCCGCTGGGCCCTGCTGAGCGCCCATTACCGCCAGCCGCTGGACTGGAACCAGTCGCTGCTGGACCAGAGCCGCAAGGCGCTCGACCGGCTGTACGGGGCCCTGCACCGCGCCGCCGCCGTCGCGGCCTCGACCGACGAGCCGCCCGTGGATTTCCTCAAAGCCATCGAGGACGACCTGAACACGCCGGGCGCGATGGCGACCCTGTTCGCCCTGTCCAGCGAGATCGAGCGGGGCATGACCGCGGGGGACCACGGCCTCGTCGCCCGCGCCAAGGGCGAACTGATCGCCGCCGCCGCCATCCTCGGCGTGCTTCAGTCAGACCCCGCCGCCTGGCTTGAGGGCGAGGTCTCGGACGACCTGCGCACCGAGGTCGAGGCCCTGCTGGAGCAACGCGCCGCCGCCCGGGCCGCCAAGGACTGGCCCGAGGCCGACCGCATCCGGGACCGGCTCAACGCCCTGAACGTCGTGGTCATGGATGGACCGCAGGGCGCGACGTGGCGGGTCAAGGGCTGACGTTCCCGGTCTTCAATCAGTCAGCCGGAGCGGGGCCCGGGGGCTTTGACCCCCCGCCCCGGCGGCGCCAAGGTCGGTGACCGATGGAGGGGACCCGATGAAGCACGAACAGACCGCCGACCTGCCGTACCTGCGCAAGGTGGTCGGGGCCTCGATGGCCGGCACGGTGGTCGAATGGTACGAGTTCTTCCTCTACGGAACCGCCGCCACCCTGGTGTTCGGCCAGCTGTTCTTCCCCGACACCGGCAACGAGCTGGACGGCATCATCGCCGCCTTCGCCACCTATGCGGTGGGCTTCATCGCCCGGCCGCTGGGCGGGATCGTCTTCGGCCACATCGGCGACCGGATCGGGCGAAAGTCGCTGCTGCAGTTCAGCCTGCTGCTGATCGGGGGCGCGACCTTCCTGATGGGCTGCCTGCCCTCGTTCGCCTCGATCGGCTACTGGGCCCCGGCCCTGCTGGTCGCGCTGCGCTTCATCCAGGGCTTCGCCCTGGGCGGGGAATGGGGCGGGGCGATCCTGTTGGTGACCGAGCACAGCCCGAACCGATCCCGAGGCTTCTGGGGCAGCTTTCCGCAGGCGGCGGTGCCGATCGGCAATCTGCTGGCCACGGTGGTGCTGCTGGTGCTGTCGAGGGCGCTGTCGGACGACGCGTTTATCGCCTGGGGCTGGAGGATCGGCTTCTGGCTGTCGGTCGTGATCATCGCCATCGGCTACTACATCCGCACCCAGGTGACGGACTCGCCGATTTTCGAGAAGGCGCGCGAGGAAACCGAGAAGCGGGCGGAGGCGGGTTACGGCCTGACCGAGGTGTTCCGCCGCCATCCGCGGGGCGTGTTCACCGCCATGGCCCTGAGGTTCGGCGAGAACATCCTCTACTACATGGTGGTGACCTTCTCGATCACCTACCTGCACCACCGGGCGGTCGACACCACGCGCATCTTGGCCCTGCTGTTCCTCGCCCACATCCTGCATGTGGTGGTCATTCCGGTGATCGGCTGGCTGGCGGACCGGATCGGCCGCCGGCCCGTGTATCTGGCCGGGGCGGCGCTGACCCTGGCCTGGCCGTTCGCGGCCTTCCCCATGTTCGACACCGGGGAGACGGCGATGATCCTCGGAGCGATCATGCTGGGGCTGGCGGTGCACGGGCTGATGTACGCAGCCCAGCCGGCCATCATGACCGAGATGTTCCCAACCCGGATGCGCTACTCCGGGGTGTCACTGGGCTACCAGGTGACGGCCATCGTCGCGGGTTCGTGGGCCCCGCTGATCGGCACGGCCCTGCTGCGCCGCTATGATTCCTGGGTCCCGATCGCCTGGTACATCTTCGGGGCGGCCGCGATCAGCCTGGCCGCGGCCCTGGTCATGCGCGAAAGCAAGGGGACCTCGCTGGCCGCGATCGACGCCGAAGATCTGCGGCGCCTGGAGGCCTCAGGCCGCTGAGCCGCGTTGCGGTCAGGTGATGCGTTTCACCGACACCGGGTCGCTGGCGGGAAAAGTCTCCTCCACGCCCTCGTCGACGAGGGCTTCCTGGCGGCTCTCGGCGGAGCGGTCCTCCTCGCACAGCTGATCGGGCTTGCCGGTCTTAGGATCGACGCGGCGGGCGGCGGCGACCTCGTCGGGGCGGGCCTGCTGATGATCGGTGCGGCCGTCGTGCTCGGTGGTCATGGTCTGGGTCCTCAATCCTTCGGGTGGTCTTCGTCGCCGTCGGGGCCGTAGCCGAGGTCTGCGATGTCGTCGTCCGACAGGCGTTTGGCCTCCCAGTGAGCGGCGCTGGCCTGGGCGCCGCGCACATCCTCCATCAGGCCGGAATAGACCAGCTCCACCTCGTCATGGGTCGCCAGATCCCCGCCGCCCGCGTCGATCTCGGTCAGGCGCGCGCCGTCGACGCCGTACAGTTCGTCGGCCTCGGGCTCGACGCCGGAGGCGGAAAGGGACTCTTCCACATCCTCCCCGATGTCGGTGTCGTCGAGGTCCTCGTCGTCGGCGTCGCCGTCGGCCGAGGTCACGTCGAGAACGTTCGGAAGCTCCTCGAACGTCTTGAACTCATTGGTCGGCGCGCCGGCGTCGGCCTCGTCGAAATTGTCCTCGTCGAAGACTTCCGACTGTTCCTGGTCGTCCGAGTAGTCGTCGAGGCCCGGCATCTGAATCTCCCTGTCTTCAGGAGATCAACGCCTCTGCTTTATCCGGCGTTCCCCGGCCGACGGCTTCCTCCAGCGCCGCGCGGATCCGGGTGATCGCGCCCTCCCAGTCGGCGAAGCTGTCGCGACGGAAGAACCGCAGATGGGGGTAGAAGGGATATTTGTCGGTCGCGAGGTAATGCCAGTCGTCGGGCGCCGTGACCATCCAGGCCGTTCCGCCCACGGCCGCCGCCAGATTGGTCCCGGCGATGCCCGGGCCGATGACCAGATCGAGCGCCTTCGACAGGGCCGCCACGTCCTCCAGATCGTCCTTCAGATCGATCGGCGGGGTCCAGATCGACACCCCGGCCGCCTCGGCCGCCGCCAGGTCGTCCGAGACGTCGCCGCACTGCAGGTTGACCATGACCGTGCCCGGCGTGGTCAGCACCGGCCGCCAGCGCTCGAAGCTGGAGAAATAGCGCGCCCGCGATCCGGTCAGGACAAGGCTCTTCCAGTGCAACCCGACCTTCAGGCCGGGGCCGAGCTTCTCCAACTCCGCCTTCCAATGGGCCACCTTGTCCGCGTCGGGAACCAAATAGCCCCGCCGGTCGGGAAAGGCGTCGATCGATGGACGGAAGACCGCCAGCAGCGAGGCCATCGGGACCCAGGCGTCGACGCCGCCCTCCAGTTCCTCCGCGAACGGCACGTAGCGGGTGATCCGACCCTCGAGCTTGACCGCCTTGTGGCCGCCGACCACCGCGGTGGGGAAGGCGCGCTGGAACAGGCCGATCAGGCGCGGCTCGACCGCCACATAGACCTTGCCCTCCGGCCCGACCGCCTGGATCGCGTCGCCGATGCAGGTCCCGAACACCATCTCGTCGGCGATGCCCTGTTCGCCGACGATCAGCAGCCGCTTGCCGCGGAGGTCCCCGGTCTTCGGGTCCCAGCGCGGGGCGTCGACCGCGACCCGCATGGCCTCGGGGAGATGCGGGTCGAGGCGGATTTCATACTCTTCGAAGCCTTCCGGGATGCGGCCCAGGGTCATCAGCAGCATGGCCCGGGCCATGGTCATCATGGCCCGCTCATACGGGCTCTCCGCGCCGGGCAGGGCGGCGTCGATATCTTGCAGCGCCCCGAGCGCGTCGCCGAGCGGCTGGCGGGCGTTGGCGCGGTTGTAACGGGCCTTGGCGAAGCCGGGATCGTGTCGCAGCGCCTCCTCGAAGAAGGTCAGGGCGGTCCCCATGTCACCCTGGTCGCTCAGGACCGTGCCGAGGGTGTTCCACAGCACCGGCGAGTCGGGCTCCACCCCCAGCAGGGCGCGCAGCGTCTCCACCGCGTCGCCGTAGCGCTTCTGGTCGCGCAGCACGCAGGCCAGGTTGTTGGTCGCCTCCACGTGTCCCGGATCGGAGGCCAGATACTTCAGCAGCAGCTTCTCGGCGATGTCGAGATAGCCCATCTGCTGGGCGAGCCGCCCGAGGTCGTGGGCCACGTCGGTCTCGTTGGGCAGCAGCTTCAGGGCCGCCTCATAGGCCAGCAGGGCCTGTCCGAGGTCGCCGGACTTCTCGCGACAGATGGCCAGCACATGCCAGGCGAGGCCGTTGGTCTCGTCCATCTTCAGGGCGTCGAGCGACCGTTTTGCCCCGAGTTCGAAATCGCCTGCCCGGATGGCCATCAGCGCGGCCTTCAGCTTCTCCAGCGCCTTGCGCTGCGTCTTCACCGCCAGCTTCGGGCTGGCCAGCTGGCGGGAGAGCTTGCGGATCGCCTCCGGGGAGGCCGAGTCGCCGGCGACTCCCTGGGCGGCGGGAGCGAAGGCGTGAACCTGTTCTGGCGACAACTCGACGGCGGACATGCGGCGATCCTGCGGTGATCACCCACTCTGGCGAGGCGGATCACAAGGTATGGTTAACCACGACTCTTTAGGCTGCGTTCGTTCCCGGCTTCCTAACGTCGCCGTGCGCCTGTCAGGAGACGCCTTGAATGCCGCTGAAGCTGTCGCTCAAGCCCGGCGAGAAATTCGTGCTCAACGGAGCCGTGGTCCAGAACGGCGATCGCCGGGGCGTGCTGATCCTGCAGAACAAGGCCAGCGTCCTGCGCGAGAAGGACATCATGCAGCCCGAGGACGTCAACAGCCCGGCGAAGCGCGTCTACTTCCCGGTGATGATGATGTACCTGGACGAAAGCGCGGCGCCGAAGGTGTACGACGAATTCGCCATGCGGCTGACCGAGTTCATGGGCGCGACGCGCAACCCGCAGGTGCTGGCGGACTGCGTGGCGGCGTCGCGGCACGTGATGTCGCGCGAATACTACAAGGCGCTGATGGCGGCCCGGAAATTAGTGGATTACGAGGAAGGTCTGGCGAATGTCGCTTCAGGCGTACAAGACCGCGGCGACGCGGGCTGAAAACCCGCGCGAGATGGAGTACCGGCTGTTCGGGCAGGTGACCCGGGCGCTGATGCACGCCTCGACGGTGGACGCCAGCGACGTCGCCACCCGGATCGACGCCCTCGACTGGAACCGCCGGCTGTGGTCGACGCTGGCCACCGACTGCGCCAACCCCGACAACGCGATGGACAAGAGCCTGCGGGCCCAGATCATCTCGATCAGCCTGTTCGTCAGCAAACACTCCTCGGCCGTCATGCGCGGCGAGGACGACTTCGAGGCCCTGATCGACATCAACAAGATGGTCATGCAGGGCTTGGCCGGACCGGGCTCGGCCCAGGCCGCCTGAGGCCGCTCAGCCCGCCCGGCGAATCAGCTCGTCGGCCAGTTCAGCGGTCAGATAGCCGTCCGCCAGACGCCCCGTGGCCATCTGCCAGCGACGCAGGGCGGCGCGCGTATTCGCCCCGATCACTCCGTCGATCCCCTGGGTGTCGTACCCGAGCGCGGTCAGGGCCCGCTGGGCGCCGATGCGCTGGTCGCGCGACAGCGGCCCGTCGTCGGGCCACGTCCCGACCAGTCCCGGCTTGCCCTGAACCCCGTCCGCGGTCAGCCCGATGGCGAGCGCATAGCTGACCGAGTTGTTGTAGCGGCGGATCACATAGTGGTTCGGCAGGGCCAGGAAGGCCGGCCCGCGCGCGCCCTGCGGCAGCAGGATGGTCGCCTCTTCGCGCGCCTCGGCCGCGTTCGGCGCGCCGCCCTGCGCCAGCGTCACGCCCCGCGCGGCCCAGTACGACCACGGGTGTCGCGGACCCTCCGCTTCGGAATAATCGAAATTCGAGGGCAGGCGGACCTCGTAGCCCCAGGTCTGGCCGCGCTTCCAGCCCGCCTGGGCCAGCAGGTTGGCGGCCGAGGCCAGCGCGTCGGAGTCCGTGCCCCAGATATCGACCAGGCCGTCGCCGCTCTCGTCGACCCCGAGCCGCAGATAGTTGTCCGGCATGAACTGGGTCTGGCCCATGGCCCCGGCCCAGCTGCCTTTCAGCCCGGCGCGGGCGCGGCGGCCGTCGACGACGATGTCGAGCGCATCCTTCAGCTGGGCTTCTGCCCAGTCCCGCCGCCGGCCGTCATAGGCCAGGGTGGCGAGAGAACGGATGACGTCATAATCGCCCTGGACCTGGCCGAAGGCGGATTCCTGGGCCCAGACGGCGACGAGGATCTCGGACGGCACGCCGTAGCGCTGCACCACCGACCACGGCACCCGGTCGGTGCGCTGGCGGGCCTGGGCGATTCGGGTGGCGGTGACGGCGTTCTGGATATAGGCGCCGGCGGGGCGGCTGAACTCGGGCTGGTTGCCGTCGAGGCGGATCACCGACGGGTCCGGCGTTAGGCCCGCCAGCTCTCGCTCGTAGGCGGCGCGGCGCGCGCCTCCGTGGCGGGCGAGGAAGCCCTGCTTCCAGCCTTCGAACCCCGCCTGATCCACCGCGGGTGCAGCCGCCGGCCCGCTCGGAGTCGGGGCGGACGGGGGCGGCGACGGGACCGGCGCCGGGGCGGCCGGCGAGGCCACCGGCGGCGGCTCCGGCAGCATCGGCGCGCAGGCGGCGACGGTTCCGATCAGGATGAGGCGAAGGCTGAAACGCATGATGTCCAAGCTAGTCTCCCGGGCCGGCGGAGCCTCATAACAAGTCCGCGAGTCCGGGCCCACACCTACAGCGCCCGGATGGAGAAAGCGTTGCCGTAAGATTCCCCGTTCAGCGTCATTAACCCTCAATCTCCTTGGCATCGTAACCGGTGCGGGCGCACAACGCCGCTGCTCTCTGAGACCGATATGGCCTGGTGGCGGAGGGGCGACGCGTCGGGCCCGCAAGCCCGAAGACCCTCCGTTCAACTCGGAGGCCAGGCCTCCATATTTTCGCAAGGGCGCTATCGCTCGCGGATCGGCCGCTCGAGGGCGCTCGATGCGGACCGACACGAGGCCGCCACACCCTGTTGACGGCTGACGGAACCCTCTCTATACGCACCGCTCCGCCGCAGGTTCGTCCCGCGGCTTTTCTGTTTTGCTTTGCCTCAGGACGACGACCATGAAGGTCCGCAGCTCGCTCAAGTCGCTCAAGGGTCGCCACCGCGACTGCAAGGTCGTTCGCCGCAAGGGCGTCGTCTATGTGATCAACAAGACCGACCCGCGCTTCAAGGCGAAGCAGGGCTGAGGCATTCCAGTTGCGCTAGCGGCCGCGACGCGGTCGCGGCCTGCTTGAGCGCTTTTCCACAGGTCGCGGGCTTTGTCCGCGGCCTTTTTCGTGCCTGATGTTGAGCCGGCCGGACAGGCGTGGTTAGCGTCCGGCCTCTCTTTCGTTCCCCGCTTATCAGGAGTCCGCCCGTGGCCGACGACGCATCCTTCGACGCCAGCCCCGACGTCCTGACCTCGGCCGCCCAGGGCCGGCTGCGCACCGTCATCGAACGGCTCGAGCGGCTGGAAGAGGACAAGGCGGCGGTCATGGCCGACATGAAGGAGGTCTTCGCCGAGGCCAAGGGCGAGGGCTACGACGTCAAGATCCTCCGCAAGGTCATCCGCATTCGCAAGCAGGACAAGGCCAAGCGCCAGGAAGAGGACGCCATCCTCGACCTCTACATGTCCGCCCTCGGCGAGATCTGACACTGAAGCGAACCGGCTTCGGCGGGGGGAAGGGCGGTTCGAACCAGCCCTCAAGCAGCCGTCACGGCGATAGGGCGGCCAAAAAGCCGCCCCCCAGTGCGTTCGAGGCCGAACGCAAGGCGGCCCAGCGCGCCGCCCTCAACGCCCTCCGGCGCGCCAAACGGGCCGCCGAGAAGGCGGGCGTCGCCCTGTCCGAATGGGAGGGCGAATTCCTCGACTCGGTGTCCGAGCGGGTGAAGACCCACGGCCGCGCCTTCGGCGACCCGGAGCTGGGCGCGCCCGGTCAGGCCCTGTCGTCGATGCAGGGCCGCAAGCTCAAGGAGATCGCCGCCAAGGCCAGGGGCGAGGAACCGAAGCGGCGCTGGGGGCGCAAGGCCCCCAGCCGCTCGGACGACTGATCAGAACAGGATCTTGCGCAGCGAGATTCCGATCGTCCGCCCCTCGGGGTCGAGGTAGTCGGGCTGGTAGTTCAACGGCGTGTCGCCGGCGCTGCTGGTCACCTCGGTGCGGGTGTCGAACAGGTTGCGGACCCCGACCTGCAGGCGCGCGCCCTTCAGCCACGGATATCGCTCGACCCAGCCGGTCTGGGCTCCGAGGTCGACGAAGACGTTGAGGTTGACCGTGGTCTGGTCGGAGAAGAACAGGTCCGGGCCGGAGCCGCCGTCTATGCGGGTCCCGTCGCGCCAGTTGGCGTTGAGGAACGCCCCCATGCCGCTCTTGAACACCCCCATCTGGGCCTGGATTTCGTGGCGCGGGCTGCCGCCGCGGCTGGAGGTCGCCGCCCCGTCGAGCAGGTCGAGGATCGGCAGGCCGTCGGCGATCAGGATTTCATCCCGCACGCGGTAGGTGTGATACACCGAGAGCATGAAGCGGCCCTGACCCGGCTGCATTCCACGGCCGCGTCCCCGACCGCCGCCGCCGCCGCCCATGCGGACCACCTGCGGGCCCTCGCCGCCGCCGCGCTCGCCCCGGGGACGGTCGCCGCCACCCGGACCCTCGCTGCGCACGACCACCGGCCCGCCGGCGCCGGATCGACCGGCCGCATCGGGCGCGGGCTCCGTCGGCGTGCCGAAGGCCTTGGAGAAGTTGAAGCCGGTGCGAATGTCCTCACGCTCGGCATGGGCGAAATTCAGCGGCCGCGCGTCGATCGAGACCAGATTGCCGGCCGGATCGCGTGTGAAGCGACCGGGCAGGGCGGCTTCCAGTTCGGAGGTGATGGTCGGGAAGCTGTTGATCGCGTTGTCGGTGGTGTTGCGGGTCCAGGTCGAGCTGATCCTCAGGTCCTCGTCCTTGAAGGGCTGCAGCGTGATTCCGGCCTTCCAGACGAAGCGGTTCTCCGCGTCGAGGTTCGGATTGCCGCCGTCGACGCGACTGACCAGCACCGTGTCGCCGGTGGCGAAGTCGAAGACCGGCACATTGGGGGTCGAGATCACCGGATCGTTGAGCTGGCCGATCGTCGGGGCGCCCTGCTCGTCGGTGTAGCTGACCAGGAAGGACACCTGCTCGATCGGCGTCCAGTTGAGGCCGGCCCCGAGGCTGGTCAGGCCGCCGAAGTCCGACAGGTCCTCGTAGCCGGCGTTGGAGTTGAGCGACATGTCGCCGAGCAGCGGAAGGACCCCATTGCGGGTGCTGGCGATGGGGACGCTGAAGTTGGCCTGCCCGTTGAAGCGGTCGCGGGACTGGGAGCGCTCGGTGGTCACGCCGGAGCGGAAACTGGTCGACTCCAGCGAACGGGTGTCGGCGCCGAACTTGATCGTCGAGGAGACGTCGCCGGCGGGCAGCTCCCACAGGTCGCCGTTCAGCACCAGTTCCGTCGACAGCACCTCGGACACCGAATTGGCCGTGTCGTTCGGGGTCAGGGTGAAGTCGGCGGGCGTCAGCGGGGCGAAGGGACTCGCCGTCGGATCGCCGGCGTCGAGGCGCATCTGGAACGGCGCGGCGTTGTAGCCCCGGCCGGTGACCGTGTCGGTCTCGACCCGGTCGTAGTTGCCGGACAGGGTCCAGCGCCAGTCCTCGCCGAGGAAGCCGTCGAGCAGGACCCCGGCGCTCGCGGTCAGGGTGTCGGTCTCTCGGCCGAGCGCGCCGGCGTCGTCGATGTAGCGATAGACGAAGACGTCATCGGCGAACGGCGAGAACGGATTGCCGTCGGGCAGGGTCAGGACCACGCCGGGCAGGCCGTTGAAGCTGCGGTTGTTGCTGTCCTCGAGACTGCCGCTGAAGGTGATCTGGGTCGTGCCGTTCAGGTCGTGTTTGATCGTGCCGCCGACGGAGGCGCTTTCGGTCGCGGACATCAGGGTGCGATAGGCGCTGAGGTCGCCGGTGCGGGGCTCGCCGTAGGCGGCGGCGAAGTCATTGAGCGTGAAGCCGGCGGTCGGAACCGGGGCGACGCGAGCGGTTTCGCCGACCAGGCCGGACAGCGCCGGATCAATCTCCGCCCAATAGTCCGGGGCGGCCGCGCCCGGAATGAGCGCGCCGGAGACGTTGCCGGTCAGATCGAACGGCGTGGACCCCGCGGCGCGGTTCAGGTCGCGCTCGCTCTCGAACAGCGGGGTGGACTGGTCGTATTCCAGCTCCATCGACCAGCGCTGGGCGCCGGAGATGCGCAGAACATTGGCGTCCAGCCCGGTGGTGGTGCGGCCGCCGGCGGTCGGAACGCGGCCTTCCACCTGGGTGGTGATCGAGCGGAAGTTCGATTTCAGCACGAAGTTCACGACCCGCTGGTCGGCGCGGTAGCCGTATTCGAGGGCGACTTCCTCCGGGAGGATGTCGACCCGTTCGATGGCTTCGGGCGGCAGGTTGCGGATTTCGCGAAAGCCCGAGATGCGCCGGCCGTTGACCAGCATCACCGGCTGGCCGCCGGAGCCGCGCGAACTGCGGGTGACCGGCTCCAGATAGGTCAGGAGCTCGGCGATGCTGGAGGCGCCGTAGGTCTGGATTTCTTCGGCGCTGAGGGTCAGGTCCGGAGGGATGTCGCTGTCGACGCTGCCGCGCGGGCGTGCGCCGGTGATGCTGACCGTGCCCAGGTCGATGGCTCCCTCTGTGCTCGCGCCTGTCGGCGCCGGCGCAGGGTCCTGGTCCTGCGGATCGGAGGCGGGCGCTTCCTGGGCGGCCGGCGGCTGCTGTGGCGGCGGAGCGGCCTGGGGCGCGGTCTGGATCGCGCCGGCCATGAGGCCGGACAGGGCGGTGGTGACGAGCAGCATAGGGCGGTGTTCCGGGAGGAGGGGACAACGGCATTGAACGTGCCGCGCCCGTATTTCCGTCGTGTTTCAAGGACGAAACCGGAAGTTGCGGCCGGGGTTCCTGTCGCACGCCCCTCCAGCGGGCGGTCATGAACTTTCGTTCAGGCTGCGGGCATTCCGGAGGCGTCGCCGCCCCGGCTCTAGCCGGCGTCCCTGAGCGCGCCTTCCAGCCCCTGTTCGCGGACCTTGCGGTACAGGGTCGAGCGGCCGATGCCGAGGCGGCGCGCGATCTCCGACATGTGGCCGGCGTAGACCTCGATGGCGTGCTGGATCAGGTCGCGCTCGATTTCCTCGAGGGTGCGCAGGTGGCCGCGCTCGTCGAGGATGCGGATCGGCACATCCGGAAGGGGCGGCAGGCCGACGCCGTCGTTGGCGGGGGCCGCAGCCAACGCAGCCGCCTCGCCGGTTCCGTGCTCGGCCGGCAGGAAGGGGGCGGCGAGGCCGGAGATGGCCGGGAAGTCGTGCGGTTGCAGGAAGGGCGAGTCGGACAGGACGATGGCCCGATAGATGGCGTTCTCCAGCTGGCGCACATTGCCGGGCCAGTCGAAGGCCGACAGCAGGGCCAGGGTCTCGGGCGCGCACCCGGCGACGCGCTTGCCCTCCTCGACGTTGAAGCGGGCGATGAAGTGGTCGACCAGGGCCGGGATGTCCTCGCGCCGCTCGCGCAGGGCCGGGGCCTCGAGCGGGAAGACGTTGAGGCGGTAGAACAGGTCCTCGCGGAAACGGCCCTCGCGGACCTGTTCGGCCAGGTCGCGGTTGGTCGCCGACACGATCCGCACGTCGACCTTGACCGACCGTTTGGAGCCCACCGGGTCGATCTCGCCTTCCTGCAGCGCGCGCAGCAGCTTGACCTGCATGTCCAGCGGCAGTTCGCCGATCTCGTCGAGGAACAGGGTGCCGCCGTTGGCCTCGGCGAACTTGCCCAGATGCTTGTCGCTGGCCCCGGTGAAGCTGCCTTTCTCGTGGCCGAACAGGATCGACTCGACCAGATTGGCGGGCAGGGCGCCGCAGTTGACGGCCACGAACGGCTTGCCGCTGCGGTCGGAGGCCCCGTGCAGGGCGCGGGCGATGACTTCCTTGCCGACGCCGCTCTCGCCGGTGATCAGCACCGGAATGCCGGATTTGGCGGCGCGCAAGCCCAGCGAGCGGACCATGCGCATCGGCGCGCTCTGCCCGACCAGATCGTCGAACGAGGTGCGGCCGGCGACGTGTTTCTTCAGCCGCCCGACCTCGGCGGTCAGCTGGGTCAGCTGCAGGGCGTTGCGCACCCCGACCAGCAGGCGCTCGGCCGAGACCGGCTTGACGAAGAAGTCCTGGGCCCCGGCCTGCATGGCCTTGACCACCGCGTCGACCCCGCCCGAGGCGGTCAGGACGATGACGGGGGTGGCGACGCCGGCGGTGCGGATCTCGGCCAGGGCCTCCATGCCGCTCATGCCGGGCATGACCATGTCCAGCAGGACGACGTCCGCGCCGCCGCCCTTGGTCAGGCGATCGATCGCCTCGCCGCCGGATTCAGCGTGGACCACGGCATAGCCTTCGCGCTCCAGCACCGCCTGCGCCAGGCGGCGCTGCGTCGGATCGTCGTCGACCACGAGTACGGTGCGGCTCATCGCAGGTCACCCTTCATCATCACGTCAGGGGCCGGTCCTCGTTGCAGCGGGACTGGCTCATTCCGGGACGTTTTAACCCTCACAAGGTGAAGATCGGGTTGGGGGGCAGGGTGAGTGGAGGGTTAACGGGCCGGCGCGGCCGCCGCCGGAACCGCTTCGGCCGCCGCATCACAGTCGACGCCCTCTTCCTGGAACCGGAACCGCGCTGCATTCGCTCCGATGGCGAGATCAGGCCAGAGGGCGGCGCGGGGCGACAGACGCCCCGCCTTCAGCGCCTCGCGGGCGTCCGTCGGCTGACGGCCCTGGCAGGCGCCGAGCCAGTACGTTCCAGTCCGTCGCCAGCTACCGTCCGCGTGCTGCTGGTGAATGCTGAGGTTCATCCGCCGGGCCACGAGGACCTCGGCCACGCCATCGCCGTTCCAGTCCCGGACAGTCGCGACGCAGTCGCCCGGTTGGCGGCAGGCGAAAATGTCGTTGTCCTGAGAGTCGCTGCCGAGGAAGCGGCGCGGCAGGGCGCTGCCGGCGGGCCAGACTTCGACCACGGGCCGGAAGGCCGCCTCGCGAGCCGTCCGACGCGCTTCCCACCGGTTGCTGACGGCCTTGGCGTCCCTGGCCCGGCGGGCTATTTCGGCGTTCCGCGAGCGGGTCAGCCGCTCCAGCGCCGCCTCGCCGGCCTTTCCGCTCTCAAAGCGCAGGAAGGCGTAGTCGAACTTGTCCGGCGTCACCGCGCCCCGCTCCAGCCGGGCCGTCTGGTCGGCGACGGAAAGGCGGGCCGGGTCCGCTATGGGGCTGAACAGGGCGAGGATGACCGCGACCTCCAACACGGCGGTCCAGACGTTGGTGCGCTCCAGCGGCTGCATCCAGCCGGCGCCCTTGCGCCAGAAGGGGCTGAGGGCGGCGAAACCGTAGCCGACGGCGTAGGCGGCGCCGACCACGGCGCAGGCGAAGGCGATGATGCGGTCGGGCGTCAGGCCGTGCTGCCCGATGCGCAGCGCCAGGCCCCAGAAGGCGATCACGACCAGCGGGCTCAGCAGGACGGCGGCGACGCGGACCGCCGCGCGCAGGATCGCCGGCGGCAGGTTGTCGGCCCGCCCGTCCTGATAGGCGGTGTTGATGAGGATGATCAGGGCCGCGGCGGCCGACAGGACGAGGGCGGTGGCGCTGCCCGTCTCCCACAGGCCCTGCAAGCCGGTGAAGGGCAGGGCGGCGAGGAAACCGGCGGCCAGCACCGTCATCAGCAGCAGCAGCCATGACAGCAGCATCAGCACGACGCTGCGCACCCCGCGGATCAGCCCGTCGCGCACGTCAGTCAGGTGAACGGCGGTCGCGAAGACGAGCGTCGTGATCGGGATGGAGAACCATTCCTCGCCGAGCAGGTCCTGCAGGAAATCCAGTCCGATGATGTGGAACAGGGCCGAACCGAGGAAGAGCAGCAGCCAGAAGGCGCCGGTGAAGCCGATCGACAGGGCCAGTTGGACACCGGCCTTCCAGGCCGTGTCGAAATAGGTCGGGAAGGCGGCGATCCACTTCCGCTCCATGTCGGCGGGCAGGACGAGATGATGGGCGATGAACAGGGCGGTCGCCGCGAACAGGGGCATGGGCCATGGCAGGAAGGGCGGTCGGCTGCGGAGGCCGTATTCGGTGATCGACTGGGCGGCGACGCCGTGCCAGCCGAGCAGGGCGAGGAGAGCTGCGGCGGCAACCGCCCACAACGCCAGGGTCAGGGGTCTCATGCGGCCGACCCCGGCCAGCATCAGGACGGGGACCATGACGAGGATCATCGCCAGGGGGCCGAAGAGTTCAGGGACGGTGGCGGGCCAAACGGCGGTGGGACAGGCGCCGGGCCGCACGTCGTCGCACAGCCAGGAGAACGCTTCCGCAGAATGGTACAGCCACCACAGGGCCGCGCCCTGGACCAGGCCGAGGGCGAGGCGGATCCAGATCACATATGGCGAACCGGCGCGTCCCAGGCTGTCCCGTCCGGTGGCCTCGATGGCGTCGGTCATTCGGTCTCCCCCCGCATGCGGGCCCAACCTGCACCATATTCGACCTGCGCGTCTTGAGGATTTCTCGTGCAGACGCCGTCCAGGACGGGCGGGCGCTTGAGTTCTGCGCCCGTCCGTGTATAGAGCGCGCCTTCTCCGTCGCAGCTTTTCGCCGCGGCGGTCCTGTCCGAGAACTTCGGGGCGTGGGGGTCACCCAGGCCGTAAATGCCAGAGAGCCCTCTGGCGCCGTGGGGAGATGGGGATGCAGACGAGCCAGACGATCCGAAAACCGGACGTCGGGGTCTGAGCTTCCTTCGGACAATACGACCGGCCTGAACGCTTCGCAGCGATGCGCGGCGCTTTGGCCAAATCCGTCGTCGGGAATAAGCCCGGCGGCGAATACCAGACTGGAGACCGCAATGGACCGCGCTCAAAAAGCCGAGTCGATCGAGACGCTCAAGGGCGTTTTCGCCGACGCGGGCGCCGTGGTCGTGACCCACAACCTGGGTCTGACCGTTGCGGACATGGAAGACCTGCGTGGACGCCTCCGCAAGGAAGGCGGCACGTTCAAGGTGGTCAAGAACCGCCTGGCGCTCAAGGCGCTCGAAGCCGACGAAGGCAGCGACTACCACGGCCTGTTCAAGGGTCCCGTGGGCATCGCCTACGCCAACGACGCGGTGACGGCCGCCAAGATCACCGCCGAATACGCCAAGGCCAACGACAAGTTCGTCGTCCTGGGCGGCTTCATGGGTGAGAAGGTTCTGGACGCGAAAGGCGTGGACACCCTGTCCAAGCTGCCGTCGCTGGATCAGATCCGCGCCTCGCTGCTCGGCCTGCTCAACGCCCCCGCGACCAAGATCGCCGGCGTCGTGCAAGCCCCGGCCGGCCAACTGGCCCGGGTGTTCAACGCCTACGCCACGAAGGACGCCGCGTAAGCGGACCCGCCTCTTTCATCTCTGCAAACTCTCTACTGAAACCCAATCCTCCGAAGGAAACACACCATGGCCGATCTCGCCAAAATCGTTGAAGACCTGTCGAAGCTGACCGTTCTGGAAGCCGCCGAACTGTCCAAGCTGCTGGAAGAAAAGTGGGGCGTCAGCGCCGCTGCTCCGGTGGCCATGGCCATGCCGGGCGCCGGCGGCGGCGGCGCCGCTCCGGCCGAAGCGGCTGAAGAGCAGACCGAGTTCACCGTCGTCCTGCTGGACGGCGGCGACAAGAAGATCAACGTCATCAAGGAAGTCCGCGGCGTCCGTTCGGACCTCGGCCTGAAGGAAGCCAAGGACCTGGTCGAAGGCGCTCCGCAGAACGTCGTCGAGAACGTCTCGAAGCAGATCGCCGACGAAGTCGCCAAGAAGCTGACGGAAGCCGGCGCCAAGGTGCAGGTCAAGTAAGCACGAACGGTCCTTCGGGACGTTCGTCGAACGGGCCGGGGATCGCTCCCCGGCCCGTTTTCTTTTGCCGGCGGATTGCGGCAGCATGGGCGGATGCTGCCCAACCTGATCACCGGCGTCCGGCTGCTGGCCCTCGTGCCGCTCTACGTCCTCGTCGCCCACGGCGGCGAGGCGAGCCGGGGCGCGGCGCTCGCCCTGTTCCTGCTCGCGGGGGCCAGCGACATCGCGGACGGCTGGCTGGCCCGGCGCCTGGGTCTGGGTTCAGCCTTCGGCGCCTTCCTCGACCTCGTCGCTGACCGGCTGCTGACCCTCGCAGCGGTGGCCGGGCTGATCGCCGCCGGCCGTCTGCCGGGCGGCTGGGCCGCGGCCGGGCTCGTGCTGGTCGTGCGCGATCTCGCCGTCGCCGGACTCAACGAGACCTTCGCCGGCCTCGGCATCCGGGTCACGCCCGCCGAAAAGGCCAAGGTCGCCCTGCAGTTCCTCGGCCTGGCCCTGTTGATCGCGCCGGGCTGGGCGGAGGCCCAGCTGTGGATCGGACGAGGCGCGCTCGGTCTGGCGGCCCTTCTCGCCGCGCTGCTGACCCTTGGCTATGTGCGGCGGGCGCTGGGACCTAGCGCCGGCGCGGCGTGAGGATGTCGCCCAGCCGGTCCGGCGTGCCCTCCACCCGAACCAGGCGCGGATAGCGCAGCCCGTCGTGGTAGTCGAAGCTGAGGGTGCGGAACTCGTCGCCGCGCCTGACGATCAGCACGATCGGCTCGCCGCCCCCCTTCGCCGCCGTCACCGCCTCGCGCAGCCGTTCGGCCGAGGCGGTCTGCTCGCCGATCGCGACGAGCTCCCAGCCGGCGCCGAGTCCCTGCTGATAGGCGGGGCCGCCCCAGCGGACGCCGGTGATGCGGTTGCCCGAGCCGAGCGAGAAGCCCAGGGAATACTGGAAGTCATTGGCCCAGCCCCCCTGCGCCCGTTTCTCGGCCGGCGTCAGGCTGTCGACATAGGTCAGGCGATAGCCGCCGCGGGCGATGCCGTCGAGCGGCGCCCCGGCGCCCGGTCCGACGGCGTCGAGCCGGGTGCGCAGGAAGGTCGCCCAGTCGTGTTCGTAGACGCCGTTCAGCGCCGCCACCAGATCGTCGAAGGTGTAGGGATGCGCCTCCCAGACCCCGTCCTCGATGCCGAAGAAGGCCCTGGCGAAGTCGTCCAGCGATTTGCGGCCGTTGGTGCGCTCGCGGATCAGGGTGTCGGCGTCCAGCCAGATCAGCAGGGCCTCGCGATAATAGTCGCCCGTCCCGCGCATCCATGACGGCCACGGATTGGGCATGCGATAGCCCAGAAGGTTGTGGTTGCTGGTGTCCTGCAGGGCGCGCCACTCGCGGCCCGGCTGGTTCTCGTAGAAGGCGGCGACCTCCGCGATGGTCGCCAGCTGCTCTTCCTTGGTCGCCAACCCCGAGCGGGCGGTCAGCACCTCGCCCCAGTACTCCGTCTGGCCCTCGTAGACCCACATCAGGGTGTTCTGGGTCGGGACGTTGAAATTGGGCACGTATTCGTCGGCCGGCCGACGGAATTTGCCGTTCCAGCTATGGGTGAACTCGTGCGGCAGCAGGGCGAGGGTGCCGAAGCTCTTCATGCCGTCGGTGAAGAAGGTCGCCGGGGCGGTGTTCTCGGACGACCGGTGATGCTCCAGCCCGATCCCGCCCAGCTTGTCGGTGGCGGCCAGCAGGAATTCGTAGCGGTCGTAGTGGCGCGCGCCGTAGAGGTAGTCTGTCTGGTCCACGAGGCTGCGGAACCTGGCGATCTGCTCGTCGGTCGCCGCCAGTCCCGCGGCCGTGTCGGCGACGAGGCTCAGGTGCACCGGCGAGCGGCCGCCGGGGTCGAGATCAATGCGCCGGTAGTGCTTGCCTGCGAACATCGGGCTGTCGGCCAGGTGCTCCAGCGAGATGGGCTCGAATGTCGCCACATCCCCCTGGCGTCCGGTCGTGGTCAGGGCGGTGCCGTACTGCCAGCCCGCCGGCAGGGTCACTGATGGCGCAAAGGTGATCCGGCTGTGGTTGTAGCCCGCCGGATAGAGCAGGGCCTTCTCCCACTGCAGGTTGACGATCTCGGGCGTCATGGTGACGCGCCAGTTGGAGGCGTCGGGCTGGGTCAGCCACTCGAACCGGACCTCGATCGAGGTCACGCCGGCCGGGACGTCGAGGTGGAAGGCGTAGGGATCGACCGTGTCGCGCACCCACTCGATGCGCTGTCCGCCGCCGGTGACGGTGACGCCCGAGACCAGCTGGATCGGCCCGGTGTCGGCATGGTTGCCCGGCAGGAATTTCGGATACTGCAGCACCAGGTGACCGGCGCTGACCGGAATCGTCTGGCGCACCCGCACGACCTTGTGGTCGAGGTCGGTCAGGTCGGCGTGGATGGCGATCACGCCGCGATAGTCGCGGTCCTGCGGCGCCGGGATCGGCGGCAGGGCGTGCGGCAGACTGCTGGGGGCGGGCAGCGGCGTCTGGGCCTGGGAGGCGGGAACCTGGGCCAGCGCGGGCGCCGAGGCGGAGGCCAGCAGGAGGGCGACAGCGGCGGATTTGAGCATCGGTCGGGTCTCTCTCGATCAGCGGCGGCGCGGGGCCAGGATGTCTCCCAGCCGGTCGGGCGTGCCCTCGATCCGCTCCAGATGCGGGTAGCGCAGGCCGTCGTGGTAGTCGAAGCGGATGGTGCGGAAGCGGTCGCCCTTCTTCAGCATCATCTCGATCGGCGTCGTATTGCCCTTGGAGGCGGTGATCGCCTCGGAGATGGCGTCGGCGCTGGCGGCGCGGCCGTTGACGGCGACGACGTCCCAGCCCGAGGTCAGGCCGGCTTCGAAGGCGGGCGAGCCCCATCGCACGGCGGTGACTCGGTTGGTCCCGTTCAATGAAAGGCCCAGCGAATACTGGAAATCGACCCGGCCCAGCTCGGTGTTGAGGGCCTTGGAATAGTCGTTGGGCGTCTCGCGCCAGACCAGACGGTAGCCGCCGCGCTCGATGCCGCCGTTGGGGGTCGGGGCGTTCGGGCCCACCGCGTCGAGGCGGGTGCGCAGGAAGTCGGCCCAGTCGCCGGCCTGCACGCCGTTCAGCGTCCCGGCGACGTCGTCGAAGGTATAGGGCGCGGGATCCCAATTGCCGTCCTCGACGCCGAAGAAGGCCCGGGCGAAGTCGTCCAGCGACTTGCGGCCGCCGCTGCGCTCGCGGATCAGGGTGTCGGCGTCCAGCCAGATCATCGCGCCTTCGCGGTAGTAGTCCTCGCTGCGCTGGAAGCTGGTCCACGGCTGGGGACGGCGCTGGGCGATGATCGGGTCGTTGGTGGTGTCCTGCATGGCGCGCCAGGTCCGGGCCGGATTGTCCTCGGCGTAGGTCGCGGCGGTGTTGGCGAAGACATCCAGCGCCTGCTGTTTCGTCATCAGGCCGGCGCGCGCGGTCAGCACCAGGCCCCAGTACTGGGTCTGACCCTCATAGACCCACAGCAGGGAGTTCTGCAGCGGCTCGTTCAGGTTGGGCGTCAGCTGGTCGGCGGGGCGCCGCCACTTGCCGTTCCAGGAGTGGGTGTATTCGTGACCCAGCAGGTCACGGTCGGCGATCGTGCCGGTCCGGTCGGTGAAATAGTCGGTGTCGACGCTGTTCTCGGACGAGCGGTGATGCTCCAGCCCAATGCCGCCCAGCTTATCGCTCACCGCCAGCAGGAAGTCGTAGTGATTATAGTGCCGCGCGCCGTAGAGCCGGTCCGCCTGGTCGACCAGGTTGCGGTGCAGCTCGATGTGTTCGTCGGTGGCGGCCAGCATGTCGGCGTCGTCGGCGACGATGTTCAGCCGCACGGGCGAGCGGCCGCCCGGATCGAGGTCGATCTGGCGGTAATGCTTGCCCGCGAACACCGGGCTGTCTGCGAAATGCTCGAGCGTGATCGGGGCGAAGGTGGCCAGCCCGTTCTGGAAGCTCTCGGTGTCCAGGGCCGTGCCGTACTGCCAGCCGGCGGGCAGGCGCAGGGTCGGGCGGAAGGTGATCTGGCTGGAATAGTAGCCCGCCGGATAGAGCAGGGCCTTCTCCCACTGGATGTTCAGCATCTCGTCGGTGATGACGATGCGGCCTTGGCTGCCCTCGATCGGGGTCAGCCATTTGAACGAGACCTCGAGCGTGCTGACGCCGGCGGGCACATCGACCTGGAAGCCGTTGGTGTGGACCGTGTTGCGCACCCAGCGCAGGGGTTGGCCGTTGGCGGTGATCTGAAGGTCGCCGATATCGTCCACCGGCCCGACCGGGCCGTGATTGCCGGGGATCCACTGCGGATAGAGCAGGATCAGCGGCCCCGGCGCGGCGACCGGGATGGTCTGTTTCACCGCGACGATGCGGCGGTCGATGTCCGTGGCGTCCATCTCCAGCGTGATCACGCCGGGGTAGGGGGCGTCACGCGGGGCGGGAATCGGCGCCAGCGCGCGGTCCAGCGCCGGCGTCGCGACCTGGGCCAGCGCCGGAGCGGAACCAAGCAGCAGCGCGGCGGCGCAGGCGGAGGCGAACAGACGGGCGGGACGCATCATCGGAGGCTCTCGGTCAATGAGGTTCGGCGGCAAGCTAGAGCGCGGCGGCGGCTCGCCGGATTAAATCGCTGTCATCTTCACGGTTCCGCACGCGCAGGCGCAGACCTGTTCAACGCCGCCGGCGATCGTGTCCGTCGCGGTTTGTCAGGCGGCGGGCTTCACCTCGAGCAGCTCGACGGTGAACAGCAGGGTCGAGTTCGGCGGCAGTTCGTCGCCGCCGATCCAGCGCTCGCCGTAGCCGAGCGAGGCGGGGATGACGAACTCGAACGTCTCGCCCTCGCGCATCAGGCCGACGCCCTCGGTCCAGCCCTTGATGACCCGGTTCAGGGGGAATTCGGCCGGCTCGTTGCGGGCGTAGGAGCTGTCGAACTCGCGCCCGTCGACGAAGGTCCCGCGATAGTGGACCTTGACCGTGTCGGTCGAGGCGGGCTGGCGGCCCTCGGGACGGGCCGATCCGACGCGACGGTACTGCAGGCCCGAGGCGGTGGTGGTCCAGCCACGGCCGTATTCGGCGTTCCACGCCAGGTAGGCGGCGTTGCCGGCGTTCCAGTTCTCCTGCGTCGACGAGCCGGAGAAGTCATAGGGATTCGGCCCCGCCGAGGCGCAGGCGGAAAGGGTCAGGGCGGCGGCGGCCGCGAGCGTGATACGTGTCATGCGGCGACGCTATTTTCCCTGTCGTTGCAAAGCAATGGCCCGGCGGAAGGGGCTGCTTCGCGCGCACCGCCGAAAAAGGAGGCCGGCGGTCTTTATTTCGCCGTCAAAGCGAGTATATCAGCGCGTTCCGCTAACTCCGTAAGAGATACGCGCGAAAGCGCCGAGGCCCGGTTTGTCGCCCTCCGACCGGTGCGAAGGCGCGCTCCTCCCCAAGGGAGCCCTACATTTCAGGTGTCCTGGGACCGCAAGGCCCGAGGGTGGACGCCGAAACCGATGGTCACGGGTCGCCGGAATGGCGGAGCCGTGGCTGCTGCATTGAGCGGGCTGCCCGGCCCGCCGCATTGGGAAGACAGAATGGCCAAGTCCAAAGCGGAACTCACCGTCAACGGTCAGTTCCTCACCGCCACCTCGTTCACCGGCAAGAAGCGCATCCGCCACTCCTTCGGGCGTATCCCGGAAGCGGTGCAGATGCCGAACCTGATCGAGGTTCAGCGCGCCTCCTACGAGCAGTTCCTGCAGCGCGAGGTCCGCTCGGGCCCGCGCAAGGACCAGGGCATCGAGGCGGTGTTCAAGTCGGTCTTCCCGATCAAGGACTTCAACGAGCGCGCCATCCTGGAATACGTGTCGTACGAGTTCGAGGACCCGAAGTACGACGTCGAGGAATGCATCCAGCGCGACATGACCTATGCCGCGCCGCTGAAGGTCAAGCTGCGCCTGATCGTCTTTGAATCGGACGAGGAGACGGGCGCGCGCTCGGTCAAGGACATCAAGGAGCAGGACGTCTACATGGGCGACATCCCGCTCATGACCGACAAGGGCACCTTCATCGTCAACGGGACCGAGCGGGTCATCGTCTCGCAGATGCACCGCTCGCCGGGCGTCTTCTTCGACCACGACAAGGGCAAGACGCACAGCTCGGGCAAGCTGCTGTTCGCCGCCCGCGTGATCCCGTACCGCGGCTCGTGGCTCGACTTCGAGTTCGACGCCAAGGACATCGTCTACGTCCGCATCGACCGCCGCCGGAAGCTGCCGGCCACGACCTTCCTGATGGGTCTGGGCATGGACGGCGAGGAAATCCTCAAGACCTTCTACGAGACCGTGCCCTACGAGAAGCGCGGCGAAGGCTGGGTCACGCCGTACAAGGCCGAGCGCTGGCGCGGGGTGAAGCCGGAGTTCGACCTGGTCGACGCCGACACCGGTGAAGTGATCGCCGCCGCCGGGACCAAGATCAGCGCCCGCCAGGCCAAGAAGCTGGGCGACACCACGAGTTCGCTGTCGCTGGCCGCCGACGCCCTGCTGGGCAAGTATCTGGCCGCGGACGCCGTCAACTACGAGACCGGCGAGATCTACGCCGAGGCCGGCGACGAGCTGGACCAGCCGACCATCGAGCTGCTGGAGAGCCACGGCTTCACCACCATCGACGTGCTGGACATCGACCACGTCACGGTCGGCGCCTACATGCGAAACACCCTGCGCATCGACAAGAACACCGGCCGCGAGGACGCGCTGTTCGACGTCTACCGCGTCATGCGCCCGGGCGAGCCGCCGACCCCGGAAGCCGCCGAAGCCATGTTCAACTCGCTGTTCTTTGACAGCGAGCGCTACGACCTGTCGGCCGTCGGCCGGGTCAAGATGAACATGCGTCTGGAGACGCCCGAGGTCTCGGACGAGATCCGCGTGCTCCGCAAGGAAGACGTGCTGAAGGTGCTGCAGATCCTCGTCGGCCTGAAGGACGGCCAGGGCGAAATCGACGACATCGACAACCTCGGCAACCGCCGCGTCCGTTCTGTCGGCGAACTGCTGGAGAACCAGTACCGCGTCGGCCTGCTGCGGATGGAGCGCGCCATCAAGGAGCGCATGTCCTCGGTCGATATCGACACGGTCATGCCGCACGACCTGATCAACGCCAAGCCGGCCGCCGCGGCCGTGCGCGAGTTCTTCGGTTCGTCGCAGCTGTCGCAGTTCATGGACCAGACCAACCCGCTGTCCGAGATCACCCACAAGCGCCGCCTGTCGGCGCTTGGCCCGGGCGGTCTGACGCGTGAGCGGGCCGGCTTCGAAGTCCGCGACGTGCACCCGACCCACTACGGCCGCATCTGCCCGATCGAGACGCCGGAAGGTCCGAATATCGGCCTGATCAACTCGCTGGCCACCCACGCCCGGGTCAACAAGTACGGCTTCATCGAGAGCCCGTACCGGCGCGTGAAGGACGGCAAGGCCACGGACGAGGTGGTTTACATCTCGGCCATGGAAGAGGCGAAATACACCATCGCCCAGGCCAACATCGAGCTGAAGAACGGCGAGATCGTCGAGGACCTCGTCCCCGGCCGGATCAACGGCGACTCCCAGCTGCTGACCAAGGCCGACGTCGACATGATGGACGTGTCGCCGAAGCAGGTCGTTTCGGTCGCCGCCGCCCTGATCCCGTTCCTGGAAAACGACGACGCCAACCGCGCGCTGATGGGCGCCAACATGCAGCGTCAGGCCGTGCCGCTGGTGCAGTCGGACGCGCCGCTGGTCGGCACCGGCATGGAAGCGGTCGTGGCCGTGGACTCCGGCGCCGTCGTGGTCGCCCGTCGTGATGGCGTCGTCGAGCAGATCGACGGCACCCGCATCGTCGTGCGCGCCACCAACGAGCAGGACGCCAGCCGTTCGGGCGTCGACATCTACCGCCTGTCCAAGTTCCAGCGTTCCAACCAGTCGACCTGCATCAACCAGCGCCCGATCGTGCGCGTGGGCGATGAAGTGAAGACCGGCGACGTGATCGCCGACGGCCCGTCGACGGACCTGGGCGAACTGGCGCTGGGCCGCAACGCCCTCGTCGCCTTCATGCCGTGGAACGGCTACAACTTCGAAGACTCGATCCTGATCTCCGAGCGCATCGTGCGCGACGACGTCTTCACCTCGATCCACATTGAGGAGTTCGAGGTCATGGCCCGCGACACCAAGCTGGGCCCGGAAGAGATCACGCGCGACATTCCGAACGTCGGCGAGGAAGCCCTGCGCAACCTCGACGAGGCCGGCATCGTGGCGATCGGCGCCGAAGTCCAGCCGGGCGACATCCTGTGCGGCAAGGTCACGCCGAAGGGCGAAAGCCCGATGACGCCTGAAGAGAAGCTGCTGCGCGCCATCTTCGGCGAGAAGGCTTCGGACGTCCGCGACACCAGCCTGCGCCTGCCGCCCGGCGTCGCCGGCACCATCGTCGATGTGCGAGTCTTCAACCGCCACGGCGTCGACAAAGACGAACGCGCCGTCGCCATCGAGCGCGCCGAGATCGAACGCCTCGGCAAGGACCGCGACGACGAGCTCAAGATTCTGGAGCGCAACGTCTACGGCCGCCTGAAGCCTCTGCTGATCGGCAAGAACGCCACCTCGGGTCCGAAGGGCCTGGGCCGCGGGACCGTCACCGAAGAGAAGCTGGGCGAGCTGTCGCGCGGCCTGTGGTGGCAGATCGCCCTCGACGACGAGAAGGCGATGGGCGAGCTCGAGGCCATGAAGAAGCAGTTCGAGGACGCCCGCAAGGCGCTCGACCGCCGCTTCGAGGACAAGGTCGAGAAGCTGCAACGCGGCGACGAACTGCCCCCGGGCGTGATGAAGATGGTCAAGGTCTTCGTGGCCGTGAAGCGCAAGCTTCAGCCCGGCGACAAGATGGCCGGCCGTCACGGCAACAAGGGCGTCATCTCCAAGATCCTTCCGATCGAGGACATGCCGCACCTGGAGGACGGGACCACCGTCGACCTGGTTCTGAACCCGCTGGGCGTGCCGTCGCGCATGAACATCGGCCAGATCTTCGAAACCCACCTGGGCTGGGCCGCGGCCGGTCTCGGCAAGCAGATCCAGGGCCTGCTGGAAGCCTGGCAGCAGGGCGGACAGAAGAAGGCGCTGGTCGACCATCTGGTCAGCATCTACGGACCCGACACCCCGCTGCCGGACTCCGAGGAGGACCTGGTCGAGCTGGCCCGGAACCTGTCGAAGGGCGTGCCCTTCGCCACGCCGGTCTTCGATGGCGCGCACATCAACGACATCGAGGACCTGCTGGAGAAGGCGGGCCTAGACCGCACCGGCCAGTCGATCGTCTATGACGGTCAGACCGGCGAGCAGTTCAAGCGTCCGGTCACCGTCGGCTACATCTACATGCTGAAGCTGCACCACCTGGTGGACGACAAGATCCACGCCCGCTCGATCGGCCCGTACTCGCTGGTCACCCAGCAGCCGCTGGGCGGCAAGGCGCAGTTCGGCGGACAGCGCTTCGGCGAGATGGAGGTGTGGGCGCTGGAGGCCTACGGCGCGGCCTACACCCTGCAGGAAATGCTGACGGTGAAGTCCGACGACGTGGCCGGCCGAACCAAGGTCTACGAGGCGATCGTCCGCGGCGACGACAGCTTCGAGGCGGGCATCCCCGAGAGCTTCAACGTGCTCGTCAAGGAAATGCGCTCGCTGGGCCTGAACGTGGAGCTGGAGAACAGCTGATCGACCGAACAACCCCTCCTCGCGCAAGCGGGGAGGGACGGTCTCTCGCTCTCTCCACATGAAATTACGCGGGAAGCCCCGCAGAAGGAATCAAGATGAACCAGGAAGTCCTGAACATCTTCAACCCGGTCCCGGTCACCCCGACCTTCGACCAGATCAAGATCGCCCTGGCCTCGCCGGAGAAGATCCGGTCGTGGTCGTTCGGCGAGATCAAGAAGCCGGAAACCATCAACTACCGCACGTTCAAGCCCGAGCGCGATGGCCTGTTCTGCGCCCGCATCTTTGGCCCGACCAAGGACTACGAATGCCTGTGCGGCAAGTACAAGCGCATGAAGTACAAGGGCATCATCTGCGAGAAGTGCGGCGTCGAGGTCACCCTGGCCCGCGTCCGGCGCGAGCGGATGGGCCACATCGAACTGGCCGCCCCGGTCGCCCACATCTGGTTCCTGAAGTCGCTGCCGTCGCGCATCTCGCTGATGCTCGACATGGCGCTGAAGGACGTCGAGCGCGTCCTGTATTTCGAGAACTACATCGTCACCGAGCCGGGCCTGACCCCGCTGAAGCAGAACCAGCTGCTGACGGAAGACGAGTTCTACCGCTACCAGGACGAGTTCGGCGATGACGGCTTCACCGCCGAGATCGGCGCCGAGGCCGTGCGCAATCTGTTGATCGGCATCGACCTGCACGCCGAGGCCGAGAAGCACCGCGCCGAACTGGCCGACAGCCCCTCGGAAATGAAGGCCAAGAAGGCCTCCAAGCGCCTGAAGCTGATCGAGGCCTTCCTCGAGAGCGGCAACAAGCCCGAGTGGATGATCCTGACGGTCGTGCCGGTGATCCCGCCGGAACTGCGCCCGCTGGTGCCGCTGGACGGCGGCCGCTTCGCCACCTCGGACCTGAACGACCTCTACCGCCGGGTCATCAACCGCAACAACCGCCTGAAGCGGCTGATCGAACTGCGCGCGCCCGACATCATCATCCGCAACGAAAAGCGGATGCTGCAGGAGTCGGTCGACGCCCTGTTCGACAACGGCCGCCGCGGCCGCGTCATCACCGGCGCCAACAAGCGTCCGCTGAAGTCGCTCGCCGACATGCTGAAGGGCAAGCAGGGCCGCTTCCGCCAGAACCTGCTCGGCAAGCGCGTCGACTACTCGGGCCGTTCGGTCATCACCGTGGGTCCCGAACTGAAGCTGCACGAGTGCGGCCTGCCCAAGAAGATGGCGCTGGAGCTGTTCAAGCCGTTCATCTACGCGCGCCTTGACGCCAAGGGCCTGTCGGGCACCGTCAAGCAATCCAAGCGCATGGTCGAGCGTGAGCAGCCGCAGGTGTGGGATATCCTCGACGAGGTCATCCGCGAGCACCCGGTGCTCCTGAACCGCGCCCCGACCCTGCACCGTCTGGGCATCCAGGCGTTCGAGCCGAAGCTGATCGAGGGCAAGGCCATCCGCCTGCACCCGCTGGTCTGCACCGCCTTCAACGCCGACTTCGACGGCGACCAGATGGCCGTTCACGTCCCGCTGTCGCTTGAAGCGCAGCTGGAAGCGCGCGTCCTGATGATGTCGACGAACAACATCCTGTCGCCCGCCAACGGCAAGCCGATCATCGTGCCGTCGCAGGATATCGTGCTGGGCCTGTACTACCTGTCGCTGGTCAAGGAAGGCGAGAAGGGCGAGGGCAAGCTGTTCGCCAACATGGGCGAGATCGATGCGGCGCTCGACGCCGGCGTCGTGACCCTGCACACCAAGATCAAGGCCCGCTGGACCGAGATGAACGCCGCCGGCGAAGTCATCACCAAGGTCATCGACACGACCCCGGGCCGGATGAAGCTGGGCGCCCTGCTGCCGCACAACCCGAACATCGGCTACCGCCTGCTCGAGAAGAACCTGACCAAGAAGGAGATCGGAAACCTGATCGATCAGGTCTATCGCCACTGTGGTCAGAAGGCGACGGTCATCTTCGCCGACCAGATGATGCAGCTGGGCTTCCGTGAAGCCGCCAAGGCCGGCATTTCGTTCGGCAAGGACGACATCGTCATCCCGGCCGCCAAGGCCACCCTGGTCGCCGACACCCGCACCCAGGTCGAGGAGTACGAGCAACAGTACGCCGACGGCCTGATCACCAAGGGCGAGAAGTACAACAAGGTCGTCGACGCTTGGGCCAAGGCCACGGACAAGATCGCCGATGCGATGATGGGCGAGATCGCCCAGCCCCGCGTGCTGGCCAAGGGTCAGAACCCGGACATCAACTCGGTGTTCATGATGGCCAACTCGGGCGCCCGCGGTTCGCAGGCCCAGATGAAGCAGCTGGGCGGCATGCGGGGCCTGATGGCCAAGCCGTCGGGCGAGATCATCGAGACGCCGATCATCTCGAACTTCAAGGAAGGCCTGACCGTCCTTGAGTACTTCAACTCCACCCACGGCGCCCGCAAGGGTCTGGCCGACACCGCGCTGAAAACCGCCAACTCCGGCTATCTGACGCGTCGTCTGGTCGACGTGGCGCAGGACTCGATCGTCACCGAGGACGATTGCGGCTCGACGCGGGGCATCACCCTGCGCGCCGTGGTCGAAGGCGGCGACGTGCTGGTCTCGCTGGGTCAGCGGGTCCTGGGCCGTTACGCGGCCGAGGACATCAAGGAGCCGGGCACCGACAACGTCCTGTTCCCCGCCGACACCTACCTGCAAGAGGAAGAGGTCGAGGTCATCGACGACGCCGGCGTCCAGTCGGTCAAGGTCCGCTCGGCCCTGACGTGCGAGGCCGAGGCCGGCATCTGCGCCTACTGCTACGGCCGTGACCTGGCGCGCGGCACCAACGTCAACATCGGTGAAGCGGTCGGCGTCATCGCGGCGCAGTCGATCGGCGAGCCGGGCACCCAGCTGACGATGCGGACCTTCCACATCGGCGGCACCGCCCAGGTGGCGGAAACCTCGTTCTATGAGGCGACCAACGCCGGCGTGGCGCGGATCAACGGCCCGACCGTCAAGGCGGCGCACGGCGACCTGGTGGCCATGAGCCGCAACGTCACGATCACCATCGTCGTCGACGGCAAGGACCGCGAGACCCACAAGCTGCCCTACGGCGCCCGCCTGCGGGTCACCGAGGGCGCCGAGGTCAAGCGCAGCCAGCGTCTGGCCGAGTGGGACCCCTACACCTCGCCGATCCTGACCGAAGTGGGCGGCACCATCCGCTTCGAGGACCTGGTGGAGGGCCTGTCGGTCCGCGAGGAAACCGACGAAGCTACGGGCATCGCCCAGCGCGTCGTCTCCGACTGGCGCGCCAGCCCCCGCGGCGCGGACCTGCGTCCGGCGATGGGCGTCACCAAGGGCGACGAATACGCCAAGCTGGCCTCGGGCTCCGACGCCCGATACCTGCTGCCGGTGGGCGCGGTTCTGTCCGTGAACAACGGCGACGTGGTCAAGCCGGGCGAGATCATCGCCCGCGTGCCGACCGAGGGCGCCAAGACCCGCGACATCACCGGCGGTCTGCCGCGGGTGGCCGAGCTGTTCGAGGCCCGTCGTCCCAAGGACTGCGCGGTCATCGCCGAGATGGACGGCCGCGTCGAATTCGGTCGCGACTACAAGAACAAGCGCCGCATCAAGATCACGCCCGAGCCCAATGCGGACGGCGTGCAGGGCGAGGCGGTCGAGTTCCTGATCCCGAAGGGCAAGCACATCTCCGTCCACGACGGCGATCTGATTCAGAAGGGCGACTACATCATCGACGGCAACCCGGATCCGCACGACCTGCTGCGCATCCAAGGCGTCGAGGCCCTGGCCGAGTACCTCGTCAACGAAGTGCAGGAGGTCTACCGACTGCAGGGCGTGCCGATCAACGACAAGCACATCGAGGTGATCGTTCGCCAGATGCTGCAGAAGGTCGAGATCATCGACTCGGGCGAGACCACCCTGATCCGTGGCGACACGGTCGAGGTGGCCGAGGCCGTGGCCGAGAACGCCAAGGTCGAGAAGCGCGGCGGCCGACCGGCCACGACGCAGCCGGTCCTGCTGGGCATCACCAAGGCGTCGCTGCAGACCCGCAGCTTCATCTCGGCGGCGTCCTTCCAGGAGACCACCCGCGTCCTCACCGACGCCTCGGTCAACGGCAAGAAGGACACGCTGGAAGGCCTGAAGGAGAACGTCATCGTCGGCCGGCTGATCCCGGCGGGCACCGGCGCCTATCTGCGGGCCCTGCAGAAGGTGGCCAACGAACGCGACGCCGAACTGACGTCGCAGCGGGAAGAGGCCATCGAGCCGCTCCCGGCCGACCTGGCCCTGGAGCTGGAGAACAGCGAGGGCTGATCTCCGGGTCCGACTGAACTGAAGAGAGCGGCTCCGGCGACGGGGCCGCTCTTTTCTTTTGGCCGCTTCCTGTTGAAGCTGCGGGTCCCCCCGGAGACCGCCATGACCCTGACCCCCCTTCCGTCCTTCCGCCTCGACGGCAAACGCGCCCTTGTGACCGGAGGCGGCCGCGGGATCGGCGCGGCCGGGGCGGAGGTCTTCGCCCAGGCCGGGGCGGCCGTGACCCTGTGCGGCCGCACGGCCGGCGATCTGGAGGCGCGGGTGAGCGAAATTCGGGAGGCCGGATTCGAAGCCGACGCCTTCGTGCTGGACGTCACAGACCTCGCCGCCGTCCGCCGGGAGATCGCGGCGCGCGGTCCCTTCGACATCCTGCTGAACAATGCCGGCGTGAACCGCATCCGCTCGATCGTCGAGATCACGGAAGAGGACTATGATGCGGTCCTGAACCTCAACCTGAAATCGGCTCTGTTCGTGGCCCAGGCGGTGGCGAGGGGGCTTCTGGAAGCGGGCCGGCCGGGGTCGATCATCAATGTCTCGTCGCAGATGGGCCATGTCGGCGGCGGCGGCCGGTCGCTGTACAGCGCCTCGAAATGGGGTCTCGAAGGTCTGACCCGCTGCATGGCCATCGACCTGGCTCCCCACGGCGTACGGGTGAACACGATCTGCCCGACCTTCATCGACACCGCAATGACCCGGCCGATCCTCGACACTCCCGGGACGCGCGACTTCGTGCTGAGCCGCATCAAGCTCGGGCGACTGGGCCAGATGGAAGAACTGACGGGGGCCCTCCTGCTGCTGGCGTCCGACGCCTCCACCCTGATGACGGGCGGCTCGGTGATGGTCGACGGGGGCTGGACGGCCGGTTGATCAACCCGCCCGCAGGACGGGGGCTAGGTCAATCCTCCTCGATCTCGCGGATACGGTCCCGCCGGGTGCGCACATTACTGGTCGAATCCGGGCGCAGCGACGGGTCCAGGTGCGCGCCCGCCACGCCCATGCCGAAGTTTGATCCCGGTCCGTCCTGCGGCCCGACCACGCCGACGCCGCCGGAGAGCGGGCGGCGGCGCGCCTCGTACTGGGCCAGCGCGCGGGCGCCCTCGCGCGCGAAGCGTCCGTCGCGTTCAGGATTCCCCGTGCCGCTGATCGGCGGGGCGGCCGCGGCCCGTTCGCCGAGGCGGTCGTCGCACAGGGCCCGTTCGGCCGGGGTCAGCAGGCGTGGACTGGCGCAGCCGACCGGACTTGTGCGCAGGCCCCGGCCGACCCGGTCGCCGGGGGTTTCGGGCCGGACCCGCCAGGGCGCGGTCCCGACATCGGCCGGCGGGGCGGGAGCCCCCGGAGCGGCGAGGCGTGGCGAGGGCGGGTCCTCGTCATCCTCGAGCCTCTGCAGGGGCGCGGTCCGCACGGCCGGCGCTCCGGAGTCGGGCAGGACCAGCGACGGCGCCTCCGGCCGCTCCGGCGGCGGCCGCACCCGGGCGGCCTCGCCGGGCAGCAGGGGGCGGGGCTCGATCTCGAGGTAGATGGCGTGGTCGACAGGCCCGGCCGGCGCGTCCAGACCGAAGGAGCGAAGCCCGATCAGGCCGAGCACGAGACCATGCAGGCCCACGGACACGAGCACGATCACCGGCTTTCGCCAGCGTTCGGCCCGCGACGGCCAGACAAGCCTCAGGTCCCGCATCGGCCCTCCACGTCCTCAACCGGCAGTGGAGGCTGGGAGCGTGGCGGTATTGCGGCCTGTGATTCAGCGACTGTGGGGCCCGTCGCCCTTGACCGGCTCCCCGTCCCGGCGTAGAAGCCGCCCACTTTCGAGGCGGGCGCGTCAGCGTTCATCGAGATCGTGACAATCGAACGACGGGCTGTGCCCGCCGGAACGCCCGAAGCGCGCGTTCCGGCTTTTCTGTTTGTCGCGGGCCTTGCTCGAAATCAATCCCGGGACGGCGCCGCCGGCGTTGTCCGAAAAGAAGGCTCACCGGGGCGCTCCGGCCGAAAGGCACACGCCCCCATCGATTAGAAGAGAACGAGTACTCGATGCCGACTATCAACCAGCTGATCCGCAAGCCGCGCTCGCCCAAGCCGGTCCGCAACAAGGTCCCGGCGCTCAAGGGCTGCCCGCAGCGCCGCGGCGTCTGCACCCGCGTCTACACCACGACCCCGAAGAAGCCGAACTCGGCTCTGCGTAAGGTCGCCAAGGTGCGCCTGACCACCGGCATCGAAGCCGTGTGCTACATCCCCGGCGAGGGCCACAATCTGCAGGAGCACTCGGTGGTCCTGATCCGCGGCGGCCGCGTCAAGGACTTGCCCGGCGTGCGTTACCACATCCTGCGCGGCGTGCTCGACACCCAGGGCGTCAAGGACCGCAAGCAGCGCCGTTCGCACTACGGCGCCAAGCGTCCGAAGTAAGCGAAGACCCACCAGTTTTCCCCGGCCCGTCCGGGGACCCAGAGACCGTTTCAGAAGGCCCAGCCCATGTCCCGTCGTCACCGTGCCCAGAAGCGCGAAGTTCTGCCGGATCCCAAGTTCAAGGATCTGACCGTCACCAAGTTCATGAACTACGTCATGTACGAGGGCAAAAAGGCCGTCGCCGAGAACATCGTCTACGGCGCGTTCGACATCCTGGCCGACAAGAAGAAGGACCAGGAGCCCGTCGCGACCTTCCACTCCGCGCTGGAAAACGTCGCTCCGGCGGTCGAGGTCCGCTCGCGTCGCGTCGGCGGCGCCACCTATCAGGTGCCGGTCGAGGTTCGCCCGGATCGCCGCAAGGCCCTGGCCATCCGCTGGCTGGTCAACGCCGCCCGCAAGCGCGGCGAGAACACCATGACCGAAAAGCTCGCCGCCGAGCTGCTGGACGCTTCGAACAACCGCGGCACCGCGGTCAAGAAGCGCGAAGACACCCATAAGATGGCCGAGGCCAACCGCGCCTTCAGCCACTACCGCTGGTAACGCCTTCAAGGAGCCCTCTTCGGCTCCTATCTACCGACTATCCGGCGCGGGCGGTTTGAGCTAAATCGCCCGCGCCTGCTTATCCAGACAGACGCAAGATCTCCCCGAGGGCGCGAAACGCGTCCTGAACTCACTTCAAGGCACGCTTTCATGGCCCGCACGCACAAGATCGAGGACTACCGCAACTTCGGCATCATGGCCCACATCGACGCGGGCAAGACGACGACGACCGAGCGGATCCTGTATTACACCGGCAAGTCCCACAAGATCGGCGAAGTCCACGACGGCGCCGCCACCATGGACTGGATGGACCAGGAGCAGGAGCGCGGCATCACCATCACGTCCGCCGCGACGACCGCCTTCTGGAAAGAGAAGCGCCTCAACATCATCGACACCCCCGGCCACGTGGACTTCACCATCGAGGTCGAGCGTTCGCTGCGCGTCCTCGACGGCGCCGTGACCGTGCTGGACGGCAACGCCGGCGTCGAGCCGCAGACCGAAACCGTCTGGCGCCAGGCCGACAAATACCGCGTTCCGCGCATCGTCTTCGTCAACAAGATGGACAAGATCGGGGCCGACTTCGACGCCTCGGTGCAGTCGATCCGCGACCGCCTGGGCGCCAAGGCCGTGCCGATCCAGTTCCCGATCGGCGCCGAGAGCTCGCTGTCGGGCCTGGTCGACATCGTCCGCATGAAGGCGGTGGTCTGGGACAACGACGCCCTGGGCGCCAACTTCCGCGACGAGGAAATCCCGGCTGATCTGGTCGACAAGGCCAACGCCGCCCGCCAGTACCTGATCGACAATGCGGTCGAGCTCGATGACGAGGCGATGGAAGCCTACCTCGACGGCCAGGAGCCGTCGGAAGAGACGCTGAAGAAGTGCATCCGCAAGGCCGTGCTGACCGGCGCCTTCTATCCGATCCTGTGCGGCTCGGCGTTCAAGAACAAGGGCGTCCAGACCCTGCTCGACGCCGTCGTCGACTACCTGCCGTCGCCGATCGACATCCCCCCGACCCCGGGCATCGACTTCCGCACCGAGGAGCCGGTCACCCGCAAGGCCTCGGACGACGAGCCCCTGTCGGTTCTCGCCTTCAAGATCATGGACGACCCGTTCGTCGGTTCGCTGACCTTCTGCCGCATCTATTCCGGCAAGATGGAAACCGGCATGAGCCTGCTGAACTCGAGCCGTGACAAGAAGGAGCGCGTCGGCCGCATGCTGCTGATGCACTCGAACGACCGTCAGGACATCAAGGAAGCCTACGCCGGCGACATCGTCGCCCTGGCCGGCCTCAAGGACACCCGCACCGGCGACACCCTGTGCGACCCGATCAAGTCGCCGGTCATCCTTGAGAAGATGGAATTCCCGGCCCCGGTGATCGAGATCTCGGTCGAGCCCAAGACCAAGGCCGACCAGGAGAAGCTGGGCGTCGCCCTGGCCAAGCTGGCCTCGGAGGACCCCTCGTTCACCGTCTCGACCGATCACGAGTCGGGCCAGACCATCCTCAAGGGGATGGGCGAGCTGCACCTCGACATCAAGATCGACATCCTGCGCCGCACCTACAAGGTCGACGCCACCATCGGCGCGCCGCAGGTGGCCTACCGTGAATCCCTCGGCCGCAAGGTCGACATCGACTACACGCACAAGAAGCAGACCGGCGGCACGGGCCAGTTCGCCCGCGTCATGATCACCTTCGAGCCGGGCGAGCCGGGCTCGGGCTTCGTGTTCGAGAGCGCCATCGTCGGCGGCGCCGTGCCCAAGGAATACATCCCGGGCGTTCAGAAGGGTCTGGAGTCCATCAAGGATTCGGGCCTGCTGGCCGGCTTCCCGCTGATCGACTTCAAGGCGACCCTGACGGACGGCAAATACCACGACGTCGACTCCAGCGTGCTGGCGTTCGAGATCGCGGCCCGCGCCGCCTTCCGCGAACTGAAGGAGAAGGGCGCGCCCAAGCTGCTCGAGCCGATCATGGCGGTCGAGGTCGTGACCCCGGAAGATTACCTGGGTTCGGTCATCGGCGACCTGAACGGCCGTCGCGGCATGATCCAGAGCCAGGACATGCGCGGCAACGCCACGGTGGTGAACGCCTTCGTGCCGCTGGCCAACATGTTCGGCTATGTGAACACGCTGCGCGGCATGTCGCAGGGCCGGGCGGTCTTCACCATGCAGTACGACCACTACGAGCCGGTGCCGCAGCACGTCGCCGACGAAGTCATCAAGAAGTACAGCGCTTAACCACCTTGTTCCGGCGGACATCCGTCCGCCGGAGCCCCTGAAACACTAGGACAAAGCCCCCTGTTCAGGGGACGGAGAGAAGAGAATGGCCAAGGAAAAGTTCGAACGCACCAAGCCGCACTGCAACATCGGCACGATCGGTCACGTTGACCACGGCAAGACGACGCTGACGGCGGCGATCACGATGACGCTGGCCAAGTCGGGCGGCGGCA